>WBZO01000028.1_pt1 | contig 382159 bp, 358 predicted proteins | sample 5204261 | NCBI WGS metagenome assembly WBZO01 (sample SAMN12412400, study PRJNA552823) | activated sludge metagenome | isolation source: activated sludge from anammox sidestream of wastewater treatment plant... | place: USA: North Carolina | collected 2017-09 | reverse complement strand
AACTCGCCTGCATGAAGCCGGAGTTGCTAGTAAACGCGCGTCAGCTATAGTGCGTTGAATACGTTCTCGGGCCTTGTACACACCGCCCGTCACGTCATGGGAGCTGGTAACACCTGAAGCCGGTAGCCTAACCGCAAGGAGGGCGCCGTCGAAGGTGGTGCTGGTGACTGGGACGAAGTCGTAACAAGGTAGGTGTACCGGAAGGTGCGCCTGGATCACCTCCTTTCTAGAGTAAGACGAGCGCTCCCTATGGGGATGCCGCTCTAAAATTGCCCACACGGTGAACTTGGGCGCTGGTTGCAAAGAGAAGTTTCCTGTCACTCTTCAGTTGTTGAGGCGAAAGAGGGCTTGTAGCTCAGTTGGTTAGAGCACTGTGCTGATAACGCAGGGGTCACAGGTTCGAATCCTGTCAAGCCCACTCACCAGGCAAAACCTGGGGATGTAGCTCAGTGGGAGAGCAGCGCCTTTGCAAGGCGAAGGTCGCGGGTTCAAATCCCGCCATCTCCACTGAGACTGTAGCAAGCGTAAGTAAATGGAGTACTTTAAAGTTTGATAAACAGTTCGGAAACATAAAACAAGTTATCACCGCATTAAACAAAGGGTTTTACGACCCGGCGGTGAAACGTCGGGTCGTTTTGTGTCTAGAGCTAGCTTGAAGGGTGACCGATGCCCTCGAAACGTCGAGAGCGTCGTTCACTGGTCAACAGTGAACTGAACCTTAAAAACTGAATAGCAATTGATGATGTAAAGCCGATAAAGCAATTTATCGAAGTAATAATAAAGCGAAAAGTATCAATTTCTCCGTATCACGTGGAGAAGCTACTAAGAGCTTATGGTGAATGCCTTGGCGTCAAGCGCCGATGAAGGACGTGGGACACTGCGATAAGTCTCGGGGAGCCGTGTACAGGCGCTATATCCGAGAATCTCCGAATAGGGAAACCAACTGTTGTGAACCAACAGTGTCCTCTAGTTGAACACATAGACTTGAGGATGGGAACCTGGGGAACTGAAACATCTAAGTACCCAGAGGAAAAGAAATGATTCCGCTAGTAGTGGCGAGCGAACGCGGAAAAGCCCAAACCAATTCTGCTTGCAGGATTGGGGTTGTAGGACCAGCTCTACGAAGTTACAAAACAATCAGTTAGCGGAAAGGTGTGGGAAAGCCTGCCAAAGAGGGTAATAGCCCCGTATGCGAAAACTGATTGTCTTCTGCTGTGTTCCTGAGTACTGCCGGGCACGCTAATCCGGCAGGAAGCTGGGGAGTCCACTCTCCAAGGCTAAATACGCTTGACGACCGATAGTGAACTAGTACCGTGAGGGAAAGGTGAAAAGTCCCCCTGTTAGGGGAGTGAAATAGAACCTGAAACCATAAGCTTACAAGCAGTTGGAGGGCTAACAGTAGGTTGAGCCCCCTAGAAATAGGGACGTTCCTTACTATGCCTGACAGCGTGCCTCTTGGAGAATGAGCCTGCGAGTTAATCTCAGTGGCAAGGTTAAGGGAGTGACACCCGAAGCCGTAGCGAAAGCGAGTCTGAATAGGGCGTATAGTCGCTGGGATTAGGCCCGAAACCGTGTGAGCTACCCATGGGCAGGGTGAAGCGAGTCTAATCACTCGTGGAGGCCCGAACTCACTAACGTTGCAAAGTTAGGAGATGACCTGTGGGTAGAGGTGATATGCCAATCGAACACGGAGATAGCTGGTTCTCCCCGAAATAGCTTTAGGGCTAGCGTCATGCGTTTAGTACTGGAGGTACAGCACTGAATGGGCTATGGGGCTTACAGCTTACAGAACCCAATCAAACTCGGAATGCCAGTACTCCAAAGCATGGCAGTCGGACTCCGGGAGATGAGTTTCGGGGTCGAAAGGGAAACAGCCCAGACTATCAGCTAAGGTCCTTAAATCTATGCTAAGTGGGAAACGAGGTGAGATTACTTAAACAACCAGGAGGTTGGCTTAGAAGCAGCCACCCTTTAAAAAGTGCGTAACAGCTTACTGGTCTAGTGATTTTGCGCGGAAAACTTAACGGGGCTAAGCATAGTACCGAAGCTATAGATTTTGACGCAAGTCAAAGTAGTAGGGGAGCGTTCTGTCAGCGGTGAAGGTCGATCGATAAGGGCGACTGGAGCGGACAGAAGTGAGAATGCAGGCATGAGTAGCGTACAAACACGTGAGAACCGTGTTCGCCGTAAATCTAAGGTTTCCGACGCCAGGTCAATCCGCGTCGGGTTAGTCGAGTCCTTAGCCGAGGCCGAAAGGCGTAGGTGATGGACATCCGGTCAACATTCCGGAACCGCTAGAAAGTGCGATGGGAGGACGCAACGAGGTAGGTCAGCCCGTTATTGGATTCGGGTGCGATCCATTTAGGCGTTGAGACTGGTAGGTAAATCCGCCGGTTGAGCTGAGGTGGAAGCGAGCCGTAAGGCATAAGTGATTGAGCCTTGTTGCCAAGAAAAGTCTCTAAGCATAACTTTCCAGCGCTCGTACCGCAAACCGACACTGGTAGATGGGTAGAGTATACCAAGGCGAACGGGAGAACCCTCGTTAAGGAATTAGGCAACATGACCCCGTAACTTCGGGAGAAGGGGTACCCTCTAAGGTGTCAAAGCCTCGGAGGGTCGCAGTGAAATGGCTCTGGTGACTGGTTAACAAAACCACAGGTCTCTGCTAAGCCGCAAGGCGATGTATAGGGGCTGACGCGTGCCCAGTGCCGGAAGGTTAAGGGGAGAGGTTAGCGCAAGCGAAGCTTTGAACCGAAGCCCCGGTGAACGGCGGCCGTAACTATAACGGTCCTAAGGTAGCGAAATTCCTTGTCGGGTAAGTTCCGACCCGCACGAACCGCGTAACAATTAGAGCACTGTCTCGACGAGGGACCCGGTGAAATTGAAATGGCTGTGAAGATGCGGCCTACCCGCAGCAGGACAAAAAGACCCCGTGGAGCTTTACTGCAACTTGGCATTGTATTTGGACATGATCTGTGTAGCATAGGTGGGAGGCTTTGAAGCTGGCGCGTCAGCGTCGGTGGAGCCGCCAGTGAAATACCACCCTGATTATGTTTAGATCCTAACCCCATTCCGTCATCCGGATGGGGGACCGTGCCAGGTGGGCAGTTTGACTGGGGCGGTCGCCTCCCAAAAGGTAACGGAGGCGCCCAAAGGTTCCCTCAGGTGGAATGGAAACCCACCATAGAGTGTAAAGGCATAAGGGAGCTTGACTGTAAGGCCAACGCGCCGAACAGAGTCGAAAGACGGGCTTAGTGATCCCACGGTACCGAGTGGAAGGGCCGTGGCTTACCGGATAAAAGCTACCCCGGGGATAACAGGCTGGTGAGATCCAAGAGTTCACATCGACGATCTCGCTCGGCACCTCGATGTCGGCTCATCGCATCCTGGGGCTGGACAAGGTCCCAAGGGTCGGGCTGTTCGCCCGTTAAAGCGGTACGCGAGCTGGGTTCAGACCGTCGTGAGACAGGTCGGTCTCTATCCGCTGTGGGCGTAAGGGATTTGAAGGGAGCTGCTCCTAGTACGAGAGGACCGGAGTGGACAGACCTCTAGTGTGCCAGTTGTTCCGCCAGGAGCATCGCTGGGTAGCCATGTCTGGCAAAGATAACCGCTGAAAGCATCTAAGTGGGAAACTTGCCCTAAGATTAGATCCCTGTTACCCGTAAGGGTGTAAGACCCCAGATAGACTATCTGGTATATAGGCAATGTGTGTAAGCATAGTAATGTGTTAAGCTAAATTGTACTAATGGTCGAGGGCTTCCTTCCGTGATACGGAGAAATTGGTACTTTTCAAAATACAACATCAAAAGCTATTTAGTGACAATTTTGTGAAATTGTCCCTTGGTGATTTGAGCGACAGAGGTATACCCGGTCCCATACCGAACCCGGAAGTTAAGCCTGTCAGCGCTGATGGTACTTGGAGGGCGACCTCCCGGGAGAGTAGGTCATTGCCAAGGGGCTTTTCTTTATTAATTCCCATTTGTAGATTAATATCTTCTCATCTGCAAGTGAATCGTGTATAATTTCTAAATCAGTTTTAGCGTGGCGCACAGTTAATTGCCTACCATTCAAAATCGAGGAGCGATGAAGCGCATTTTTTGATCCTAGATCATTTCGTTCATTTCTTTTATTCTCTAACCTCCTCGGCTGATTCAGTTTGCAAGCCGAGTTTTTTTATGCACCATCGGCAATTTTCCTATGAAAGGCGGTGAGGTTAATGGCAGGAGTAAATTTACGGAGCGGCGAATCGCAAGATTCTTTGCTTAAGCGCTTTCGCAAAAAGGTCGTCAAAAGCGGCGTGTTGAGCACCGTGCGACGCAAACGCTGGTTCGTTTCCAAAAGCGAAACGCGGCGCATGGAAAAAAAGAAAGCAATTCGACGAATTAAACGTCGTTCTTTCAAAGATAACGAATAGATTAAGAGGCGTGTATGGCTAAAGAAGAAGGCAAAATTAAAGTAGATGGAGTCGTTATCGAGGCTCTGCCGGGAACCCAATTTCGCGTTCGTTTAGATAACGGGCATGAAGTTCTGGCTTACCTTGCGGGAAAAATGCGCAAGCATTACATCCGCATTCTACTTGGCGACCGCGTTGCCCTGGAAATGTCTCCGTATGATATGACTCGCGGACGAATCACTTTCCGCCAACGCAAGCAAGCCGCCCCCGCCCCAACTGAAGGATAGCCTGCGTTTCTTGAACTGACTCGCGATCAAAGACTCTTGAATTATTCAAGAGTCTTTTTTGTTATTTCGCCCCGCGCCGGCCATGATGCGGGCAGAGGGGAATCTAGCCAATGCAATCATTGCATGGATGTTCAAATGCCAACCTGACGATCTATGAACGGCAAAAAACTAGAAGATTTTCCAGTTGTAAAATTTTCTGACATGCTTATACCGATTGGTGTTCCCTGTGGGGAAGGCATTTAGTCACTTGCTCTAGGCTGACTGAGTTCTTCCATAATCCCTTTGTATTGGACAATGAGGTCTTTACATTTAGGATCGTTGATAAGATTTTCCAGTTGATATGGATCTGCCCGCATGTCGTAAAATTCAGGCTGGTTGTTATTTTCGCCATAAAAATAATTGCTTGATCGAACGCCAACGTAAGTGCCGTCTAAGACGCCGCCTTCGAGAAGAATATATTCTCTCCAGCCGGGTTCTTTTCTCAGCAATTGGAGTAGGGATTTCCCATCCATAGTTTCAGGGATAGGTACGCCGGCAAGGTCAAGAACAGTGGGAGCTATATCTATATTTGCGACGATCCCAGCTTCGCTATACGGGGCGGGTACAAGCGCGGGATAGCGGATTGCAAAGGGAACGTGCACTGCTTCTTCGTAATATCGATTCTTCACCATCTCTAGCCTGTGTTCGCCCCAGAACATCCCATTATCGGAAAGAAAGATAACCAGCGTATTATCAAGTTCGCCGGTTGCTTTCAGCGTCGTCATTATCTTTCCAATTGTGCGATCAAGCGCGACTAAAGAGAGTAGATGATCCCTTCTGAAAGCGTCAATTTCTGCGATATATTCAGCGCTCAGTAGCGGACGCCATGAGATCCAATCCGGTTTGTCTGAAATATCCGCTTCGTTGAAATTTGGCGGGCGATACGGCGCAAGGTCTTTGAGCAGATTCTCATCTTCTTTTGCCGGCGTGGCGGGGGCGTGTGGGGCGTTGGGGGTGAAGAGCAGAACGAAAGGTTTGCGCTTGGCAGTGGCTTGCTGAATAAAATCAATAGCGTAATCGCCGAGCGCGTAGGTGACATACTCGCCTTGATGCCGTTTCCATTCGCCATTTATGTTCAGGCGCGGATTGTAATAACGGGTTTCGCCAAAGGCATATGAAACCCAGTAATCATATTCCGGGCGCGGGTCGCCGTTCCAAGAGTTGAGATATTTACCGACCAGCCCGGTGGCGTAGCCATTTTCCTGCATGATTTCCATAAAGGTCGTCTGCTTGAGTTCGTTGTTATTTTCGCGTACGCCGTGATTATGAGCGTACATACCCGTTAGGATGCTGGAGCGGCTAGGGCAACATAATGGCGTTGTGGCGAAGGCTTGAGTAAAGGTAACGCCTTGTTTGAAAATCAGAGCTTCGGTTTCGGGCATGTAATCCATCGTGTCAAGGCGCTGATCGTCCGTGACGATGATGAGGATGTTGGGGCGCGTATCTTCCTTAATCAAACCGCATCCGCTGATTGACAAAAGGATCGCGGTTATGAACACAATACGAAAAATGGAAATTGATATTTGGCGCATAATTTCTCCTATCGCTTATTGTAGCTGAAGTGAAATAATTTGAGTTTATGTTTTAATACGGCATTGGCGTCAAATACAGGGTTCTAACGGTTTGAGCCGTAAAAATCATGCTCCGATCATTCTTAAAGAATGATGTAGAGGGATGTATTTTTTTTATTTTCTTTTGTAGGCTGAAATAACATTTGCGTCCGTGTCTTTTATAAGCAATAAAGAAAATTAGGCGGGCAAGAAACTGGCGCGAGCGTCGCCTGCTTGATTGCCTTTGGCGCCCTGTAGTATGCAGTTCCCAATTTTGAATTAGGAGATATGACCATGCCAACCGATAAATCGCAATGGACCGACACCCTCATCCACCTCTTCGCCCTCGCTTCGCGGCTGGAAGGGGAGGGACAATACAACCTCTCCAAACTGACTCGCGCCGCGGCGGATTCGTTGTGCCGCCGCGAAACGCATCCGCTCGACATTCCCTCCGACACAGACAGACTGACCGCCGAAGTTCACAAAGCGATTGAGGCGTTATCTCATCTCAACGTCAACGCAGATTTACTCTCTGCGATGAAGCGCGGCGCGGATTTTCTATCGCAGGGAAAACTTTCGCCCATCACCGCCACGCCTCACCCCTACGTTTGTCGCGGGTGCGGACACGTCACGCTCTCTCCGCCCGTCGAGCCGTGCCCAACTTGCGACGCATTTGCCGAGACCTTCCAAAAGTTCATGCCCAACTACTGGTTCGACGCGCTCCAACCTGAGGCGGCGCGGGAGCGTCTGCGCCAGACTCCGCTCGTGGTGGAGAAACTCATCGCGGGGTTATCCGACGATGTAATGAATCAAGTTCCTTCCGATGGCGGCTGGGCGATCCGCAACGCGCTGAGTCATCTGCGCGACGCGCAAGGCGTGCTTGATTTCCGCGTGGACTTGTTTCTCAAAGAGGCGCATCCCATCTTGGAATCGAAAGCTGTTTTCGCGTGGGCAAAAAATGAATCGGAACGTCCGCCCTCGCCACGCGACATCTTCGAGACCTATCGCGCCTCGCGCGCCGAGACTCTCCGCAAACTGGAATCGTTCACCCCATCCGATTGGGAACGCCTCGGCGAGCATGAAGAATTCGGCACAGTCACTCTCCGCCAGCAAGTCAGTTACTTCGCCGCGCACGAAGGCACGCATCTGGCGCAGATACGGGCGTTGACGAGGTGACGATAGACAAGAACAATGAAAATTGTTTTCTTATTAAATTACTGGTTTGTTTAAAGGTGCGGCGCTTTCCAGCGCTTAATTACCTTTGCAAAGGGTGGGGTAATTTTTTTTGCTTTGAACGGAAACCAGCCCAGTTCCGCGCGGATGGCTTGTTCTTTGAATTCGGTAGATCCCCAGATCAGCGAACCGCCAGCGACTCCGGCCAATGTAGAGCCCCACTGATTTGAAATGAACAACGAAATGACGATCAGCAGAATGCCTGCGCCCATGAAATAGGGCCACCACAGATGCCCAAGATATTTTTCCCCGCGAATGACCCAGACAAACCCCAAGCCGATGATGAGCAAAGTAATCAGGCCTACATAAAAGCCAAAAGTATTCATTGAGATTTTTCCTCGCTGATTATCAAGGCGCGCGCTTCTTCCGCGCTGACTTCTCGACCAACCGGCTCGCGTTTTAGAAGATCGAGCGTGGTTGCGGATGGATGGCGTTTCAAGATTTCGGCGTGGCGCGGATTGTGCGGGTTGGCCGGCGCGTGCCCCTTAATGATGCGCTTTTGCTGGCGCGAGAATTCATACGCATCCCATAGCGCGGTCATGCTCAGGATGCCTAAGCTGGCGGAGAGAATCAGAGAGTCGAAAACGAACGAGCCAATTCCAAGCAAAATGCCCAATAAGGCAAAACAGACTGAAGGAATTAAGATTGACGGGGATTTATATTCTATTTCTCTAACCAGCACATGTCCTGCCCAGATCCCGATGAAAGTTGCCAGTCCAGCCGATATTCCAATTAAGTTATATTCCATGTTTTATCCAAAAGCAGAGATGGCGGCATTATAAACTTTTCTTCTTCAGCTTTGAGTTTTGGAAGGCATTTCTAAATAAACTCTCATGCCGAGTTTTACATTTATATAGATTTCCTGCGTTTCTATAAACGGCGTTGATGCGCTCTATCAATGCTGTTGAATGCGGGTTACGCTGAGTTGAAACATTAATTTAACACAGCCATCTGGATTCTTACGCGCAGGAATCTTATACTACGCGCCTCGTAAAACACGCTGAAAAAAAACAAGCTGAGTTGAGGTAAATATGGCAGAACAAATTCAAATTGACGAATGCAATGACGAAAAATTAGATGCGGTTGACTTGAGCAAAGCGCCCGGACATTGGGTGCTGGCGCAGATGGGCAAGCAGGTCTTGCGCCCAGGCGGACGCGAACTCACTCAAAAACTAGTTTCGGCGCTTAAGATTAACTCCGCTGATGACGTTGTTGAAATTGCGCCAGGTCTTGGTTTCACCGCCAAACTTGTTTTACAACATGCTCCACATAGTTATGTGGGTCTTGAGCGTGACGAAAAAGCCGCTATCCAAGCGCGTTCTGCGCTCAAGCATCCGTCTCAACGCGTGCAAGTTGGAGATGTCCTGAAAAGCGGACTGGCGGATGGTTGCGCGTCCGTTGTGTACGGAGAAGCCATGCTAACGATGCAATCGGACGTGCAGAAAAAGCGGATCGTGCATGAAGCCGTGCGGATGTTGAAACCCGGCGGGCGATACGGCATCCATGAATTGTGCCTGAACCCCAATAATATTTCAGATGAATTGAAAAAAGAAATTCAACATGAGTTAGCCCAGTCAATTCGCGTTAATGCCCGCCCGTTGACGATTGACGAATGGCGGGGATTGTTGTCAGAAGCAGGCTTGAAAGTGATTGCCGTTCAGACGAACCCCATGCACCTGCTTAAATCTATGCGGATGATTGCGGATGAAGGTTTGCTTCGGACTTTGAAAATTACATTCAATGTCTTGCGTAACCCTGCCGCACTAAAGCGCGTTTTACATATGCGTTCCGTATTTAATCGCTATGCAACCCACCTTGGCGCGATTGCCCTGGTGGCAGTGAAACCCTAAACGTAAAATATAATCACAGGAGCTAATTGTATGACTTATCAAGGTCCCAAAGTAAAGTTATCGCGCCGCTTCGGCGTTGCGTTGACTCCCAAAGCCGCCAAAATTATGGAGAAGCGCACTCTGCCGCCCGGTCAGCATGGACGCGTGCGCAGTTCAAAAGACGAATCTGATTTCAAAAAACAGTTGATTCAAAAGCAACTCTTACGCGCGCAGTACAACATCCTTGAAGCGCAGATGCGGCGCTATTACCAATTGGCTTTGCAAAGCCGCGAGAACCGCGCCGAACGTCTGATCCAGTTACTAGAATCCCGCCTCGATGCATTGGTCTTGCGCGCCGGTTTTGCTCCGACCATCTATGCGGCGCGGCAATATGTAACGCATCGGCATTTTACGGTCAACGGCAAAGCGGTGGACATCCCGTCCTACATGGTGCAACCCGGAGATGTCGTTGCCGTGCGCGCCAAGAGCCGCAAGCTAACCATCTTTTGTGAATGGTCGCCAAAAGGCGTGCCAGCTTATTTGGAAATCACGCCTCAGGAAGCCTGCTTTGTATTGGCGCGCCAACCCCAAGCAATCGAAATCCCGATCATTTGCGAGTTGAGCCGTGTCATCGAATTTTATTCAAGATAAGAAAAACGCTACCCGCCTCCATCTGAGGCGAGTGGCGGATAGTTTTCAACCTAGTTGAATTTCATTTGCAACATCCTTTTCACTAAACTTTCCACGCTTATCTAGAATTTCACAATAACAATCGTTATACTGCCGCGATGATTCAACCACAACGCCGAAGCATGTCTACTTTCTATCGCCACATTCCCGCGCAAATTTTCCGCCTGATCTTCCTCCTCGCGTTAACTTTTTCATTCGCCCTCCCCGCCCGCGCCCAAACCGCGCCCGTCTGGGATTCTGCCCAGCAGATGCGCGACCTGGCGTTTCAAGCCCAAAGCGAGTTATACGCCGCCGCGCGCGCCAGCGACCCCGCCGCCAATTATCAGACCGCCGCGAGCCTGCTCGACGACGCCGCGAAAATTTATGCGACAAATTTACAGCCCGCGTATCAAACCTCCGCGCCCGACGCCGACGCGCTGATATTGGATTCGTTGACTCGCGCGCGAACTGCCGCACTGACTGGCGACTCATCCGCCTTAGCCGCCGCGCGCGGACGCCTCTGGACCGCGCTCTTGCAGGGTAGCCAGACCTTGACCTTATCCACACTGCAAGCGGGTGACGCCGCGTCCGCCGCCGAATGGCTGAAATTGCGCGAGTACCGCTCAGCGACCCGCGTCAACACCGTGGACGATCCGTCCGCGCAGGCGCTTGCCGACGTGGAACAGAATCAACTCTCGGCGGAGTCGGCGGCGGAGATCATCGCCAACGATTTGCGCGACTCATACTTCTTCCGCCTGCGCGATGCGTTGACTCAAATCGAAGACGCCATCGAAAAAGATTTCGCCACCCGCGCCGCAGAATGGTCGGGGCAGGCGGCGGGATATTTCTCCATCCTGCAAAGCGATATGAACGAAAAACTCGGCGCGGATGAAACTGCCGCGTTAAGCGAAGCGTTTGCCGCGCTTGAATCTGCCGCGTTGAGCAAGGATTGGGCAACGGCGCAAACGCAAGTGGATTTTATTCACGCGGCGCTGGCAAATTATCAACCCGTTGAACTGACCTCCGCCGAAATCGCCAAACGCGGACAACTGCTCTATCTCTTCACCGATTTGATTTATGTCGAATATAAAAACGGCGTGCGCGACGGAAAAATTACCGTCGCTATTGAATATCAGGAAGCGACCACATTTCACGCGCAAGCCTTGAGCGTGTTTGAAGAACTGCGCCCGATCATCGCCACAGCCGACCCCAACGCCGCCATGCGACTCGAAGCGATCTTCGGCGAACTCGATAGCGCTATTCGCAATTACCGCGAACCCAGCGACGTAAAAATTTTGGTGGATGAAGCGTTGGGGATTATCGAATCCACGTTGAAGGTCAGCGCGAATTCAAGCGATACCTCCGCCTCGTTCACCATTCTCGATACGCTGTTGAATGAAATGCTGATTGCCGTCCGCGATGGGCGTTATGCCGATGCGGAAAGTACGCGCATCGAAGCCTATGCCATCTACGAAAGCGGACCCGAACAACGGCTGGCGCATCGCGCTCCGCTTCTTTCACGCGAACTCGAAGGTTTATTCTGGGAAGGCACCGAAGGGCAGAAGGGTTTGTCCACGCTGATCGCCGACAAAGCCCCCGCCGAAGAAATTGCCGCCACCTTGAATCAACTCAACGTCAAATTAAATGAAGCGGAAGATTTTCTCTCCGTCGGCATGAGCGGATTTTTAGCCGTCATCAACAGCATGGTCATCATCCTGCGCGAAGGCTTGGAAGCGGTTTTGATTCTCGGCGCGATCCTCGGTTACATGAGCGCCACCAATAGCCCGCGCAAATTCAGCCTGTGGGTGTATGGCGGAGCCGCCGCCGCGATTGCGTTGAGCGTGCTCACTTGGTGGGCGGCGCAAAGCCTCATCACCGTCACTGTCGCGCAACGCGAAGTCATCGAAGGCGTCGCCAGTTTATTGGCGGTGGTCGTGTTGTTCTACGTCACCAACTGGCTGTTTGAAAAAGTGTACGTTGCCGATTGGATCGCCTTCGTCAAAGAAAAAGTCGGCAAGGCGCTCAACACTGGCTCCGCGCTGACGTTGGCAGGCTTGGGTTTTACCGTCGTTTTCCGCGAAGGCTTTGAAACCGTTTTGTTTTATCAAGCGCTGGCGTTCGACGCGCAAGCCAGTTCAATTTGGCTGGGCTTCATCATCGGCATCGTCATTATCTTTATCGTCGCGTATGCGATTCTGAAATTGAGCAAACGCCTGCCGCTCAAACCGTTCTTCACCGTCACAGGTTTATTGCTCATGCTCCTCGCCTTCAACTTCACGGGCGCGGGCATTCGCGGCTTGCAGGAAGCGGGTCTCGTTTCCGCTCATTTGCTGGCGTGGATTCCTGAAAACTTAATTTTGATGGAACTCTTCGGCGTGTATCCCACGCTCGAAACCACGCTCGCCCAAATTTTATTTTTGCTATTGCTGATTGCAACATTCAGTTACAGCCTCTGGCGCAAGAAACAGAAAAGCGCCGTCATCACACAACCCAAAGGAGTTTCGTAACACATGCAGAAAAATTGGATCACATCCCTGACTGGGATTCTGACCCTCAGCTTGATTCTCGCTTCTTGCGCGCCTCAAGCCACGCCGACAGTTGATTCGGCTTCGACAGAACCCGCCGCCGCCCAAGCCGACCTCAGCGCAGTGAAAGCCTACGCCGTGGACCAGGCGTCCCGTATGCAAGAAGCGACCGCCTCCCTGCGCGCAGGCGCGGAAAAATATTACGCCGCCATCGCCCAAATCAAGGCGGATCATCCCGATGCAAATCCCTACGAGTATTTATGGGCGAATCATCCCGAAGCCGTCAAAGCCCTGATTGAAAAAATGCGCGCCGACTGGCTCGAAGCCCACACGCATTACGAATTGAACGAAGGCATCATCGCGGGCGTCCCTGCGCTGGCGTATTACGACGGTTGGCTCGACGCGGGCGCGCCCGCCTCCGAAGACCCCGAAGCGATTCAATGGACGTTGAAACTTGCCGACGGCACAACGCTCGAAAGCCCTGGCAACTTCTTCCACACGCTCACCGAACCCATCTTATATGGAACGGTTGAAAAATATGTCGGCTTGGCTGTGGATTTGAACGGCGACGGCAGTATTGGTTTGAGCGAAGCCCTGCCCGAAGCGGAGATTTTGCTCGCCGCAACGCAAGGTTTGGATATCGCCTCCCAACAAACGCTGGATGCGGTCAACGCCTGGCAACCGACTCTTGAAGACGCTTTCATGGCGATGGTCACGATGATCCCAACCATGAACGAATATTTTGAACAATGGAAGTTATCTTCGTTCGTCACTGGCGAAGGTTCCACTGAGACGAGTTTCATCGCCGCCAGCCGCCTGCTGGATGTGACGGGCATTTTGAGCGGATTAGACCTCACCTATGATAATATCCGCCCTGTTGTCGCCAAAGCGGATGCAAACCTCGACGCGCAAATTGACGCGGGCTTCACCGACTTGGTGACATACGTCAACGATTTGTTCGATAAGGAAAAGGCTGGCACGGTCTTCACCCCCGAAGAAGCCGACGCCTTCGGCACCGAAGCGCAGGATAAAGCCACTGCCCTCGCCGCCCTCACCGCGCAAGCCGCGCAAAAAGCGAACGTTCAACTCAACCTCGATGCGGAAGGCTGGTCTCCCGCCGCGCCGCCCCTCATCGAAGTCATCGTCCCCGCGCCCGCGCCGATAGAATAATTTTCGCAGAACGTCCCGAAGGCTTTTGCATATCAAACCGCCTTCTTCCCAAGCCTTCGGGACGTTGAATCTCGCTCTTCTGTTTTGTGGTAAATTTTTATGATTACAAACACAACCGCCCAAGCCCAAACCGCCAGCCGAACTTCCGTTCGCACGCCCGCCGCGCAAGCCGTGCGCGATTATCTTTTGCCGTTCATGGTTTGCTTCGCCATCTCCCTCGTCAGCGGATTGTTCTACTACCTCGTCCCGCGCTCGTGGAATTGGACAGCCTCGCAAGCCGCGTTGTGGATTCACCTCATCACGGGCGTGCTTGGTTTCTTTTATTTAGTCCCGTATGTGTTATCGCATTACAAGAAGAAAGGCGAATCCGCCATCAACCTGATCTTCGTCTGGCGCGCTTTTCGCCGCAACGAAAACGAATCGGATTGGGCGTATCAACAGCGCGTCTTCGGTCACATCCTCAACTGGCTGATGGCTTTGCTCGGTCTAAGCGGATTCGTCATCCTCATCCCCAGTTTTCTCTGGATGAGCGGCGTGGTCTGGATGGCGGGCTACCCTGCGTATCAGATCGCCAACCTCGCGCATTTAGGATTCGCCTTGTTAGCGCTGGCGTTCATCGGCTTTCACGTTGCCCGTCGAAGGAAACGAAAACGAATTAACTGATGAGAAGTAAACCGATTTACGCGCACCGTCCCGAAGGTTGGTTTGGCGCAACAAGGCGCTTTCAAAGAAACCTTCGGGACGTTCTGTGTAAGGTGAATTAACTGATGAGAAGTAAACCGATTCGATTTCTGTTTGTTGGGGGAGCGCTGACCCTGATCGCCTTTCTAGCCGCCGTATTCCTTCTGCCTAAACCGCAAGGCACGGGGTTAACTGCGGGCGAAGATATTCCGTTTTATTCCATGCCCTGGAACGACAATCCCTTCGCGCCTGGCAACATGCAAACCACCGACGGAAAAATGCTCGACGCGAAAAATATCCCCACCGCCGAATTCTGCGCCAAATGCCACGACAAAGAATACCGCGAGTGGGTGAGTTCCATCCATGCGGTTACGGGTCCAGATATTTTGTACGAAACCGCCATCAGCAACAACGAAGTGGCGCACAAGAATCGCCTCGGCAAAGAGAAGATCCGCTGGTGCGATTCGTGCCATGAACCCGTCAACTTGTTGATGGGCGAAATCAACCCGCTGGCTGTCGTCGGTCCCAGCGAAGCGACCGCTGAAGGCACAACCTGCATCATCTGTCACACCGCCGTCCAAGCCGATCCGCTGGCTGGCAATGGCGCGCTCACGCTCGATATCAACAACATCAATAACTACAACGAAGCTCTCATCATGGCGGCGCCGTCCGAACATGCCAGCAGTATGCAAGCCAAAACGCACAACCCGCTCATGGGCAGTTCCGATTTTTGCGGCGCATGTCACACCGAGATTCGTCCCACCGAAATCAACGGCGGCGAACCGCTGGATTTGCAAAACACTTATGAGGAATGGCAGAAGAGCGAATACGCCGAAAAAAATATTCAATGTCAGGATTGTCACATGCACCCTGATCCAGCGGCGTACATCTCGCAGTTAAACGAAACAGGTCAGATACCCGAAAGAATCGTTTCGCATCGTTTCGTGGGCGTGAACTATCTGCTCACCGATTCCAATTTGCCATCCAATCTGGTGACGTTCCTGCGCGGCGGACTTCCGCCTGGCGATATTGCGACGGACGAATGGAAAGCGGACCTGCTCGAACAAAACCGCCTCATTCGTGACCTGTTACAGGCGGCGGCGACTTTGAGCGTTTCCGCGCCTGAAAGCGTTTCCCCCAACTCCGAGGCGACTCTCAACGTCACCATCGCCAACACGGGCGCGGGTCACAACCTGCCGACGGGTCCGCTCGACCAGCGTCACATGTGGCTCGAAGTCAAAGTGACCGATGCGACGGGCAAGATCATCTATCACAGCGGCTGGTTCGACGATAAGACAGGGCAGATTGACCCCAACGCCGTCATCTATCTCAAAGTCCTCAAAGATAAAAACGGCGAGACCATCAACGAACACATCCTCTTCAATGTGGATACCTACACTTATACCCGCGATCCCATCCCCGCCAAATCCAGCGACACGCTTCCCTACACCTTCACTGTGCCAAAAGACGCGCAAGGTCCGCTCAACGTGGAGACCACGCTCTGGTATCGCCTCGCCCTGCAAGAATTCGTCACCTACAGTTTGAAACTAGATATCATCCTCCCGCCCGTGATGATGGAACAAACGGTTGTGAAGATTCCTGTGCGGTAGGTTTTGTTTCGCTTCGACCCCGAACGCATTGGTGGAGTTCTGAACGGCAGTCTGGGGGGAACTATGGAGAAATTGTGTGCAGACTCCCCACCCGTCAAGTGCACGCTTTGTTGGCACGCTTTACGTTTTTAAGATTCGAGAATTTTTTATTAATTGTCGAATACTTTCTACGTCCATTGCATAGCCTTCTGGTACATTGTTTAATTCTTTATTCAAATCCTTTACATCTTCAGGCGCAGGCGCTAAACCATCTTTAAGAAGGGTTATTATGTTTTCTAAAGGTTCTGAAAAATAAAAATCTAAATATGGAGGTAATTTGTGAGCCAGTTCAATCATTCTTACATATTGGCGAAAAGCAGAGTCCTTGTACGTTTCTTTTTTGGTTTCTTCCGAAAGCCTTTTGTACTCACTCTCGGCTAAGGCTTCTTCTATAGAAGAAACTCTAGCTTGCATTTTGACTAAAGATGCTTTTAGATTTTCTTGGTAATCTTTTACAGATTTCTCAATTTTTTCATCAATTCTTTTCTCGAAAGCCTTGCTAGAAGTTTCGAGTTCTGACCTAATAAAATAGCGAAGGTCATCTTGCATTGTGCTTTTATCTCTTTCATAGACGCGAAAATTAACAAACCACCCAAAACCTACCAATAAAACAGCAAGCCCTGCAATAATTCCTAGCGCCCAATAAACAGTAGCTAAAATCTGCTGATTGTATTGTTGCATAATTTCAAGTTGAGCGCGTAAAACTACAACTTCATTATCTGGTAATGCTGTCGCAGTTGCGGTAGGTGTTAGATTAACAACAGTTGGTGTCACAGAATTGGTCTGTGCACTAACTTTAATATTACTCTGACTGGCTAGGTATATAAAAATTGATAGCAAGATAATTGCCGCAGATATTTTTTTCATTATTAGACCTTTTTTTGCAAGGGGCGTGCCAACGGTTTGCGTTACTTGCGGGTGGGCAGGCGGAGATAAAACTTCCAGAGCGGGATTCTACTTGGGTGTAGAAAAAGCCCAAAAATGGCGCACGCCGCCAAAGGCGGCAGTCCCACCCGTCAAGTGCGCGCTTTGTTAGGCGCGTTTTGTTTTACGAGAACCTTGCTCGGCTTTCACGGATTGCGTCAAGAATATCAACTTTAGTGATTGGAAGTTTTACGCTTCGCACATCAAAGGGCGAAGTTTTTGGAGGTCGTTCAGGGCGAATAATAAAGACTCGACCATCACGGCTCCTCAATCTAACTTGCCCTTCCATTAATGCTCTCTCTAATAAAGTCGAAAGTCTTTCACGCGCTTCAGAATAAGAGTAAGTAGTCATAGTCATACCTCAAGAACTTGAATGCCTTCTTGTTTGGCAATGTCAATCATATCTTGGTCAAGTGAAATTAGCGGTAAGTTATGTTCGATAGCGCAACGAAGAATATATGCGTCATAGGCGTAGATATTGTGCTTGCCAGCAAGCCGCACCGCTTCTTTCAAGTCTATTTCTACGATTTCCAGCGAGATTTCTTGATAAACTTCAATGGCTTCAATTGCTTGTTCAAGGGTGATGCGAGAGCGTTTCAACATGGCAGAAAAAGCATTTCCGATTTCCCAATCAATTGAAGGTGGCGCAACAATAGTTGCGTCTTTCGTTAATTCTCTAGCAGTCTCGCTTTTTCCGCTTCGCCAGCGACCACTGCAATAACAGTTGAAGTATCAACAACAATTCTCATCGGTTGTAATCCATTTTTTGATTGAATTGTAACACGCTGACAACTCGAAGCGCCTAACTAGATATTAGACAGAATGTACATCGCATTTCTAATCTTTTCCACAACTTCTACCGAGAATCCTACTGCGCTTCAATCTAACGGTCAAGAATTTTGAGTGTGAAAATTTCAATCAAAAACGGTCGCTTCCTCGACACCGCCGCGCCCTGCAAGAATTCGTCACCTACAGCTTGAAACTCGATATCATCCTTCCACACAGAACCCTCCGTGAACAAACGAAAAAAATCCGTTCAATCCGTTATTCCGTGATAAAGTCCGCTTACCGCTTTCATCCGTTAATCCGTGACAGAGTCCGCTTATAAAGTTCACTTATCAAATGATATACTTGCGCGAACAAGCAGACAATTTCATATCGGCGAGGAGGATTGAAAGATGGCAGACACAGTTCCGCAAGTTAAATCCACGAAGCGGGAACGCATGGCGTGGTACTTGTACGATTTCGGAAATTCCGCATACGCTTCGGTCGTTCTTCTGGCAGTCTATTCGGCATACTTCAAAAATCAAGTGGTGGGCGGCGCGGAAGGCTCGCGCCTGTGGGGCTTGAGCATTTCAGTTGCGATGATCCTCGTCGCCATTGCCGCGCCGATCATGGGGGCGATTGCCGATTATTCGGGTGCGAAGAAAAAATTCCTGCTCTTTTTCACCGCGCTCTCGGTTGTATTTACCGCATTATTATTCTTCACCCAAAAAGGGACGATCGCTCTGGCGGTCATCTTCTTCCTTCTATCGGAACTTGGCTACCGCGCCGCGCAAATTTTCTACGACGCGCTCCTGCCTGAGATCGCCGCGCCTGAAGAGACGGGTCGCATCGCAGGGACGGGCTGGGCGATCGGCTCCGCTGGCGGTATTGTCATCCTGCTCCTCATCCTCCCGCCGATCTTGATGACCGACAGCAACCTGCTCGTGGTGCGTAGCACGCTGATCGTCACCGCGATCTTTTTTGCGCTGGCGTCCATTCCCATCTTCCGCTGGCTGAAGGAACGCGCCCAGCCGCAAGCCCTGCCCGCAGGCGAGAACTATATCAGTGTCGCGTTCAAACAATTGAGCGGGACGATCAAAGCCGCGCGCGGATTCAACGAGTTCCTCAAGTTCATGCTTGCCTATCTCATCTATAACGAGGGCATCATCATCGCGCTCGATTTCGCCGCGATCCTCGGAGCCGTGTTGTTCGGCTTGGAGCAGACGGGCTTGATCATCTTCTTCATCGTCGTGCAAGCCACGAATGTGGTCGGCGCGTTGCTCTTCGGGAATTTGCAAGACCGCATCGGCGGCAAAAAAGCGCTGACGATTTCCATCTTCCTGATGGCGGCTTGCATCGGCGCGATGTACTTCGCGCAGAACCAGACCCACTTCTTCATCATTGGCGCGTTCATCGGAGCGGCGATGGCGGGCGTGCAATCCGTCAGCCGCGCGATCGTCGCCACGTTCAGCCCGCCTGGCAAGAGCGGCGAGTTCTTCGGCTTCTTCGCATTGACGGGGCGCACCTCCTCGTTCATCGGTCCCGCCATCTTCGGCTGGCTCGCGGCAGAGTTGACTCTCTGGTATCAAGCGCAGGGACAGACGGCGTTAGTCGCCGAGCAATCAGGTCACAGGCTCGCGCTTCTTTCGATTGCCGTGTTCCTGTTCGTTGGCTGGGCGTTGATGTTGCGAGTCAATGAAACGAAAGCCCGCGAAATGGCGAACCTAAAATAAGATACATCCCGAAGGTTTTTGCGTATAACGCATCCTTTGGGACGGTATTGGTATAAAACTGCCAGCCTTCGAGATAAAGTCTCGGAGGCTTTTTTACATAGCGGAAGTAGTTTATGTCATCTCATATTGAAAGACTGGCACTTGCAAAATGCGGACAGGTTGTTGCGCAGATTCTAATGTCGCATCAATTGTCTTCGCCACTTCGGGGCGGAGAAATTTTTCTCCGCATTGCGTACAGACGCCCATCGGGACATTTTCAAAGACCAGCAATTCGCCCTTCCAGCGAATCTCGCGCGGCACAAACTGTTCTTCCACAACGCCGCCGCAGAAATAGCAATCGTCATATTGATGTTTCATTTCGTTCTCCAATCTACCGATTTCTCGTGTAAGGGTCCTTCCACTTGGGCATGGAAGGAAGGTAAACCGTAATCAAAACCAGATGTCCAGCGCGGTTTCTTCCGCAAACAAAGTGAACGGGCTTTCCATCTACAAATCCAAGCGCCAGACAGCTTTCGCCGCGCGGATCTTCAGGATATTGTTCAATTACCTGACAATCTCTCAGCGCGGATTCTAACTCGACGATTTGCAATCCATCCGTCAGACGTTCATCGTCCGCGTGGAGAGAAATCTGATACGTTTGTTTCTCTATTTCAGCGCGGATGAATTCGGGCGTCAGAGACATGCAAAGATTATACAATACATCGGCTATAATCCATTCAACTTATGACCCTAAAAACCATCATCATCACGGGCGCCGCCAGCGGAATCGGCAAACATTGGACGGAAGTCCTCTCGAAGAAAATCGGCGAGTATCAATTGGTACTCGCCGATTCCAATATAGATGGACTGCGCTCGACGTTTGCGCCCAACGAACGCATGATTCTTCACGCGCTCGATATTCGCTCGGTGGAGCAGTGGGGCGCGGTCATTGACGAAACGCTGAAGCGCTTCGGGCGCATTGACTATCTGTTCAACATTGCGGGCGCGAATCGTCCGCTGTTTTTGCGCGACCAGCCGCTCGATGCCATTGACCGCGTGATTGACATCAACCTCAAAGGCGCGTTGATCGGGATGAGACTCGTCGGCGAGATCATGCTCAAACAGAAGGCGGGTCACATCGTCAATGTCGCTTCGCTGGCGGGAGTTTCGCCCACGCCTGGCAACGCGCTGTATTCGGCGGCGAAGGGCGGTTTGCGAAACGCTTCGATTGCGGCGGCGATTGAATGGCGCAAACTGGGTGTCGCGGTCACGGTCGTTTCGCCCGATCTGGTGGATACGCCCGTGCTGACCGAACGCCTCGACTCGGCAGGGGAGGAAGCCGCGCTTGCGTTTAGCGGCGCCACGCTGACAGTTTTCGATCTGGAGCGCGCCTTCTGGAAAGCCATGCGCGATAAACCGCTCGAACTCAACCTCCCGCGTTGGCGCGGCTGGCTGACGAAGTTGAATCACGCCAACCCTGCGATCATGCTCTGGCTGTACGAATCCATGAAGCGGCGCGGCATGAAGCGGCTGGAAAAGATTCGGAAAGAGAGAAACCTGTAATGCAAAATTTATTTTGCGGAGATTGGACGCGGACGAGCGCGGATAAACGCGGAAGATAAAAAACAAAATCCGCGTATTCAGCGTTTATCCGCGTCCAAAAGATTTATAAAAATGGAAACAACCCGTTATCAAAAAGTCTTCATCACTGGCGCGCTGGGATTTGTCGGGCGCGCGCTCGCAGAGCGCTATCGCGCATTGGGCGCGGAGACCTGCGGGCTGGACGTTCGCGCCGACTCCGCATTGAACATCGTCGCGGGCGATGTGTCCAAACCTGACGATTGGCAATCCGCGCTGAATGGCTGTGACCTCGTCATCCACACCGCCGCGATTGTGACTAATAATGTGACAAGAGAAGAGGCGTGGCGGGTGAACGTGCTGGGAACGCGCCGCGTATTGGAGGCGGCAATTCGCGCGGACGTAAAACGCTTCGTCCATATTTCATCGCTTGCCGCCATGCGCTTCAACACGGACGATCGCGCCGACGAGTCCGCGCCTATTCTGCCGACGGGCAACCCCTATGTGGATACGAAGATCGCCAGCGAGCATGTTGTCCTTGCGGCGCACGCGAAAGGCGAGATGACTTGCACGGTGATTCGTCCCGCCGATATTTACGGACCAGGCTCCCGCCCGTGGACGATCATCCCCGTGCAGATGATTCGAAAGGGACTCTTCCTCCTGCCCGCGCATGGACAGGGAATCTTCCGCGCCATTTACATTGACGACCTCGTGATCGGCATTATGCTTGCCGCGGAAAAAGATGAAGGCGCGGGGCAGATATTTATTCTCGGCGGCGAAGAGACCATCACCTGCGAAACTTTCTTCGGTCATTATTATCGGATGCTGGGGAAGGGCAGTCCGCGCATGATGAGTAGCTCGTCCGCGATTGCGATTGCGGAGATTGGGCGCGTCCTCTTCAAACTGCTCGGCAAGCCCACCGAACTTGGACGCGGCGCGATGGAAATGCTCTCGAAGAAAAACACCGTCTCGAATCAAAAAGCGCACGACCTGCTCGGCTGGCATCCGCAAGTGGATTTGGAGGAGGGGATGCGAAGGACGGAAGTTTGGTTGCGGGAACGGAATATCCTATGAACCTAACTGCAAAGACCGCGAAGGACGCGAAGACAAAATTCTCTACCGTACATGGCGCTCTTTTTACCGCTAAGAGCGCGAAGAACGCAAAGATTTAAAGGTTTTCTTGGCGTACTTTGCGGGCTTCGCGGTGTATATGTACGGTAACAGAAGACAAAATAAACCTTTGCGCGCTTAGCGATTAATACTTTTTTTGGAGGCTGTATGACTGAAATAACTGTTGGAGAACTGCTCGCAAAATGTTTGCAAGCCGAAGGCATCGAAATGATGTTCGGCATCATAGACGGGGCACACATCCCCTTCACCGCTCACGCCGCGCGATATGGAATCCGCCACATCAACTGCCGACACGAAGAAGGCGCGGTGCATCTCGCGGAGGGATGCACGCGCACGAACGGCAAGCCGAGCGTTGTCATCGGCTCGCCAGGACCAGGCGCGGCGAATATGCTGGCGGGCGTTTCCAGCGCGTATGCGGAGGGACATCCCATCATTGCGATTGCCTGCACGCGCAGGCGTCTCACCACCGACCCTGAGCGGGGCGGCGCGTGGCAGGCGACCGACCTCGTCGAGATGGCGAAACCGATCACAAAGTACAGCGCGTTGATCCGTCAGCCTGAGCGACTGCCTGAGATGGTGCGCTCCGCTTTCCGTGCCACGCTCACGGGCAGACCTGGACCCGCGTTCATCGCCATCCCCGATGAATTGATGAGCGTGAAAATTGACGCGGAGAAAATCCCCGTCTATCCGTCTTCGCAGTATCGCAAAGTTGATATGGGCGCGGGCGACCCAGATTGGATCGAGCAAGCCGCCGAACTGCTGGCAAATTCCAAGAAGCCGTATCTGCACGCGGGCAAGGGCGTGTTGTGGGCGGAAGCCTCGGCTGAATTTTTGGAGTTGGGCAATTATCTCGCCGCGGGCATGGGTTCGAGTATGGGCGCGCGCGGCGCGATCCCCGAAGATCATCCGCATTATTTTTTCCTCTTCGATATGCAAGCCACGTCGCTGGCGCGCAACGAAGCGGATGTCGTCCTCGTGGTTGGCTCGCGGCTCGGCGAATATGACGGCTGGGGGTCGCCTCCAGCGTGGGGAATGCCCGAGAAACAGAAAACAATTCAAATTGATTCCGATGCGCTTTCCATCGGGTTGAATCGCCCTGTGGATGTGGGCATCGTCGCGGACGCGAAATCCGCCCTTAAGGCGATCATCTCCAAAGTGAAAGCGAAGACCGCCGCCCGAAGCGAAATGCCCGATCTGGCGCGTTACCGCGAGTTGACGCAGGAGACGATGACGAACGGAATGCAGTTTTTGCTGGCGCAACCCGCGCGCGGACTCAACCCTGGGCAGATGGTTTTCAACGCGCGCAGTTTCTTCCCGCGCAACGCCGTCACCGTGTTGGATGGCGGCAACACCACGTTGTGGGGCGTGGCGTTCAATCAAATTTATGAGCCGCGCAGTTTTCTGTATTCGGTGAAGATGGGCTTTCTTGGCACGGGCATCCCGTTTGCGATTGGCGCGAAACTTGCCGCGCCCGAACGACCCGTCTATTGCATCACAGGCGACGGCGCGGCGGGCTTCAACATCATGGAGATGGAAACCGCCGTGCGCGAGAACGCGCCGATCATTGTGTTGGTGGCGGTGGACGACGGCTGGGGCATGGAGCGCTCGGCGCACAACTTCGGCGGCATCCCAACCGAACAGCAACAGGGCGTAAATCTTTCAGGCGAGACGCGCTACGATTTGATCGCGCAAGGTTTGGGATGCTACGCCGAAAAAGTCGATTCAGTGGAGGACTTGCCCGCCTCTCTCCGACGGGCGGCAGACTCGGGCAAACCAGCCTTGCTCCACGTGACGGTGGATTCCGCCATCAACGCCGACCCGCCAGGCTATAAGCAGTTCAGGTATGTGAGGACGTTGTAAACGGACAAAAAAGCGGATATTGGGTAAAACCCAACATCCGCTTTTTATTAACTCGAAATACAACTACTTCTTATTTCCCAGATAAATAGAGTAATTTATTGCGTTTTGATCCCATGATAACTTTACGTTGAACTTGAGCCGTTGGATTTTTGCTCCATCAACATCTCGCGGACTTGCTCCCTGTAGCCCACCGTATTGTATGTGCAAAACGGGATCATGCGTCCATCGGGGACGAGAAATTCAACGCAACATTTCATCGCGTTCTTGACATTGAAGGTCCATGGATCCATGAAGTCGCGGGTGTTGATCATAAAGATATGGCGGCCCAGATCGCGCGGCGCGTGTTCGCTCAACGGCAGGTGAGAGTGGCAGGATACGCAACGCTGTTGGGCGCGGGTCGCTTCGAGCGTGGGGCGCGAGCCGTTGTCTCCGTTTGATTGCCCCTTCAGCATATTGGTAATATCTTGCGCCGCTTCGTCCGAGCCGACTTTGGCGGAACTGCTCCATAACCGTTCAAGCGTTTTCAAAAGATCATCGTTCAGCGCGGGCATGGTGCGGTTCTTGATGTAGTCGAGATAATACTTTACGTCCATGATGCGCGTGATCGGCGTGACTGAGTCGCCGTCAATCAGCGCGTAGGTGACGAAGTTACAAGTCGGCATACAGCATGGGACAGGAACAAAGTCATCGAGACGGAGCAAGCCGTGAGTTTGGTCTTCGAGGCGCATCAACACATCGGGAATGGTCATCCGCTCCAATGGGTCTGCGGGGATGTGTCTCTGGGCGCGGAAAGCGGGTTGAAAGTTGACGCCGAAAACCGCCGGATGACTCAACCCAAACTCGACGATGCGCCCGATCTCGTGTTCGTTGATGCCGCGCTCAATTGCCGCAACCAAAACAACGCGCATATCTTTCTGCGCGAGCCGCTCGAGGGCTTTGAGCTTGATGTCGAGCAAATCCGCTTTGCCGCGGATCAGTTCGTTCGTGCGCGCGTCGAAGCCGTCAAACTGCAAATAGACGTGCGCCTTCGTTTGGGCTAGCGCCTCCAGGAATTTATCGTCGCGCGCAATGCGGATGCCGTTGGTGTTCAACATCACATATTTAATCCCCTTGCGATTCGCCAACTCGATGAACTCGATGATTCTCGGATGCAGGCTTGGTTCGCCGCCGGAGAATTGTAAAACTTCCGGGTTGCCCTCCGCCGCGATAAAGTTGTCAATCATAAATTCAACTTGCTCGTAGGTTAGTTCAAACCCGTCTTTTGCTAGATGTGTTCCCGCGTTGGCGAAGCACAGCGGACAATCCAGGTTGCACGCCTGATTGACTTCGATCAATCCCAAACACGCATGTTGTTGATGATCGGGGCATAGACCGCAGTCAAGCGGACAGCCTTCGCGCACTTCAGACGCAAATTGTAGAGGAATCGTCCCGGGTTTGTTGTACGGCGCGATCTTGACATAGAGTTCGGCATCGCCGAAAAATAACGCCTCAAAGGGACCGTGATCCGGGCAACGCTTACGGATGAAGACTTTTCCGTCTCTCAGCAGGATGCGAGCATCAATTACTTTTTTACATTCAGGACAGATGGATTTAGTCAGTTCCCAAAAAATTTCCTTGCGGTCTTCCTTGACGATAGACGGGTTCAATATATCCTCCAACGCGCGATTAATAACTACTTGAGGCAAGCGTGGCAAAGCACCACGCAGTAAAGATCAACCCAAGGCAAATCACGATGGCAAGCGCAATGCCGAATCCTGCCACCATGCCCAGCGCGATCTGACTGCGCTTGAAGGCGAAGAAGACGATCAGACCAATGTTGATGACCCAAGGCGCTAAAGTGAATACAAGATAGAAAATGGACGCCAACGCGGAAGACACAGAATCCGAACCAGAGACAGTGAATTCGAGAGATACGGCAATTAATCCCCACTGGCAAAGGGTCAGAGCAATGTTCAATGTAAAGAAGAGGCCTACGCCGATCCAAAAATCGCGTTTCTTTTCGGCGGGATCGGTATATTCCTTGCGAGTCAACCACGGCGGTTTGTTGTCGCTATCGTTCATGCCAATTGGAGCATTATTTTCTGTGTTCATAACCTCGTCCTTTTACTAATTAAGATCAAGGTAAAACGGGATGAAGCAGGTCGCATTGAAGAGCAACCCACGAGCCAGCGAAAGCACAAAGTTCACCGCCAGCGCAAGAAGAATCCCCAGAGCCAAACCCTTAGTGCGTTTGATAAAACCCAGCACGATCAGCGCGAGGATGGTCGGAGGAAAAATACAGATGTTTAAGAAAAATGCCTCCTCGCCATCGCGCACAGGAATCCAGACGCTCGCGCTGAACACAAACCAGCCGAAAAAGCCGATCAGTTGCTTTCGATATCGCCGAAGAAAACTGGGCAGGTCGGTCACGGATTGGGGCGGCACATCAACGTCTGCAGGTATTGAAACGCTCTCAACAATCTGCCAGGATTCATTTCTGTAAATTTTGATCAAATAGTATGCTAGGACAGTCGTCATGGACGCATCAAGCAAAACATATAGATTGTATGGAAATCCGACGAACAAGGAGAGGAGGTTCATAAGGGGATTCCAGGAAATCCCATATAAAACGCTAGACAGAAACCCATCTATTATCGTGCGGGCAGACGAGACGATGAGGATGTAGACTGGCAACATCTTGAGCGTCAGTTTGTTTCTTGTTCGGAACATGAATTCAAACACAGCCAAGCCGACCAAGGGATAAAATATAAAACCCTGAAATGTTAGTTGGTTTTTATACGCAATCAAGTTCATGAAAATTACAAATAGCATCGTCGCGACAACCATGATTGCGCGACGATGATTGGTTGTGTTTGCTATCAGGAAGTTGCCGCCGCCTAAGTTTGACCCGCCGCCCGGTTCGGGCGGAGGTTCAAACTTAGCCTCATTGGAAGGTTCATTACTCATTTCAATCTACTCCCTACACCGGCTGTGCCGTCACAAACAACTTCTCCCGATTCTTCGCAAAATAGACGACCACCGCCGCGAATAACAACGCGCTCACAAACTGTTGACCGGTGAGTCCCAATGCCATCACTTGATTGTTGCGCGCGAACTCCACGAAAAAGCGGAAGAAGGCATAGCCCGCGATGCCGAACTTCAACAGGTTGCCGTTCTGCATCCACTTGTGATCGCGCAGGGCGAGCAAAATTCCAAACCAGACCAGATTGAACGCCATATCGTACAGCGGCGCGGGATGGACGAGATAATCCGCGCCGGGGAGAGGCACGCCCCACGGCAGGGTCGTCGGTTTGCCAAGCCCATCCTCGAACGAAAGGAAACACCCCATGCGCCCGATGGCGGTTGCCAATGCCATCGCGGGCGCGAACGCATCGCACGAGCACGACTCTTTGCCGATGGCTTTACTAGCGATATAGCCGCCGATGTACGCCCCAATCACGCCGCCGATGATCGAGCCGGGTCCGATGCGCGGATCGAACAATGCGTACATGTTCAGCACGAGCGGGGCATATTCAAATCCGTTGAAAAATAAAATGAAGACGCGCGCGCCGATCATCCCCCCGACGAACGCCGCCAGCGTGATCGGAATCACTTCCTCTTTCGACCATCTGCGGCGGCGCGCTTCAATCAATAGCCAGCCCAAGCCAGCCAACAGCGCGAATAAAAGAAAAAAACCATGCGAATAGATGGGTACTCCGCCGATTGTGAATAATACGGGAACTGGGGACATTGCAACCTCCTAACGCAAACCAGATATATGTCCCATAGTACGTTGAAACTGGATAAAAGTCAATCAATAATTTCACATATAATACGCCCATGACACGCTTACAAATAATCTTGTTATTGACGTTGATCCTGCTGGCGGGACTCATTCCCGTGACGATCTACCTCATGGACGGCAACTCGCTGACGCGCGACATCGCCTCCCTTCCGACCCGCGAGATGCCTCTCCGTGAGCAAGCCGCTCAAGCTCTCGCGGGGCTGGCAATCAAGCCGATCTACATGATGTTGTGCCTGGCGGTCATCGTCGCGCTCATCGGCCAGACGCGCCCGGCATTAGTCGTCCTCATGTGGGGACAAATTGCTTTCCTCGCCGGGGAAATTTTCTGTGCGATAAACTTCTACGTTTACCAGCACGAATCATTGATCTCGGAATATCTGCATAGTTTCGGCATGGCGCTGGCGTTCGGTCTCACGCTGTTAGCGCTGATCGAATGGGTCGAACTGCTGACCAACGCGCGGCGCAAGCCGTTATTTTTGAAAGAGATCAGAGCCTTTACATTGTTCGCCCTGCCGATCTTCGCCATGCTCACCTTTATCCCGTTTCTTGCCCCGCTCCAAACGGACGCGTACACAACCTCCATTTTCAACGTAACGTATTCGTACACGCGCTTCGAAGCGTATGAAATCTACGAGCGGCGCGTCCTGCCCGCGCTTTCGCTGGTCATTTTTATCGTCACATTCTTTTACCTCCTGCGCGGACCGTCCGTGATGCCTTTTCGCGCAAAAGCCATGCTCTGCGCGGGATTGGGGGCGCTCGGCTTCGCCTACTTCCGCATCGCGCTCAACGCCATCTTCGTGGACAGCCTCGTCTGGTTCGAGTTTTGGGAGGAAGCGACAGAATTGATGTTCGTCGGCGGGGTTGCGTTCGCGCTCTGGAGATTCAAAGCGATGTTCAAGAAAACCCCGATATCGGATCTGTTTCTCTCCCGCTGATCAGTGAGAGAATATCCATGACAAGAAATCAAAAATCTTCACCATAGAACACGGGGAAAACAAGAGAAAACTCTGTGGTTAATTCTCTGCCTTTATCCTTGAAATTAAACACGCTCTCGGTAAATGGCTAAGAACGATACATCATCAGCGAAAGATATTCCTCAGCGCCGGCTGATATTCAGGGAAGACAGCGTTCACGGCAGGGTTATTCAAGCGCTTCGTTAAAACTTCAGATAATACATCACGATAATCGGTAGTGACGGCTAAATCTCCCGGTCCAATCAATTGACCCTCTGCCAAGCCGGGCCATTGCCCATGAACTTTGCCGCCGTCCACACTGCCTCCAAGAACCATCATCATACTGCCGTGACCATGATCCGTGCCGAGACTGCCGTTCTCGTAGGCGCGCCGCCCAAACTCAGACATGGTAACAACGGTCAGTTTATTCATATAATCCGCCATATCGGTATGGAAGGCGGCGAGACCTTCGGCTAAATCTTTCATCAGATTTGGCATCAGCCCGATGGTGGAGCCTTGCGTGAAATGCGTATCCCAGCCGCCGAGGTCAATTGCAGAAACTTCCAGCCCCACTTCCGCTTTGATCAGCATGGCGGTTTGTTTGAGGGCGAGTCCAAAATCAGATTCTGGATAAGCCATTGAGGATGGGTAATTTGCGGGGTCAAGTTTTTGGAGCGTATCCATAATGGAGAGCGTATCTTGACCCAACTCGTCATTTTGATAAACATAACTCAATGCGGCGCGCATTTGCTGTAAAGCGCGCTCATCGCCGCCAAGATGAAAATCCGCGATGGAGCGCAAAGCCGAGACGGGCACGCCTCCGCTCAAACTGCGCTGGGGGTAATCGCCCATGCTGACGGCGCGCAATGGCGAGGGGTTGCCCGTGTTCAACGTGGCGAGGTGACGGCCGATCCACCCTGAAGCTGGACCGCGCTCATCATCTATGCCGCGTTCCATTAACTCCATTGCCTTGAAGTGACTGCGCGATTCGTCCGGCGCGCCGCAGGCATGGATGATGGCGAGGCGCTTGCTTTGCCACGCTTCCAGCAATGAACTCATGTTTGGATGCAAGCCAAAGAAGCCGTCTAGGTCCATTGCTCTTTCTGATTTCAGCTTTTTTGAATCATCGGGCCGCGCAATTCCTAAAGTTGGGCGAAGCTGATAGTAGGTGTCTTCGCCGTGCGGCACAACCATATTGAGCGCGTCTGCCGCGCCGCGCAAAAAGATCACCACCAGCGCATCGCCGCGTGGGGCAGTATTTTGGGGCGCGAAGGACAGGCGCGGCATCCATGTTTTATGGGGGATTTGTTGTAGCATGGGTAAAGTTTGTAGCATGATTATCTCCATTGAAATGCAGGCGCGGCGATTAAACTTGCGGCGATGATTTGCAAAGTCTCTTCCGGCGTGGCTCCTGCCGAATGGACGGTATCCAGCATTTCGTTAAGAAAGAAGCGTTCTAACGGCGCGCCCAAAAGCAACGCGGCGAGAGAATCTACAGAGGCTGGTAAACTGCCGCTCGAAGAGACATCCAATAAAGCATTCAGATCGCAAACTGTCTTGGGGATTTCGTTGCGAATTAATTCAAACGCAAATTGCCAGCGCGGCATGAGGTTGCCTTGCCAGGCTTCGTCATAGTCGGGATAGCCATCGGGCGTGGGCCAGTTGAAATACATTTGCCCCATTTGCAAAAGCGGTTTGCGTAACGCCGCGCCGTCGGTTTCAACGTTGAGCATCCGCAATGCGGAAAGCGCAAAATTGAGCGGGCGTTTGTATTTTGGTTTGGCAAATGCAAGACCGTCAAATAAGATAACCCGCAAGACAGATTTGATATCGCCCTTTGTGTTTAGAAAAGTTTGCGCGGCTCGTTCGATGATCTCTTGCGGCGGATCGTTGGCGATGAAGCGCCGCGCCAATTTGGCGGAAATAAATTTTGCGGTGGATGGATGCAACGCGAGCCGTTCGAGGACTTGCTCCGCCTCACTCTGACCCGATTCCTGAATCTCAAGCCCCAAAACATTTTTCACGCCGTTGGCGTGTTGTTTTTCCCGAAAGGTGAATTCTCCCAGCCAGAAATGTTTTTTGACCGACCAGCCGGTGAGACAACGCGCCAATTGCATCACGTCGTTTTGAGTGTAGCCGCCATGCACGCCGAGCGTGTGCAGTTCCATTAACTCGCGCGCGTAATTTTCGTTGGGCGCGCCTTTGACGTTGGCTTGATTGTCGAGATAGGTGAGCATGGCGGGCGAATGCGCCGATGCCCAAAGTAGATCGCGGAAGTTGCCGAGCGCGTGTTTGCGAATTACTTCGCGGTCGTCCACGGTTTTGAGATAGAAGAGCGGCTCTTTCTCAATGTAAATATTGAAGTGGTCGCTCCAAAAATCCACCATGACTTCATACAACTGGCGCTGGCTGTATAACTGGCGCAGAAACGTGGCTTGGCGCAATTCGTTGATTGGGCGCTTGCGGTCGTAGCCGTCGAAGAGTTCATTGGCGACGGCTTCGATCTCGTTGGCGGACATAGTTAATGTCTTGAAGGTTGAAAGTTGCAGGTCTAAGTTTAGATCGTTGATGGTTTCAAAATCCAATTGTTCTTCGATGTAGTTTTGTAAACCAATTTCAGCGAAGCGCGCGCGTTCTTCCGCTCTTGCGCCAAAGGTGATGCGATTGAGGGCTGTGAAATCGGCGGCGCTGAGTTGACTCCCTGCGGGGGTTGGGGCTTCGGTTCTCAACTTGCGCGCAAGCGGGGCGCAGGCGTTGAGCGTGGCGGCGCTGGAGAAGAGGGCAGTGAGTTTGAGGAAGTCGCGGCGGGATAGAGTCATGGCGAATTAGGGAATGAAGAATGAGGAATGGAGAATGGAGAATGAAGAATAGGGAATGTTATGTGTTGCGGGTTGTGAGGGCGGAATTTATCTGCGCGCTTGTTTCTGCGTGGATGATATTTTCTCGCGGAGGCCAGTTGAGCAGGGCGAAACCTGTCGCGCCGAAAGAGATGAGAATGATGGGAATCCACACGAAGAACCAGCCTATGAGCGGAAAGAAAGCGGCGAGTTCAAGGAGGATCGCGCCGCGAATGAATCCGCTTAGCGGTGTGATGGCGCTATGTTTGGCGAGTCTTGCGCCGAGATGGGCAGAGATGCCCGCCGCGCCAATGCTGGAAAGAGTCAGCGCCGCGCCGAGCAAAACCCAGCCGATGAATTTGGCTGGACCAAAAGGCAAAGCGAGCAGGATGATGATGGGAATAGCTAAGGCAATGACGAGGATCAGCCCCAGCCAGAAAGTTCCCCAAGGAGTCTTTTCCACGCGGGTTTGGGCGCGTTGAATCAGATTGGGAAATAATAGCCACCACGCGGCGAGCATGGCTGGGAAGGCGCTTCCGAGGATAAGTAAGATGAAGAAGATGGCGGAGATGTCTGCCATTGGTTTTTTCCTTTCGTTTGATTGATGTAGGGGATACAGGGGCGAGCGGGAAAAAGTTGCAGGGGAAAATGGAGAGTGGAGAATGAAGAATGAAGAATATCGCCCCGAAGGCTGATTTCAATTTGAGCGTTTATAGAGAAACCTTCGGGGCGGTGTCTAAGATCAGCGATTAACTTTTCTGAAAGAATCCCAAGATTGCCGCGCCGACTCCAGTGAAGGCGATATAAGGTAACAACAAGAACCAGCCGACAAAAGGCAGGGCGCAGGCGATACACAAGATGACTGCGCTCCATAAATTGCGCTTCCAATTCACCGTATCCGGGAAGAGGCGCTCAGCGAGGTGTTGCACGGCGGCGGTCAGCCCCACGCTTAAAAGAACAGCGAGAAATGCAAGGATGAGCAAGGCGGGGATGGTAAGAAGCCCTTTGATGAAATGCCCTGCGTTTTCGGCGAGCGAAAGCATGACGAAAGCAATCAAGCCAAAGAAAAGGAAGTTGACCATGCCCACGCCGAACGAACGTCCGGGCGTGAGGTTGAGGCTGGTTTGCGTTTTACTTATGCGGTTGGCAAACAACGCGCCAATCACAAGAAAGTAAGCGGCGAGAGTAATGGTCAGCAAGAGGATGATGATGGCAAGATGTAAGATGTTATTCATGGAAGACTCCTATTTACAAGCGGTTTTGATGCGCGGCTTATGTTGCCGCTCCTCAACCCGCGCGTATTTTATTTTCTTTGATTTCTTAACAAAAAGCCATTGCCAAAGATCCAAAAGACGGAGACGATAGCGAGGGCGATGAAGAGCGTGGATATTTCAACAGGATAGGTGGGGAGTTGGGCGATTGGTAACTGATAGTTGCTAATTGCGTCCAGCCCTGCAATCCAGAGCGTTTGAATTTCAAACAGCCAGGCAGTCAAGGATGGCGCTTGCGGCAACAGCATCGAAACAAATGGGGCGGCAAGCGCTAATGCGATCAGCGCGCCAACGGCTTGCAGAGAAATCGTCAGCGTGAGCCAACGCGGAAGTTGTGGAATCTGTTTTCGGTCCGGGAGGAAGCGGGCGGCGAGGTTGGTAGATAAAGCCGTATCGGGCAGTGAGTCCAATTTGGCAAATAAAGTTTGCAGGGCAGAGAATCGAGCGGCACATTCAGCGCACGAATCAAGGTGCGTTTTAATTGCGTCATGTTCGGAAGATTCATCATCTAAATATTCGTTGAGTTGATCGTCAGTCAGGTGCATGGAGTTTCTCCGCGAGAAGTTGGCGCGCGCGGAAGAGATGACTCTTCACGTCGCTCAATGGGATGTTCAATTCAGCCGCAATTTCAGCATACGATAATTCTTGATAATGGCGTAGTTCGATGACGATGCGATAATGCGGCGGCAGGGATGCGAGGGCGGCGCGAATTTGCTCGCTTCTTTCTTTGACCTCAACCTGTTCCGCCGGACTTTGAGTTTTATCCTCATCCCGATCTTCATCCAACGCGGCGGATGGTTTCTGCGCTTCGAGATGATTCAAGCACAAGTTGGCGGCGATGCGCCGAACCCAGGGGCTGAACTCGCGTTCGAGATCGAAGGTGTGCAGGCGATCAAGCGCGCGGATGAAGGTCTCCTGAGCGAGGTCTTCTGCGTCAAAATAATTGTGCAGAATGCGATAGCAGACGTTGAACACGCTGGTTTGATAGCGGGTGACGAGTTCGCTGTAAGCCGTGTTCTCGCCGCGACGGGCGCGCAGGATCAAGTCGCGGTCGGTGGGCGCATTCATAGCTGGAGTGTAATACAGGAGTCGGCGGGAAAATGTTGCAGTGAACTTTATGTTTCCAAATAATTTTTCGCCATCAATAATGCGGCGAGAGTTTTGGCGTCGGGCAGTTCGCCGCGCTCTGCCATTTGAAAGGCTTGCTGGACTGGAATTTTTTCCACCGCTAGAAATTCGTCGTCATCGGCTTGGAGCGGATTGTGTTTGAGATCGGTGGCTAGGAAGACGCCCATGTATTCGGTCGAGTAACCCGGCGCGAGGTAGAAAGAGCCGAGTTGTTTCAATGTTCCAGCTTGCATCCCCGTCTCTTCGCGGATTTCGCGCGCGGCGCATTCTTCAAAAGGTTCGTCTTTTTCGCGCGTTCCGGCGGGGAGTTCAAGCATATCCATTCCGGCGGCGTGGCGGTATTGGCGGACGAATAATATGTTTCCAGCTTGATCCATTGGGATAATCACGACTGAGCCGCCGTGTTCGACAATTTCATATTTTGTTTCGCGCCCGTCCGGCGTTTGCAATAGATCGCGGCGAATTTTGAAGGTGCGCCCTTGTAACAAGGTTTCGGATTTGATCAATTGAAATGGCATAAGTTCTCCTATGGGTATAAAAAAAGCCCAAGCGTTTGCCTGGGCTTTTGGCAGATTAAGATTTTACGGAATTTTGATTTGTTGACCGACGCTCAGCGTTGAGCCGGTGGCGATGCCATTGGCGGAAGCGATTTGACCTGGGTCTACGTCTCCATATTTACAGGCGATGCTGTATAAAGTTTCGTCTGAGGAAAGCACGCTGTAGGTGGCAGGGTGGGAAATCAACATGCGCTCGCCGGGGAAACTGCCGCTTTGCGGAATCTTCAAGGTGAGACCCGGGTAATATAGATCCGGGCTGGTCAATCCGCTGGCGGATAACAAAGCGTAAGGATCTACGTTGAAACGGCGGGCGATACAAAATGGAAATTCTCCAGCTTGTAAAGTGTAGCTTGCCGGACGAACGCCTTGCGGAACTGGCGTGGAATTGGCGGGAGCGATAGTTGGCGCGGAGGCGGTGGTAGCGACAGCCATGTTGGCGTTGGTTGGCGTGCTGAGGTTGGCGGAATCTGTGGCGGGTACGCCGGGCGTGCTGGTGATGTTCGTCACGGCGGGTTGGGGCGTGCCGTTTTGCGGAGTCGGCGTACCGGCGATCGGGTTAGGCGTGCCGGTAGTGACCACGCCGCCAGCGGCGACAGTTTGCGCGACAGATGTTTGCTTGGCAAATTCTGCGATCATATCCAACGGGTTTTCAGCGGATGGAAACGGAGAGACAAATAGCCCGGTGGCGATTTGGGTTGGCGTGGCGGCGGGCGCTTGTGACAGCGACTTTTGACAAGCCGTAATTAAAAGGCTTGCGATCACTAACCAAGAAAATGTCACTAAGCCGCGTTTCGTGTTACTCATAGATTCTCCTCGTGTAAGAACAACTTTGATAGAGATGGTAGCACATCCTTTTTAAAGCGTCAAGAATAGTTGTTCTATTGACCAGAAATTGACCAATTTGCGTACAAAAAATAATTTTAAATTATAGCGGGCAAATCCTTTGGCTGGGGCGGGGATTGTTATGTTTCTGCAATTTGGGAAAATACAGCCTTGCTTTTTTGTTAACTATAATAGACAAATATCACCCTTATTTCTTAGCGCAAAAGTAAATTGCAGGCGAAGCCTTGTGATATATTCTGACGAGAAAGGCAATGAAGGAGAGGATCATGTTTAAGAGATTTTTGTTTTTGACCGTTCTCGCAATGGTTTTGCAGGCTTGTTCAACGCCGGTTACGGAAACGCCTGTTTCTGCAACTGAACCAGCCGCAACCGCCGTTAGCGTAACGGAGACCCCGCTTCCCACAGAAAGCGCTCCGCCAGTCACTGAGGAACAGCCTACGGAAAGCGCAATCGCTCACGCCAATGTGCCCACTACCGGCATTACCGATCGCGCCACTGCCCATGATAACGACAACGCTTTGACCTTCGAGACGAAAGTCGTGCGTTCTGGCGACGAGTTCTTTCGCAATCGTTTTGAGCGCCCCTTTTCCGCCGACGAGATGAACTATCTGCCGGATTTGGATATCGTCAATTTCTCGATCATCAGCGACGATATTTTTTATTATGTCAAAATTTCATTCGTCAGTCTAGATGCGGCAACGCAATCCTTAACTGGTTCGTATGGCGTGGAGATTGATCGCAATGGCGATGGGCGGGCGGAGTTGCTCCTCGTCACGCAGGGTCCTTATACTGAGCGCTTCTCCGCAGATCAAGTAAAAGTTTTTTTGGATGTGAACGGCGATGTGGGCGGCTCTAAAATTAATCGCCCGGATGACTACCCAAGCGACGGTTTTGAAACCGCCGTTTTTGACTTGAGCCAAAACCTCTATCCCAAAGACGACGCTGACTTCGCTTGGGTTCGCCAAGCCACAGACGGCAGTTTGCCAGCCGTTGAAATTGCCTTCAAGAAATGGATCTTCGGCGGCAAAGAAGCTTTTATGTGGAGCGCAGACGCCAGCGGCTTATTGATCAACCCCGCCATGCTCTACGCGCAGGATTTTATGTCCGCAGAAGAAGCCGGCGCCGCGAATAATCAAGACCCCAACTATCCCATCAAAGCGCTTGCCGCGTTTGATAACACCTGCCGCGTTTCGTTGGGTTTCAACGTCACGGGGATTGAACCTCTCGGTTGTTTTGTAAAACCGCCGGATATAGAAAGAGTTAGCGAACCTGCAAAAGAAGGTCCCAATTCCACTTGCGGACAATATACCGAACTCTGCGAACGCACTGGAAATTAAACCAAAACGGAGACTATGAAAAGTCTCCGTTTTTTTATTTGACGAACGTTTTGATATTTTCAACCGGCGTTTGGACAAGCAAATCACAACCGGGCCAGATCGCATCCACGCCCGCCTCTTTCGCCCTTTGAGTTGCCTCTGCAATTTGGCTTTCGCCTCCCTGACAAATTGTCCCTACGGGATCAAGATTCCCAAACAGCAATGTATCTTTCAATACTTCACGCGCCTTAATTAAATCCGTCGTCTGGTCAACAGAAATCGCATCCGCCCCCGTTTGACCGAGCAGATGCAATCCATTCGTCACATCCCCACACACAGACAAGACAACAGGCTTCTTGCTTCTTTCGCCGTCCTCGGCGGAGGTGGTTGAATTTAATTTCTCAATCAACATTTTTTCAGCAGGCAAAACAAACTGCTCATATTTGGCTGGACCAATAAACCCAGGCGATCCGCCCATATCGTGAATCGTAATAAAATCTGCGCCTGCTTTTTGATATTCATTGCCAATTTTCGCCAGAAGGTCTGAAAGAATTAACAAAGCATCCATCACTGCTTGCGATTCCTTCTTCATTTCAATAAACAAATTTTTCGGGTTGCAAATATAAAGTAACAACGTATAAGCCCCGGGGATCATCCCCGAAATCACAGCATCTTTTCCAATGTCTTCTTTGACCAAGCCAATTGCTTCACAAATCAAACTCAATCTGCCCAGACTTCGGAAGTCTTTTGAAAGATTCCTTGATTTGAAAGACTCTATTAAGACTTCCGAAGTCTCAATAAAAGGTCTTTTCACCTGCGGAAACATCATCTCGCCGCCCTCAAAATAATTCAACTCAGCGCCGAGCATCTCGGCAGGGGAGCATAAATCCAATGGCAAAGTCGCGGATGGCATTCCCGTCAACTTAAATGTACTGCCCGCCGCTTTCGCCATCTTCTTTGCATCTTGATGAATTTCGTGCAAAGACAAACCTTCGCGTGTGAGTCCCTCTTCCGTAATATGAATCAACCCGCTAAATGCAGGTTGTTCATTTATTTTTTTACCAGAGAGTAGGTCAAGAATTTTTTGGCGCATTGTGTGCTACATTTTAATAATAAATGTCATGCCAAAGAATATACAACGTTAGGCAATTCGCCTTTTTATTGAATTGCACAACCTTCTTTTCTTTACAATGACGATGGTGGAATGTAATTTGTTGAGTAAGTCCATGTTGGATAGTTTTCTAATAGTTGCATACATTGATTTCCTAAACTTTGACTATACAAATGAAATTTTGATTTCATTATTAAAGCATTAACAGATTGTGATGAATCTTCAACTTCATTGTTAAACTGTGAAGCCGCCTCAAAATATGAATGCAAGAAATAATTGTCTATTGGAAGGGTGCTTTGATTATTGCTCAATATTGCTTGGGTAACTTTTGTTTCCAATTTTGGAGATATATTGTTATTGTTGTAAATTATTAATGGTTCTGAGAGAACTTGAAGATAATATTGCATGATTTGAATATTATATTTCAACTCGTAGAATAAAGAGTAAAGTAGTCTCTTGGCTTTTTCTGCTTTTTCATAAACACCACTCCATCCACTGTGTAGTAAATCAAATTTATTTGCCAAACATGAAATTATGATTTCTCGTATAAATTCAGCCTCATCTCCGTAATGACAAGTGACCACGTAAATTGGTTTTTCAGATGGTAAGTGGATTGTTTTGGCTGGCGAAAGGTCTGTTATCCCTTTGTGAAGTAATGTTCTTGCTACACTAGTGCCTCCAAAACTGTTGAATCGCTTGCTCTCGTGTGTATATAAATTGCGCCTATATTGAAAAAGATAATCACAGATAATCTTTTTCAATTTGCCATCACTATCAATGTTTCTTTCTTGCTCCCAATCATCTTTGCCATTAGGATCAGATTCCTTATATATAGTGTACGCACTTGCTAACTTTTCTTTGGCAGTAATAGGTAGGTCTTTAATAAGATTTGCTATATTTCGATTTACACCGTAATGTTCATTGTAGATTTCTAACACCTTTAATAAAGTGGATAAAAAAATATTTTTAGTAAATAGAGATTTGCCCGCCTCAATTTCATCTATTACTTGATTTCGTTCTATAAAGCCGTGAATTGGCTTGTCCACATTAGGTTTTATCTTTTTTGCTTTTAGCCAATTTTGTATTTCAACGTAATCATCTTTGCTGGCAAGTGTATCAAGGCAGGTACAAAGTAAATATGTTTCTAATGCATTCCTTTCAATACATTCATTATGGTCTGTCAAATCTAATGGTACAGAATAGCGAATTTTGTCTACGAAACCGACTCGACTCATCACTCTAGAGGCACGTTCAAATAAATTTCCACCATTTTTCTCGACTTGTTTGACAATTTTATCTATTTCAGAAGTATCAAGGTTTCGCATTGCAACGTAGCGTGCAACAGAAATTCCAGCATAAGTTTCTATATTCATTGGATTTAACATATTGAAATACTGACAAAATTATATTCCACTTACATCACTGCTCACTGTTCACTGATTACTATTCACTAATCACTTCACAGCCTTCACAATCGCCGCGATATGTTCAGGAGTATTTCCACAACAACCGCCAACAACTTTAGCGCCTAATTCAACATACTTCTTTGCAAAATTCCCCATGTCTTCTGGACCCATGTCATATACGCCTTGTTCGGTTTCAATATCCATGTGCGGAACTCCAGCATTCGGCTTCACCCATAATGGATAATTCGGGATAGTCGTTGCATATTCTTTAACAACTGCTTCCATATTATCAAGTGTCGTTCCACAATTAGCGCCGATGAGCGTCGCGCCCATTTCAGAATATTTCTTCATCACATCTTTGGGTTTGACTCCCATCATCGTGCGTGTGCCTCGGTCATAACTAAAGGATACAACGATGGGCAAATCCGTCACTGACCTTGCGCCTTCAAATGCGGCAGTCGTTTCTTCTACTGCAAACATCGTTTCAATTAATAACAAGTCCACGCCGCCATCCGCTAGCGCTTTGGCTTGTTCTGCAAATGTGGCTTTGACATCATCAAACTCCAACGGACCATACGGTTTGAGTATCGCGCCCACTGGACCCATTGAGCCAGCCACAAGCCCATTGTTTAATGAAGCGGCTTTGCGAGCAATCTCAGCCGCACGCATATTCACTTCGGGAGTCCGTTCTTGATATTTTGAATCTTTCATACGCATTCTAGTTCCGCCAAATGTGCAAGTCAAAATAATATCCGAACCTGCACTCGCAAAAGAAGATGCCAGTTTCAAAAGTGTATCGGGATCGTCAATGATCAAATCCTCTGGCGGCTTGCCGGGCTTGAGTCCCATCTTCTGTAAGTTTGACCCCGTTGCCCCATCCGCAACTAAAATTTCACCACTTTGTAATCTTTCAAGAAATTTATTCATCAAGTCTCCATTTTGAACCGCCAAGCACGCGAAGGTCGCCAAGAAAAAATCTTTTGATTTTCTTCGCGTTCTTAGCGTTCTTTGCGGTAAATAAATTATTTCATAAATTTTTTCGCCATCGGATCCACAACTCGATTCGGAATCAAATGGGCAATATGCGGAAACGGCTCACTCATATGTGGGAAACTCGTCGCCAACATAAATTGATTTTGAAATTCAGGGTCAGTCGGCAATTCAAATCGTTCAACATTCCGAGTCACCGCATCAATTTCATTTCGTTTTTCGATATTCAACAACGCAATGCGCGCGCCGTCACCCGCCGCATTCCCAACCGCATACACATTCTTCAAATCACAATCGGGGATCAAACCAATCAACATCGCTTTTTCTTTATCAATATAACTTCCAAACCCGCCCGCTAAAATCACTTTATCAGGGTCTTGCAAACCACTGCGCTTCAACAAAGTTCGTGATGCAGTAAACAACGCCGCTTTCGCCAACTGAATTTGACGAACATCTTGTTGAGTCATTGGGATGTCTCGCCCGATAGATGTTTCCTCCGCCCAAGCGATGACATACTCCCAGCCTTTTTCTCCCTGACGAACACGCTTCGTACTTAACTCTTTCTTGAACTTGCCGCGAGAATCTACGATCCCCGCTCGAAACAATTCCGCTACCGCGTCAATGATGGCGGAACCGCAAATCCCTTTCGCCTTGCCTGTATTCCAATCATCCTCACCAACAATTTTATATTTGGGTTCAAGAGTCTTTTCATCAATATGAACTCGTTCAATGGCGCCAGGCGCGGCACGCATTCCATATTCAACATGTGCGCCTTCGAGCGCTGGTCCCGTTGGCGTAGATGTGCAAACTAATCTTTTTCGATTTCCTAAAATTAATTCTGCATTTGTGCCTACGTCAATCAATAGCCAATTTTCATCTTGCTTATGTGGTTCTTCCGCCAAAATCATGGCGCTTGTATCCGCCCCGACAAATGAAGCAATGGTGGGTAGAATGTGAATATTGCCTGATGAATTAATCTGAATCCCCAACTCTCGTGCCTTCACGTCTACTGATTTATGAATCGTTGGCACAAACGGAGCCAGCCCCAAATCTTTTGGATGAAGATTCAACAACACATGGTGCATGGTTGAATTTCCAACCAACACCATTTCTAAAATTTCTTCTACTTTTATGTCGTTGCGAGGACGCACTTGTTCGCTCGCCCCAATCACCTCGGGGTCGCCCGAAGCAATCTCCGCCTCATCAGGGGATTGCTTCGCAACTTGCGCTCGCAATGACATGTTGGCAGTTTTCACCGCTTGCTTCAACAATTTATTTAACGTAGAAATAATTGCCTTGTGCAATTTCTCTAATCCGTCTGGATGTTCAATCGTGTATTGAATGCGAGACATGACATCTTCGCCATACACGATCTGCGGATTCATCTCGGATTCAGAGGCTAATACTTCGCCAGTTCGCAAATTACATAAATACAAAGCAACAGTTGTTGAGCCGATATCTACAGCCGCGCCGTAACTATCTTCTACATAACCTGCTTGCACTTCAATCACTTCTTTATCCTGCCAAACGGATATAGTTACATTCCATTTGGAATCTCGTAATGTTTTCGATAAACCACGCAAGCATTGATAATCAATATCCAATTCATACCAACGCGGAACTTTTGCATCCACACCACGAACAAGTTGCATGGATGTTTCGATTCCTTTTGCCAGTCTTTCCCAATCTGCAATCGGTCTTTCCAAATTGGGCGGAACCATGCTGACTAAATATTTTCTTACAGAAGGTTTAATTTCAATGGCTCGGTTGCTGGCGCTTTTGCGGACAATTTGTTTATTGCCGCGACTTTCTTCTGGCACGTTGATTAATATATCGCCGCGAATTTTGCACTGACAAGACAAACGCACCTGACCAACTTCCCAGCCTTTATCTTTTAATAACTTGGGTCTGCGAGCAAAGTATGCCGCTTCTTCTGCCGAAACAGGCGAGACATTTTCTCGTTTTGAGTCAATGTTATATTTTTCAAAGCGCCCCTCTTCAATCAAAATCATACATTTACCACAAGTGGCATTCTCAGCGCAAATGGATTCAATTTCCACGCCCAACTCTCGCGCCGCCGAACGGATGGACAGTCCTTCATCTACTTGTCCGCGTGAGCCAGAGGGTTGCAGGATGATGTTGTGTTTTTTCATAAATAGACAATGGACGGTGGACGATTGACCATGGTCTGCGGTCTATCGTCTGTGGTCTTAGGTGGATTCTTTTTCCCGTTTAGGAATCTCTATTTGGGCAAACTCAGTTTCGAGTTCAGAAAGAAGCGCGTCGGCAACTTCTTCGGGCGAACCGTCTCGTTCAATCCAAACGCCGCGTTTATATTCTTTTGCATAATCGCTTGTGGATATTGCGCCAATCGCCATCGCATAAGCGTCAATTTTGTTTTGAATTTTTTGCGAAAGCTGTTTCTTGACAGTTCGTCCATCGCCCTCAACTGTGAAAGATTGGGGGATGTGTTTCCAATACATGATGCGATATTTTGCCATCGGGAATCCCTTGAAAATTATATATAATTTTTGAGGGATTGTACGAGAGGAACGCTTGCGGGTCAAGGCAAAAAATCAGCTTCAATGCGCTTATGTGGAATAAAAATATCAAGCGGGTTGAACTTAGGGTTCAGGGTTTGACCTAGCTTGTATTTGTGATTGAGCATATACTCTGCAAACCTCATGCGCGTTATGTGGAAATTCTAATTTAATCGCTATAGAAGCGGAGAAAAAATGAGCAAAGATACTTTGAACTTGTCTGAAAAGCCCCACGTGTTAGCGGATTTGATCGCTACGCAATCCGGCGCGGTAGTGAGCCGCGTGTTGTTGAATAAGCCTACCGGCACGATTACGCTGTTTGCTTTTGACGAAGGCGAAGGGTTAAGCGAGCATACCTCGCCGTATAATGCCTTGGTGCAAATTTTGGAGGGCGAGGCGCACATCTTCATTAATTCGGTGGAGCATGTGGTTAGCGCGGGGAGCGTGATTATGTTGCCTGCCAATGCCCCGCACATGTTACAAGCGCAGGTCGCTTTTAAAATGCTGTTGACAATGATCCGCGAAAAGAAAGAAGCCTAATGCAAAAAGTCCCGCAGGCTTGAGCTTGTGGGACTTTTTTATTTAATCTGGCAGAATCCGCTTACCCGTTGACTCACATCCCATCCGCTAACTGGTTTCCGGCAAGCCACCCGGTTGTCCATGCGGATTGGAAATTGAACCCGCCGGTAATTCCGTCAATATCCAAAACTTCGCCGGCGAAAAATAAATTGTCAACGAGTTTGCTGTGCATGGTTTTGAAATCTACTTCGCTCAATTTCACGCCGCCGCAAGTGACAAACTCTTCTTTGAAGATTCCCTTGCCTTGAATATTAAACTCGCCGGCGGTTAATTCTTGAGCGAGTTTGCTTAATTCCGCTTTCGATAAATCTCCCCAGTTTTTCGTTTCGACAAATTCAGTTAGTTGTTTCCATAAGCGCGCGGGGATTTGTGAAAATGCGGAATGCGTTGATACTTTCTTGCGCGCATTTTCCTGCCAAGCTTTATTCCTCTGCAAAACTGCTAAGGCGGAATCAAATGTATAGTCGCCGAGCCAATTTACAGTTAAGGGCGAAGCGTATTTTTTATCAAATAATATGCGCGCGCCCCAAGCTGAGCATCTCAATACAGCCGGTCCGCTCAAGCCCCAATGGGTGATCAATACTGCCCCTTGCGTCGTGATTGAATCCATTTTCAGTTGTACGTTTTCAACGGCTATGCCCGCCAGTCCGTCAATTCTTTGATCTTTGATGTTGAAGGTAAAAAGAGAAGGTACAGGCTCAATGATCGAATGTCCCAGCGCTTTGGCGAACGCTCTTGTTTTTGAATCGCTTCCGGTGGCGAGCAATAATTTTTTGGCTTGCAGATGAAAATTATTGCCTGCGTTTCGCGCTTCAAGACGAAATCCATTTTTATTTTTTTCTACGTTTACCAGCGTTACGCCGGTTTGAATTTTTACGCCGGCATGTTTAGCGGATTCGCGCAAACAATTGACGATCGTATTGGCGTCGTCGGTGACGGGAAAAACTCGGCGGTCTGCTTCGGTTTTGAGTTTTACGCCGCGCGCTTCAAACCATTGGATGGTATCTTTGGGTTGAAAGCGCGTGAATGCGCCGCGCAATTCATTGCCGCCGCGCGGATAATAGTTAATTAATTGAGCAGGCTCAAAACAAGCATGGGTGACGTTACAGCGCCCGCCGCCGGAAATTAAAACTTTTCCGAGCGGCTGGCTGGCTTTTTCAATAATTAGTATCTTCGATCTTGGATTTAATTCGGCGCAACGGATCGCGGCGAAAAAACCGGCGGGTCCGCCGCCTGCAATGACGACATCCCATGAAGAAGCTGATGACATTAATCGAACAGCATCAAAGCTGGGTCTTCGATCATTTGTTTGACATGCACGAGGAATTGAACGGCTTCGCTTCCATCCACAATCCGATGATCGTAACTGAGCGCGAGATACATCATTTTACGAATCACAACTTGACCGTTGAGCGCGATCGGGCGTTCTTCGATTTTGTGCAAGCCCAAAATGCCGACTTGCGGCGGATTCAAAATGGGCGTGCTGAGCAGTGAGCCAAAGATACCGCCGTTGGTAATTGTAAAACTGCCGCCGCGTAAATCTTCAATCGAAAGTTTGCCTTCGTTCGCTTTGGTCACAAAAACTTTGATCTCGCGTTCAATATCCGCATAGCTTAATTGATCGGCATTGCGGATGACCGGCACAACCAAGCCTTCTTCTGCGCCAACCGCCATACCGATATCGTAATAATTTTTCAGCACAATCTCGTCGCCTTGAATCTCGCCGTTCAAACGCGGAAAGGCTTTCAATGCGCTGATGCTCGCTTTGACAAAGAAAGACATCAAGCCTAATTTGATGCCATACTTGGCTTGAAATTCGTCATTGCGGCGTTTGCGTAATTCCATCACTGCGCCCATATCCACTTCGTTAAAAGTGGTCAGCATGGCGGTGGTTTGTTGCGCTTCCAACAAGCGCTTGGCGATGGTTTGCCGTCTGCGCGACATACGCACGCGCTCTTCTGAACGTTCGCCAATTGCGCGGGATACTGCTTTGACAGGTTGCGCTTCAGACTTAACCGAAGCCGGCTTTGCCGCGCTTTGAGATTGTTCACGCCCTTGCAGATACTGTTGCACATCCGTCTTCGTGACGCGCCCTTCAACGCCGGTGCCGGAAAGTTGCGCCACATCCACATTCTGTTCGCGCGCCATCCGCGAAGCGACTGGCGTGGCTTGCGGAACTTCGCGCGGCGCTTTGTTATTTTCTTTTTGTTCAACGGCTTTTTCAACTTGCGGCGCGGAAGCGCCTTCTGCAGTTTCGTCAATTTCAGCTAGCACGTCGCCAACTTTCACATCTTTGCCTTCGGCAACCGCCACGCGGGAAAGCACGCCTGAACTTTTCGCGCCAACTTCCAAATTGATTTTATCGGTCTCTAATTCAACGAGGATGTCTCCCACGTTCACGGCTTCGCCTTCTTTTTTCAGCCAACGCGAAACAGTCGCCTCGATCACAGATTCGCCCATCTCAGGGACTAAGACTTGTACGGTCATGTTTATCCTCTCTCTTTTACTACGCTGGGTAGGTGCGTTTGTTCTTTGAATTTAAAAGCCTGTTCGACCAAAGCTTGTTGATTGATGCGATATAAAGTGGACGAGCCTTCGGACGGGCTGGAACTTTCCGGCCTGCCGACATAATAAAGGGAAAGCGTCTCGCCGCTCAGTTGACGGAAGAGCGGGCGGAGATAATCCCACGCGCCCATATTGCGCGGTTCTTCCTGCGCCCAAACTAAATTTTTGAGGTTGGGATATTTTGCGAGCAAGGCTTCCAGCGTTTTGCGCGGAAAGGGATAAAGTTGTTCCAGCCGCGCAATCGCGGCGGTGGGCGTAGCTTTACGCAGTTCGTTGCCCACCAGATCGGCGTAAATGCGTCCGCTACACAGAATCAGCGTTTCGACTTTCTTTTTGTTGATCTTTGAGTCTGTGTCGTCTATGACGGATTGCCATGCGCCGTTGATAAATTCATCTGGCGTTGAAGCCGCCAATGGATGGCGCAACATGCCTTTCGGCGTAAAGACGATCAAAGGCAGGGGATCGGTTTTTAATAACAAAGCCTGACGGCGCAGTAAATGGAAATATTGCGCGGCGGTGGATGGATACGCAATGCGGACGTTGGTCTCAGCCGCTAATCCGAGGAAGCGCTCGATGCGCGCGCTGGAGTGATCGGGTCCTTGCCCTTCATTGCCATGCGGCAGGAGGAAAACCAGCGAAGGCGTCAGACCCCACTTCGCCCGTCCGGAAAGGATGAACTCGTCAATGATCGCCTGCGCGTTGTTGATGAAATCGCCGTATTGCGCTTCCCAAATCACTAGGCGCTCCGGCGCTTGCACGTTATATCCAAATTCAAAACCGATCACGCTCATCTCGCTCAACGGGCTGTTGATGATTTCAAACGCGGCTTTGGCTTGCGGAATGTGTTGCAAAGCGGAATAACCTTGATTGGTTTCGCTATCGTAAAAGACGGCATGGCGTTGGCTGAATGTGCCGCGCGCCGCGTCCTGCCCGGTCAGGCGGATGGGAATGCCATCGTTCAAGATGGAGGCGAACGCCAACTCTTCGGCGGTTGCCCATTCGATATTTCCATCCAGTAATTTTTTGCGTTTTTCTACCGCTTTCTCCAGTTTGGAGTTTGGCTTGAAGCCTTCGGGAAATTTTAGCAAGGCTTGATTGAGATCGCTCAGCGTTTGCTTGGAAATCGCAGTCTTAACCTTTTGCGCGGCGCCTTGCGGCGGCGGTTGCGGGATTGGCTCTTTGAGCGCGCCTTTTGCGTCTAATTGATCGTTCACGTCTTGCAGTTGTTTGAGATAATTTTGGAGTAATGCCTCGGCTTGTCCAGTTTGCAAGCGTTGATTGGCTTCCAGCTTAGCGCTCCACAATTGCCTGAGCGTGGGATGTGCGTCTATCTTTTTATACATGATCGGCTGGGTAAAGCGCGGCTCGTCGCCTTCGTTGTGTCCATAGCGCCGATAGCCGATCAAATTAATCACGAAATCCTTTTGGAATTTTTGACGATAGGCAAAGGCAGTTTGAAGCGCTTCAAAGCACGCGCTCGGGTCGTCGGCGTTGACGTGGATAACGGGGATTTCATAGCCTTTGGCTAAATCGCTGGCGTGTAAACTACTGCGCGATTCGTTTGGGCTGGTGGTGAAGCCCACCTGATTGTTGGCGACGATGTGAATTGTGCCGCTGGTGGTATAGCCGGGCAAACGTGAGAAGTTTAAAACCTCCGCCACAATGCCCTGACCTGAAAAAGCCGCGTCGCCATGAATCAGAATCGGCAGGGAAGCATTTGCGGAATATTCCGGCGCGCCAGCCTGATTGACGCTGGTGTTTAATGCTCTGGCAATGCCCTGAAGCACGGGATCAATTTGTTCGAGATGGCTGGGGTTGGCGGGCATTCGCACGGTCAGGTTGATGCCTGCCTCCGATTGCGGCGCGCGCGAAGCTCCCATGTGATATTTTACGTCGCCCGTCCAGCCGAGTTCGCTCCAAGTGGTGGCGCGTTGCGGGTCTTTGAATTCCGCCATGATCTCGGCATACGGCTTGTGCAAAATATGCGCGAGGATGTTCAACCTGCCGCGATGCCCCATCCCGATCACGACATTTTCAATTTGCGCTTGCGCGGCGGCTTGAATGACTTCGTCCAACATGGGGATGAGCATATCCAAGCCTTCGATGGAGAAGCGCGTTTTGCCCGGGTAAACGCGATGTAGAAATTTCTCAAAGGCTTCGACTTCAGTCAAGCGTTCCAGCAGTTTATTTTCGTCAAACTTGTATTGCGGCTGGCGATAGTTGCCCGCTTCGGCGGTTTGATACAGCCAGGCTCTTTCTTCGGGCAGGCGGATGTGATCGTAATCATAGCCGATAGTCCCGCTGTAAATGGAGCGTAAAGTTTCGATGGCTTGATAGGCGTTCTGATTCGTATAAGCGGCGGGCAGTTCGATAATATCCGCCGGTAATTTGCGTAAATCCGCTTCGCGTAAATTGTAGAAATCCAAACTGAGGATGGGGTCGTTGGCGATTTCGCCCAGCGGATCTAACTTGGCGGCGAGATAGCCATATTCGCGGATGGCTTGGGCGAGCGTGGCAATCCGAATGAGGGTATTTAATTCAGGTAGCGATTGAGATTGAGGCGCGGATTGCGTTTCGCTGGTCGGCTTCCAATTCTGGAAAAGCTGGCGCGCTTCTTCATCCACGGAATGCGGGTCGTTTTGGTAGCGGTCGTATAGCTCTAAAATATAGCCGAGGTTTGGACCATAAAATTCATGCTCGAATGACATTTACCTATTCTTCCTTACTTGAGTTGTGGAAATTTTTGTTTCTGCGCTGAATTATAACCTGCCCCTTGAATTGCGCGAAGTTGCGCAATGAAAAAAGCGGAGGCTGGCTTGTACCCGCCCAACGCATAGGATAATCGCATTTGAAAATCTTGAAACCCAACCTTTGGTGATTTAGTTTCAGAATCCGCCAATCTTCACGAATTCACGCTAATCTTTCTAAAAAAATCGCGTAGATTGGCGCAGATTAGCGGATAAAAATCCAAATGCGATAGCCCTACCCAACGCAGACCTTCAACCTTAAAATTTGAATGTTATAATTCGCTCAACCCATGTTCCAACGGCTTCAAGTTCAGTTGACCATTTTACTTGCGGCGTTTGCGCTCTTGGTGATCGTCTCAGTTGGCGTTACTTATTGGGATGCGCAAACACAGCAGGCAGACGCGCTGGCGATTAACTTGGCGGGGCGGCAACGGATGTTAATTCAGCAGATGACCGCGCAAGCCGGAGATGAATCCGCTTGGGATGATTTACAGTCCGCGAAGCGGACGTTTCGCCAAACATTATCCGCTTTGCAAAATGGGGGCGAAGCGCTGCACGGCGCCGAGAAAAATATCAACTTACCAAAGACAAACGATACGCAGATTCTTTCCGCTCTGGCTGAACTTGAATCTGGCTGGAACGCCTATTCCGCAACTTTAGATGCGGCAACATCCAATACTTCTTCGACGAAGTTTCAAAGCGCGCTGGCGGCGCAATCCGCTGAGTTAATCCAACAGGCGGATCGTGTCGTGCAATTATATGAAGCGGCTTCTATTGCCAAAGCGCAGCGCTTGCGCGCCATTCAACTAACCTTCCTCAGTTTGGCGCTGATTTTATTAGCGCTGGGCGCGTGGCTAACGCGCCGCTCCTTGCTTCAGCCGCTGAAGGCATTGCAGATAGCGGCACAAAGAATCGGGGAGAATCAATTCGATGCGCCGATTCAGGTTACAGGTCCAGCCGAGATGCGCGCTTTGGCGCAAGCCTTTGAAGAGATGCGCGCGCGCCTCTCCTCGGCACGCGCCGAACTCGTCCAAGCCAATGCCACGCTCGAACAGCGCGTCGCCCAACGCACGCAGGAACTTGAAATGCTCAACGAAGTCAGCCGCGAAATCTCTTCCCGGCTGGATATTCAACAAGTGCTCAATTCGGTGACGGATAAAGCCCGCGCTTTGCTCGGCGGCGAAGTCGCTTCTTTATGTTTGGTGGATGAAAACCATAATTGGCTGAAGTTACAAACCTTGAGCGGTCCTAAAGAAGCCATTGTCGGCAATACGATGCGGATGGATAACGATTTTGCCAACGCAGTTTTAGCGGACGATGGCGCCATGCTGTGCGGGCTGAGTTCGTGTCGCGGCGGATGCAAAATGTTGGCGGATGAATATCGCGCCAGTCACTTAGCCGCGCCGTTGCGCGTGGGCGAGCGCGTGATTGGGGCGTTATGCGTGGGCAGTCCAACGCAAGATCAGTTTGCCGCAGAATCGGCGAATATGTTAATCAAATTGGCGAATGTCGCCGCCATCGCTTTGGAAAACGCGCGTTTGTTCGCGCAAGCCGAACGAATTGGCACGCTTGGCGAACGGCATCGCGTGGCGGCGGAAATGCACGATGGCTTGGGGCAAACGCTCAGCTATCTGGGGTTGATGACCGATCAAATTGTCGAGTTCCTGTCAGACGGTCAAGAAGGCGCGGCTTTGGATCGTTTACGCAAAACGCGCGAGACAATCAGCAAAGCCACCGGCGACGTGCGCCGCGCAATCAATCGCTTGATGGATGAAACCCTCCCCGCCAATAAAGATTTGTGGATTCGCCTGCGCGAAGCTTTGGATGAAGTCGCCTCACAACATGACCTCGAACCGATCTGGCGTTCTGACAATCTGCTCACGCCCGAGCCTTCTCCGCAGACCGCTGAACAAGTTTACAATATCGTTCACGAAGCCTTGATCAACGCGGCGCGCCACGCCAAAGCGCAACAGATCAGCGTGCAAGTTGGGCGCAACCTCGAGCGCTATTTTGTCATCGTGCAAGATAACGGCACAGGCTTTGATACCGCGCAACCCGCGCCAAGCGGACATTTCGGTTTACAAATTATGCAGGCGCGCGCCAAACATATCGGCGGGCAAGTGGAGTTCCAATCCGAATTGGGACGCGGAACGCGCCTGACATTATCTTGGAATGAGGAGCGAAAAATATAACTTATGAAACCAGCCCGTATTCTATTAGCCGACGATCATATTCTCTTCCGCGAAGGTCTCGCCGGAATTATCAACGCCCAAGCGGATTTACAAGTCATTGGCGAAGCGAACGACGGCTTGGAAGCCCTCGTCAAAGCCCAAGAACTTAAACCAGATTTGATTTTGATGGATGTGCAAATGCCCGGCATGGACGGCATTGAAGCGGTGCGGCAAATCAAACAAGCCCTGCCGGAAATTAGTATTGTGATGCTGACCGTGCGCGGCGATGATGAAATGCTTTTTGAAGCGCTCAAAAACGGCGCGCAAGGTTATCTCTTAAAAGAAATTCGCGCGCAAGCTTTATTGGAAATGTTGCGCAGCGCCTTACAAGGCGAAGCCGCCGTTTCGCCGCATTTAGCCGGACGCGTGCTGGCGGAGTTTCGACGGATAAGCGTTGGCGCCGCGCCTGATAAAGAAGATGAAGGCAGTTTGACGGAACGCGAATACCAAGTTTTGCTTCAAGCCGCCAACGGCTCAACCGATAAAGAGATCGCCGCCGAACTTAACATCAGTTTGAACACGGTGAAAACGCACATTCGTAATATATTGTCAAAGTTACACGTGAGCACGCGGCGCGAAGCGGCAAGAGTCGCCAAGGCTAAAGGTATTTTGTAGCGAGAGAACGCCCAATTTAGAAATTAAATCGTAGCTCAAAGAACCGCCCCGCAGACTTTTTCAAAAAAGTTGATCTGCGGGGCGGTTGAGTTTGATTACCAATAAATTCAATATTTATCAATTTAACCTAAGTTGTTACCGCAAATCTTTTGCCGCGAATTTCACTAATTCACGCGGATTTTTTTGAAGCGATTAGCGAAAATCCGCGTAATTCGCGGCTAAAAAGCTCTTAGCTACTACGTTTTAATAAAAATCATTGCAAAGGTAGCAACTTGAGTAATTTAGTAACTTGAGATTTAATCTCACTCTTTTTTCATGCTTAAAGCAGGGGGCGCGAAGGATTTTATAACTTCTTTTTTTGAGTAATCTAAAAGCTATGGGCAAGCAACGCGTTCTGCTCGTCTGCGCTACGCACCTCTTCAGCGAAAGTCTGGAGACGATCTTGCGAACTGCCGCAGAAGTAGAGTTGATTGGACCTTGGGCAATTGAAGCCCAGACGTGTGCGCGAATTTTAGAAGCGCATCCGCAGGTTGTTGTGGTTGTGGAAAAAAATTCAGGCGATGTAGAAGCCGCTTCGTTAGCTTCCGCAATTCTTGAAAAATATCCCGAATTGCCGGTCATCCGCGCCGGTTTAGCCGAGAACATCTTCCGCGTTTTTTCCATGCGCGCTTATCCGGCGCGCGGCGCAGACCTGCTTGCCACGATCCGCGATTTACCCAGCTTAGAAATTCCCTCAGACGAGAGGAGTAATAATAATGATGAAGAGCGTTGAAAGATTGTCTCAGCCGAAAGGCGTTTCGTTCACGCTGACGCTTTTGGCTATGCTCGCCTTTTTCGTTATGGCGAGCGGCGTTGCCTTTGCCAAGCCGCAATTTCAGGCGGGGGATGGCGAAGCGCTTTTCAAGGAAAAGTGCGTTGCCTGTCACACAATTGGCGGAGGAAAACTGGTGGGACCCGATCTGCAAGGCGTGACCGAACGCCGCGCAAAAGACTGGCTGACCAATTGGATCAGCGCGCCGGATCAAATGTTGGCTTCAGGAGACGCCACTGCAACGGAATTATTCAAGGAATACAACCAAGTCCCCATGCCCAATTTAGGCTTGAAGCCGGATCAAGTGGCTTCGCTGATTGCCTATCTGGGGAGCGGCTCGGCGACAAGTTCCACTACGCAGGCTTTGCCGGTTGGAGATGCAACCGCAGGCAAAGCTTATTTTGTGGGCGATCAGCGTTTTTCAAATGGCGGGCCGCATTGTATTTCGTGTCATAGCGTGGCGGGGCTTGGCTCGTTGGGCGGGGGCAATCTCGGACCTGACCTAACCAACAGCGGCTTCACTCAATCTGAAGCGGCGTTCGCTTCATTCATCAGCGCGCCTTCTACGCAGACGATGAATTCGATTTGGTCAAGTACGCCGCTCACCGCGCAGGAGCAAGCGGATTTATACGCATTTTTGAGCAAAGCCGCCGTTCAACAGCGCGAGCCGAGCGCGTTGTTGCAAATCGCCGTGTTAGCTATCGTTGGCGCGGCTGCCTTGATCGCGCTGGCAAATATCTATTGGGGCAAGCGTTTGCGCGGCGTGCGTAAGCCAATGGTTGAGCGGGCATTGGCGTTGAAAAAATAACGCGAGATTATCGCAAAATAAATTTTGCGGCACAAACAACGGAGGTTGACAACATGAGTTGGATACAGGATTTGATTGACCCGCAAGCCCGCCAATGGGAAGAGTTCTATCGCAACCGCTGGCAACACGATAATATCGTCCGTAGCACGCATGGGGTGAACTGTACGGGCGGTTGTTCGTGGCAAGTGTACGTGAAGGATGGCATCATCACCTGGGAAATGCAACAGACGGATTACCCGCTCTTGCAAGATGGTTTGCCGCCTTATGAACCGCGCGGCTGTCAACGCGGGATTTCCGCTTCGTGGTATGTGTACAGCCCAATTCGGGTTAAGTATCCGTATGCGCGCGGCGTGTTGTTGGATTTTTGGCGCGAGGCGCGGCAAAGCGGCAAAAGCCCAGTGGAAGCTTGGAAGTCCATTGTGGAAGATGAAGATAAGCGCCGGCGGGTTCAAAAGGCGCGCGGTAAAGGCGGATTTCGCCGCACGCATTGGGAGGAAGTTTTGGAGATCGTCGCCGCCGCTTCGCTGTACACTGCCAAAGAACACGGTCCCGATCGCGTGTTTGGATTTTCGCCAATTCCCGCCATGTCTTTCCTCTCATACGGCGGCGGCTCGCGCTTTTTGCAACTGTTTGGCGGCGTGAACATGAGTTTCTACGATTGGTATGCGGATTTGCCGAACGCCTTCCCCGAGGTGTGGGGCGATCAAACGGATGTGTGCGAATCTGCCGATTGGTATAACAGCAAGTTTATCGTCTCGATGGGCTCGAACTTGAATATGACGCGCACGCCGGATGTGCATTTCATCTCTGAGGCGCGGCATGAAGGGGCTAAGTTTGTGGTCATTGCGCCAGACCTTTCTCAGGTGGCTAAATATTCGGATTGGTGGATTCCGGTCAAAGCGGGGCAAGATACGGCGATCTGGATGGCGGTCAATCATGTGATTTTGAAGGAATTCTATGTCGAGCGGCAGACTCCGTACTTCGTCAATTACCTTAAAGAAAATACGGACATGCCGTTTTTGATCGAGCTTGAAGCGGAGGGCGATCACTATAAAGCCGGACGGTATGTGCGCGCCAATACGCTCAAGCCATATAAAAATGTTGAGAATGGCGAGTGGAAATTTTTGGTGATGGACTCGAAAACCCGTGCGCCGAAAATGCCGAAGGGCGCGGTGGGGGATCGTTGGAGCAAGGAAAAGGGCAAGTGGAATCTGAAGATGGAAGACGGCTTGGACGATTTGCCGATCGAGCCGACGCTCTCGTTCATTGATACGCAAGACGAAACGGTCAATGTGGCGTTCTATGAATTTGCGGAACAGAAAACCGCTTTGCGCGGCGTGCCGGCAAAATACATCCAAACCAGCGCGGGCAAGAAATTGGTGACGACCGTTTTTGATTTGGTTATCGCACAGTTTGGCGTGGGACGCGGCTTGCCGGGCGATTATCCGCAGAGCTATGACGAGGTTGGCGCATACACGCCCGCCTGGCAGGAAAGTTATACGGGCATTGGGCGCGAGACGGTTACGCGGTTGGCGCGCGAGTTCGCTTCTAATGCGGAGGCGACGAACGGCAAGTCTATGATCATTGTCGGCGCGAGTATTAATCATTGGTACAACAATAGCTTGGCATATCGCGCGCCGATCTATGCGTTGATTTTATGCGGCTGTTGCGGCGTCAACGGCGGCGGAATGAATCACTATGTCGGTCAGGAAAAATTGATGTTGGTTGCGCCGTGGACTTCGCTGGCATTCGCGTTGGATTGGCAGAAACCGCCGCGCCAGCAACAATCTCCAATTTGGCATTATGCCAATAGCGATCAATGGCGCTACGAAGGCGATTTCACGGATTACGCGCACATCCCGCCCAATGCAAAATGGGCGAAGGGTCACGCGATGGATTTGGCGGCGGCGGCTGTGCGTATGGGTTGGATGCCGTATTTCCCGCAGTTCAAAACGAATCCTTTTGATGCCGCTAAAGACGCTGAGAATGCAGGCGCGAAATCTCCCGAAGAAATTTCCAGTTGGGCGGCGAAGCAACTGAAAGACGGCAAACTTGAATTAGCGGTGGACGACCCAGATGCGCCGGAGAATTGGCCCCGCGTGTGGATCATTTGGCGCGGCAACGCCATTCAATCCAGCGCGAAAGGGCATGAGTATTTTCTGCGGCATTATCTTGGCACGCACAATAACATCATCGCGGAAGAACATGCCAAGGATAAAGTCAAGACGGTCAAATTCCGCGAGCCGGCGCCGCGCGGCAAAATGGATTTGGTGGTGGACCTCAACTTCCGCATGGATTCTTCCGCTTTATATTCGGATATCGTGCTTCCCGCCGCTTTTTGGTATGAGAAGAACGATTTGAACTCCACCGATTTACATTCGTTTGTTCACCCGTTAGGGCAAGCCGTGCCGCCCGTTTGGGAATCGAAAACAGATTGGGAGATTTTCAAAGCTTTCTCTAAAAAAATCAGCGAGATGTCGGCGGAAGTTTTCCCCGAACCGCTCAAAGATTTGGTGATGACTCCGCTTTCGCATGATACGCCGGATGAAATCTCGCAACCGGATGTGAAAGATTGGCGCGCCGGAGAATGCGATCCCATCCCGGGCAAGACGATGCCGCACTTCCGCGTGGTGGAGCGCGACTATGCCAATTTGTATAACAAATTTATTTCGCTAGGACCCAACCTGCGCACGGATGGCATTAGCGGCAATGGCGTGCATATTCCGATGGCGGAATTTTATGACGAACTGTTGAAGAATCCCGTGGGCGGTTCGCCAGACCCGCGCCACATGCGTTGTGTGGAATGGGGCGGAAATAAATATCCCTCCGTTGAAGATGCGCTCGACGCGGCGAATGTCCTGTTGTATCTCGCGCCCGAAACGAATGGAGAAGTCTCGTATCAGGCGTTCAAGCATGAAGAAGAGCGCGTGGGAATGCCCTTGGCAGATTTGGCTGAAGGGGTGCGCGATGCGCGCGTCACTTTCTTCGATCTCACGCGCCAAGTGCGGCGCGGATTGGTCAGCCCGTGCTGGAGCGGAATCGTCAACGATGGACGCGCCTATTCGGCATGGTGTATGAGCGTGGAGCGGCGCGTCCCGTGGCGCACATTGACGGGACGCCAGCACTTCTACATTGATCATCCCTATTACATGGATTTTGGCGAAAACCTGCCGACCTTCAAACCCAAGCTGGTAGCCAAGCCCGGCGATTGGAAGAAAATCGGCGATATTGTCAAAAGCCCGGTGGATGATCAGAGCCTGATTCTCAATTACATCACGCCGCATGGTAAGTGGAATATTCACTCAACCTATAAAGATAATCATCGCATGTTGACGCTTTCGCGCGGCATGGACCCGGTCTGGCTCAACGATAAAGAAGCCGAGCGCGTCGGGATTCAAGATAACGATTGGGTTGAGATCCATAATGATAACGGCGTGGTGGTCACGCGCGCCGCCGTCAGCGCCCGCGTTCAGCCCGGCACGTGTTTGTATTATCACGCGGTCGAGCGCACGGTTTTCATCCCCAAATCGCAAATCAGAGGCGGCAAGCGCGCCGGCGGTCACAATAGCCTCACGCGCACGCGCATCAACCCCATGCAATTGGCGGGCGGCTATGCTCAATTCACTTACACATTCAATTATTGGGGACCCATCGGCGTATTCACGCGCGATACTTATTGCGTGGTGCGGAAGATGGAAAAACTGGAATGGTAAAGAAGCAGTACCGCAAAGTTCATTTTGCGAGAAGCGCAAGGTAAACCTTGCGGTACGAACCAAAGGAGAAAATTCATGGATATTCGAGCGCATGTTTCGATGGTCTTTCATCTCGATAAATGTATCGGTTGCCATACGTGTAGCGTGGCGTGTAAAAACATCTGGACCGACCGCAAAGGCACGGAATATATGTGGTGGAACAACGTCGAGACCAAACCCGGCACGGGATACCCAACTCAATGGGAAGATCAAGAGAAATATAAAGGCGGTTGGGAACGAGAAGAGAACGGCAAAATTCATTTGCGTTTGCATAACCGCACCAACGGACTCTCGAACATTTTCTACAACCCAGCCTTGCCCACCATTGACGATTACTACGAACCCTGGACGTATGACTATGAAAATCTGTTTAATGCGCCGGAAGGCGACGATCAGCCCACTGCGCGCGCTGTTTCAATGATCACCGGCAAGCCGATGGATACCATTGAAGCCGGTCCCAATTGGGATGACGATTTAGGCGGCTCGCCAGTGTACGCGGCAAATGACGTCAATTTGGATAAGCTCACCGAAGAAGAGCGCGAACAACTCGCTGAAATTGAGCGTGTGGTCTTCTTCTACCTGCCGCGCATTTGCAATCACTGCCTCAACCCGGGGTGTGTGGCGGCTTGTCCGGCGGGCGCAATTTATAAACGCGGCGAAGACGGCATCGTCCTGATCTCGCAAGAGAAATGCCGCGCCTGGCGCATGTGCATCTCCGGTTGCCCGTATAAGAAAACGTATTTCAACTGGTCTTCGGGAAAATCGGAAAAATGTATTTTATGTTTCCCGCGCCTTGAATCGGGACAACCCCCGGCTTGCTTCCATTCTTGCGTAGGGCGCATTCGCTATTTGGGCGTTCTGCTCTACGATGCGGATTTGATTGAAAAATCCGCCTCTGTGCCGGATGAAGAGCTAGTCGCCGCGCAACGCGAGATGATTCAAGACCCATTTGATCCGGCGATCATCGCCGCCGCGAAAGCCAACGGCATTTCAGACGTGATGATCACCGCCGCGCAAAATTCGCCGATCTATAAATTCGTCAAGCAATGGCAGATCGCGCTCCCGCTCCATGCGGAATTTCGCACCTTGCCCATGTTGTATTACGTCCCGCCCATGTTGCCGATTCTCGCTAAGACCAAAGACGGCACGTATGATATTGAAGGGCTGAATCAAGAAGGCTTGCCCGCCATGCTCAGTTCGCTGGATAAGGCGCGGATGCCGATCAAATACATGGCGAGTTTATTCTCCGCCGGAAATGTGAAAGAAGTAGAAGCCGTCTATCGGAAATTGATCGCCGTGCGTATCTTCAAGCGCGCGCAAAAAGTGAAAGACTATCAACCCGCCGAAGTGGATGAAGCGCTGACGCAAGGCAATACCAACGCCGAAGAAGTGGAAGCGATCTTCCGCCTGACTTCGCTCCCGACCTATGAAGAGCGCTTCGTCGTTCCGCCGCTTGGGCGTGAATCCGCTGTGGAGGCTTGGGAGAATCCGCTTGAACGGAAGCGCGAAGCGGGTTTTGGCGTCCGCAATAAAATTGCCAAGCGGAAATTCTAAATCTAAAACGGAGATTTACGAATGTATACCGAAATTGAAATGCGCAGTCTCTATCATTGGTTTGCCGGAATTTTGGAATATCCCGCGGGCGAAACCTTGCAAGCCGCGCTTGAAGCGCAAACGCTCTTGAAGGATGCCGACCCTGTCTCTGCTGAACGCTTGCAGGATTTTTACGACTACGCCGCTTCGCTTACGCCCGGGCGCTTGGAAGAAGTTTACACCGGCACGTTCGACCTTGAAGCGGCTTGCCATCCGTATGTTGGCTACCATCTTTTTGGTGAGACGTATAAACGGAGCGCGTTTTTAGTTGAATTAAAACAGCGCTATAACGCCGAAGATTTTGGCTTTCCCGCCACTGAACTCCCCGATCATTTGGCGGTCATCCTCCGCTTTTTGGCGACAACCCGCGATACAGTTCAAGCGGATGAAATTGCCCGCGACGCGCTCTTGCCTGTGCTGGAGCGTATGACCGGACGCGCGAAATCCGCAGGCTTTGACCAAGACGAAAACGCCGACGCGCCTCAAGCGGAGCAGGAATCCGAGATGCGCACGCAATTTCACGGCGTGTTAGAAGCGTTGCGCGCCGTCTTGCAAAATCAATTTCAAGTTTTGGACGTTTTGGAAACTTCTTAATCCAAGCCTCATTCTTTAGCGTGAATGAAAAGGAGCATGTATGTTTGATAACGCCCTCTTTATCGGCTTTCCTTATATAGCGGTGGCGCTCGCGGTTGTCGTCTCTATTTACCGCTTCTGGTTCGATCCATATTCCTATTCGAGTCAATCTTCGCAATTTCTAGAGAATCGCAAATTATTTTTTGGATCTGTGCCCTGGCATTACGGCGTGATCACTATTCTGCTCGCGCATCTGCTGGCTCTGCTTTTCCCCGGCGTGTGGGGGCTTTTCACCGCCGATCAAACCCGCCTCTATATTTTAGAAATTATCGGGCTGGCGTTCGCGCTGATGACCACTGTAGGCTTGCTCGTTCTTTTCTATCGCCGCCTCAGCGATGCGCGCGCCAATGCGGTCACTTCGCAGATGGATTGGATTTTGTTATTCTTCCTTTTGCTTCAAGTGGCGTTGGGCTTTTGGGTGGCGTATTATTATCGCTGGGGTTCGGATTGGTTCTTACATACCGCCGCGCCGTGGTTAATTTCACTGATTAAATTACAACCGAATATTTCTTCAGTCGCCGCTTTGCCGTTTTGGGTTAAGTTCCATTTCCTCAACGGTTTCATCATCATCCTGCTTTTGCCCTTTACGCGCCTTGTGCATCTGTTGGTCTTTCCGCTTTCATATCTATGGCGTGAACATCAAGTGGTGATTTGGAACAAAGCGCGGCATTGATTTCGGATATAATCTTCCGCCTATGCTGATTACAGACGCGTTACTTAACGAACACGGAGTTTTTTACTTATTCCTTCAACATATTGAGCGCGGCTTGCCGACCTTTGACTCGCTCTCGGTCCTGCAGAATCGAATCGCCGCTTTTGCATTTGCCTTAGAGGCGCACGCCAGCCTGGAAGATGAACTGCTCTTCAATGCCTTAGAAGCGCATCTGGGAACGAACGGCGGTCCCCTGACCGTGATGCGCATGGAGCATGATCAAATCACAGATTTATTCGGCAAAGTTGAAGCGGCGACTGAACTTGAACCCGCCCGCGTTTTTGTAAAGCGCATGTTGCTCGTCACGCGCAGTCATTTTCAAAAAGAGGAACAAGCCCTTTTTCGCATGGCGCGCCAATTTCTCAGCGAAGATCAACTTACGGATCTAGGGGCAGAATGGCTGAAACGCCGCACGCCGTTAATTGGTTTAGACCTGCCTTGAAATAGAACGTTGTTTGAAAAATATATTCGTTGCCTGATTGATTTTTCGTATTCGTTAGCTTAAAGCAAGTTTTGGTTTTGCGTAAGGAGCTGAATATGAATCATGTAAGGAGCGCGCCGCATAAAGTATTCGTCCGAGCCGCATTTCTGCGCGTGGCATATTACTTGGGGATTTTTACTTTCTTCGCCGTTTGCCTGGATGCGGAAACCAACCTCCAGAAATTTGAACCTGAAACAAATTCCATAACGGGCGCGTCCGCGATCGCGCAAAACCTCGTCTTTTATGATGATTTCCAACGACAATTAAATCCCGCTTGGACGTGGGAAAACGAAGACGCCTCGCGTTGGCAGATCAATTCAAACGGCTGGCTTGAAATTACCGGCGGAGACGCGAGCCGCGCGCTGGGCGCCGCGCAATTGAATTTATTATGGATGCCCGTGCCGCAAGCGGAGTGGACGATTACGACGCGCTTGGAAACCCAGCCGCTCTTTGATTATCAGCAGGCTGGGCTTTTGCTTTTTGACGAAGCTGGACGTTACCTTGCCCTTAGCCGAGGCTATTGTCAAGAATGCGTGCTGGGCGGTAACGGCATTTTCCTAGAACATAACCTGGCGGGAGAGCGCGTTCGCTTGGCGTTCCCAACTGAGGCGACTGATATGTACTTGATGTTGATTCAAACGCCGGATTCAATTGGCGCATTTTACGCGCTCCAAACCGGACCTTGGCAGAGCGTCGCCAACCTGCAAAATTCGCTACCCTTTGAGCGGGTGGGCTTAAGCGTCACAAACGACAGCCGTTGGGAAGAAGGCTATGACGTGATCGGTAAATTTGATTTTTTTGAAATACGCCCGTCTTTTCATCAAACGCCGCCTCCGCTCCCGACTTATTTTCAACAAACCGGCAACTTTTAATTTTTGCTTTATATAAAAAACTATTTCCCGTAGCCCATGCGCGCCAATAAATTATCCTTGACGATAAATTGATGATAGAACGCCGCGCCGATGTGCAGGAGAATTAACATGAGAAGCAAAGGCGCGAGGAAATCATGTACGGCGTGCGGCAGATAATTGAAATCTTCAGGCAGAGCGCCGCCGCCAAAAATAGCTTGCAGAATTTTGGCGCGTACAGCCAGCGCAAGACCGCTGACCGACATAATGAAGATGAATAAGTACAGCGTATGATGCACGGATTTAGCCAGCCGATAAAGGAACATATTTTCGTTGGCGGCGCGGGCTGGGCGCGGGAATTTCATCAGCGCGATGAAGCGGATGACGAGAATGAGTAAAATGAGAATCCCAATGAGCATGTGAACGGTCAAAGGCGCGATTTTGCTTGCGTCCTGATTGGAGATAGGGCTCATGACTTTGCCAATAACATAGGTTACAAAGATCAGCAGGGCAGTGAGCCAGTGAAAAGTGACTTGCAGGGAATGATAACGAAAAGGCGCGGATGGCTGTGACAAGATAAACCTCTTTCTATTTGAATTTATATTTTTGTTCAGGTGAGTTGCGCTAATTGTAGAGATTTCCGATAAAATTTCAATGAGAAAATACAGGCGAAGCTGATGACTTTTGTCTTAAAATATGGATTACAAACGTCATGGTTGGTTGTTGAAAAAAACGCTTTTTTCTTATTTAAGGAGACGAACTATGCAAAGAGCTTGTGCCTTGGGTTTGGCTTTGGCGCTTTTTCTAACAGCTTGTATTCAGCCTCAGAAAACGGCGACCAACTCTCCCGTTGAGAATGGGGCGGCTCTTCCATCCAATGAATTTGATTCATCCAAACTTGGGACGGTTGAAAAGAACGTCACGTATTGCACGATGGACGGCGTCGCGTTGAAAATGGATGTGTATTATCCAGCCGAAAACAAGGGGCGATTTGCCGTTACGATGTATGTGCATGGCGGCGGCTGGCAAAAGGGCGATAAGGGCGGCGGCGCGGGCGAAACTGAATTTCTTGAATTACAGAAAGCTGGTTTTTTGGTGACGGCAGTGAATTATCGGCTGGCGCCTGAATACCAATTTCCGGCGATGATTGAGGATGTGAAGTGCGCTGTGCGATATTTACGCGCTCATGCGGACGAATACAATCTTGATCCGAATCGGATCGGCGTGTTTGGCGGAAGCGCGGGCGGACATTTGGTTTCCATGCTCGGCGTGACGGATGAAAGCGCGGGCTTTGATGTGGGTGAGTACCTCGATCAATCCAGCCGCGTGCAGGCGGTGGTGGATATGTTCGGTCCTGCCGATTTGACGACCAGTTCTGCCAATGATTCGGAGACGGTTCGGAATGCATTCGGTAATTTTGACCTTGTTCTCGCCAGTCCGGTGACGTATGTGACTGCTGACGATCCGCCGTTTTTGATTTTGCATGGGGAGAAAGATCCGCTTGTGCCGATGGCGCAATCGGAGGAATTGCTGGCTAAATTACAGGCGGCAGGCGTGCCCGCCGAACTTGTGCGGGTGACGAATGCTGGGCATGGCTTTAAGCCCATTGGCGGAGAGATTAGCCCTTCACGCGAGGAAATTTCGCAACGAATTGTGAGCTTTTTTGAGCAAACCTTGAAGTAATGCGGGTGATGGGTGAGCGAAAAAGAACTAATTCTTTTGGAGAAAAAGAGTGATTTAAATCACTCTTTTTTCATGCCTAAAGCATGATAACGGAGGATGGGATTGTGTTTTAATTGCGAGTATCCTTGAACTAAGCTATTGTTCAATTTATCACATATAATTATGCCGAAACCACGAATTCTCTTGATTAGCTCCCAGCACCTCTTTGGCGAAAGCATGGAGATGGTTTTACGCGCAGAACAAGAAGTGGAATTGATCGGCAAGTTGAATTTATTCGCAGAGGATATTCACGAGCGTTTGGGGGAGACGAAGCCTTCTGTGGTGGTTATTGCGGATGAAAATTTACAAGGCGAAGTCGCAACCGAGTTAACCAAGACGATTATTGAAAGCCACCCTAAAATATCCGTCATCCGCACCTCATTGAACGAAAACATTTTCAGACTTTTTTTCACTCAAACTTTGCCCGCGCATGGGGCAAACCTGTTTGAGGCGATACGCGCTTGCGTAGCTCAAGAACAAGCCGTGTCGAAGTTTGATGAATTACGAGAATTAGGAGTTTATAAAGCCCATGATCAATAGCAGTATCCAAATCAACAAACAGATTTTCCGTTTAGCGCTGGGAGCCTTGATGTTTTTAGTCGTTGGCTGTGGCGCGATTCCCAAGGATAGACAAACCGCGAATCCCGCTTCGATCAAAGAAATTGCCGAAGGTGATGCGGTCAACGGTCAAAAATTATTTATGGGCTACGCCCATTTTGAAAACGAGGGTCCGCCTTGTATGGGTTGTCATAGCGTTGGCGATAATGGGCTTTTGGGCGGCGGGGCGTTGGGTCCTAACTTAACCAATACCGCCGTTGAAAAAACGGACGATGACATCATTGGGCTTTTATCGAATACGGGTATTGTCATCTCTCCGGTGATGCGCCCAATTTATACTGATTTTCCGCTCACGCCTAAAGAGCAAGCGGATTTACTGGCGTTTATGAAGGCTTCAGTGGGCGAGCCCGAAGTTGATAAAGAATTTTGGATTTATGGGATTAGCTTTGCAGGCGTGCTGGGCGCCGCTCTGGCGCTTGGTTTTGTTTATCGGAATCGCTTACGAAGCGTGCGCCGAATTTTAGTGAGAGAAGCGGAAAAGGAGTTGCAATGAACAATTGGATTGAAGAGATTTCAAACCCGCAAGCGCGTCAATGGGAAGAGTTTTACCGCAACCGTTGGCAACATGATCGCGTCGTGCGCAGTACGCACGGCGTGAACTGCACCGGCAGTTGCTCGTGGATGATTTACGTCAAAGACGGGATCGTGACTTGGGAATTGCAAGCCACCGATTATCCTTCTTTGGAATCCGGTTTGCCGCCTTATGAGCCGCGCGGCTGTCAACGCGGGATTTCTTTCTCATGGTATCAATACAGCCCCATTCGGCTGAAATATCCGTATATTCGCGGCGTGTTAATGGATCTATGGAAGAAAGCCAAAGAGAAGCACGCCGACCCAGTTGAGGCGTGGCAAGCTGTGATGGATGATGAAGCGGGGCGTAAGGCTTTTCATCAAGCGCGCGGCAAAGGCGGATTCCGCCGCGTCAAGTGGGACGAAGCCTTAGAGATGATCTCCGCTTCCACGATCTATACGATCAAGAAATATGGACCAGACCGCGTGATTGGCTTTTCTCCCATCCCGGCTATGTCTATGCTGAGCTATGCCAGCGGAAGCCGCTTCCTTCAATTGTTAGGCGGCGTGAACCTAAGCTTTTACGATTGGTACAGCGATTTGCCGCCTGCCAGCCCGGAAGTTTGGGGCGAACAGACCGATGTTGCCGAAAGCGCCGACTGGTTCAAGTCCAAATTTATTGCCGCCGTTGGTTCAAACATGAGCATGACGCGCACGCCCGATGTGCATTTTGCCGCCGAAGCGCGTCATAATGGCACAAAACTTGTGGTCTTCGCGCCGGATTTCAATCAGGTTGCCAAGTATGCCGATTGGTGGGTGCCAGTCAATGCCGGGCAGGATGGCGCGTTCTGGATGGCGGTCAATCACGTCATTATGAACGAATTCCATTATCAAAAGCCCACGCCTTTCTTTTTGGATTACCTGCGTCAATATTCTGACGCGCCATTTTTGGTTGAATTAAATGAAGTGGATGGAAAATATGTCCCCGGGCAAATGATCCGCGCCGCGCATGTGGAACGCACGCGCAACGTCGAAAACGGCGAATGGAAATTTTTAGTCTGGGATGAAATTAGCGATGCGCCGCGCATGCCACAAGGCACGCTGGGCTTCCGCTGGCAGGAACAAAAAGGCCAATGGAATTTGGAGCCGAAAGACGGCTTGGATGGAAGCGAGATTCGTCCGCAGTTGACCTTCCTCGACGCGGTGAAAGATCAGCTTTCCGTTTCGTTTGCGGAATTTGGCGAAGGCAAAGTTTTTCAGCGCAATGTGCCGGTGCGTTATATCGAAACCATCAACGGTAAAAAAGCTGTAGTGAGCATTTACGATCTATTGATGGCGCAATATGGCGTGGGGCGCGGACTCGCAGGCGATTACCCCGCCAATTACGACGATGAGAATTTATCCTACACGCCCGCCTGGCAGGAACGCTACACCGGCATTGATCGCCAAACCGTGATTCAATTTGCGCGCGAATGGGCAACCACCGCCGATAAAACGAACGGTAAATGCACGATCATCATCGGCGCGGGCGTGAATCATTGGTATCACAACAACTTGATCTATCGCGCTTGTATCGGCGCGTTGATGCTCACGGGTTGCGTGGGGCGTAATGGCGGCGGGTTGAATCATTACGTCGGTCAGGAAAAGCTCGCTCCAATGGCGCCGTGGGCTTCCATCGCCTTTGCATTGGATTGGCAAAAACCGCCGCGCCAAATGAATGGACCTTCCTTCCATTATGTGAATAGCGATCAATGGCGCTATGAACGCACCTTTACCGACCCGCAACCTGTTCCTCGTCCTGAAAGCGAAACGCACCGCGACATGGTTCAAGACCATACGTTGGATGCGAACATCCGCGCCGTGCGCATGGGTTGGCTTCCTTCGTATCCGCAATTCAATGTCAGTTCGCTGGAAATTGTCAGAAAGGCGGAGCAGGCTGGGGCGAAGTCCGATGCGGAAATTCGTCAATGGGTGGCGAATCAATTAAAGAGCGGCGAACTTAAGTTTGCCATCGAAGATCCAGATGCTCCCGAAAACTGGCCCCGCGTGTGGTTCATTTGGCGCGGCAATGCGTTGAACGCCAGCGCGAAGGGACAGGAGTATTTCTTCAAGCATTATCTTGGCACGCACAATCAATTGATCTCTGATGAAGTGGATCGAAGTTCCTTCGCTGAAGTCAATTATCAAGATGAAGCGCCCGAAGGCAAATTTGATTTGGTGGTAGATGTCAACTTCCGCATGGATACTTCGGCGCTGTATTCGGATATCGTTTTACCGACTGCGAGTTGGTATGAAAAAGACGATTTGAATACCACCGATATGCACTCTTTCATCCATCCGCTGACCGCCGCTGTGCCGCCTTCATGGGAATCGAAAACCGATTGGGTGATCTTCAAACTGATTGCGCGCAAATTTAGCGAACTGGCTGAAAAACATTTGCCCGAACCCGTGCGTGATTTGGTCGCTATGCCGCTTCAGCATGATACGCCCGCCGAGATGGCGCAACCGCACATCCGCGATTGGAGCAAAGGCGAATGTGAGCCGATCCCCGGCGTGACCATGCCAAACTTTGTGGTGGCAGAGCGCGATTATGTCAATCTCGCAAAGCGTTATATCTCGTTGGGACCGAAAGTGCAAAAAGAAGGTTTGGCGATTCACGGCATTCATTGGGCGGCGGACGATTTCTATCAAGAGTTATTGGATAGCAAACCCACTGTCAAATGGGATGACGGCAAAGTATATCCTTCCATTGAAGCCCCGCGCGATGCGGCGAATGTGATTTTGCATTTAGCCCCTGAAACCAATGGAGAAGTGGCTTATCGCGCTTTCCAAGTTGAGGAAGAGCGGATTGGCGTGAAGTTGACGGATTTAGCCGAGCCAACCCGCGCCTCGCGTGTGGATTTCAAAGACCTGACGCGCCAACCGCGCCGCTTGTTGAACAGCCCAGTTTGGTCTGGTTTGGTGACGAATGGCCGCCCGTATTCAGCTTTCTGTTTGAACGTGGAACGCCTCGTCCCGTGGCGCACGCTGACCGGCAGGCAACACTTCTATCTCGATCACGAAGGTTACTTGGCGCATGGCGAACATTTGCCCACGTATAAGCCGCGCCCAGATCACATTGCGTTCGGCGATCTGGATAAAAGCGAGCGCGAAGGCAAGACGATTCAATTGAACTATCTGACGCCGCACGCCAAATGGCATATCCACTCCAATTATTTTGATAATGATCGTATGTTGACTCTCTCGCGCGGCTTGGAACCGCTCTGGATCAGCGAAAAGGACGCGAAAGAAATCGGCATTGTGGATAATGATTGGGTCGAAGCGTATAACGATCATGGCGTAACCGTCACGCGCGCCATCGTCAGCGCGCGCATTCCATCCGGTATCTGTATTATCTATCACGCGCCGGAACGCACGGTCAGCGTGCCAAAATCGCCGATGCGCGGCAACAAACGCGCTGGCGGTCACAACAGCCCCACGCGCATTCACCTTAAGCCGTCTTTGATGGTCGGCGGATACGGTCAATTCACTTACGGCTTCAACTATTGGGGACCCACCGGAGTGAACCGCGATACGTTTATCCTCGTGCGTAAATTGCCGGGTAAGCCAGAGTTCTAATAGACATATAAACCTGACAGGTCTATCAGGAGTCTGCCATGCGCGATAGAGTGCATTGGCAAGATGTAGGATGAACAGAGTCATCACGGAGACCTGTCAGGTTTTTTAGAAAAGGATGTGAAATTATGAAAGTTCGCTCACAAGTTTCAATGGTATTTCATCTCGATAAATGTATCGGTTGCCATACGTGTAGCATTGCCTGTAAAAATATTTGGACCGACCGCCCAGGCGCGGAATATATGTGGTGGAATAATGTGGAGACCAAACCGGGCGTGGGTTTCCCAACTCAATGGGAAGATCAGGATAAATATCATGGCGGCTGGGAACTCGAAGACAAGCCGAAAAATCCGCAGTTGAAATTGAAACTGCAAAACCGTTTGCAAACGCTTGGTAATTTATTCTCTAACCCGGCGATGCCCACGATGGACGACTATTACGAACCCTGGACATATAACTACGGCGATTTGTTCAATGCGCCGCTGGGCGAAGATCAGCCCACCGCGCGCCCGATTTCGCGCGTGGATGGCAAACCCATTGAAATCGAATCTGGTCCCAACTGGGACGACGATTTAGGCGGCTCGAACATCTACGCGATGAACGATCCCTTGCTCCAAAACATGAGCGAAGACGAGAAACTGCGCCTGTTTTCAATTGAGCAACTTTTCTATTTCTATATGCCGCGCATTTGTAATCACTGTTTGAATGCGGCGTGCGTTGCGGCTTGTCCTTCGGGCGCGATCTATAAACGCGCTGAAGACGGCGTAGTGTTGATCAATCAAGATAAATGCCGCGGCTGGCGGATGTGCGTCTCTGCCTGCCCGTACAAGAAGACCTATTACAACTGGTCCACCGGCAAATCTGAAAAATGTATCCTCTGTTACCCGCGCCTCGAAACCGGTCAACCGCCTGCTTGTTTCCACTCCTGCGTCGGGCGCATTCGTTATCTCGGCGCTTTGCTGTATGACGCCGACCAAATTCCAGATGCGACTCGCGTGCCAGACGATCAGCTTGTGCAACGTCAGCGCGAAATGATTCTCAACCCGCACGATCCAGAAGTGATCGCGGCGGCAAAAGCCAGCGGCGTGCCGGATCGCGTGATCGTTGCGGCGCAGAACTCGCCGGTTTATCGCTATGTCAAAGAGTGGGAATTGGCTCTGCCTTTGCACCCGGAATATCGCACCCTGCCGATGTTGTTCTACGTCCCCCCGCTTCTGCCGGTGATCAACTCCACGCAGGAGAACGGCACGCAACGCGTAGAGACTGAGTTGTTCACTTCATTAGATAAAGCGCGTATGCCCGTTCGTTATATGTCGCTCACGCTGGCGGCTGGAAATGACGAAGAAGTGCTTAAGTCTTATAGAAAGATGATCGCCGTGCGTATCTTCAAACGCCATGAAACTGTGGGCGATGTGACCGCCGAAGAAGCGGCCGCCGCGCTAGCGGAAGCGAACATGACCGCCGAAGAAGCGGAAGCGATCTATCGTTTGACTTCGATCCCCACGTATCAAGAACGCTTCGTCATTCCGCCGTATAGCCGCGAAGGCGATATTGAAGAAATCTACGACCCGCAACAACGCAAGGCAGAGGCGGGCTTCGGCAGACAACAAGCGCCGCAGAGAGGGCTGTAAGTTATGTCCGCCCCAATTCCCACGCTCTTGGTTGACTTTGCCGCGCTTTTGGAATATCCCTCGGCGGAGATACAAGCACAGGCACAGGTTTGTCTCGAACGTCTGCGCGCTGTGGATGTAGAAGCCGCTGAAAAGTTGGAGAAGTTTTCAAACTTTGCAAAAAGTTCCGCTTCACAGCGCTTGCAAGAGTTATTCACGACCACGTTTGATATGCAACCGGTCTGCTATCCGTATGTCGGCTTTCACTTATACGGAGAAAGTTACAAACGCGGCGCGTTCATGGCGCAGTTGAATGAGGCCTATCGCGCCTGCCTCTATTCCGCCGAGCAGGAACTGCCTGATAATCTTGCTGTGATCTTGCGTTTTCTTGGGCTGAATGAGGAGAATCGCCAAAGTGAGTTTGGGCAGGCGCTGATTTGCTCCGGCGTATTGCCAGCGTTGGAGAAAATGCTCGCCACGTTCGGCGCGGAATCGGAGAATCCTTATTTTGGGCTTCTGAAGGCGCTGCATCTATTTCTCATTCATAGCTCTGAAAAGGAATTAAGCCATGCTTGACGTTCTACTTTTTGTCGTCTTCCCGTACGTGGCGCTCGCCATCGGTATTGTCGGCACGATCTATCGCTATCTAACCAATCAATATTCATTTACTAGCTTATCCTCCCAATTTCTGGAAAGCGATTTGCAATTCTGGAGTTCCACGCTTTGGCATTATGGCATCCTGCCGACTACGGTGATTCACATAGCGGGCTTCACCCTTCCCAAAGTGATGGCGGCTTTGCACAGCACGCCCGAATTGCTGTATTTATCTGAATTGGCTGGGAAAGTTTTAGGCGTGATGGCGCTGGTGGGCGTGGCAATTATGTTATATCGCCGTCTGAGCAATACAAAAATCCGCGCAGTCACTTCGCCAGTGGATTGGATCATCCTAGCTTTGTTGTTTGGGCAAGTCTTCTTTGGCTTGATTCTCGCTTTTGCTTATCGCTGGGGCGCGACTTGGTTTATTCACACCGCCACGCCGTGGATGGTTTCGCTCGCCTCCTTCCAACCTTCGCCGCAATACGTCACCGCCTTGCCGTTGGCGCATAAAGTTCATTTCTTCACCGGCTTTGTGCTTTTCGCGCTCATGCCTTTTAGCCGCTTGGTGCATTTAGCGACCTTCCCAGTCGGTTATCTTTGGCGGCGCTTTCAGCTAGTGATTTGGACGCGTAAGAAAGTCGCGTAATAATTGCGCGTGAAATAACATGTGGAATAAAATGAACAGCCTACTTCGAGAAGGAAGCCGCAATCTGTTTCCTGCTTACTTCGCCCTCGTCATGGCGACGGGCATTGTCTCCATTGCGGCAAAATTAGAAGGCATGCCTAACATTGCCTGGGGGCTGTTCATTGCGAACATTGTTTTTTATAGCATTCTCTGCCTGCTGACATTGGGACGCATTTTTCTAAATTTTTCAGGGTTGATTGCCGACCTGACCAGCCATCAGCGCGGACATGGTTTTTTCACGCTCGTCGCCGGAACCTGCGTGCTGGCGCGTCAATTTCACATCATTGCGGATAACCTTAATATTGCGGTTTTACTTTGGCTGGTTGGGCTGATTCTCTACTTCCTCTTGATGTACACCTTCATTGTCGCGGTGACGATCAAAGAAGAAAAGCCAACGCTTGAAAGCGGGCTGAGCGGCGGGTGGTTATTGCTGGTGGTTTCTACGCAATCTATCTCGGTGACCGGAGCCAGCTTAACCGAATTTTTTGGACCATTTGCCGAAGCCCTGCTCCTCCTCACCCTAACCATGTTTCTGCTCGGCTTTATGCTTTATATTTTGGTGATCTCGCTGATTTTTTATCGCTTCACCTTCTTTCGCTTGAAGCCGGAAGAACTTGCCCCGCCTTATTGGATTAATATGGGCGCGATGGCGATCACTACTTTGGCTGGCTCGGCGCTCATCCTTGAAGCCAATCATTGGAAATTGATTCAAGACATCATGCCTTTTTTGAAAGGCATCACCTTGCTGTTTTGGGCAACCGCCACCTGGTGGATTCCCCTGCTCATTATCCTCAGCGTTTGGCGGCATGGCTATAAGCGCGTTCCAATTGTTTACGAACCTTCTTATTGGGGGCTGGTCTTCCCGCTCGGCATGTACACTGTTTGCACGTTTCAACTTGCCAAAGCTTTGCCGCTCGATATTCTGTATATCATCCCGCGCTACTTTGTCTATTTGGCAATTGTCGCATGGGTGTTGGCAATGCTGGGGTTGATTGCTCAGCTAAGCAGAAGTTTTTTTGCGCCGCAAAGCGCAATCAAATGATGACGCGCATTGTCATTTGCCTTTCGTCTGCGGCTTGATGCGCCGCCACGAACCAATGACGAAAAGAATCCCTCCGCAGACCTCGCTGATGCGCCCAATCAAAAGCGCAACGGGAAACCAGAATTGCAAAGCGCCGATTAGAATGCCGGCGTTGAGCAAAACAAAAGAAGCCCAAACCACGCCCTCCGAGCCGCGTGAGAAACCCTTGCCAAAGCGCGGCACGATCCAAAAGGCGACGCCCATTGCCAATTGAAAAAGCCAGCCAATTAACAAAAATTCAACATGTAAGGGGAAGAGATTCCAAATAGCCGCATAGATGAATAACCCCTTCTCGATCAGAATTAAAGCCCCGCAGAACAGCCCCAGCAAAAGATACAACATAGAAGCGCGAATGAACCAAACGCTTAAGCGCGGCATTTACTTTTCCCTCACCCTTTTCCAACTATTCAAGACGAATAAAACTCCGGCGGTGAATTGAAGCGCGGCGGAAACTACTAACGCCCAGCCGCTAAACGCATTCGGGCGCGCGGCTTGAAGCGGCTCGACCAGCGCCCGCAACAATAAGCCTAAGTTAAGCGCCGCATACATCCACCAGCCCAGCGCTTCACTGCCGCGCGGCTTTTCCAGCGAATATTTGGGGAACATCCAAAAAACTACGCCGAAGATTAATTGCGTGATCCAGCCGAAGACGAGCAAATGAATATAAGCCGGAAAGAAACCGTTCGTTGCGCCAAACGCCAGCGCGATACCTAAAATTAAAGCGAGGATCAAACAAACCATCGCCGTTTTGATGAGCGTGCGAGTGAGGAGCGGCACGATTATTTCTCCGATAAACTTTTGCGAATTGAATACACGGTCATGCCGATAAAAATGAAAATGGCAATTTCATTGAGCAAGCCGCCCCACATGCGTAAAGTTTGCAGGTTGGCATAATCCGCAAAAGCGCGCAATGCCAGCGAAGCATGAAGCAGAATCAATTGGAGATAAAACGCCGGCTGAAAATTGATCGGGATGCCCAACACGGCGGGGAAGATGATCGGCGCGTGACCGAAGATCATGGAGATGACGAAGCCGATGAAGATGACGTGCAAAAGCGCATCATATCTTGGACCTGCAACCTGCGCGCCAAAAAATAAGTTTAATCCGCCGCCGATTCCCAGCCAGATAAATCCCAGCGCCAAGCACCAGGCGATATAGCGCGTGAGCGGAAGTTTGTGCTTGAGGTTTTTCCAAGCGATGTCATTGCGCAGAGACCAAAAGGCGATGCAAATTAACGCAATGCCGACTAAAACGGTTCCGAGTTGGAGATTGAATAGAGAAGCGCTTGTGCCGACAAGAAAGAGAGCCGCGATGATTCCGAATAATATTTGTTGCAGTTTAGTGGGGCGTAACACGCGGCTTAACTCCAGCCGCTCGCCGGTGATGGTTAGAATTAGATACGCCTGCCAGAAAAAAACAATTTGAGAAATTTGCCAGCCAAACAACCAAAGGAGATTGCCCACAAACCAAGTTAACATCCCAAACCACATGGTGATCGTGTGCAAAGCCGTCTCGCGGCGCGCCATCACGGTCAGGATGCCAACTCCGCCGAGGCTGGCGAGCGTCAGCAAGGTTGGTCCGAGCGGCAGGGGCTTAATCAGAATGGTGAGCAAGCCGCCCAGTCCGGCGAGGAGCGGGGGTAAGTACATCCACTTTTGTTTGATTGCCACGGCGCGTTCCAGCGTGATTAATGCGCCTAAAAATCCAGAGATCATCAAGGGACCATGCGCCAGCGCCAAAGACGGCGTTAATGCGGGGAGTTGCCAGCCTAGCCGCAAAAGCCCAGCCCAGAGCGCGAAGATTAATGCGAGCATGGCGAAAAATAGAAATGGAATTGGAAAACGATTGAGTTTCATGCCTGCATTGTACCGCGAAGTTATTTTTATAAAGTTTTGAGCAGGTCGCTTTTATCCCCGGATAATTGCTCAAATAACTTTTGTAATTCGGGCAACATGCGATGAAGTTCTTCTTTGTGGATAGATGAAAGTTGTTCGAGCAGAGCCGTTCCCTGCGCCGAAAGTTTCACATAAACCTGCCGCCGATCGGCACGAGAAGGTTCGCGTGTGAGCAAACCTTGCGCCTCCAGCCGATTGACTAACCCCACTGCGCTATGATGCTGAATTTGCATCCGTTCAGATAATTCTTTGACTGTGATTTTATCGCGCCCGGGAAAGCCCTTGATGGATAACAAAGCTTGATGTTGTTGGGGAGTTAGCCCCATAGATTGCGCGGCTTCTTCGCTGAAGCGGAGGAATTGCCGTAAAGCGTAGCGAAAGGCGGAGAGAATTTCGTATTCGGTTTTTGTGATCCGAGCCATTGCACATCCTTGTAGTTAATTTGAGAAGAATGATACCATTGAATTATATCGTAATACGATATATAATTAGCGTTCAACTTATTTAGAGGAGCAGAGAAGCAGATGGTAGAAAGAAGTAGTCTGGATTACAAGCACGCGAATGTCAACCCTTCCGGCGGGTTTCGTATTTTTTTAATTTCGCTTTTAGCGGCATTGATTGGGCTTTTGGCTGGTTTTGTGGCTTATGGGCTGTATTCGTTAATTTCAATTATTACGAATCTGGTTTTCTTTCAACGTTACGGCATTACCCTGCCTAACCTGGACGCTAATCCGTTAGGCTTGTGGATCATTATTGTGCCGGTAATTGGCGGTTTGATCGTGGGCGTGATGGCGAAATATGGATCGCCTAAAATTAAGGGACATGGCATCCCCGAGGCGATGGAAGCCGTGCTGACGAATCGAAGCCGCATCCAGCCGCGCGTGGCGATTCTCAAACCGATCTCGGCGGCGATTGCAATCGGCACGGGCGGCCCGTTTGGCGCAGAAGGTCCAATCATTCAAACTGGCGGCGCGCTGGGCTCGCTGATTGGTCAACTGCTCCACACTACCGCGTCTGAGCGCAAAGTCTTATTGGCTTGCGGCGCGGCGGCGGGCATGGCGGCGACTTTTAGCACGCCGATTGCCGCGGTGATTTTAGCGATCGAGCTTTTATTGTTTGAATTCAAATCGCGCTCGTTCATCCCTTTGGTAATTGCCAGCACATTGGCAACTACCGTCCACCTGTGGCTGATGGGTACGGGTCCCATGTTCACAGTGGGCGCCGTGGATTTTGGCATTCCCACCGCTTTACCTTATTACATTGTGCTTGGGGTTGTGTGCGGCGTGGCGGGCGTGGGCTTCAGCAACCTGCTTTATTGGGTTGAGGATTTATTTGACCGCCTCCCATTTGATTCGATGTGGTATCCGGCAGTTGGCGCGCTGGGCTTGGGCATCATCGGCTATTTCTTTCCGCGCGTGATTGGCGTGGGTTACGATACGATCTCCGATATCCTCAACGCGCGCTTGGCTTTGGACGTTTTGTTCGCCATTATGATCTTCAAGAGTTTGGCTTTGGTCGTTTCGCTCGGCTCGGGAACTTCAGGCGGTTTGCTGGCGCCTATGTTTATGTCTGGCGCGGCATTGGGCGGGGCGTTTGCGATGATCGTGAATCAAATTTTCCCTAACGCGCATCTTTCCCCGGCGGCTTGCGCGTTGGTAGGGATGGCGGCGGTCTTTGGCTCTGCGGCGCGCGCCACTTTCACGCTGATCATTTTTGCGTTTGAAATCACCCGCGACTATAACGCCATTCTGCCTTTGATGCTGGTCTGCGTGCTGGCGGATGGCGTTTCGCTTCTTCTTATGCGTAATTCCATTATGACTGAAAAATTATCGCGCCGCGGTTTGCACATGCACTTTGACTACGAGCCGGACGTTTTGCAACAGACGAAAGTCGGCGAGGTGATGGATACAAAACCAAAATCTATTCCTTCCACGATGACCGTCAAAGAGATCGCCAATCATGTCACGCGCGGCGATGCGGAATACGCGCATCATCAAGCCTTCCCAATTATGAAAGAACAGCGCTTGGCTGGCATTATCACCTGGGGCGATATCGTTCAAGCCTTGGCGGAAGACGCGGATACTGAAAAAACTGTGTTGGAAGCGGGCAATTACGAACCGCTGGTGACTTATCCGGATGAATTGCTTTACGATGCGGTTGGCAAAATGTTACGCAATGACGTTGGGCGTTTGCCGGTTGTAGATCGCCAAGCGCCGGAAACTTTAGTCGGCTACTTGGGCCGCTCGGCGATTATGGAAGCCCGCTTGGGTCGCCTGCATGAGGAGCAAGTCCGCGAGACCGGCTGGCTCAAAACCGGCGCTTTTCCGAAGCCGGCTAAACTTTTGAATCGAAAAAAACGCGCTTCAAGCCAAGAAGATGCGTCTGAAGAATAAACGGTTTACACAAAAATCACCTTCAAATTGAAGGTGATTTTTTTAGGTTATTTTTCTATGCCTCGTAAATAAATATCCACAAGTTCGCGGATCGTTTCGCGGGGGACGGGTTTTTCCCCGGTGTGCGCGGGATAAAAATAGGGATACATCATGCCAAGCAAAGTCCACGTGGCGACTTCAATTTGAATTACGCGGAATTCTCCAGCCTCCATGCCGCTTTGCAAAATAGCTTGTATCTTGCCTACAAATTTATCCTGATAATTTTTACCAAACGCCTTGCGCGAAGCGGGGCTGAGGTGAACGATTTCCTGACTGGCGAGGCGAATCGTGGCGCGTTGTTCCGCCGGTTGAGATAAAACATATTCGGCGAATTTGCGGATCTGATCCGCGCTGGAAGCGGACTCAGCCGCGATGCGGTTAATCCCCGCCTCCATCTCATCCAGATGCGCTTGCAAGATTGCGAGAAAAAGCTGTTCCTTATCTTTGAAATGATAATACAGAGCCGCTTTGGATACGCCGAGTTCATCTGAAATTTCGCGCATTGCCAAGCCGTAATAGCCCTTATTGATAAAGAGGTGTTTGGCGATTTTTAGGATCTGTTCTGCCAGACCAAGCTCTGAATTTTCCATAGAATAATTGTAACGCTTTTGAAGTTCTTTACCAAAGCGCGGGCTTCGTCACCATGCAGAAGACGATCAATACCGCCGTCAAAGTGACCAGCGCTTCGATGAGGCTGGCTTGCCGCGCCGTTTGGCGATATTCATCTCCTTCCACGCCGGCGCTTTCGGCGATACGTATCTGTTTACGGAAGACTGGCGCGTAAACTTTGATTCCGAGAAAAACAATCACAAAATACAGCGTGAGTGAAGTTAGGATCCAGGGCGTGGTGATGGGAAATCCGGCGATAAAGACCATAGATAGTCCGGTGATCAGCAACATTACATAAGCGGGGTTTGCCAAACGCCGATCGAGAAACCGAATGGCATTGAGGGCGAAAAGCGTCGCCTCGCGTTTTTCGCCCGCGCTGAGCAGTAACATGCGGTAAGTCAAGTTACTGCCAACTGCCACAATCGCGGATAGAACGTGAATCCATTTAATCAAAATATAAAGCGACATGAATGTATTTCCTTTGTCTGTTATTTAAGTAGTCGATCGTAAGTATTTAGAAAACAAATCCCTGCTCAAGCCGCCGTCCTCGGCGGCGGGGACGCCGCCTTGAGCGATGGTTTGTAAAATTTATTTCGACTGACTATTTAGCTGGCGCTTTTATAACTGAGACGGTTAATAACAGGGTTAGGATTGTTCAAGCCTCGCCCTGCGTTATTGTAGATTGCAGGCGGATGGCAGTGGCTAATTCCTGCCGATGGTTTTTCAGCCCGAGCGTAAGAAATGCCAATAGGAGCGCTAGAATGCTGATCGTTAAGTAAGCCGCGCTGTAACCGTTTGCCCCGCCGCCGGCGGATGCCGCAATCGCCCCAACCAAGGCGCTGCTGATTAATTGTCCAATGCTGGTGAAAACTGCAATTGCGCCTTGCGCCGAAGTCCTTTCAGATTCAGGGGCTTCGTTGAGCATGATGTAACGCACCGGCGCGCCGAGCAAAGCGGAAAGCCCCAGCCCGATGATAATGCCTGCGAGGATGAACATCCATAAGGCGGAGTTGAAAAAGCCGAATAAAAGCGCGCCAAGCGCCAGAAGAATCGTCCCAACGGTAACGACGATTTTGGAGCCAAACTTATCGAGCAGTTTGCCGGAAAGCGGCGAGCCAACGGCGAGCGCCAACACAACGGGCATAAGCAAGTAACTGGCGGAATGTTTGTCAACTGTGTGGGGCATGGCGGCGATAGCTAAAGCCGGCAGAAAGACCATGCTCACTTCGCCGATGCCCGCCCCAGCGGAGAGCGCGCTGGCTAAGATAGATTGACGACTCTGAAACAAGGTCAAATGCAAAATTGGATCGGCTGATCTTTTTTCAATGGCGCCGAAGACGAAGAGCAGAATTGCGGCAAGCAATAGAAAAGGCAGAACGTTGAGCGAAAATAAACTAGCCGTAAAGTTGGCTATATCAATTTGATTGAGCGCGTAGGCAAAGGCAGAAAGCAGAATGCCAAGCGTTAACATGCCTGCCCAATCGAAGGCGCCGCGCGTTTCAGGGCGATTGGCGGGGAGCAAATTCCAGCCTAAGATTCCTACAAGTAAAGCGATGGGCAGGTTAATGATGAACAGCCATTCCCAAGTTGCAAAGGTCATAATGATTCCGCCTAGAATGGGACCGATGAGAAACGCCAGCCCGAAGACTGCGCCAATGATCCCAAGCGCGCCGCCGCGTTTTTCGGGAGGGAAGGTATCGCCAATCACGGCGCTGGCAACCGGGAAGATGCCGCCCGCGCCAAAACCTTGCAGGGCGCGTCCGATCAGCAGAACTGCGAATAAGTTGGCTGGCGCGAGCGCGACGATGAGCGAACCAAGCCCAAAGAGCGCTACATCCAGCGTGTAAATCAAACGGCGGCTGAAGAGATCGGAAAGTTTTGCCATGAGCGGCGTGCCGATTAAATTGAATAAGACGTAAATGCTGAAAGTCCAGGTGAGGGCGCGATCGCCAACGCCGAAGAAGTTTTGGATGGGGGGTAGGGCTGGCGCGATGATAGCGATATCCAACGCGCCCATTAATACGCCTAGAAAAAGAACCAATAAAATTTGATTGCGGTTGTTTGCGTGCATACGTGTCTCCTTGAGTGAACCGAACTTACTGACCGCTCGGTAAGTTGAATATACTCAGGCGAGGCGAATCTGTCAAGGAGTGAATAGGCTTGTGCGGAAGCGAGCAATTCGGCGATATGTCTAGACTTTTTAGAGATGATTATTTTTACTATAAAAATCATAAATATTGTGGTATGATTGCCATATACAATTTAGGGCTTTTTAGCGAATATTTGGCTAATAAATTGCATTAACCCCAAATCACAACGAATAAAAGAGGATTACAACATGACACTTGCGGCAAACCTTGGATACCCGCGCTTGGGCGCGAAGCGTGAATTGAAATGGGCTTTAGAAAGTTATTGGGCAGGCAAAACCAGCGCGGCGGATTTACTGCAGACCGCCAAAGCCTTACGGCTGGAACATTGGCAAACCCAACAAGCCGCGGGCATTGACGTAATTCCTTCCAACGATTTTTCATTATACGATCACGTTTTGGATACTACGCTGATGGTTGGAGCCGTGCCTCAGCGCTATGCCAAACTTAATCAGCCGACCGCTTTGGATTTATATTTTGCGATGGCGCGCGGGACGCAACAAGGCGAGACGAGTTTCGCCGCGATGGAAATGACCAAATGGTTCGATACGAACTATCATTACATTGTTCCAGAAATTGAACCGCATCAAACTTATCGCTTGGCTTCTACTAAAGTTGTGGATGAATTCATCGAGGCGAAAGAAGCGGGGATTCACACCCGCCCGGTCTTGTTTGGACCTGTATCTTATCTGCTGTTGAGCAAATCTACTTCTGCGGATGGCGTTCCGCTCGATACGCTCTCTCAACTTTTGCCAGTGTATGTGGAAGCGCTACAGCGCCTCGCCGCCGCCGGAGCGGACTGGGCGCAAATAGACGAGCCGTGCCTCGTTTTGGACTTGGATGAATCCGCGCGCAAAGCCTACGCTGACGCATACAATCAATTGGGGCAGGTTGCCAATATCCGCTTGTTGATCGCGACTTACTTCGGCGCTTTGGGAGATAATTTAGAACTGGCGGCGGGCTTGCCGGTTTACGGCTTACACATTGATTTGGCGCGCGCGCCTGAGCAATTGGAAAAAGTTTTGGCGCAATTGCCTGCGGAGAAAACGCTCTCGTTGGGCGTTGTGGATGGGCGCAACGTTTGGCGCGCAGATTTGGATGCGGCGCTGAAAAAAGTTCAAACGGCGGTTGCCGCATTGGGCGCGGAGCGCGTGCAGATTGCGCCGAGTTGTTCGCTGATGTTTAGTCCGCATGATTTGAATCTGGAAACGAAGTTGGATGACGAACTGAAATCCTGGCTGGCATTTGCGCGCCAGAAGCTGGATGAATTGGCGGCGCTTAAACAAGCTGTCAGCGGGGGAGCGGAAGCGGCGGCTGAGTCGTTTACAGTCAGTCGTGCGGCGCTGAAGAGTCGCCATGCATCGGCGCGGACGCATAATCCGCAAGTGCGCCAACGCCTTGAAGCGGTGGATGCATCTATGTTGAATCGCGCGCATGATTTTGAGACGCGCAAAATCGCGCAGGCTAAAAAACTTGGCTTGCCGCCGTTGCCAACTACGACGATTGGTTCGTTTCCGCAAACTGCTGAAGTGCGCGCACAACGTTCGGCGAAGAATAAAGGCGCGTTAACGCAGGCGCAATATGACGAGTTTTTGAAAGCTGAAATCGCCCGCACAATTCAAAAACAGGAAGAGATCGGTTTGGATGTGCTGGTGCATGGCGAGTTTGAACGCACGGACATGGTTGAATACTTTGGCGAGCGGCTGACGGGCATTGCTTTCACGCAAAATGGTTGGGTGCAAAGTTATGGCTCGCGCGCGGTGCGTCCGCCGATTATTTTTGGCGATGTCGCCCGCCCCGCGCCGATGACGGTCGCTTGGTCGGCTTATGCTCAAACGCTGACGAATAAACTGGTGAAAGGCATGTTGACCGGACCAGTCACGATTTTGGAATGGTCGTTCGTGCGCGACGATCAGCCGCGCTCGGTCACTTGCCGTCAATTGGCGCTGGCGATTCGCGATGAAGTTCTTGATTTGGAAGGCGCTGGAATTCAGGTCATTCAAATTGACGAACCGGCTTTCCGCGAGGGTTTTCCTTTACGCAAAGCCGAACAAAATGATTATTTGCAATGGGCGATTGAGGCTTTCAAACTTTCCGCCAGCGGCGTGCGCGATGAAACGCAAATCCATACGCATATGTGCTATGCGGAATTTGATAACATCATCGAGGCGATTGGGCTGATGGATGCAGACGTGATTTCAATCGAGGCTTCGCGCTCGAAGATGGAATTATTGGACGCTTTCAAACAATATCAATACCCGGGCGAGATTGGTCCCGGCATTTATGATATTCATTCGCCCAATATTCCTACGCAAGCCGAAATGGAAGATTTGCTGGAGCGAGCCGCGCAAGTTGTGCCAGTGGAACGCTTATGGATCAATCCCGATTGCGGTTTGAAAACCAGACAGTGGGAACAAGTTATTCCCGCGCTGACAAATATGGTCAATGCCGCGCAGGCGCTGCGCCAACAATTGAAAGTATAAGAATCAGCGTTGGTCACGTCCAAGAATAGATTGATTGGAAAATATTCTTTTGATAGGAGCGGAACATGAAAACTTATCAGTATTTGATCGTGGGTAGCGGCATGGCCGCCGATGCGGCTGTGCGCGGAATCCGTGAATTGGATGCGGATGGCTCGATTGGTATGATCAGCGCTGAAGCGGATAAACCGTATGCCCGCCCGCCGCTTTCCAAAGGCTTGTGGAAGGGCCGCCCATTGGAGAAGGTCTGGCGCGGCACGGAGAATCTCAAGGTTGAGTTTCAGCTTGGGCGCACAGTCACCGAATTGGATCCAACCGCAAAACGCGCGCGCGACGATCAAGGCGAAGAATACGCTTACGAAAAAATTTTGCTCGCCACTGGCGGCGCGCCGATCCGCTTGCCGTTTGGCGAAGAACAGATTATCTATTATCGTACGCTGGCGGATTATCAACGCTTGCGCGCGCTGACTGAGCAAGGTGAGCGTTTTCTCGTGATTGGCGGCGGCTTCATCGGCTCGGAGATTGCGGCGGCGTTGAATATGCAAGGCAAGCAAGTGACAATGGTCTTTTTGGAGAACTCAATTGGCGAACGGATTTTCCCGCCGGAACTTTCGCAATTTCTGAATGACGCTTATCGCAAGAAAGGCGTGGAATTGATCCCTGCCGACGGCGTGGAAAAGTTTGAGAAAACCGGCAACAGTTTCAAGGTCCAGACCAGAAGCGGAAAGACGTTTGAAGTGGACGGCGTGGTGGCTGGCTTGGGAGTCCGCCCGAATGTGGAGTTGGCGAAATCCGCAGGTTTGAAGGTTGAGAACGGCATCGTGACGGACGATCATCTGCGCGCTTCCGCTCCAGATGTGTATGTGGCGGGCGACGTGGCGCTCTTTCCTCATGCCGCGCTTGGAAAAATGATGCGCGTGGAGCATGAAGATAACGCTCTGCGGATGGGCAAGCAGGCTGGGCGCAATATGGCTGGCGCAAATGAAGCCTATACTCACGCGCCATATTTTTATTCTGATCTGTTTGAATTTGGATATGAAGCGGTGGGTGAGTTGAATAGCAAAATGGAGATCGTTGCGGATTGGCAAGAGCCTTTCCAAAAGGGCGTTTTATATTATTTGGACGGCGTGCGCGTGCGCGGCGTGTTGTTGTGGAATGTGTGGAGCAAGGTCAAAGAGGCGGCGGCTTTGATTGCGGAAGCGGGCCCCTTCACTGCGCAAGATTTGATCGGCAAAATCAAAGTGGAATAAGCGAACATGAATACGAATCGTATCGCAAATAAAGCAGAGCAGATTAAGCAGGCTGAAGATTTTCGCAACCTGCATCACGGTTCGATTCTAATTTTGCCCAACGCTTGGGATGCCGCATCCGCCAAGATGTTTGAGCGGGCGGGCTTTGACGCAATCGCCACCACCAGCGCGGGAGTCGCTTCATCCTATGGTTATCCTGACGGCGAGATGTTGAGTCGCGCCGAAATGTTGGAGGTGGTCCAGCGAATCGCAAAGTCGGTCGCTGTGCCCGTCACTGCGGACATGGAAGCGGGATTCGGCGAAACGCCCGAAGAAATGGCTGAAACTGCCCGTCTCGTGCTTGAAGCGGGCGCGGTTGGGTTGAATCTGGAAGATGGGACGATCAACAAATCGTATCCGTTGGAAGACATTGCGCTTCAAGTTGAAAAAATAAAAGCCATGCGCGAAGCTGCACAGAGTTTCGGAGTCCCGCTGGTGATCAATGCGCGGACGGACGTGTATGAAAAAACTGATAAGCGCGACAAAGCCGCACTGGCGCAAGCCATTCAGCGCGGCAATGCCTATCGTGAAGCGGGCGCGGATTGTATCTTCGTCATCAGTGTGGACGACAAGCAGACCATTGCCGAACTTGTCCGCGAGATTGATGCGCCGATCAACGTGCTGGCTCGGCACGGAAGCCCGACTATCGCAGAGTTGAAAGAGCTCGGCGTGGCGCGAGTCAGTTTCGGGTCAATCCCGATGCGGGCGACCATGTCGCTGGTGGGAAGAATCGCGGACGAGTTGAAACAACATGGCACGTACAGTTTCGCGCAAGATATTTTGACTTATGGCGAAGTGAATCGTTATTTTGAAAAATAAATATAGCGCGGACTAATCTAATGAAACAAGACGAGGTGATATATGCAAAAGGCAATTCCTGAAATTTGGGAGTGGGCAGAATACTACTGACCCTGGTGTTATGTTGCGGCCGTGCGCCTGCAAAAAATAGCTCCTGAATATGAAGGTCGCGTTCGAGTGGTGGATAAAGCTTTCCCGTTGGAAATCTATGGCGGAGGTCCGCCTGACCGCCACGAACTTGAATTGGAAATTTGGCTCGCGGCTCTGCAAGAACCTGCGGCGACTTTCAAACCGTTCAGCGACGATTTCCCCACGACCACGCTTCCCGCTTTCGATGCGGCATGGTGCGCGTTTCAACAAGGCGAGTCCATCGGACGTGATTTTGATCTGCGCATCCGCCGCGCGTTCTTCGCCGAAGGACGCAACATCGGCAAGCGCGAAGTGATGTTCGATCTCGCGCGCGAAGCGAAACTTGATATGGATGATTTCACCCGCCGCTTCAACAGCGATGAACCTCGCGCCGCCGTGTTGGCGGAAGGTAAACTCGGCAAAGAACAATTTGGCGTGCGCGGCACGCCCACCGTCATGTTGAGCGACGGCACGAAACTCCGTCATAAGATGTCGTACCCGAACATTCAAAACGGAAAAATTATTTCAGTTGGAAAATTGCCGTGTTGCGGCGAAGGTTGTTACGAAGCCACGCGCGAACTGTTTGAAAAAGCGCTCGCGCAGGAAAGTTCATAATGTTCATTTTTAGGACGCGGATAAACGCCGATGAACGCTGAAAAAAACGCGCCAATCAGCGCCCTAAATTGATTTCAATATACTTAATCAACATAGAAAAGGAAAAAATTACAAAATGGAACCGCGTCTCAATTATTCCAAAGTTGCGCCTGAGGGCGTGGAAGGTCTGAGCAAGCTCGAAGGCTATGTTCGCAAATCGGGGCTGGAGCACAGCCTGCTCGAACTGGTCAAACTGCGCGCCTCACAACTCAACGGTTGCGCTTATTGCATTGACATGCACGCCAAAGATGCGCGTACCAACGGCGAAAGTGAACAACGCTTGTATGGCATCAGCGCATGGCACGAAGCGCCGTTTTACACCGAGCGCGAACGCGCCGCCCTCGCCTGGACGGAAGCAGTAACGCTCATCAGCGAAGATCACGTGCCAGATGAACTTTATGAAGAAGCCCGCAAACACTTCAGCGAAAAAGAACTCGTGGATTTGACGCTGGGCATCATCGCCATCAATTCATGGAATCGCCTGGCGGTCAGTTTCCGCTCGCTGGCGGGATCGTACCAACCCGATCATCCAGCCGTGAAGAAGGGTGCGCCCAAATAGAGGCTTGATTTGCTTGACCAGAACGCTTCATTCGACCTTCAGCCTGTTTCGCCGTTTCGACTCGATCTCGCCGTTTGGACTCTGCGCCGCCGCCCCGACAATCTCTTTGACCGCTGGGACGAGAAGACCTATCGGCGTGTTTTGATTGCTGAAGATAAGCCGTTTGAAATTGCAGTGACTCAACTTGAATCGAAAAACTTGCGCGTTGCAGTGACTGGAACAAAACTAACTTCTTCGGTCAAGACAACTGTCACCGCCGCGCTGGAGCGTTTGCTCGGAATCAACATTGACTTGCAGAAATTTTATCGCCTGAGCAAAAAAGATGAATGGCTCAAACCGCTTGCGGATCAATTTCACGGTATGAAGCCGCCGCGCTTGTTGACTCCGTTCGAGGCGCTGGTCAATGCGATAGCCTGTCAGCAGTTGACGTTGACGATGGGCATCCGCCTGCTCAACCGCCTGACCGAAGCGTACGGCATGGCGCTCAAAACCGAAGCGGGCATCCTCCACGCCTTTCCGCGCCCGCAGGATTTAATCCACGCTGACATTGAAGATTTGCGCCAGATGAGTTTCAGTTATCAGAAAGCCCGCTACCTGACGAACATCTCGCGCCTGATCGTATGCGGCGACCTCGACTTGGATGCGATTGCCAAATTAGATGATGAAGAAGCGGTTGCGCGACTGTGCGAGTTGAAAGGCGTGGGACGCTGGACAGCCGAATACGTTTTACTGCGCGGACTGGGGCGCACGCACATCTTCCCCGCCGACGATGTGGGCGCGCGCAATAATTTGCAAAAGTGGCTGGGACTGTCTGGCAAGATGACCTATGCCAACACACGCGAAGCGTTGAGCCGTTGGGAAGGGCTCGGCGGGCTGATCTATTTTCATCTGCTGTTAAAAAGTTTGACAGAGAAAGGTTTGGTACAGTCATGTTGAAGATCAAGCGAGTGTACGAAGCCGCTGAAAAAAGCGACGGCAAGCGTTTTCTGGTCGAGCGTTTGTGGCCCCGCGGCATGAAAAAAGAAGCGTTGAAAATGGACGCGTGGCTGAAGAACGTCGCGCCCAGCGCCGACTTGCGGAATTGGTTCGCGCACGATCCGCTCAAATGGGCTGAATTCCAAAAGCGTTATCAAGCGGAACTCAAAGCCAACTCCGCCGAATGGCAGACGATTGTAGATGCCGCCCAAAAAGGCGATGTGACTTTGCTCTACAGCGCGCACGATCTGCAACACAATAACGCCCTTGCGCTCAAAGCGTTTTTGGAGAAGCGTATAAAGTAACGCAAAGTTCACTTTGCGATTTTATTGGAACTATATATAGTAGGACTTACGCAAAACCCAAAGATCAAGCTGCGAATTACACGAATTATCGCTAATTTTTAAACAATTCGCGTGAATTAGCGAAATTCGCGGCAAAAGGTTTTGACTTGCGTAAGTCTGTATAGGCAAGGTGAACCTTGCCATACTGATGCTGGTTAAAAACGGCTTTGCAAAACAAACCGCCGATTTTAAAAACACAACCCAAAAGGAGACATACACCATGTCTGAAAATATCACGTTAGACGTCCGCGAAATTCCCCCGCGCGAACGCCACCCGAAGATCTTCCAAACCTTCGATGCGCTCAAAGAAGGCGAATTCTTCACGCTGGTCAACGACCACGATCCGAAGCCGCTCTTCTATCAATTCTCGCACGAGCGCGGCGGAATATTCGGCTGGGAATATTTAGAAGAAGGTCCCGAAGTTTGGCGCGTGAAGATCAGCCGCGTCGCCGCTTCTGCCTAAGCCGCAATATTTTTGAAAAACGTCCCAAAGGTTTAATGGCTTTTGGGACGTTTACTAATGCCTGAATTTTTAGAGTTAGGAAATAAGATGAACATTCACGATGACCCCGAAGACCTTGAATATCAAAATGCCATGAAGCTTCGTCAGCGCAAAATCTCAGACGAACAATTTCATAAGTTTGAAAGCTACGCCGCCGAGATTTTTTCCGCCTTTGGTTTGGATTTGAACACCGACGCCACAAAAGATACGCCGCGCCGTTTTATCAAAGCGCTCTTTGACGCAACCGAAGGCTACGATGGCGACCCCAAATTATTGCGCGTCTTTGATACAGAATGTCATGGCGAGCCGGATTGCCGCCTAAGCCAAGTGATTGAAGGTCCCATCCCATTTTTCGCGCTGTGCGAACATCACGCGCTTCCATTTTATGGGATGGCGTATGTGGGTTATATCGCCCATGAAAATATTGTCGGCATCTCCAAATTGACGCGGCTTGTGCGCCTCTTTGCGAAGCGCTTTTCAGTGCAAGAGCGCATCGGTCAGCAAATTGCCGATACGCTGGAGACGATGCTCCATCCGCATGGCGTAGCGGTCTATCTCGAAGCGCATCATCTCTGCATGGAAATGCGCGGCGTGCGCGAGATTTCGCCGATCACGCGCACAACTGTGTGGCGCGGACATTATGCCGAAGACCCAACCTTGCGCTCGGAGTTCTTCACCGCGTGCGGCTTGCAAAGAAACGAAAGATAATTACGCTCAAAAAATAAAGGAGTAAAAATGAAAATTATCAATTTGTTGGAAAACCTGAAGTTTGGAGATAAAGACCCGCGTGCCGAACCGCTTCATGCGGATCGTGAAGGACGCGCGATTCTTTTTACGCTCAAAGCGGGTCAATCCATCCGTGAACATAACGCGCCGAGTTCGCCCTTCTTTGTCGTCATCTTGAAAGGCGCGGGCGTTTTCTCCGGCGGCGATGGCGTGGAACATACCTGCGAGCCAAACGCCTTGTTGGTTTTTGATGCAGGCGAAAATCACGCCATCCGCGCGATTGACGAATTGGTTTTTATCGGCGTTTTGCACGGCTCGCCGCTCGCGCAAAAATAATCAGCGAATGTTCAAAATCTTCGCCGCGTTTTCACGATAGATTTTTCTCAACACGTCGTCCGGCAGGCGCAAGCCATACGCATAAAAGCGGCCCTGTCGGGGGATTTCGCCGACGCTGTAGTTGAAATATTCATCATCAGTTTCGAGCAGACGATAGCTGAGGCGGTAGGCTTCAAGTTTGGGGCTGAAGTCTGAACCGTAGAGGATGCGGTCCTGATAGCGGATGAAAAAATTCCGCGCAGTATACGGCTGGCGGCCAATCTCGCCGAAACGCGCCGAGATATCAATATAATAATTCGGGCAGGCTTCTAACATTTGCCCGACCCACTCGAGATTTTCCGCATAACAACCCATGTGCGCGCCGATGAAAATCGTCGAAGCGTGGCGCGTAACCAGATTTTTGAAACCTTCCAGAATGTGTAAGAACGGCGGAAACGGCGGACTGGTGAACGCCCAATCCGGGTGCGCGCCAACTTCCTCCCAGCGTTCGTTGGTCTCGTCAATGGGATCAAAAAAAGCGACGGGGTCAGCCACATGAATCAAAACTGGCAGGCCCAGTTCGCCCGCCGTTTGCCAAATGGGGGAGAGGCGCTCGTCATCCACATCCGCCAATTTTCCATGCTGATCTTTGACGTGTAAACCAAACGGCTTCCAGATTTTGAGTCCCTGCGCGCCGCGTTCTTTTTGCGCGATTAAGCGCTTCGCCGCCCACGCTGGAAATTGGTTGCCCAACTCCGGCCATTTGCTCCACTCCACGCCGCCGAAGATCTGAAAGCGCTCCGGCGCGCCCGCCTTGAAATGCTTGAGATGCGCGTCAAGAATATCTTCCCCCCAGCCGCCATCCAGATCAACATAGTGAGTCACGCCGGCTTCGTCCAGCAAATCCAGCAATTGACTCAAGGGCTTCTTGTCCCACCCGCCGCCGAAAACTTCGCCCAGATGATTATGCGCGTCAATCACCGGAAACTTGGGTTTGTGCACCTGCGTAGTTTTGGTCACGAGTTTGGATTGCGGACGAAAATCTTTGAGCAACATAAGCCCTCCAGAGCGGTTGATTCCGATACAGGTGTGAAATCTTAACACAAAAGTTATATGCCCCGCCTGTACATACCAGACGGGGCATATAAAAAATAAACTAAAGAAAAGACTAAGCTACAACCGCGGGTCGGAACTTATACCCATACACGATCAGCCCGCGCTCGTCGCCGTCGTTGCGCATCTTGCGGGTGACCATCTCCACAGGCATGCCGATTTGTACGGCATTGTTATCCACGTCGGTCAATTGCGCGGTAATCATCGGACCTTCGTCCAGTTTGACCAGCGCAACCGTGTACGGCGCGTTGGCGTCGAATCCGGCGGGCGCTTCATAAACCGTTGTAAATGAATACACTTCGCCTTTGCCGCTGAAGGTGTATAAATCTTTGGCTTCATCGCCGCAGTTTGGGCAAACGTCACGTGGGGGGAAGATTTTGTAATCGCAATGCGGACACACCTCGCCGACCAGCCCGTAGCGTTGTTTTTTAAGTCGCCAATGTCTTGGAATTTCCATGATAGCAATTTCCTTTCATAAGGATAATTCTATCCCGCTGGACTCTCAAAGGCTATCAGGCTTGATTTAAATATTTTTTTGTGAAAAGCCGGTCTCTCAAAGCCTATCAGGGTTTTTACTCTGCGCGTAAATGAGAGGAATGCATAGAAACCGCAATTTGTTCATTGGGTTATTTTTTGCAAAGTTTACGAACTCTATTTTCTGCGCGAGGTTTTCCGTTAAGAAGGAGTCAAAATGAACCGCTTGCAAAAAATTATGTTAGGTCTTTTGTTGATCGTCTCGTTGGCGTGTGGCAACTTACAGACTCAGCCAAGCGCCCCGGCTTTGCCAACTTTAGCCCCCGGTGCGATTAACACATATATCGCCCAAACTGCGGGCGCGGCACAGGCTCTAACTGCCCTCGCCGCGTCGCCCACTCCGACATTTACATTAACGCCCACCCCAACCGTAACCGCGACGGAAACGCCCCTTCTGAAAATTGCCGTTTACATCGAGAAATTAGAATTAAACGCAAACGTTTTGTTGCTCATTGGTCAATTAACCGGAACGTTGGCTGAAACGGGCTATCAGAGCTTTGCAAAACTGAGCCTGTTTGACGCTCAACGCAATAAGCTCCTCGAAGAAGAAAAGCCTTGTCTTGAATCTTCTATTCGAACTGACGGTAAACTCTGCACGTTTATCTTCATGATTTCCGATTTCCCTGCGGGCGTAACCAGCTACGAACTTTCTGGACGAATTCAAATTAACAACGGCTCAATTTTAGCCGCGCAAACGGAGGACGCTTTAACGCCAAGATATGCGTTACCCGACGCATATGAAACTGCCGAGACGCTCATTCATCCAATTTCCTCGCCTTTGCCGCAACTTGTACAACAACCGGCGGCTTTAATCGTAGAGAAAGATATTTCTCTCAGAACCTCATTTTCTTCGCTCTTTTATACCCCGGAAAACGGCTCGTCCTTAAGCGCTGACGTAACCTATTTTGGCGACGTGACGCAAACCAACGTTTCTGATCTGGATTTCTGCGTTTCTATTAGCGAGCGCCGCAAATACGAATCGGGAAAGACCGCGCAAGTTGTTTTGACCGAAGAGTGTAAGACTGCGTACCTTTCAGGAAGCGGAAAAATCGCCAAAGCCTCTAACGATTTTTTCTTCAAGCCTTCAGGTTATAGTTTTGTTTCAATAGATAGCCCCGAAGGAAGTTATCAAATTTCAGAAATTCGCGCGACGGTTAAGCTGACGCAAAACGAAAAAGTATTGGCGACTTCAGAATCGTCGCATCGTCCCGTGCCGGTGCGCCTGATAGATACTTCGCTCCATCAAAATTCACAGGCGAGCGCCAAGGTTAAGATCATGGCGGGGCAAGGCGAAACCTATGACCTCAAGCTTAAGGTCTATCAAATTGAAGGCGACCCGGATGAAACAGTCTTAAGCATGTTCCTCTTATTTATCCCTTGCTTGTTGCCGGGCATATGTGATGACCGCATCCAAGTTGGCGAGGCTGTTCAGCCGATCAAACTAATCGCCGGCACAACTGCGACCATCTCCGCGAGCTATACGGCCGCTCCGGCTTCGGAAGACGGAAATTTTGTGATGCATAATGAACTGCTGGTCTTTTTTGAAGATATTGCTATTGGCAAAAAATAAATTTATGCAATCGGCTGACGAAATTTTTTACGTTACCTTTTGGAGAATATGACTCACTGCCGTTGACGCGGGTCCGCCCAATGATTGGATCAATGCAGTCTGCGCGTTTGAGATTTGGTTCGCCCCTGCCTGACCTCGAAGCTGGGTGACTGCTTCGACAGCCTGATACACGCCTGAAGCTCCGCCGGCGAATCCTCTGGCTTTCATGCCGCCCATTGTCACGCAGGGAATTTTCCCCGTTATGCTGATCTCGCCATCCGCCGCGAGTTTCCAGCCTTTGCCTTTGATCGCAAACCCAACCGCTTCTAGCTGAAGCGCGGCATAGATTCCAAATGTGTCGTGATATTCAAAAAAATTAATTTTATCTAAAGTGAGACCGGCTTGCTTCATGGCTGTGCCAGCGGAGATTTGCGCCGTATCGAAATACAACATATCTTTTCTATCGTGTAAGGCTAATGTATCGGACGATGCGGCTGAGCCGGAAATTTTCACGAGTGGATGATTTTGTTCGGACGGAATCAACTCTCGCCTTGTTAAAAGAAGCGCGGCGGCGCCGTCTGCATTGGGAGCCATATCAAACATATTCAACGGCTCGCTGATCATTTCGGCTTTTGCATATGTTTCAGGTTTGATCGCTTTTCTGAACATCGCGTTTGGGTTGGCAACTCCGTTGGCATGAGCGGTCAACGCAAAGCCGGCAAAGCCATCTTTGGGAACTTGATTTTCATGGATGTAGCGTTTCATCAACAATGCGGCTTGCGCGGCGGGAGTCATGCCTTGCACGGCTTCAAAATCTGAATCGCCGGTAGTGGCGAGGGCTTCATCTACGCCGGCGCCAATTTGATCGGTAAATTTTTCCACGCCGAGGACGAGCGCTACATCCACCAATCCGCTTTTGACGGCGAGATAGCCCTGCCGTAGCGCCGCGCCGCCCGATGCGCCCGCCGCTTCGATAGTCACGGCTTCGATGCCGTTGAGACCGGCGTAATCTGTAATTAATGCGCCGAGATGCGCCTGACGCGAAAGGTTGGGCGCGAGCATGTTGCCGACGAATAAGGCTTGCGGTTTTAGCCCGCCGGAATCGTGAATTGCGGCATGGATGGCTTTTAGCGCTAACTCGCGCAAACCAACTTCCCAGTGTTCGCCGACTTCCGTTTGTCCGATACCTGCGATAATGACTTCAGACATAAATGATTTCCTAATAGATATTCGAGATTAGATAATTCGATATTTGGGTTCGCTAATCGAATATCGAATTACCGATTATCGTTCTTATTTCAGCGCCAACTTGCCGCGATAACGCACATACGTGGCGTAATCAATTTCGCTTCGACGGGCGATGTATTCGCGGGTTTTTGTGGCGCGACCTGCGCGTTCTAAAATTTTGTCGGTGACGGTGATGTCGAGGGCGTCGGACCCAGCTCCAGAGCCGAAAGAGACGGCGAGGATTCTATCGCCGGGTTGGGCTACATCCAGCGTGGCGGTTAATCCAATCATGGTTGCGCCGGCGTAGGTGTTTCCAATCACCGGCACCAACAGCCCGGGTTCAATTTGTTCCATCGAGAAGCCGAGTTGGCTCGCCGCGCGTTGCGGAAATTTTGTGTTGGGTTGGTGAAAGACTGCCCATTGATAATCTTTGGCGGTCGTGCCGGCGGCTTCCATTAAATGCGTGGCGGCTGAGGTGACGTGTTTGAAGTAAGCGGGTTCGCCGGTGAAGCGCATACCGTGTTCGGGATATTTTTGATACTCGCGCCGCCAAAAATCCGGCGTATCGGTGACATAAGAATATGAGGCGTTGACAATTGCCAGCGCTTCTTCTGCGGGACCGAGAATATACGCCCCGCCCCCGGCTCCGGCGGTGTATTCGAGCGCGTCGCCCGGTTTGCCTTGCGCGGTATCCATGCCGATTGCCATTGCATATTTGCCCATGCCCGAGCCGACCAAACCCATCGCGGCGACGAACGCCTCGGTGCCAGCCTTACAAGCGAATTCCCAATCTGCGGCTTGCGTGTTGGGGACGGCGCCAATCGCTTCGGCGACTAATGTGGAAGTTGGCTTGACGGCATACGGATGCGATTCGCTCCCAACCCAGACTGCCCGTAATTCGGCTGGATCAATTTGTGCGCGAAGCATGGCATTGCGCGCCGCTTCAATGGACATGGTGATCACGTCTTCATCTAGCCCGGGGACGGCTTTTTCTTTGATTGGGAGTCCGCTGGTTTTGCCCGTCCAAACGCGGGCAACTTCTTTGGCGGGCAGGCGGTAGCGCGGCACGTACGCGCCGTAGCCGATGATTCCAACCGGCTTGGCTGGTTTGAGGAGTGTGGGGGAATGGGTGTGAGGGGTTGTCATGTGATTCTCTTTACTTCTAATAAATAATTAGCTGATTTTAGGCGGGTAACGCTTGCAAAATCTATCTTGTTCAAAAAGTGACAGTCACCTCCAAGGTGACTGTCACTTTGGTAGTTGCCTACATATTTTACACATCCCAAAAACTTGATTTCAAGCCTGCGGACTTTTGTCAACGGACTTTCACGGAATGCAACGGACTTGTTTACCTATCTACCTTTATTGATTTCTCTTAATTTTTTCAACTTCTTTTTCTGCTTTTGTTAAAGTTTGATTCCACTAATAATATCTGTTGGTTGAGCTACCCAAGCCGTAAACGAGTTTCCAGCAGGGTCAACAAAATTACGGCGCACTCTTCGCTTAAATGCAACTTCATAATCTGGCTCACGTTTTAGTGGTACTAAGTCTGCTTTAATTCCCTCGTTTGTATCTATGATATTGAACATAATCCCCATTTGGACTGAATTTCTAATCATTTTTGGGTCGGCGTAATAACGAGGTAAAGGGAATTTTTGAGAAAGAGCCTCAAAATCCTGTTCATGTAAATCTACGAGAATATCAATGTCAAATGTTACACGAGTTATACCAAAGGGATAACCCCCAAAGGCGCCAACAATCATATAAGGCGCATCAATTTCATCCAGCGCTTTAACAATTTGCACATAAAAAGAAACAGATGTCATTTTACCTCCATGCGTAGGGGGGTTAAATAACCTAATACTTTCATGTTGATTTCAGATATTGATAATTCAGGAAATTTATTTCGAAATGTGCCGCGCAATGCCGCCATTGCAAATTCTTGGGCATTTAAATTTGGAATTAGGCGATTTTCAAGTGGCATATTTGCAATTAATTTTAGCTGAACCCAATCAATAGGAGCAAATCCATCTACGACCTTTGAAATATCTTCAGATGTAAGAATTTGTTTTTCCATATTTATCCTTGAATATACCAAAACTTTGACTTCAAACCTACCTTACTAAAAATTTCAGCAACTTGGTCAGCGCTTCTTCCATGATATTCCACAGACATCCGATTGTGATACCAAAGTTTTGAAAGTTCCCAAACTTGATGTATCGTCAGCATTTCGCCACGTTCAAGATTATTTCGCTTACACCACTTCTCAACCCATTCTTCCGACTGGAAGAGTAACATCGTAGCTCAAGTAAAGACTAAATCATCATACCAACGGGAAAACGGTAATGGAAAATGAACAAGTAAATCATTTTTTGTCACTTGCCCATCTCGAATTTCCAATTGCACGGGCTCATTACTTTCTGTAAATTTTGCTTCAATCGTTGCATCACAATGAAGCGCAGCTGGGATTCCCAACATATCCCATGCACAATTGGCGAAATATGTTTTTTCATTTGCATGGACTTTGAAATCTGTGGAAATACCTGAGAATGGGTTTGCCATGCGGATGGTCAACATTTCTAGGTCAAGGAAGAAGGCGTGGCGGTTATGTAACTCTTTGTAAAATTCGGCCGCTTCTTCAGATGAAATGGAGAAATGTTGAGCGGTTTCTTCCAGGCTGGGCGGGTGAGTTGTTTTGGCAAAGTTTTGGTAAACAAAATGACGAACTTGCCAGACCAAATTTTCTTTCATTTTCAGCCTCCGTTTTTCAGCTCTTTCAAAATCTCTTCGGCTCGACTCACTCGAATAGCTTTTTCCGCCACCATTTGAACGGCAATTTTCTCGATCAAAGCGCCTTTTGCCCCAGCGGACATTGCAATCTGCCGAGCGTGGAGCGACATGTGTCCGCGTTGAATGCCTTCGGTGGCGAGGGCGCGAAGCGCCGCCATATTTTGCGCCAGCCCCACGCAGGCGATAATTTCCGCAAGTTCGGCGGCAGTTGAGATTTCCATCAGTTTGATCGCGGCTTGCGCGGCAGGGTGAACTTTGGTCGCGCCGCCGACAATGCCCACTGCTAAGGGTATTTCAATTGTGCCGACTAAATTTCCCTGCGCGTCTTTGCCCCAGGTTGTTAATGAAGTGTACCTGCCGGAACGCGCGGCATACGCATGTGCGCCCGCTTCAATGGCGCGCCAATCATTGCCCGTAGCAACGACAACCGCATCCACGCCATTCATAACGCCTTTGTTGTGAGTCGCGGCGCGGTAGGGATCGCTGGCGGCAAAGGCATACGCGGCGATGATGCCATCGCGCACAGTTTCGCCTTTGAAGGATTCAAATCCAACGGTCAATTCGCTCACCGGAACAGTACAGCGCGCGCGCGCAATTCTTCGGTCGGTGAGGTTCGAGAGAATGCGTAAATGTACTTTGCCGCCGGTGATGGCTTCAATTTCTGGCGCGAGTCTTTCGCAAGCCGTATTGACGGCGTTCGCGCCCATCGCGTCGCGCACGTCATAGATTAGATGGACGACCAGAAACGCGCCAATCGGAGAATCTTCAATCAGGCGAATTTCTAAATCTTTGGCGCCGCCGCCCATCTTGCGGAGGGTGGATTCTGTCCGATCGGCTTTTTCCAACAATTCGGCTTTATGCTCATACAGCTTGAGCCGCGCCTCGTCCATATTGACGACGTTGATTAATTGCATCTGCCCGATCATCAAAGATTCTGTGGTGGTCGCCGTAAACCCGCCGCCAGCGCGAATTAACTTTGCCATAAAAGAAACGCCCGCCACGATTGAAGGCTCTTCCACTACAAATGGAATCAATACATCCCGCCCGTTGATTTGAAAGTTCAAGCCGACGCCCACCGGCAGGGAATACATGCCAATCACATTTTCGATCATGTGCTCGGCGGTTTCAGCGGAGAGTCCGCCGTTCGTAAACGGGAGCAGGTCTTCGGGAGTCAGAGACGAAGAAGCTAATAATTTGGCGCGGCGCTCTTCAATCGTCAGGTTATAAAATCCAGAAATGCGGGAGTTGGTCATTGATTTGTCCAAGTTTAGTTTTGGGCTTCTTTCAAATTCTATCAAAAGCGCGTGGGTTGATTATAATATTCTTATTATGCTTTTAACCCGCGAACAACTTCAAGAACGTTTGTTGGCTTTACATCGCGCCAGCCTGGAGTTGGTGAAAGATGTTTCGCTCGAACATTTGTTGGAGCAAATCGCCAAAGCCGCCTGCGAGCAAGCCGGAGCGCAATATGCCGCTTTGAGCGTCTCCAATGGCGAAGGCGAGCCGATTACTTTTGTCACGGTCGGCTTGACTGGCGAGCAATTCCAAAAAATTGAACATCCGCCGATTGGGGCTGGCTTGATTGGCGAACTCATGAATACGGAATTCGCTTTGCGCGTTCCGGTGATTCGCGAACATCCTAAATCCGTTGGCTTCCCTAAAGATCATCCTGAAATGATTCCGTTTTTGGGCGTTCCAATTCGCGCCGGCGATCAGCAATTGGGTCAAATTTACCTGACCAATAAAATTGAGACCGGCGTATTTGACGAAAACGACGAAATGATCATTCAAATGCTGGCGGCTTACGCTTCTGCGGCGATTCAGAACGCGCGCTTGGTTGAGCAATTGCGCGGACGCGACGCAACCCTGACGCGCCGCAATGTGGATATGAACCTGCTTAACGACATCGCCTCTACCTTAACCTCTAGCTTGGAACTCGACGAAATTTTGGAGCATACGCTGGCGCTGGTGATGAGCTACCTGAACGTGGAAGCTGGCGAAATCTTCCTGCTTGAAGAGGATAAAACAACGCTTCGCCTCGTTTTGCATCGCGGAGAAGCGGCTGAAATCTTTTGGAATCGCAATATCTTCCAAATTGGAGAAGGCTATCCGGGCATTGCCGCGCAAACCCGCAAACCTTTAGTCGGAACGCACCTCACGGAAGATAAAAACTTCATCCGCGCAGAACTCATCCGCGCCGGTTTTCAACAAATTGCCTGCATCCCGCTCCTTTCCGGCGAAAACTTGATCGGCGTAATGAATACCGCCACGCGCAGCGCCGCCCCAATAGATGAAAGAAACGTGGAAATGCTCGTAGCGGTGGCAACTTGGGCAGGCTTGGCGATTGAAAACGCCCAATTACATGCGAATGCGCGGCGCTTAGCCGTTTTAGAAGAACGCAACCGCATTGGCATGGACCTACACGACGGCATTATCCAATCTATTTATGGCGTGGGGTTAACTCTCGAGAGCGCGCGCTATGGCTTGGACGATGCATCCGCCGCCAAAGAACGTATGCAACACGCAATTGACCAGCTCAACCACACCATTCGCGATATTCGCGCATATATTTTAGATTTAAAACCGCGCCAACTTGGCACGGAAGGCTTAATCAACGGCATTAAACGCCTTTTGATGGAATATCGCGCCAACACCTTCGCAGAAACGCACTTCACCGAGCCAAGTTTAGACCTAAACGAACTTTCTCACGCGCAATCAGTGGCTTTATTTCACATCTGTCAAGAAGCGCTGGCGAATATAGCCAAGCACGCTAAAGCCAAAAAAGTGGAAGTAGCTCTCTGGATCGCTCAAGATCGGCTCTTAATGGAGATCAAAGATAACGGAAAAGGCTTTGAAATAGATAAAACGCAAACAACGCTTGGGCATGGCTTAGCAAACATGCAAACGCGCGTTCGTTCAGTCGGCGGCGATTTCGATCTTTCATCGAATCTCGGCGAAGGCACAACCATTTTAGTCTGGGTTCCATATCAAATAAATCCTAAACCCAACGATTCGTTTGAATCATAAAATTGAATCACGGAAACAAGAGATTCAATTTTAACGAACGCACAATCTATGCGCGCTCATTCTTTAAGGAAGCCTTGTGCTTAAACCTCAAAAAAACATATTTATACCCATATATGGGGGGTCGGCGTGCGTGCGGGCTTGTTTCTGCCTGAAACGCTTGTTCTACCATACGACCCAAAAAGCAATTTAACCAAGCGGCTTTCTTTAAGCTTACACAACCTTAAAAAAACAAATCTTTTAAACTTAACGTAGGTCGAACGCCTTGTTATCTTTAAAGTGTGTGCTAGAATACAAACACGCTGAAACATGGATGCGCGCAAGATAACATCCAGACCCCTTGAAAGTTTTCTTCACAAAGCAATAAGCAAGCCAATTAAGCCGCACAACAGGCGGTTTAATTTTATATACCTCACATCCAAAAAGGCTCGTAATTATGAACGCTGATCAAGCTTGGCAATCTGTCTTAGCGCAACTCCAAATGGAAATGCCCCGCGCATCCTTCGATACTTGGGTCCGCGATACACAACCAATGAGTTATGAAAACGGCGCGCTGACAGTCGCCGTCCGTAACGCCTACGCGCGCGATTGGCTCGAAAGCCGCCTTGCCAGCACGGTCAACCGCCTTTTGATTGGGATTCTCAACTCAAACGTAGCCGTCAACTTTGTCGTCTCGCAAAATGACGAAACCGCCGCCACGCCCGACCCCGAGCCTGCTTCAACTTCCCTTGAAATTACTCAAGCTGAATCAAAACCCCGCCACGTCACCCTCAACCCGCGCTACACCTTTGATACTTATGTCGTTGGCTCAGGTAATCGCTTGGCTCACGCCGCTTGTCAAGCCGTGGCAGAAAAGCCTGCCCGCGCCTACAATCCGCTCTTCCTCTATGGGGGGGTTGGGCTGGGCAAAACGCATCTACTACACGCCATTGGCAATGCCTGCCATGCGCGCGGCTTGAACATCCTCTATGTTTCCTCTGAAGAATTCACGAATGACATGATCACCGCCATTCGCACTCACACCACCCAAGCCTTCCGCGAAAAATACCGCTCTGCCGACGTGTTATTGATTGACGATATTCAATTCATCGCCGGAAAAGAATCCACGCAGGAAGAATTTTTCCACACCTTCAACACCCTGCACGGGCAAGATAAACAAATCATCGTTTCGTCAGACCGCCCGCCCAAGTCCTTAGTCACTTTGGAAGAACGCCTCCGCTCACGCTTTGAGTGGGGCTTAACTGCCGATATTCAAGCGCCAGATTTGGAAACCCGCCTCGCCATCCTGCGCTCCAAAGCCGAGCGAACCGGCCGGCAAATTTCAGACGAAATTTTAGAAGGCATCGCCAAGCGCGTTCAATCCAACATCCGCGAATTGGAAGGCGCATTGAATCGCATCATCGCCTTCGCGGATTTAAGCGGCTCGGCGCTTTCGCCTAGTTTGGTTGAAGTCGCCCTCGCTGATTTGCTCCCATCCCGCACGGATGTAGAACCTGAGCGCGTGTTTGATTTAGTCGCCAAGAAATTCAACATCACCGTCGAGAAAATGCTCGGGCGCGATCGCTCCAGAGACGTAGCTCTCCCTCGTCAAATTGCCATGTATATCTTAAGAGAAGAAGCGAACCTCTCCTTCCCGCAAATTGGCGAAGCCCTTGGCGGCAGAGATCACTCCACCGTCATGTATGCAATTGAGAAAATCTCCGATCAAATTGAACGCGACGACCGTCTGCGGCGCGATATTGTGACGCTCAAGCAACAACTTTATGGACAAGCGGCTGTAATCTGAAAAAGAGGCTGTCTATTTTTTAGACAGCCTCTTTTTTTATGCTTCAGAAGTTAATGCGATCTCTAGTTTATGGCTGGCTAGATAAGTCAGTAGAAAATAAATCATCAAGATAACGCCCAATAAACCAAGAAATTCCTCAAAGTGGGTGAGCCATAGATATGCGGCATTCTCGCTGTGTAGCTTGGCATACATCCCGCTGATGAGAAAATTCCGATAAGCGCCAAGGAAATATAAAATCAGCGCAATGGGGAAAAGAACTTTATTGCTTGCGTCCAATTGAAAATAGAACCAGACGAAAAACGAGAAAACTGCTAAACCAATGAAAGCGGCAGTTGGGTAAAGCCAGTTATAGCGAAAACCGCCTTCCATTTCCGGCAGGTTTTGGAGGAGCGCAAGCAGTTTGGGCGTGATCAGCGCTAGTTTGTCAACGGCAAAGTAGGCGAAGAGCGCTCCCAATATCCGCCATGCGTTTTTAGATTTAGCCTTTTGATGGGCTTTAATCCCTGCAATTACAAAAGCCAGCGCCGCCGCCAGAATTAAGAGAAGCATGTTCCAATAGGCGGCGATGTTTTCCCCGCCGTTGACAAAGAATTCTTTTGAAAATAAATCCAAAAAGAATTTTTTAGTTGGGTTGCCTTCTTCAATTGGCTTTTGACCGAGCAGGCTGAAAATAATAATCAAGACCGAAACGCCGACTAACCAGGGGATGATTTTGCGCGGTTGAATGTGAAGCGTATGCTGTGTCTTTTTCATTTTATTCATCCGCCGCTGGCATGGGCGTTTCTACCTTGAACTCGATTTGCGAATAATGTTTGGATAGATAAGCCAATAAAGTGTAGACCATCAAAACGAGACCGAACTGTTCCCCAAATTCTTCAGCGTGGGTCAAAAGCGTATAGACGATATTTTTAGTGCCGTAATACTGCGCGTACTTCCCGCTGAATAATTCGCCGCCAAACGCTCCCAGTAAATAAAGCGTCATGGGTAGGGGAAATAAAACTTTGTTTCGCAGGTCAAGGTGTAAATAAAAGCGCACAAAGGCTAAAGTCAACAAACCTACGACGACGACTCCGGCGTAGAGCCATTTGTAATGCGTCCAGCCGTTGAAATCTGGCAGATTTTTGAGCAGAACGTTGAATTTCTCGTGGATGACGGAGGCTTCATCCATGGAAAGCAATAAAAACACTACGCCTAAAAACAGCCATTCAAAGCGATATTTATCTTTTTGAGAAAACTTGATTGAAGCGATTATAAAAGTCAGCGCCGCCACGCAGATGATTATTAGAGCATTCCAAAAAGTGGCAATATTCCCCTCGCTGTTTACAAAAAACTGATTGATGAACATCCGTAGAAAATAATCTTGAACGGGTCCGCTGACGCGATAGCCGTCAAAGAAACGAAAGCGCTGTCCAAATAGGCTTAAAGCGATCATAAGTAGCACGCCGAACAATAAAAAGAGCGCGGCTTTGGCGGGCTTGATTGAGACGTTCAGGGTTGAACTCGTTTCGCGCATAAATCTCTCCTGATTTGTATGCCGTGACTATATCGCATCTCTTTTATTTAAACCACCCTTGTAAGGCTTGTGGTATAATCTCGCCCGCTCAAAAAAGAGCGCATCTTGCCTGGGACGGGCAATAAGCGTCCCTGAGTGGGTTTATATACCCCACTAAACTCATCCCGTTCCACAGCGCTTTGTGAAAGCGCCTGGCGGAGAACGGCACAAGTTAAGGAGTTTTGAATCATGGCTACAATTTCAATGAAAGCCCTGCTGGAAAGCGGCGTGCATTTCGGTCACCGCACCAATAAGTGGGACCCGCGTATGAAACCGTATATTTTTACGGAACGCAACGGCATCCATATTATTGATTTGCAACAAACGGTCAAATTGCTCAATCACGCTTTTTCGGTGATTCGCGATACCGTGGCAAATGGCGGCACGATCCTGTTCGTTGGCACCAAGCGTCAGGCGCAAGAAACCATCGCTGAAGAAGCCGCGCGTTGCGGTATGCCGTATGTGACCGAACGCTGGATGGGCGGTATGCTCACCAACTGGAGCACGATGTATCAGCGCATCCAAGAATTGGAACGTTTGGAAGGCATTCACTCTTCAGACGAGATCAATCGCCTCACCAAAAAAGAAGGCTTGCTCATCGAACGCGAGATTACTCGTTTACAAACCCGCCTCTCCGGCTCCCGCACGATGAAACGCCGCCCGGACTTATTATTCATCATTGATGTCGGGCGCGAAATCTCCGCCGTGCGCGAAGCGAATTTGTTAAACATTCCGATTGTCGCTTTGGTGGATACCAATTGCAATCCGCAAGATGTGGATTATGTCATTCCTTCCAACGACGACGCGATCCGCGCCATCAAATTGCTGGTTGCTAAAGTTGCGGATGCCGTGCTAGAAGGGAAGGCTCTGCGTAAGGACGAAGAACCAGAACAGGTTGGGTCTGAAGCGAAGGGCGATGGTAAAAAATCCCGCGCGCCGCGCAAACCGGTCGTGGATGGCGATCAAAATGAAAATGACGAAACCCTCCTCGGCGAATCCACTTTGGCTAAGATGAATTTGACTCGCAAAGACGAAACCGCCGAAGCGGCTGAAACCGCTAAAACTGACGAATAACTGTTTGGGATTGAAGGATAGAAAATGGAAATAACGACTGAGATGATCAAAGAACTGCGCGCCGCCACGAGCGCGCCGATGTTAGATTGCCGCAAAGCTTTGCAAGAAGCCAACGGCGACTTTCAAAAAGCTGTGGATTGGTTGCGCGAAAAAGGCATGGCCACCGCCGCCAAACGTTCGGACCGCGACGCCTCGAACGGCGTAGTTGAATTGTATTCACACGGCGGCGGGCGCGTGGGCGTGATGGTTGAAGTGAACTGCGAAACAGACTTTGTGGCGCGTTCCGAACAATTCCGCAATTTGGCGCATGAAATCGCTTTGCAAATTGCCGCCAGTTCTCCTAAATATATCAAAGCGGAGGAAATCCCGGCTTCAGAACTCGAACACGAATCTGGAATCGCCAAAGCCCGCGCCAAAGAAGAAGGCAAACCCGATAACGTTTTAGCTAAAATCGTTGAGGGCCGCATTGAAAAATATAAGGATGAAGTTGCCTTATTGCGCCAACCGTATATTCGCGATGAATCGATCACAATTGAAAAATTGATCCTGCAAAATATCGCCGCAATCGGCGAAAGCGTAGTTGTCCGCCGCTTCAAGCGTTGGGAACTTGGCGAGAGCGCCGCCCAAACAGAATAAGTTTAAGAGCCAGCCTTTGGGTTGGCTCTTTTTTTATGTAAGTTTGTCATTTCAAACTATTTATCGGAGGCAAATATGGCTGAACTGAAGTACAAAAGAATCTTGCTGAAATTAAGCGGCGAAGCGCTGGGCGGACCTACCGGCTTTGGCATTGACGTGGACGACGCCGAATCAATTGCCAGCCGCATCAAAGAAGTCCATGAAATGGGCGTGGAAGTGGCGGTAGTGATCGGCGGCGGCAACCTGTGGCGCGGTAAGCAAGGGTTGGATCACGGGATGGATCGCGCCACTGCAGATTATATGGGCATGTTGGGCACGGTAATGAACGCGCTCGTCGTTATGGACGCTTTAGAACGCACTGGAGTTTATACGCGCGTTATGTCGGCAATTGAGATGCGCGCCATCGCCGAGCCGTATATTCGCCGCCGCGCAATCCGTCATCTGGAAAAAGGGCGCGTGGTCATCTTCAGCGCCGGCATTGGCAGTCCGCATTTTTCTACGGATACCGCCGCCGCCTTACGCGCCACAGAAGTTGGGGCGGAGGTTATCGTCAAAGCCACCAAAGTGGACGGCGTTTACGACTCAGACCCGAAGAAAAACCCCAACGCCGAAAAATTTAACGAACTCACCTATATTGATTTGATCAACCGCCGCCTGGCGGTGATGGATAGCACCGCCGTCACCTTGTGCATGGACAACAACCTGCCGATACTCGTCTTGAATTATTGGGATAAGAAAGCGCTGGTCGGCGCGTTACGCGGAGAGAAGATCGGCACGCTCGTCAGTCATAAATAAGGCTTTCGTATAAATTTTGATAAGAGCTTCTTCTTTTTCCGAATAAAGAAGAAGCTCTTATTTTCAAAAAACTCTCAATTTCCTTCATTTTCTCCCGCCTTTATCTCAACCCATAGCCTAAATTCTTATTTTAGGGTATCCTTGCGTTTGTATAAATTTCCAGGAGGAAGCAAGTGAGCGCTGAAGAAACGAAAGAATTATTGAAAGACGCCGAAACCCGTATGCATGGAGCGATTCAATCTCTGCTCGAAGACCTCGGCGCAATCCGCACAGGCCGCGCCAGCCCCGCGCTGGTGGAAAAACTCCCCGTTGAATATTACGGCGCTCCCACCCCGTTGCAACAACTCGCCTCGATCAGCGTCCCTGAGCCGCGCACCATTACGATCAAGCCTTTTGACAGCGCTACCTTAAAAGATATTGAAAAAGCAATTCGTAGTTCCGATCTTGGGTTGAACCCCAACTCGGACGGGAAAATATTGCACCTCAACCTGCCGCCGCTCAATGAAGAGCGCCGCCGCGATCTCGTCAAACGCATGAGCCACCGCTTGGAAGAAGCGCGCATCGCAATTCGCAACATCCGCCGCGATACCAATAACGATATCCGCGACTATGAAAAAGAAAAACTGATCACCGAGGACGAACTCAAGCGCGGCGAAGAAGATTTACAAAAATTGACCGATAAATTTGTGGAAGAGATCGCCAAACACGGACACCTCAAAGAAAAAGAGATCATGGAAGTGTAAGCGCTTCTCACTTAACTGAAAAATGATTGCCGAATCGACAAACCAGATACCGCCTGAAAAGATTCCCCAACACGTTGCAATGATTATGGATGGCAACGGCCGCTGGGCGCTTCAGCGCGGGCTACCGCGCTTGGCTGGCCACAAAGCCGGAACGGAAAACCTGCGCCGCATCATCCGCGCCAGCGTGGAATTTGGCGTGAAATATCTGACCATTTATGCTTTTTCCACTGAAAATTGGGGCAGACCTCCAGAAGAAGTTCAAGGCTTAATGTTCATCCTTCAGGATGTGATTGACCGCGAGTTAAATGAACTCCATCGTGAAGGCGTGCAACTTCGTCATATTGGGCGGCTGGAAAGATTGAATCCCCGCGTTCAAAAAAAAGTTCTCAAAGCGATTGAACTGACCAAGAACAACACGCGCTTAGTAGTTAACGTCGCTTTCAACTATGGCGGGCGAGATGAAATCGTCTGCGCGATTCAAAAAATTATCAACGATGGCATTCCTGCCGAAGCGGTGACCGACGAGTTAGTTAATCATTACCTGTTTACGGCAGGCGTCCCAGACCCGGATCTGATCATCCGCACTTCCGGCGAATTGCGCGTGAGCAATTTCCTAATTTGGCAAGCCGCATATTCAGAATGGTACGTCACGCCAACGTATTGGCCCGATTTTGGTCGAGAAGAATATTACCGCGCCTTGGAAGCATTTGCCCACCGCGACCGACGCTTCGGAAAAGTATCTTCGGCGGAGTTACAGGAAACGAATGCTTAAGCGAACTATCTCGGCTTTAGGGTTGGTTGCAGTTGGCTTGCCCGCCATTATGCTCGGCGGAATTTTTTATTACGCGCTCATGGGGACCTTCCTCATTGGCGCCGCTTGGGAATATGTGCAAATGTTCAAAGCGGTTAAGCTTGAACCGCAAGCGCAAATTACCATTGGCGGCGTGGCGCTCGTCACCATTGCGCGCATGTTCTTTCCCGCTTATGCCCAACCGGTTTTCATCGCCTGCATTTTGCTGGCAATGACCTATCACCTTATCGCTTACGAGCGTGGACGCGAACAGTCCGCGCTCGATTTTTGTTTAACTATTGGCGGCGTCACCTATCTCGGCTGGCTAGGCTCTTTTCTATTTGATTTACGTAACCTGCCGCAGGGGGGCTGGTGGTTTATGTTGGTGATGCTCTGCGTTTGGTTAGGCGATTCTGGCGCATACGCGATTGGACGCCATTACGGCAAGCATAAAATAGCGCCGCGCCTCAGCCCTAAGAAAAGCTGGGAAGGTTACATTGCCAGCGTTTTCGCCGGCTTGATTAGCGGACCTCTGTATCTATATATCTTCACAACCTTCGGCTTTTTAAAAAGCGATATGTCATTCTGGCAAGGCGCAGCTCTCGGCGTATTGCTCGGCGCATTGCCCACGCTCGGCGACCTTGGCGAAAGCATGATCAAGCGCCAATCGGGCATAAAAGATTCAGGCGAGATCATCCCCGGTCACGGCGGCTTTTTTGACCGCATCGATTCCTGGTTGTGGGGAACGGTGATCGGTTATTACTTTCTCGTTTGGTTTATTTTGTAAAAAAATGGAGGCACAATGTCAGTTCTTGGCGCTACCCCTACTCGCAACCTTGCGCTGGAATTAGCCAGAGTTACCGAAGCGGCGGCGATGATGGCGGGCCGCTTTATGGGACGCGGCGATAAAGAAGGGGCGGATCAAGCCGCCGTCAACGCGATGCGGATGATTCTTTCCACGGTGGATATGAACGGCATCATTGTCATTGGCGAAGGCGAAAAAGATAAAGCCCCAATGTTATTCAACGGGGAAAAGGTGGGCAACGGCTCAAAGCCAGACGTGGATGTGGCGGTAGATCCCATTGACGGGACGCGCCCTTTGGCTTTCGGACGTTCAAACTCTTTGGCGACTGTGGCAGTTGCGCCGCGCGGAACGATGTTTGACCCGGGCCCGTTTGTTTATATGAACAAGATCGCAGTGGGACCGGAAGCCAAAGGCAAAATTGATATTGAAAGACCCATCACCGAAAACTTAAAAGCTATCGCCAAAGCCAAAGGCAAGGACGTGGAAGACTTGACGACGATCATTTTAGATCGTCCGCGCCACGACAACATGGTAGCGGAGATTCGTAAGGCGGGCGCGCGCATTCGCCAAATTCCAGATGGCGATGTGGCGGCGGCGCTGATGACCGCCTGGCCCGATTCCGGCGTGGATGTTTTGTTAGGCATTGGCGGCACGCCTGAAGGCGTGATTGCGGCTTGCGCTTTGCGGGCGATGGGCGGCGAAATTCAAGGTAAATTATTTGCGCGCGACGAAGACGAACTGCGCCGAGGGCGCGAAGCGGGCTATGATTTTGAAAAGATTTTGACCATGCCCGATCTGGTTTCTTCGGAAGACGTGTTCTTTGCGGCAACCGGCATCACTAACGGCGAACTGCTCCGCGGCGTGCGGTATTTTGGCGATCGGATCACTACCGATAGCTTGGTGGTGCGCGGGCTGACTGGAACGGTACGTCAGATTACCGCGATTCATACTACTGATAAATTGGATAATTTGAGCGAAATGCATTATTAAAAAGAGAAATTATTTTTTAAGTTTCTCTTGACATTCCCTACTCTTATCCGTATAATGGCGGTCGCTTTCCTCGATAGCTCAATCGGCGGAGCGAGCGGCTGTTAACCGCTAGGTTGTAGGTTCAAGTCCTACTCGAGGAGCACTGAAAAGAAAACGCTCTCGGCTAAAAAGCCGAGAGCGTTTTCTTTTGACCTCTGCGCGGCGGTGAGGGCGCCGCGCAGTTGGTTTCAGCGGGGGAGATGTAGCTTAGTGCTGACCAAGCGTCCCTAAGGCGCGGACGCGCTTTTCAACGCGCGCGAAAACCCAAGCCCCAATCCATAATAAAAGGAACATGGAACTGACGAGGAGCAAAACTTCCAGATGGATGGGCAGAAGCGTTTCTGTGTTGAGCGTCACGCCGCGCACTGCATCCAACCCATAAGTCAATGGGAGCGCGAGAGCGACGGGAATGAGCCAGTAAGGCAGAGCCTGAACAGGGTAGCTTGTGCCGGTGAGGCCTTGCACAAGAAAACTGCCCACGTCTACCAGCGTGTTGGCTTCGCGCATGAGCAATACGAGAGCGGCAAAGGCGAACCCAAAACCATACAAGCCGATTAACGCGGGGATGGCGATTAAGACTGCCATCCAAATATTGCCGGTGGGGTGAAAGCCGAATAAAGCCGCCGCAATGAGCAACATTAGGATCGAGATGATAGTAGTTACTAAGAGACTGGAGATTGTGCGCCCAACGAGGATGAGCGGGCGTGAAATCGGCGCGAGCCAGTTAGATTCAAGCACGCCTGCGTTCATATCTTCTTTGAGGGCGAAACCCATGCCCCAGAAAACGGTCATAATGAAGTTGGAGAGCGCCGTGCCGATCAGGATATAGGACATATAATCGCTGGTGCCGCTGTATGCCGCAAAGCCGAGCGCCTGCCCATTGACGCTAAAGGCTTTGCCCATGAAGTAGATGGGCGTGATCCAAATTAGCGGTTGAAAAATCATCGAAACAGCGTTCAGCGGATAGCGCCAGAAAACTTTCCAATCTTTGCGGGCGATGATATATAAAGCCCGTAATTGCGTGATGAAGTTGGGTTGAGAGAGCGTCTTGATTTGCATGAGCGTTTGCCTTTAATATTGCCCAATGGCGCCGGTCTGACGCGCGCGGCGTTCCATCCAAATGAAGGTGAAATAGCCGACCAACATCCAGAATGCGCCAAATGCCAAGAGCGCCGCCAAGTCGGGAAGTAATTCGACGAGGCTGGCGTTGGCAAATGCGGCGGCGCGCACGCCATGAATCAAATAGGTTTGCGGAAGCCATTGAGCGATGGATTGCATCCAAGCGGGAAGTAGAGTGACGGGGAAAGTAATGCCGCAAAAGATCATCACCAGCCCGCGCACTAAGAAGACGAAAGTATTCGCTTCTTTGAGCGTGATCACTAAGCTGGCGAAAGCAAACCCCAGCCCATAGATGGACGGAATTGCCGCAAGCGTGACGAGAAGCGCCAGCCAAGGATTGCCGTGTAAACGCACTCCAAATAATAGCCCGAACTCAAGCGCAGTGATCAAGATGAATGTGAACATGGAAACAACCTGCGTGCCTGTAGCTCCCAGTAGATAAGAGAAGCGCCAAGTGGGGGAAAGCCAGTTCGATTCAAGCGTGCCGCGCATTTGTTCGTTGCGTAATGCGAAACCCACATCCCAAAGCACGATGTTTTGCCACATCCACACGGTTGAGCCGACCACGATATAGCCGATGAAATCATTTGCGCCGGTGTTCGCCATGAAGATTTTTAGCCCGCTCCCATCTGGACCTGAAAGCGCGCGCGCCGTGAGAATGTACATCATCGGAAAGATGAGGGGCCAAATCAGGAGGGCAATGACCCAGCTTGGATAGCGAATGAAGATAACCCATTCACGGCGGAGAACTGCATAAAAAGCGCGTAGTTCGGAAAGTAAGCCGGTTTTGCCGAGAACTTGCGGTTGAAGCGTCGTATTCATTGTTAATCCCTTAATGCTTTGCCAGTGAGATGAATGAACACATCCTCTAGCGAAGGTTTGACTACGTTCATGTTAACCAGCCGCGTCCCATTTTGACTGATGTTTTCGACGATCTTCGGCAATACGGCTCGGCTGTTGTGAGATTGGAGATTCACTTCCCATAAATCCGCTTCGCCTTGCTGGCGCGCCACCAAACTGCTAACTTCTGAAATAGAGCGCAGTTTCTCGCCGACATATTCCTGCCAACCGCTCACTTCTAATTTGATGATTTCCTGTTGCTCAATGCGGGCTTTGAGATTGGCGGGCGTATCTAAAGCGATCACTTTACCCGCGTCAATAATCCCAATTCGATCAGAGAGCAAATCGGCTTCTTCCATATAATGCGTGGTCAGCAAGATCGTATGCCCTTCCGCTTTCAGCGTGGCGATCAGTTCTCGTAAATTGCGTGCCGCTTGCGGGTCCAGCCCGAGCGTGGGTTCATCCAATAAAAGAATCGGCGGGCGCGCCAATAACGCCTTCGCAATCGCAATGCGTTGCCGCATTCCGGTTGAATATTTTTCAACCAATTCATTAGCGCGATCTTTGATTTCCATGCGCTCAATTAATTCCTCCACGCGCTTTTTGGCAATCGCCGCCGGAATATGATATAGCGCGGCGAAGTACTCCAAATTTTCGCGGCCCGATAGCTTCCAATAAATGCTCCGCTCGCCCGCCAGCACAGTCCCTAAATTTCTGCGGACTTCATTGGCTTGCTTCACTACGTCAAACCCATTGACGGTGGCTGTGCCGCTGGTTGGTTCGAGCAAAGTGCAAATCATGCGGATGGTAGTGGATTTGCCTGCGCCATTTGGACCTAGTAAGCCAAAAACTTCTCCGCGTTGGATTTGCAGATTCACGCCATTGACAGCCGTGAACAGCGCCTGCGGTTTCTTCTTCCAAAATTGCCAGCGCTTCTTTTCTGGACCTTGACTCGCTTCGCCTTCGAGGGGCTTATCGCCAGTTCCGGCGCGGGCAGGGAATTGCTTGACGAGTTGCGTGGCTTCAATTGCAAAATCAGACATAACGACCTCCGAATTTGAGCTTTCTCAAGAAAATTGATATTTTTGTAAATAAAATCAATTTTTTATTGAAGTTATTGCTATATTCTAAGTAAATATATAAATTTTGTCAATGCCAGCTTTTGTATAATTTAGCCGGAATTTGAGATTCTCAATTTGAGGTGAAAATATGCAGATTTTTCATCTTCGTGAAAAGGGCTTTTAGGGTTTTTCAAATTTGGGCATTCCCTGATATATTTAAGACCTCTCAACCCATTTGAATTCGAGAAGCAAATTTTGATCGTCAACGAAGCGCGCTTCGCGTTGACTCTTTCGTTGATGATTTATTTTAGGATGACGCATGGAATCAAAAGCGCAAGAAACTACTTTGCTAAAAAAAAGCGGCACGTTTGCCGCCCTGCAACATCGTAACTTTCAACTTTATTTTGGCGGACAACTCGTCTCCAATGCCGGAACGTGGATGCAAGTCATCGCGCAGGGCTGGCTGGTTTATCAAATTAGCCATTCAGAGTTAGCGCTGGGCATTGTCGGCTTTGCCTCAGCCATACCCACGCTGTTGGTTTCGCCGTGGGGCGGGGTGATCGTAGATCGCGTCCCGAAGCGCACGTTGTTAGTTTGGACGCAAGCCAGCGCTATGCTTTTGGCTTTTATTTTGGCGGGTTTAACTTTTGCGGGCATTGTGCAAGAATGGCATATTATTTTATTAGCGGCTGGCATTGGCGTAGTCAATTCGTTTGATGGACCGGCGCGCCAGGCTTTTGTGGTGGAAATGGTGGGGCGTGAAGATCTGCCGAATGCGATTGCCGTCAACTCGATGATGATTAATATTGCCCGCGTCATTGGACCGGCGCTAGGCGGTTTTTTACTCGCGTTTCTCGGCGCTTCTTGGTGCTTTACGATCAATGGATTTTCTTATTTGGCTGTAATTATTAGCTTGCTCGTGATGGAATTGAAGCCGCATGTGGCGCCGGTGCGCCTAGATTCGCCGTTTAGCGAGTTGGCTGGCGGTTTGAAATATGTGGCTAATCAACCGGAGTTGAAAGGCTTGCTATTGCTCTCGTTAATCTTCAGCGTTTTTGGCATTTCCTATTCAACGATCTTGCCGGCTTTCGTTGAGCGGGTATTAAATCAAGACGCGGTGATTTACGGTTGGATTAATGCCATGATCGGAATCGGCGCAACTTTAGGCGCATTTATGATCGCCAGCTATCATGGAGAAAATTGGCGCGGCTCGTGGTTGCTCATTTCCAGCATTGGCTTTCCTATCGTTCTCACGCTCTTTGCTTTTACCCAATATGTGCCTTTGAGCCTGGCGCTTTCCATTGGCTTGGGCATGGGCTTTATGGTGCAGTTCACCATGATCAATACCCTGCTTCAAACGCGCGTGGATGATCGCCTGCGCGGGCGGGTGATGGGGCTATACACCCTGACTTTCTTCGGGTTTTCTCCATTTGGAAATCTAATCGTTGGTATTCTGTCCGAGCATATTGGCTTGAGCGTTTCGGTAATGATCTTCGCCGCTTTGAGTTTGATTTTGTCATTGATTATTTTTCAAAAGACGCCGCAGATCAAGCGCTTGCCTTAAGTGGAGGAACGCCCCGCTGGATTAGTGCGCGGGCCAGGGGATTTCCGCCGGACCTGCGAAGCCATGCTTTTCTTGAAAGAAGACCCGCCCATGCGAAGGAGCGGAGCAACCGCTTTCGTCTGTGAAAGTCACTTCCGGATAATTTGAAGCCAGCGGATCAAAGATGATTTTGCCGCCTTCGCATCTCCAGACCTCAATGATGTAGATGAACATATTCGCATCTTCTTCGTCTCCGGCGCGCAGAGTCACATCCGTCCAAGTGACGGTCACTTGGTTAGGATTGTTTGGATCGCGGACTGCGTTCAATACGCTGGGCGGCGCGTAATATGGCGAAACCGGGAGTTTATATTCCGCTGGATAGGTGATTCTCAAATTTTCTTGCTCGCCTTGAATATTTAAATACTTGGCGTTGACCCAACATAAGTTCTTGCCCGCCACTTCGACCCAATTGTTGCCTTCCGTGCGCCCGATCAATTCAATATTCGCGCCTTGTCGTAAGCCGTAGAGATATAGGTACTCTGCGCCGGGTCCATAGCGACAACTTAACAATTCGGCGGTCACTACGGCTTTTAGACTTTCCGCAACGGGGATAGTCGTTGCGGTGATTGTTGCAGTGGGTGGTGGGAGCGGCGTGAAAGTTTCCGTTGCGGGAATGGGGGAGGCGGTGAAGGCTGGAGCGGGCGTATTTTCAGGCTTGGCAAATTCTTCAGTCGCTGGAACAGGCGCGGGCGGGGTAGCGGCGAAATTGCAAGCCAGCGAAGCGGCAATGAGGAGCGTTAGAAACGTCAAGGTTTTTTGCATGGCGGTTAATCCTTGCGATTAATCATAACCGATTGCGCGGGCGTATGAATTTCTTTTTTGCCCATGCGGGTATAATTATTTTATGAATACAAAATTTACTGCTCGTAAAGATTTGCCAAAACAAATTGCGCTTGCAATTGGGGCGGGGACGCTCCTCTTCTTTGGAATTGTTTTGACGTGGACGCTTGGCTATCAGTTAATTTATGCCGGAAGAATTTTCCCCGGCGTGAGCGTGGCGGGCGTGGATGTCTCCGGCATGACGCGGAACGACGCCGCGCAAAAATTGAGCCAGACTTTATCGTATCCGCTGACTGGGAAAATTTTATTTCGAAACAACGACAAGATGTGGGTCGCTTCGCCGGTGGAATTAGGCTTGGTTTTTGACCCAACTGCCAGCGCGCAAGCCGCGTATCAGCTTGGGCGTTCGGATGGTTTATTCGGCTCGCTGACTCGTCAGATTCAAGCGGGCGGCTTGGGGATTAATGTTCCGCCGGTGGTTATTTTTGATCAGCGCGTGGCGTATGTTTATTTACAAAATATCGCCGCGCAAATTGATCAGCCGGTGGTGGAAGCGGCTTTGCATCTTGAAGGCACGAATGTCGTCTCGCAGGCTGGGCAAATGGGCAGACTCTTGAATTTGGACGCGACTTTGATTTATCTCGGCGGGCAACTGCAAACCTTTCGAGATGGCGAAGTGCAGTTGGTTGTAGCGGAAGCGGCGCCGAAGTTGTTGGATGTCTCTTCTCAGGCGGATGCCGCCAGACGGATTTTGAGTCAGCCGCTGGTATTAACTTTGCCCAACTCCGGCGCGGGCGATCCGGGTCCGTGGACGTTTGACGTTCCGGTGGTGGCGAACATGCTTGGCGTGAATGTCGTCGAGAATGGCGGTCAATATCAACTTCAGGTAGGCTTGGATCCCAATGCGCTTCGTTCCGCTTTGAACGACCTCAAACCCTTTGTGGATCGTCTGCCTGAAAATGCGCGTTTTGTGTTCAACGATCAAAGCGGTGTGATTGAGCCGATCTCGGCTTCTAAAGTGGGGCGCGTGATGGACGTGGAAGCCAGCATTCGCACGATCAACGAAGCCCTTTTGCGCGGCGAACATACCGTTCAATTAGCCGTGAACGAGCAACAGCCCGCCGTAGCGGATACCGCTACCAACGCTGATTTGGGAATTAAAGAATTGATCGCTTCGCAAACTACTTACTTCTATGGCTCCAGCGGCGAACGGATTCAGAATATCGAAACCGCCGCTTCCCGCTATCATGGTTTGCTGGTCGCCCCGGGCGAGACGTTTTCAATGGGCGATTACCTCGGCGACGTGAGTCTTGAGAACGGCTTTGCCGAGGCGTTGATCATTTACGGCGGCAGAACTATCAAAGGCGTGGGCGGCGGCGTTTGTCAGGTTAGCACCACTTTATTTAGAACTGTTTTCTTTGCCGGCTTCCCAATTGCGGAGAGATACCCGCACGCTTACCGCGTTTCTTATTATGAGATGAACGCCAGCGGACATGTAGACCCAACGATGGCGGGGCTGGACGCGACAGTCTATTTCCCGCTTGTAGATTTTAAGTTTGTCAACGATACGCCCTATTGGCTGTTGATGGAAACTTATGTGGACGTCAGCGCTAGAACCATCACTTGGAAAATCTATTCCACTTCAGACGGCAGAACGGTGGATTGGGAAACTACCGGCGTCACCAACACTGTCCCTGCGCCGCCGCCTTTGTTTGAAGAAAACCCAGAATTGAAAGCGGGTCAAATTAAACAAGTGGATTATGCCGCCAACGGCGCGGATGTGACCGTGACGCGCACGGTCTATCGCAACGGCGGCGTGTATTTTACGGATACGATTCAAACTCACTACGAACCCTGGCACGCAATTTGTCAATACGGACCCGATACGGAAGATCCGGAGAAAGCCGCAAAGCGCAAAAATCTTTGTCTTTCTCCCAATGTCTAGCATGGTAGAATGAATCAATTCATTAAGGAGAAATAATGGTTAGCGCAGAACTACTTGAAGTTTTAAGATGCCCAAATTGCGTGCGTGAAAAAGAAGGCTTGCTCGTCTTGCATAAAGACGCTTGGCTGATTTGTCAGGAGTGCAAGCGTAAATATCCGATTGTGGACGATATTCCCGTAATGTTAATTGACGAAGGCGATAAGTGGGTGAATACCGCGCAGAATGCTCTTCCGATTCCGCCGCCTGCAAAATAAACCAGCGTGCCAACCCTGCAAGACTTATTCGGCGAATTAACCGGCGGCGACGATCAACGCGCCGAAAAAGCGGTTCAGCCCATTGTGGATTTTGGAGAAGCGGCTCTGCCTGAACTCTTGAAATTGACTCGCTCGGCTGTTGAAGATGAACGCTGGTGGGCGGTGCGGGTTTTAGGCGCTTCGCCCCATACGCGGACTGCAGACCTGCTCCCGCTCCTCGAAGACTCAGCGCCGCAAGTGCGCGCCGCCGCCGCCTTCGCCCTCGGCGCACATGCGGATCAAGAATCTATTGCCGCGCTGGTCAACGCCCTAGCGGACGAGGATTCTCTGACGGCGGGTTTGGCAGGCAATGCTTTAGCGAAGATCGGAAGCTCGGCGGTGTTGAGTCTGCTAAAGATTAAGCAAGAAGCGCCTTTGCGCGTTCGCATTTTAGCCTTGCGCGCTTTGGCAGAAATCAAAGATTATCGCGCCGTTTCGCTGTTTATGAAATCCCTGAGCGCAGAATCAACCGTCTTACAATACTGGGCAGAGATTGGCTTGGAACGATTAGGGTTGGATATGGTATATATTAAGCCTTGAGGAATAGTGGATGAAAAATTTTGAATTCTTGAAAAAAATCAAACTTCCTGACTTTCGGAAACTAAGCATAGGTCAGATCATCTTTTGGGTGGTGGCGCTTGCGCTGGCGGTGTTTGCATTTGTCTTTGTGCGCGGCTTAACCGATTGCTGGGATATCACGCAACTGCCTGGCCGTCAGCTTGCCGATTGCAAGGGCGCGTCTAACGTTGTGACGGATTACACCCCAAAGCCCGGCGAAACTGTCATCGCTCCGCCTGCCACGCCCGTAGCGGAAGCGCCCGCTTTAGAATTACCGCCCGCTTGGGACGGCGCGAGTCGCATTAACATCCTATTCATTGGCATTGACGCGCGCGACGTGGGACAGGATGGTCCCCCGCGCTCCGATACTTTGATGTTGCTGACGATTGATCCGGTGAGCAAAACGGCTGGGATGCTCTCTATTCCGCGCGATATGTGGGTGAATATTCCCGGCTTTGGGTATAGCCGTATCAACACGGCTTATTCCAGCGGCGAAGGCAGTAAACTCCCCGGCGGCGGGCCCGGCTTGGCGATGAAAACCGTTTCGCAATTTTTAGGCGTGCCGGTGGATTATTACGCGCAAGTAGATTTTGACGTTTTTACGATATTGGTTGACCATATTATCGGCAGATTTGGCTGTATTGAAGTCTTCCCAAATGAAGATATGATTCTAGACCCGATTGGCTCTGGCACCGATCACATGCGCCTGACCACCGGCGGCGGTAGAAATTTATGTCAGGGTTGGAAGGTCTTGGCGTATGCCCGTAACCGCCACACCTCCGGCGGCGATTTTGACCGCGCCGCTCGCCAGCAAGAAGTCATTTTGGCGTTACAGAAAAAAATATTCGATCCGGCGGCTTTCCCCGTTTTGATTAAGGACGCCCCCGCCTTGTATGACGAACTTTCTTCCGGCATTCATACGAATATGTCCTTTCAAGACGCAATCAAATTGGCGATTCTCGCCAAGGATATCAACCCTTCTAGCATTAAGAAGGGCGTAATTGATACGACAATGATCACGTTTGATAATGTCGTTTTAGGCGGACAACCCGCCAGCATTATGAAGCCGATTTCAGATAAAATTCGCGTCTTGCGCGATGAAATCTTTACTACTTCCGGTCCTACCAGCCCAATCGCCCAAGGCGATCCAGCGACATTAATGCGTACTGAAGAAGCCAGAGTGCGCGTTTTAGACGGGACCTTCACTCCGGGTATGGATCAACGCGCCGGAGCATTCTTCCAATCCCAGGGCGTGAGCGTCACGGAAATTGGCACGGCTACCGAAGCATATAGCCAAACTGTGGTTATTGTTTATGGGCCTAAGCTATACACGTTACGATATTTGCAAAGCCTCGGCATCAGCAATAGCCAAATCCGCTTTAGCCCAGACCCCGCCTTGACGGTGGATATTGAAATTCGCGTCGGTTCGGATTTAGCGGGCTCAATCCCATAAGCCAAAATAAAACTCCCATCCAATGGATGGGAGTTTTATTTTATCCGGTGAGCGTGCCTCGTACCCAATCGCCAATCAGCCAATATTTGAAGTCTTGGCCCTGATTGGTTTGAATGCCTCCATATACGCCATAAACAAGCGCCCCCAATGGCAGGAAGCTAAAAATACAAGCGAAAGGTATGCAAAGTATACCGATCAATACGGCGCTCAATACGCCGCTCAACACCCAGGCGAAACTGACTAGAAAACTCCCGCCAACCCACCAAACTAGCTGAAAAATGAAAGCCTGCCACGCTTGGTAAGCCACATAGCGCGAACGTTCTTTATAGACCAAATAAATTACCAACGGAACGACAGGTCCCAGCAGGCCCGTAGCTAAATTAACCAACACGCCGAGATGAGCCAGCATTGCCCATTGCCGTTCTTCGGCAGGGGTTAATGGCGGTAAAGGCGCTGGCGCAGATTGAAATTGTTCGCTCATAGATCATCCTTTTGCTAACAAAAAAGACTCGCGGATTTCGCGAGTCTTTTCACTGTAACTAAAACTACGCCCAACCCTGATTTTTCACAAAATCGGAAATGATCGGGATATTGACGGATTGACCTTGATAGGCAAGGTAGCCGCAATATAATTGATAGAACCAAAACAAAATGCCGATACAAAACGAAGCGGTAATAACAGTGATAATGCCAAGAACCAAAGCTTGCGCGTTATGAGCTTTGATATATGGGCGATTCTTTTTATCGTCCATCAACATCAGGACAATCGGGATGAGCGGCGAAAATACATAAGCTAACGCGGCCCATAATTTATCGTCGCTGGTGGCATCTGGTGAAATTGGCGCTTGAGACATGGTTTATTCCTCCGAATAAATAAAATTGAACTGCTAATATTTTACAGCGATTTAGAGCAAAACGCAAACCTTTTGTTTCGTACTTTGGTACTGCGGCGCTGGGCATTGAGTTACGCAGTACTGCAAGATTCAGCTTGCATTTTCGGGCAACATAAATATTGGGGTACGAATAAAGCGCTTAAGGCGAGTTGATAAGCAGATTAACCGCCGAATCTAAATTCCTCACTTCCAGATTTATCGCTTTTAAGTTATCCTCTCGCCAATGCAACCGAACCTTTTCGCTCCCGCCTATTTGACCGTCTCGCAGTTGACCTTCCACATCCGCAAGCGTTTGGAAGACGACCCAACTTTGCGCGATGTGTGGGTGGAAGGCGAAATTTCCAACTTAGCCAAGCCAAATTCTGGGCATATTTACTTCACGCTCAAAGATAAAAACGCGGCGCTGCGTTGTGTGATCTGGAAGACGGATGCCAGCCGCTTGCGCGTCAACTTGCAGGATGGGTTGGCGGTGGAAGCGCATGGCAAAATCGCCGTCTATGAACCGCAGGGACAATATCAGCTTGTCGTTAATCTGCTCCAGCCCAAAGGCGAAGGCGCGTTATATCAGGAATTTCTGCGGCTCAAAGCGGCGCTCGAAGCGGAAGGGCTATTTGACCCTGAAAGAAAGCGCCCAATTCCAGAACTCCCCAAAACGATCGGCATTGTCACCTCGCAAACTGGCGCGGCTCTGCGCGATATGCTCAATACGCTTCGTCGCCGCTTGCCGCTTGTTAATGTGATTCTCGCGCCTGCTCCCGTGCAAGGCGCAGAAGCGCCGCCCGCTTTAGTTGAAGCCTTACACAAGTTGAATCAACAAAACCCAGATGTGATTCTATTGGCGCGCGGCGGCGGCTCCATTGAAGATTTGTGGGCGTTCAACGATGAAAGAGTCGTCCGCGCAGTTGCCGCTTCCAATGCGCCGATCATTTCCGGCGTAGGGCATGAGACGGATTTCACGCTGTGCGATTTTGCCGCCGATTTACGCGCTCCCACGCCAACCGCCGCCGCCGAACTTGCGACGCAAACTACCCTTGACGATTTACAAGCGCAGGTGACGCATTTCACTGCGCGCCTCAACGCCCGGACCTTAGACCTGCTTGCTGAACAAAAAGTCTGGCTCGCCGCCCTAGCCGCGCGCTTGAAATATAGTTCGCCCGAACGCCGCATTCAAACTGAAAACCAAAATTTAGACGGACTTTCACGCCGCGCATTTTCAGCCTTGAGACATCGCATCCAACTGCATTCTGCAAACGTAGATGGAATATCGAAACGCCTGCAAGCCTTAAACCCGGCGAGCGTTTTGGCGCGCGGGTATGCTATCATCACCAGCTTGGAAAATGGTCAGGTGATTTCAAAAGTCGCGCAGGCGAAAGGCGCGCTGAAGGCGCGGGTCAGCGACGGCGAATTTGAAATTCGATCTACATCATAAAGCGTTGGAGTCTTTTATGGCAAAAACAAAATTGACTGAAAAAGCAATCGAAGCGTTATCGTATGAAGAAGCCTCTGCCGAACTGGAAAGCATTGTCGGCGCTTTAGAAGAAGGGCAGAACATGCTCGAAGATGCGTTAAAACTTTTTGAGCGCGGACAAGCTCTGGCGGCGCATTGTGGCGCTTTGCTTGAGTCCGCTCAACTAAAAGTGCAAAAGCTGAGCGGAGAATCGTTAATTCCCTTTGAGGCAGACGTTGAATGAACCTTGCGCTGATTCTTGAAAATAAAGTTTTAATCGCAGTCCTGACCGCGTGGTTGCTTGCGCAAGTCTTGAAAATCCCCACGGAATATTTGCGCTCGCGGCGTTGGATGTGGGCGATGTTTTTTGCCGCTGGCGGGATGCCCTCCTCGCATTCGGCGCTGATGGTTTCCGGCACGTTGGCGGTGGGCTTATATCATGGCTTTGATAACCCGCTTTTTGCGATTGCGGTAGGGATTACGATGATCATCGCCCATGATGCCGCGGGCGTGCGCCGACAAGCCGGGATGCAAGCCGAGCGGATTAACGTCCTGTTTGAAGAACTGCTCAAAGGGCATATTTGGGACGAAAACGACCTCAAAGAAGTGATTGGACATACGCCCCTGGAAGTGGTTGGCGGCGTGCTCTTAGGGTTAACTGTCGCGTTTGTTCAGTGGAAGTTGTGGCCCTGAAGGCTACCTTTTCAACCTCTGCGTCACGCGGGCGACTAGATACGTCACCTCTGGCACGCGGAAGATGAACAAGGCAATTCCATAAATTCCGCCGCCGAGCAAAACGCCCAATGGAACTAAAATCCAAAGGCTCAAGCCTGCGCTCAAGCGAAGCCAGATAGCCAGCGCCGCGCCCATTAAAACTGCGGCAGTTCCGCTGGGGATGACTCCTTGCAAAATAAATTTACCTTCAATTCCATGTAATCTTTTACGCATGAAAATGAACAACGCAGTCGCTTCCAAAGCAGTCGCTAGCGAATTTGCCAACGCCAGCCCGCCATGCGGCATCCAGCCAATGGACGCGAACCATCTCGAAAATAAAACGCTCAAGAGGACGTTCAAACTCATCGCCAAAACGCCAATGAAAACCGGCGTCTTGGTATCGTGCTGAGCGTAGAATGCGCGCGTTAAAATCTCCATCACCGAATGACCGACAATCCCAAGCGCGTACCAAAGCAATGCCCAAGCGGTGAGTTGAACGCCGTGCGCGTCGAACTTCCCGCGCTCAAAAAGAAAAGCGACCAACGGCTCGCGCAATAAAATTAATCCCACGCTTGCCGGAAGCGCCATCAACAAAATGCCGCGCAGAGAAGAAGCCAACGCCGAGCGCATTGCGTCTTTTTGATTTAACGCATGTTGAGCGGAAAAAGTCGGCATAGCCGCAATCGCCACAGATTGCGCAATCGCGGCTTGCGCCATGATCATCAATGTAAAGCCGTAACTTAATCCGGTTAAACTGCCTTTCGTCATTTCCGAAGCCAAATTCGCGTTGACCCAAAAATTCAACTGCACAACGGCTGTCCCTAGCAGGCGTGGACCCATCAGCAAAATCACTTGGCGGGCGTTCGCGTCTCCGCCGCCGAGCTTTTCCCAAACCCAAGCAAATAAATTTGGCGCGCCCGAAAATTTTTGTTTGGGCAGTCCCGCCGGAATAATTTTTATCAAGCTTGGAACTTGCACGAATAAATATAAAGCCGACCCAAGCGCCACGCCCCAAGCCAAGCCGTAAATGCCCATAAACGGGGCGAGAACCACCGCGCCAAAAATAATCCCCAATTGATAGAGCGCCGGCGTTAATGCCGGAATTAAAAAGATTTGATGCGCGTTCAAAATGCCGACGATCAAACCGCCCAGCCCAAATAAAATTGCAGAGAGCAATTGAATACGCAATAACGCGACGGTTAAAGTAAAAAGTTCGGGGTTGGCGGAAAAGCCGGGAGCGAGGGCGAAGCGCACAACTTGCGGCGCAAAAATTGCAATTAACGCCGCCAACAGGCTCAAGGTCAGCGTGACCGCATTGGCAATCGCTTCAGCCAGCCGCCAAGCCGCTTCTTTTTCCGCTTTGGCGAGCAATCCCGTAAATGTCGGAATAAAAGCCGAACCCAACGCTCCGCCGGCAATCAATAAAAATAAAGTTTCGCTGACGCGATTTGCCGCAACGAACGCATCCAACTCCGCGGTAGCGCCAAAAGTCCGCGCCACTATAATCCCGCGCGCCAAGCCGGCAATTTGCCCCAGCGCCATCGCGATCATCACCGTGCCAGCCGCGCGCGCAATTTGTTGATTTGCATTTGATTCGGTCATAGAGTGGCGGATTATAATGCGTTCGGAGATTCTATGAAAAAAATATGGATGACATTACTCGCGCTGGCAAGCCTGACTCTAGCTTGTGATTTAAGCGCCTCAACGGCTACGCCCCTTTCCCCGCTGATCATTGATTCGGAACCCGTTCAAACCCCCGCCACGCTGACTGAGATTCGACTGCCCGCCGGATATGGCGCAACCAGTTCTTGGTTTGAATTATATTTCACCGACCCAACCAGTTCTTTAGCCTTGCAAAAAACCGGCGGACCAGACGGCCCGTTCGCCGCCGCGCTGGATTCGGCGAAGCTAAGTATAGATATGGCGATTTATAGTTTAAGTTTGAACAGCGTGCGCGATGCCTTACTGCGCGCGCAAAATCGCGGCGTGCGCGTGCGCCTGGTGATGGAAAGCGATAACTTAGAACGCGCCGACCCGCAAAGATTGAAAGACGCCGGCATTCCAATTTTAGGAGATCGCCGCGAAGGTTTAATGCACAATAAATTTACGGTGATTGATAACGCCGAAGTGTGGATCGGCTCGATGAATTACACCGATTCGGGAACATACGAAGATAACAACGACTTGATCCGGATTCGTTCGGTGAAATTAGCCGAAGACTATACAAAAGAATTTGAAGAAATGTTCACCGACGATAAATTCGGCGATGACGTTGTGGCGGAAACGCCCAATCCGCGTGTGACGATTGACGGCACGCCGATAGACGTTTACTTCTCTCCCGACGATCACGCGCAGGCGAGTCTTTTAGAGTTGATTGAAAACGCCAAACACAGCGTTTACTTTATGGCATTCTCCTTCACTTCGGATGAAATCGGCGACGCCATTCGCGCGCGCGCCGCGGCGGGCGTCGCGGTCAAAGGCGTGATGGAAGATGAGCAGATTAATTCAAACGCTGGCACGGAGTTTGACGGCTTTCAACACGCCGGGCTGGATGTGAAGCGCGATGGCAACCCAGGTCAGATGCACCATAAAGCCATGATCATTGACGAAAGCATTGTGGTCTTTGGTTCTTATAACTTTACAAATAGCGCCGAAATGCGTAACGACGAAAATATGCTGGTGATCTACAATACGGATTTGGCTCAAGAATTTCTGAAAGAGTTTGCGCGTATATACGCGCAAGCGCAATAGATTGCTTCTGTCAGCCCGCTTTCTAATTTGAGGGAGCGCTAATTCTTCCCTGCTCAAGCCGCCGTCCTCGGCGGCGGGGACGCCGCCTTGAGCGATGGTTTGTAAAATTTATTTCGACCGACTACTTTACAAAGAACACGGAGAAACCCTTCTGAAATCTCTCTGTGGTAAAAGGCTCTTTAGTCCATTCCTTTAGACACTTCCTAATTTGACAAGGCTCGCATTCTTTGCTAAACTTCAATTTGTCAGACAACTATACAATTAATGATGGAAATTGATGCTTATCTGCCATGTCCACCCTTCTTATTAAAAACGCACACATCGTCACTATGGACGACCACCAAAAAGAAATTCCAAACGGCGGTCTTTTCATTCGGCGCGGACTGATTCAAAAAGTTGGGGAGATGCGCGAACTTCCCGAAACTGCCGATGAAGTTCTCGATTTACAAGGTCATGTCGTTTTGCCCGGCTTGGTCAATACGCACCATCATTTTTATCAAACCCTCACGCGCGCCGTCCCTGCCGCGCAAGACGCAAACCTCTTCAATTGGTTGAAAACGCTATATCCAATTTGGGCAAAGCTTCAGCCTGAAGATATTTTCACTTCGACGCAGACCGCCTTAGCGGAATTGGCTTTATCTGGATGCACCACCGCCTCCGATCATCTCTATCTTTATCCAAACGGCTCAAAGTTGGACGATGAAATTGCCGCCGCGCTGGAAATTGGAGTGCGGCTACAAGCCTCGCGCGGCTCGATGAGTCTCGGCGAATCTCAAGGCGGTTTGCCGCCCGATTCAGTGGTGGATAGCGAAGACGCTATCCTCAAAGATTCACAACGCCTGATCGAAAAATATCACGATGCCAAACCCGGCGCGATGACTCAAATTGTGCTAGCGCCTTGCTCGCCGTTTTCAGTCACCACTGATCTAATGAAACAATCCGCCAAATTGGCGCGTAGTTATGGCGTACATTTGCATACGCATCTCGCCGAGACTGAAGATGAAGAACAATTTTGTTTGCAGAAATTTGGTCACAGACCCGTAGGCTATATGCAAGCGGTAGATTGGGTGGGCGATGACGTTTGGTTTGCTCATGCCGTGTATGTCAATGACGAAGAGATAAAAGTCTTTGCCAAGCATAACTGCGGCGTGGCGCATTGCCCAACCTCTAACATGCGGCTCGCTTCTGGCATTGCGCCAATCAAAGAATATAGAAAAGCGGGCATGCATGTCGGCTTGGGCGTGGATGGTTCGGCTTCAAATGACGGCTCGCATTTATTAGCGGAAGTTCGGAATGCCATGCTGGTTTCACGAGTCAAAGAAGGGGTTACAGGTTATTCATTATCTAACGACCCAACTCGCAAATTGATGACTGCCCGCGAAGCCTTATATCTAGGCACGCGCGGCGGCGCGGCCGTGCTAGGAAGAAATGACATCGGCTCTTTAGAAGCGGGAAAATGCGCCGACTTCTTCGCCGTGAATCTAAATCAACTGGGCTTTGCTGGTATGCACGATCCCGTTTCTGCGATTGTTTTTGGTCAACCTGTGCGCGTGGATTACACCGTAGTCAATGGAAAGTTTGTCGTCAAAGGCGGTCAATTAGTGACCGTAGATGAACGTAAGATCGTTGAACGTCATAACAAAGCGGCGCAGAGATTGCTGAGTTGAGAAGATATAAGCTATGCTCAATTTTTTTCTCGGAATATTTCTCGGTTGGCCCGCCATTCTCACATCCGTGATTTTAGCGGGAGCGGGCTTATTTCGTAGAGATTTTCGTTTTCTCGTGATCGCCGCTATTCTTGCCGTCCCGTTTTCTTGGATGTTGAGCGGATTTCCGTACATCCAGTCGCCCGTGTTTTTATTGCCAGCCATCCCTTTTCTCTCCGCCTACTTTATGCACCGCGATCGTGAAATGCTCGCTTGGATTTTTGCAGTTCCATATTTCTTAATGATTTGGCTATTGTTCAACGTAATCCAAACAGTCTAAATTCTGATTGAGAGAGTAACGCTTATGACCGCTTCCGCCAAACTTACGCAATCTTTAATTGACGTTGCTATGGGGCGCGCCCATGCCGACCTTGTGATCCGAAATGGCAAATGGGTGAGCGTGCAATCTGGAGAAATTATTCCCAATACTGATATTGCAGTGGTAAATGGCAGAATTGCCTTTGTCGGCGGAGACGCCAGCCACACGCTTGGCAAGAAAACCAAAGTCATTGACGCTGATGGAAAATACCTTGTGCCCGGCTTGCTGGACGCGCACATGCACGTTGAATCGGGCATGGTGACAGTCACCGAGTTTGTGCGCGCCGTAGCCGTGCGCGGCACAACCGGCATGTTCATTGACCCGCATGAAATCGCCAATGTCTTTGGACTCAAAGGCGTGAAGTTGATGGTGGATGAAGCCCAAAAGCAACCGATTCATGTCTGGGTGCAAATGCCTTCGTGCGTGCCATCTGCGCCTGGGCTTGAAACGCCCGGCGCATCCATCGGACCAAAAGAAGTGGAACAAGCCATGCAATGGAAAGGCATCATCGGCTTGGGCGAGATGATGAATTTCCCCGGCGTATTTATGAGCGATAAAAAAATGCTGGCTGAAATGTCGGCAACTCATGCGGCGGGCAAAACTATCGGCGGGCATTACGCTTCGCCCGATCTGGGAATTCCGTTTCATGGCTATGTGGCGGGCGGCGCGGAGGACGATCACGAAGGCACGCGCTTGGAGGATGCTATTGCCCGTGTGCGCCAAGGCATGAAAGCCATGTTGCGTTATGGTTCGGCTTGGTTTGACGTGGAAGCGCAAATTAAAGCGCTTACAGAAAAAAAATTGGATTCGCGCCGCTTCATTCTCTGCACCGACGATTCACACGCCGCTACCTTAACCGACGATGGGCACATGGACCGAGTCCTGCGCCACGCTGTGAGTTTAGGTCTCAACCCCGTAACTGCGATTCAGATGATGACGATCAACACCGCCGAACATTTTGGCGTGAGCAAAGAAATGGGCATGATCGCCCCCGGACGCTATGCCGATATCGTCTTAGTCAACGACTTGCTGAATTTCAAAGCGCAAACTGTGATTGCCAAAGGCGTAGTAATTTCAGAAGATAGCGCATGGCAAATCAAATTGCCGCTGGTTAAATATCCGGGTTGGGCAACCAAGTCCGTGAAGGTGAAGCGAAAACTCACAGCGGAGGATTTTGCCCTTCGGACGAGAGCCGGCAACGGGTCCGAAGTTGAAGCGCATGTCATCGGCATTATCGAAAATCAGGCGCCGACTCGTCATCTTAAGTTGAAAGCGCTGGTGGAAGATAATCAAGTTAAATCAAATCTCAAAAATGATTTGGCAAAAATTGCCTTGGTTGAAAGACACAAAGCTACGGGTAAAGTTGTGGTGGGCTTAACCAGCGGGTTTGGCTTTACCAGAAAATGCGCGGTCGCTTCCACTGTGGCGCATGACAGCCATCATCTGCTTGTGGTTGGCACGGACGACGACTGTATGGCGCTGGCGGCAAATGAATTGGCGAAATGCGGCGGCGGGCAAGTTGTGGTTTTGGATGGAAAAGTGATTGGCTTGGTCGAACTGCCGATTGCGGGGTTGATGTCCAATGAAAAGGCGGATGTGGTGGCAAAGAAAGCTGGCGCCGTTTTGGATGGCTTCAAAATGTGCGGCAGTGAATTGAATAACCCGAATATGCAGTTGAGTTTATTGGCTTTGGTGGTGATCCCTGAATTACGCATTTCAGATAAAGGTTTGGTGGACGTGAAAAAATTTGATTTCATTGACGTATTAGAGGATTGAGGTTCTATGGCTAATTTTCCATTTCAACGTTTACAAAATGATTTGGCTGAAATTATTTCCAAAGCGGCGGCGGGGCAGAAGTTGCCCTCTGAGCCTGAGCTTGCGAAACAATTGAAGGTATCGCGCGCCACTTTGCGCGAAGCGATGCGTTCTTTTGAAACGCAAGGCTTACTGCGCCGTAAACAAGGCTCTGGCACGTTTGTGGTTGGAAAAATTCAGGCAATGGAGAGCGGGCTTGAAGTGCTGGAAAGTTTGGAGACGATGGCAAAACGCTTGGGGCTTGAAGTTTCGATGACCGATCTGAATATTGAATCGGTCACAGCCTCGGCAGATGCCGCCGCCGCTTTGCAGGTTGCGGCGAACGCCAATCTGACGAGCGTCAGCCGCGTGATTCGCACCGAAGCTAGACCAGTAGCCTATCTTGTGGATGTTTTGCCTGAGAATGTTTTATCTACGGATGATGTGCCTGCTAATTTTCAAGGCTCAGTGCTGGACTTTTTGCTCGAGCGCGGCGATGCGCTCACTACTTCACGCGCAAATATCAGCGCGATTGGCGCAACTGCCGAAGTTGCCAAAGCCTTAGAGATTCAACGCGGCGACGTATTACTGCATTTTTCCGCGCAATTGTTTAACGGAGGCGGCAAAGTTGTAGATTATTCGCTGAGTTACTTCATCCCCGGTTATTTTAATTTTCATATCGTGCGCCGGGTTGGGAACGGTTAGAAAATCTAAGGTTACAGGTTGCAGGTTGAAAGCTGTTGATTAAGTAACTTTCAACCTTAAGCATTCAACTTGTAACACTACAAGGAGAAATAATGATAGATAAGATGTTAGAAATTCAAAAACGCGTGCAAGCGGCGCGGGAAGATATGCTTCAATTCATGTTGGAGATTTGTGAAATCCCGAGCATGGATTCTAAAATTGGTCCCGTAGGCGAACGTGTGCAAGCCGAAATGAGAAAGTTAGGATTCGATGAAGTCCGCTTTGACAAAATGGGCAACACGATTGGACGAATTGGAAACGGGGAACGAGTCATTGTCTATGATTCGCATATTGATACGGTCGGCATTGGCGACCCCTCTATGTGGAAGTGGGATCCATTCAAAGGCAAAATTGAAGACGGCATTTTATACGCCCGCGGCGCTTGCGATGAAAAAGGCTCAACGCCCGGCATGATTTATGGTTTGGCTATGGCAAGAGATTTAGGTTTGCTAGATGGCTGGACTGCATATTACTTCGGCAATATGGAAGAATGGTGTGACGGCATTGCCCCCAATACATTTGTAGAAGTTGACCCAAAAGTTAAACCAGATTTTGTGGTGATTGGCGAGCCGACCAAAATGTTAACCTATCGCGGGCATAAAGGTCGTTTGGAGATGAAGGTTACTTCTAAAGGCAAATCTGCTCATGCGGCGAGTAATCACTTGGGCGATAATGCCATTTATAAATTGTTGCCCGTCATTGCCGGCATCCGCGATTTAGAACCCAAGCTTGGCGACCATGAATTTTTAGGGCATGGGAAAATTACCGTATCGGATATGCACGTCAAAACGCCATCTATAAACGCAGTGCCAGATGAAGCCGTGATTTATATAGATAGAAGAATGACCTTTGGCGAGACGAAAGAATCTGTCCGCAAACAAGTGGAGGATTTGATCCCTGCCGAATATAAAGATACAGTCAAGTTGGAAGAACTTTTTTATGACGAACCGTCCTATACAGGTTTTGTTTTCCCAGTAGATAAATATTTCCCCGCTTGGGCGCTGGAAGAAAATCATCCGCTAGTAGTGGCTGGACAAACGGCGCGCCAGCAAATCGGTCTGCCTGAAGCGAAAAGCGGCAAGTGGAATTTCTCGACCAATGGCATCTATTGGGCGGGTAAAGCCGGTATCCCATCTATTGGCTTTGGTCCGGGCGATGAAGAGACGGCGCACACCGTCAATGATTCTGTTTCGTTGGAAGATATGGTCAAGGCGACGGAGTTTTATGCGATATTACCGAGTTTGATTAAATAATTGTAGGTCAGGCTTTTAGCCTGACTTTTGGCGCGGCGTGAACGGCGGGTTGAAAACCCGCCCTACAAAAGAATAACAAGGAGATTGAATTATGCAAACAAATTTTAGAGGACGCGACTTCATCGGCGATTTAGATTTCAGCAAAGAAGAAGTTGAAACTGTTTTAGATGTGGCTTGGGATTTGAAACGCAAACGTGCGTTGGGTGAATCTCATGCTTTGTTAAGAGATAAAACATTGGCGATGCTTTTCTTTTTTACATCCACGCGCACACGCGGTTCGTTTGAAGCAGGCATGGCGCAGTTGGGTGGTCACGCCGCGTTCATTGATAGCGAAACGACTCAAATCTCACATGGCGATACAGCCAAAGAAATTGGCGAAATTTTTGGGCGTTACTTTGATGGCATTGCAATTCGTCAATGTGACTGGAATTTTGGCAATCAATATATCAATGACGTCGCTAAAGCCAGTCGCGTGCCAATTCTCAACATGCAATGTGATGTCTATCATCCGTTTCAATGCTTGGCGGATTTGATGACCATTCAAGAAAAAAAAGGTCGCGATTTGAAAAAGAAAAAAGTGGTTGTCTCATGGGCATATGCCGCGTCTTATAGTAAGCCGATTTCTGTTCCCCAATCTTTGATTTTACAAATGACGCGCTTCGGTTGTGACGTGGTCTTGGCGCACCCGCCGGAGTTTAAGTTAATGCCTGACATTATGCAACAAGCCAAAGACAATGCCAAAAAATATGGCGTCGGTTTTGACGTGACCGATAACATGGACGAAGCCTTCAAAGATGCCGATGTGGTCTATCCAAAATCATGGGGACCGATGTTGACAACCACCGCTAAGGATGAAGGTAAAGCCTTGATTGATAAATACAAATCTTGGATTACGGACGAACGCCGCATGAAATTAACCAAAGCAGATTCTATTTACATGCACTGCCTGCCAGCGGATCGTGGACTCGAAGTCACAGACGGCGTGATTGACGGACCGCATTCAGTAGTCTATGACGAAGCTGAGAATCGTTTGCACGCTCAAAAAGCGGTGATGGCGCTGACGATGAGTTAGGTAAAGGTGATTAGGGACTAGGGATTAGGATGAGTGAACAAGATAAAGGTTTTGAAAGTTTAGCAAGCTATCAGCATTCTTTGCGTTTGTTGAAGGCTTCTTATAAACTTGCTCAGTCTTTGCCTGTTTACGAGAAATATAATCTTGCTGATCAAATTCGCAGAGCATCTTTAAGTGTTTTGTTAAATATTGCAGAAGGTTATGGAAGATTCCATTACTTAGATCGAATTCGATTTTTCTATTTTGCTCGTGGCTCTCTAACAGAGGTTTTAAGCGCTTTTATTGCCGCAAACTCATTAGGTTATGTGGATGAAGAACAACTATCTTGGGTGAGAGAAACGGAAATGGAAGCTGAAAAATCTTTAAATGGTTATATTGCTTTCATTCGTAAGCAACAACAAGGCGGCTCTGAATATGGAAATAAGTATGTTCGAGAACAAGAATCCGAATATCATATTTCTCTACAGACGGATGACTTAGATCCAGAACCTAGTCCTGATTTCTAGTCACTAACACCTAGAAAGGATTTTCCGAATGACTAAACTCGCGGTCGTAGCCATTGGCGGCAATGCCCTCATCAAAGATGATAAACACGTCACGGTTGAAGATCAAGAAATTGCGCTTCGAGAAACGGCTGTGCATTTGGTTAACATGGTTGAAGCAGGTTGGGATGTAGCCATCGGTCACGGCAACGGACCTCAAGTGGGCTTTATTTTACGGCGCTCAGAGATTGCCGCCAAAGAAGGTTTGCACGAAGTCCCGCTCGATGTCTGCGGCGCGGATTCGCAAGGCGCGATTGGCTATGAATTACAACAAGCCTTGCGGAATGAATTCTTCAAACGCAAAATAAATAAAAAAGCGGTAACTATTGTGACGCAAATGTTAGTAGATTCAAAAGACCCAGCCTTTCAAAAACCGAGCAAGCCGATTGGCTCGTTTATGGATGAAGCCGAAGCGCAACGCCGCCAACAAGAAATGAATTGGTCGGTGGTGGAAGATGCAGGCAGAGGCTGGCGTAGAGTCGTCGCTTCGCCCATGCCCAAAGAAATTGTCGAGTTTGATTCAGTTAAGTTGTTGTTAGACGCTGGGCAGGCAGTCATCACAGTGGGCGGCGGGGGAATCCCCGTTGTAGATCGCGGCGATGGCGAATTGCAAGGCGTGGCGGCAGTGATAGATAAAGATTTTGCATCTTCACTATTGGCGCAAAAAATAAAAGCGGATTTATTTTTGATCGCAACTGCCGTAGAAAAAGTGGCGATCAATTTTGGCAAACCGAATCAACAATGGCTGGATAAAATGACCGTAGCGGAAGCCAAAAAATATTTGGAAGAAGGCGCTCACTTTGCTAAAGGTTCTATGGCGCCGAAAATTCAAGCCGCGATTTGGTATTTAGAAAACGGCGGCACGGAAGCGTTAATCACCAACCCGGAAAATATCGGAAAAGCCTTGAGAAAAGAAACCGGCACGTGGATTACAAAAGAGTAGGGGCGGCGCCTCGCAAATTAATATGAAGAAACTTCATCCCGCATTTACTCTTTTTATTACAGCAATTCTTGCCTATGCTTTATTGATTCCCCAACTTGGCTTTTATTGGGACGATCTGCCCATGTCCTGGATCCGCTATCAATTGGGCTTTGAAGCGCTGACCAAATATTTCTCAACCAATCGCCCAGTTTGGGCTTTGTTGTATCAAATCACCACGCGCATTTTTCCGCAAGAACCGATCTATTGGCAAGCCTTTGCGTTACTAATGCGTTGGGCGGGCGCGTTAACGGTTTTTGGAATCGCTAAAAAATTATTTCCCAAACGCGAAAATATAGCGCTTCCTTTAAGTTTGATTTTTCTCTTATATCCGGGCTTCAATCAGCAGTGGGGCAGTTACCTCTATAGCCATTTTTTCATCGTACTTTTCTTTTTTCTATTTTCCTATTATTTGACCCTGCGCGGCAAAACAATTTTTGCGTTGATTTTCTCCGCGCTCAATTTATGGATGATGGAATATTTTTTCGTCTTGGAATTAAGCCGTCCTCTACTGATTTGGATTTCCCTTGCGGATGAAGCCCTGACGACCAAAGAACGCTTCGTCCGTACCTGTAAGCTGGCGTTTCCATATTTGGCAGTTTTCACGCTGGCAGTTTTATCGCGGATCTTCATCTTCAACAATACGGTTTATCAATTCAATCTCAAAGCGGAGTTTGCCAAGGCGCCGCTCAATACGCTTGTTTTACTTTTGCAAAATGTTTTCGCGAGCTTATGGACGACGACTTTCGGCGCTTGGGAGCAGGCTTTTCAACTCCCCAATTTACAGGTAGATGGTCCGCGCACATTGGCGATCTATAGTTTCGTTGTGCTGGCGGTTGCGGGGCTGAGTCTGTTTGGGCTGTGGAATCAAGCCCCAGTTAAGGAAAGCGGCGCGAAATCAAATGGGTGGCTGTTGGCTTTTGGTTTGGTTCTGCTTGTGTTGGCTGGTCCGCCATTTTGGCTGACGAATGTTCCCGTTTCATTGGGCTATCCTGCCAATCGCGCTACGTTATCTTTTATGCTTGGTTCAAGTTTTATTTTGGTCGGCTTGCTGGAGTTTTTGCCAAAGAAACTTAAAACAATCTTGTTGGTTTTATTCGTCGCTTTTGCTTCGGGCAGGCAGTTTTTATGGTCAAATGAATTTCGGCGCGATTGGCTCGCGCAAAAAAATATGTTTTGGCAAATGACCTGGCGCGCGCCCGCATTGGAAAAAAATACAATTGTTTTGATCAACGAAGAGTTGACCTACTATGCGGATAATTCGTTGAGCGCGGCGCTGAACTGGATTTACGCCCCGAATGAACACGACGATAAAATTGATTATGTTTTGTTTTATCCTACCAATCGGAGTGGTTTGGCTTTAGCGCCGAACCTGCCCGTCGAATATGATTTCTTGGCAGGCACATTTACTGGCAATACCTCGCAAGCAGTCGTTTTTTATTACGCGCCGCCAAAATGCCTGCGCTTGCTTGATCCTGAAATTGATTCGATCAATAAATTGATCCCCGATGAAACGCTGTTGCGCGATGCGGCGGCGCTCTCTTCAACCGCCCCGATCTTGAACGAGCATAGCGCACAGATGCCGAAAATTTATAACCCCGAACCTGCGCATGGCTGGTGTTATTATTTTCAAAAAGCGGATTTAGCCCGCCAGTTGAAAGATTGGAAAACAGCGGCAAACTTAGGCGACGAAGCTTTGGCTTTAGATGATTACCCTAACGATCCGGTGGAGCGTTTTGTTTTTATTGAAAGCTATGCTCATGTTAATAATTGGCAAAAGGCGGTAGAATTGTCTCAGACTAGTTATAAAGTTTCAAAGAGTTTTGTTGGTCCGTTGTTGTGCAAATTGTGGGAGCGCATTGAACGGGAGACTGAAAGCTCATTGGAACAGCAAACAGCTATCAGCGCGGCGAGAGGCGAATTCAAATGTGAGTAGCGCTCGCTTATCGCATCCAATAAGTTATATTCTTCACAAACTGAAAAAAGTCTGGTAATCTTGTTTAGACAATTGAAAGGAGGCTCAGCTTAAAAAATTGAAATTCCTGGTTTTGTCATGTTCAACAATTTTCAAAAGGAGAAGAAGAATGCGTAAGAATTTTGCTCGTTTTAGTATGCTCGCTCTGGCGCTGATGTTGGCTTTGTCCGCTTGTGGGCAACCCGCCGCTACGGAAGCCCCAGCGACGAGCGCTCCGTCTAACGAACCGTTTGTGTTCGGGATGCTTTATGTGGGTCCCTATAATGATAATGGTTGGAGTCAGGCGCAATATGAAGGCGGCTTGTATGTTGAGAAACAACTCGGCGCCAAGATGCTGTATCTGGATAAGGTCAATCCTGCCGACCGCCCCGGCACTACGCCGGATCAACTTGCCGAGGAATTGGTAGCAAAAGGCGCAAAGCTGATTATCTTCAGCTCCGACGATATGAAGGATGGCGCGAGCGCTTTTGCAAAAGCCCATCCAGAAATTAATGTGATTATGACTTCGGGCGATCAAGTTTGGTCTGAAGGTAAGAATTATGTGGCAACCCCGAACATGACCAATATTATGGGGCGGATGGAATACGGCAAGATGATCGCCGGTTGCGCTTCGGCGCTTTCATCCAAGACTGGTCAAATTGGTTATTTAGGTCCGCTGATTAATGATGAAACCCGCCGCCTCGCCGCTTCCGCTTATTTGGGCGCGAAACATTGTTGGGAAAAAGCCGGCAAAAACCCCGCTGATTTGAAATTCAAAGTGGATTGGGTGGGCTTCTGGTTCCACATCCCCGGCACCACTACCGATCCGGTTCAAATTTCGGATAATTTTTATACCACCGGTTACGACGTGGTGATTTCCGGCATTGATAACCCGGTGAACTTAGGCGAAGCGCAAAAGCAAACTAAAGAAGGTACGCCATCCTTTGGTTTGGCTTATGATTATGTCGCCGCTTGTGAAGCCGCTCCAGACGTGTGCTTGGGCGTGCCGTATTTCAATTGGGGACCTGAATATACCAAGGCGATTGCCTCGGCTCAAGACGGCTCGTGGAAATCTCAATTTGTTTGGCTGGGACCAGATTGGTCGAACATCAATAATTTAGATACTTCTATGGTTGGTTTTGAAAACGGTCCGGCTTTAAGCGCGGATGCCGCAACCGCAGTCAAAGCCTTTATCGCCGAACTCGCCGGCGGACTGAACCTGTGGACGGGTCCGCTTAACCTGCAAGACGGCTCTGCCTATCTTGCGGATGGCGAAGTCGCCACCGATCAGCAGGTTTGGTATTTGCCGCAATTGCTGGAAGGTATGGAAGGCTTAAGCGCAAGTAAATAATTCTGTGTAGAGACACGGCGGAAGAACTTTGTAGCGAACTCCGCCGTGTCTCTATGTTTGATGGGAAACCCGCCGCCTATGCATGTTGAACTGAAAAACATCCACAAACATTTTGGGAAAGTTCACGCCAATAAGGACATTTGCCTTAACATCCCGTCTGGCAGTATTCAGGGCGTCTTGGGGGAAAATGGAGCGGGGAAAAGCACGTTGATGAAGATCTTATCCGGTTTTATTCAGGCTGATACGGGCAGTCAAATTATTTTGGATGGCAAGCCTGTGGTCATGCATTCGCCAGCCGACGCGATTCGATATGGGATTGGTATGTTGCATCAAGACCCATTGGACTTTCCGCCGATGCGGATTTTAGATAACTTCTTATTGGGCTTGCCCGGTAAGTTTTTTCCAAATCAAAAAAAGGCGATGCAGGATTTTAATGCGCTCGCTAAAGAATATGGCTTTGCGCTTGACCCTGAAAGTTATGTGGATGCGTTAACTGTGGGGGAGCGCCAACAATTAGAAATTATGCGCCTGTTGTTCCTTGGCGCGAAAATCCTGATTTTAGACGAACCGACCACCGGCATCAGCGCCGCTCAAAAGGAAAAATTATTCGCTACGCTGAAGAAACTTGCCGAACAATCCATTACCATTATTTTTGTCTCGCATAAATTGGAAGATGTGGAAAGTTTGTGCGGGCAGGTGGCTGTGTTACGCGCTGGCGAATTGGTCGGGGAATTAAAACCGCCATACGTTACTGCGAAATTTATCGAGATGATGTTTGGCAAAGCGATCACATTGGGCGAGAAGCAATCTTTAGCGCAAACTGAACTGACGCTTTTGCTGGATAACATCGCGTTGGAAGACGCGCGCTTGAAGATCAAAGGCGTGAATTTAGAAGTGCGGGCGGGCGAAGTAATTGGTTTGGCGGGCATGGAAGGCTCCGGACAGGATTTATTTATGCGGGCTTGCGCGGGGTTGGCAAGAACTGTCGGCGGCCGAATCCAACTCAAAGGTCAGGATTTGAGCGGCAAGTCTTATCATGTTTTTAAGCGCAAGGGAGTCAACTTTTTGCCAGCCGCCAGATTGGAAGAAGCGCTCGTCCCCGGATTGAATTTGATGGAACATTTTATTTTGGCGGAACGCCCCGCTGGAATTTTTATTGACCAAACTGCCGGAGAAAAACTTGCCGAAGAGCGAATTCGCGCGTTTAACATTCGCGGCGCGCCCTTGAGTAAGATCGAATCGCTTTCGGGCGGGAATCAACAACGCGCGGAATTGGCTTTACTGCAAACGCCGCTTTCTTTGATTCTGCTCGAACACCCCACGCGCGGGTTGGATATAGAATCGGTGATTTATATTTGGAGCAAGTTGAAAGAGCGTTGCGCGCAAGGCTCGGCGGTCATTTTCATTTCTTCGGATTTAGACGAAATTTTACAATACAGCGATCGCATTTTGGTTTTCTTTGCGGGTCAAGTTTCTCAGCCGATAGACGCTTCAAAAACTAATGTAGAACAGTTGGGTCAATTGATTGGCGGAAAGGGCTGGGCAAATTATGCTTAAGGCGCGTTTGAAAGGCTTGGCGCTTCAAGCGCTGGCGATGGCGCTGGCGTTTGGAGCGGTCTCTTTGATTTTAATTTCCGCTGGCGCCTCGCCGCTGGAAGCTTATCAAAATATGTTTTTCGGCTCGGTAGGTTCAACTCGCAAATTTGCCGAAGTCTTGGTGGCGTTTGTGCCGTTATTGCTGGCTACCGCCGGTTTGCTGGTGACGTTCTCTGCCGGTCTTTGGAATATTGGCGTGGAAGGTCAGGTGGTGATGGGCGCTATTGTCACTACTTGGGTTTATCGCCTTTTTCTTGAGAGCGCTTTACCCCCGGCGCTGATTATCAGCTTGGCGATTTTAGGCGGCATGATTGGCGGCGCAGTTTGGGCGGCGCTGACGGGCTTGCTGAAAACGTTTGGCGGCGTGAATGAAATCTTCGGCGGGTTAGGCTTGAACTTTGTCGCCACCGCCTGGACGATTTACCTGATCTTCGGTCCTTGGAAGCGCCCGGGCGTGGCATCCATGAGCGGAACCATGCCTTTCCCGGACGAATTTTCTTTGCCGCTTCTAGCAAATTTACGCATCAGTCCGTGGGCGTTGGCTTTAGCCTTGATTGCGATTGTCATTATCTATTTTCTTTTACAAGGCACTTACTTTGGTTTGAAACTTAAAGCGGTTGGCAAAAATTTCCGCGCCGCGTATTTATTAGGCATTCCCACCTGGCGCTATTCGCTGTATTCATTTTTGATTTGCGGCGCATTGGCGGGCGCGGCCGGCGCCGTGCAAGTGGCGGCAGTTTATCACCGCTTGATTCCCTCCATCTCCAGCGGTTATGGATATTTAGGCTTGATGGTTGCGATGTTGATTAATTATCAAGCAATCTGGGCGATTCCAGTCGCTTTGCTCTTCGCCGCATTGAATATCGGCAGTATTCAACTTCCCATTATGATGAAACTAGATTCTTCGCTCTCCGGCGTTTTGCAAGGCGCGCTGGTTTTATTTGTTTTGCTGATGGAAGGCGTACGTCAAAAAATTGTAAAGCGAGCGCCCTAACCTATGAATCAAGAAACGCTTCTCATCGGTTTGGCTGGAGTCTTAGCTTCAGCCGCGCCAATTGTTTTCGCCGTGCTAGGCGAGACCATCTCCGAACGCGCCGGCGTAATCAACCTTTCCATGAACGGGACAATTCTGCTTTCGGCAATGGGCGGCTTTGCGGTGGCGTACAACACCAACAGCATTTTGCTTGGCTTTTTGGCGGGCGCGCTCATTGGCGCAATTGTTGCGCTGATCGTGGCTTTTGCCAGCGTGACTTTATTACAATCTCAAGTGGCGGTCGGCTTTGTCTTGGCGCTCACCTGTCGAGACCTTTCCTATTTTCTGGGCAATCCGTATATGGGCTTAAATGGTCCGCGCTTGACAGCGTTTCCCATCCCTGGTTTGAGCGATCTGCCGATTCTAGGCGTTTTGTTTTTCCGTCAGGATGCGATCACCTATTTGAGTTTTATTTGCATTTTACTAGTCTGGCTCTGGATATATCGCACGCGCCCGGGCTTGGTTTTGCAGGGGATGGGCGAGAAGCCTGCCGCAGTTTACATCCGCGGCGGGAATGTGAATTTGCTTCGTTATATTTATACGATTGTCGGCGGGGCATTCATCGGGTTGGCGGGTCCAGCGTTCTCGTTAGCGATTCGCGCCGGATGGATGGGCACGATCTCCGGTCTGGATGGCGTGGGCTGGATCGCCCTCGCGATTACCATTTTTGGCGGGTGGAATCCCTCACGCGCCGCGTTTGGCGCGTATCTCTTCGCCTTTTTACAGTGGCTGGGGCTGGTCTTGCAATCCACGTTCACGGAAATTCCCTCGCAAGTGTTGCAAGTGGCTCCGTTCCCATTGATGATTCTGACTTTACTGCTGGTCAACATTGGCAACGCGGAATGGGTAGAACGAACTTTAGCCGCCCTGCCCGAACCCATGCGTAAAGCCTTCTCAAAAATACTGCGCGCCATGCGCGCTTCTCCGCCTGCGGCTTTGGGCGTGCCGTTTGAACGGGATTAGCTATTTTTCGTTACCGCTAAAACCTAATATAAAGATTACTCCCGCTATTTTTAGCGGGAGTAATCTTTATATTTTGAGGAAACCTATTTCTTTTTGCCTTTCAATTCATCTTTGAGGATGACGCTCAGCGCCACGCTGACGAGGCTGATGACCACGCTACCTAACAGCGCCGACCAAAAGCCGTCTACTGAAAAATCTAAGCCAAAAGAAGCGCTTAGGCTACTGGTGAGCATGAGTAAGCCGGTGTTGATCAGGATGGTGAATAAACCCAGCGTGAGGATGATTAAAGGGCAGGTGAGAAATTTGAGCAATGGACGCACGAGCGCGTTGAGCAAACCGGAAATTAATGCCACCCAAAGTAGGTCTACCCACGGACCGCCAAAATCAATGCCGGGGACGATTTGAACGGCGACATATAAAGCCAGCGTGTTGATCGCCCAACGAATAAGAAATTTTGTCATTTGATTCTTCTCCTTTTGCAAATACATACGTGGAAGGCAAAGACTAAGTTGTTTGCATCCAAATTAATGTGCGTGCGGCTTGAAATCCCGCGGCGTGAATGGCGCGGTCAAACCCGCCGACTGGGAATTCTAAAACGATTTTAGGATGTGTGTCAGCGAGTTCTCTTCTGGCTTGGAGCAGGAGCATCGTCAGCGCTTCCGGCTCGGACTTTGAGTCAATGGCGGCAAAGAGGGCTTCGCCGCGCCCGGAGGGAATCCACGCCAGCGCCGCTTCAAGCGCGTCGCTTTTTCGCGCAGTCCATTGACGGATATTCAAGCCAATCGCCAGCAAGTAAAGCCAGTTCAAAAAACCAGGTCTAAGTGGGGCGAAATCCCAAGTGCGGTGCCAAGCCAAAAAGTCCGGATAGAGGCGCTTAAGCCAGTTGAGTTGAGTCTGCCAATCGTTGGGGCGTCTGCCAGTGATGGCGAAAGCGCTATGCAGAAGCGCGTCTTTGCTGGTCGCGGCTTGCCAGGTGGTGCGTCTGGCGCGTTCTTTGAAACCCAATTTGGCGTATAAGTCAATTGCGTTGGGATTATCCTCGCGCACATGCAACCAAATCGAATTCGCTTTTTTCGTTCGGGCTTGTTGCAGGGCTTGTTGGGTGAGGGCGCGCGCGATGCCGTGACGCCGATACTCAGGATGCACAGCTACATTGGCGATCAGATATATTTTTTGCGCACGCTGGCGGAACGGCGCCAAACTCACGTTACCGACGATTTTTCCGTTTTCTTCCCAAACAAAACCAGCGAGCGGCAGGGAGGCAGTTTCAATAGTTTGATTTGCCCACTTGACGAAGGAATTGTCTTTTCCAGCCCGCCGCATATCTTGCAGGTAGCGCCGACCGTCGTTATCCATTGTGCTGGAGAAGCACAACTCAATCAAATCGGCAACGGCGGGCAAATCGCGGAGGATATTGAGCGGGCGCAGGTGCGGCTGGGTGTGGGCGAGCGGGGGAATGGCGATGGAAGACATAGGTAAATTATAGCTGGAATAACCTGTGCGCTATTCCGTCGTTCCATATAATCTTTTATAAATCACATAGATTTCATAAATGTGGCGAATGTAATTGCGCGTTTCTTCAAAGCGCACGCTTTCTAAATATAGATCCGGGTCGTTGCCGGAAAGTTCTTGCCAAGCGCTGGCGTTGCCGGGTCCGCCGTTGTAAGCGGCGAGCATCGCGTAAAGATCTTGGTTGAGATAGTTGCGATTATTCGCTAAATAATGCGCGCCAAACTTAATGCTCACCAACGGACGGTAGAGATCGTCCTCTACATAATTGAGGGGCCAGCCGATTTGCGAAGCGATTTGCGCGCCAGTGGACGGCACGATCTGCATCAAACCGCGCGCGCCGGCGTTTGAGTTAACAAAACCTTCAAATAAACTCTCCTGCCGAATCACGCTGAACATAAAGAGCGGATCAAAGCCATTCTCTTGCGCGGCGGGGAGGATTAGATCTGAATAATACAAGCCGTAGCGAATATAGCCAAAATAAGCGGGCGCCATCATGGATTCTTTGTGTTCGTCCAATCCGGCGAGCGTTAATACCTGTCGCGCCGCAAAAATTGCGGAACGGTATAAGCCTAAATCCAGCAGATAATTTGTCAGGCGGTAAGTTGCGGCGGGATCAGTTTCGATTGTGGCGCGTAAATCTTCAAATTCAGTTTTCGCTTCTTCGTAAAGCCCCATCTGCCAATATTCAGTCCCGCGGATGAAGCGCGCATCTGCCGCAAGCGGACCGGGTCCGCTGAGGTCTGTATCGGCGGGTAAATTGAAAGTGATACGCATCCAATTATCAGTTTCGGCGCGGAGGCGCTTTAGATCCTGATTGAAATTTAATTTCACCGGCGGCGTGAAGGGCGTTTGTTCGTTCAATAAATCGCGGGCGCGTTCGCTGTAATATCCGGCGGGGTCTTGTTCGCGGGCTTCGCGCCACGCCTGAAGTTGCGCTTCGCTATTGCCAAGCTGACCCTGCGCCTTGCCGATCCACAGATAGGCGCGGGCTTTATCGCTGGCGGGGATGTTGAGCGAATAACTGCGGTTGAAAGCGTCTAAGGCTTGGGCATAATTTTTTCCGCGATAATAAATCACGCCGATTAAGAATGCCGCAGTGGAAGCTTCTTCTGTGCCCGGGTAGTCATTGGTCACGCGCGTCCAAACTTTGATGGCGTTATCGTCCTGACCGTTGCGTTCGTAGATGCGCGCGGCGCTCATCAGATATTCGAGAGCCAGAGCGTTGCCCGGCGCTTGCTGGACAAAATCCAGCAGGGTTTGCGCCGCAGTTGAATACGCTTGATTGTTGTACCATTCAACGTAAGCCTTGGCTCCCCAGGCATCGCCCCAGCGCGGATGCGCCGGATAGTTTGTGATGAAGATTTGATAGTTGTTAAGCGCGGCATCGTAATCGCCAATGTTGCGATAGGACTCCGCCAAGTAGTAATAAGCTGTGCCGTCGTTGCCGGGCGTGGCGGTAATATAGCGCGTAAATGCGGCAATCGCCACGTCATATTGCGCGGCGAAGAAATCCACAATGCCGCGATCTAGATCGCTCACTTCTACGCCCGCGTTGATTAATTCAATGAGGCTGAGATAGGAATAATAAGAAAGCGGATAATTGGTAACTGCCAGTTGGAATTTTCCATGCGCCTCTTCCGGCTGACCGTTTGCCTGATACGCCAACCCGGCTTCATACGCCGCTTGAGCTTTGGTGTAATCGCTGGCGGCGCGCGCCGTGACTCCCTCATAGAGCGCGATGGCGGAAGGGATGTCGTCTAGTTTGGCGTATGTGGAAGCGACTTTCATGTCCAGTTGGGTAGCGTCTCCGAGGTGGGGCGCTTGGATGGAGGCTTGATAGGCAGTTAGCGCTTCGGCGTAATTTGCGGCTTGGAAGAGCGCATCGCCGCGCAATTCTTGCGCGCGCGAATCCAGATAGCCCGGGCGAAGCGTGAGATACATCTTCCAGGCTTCTGCCGCCGCCGGGTAATTACCCAGCCGATAGTTGGCTAACCCGCTCAAGAAGTAAGCTTGCCCAAGTTGCGGAAAAGACGGAAACTCCGCGCTTAGGGTTTGAATGGAGTTGAGCGCTTCTTTGTAATTTTCTTCGGCAAAATATACTTTGACTTCGCCCCATTTTGCGGCGGCGCGGATTAACGGATCGGGCGAGTCTTGATAAGAAGTTTGGTAATGGATCAGGGCGTTTTCATAATCGCCGTTGAAGAATTCGTGATCGGCGACGGAGACGCGCGCTTGCGGGAGCGGAGTGGGCGTGATGGTGGGCGTGAAGGTGGCGGCGGGGGTGAGCGTGGGGCTGGGGGTTATCGTCCAGCCGGGGGGTAGGGTGGGAAAGTTCGGGAAGAGGGTACAAGCCGTGAGAGCGCTGGCAAGCCAAAGTCCAAGTAGGAGGCGGGCGGTTTTCATCCTGTTTTTATACCGATAAAGAATCAGCTTGTCAAATACATAATTCCTCAAAAATTGCCCGTGAAAAACTTTACATTCCAAAAGCGCCGTGATAAACTTTTGCCGCTCGAAAAATTTATGGCGCTCTCAATCGAGAGCGCCTTTTACTGCGATAAGGAAACAACATGGATATTCTCTTGACCGGTTCGGTTGCTTACGATTATTTGATGACTTTCCCCGGAGCCTTCAAAGAACAAATTTTATCGGAGCGTTTAGACTCGATCAGCCTTTCTTTTCTCGTGGACGGTATGTCTAAGCAACGCGGCGGAATTGCGCCCAACATCGCTTACACTATGGCTTTGCTAGGCGAGAAGCCGCGCGTGATGGCGACTGTCGGCGTGGATTTTGAAGACTATCGCGCTTGGCTTGATTCTAAAGGCGTGGATACTTCGTTGATGAAGGTTGTGCCGGGCGTTTTCACCGCTTCCTTCTTTGCTACTACCGATCAGAACTCGGCGCAAATCGCTTCCTTCTACCCGGGCGCGATGGGCTATTCCGCTACGCAATCCCTCAAGGACTTGGCAAAGAAGCCGGATCTAGTGATCGTTTCGCCAAGCGCGCCGGACGCGATGATGAAGTTTCCGGCGGAATGCCGCGAGTTGGGCATCAACTATTTGTACGATCCCAGCCAACAGGTTCTGCGGCTCGAAGGCGCTGAAATCGCGCGCGATATGGAAGGCGCGCAATTCCTGTTCTGCAACGATTACGAATTTGGTTTGATCTCCAAAAAAACCGGCTGGAGTTTGGAACAAATTCTTGAGCATGTCAAAGTTTTAGTGATCACGCGCGGTAAGAGCGGCGCGGATTTATATTCCAATGGCGATGTCGTGCATATTACCACCGTTCCCGAAGATGAGATTGTTGATCCCACCGGCGTGGGCGACGCTTTCCGCGGCGGATTTTTAGCCGGCTACGCTCACGGCTTTGATTGGAAATTATGCGGCGAATTGGGTTCGCTTTCGGCAGTGTATTGCTTGGAGCAACGCGGCACGCAAAGCCATACCTATACCCGCCAAGAGTTCGTTCAGCGCTTCCGCAAGAACTTTGACGATGGCGGAAAATTGAACGTTTTATTAAAATAAAATCTATACAAACGCTCTCGTGCTCATCACGAGATGAGCGTAGATTAGTTGGTTAAGCTGGCTGTGTTCGCTGGGAACGCCGTACATACCCGCTGATTTTCAAAGTCAGCGCTAACTGTTGAGACCAACTTGGGAAAAATAAGAAATTGCGGTTTGAAAATTCTTTCGCGAACACAAAGAAAACTTCCGACCGCCCTTTATAAAATATAGGAGTAACATGAGCAACTACGATATTAAAGATATTAACTTAGCTGAGGGCGGTCGCCGCCGTATGGATTGGGCAGAACGCGAAATGCCCGTCCTGCGCTCTATCCGTGAGCGCTTCAAGAAAGAAAAACCATTAAAGGGCTTGCGCCTTTCCTGCTGTTTGCATGTGACTACCGAAACTGCAAACCTGATGGTTGCCTTGCAGGAAGGCGGCGCAGATATTGTGCTGACCGCCTCGAACCCGCTTTCCACGCAAGACGACGTCGCCGCCGCATTGGTGCATCAATTTGAAATTCCGGTGTTTGCGATCAAAGGCGAAGATAAGGTTACTTACTTCAAACACATTCGCGCCGCTTTGGAACACATGCCCCACATGACTCAAGACGATGGCGCCGACCTCGTTTCCTCCCTCTTCTTCATCGAAATGGGTCGCTTTGAAAAACTCGAACCCTCTCTCGCCGCTTGGGCGAAGGGCTTGAAAGAAGAAGAACGCAAACAAATGTTGAAGAACGTCATCGGCGGAACGGAAGAAACCACCACCGGCGTTATCCGCCTCAAGGCGATGGAAAAAGACGGCGTTTTGAAATTCCCGGTGATCGCGGTGAACGATGCGCTCACCAAACATCTCTTTGATAATCGCTATGGCACTGGTCAATCCACAGTGGATGGCATTATCCGCGCCACCAACGTTCTGTTGGCTGGTAAAAACTTTGTCGTCGCTGGCTACGGCTGGTGCGGACGCGGTTTAGCTTCCCGCGCGCGCGGCATGGGCGCGCAGGTGATCGTCACCGAAACCGATCCGATGAAGGCGCTCGAAGCCGTGATGGATGGCTTCCAGGTTATGCCGATGACCGACGCTTCTAAAATCGGCGACGTGTTCTGCACCGTCACCGGCGATGTGAACGTGTTGGATAAACATCATTTTGAAGTGATGAAGGACGGCGCAATTGTCGCTAACTCCGGTCACTTCAACGTGGAAATTAACATCCCCGCTTTGGAAGCCATGAGCAAAGGCGCGCCCACTTTAGTCCGCCCGTTTGTGGATCAATACCTCACCAAAGACGGACGCAAGATCAACATCCTCGGCGAAGGCCGTTTGATCAACCTCGCTTCTGCCGAAGGTCATCCCGCTTCCGTGATGGATATGTCCTTCGCCAACCAAGCCTTAGCCGCCGAATACATGGCGAAGAATGCCGATAAATTGGAGAAGAAGGTTTATTCCGTCCCAACGGATATTGATAACGAAATCGCCCGCCTTAAACTCGAATCCATGGGCGTGAAGATTGATCTCCTCACCGCTGAACAACTTCACTATCTCAACTCTTGGGAAGAAGGCACCTAAACCGAAGGATGAATTCGGAAGGTTGAAGTATGAAAAGTCCTGCAATAAGTTTGCAGGACTTTTTTTGTTATAAGATTTTGTTCTTTACCAATGTTTCCAAATACACAGCTTGTTTTTTTCCAACCAATCGCGCCAAGCGTGGCGCTTCAAAAATCAATTGTTTTATTTTTCGTAATGGATAAACCAAACACTCGGTTACATCTTGCAAGTCTTCAAATACTACCAAGCATACCCAAGCATCAGGCATATCTAAAATTGGGTCGCGGCGTTCGGGTGAATCTTGAAACGTCCAAGAAACATCATAACGATTTCCAGCGGACCGTCTTTGAGTCTTCACCGCCACATCCAGCCCGTTGACTTTTAAATCTGCCGCCCAAGATTTTCTCCGCGCCTCATACACGCCGTAATCGGGTCCTTCCACTTGGCATTCTCTACTCTGAAAAATAATCCGCACAGCCTCTTCGCCAAGTTTGCTCACAAAATGATCGTCTTGAATCTTGTTCTGAGTGGATTGATTGCTATCTTTGTAATTCACGGTTGAAGCGACAGCCTTCGCAAATTCAGACGCTCTTTGCTTTGCATCTTCGGGAATTTGAATTACTTGCGGCGTTTTGAAAGTAGTCATAAAAACCTATTGCTTGTTTAGCGCAAATACATAATCAGGATGAGTATAACCCTCAAACATTACATTGCTTTCATGAGTCATTCCAAGTTTTTCAGCTACTCGAATAGAAGCGCTATTTTCTGGGTCAATCGTAGCAATCAATCTTGATAAATTTAAATGGTTGAAAGCATAATCTTTTACGGCTTGCGTCGCTTCACTTGCATAGCCTGACCCCCATCTTGAACGAGCCAAGCGATAACCAATTGCCACTTCGTGCTTTCCATTCACATCTGGAACATAAAATAAACCGCAATATCCAATCACTTCATTTGTGCTTTGTTCAACAATGATATAAGCGCCAAAGCCATGTTTTTCATAACTTTCTATGCGGGCATGAATCCATTCTTGCGCTTGTTCTTTTGTTTGAACGCCATTTCCAAAGCGCATTACTTCTTCGTCTCCAAAAATGTGATGATGCAACGCATCAACGTCTGTATTTTGGACTTCCCTTAAAATTAATCGTTTTGTTCGTAACTGGAAACTGTTCACTGTTAGCTGTTCACTAATCACTTTTCACTTATCAATACTCTCCACTCTTCAATAGATAGCGTTTCTGCCCGCCGCATAAAATCAATCCCTGTAGAAGTGAGCAGTGCTTCTGCTTCTTGTGTTGAAATATGCAAACCCGAAGAAAGCGAGTTTCTCAATGTTTTTCTTTTTTGACTAAACCCGGCTTTGATAAATTTGAAAAATTTATTTAATAAATCTTTTTCAATCAAAGGTTTGGGGTAAATCTCAATTCGTAAAATCGCCGAATCTACTTTGGGCGCGGGGTGAAAGGCGTTGGCTGGGATTTTTGAAATCAGGCTGGGCTTGCCGTACACTTGCACGCTCAACGCCAATAAACTTAAATCTCCCGCTGAAGCGCAAATTCGTTCGGCTACTTCTTTTTGAATCGTCAAAACAATTCGGCGCGGCTTTAATTCACTTTCTAGCAGATGACGAATGATTGCAGAAGTAATGTTGTATGGAATATTCGCGGCGACGATATAATTTTCTTGTTGAATTAAATCTGAAATCTTTAAGTCAAGAATATCTCCGTGAACGATGGTCACATTTTGATAAGGCTTGAGGACTGCCCGAAGCGGGGCAAGCAGGTCTGGGTCCAGTTCGACCGCCGTCACTTGTTTGGCGGCGACTGCTAAATAGCGCGTCAAACTGCCTAAGCCGGGTCCAATTTCAAGGACAGAATCGTCATTTTGAATTTCTGCCGCCGTGGCGATTTTTCGCAAAATGTTTTCGTCCTGCAAAAAATTTTGCCCCAGGGCTTTATCGGCGCGCAAACCGTATTGTTTTAAAACGGCGGCGGCGTTCAACGGCGCGACTGACGAAAAATGATTCACTCGCAAACCACGCTAACTGCGTCTTCTTCCGATTCTTCGATGGAAGCGCTTTGGCTGGGCCAGGTTCCGGCTTGAAATTGCGCCACATAGTTACGCAAGATATTGAAATCCACATCCCAGACGAAAACGCGCTTGTTGAAGACGGGATCCATGATGCGCGTTTCTTTGAATAGCTCCTGCGGAAAACTGGCGAAGGTGATGTTTTCGGGCTTTATTTTTGTGCCCAAACAAGCCAGTTGACTTAACTGTTGCGGGGTCATATCCGTGAAAATATTATCTTGAAATGAGGCGAGCAATTCGGGGATTTGCGTAACCACCTCCGGACTAGAAAGTTTTTTGCGTAACGAGCAAAGGACTAGGTTTTGATTGTCCACGCGCGCGAACACGCCTTCGGTGCGACTGCGCGCCACCTTCAAAGCCTGATCGCCGTTGAGGTGATGCTTGCCAATATCCAAGCCGGTGCTATCTGCATATTCTTCGTTAGGAATATTGATTTCAATTCCATCCACGGCATTGACTACGTTAACAAACGTCCGCATGTTGACGGAGATGTAGTGATCGGTCACTACGCCAAAATTGAGATTCATCGTCAGCGCCAGCAGGCCCGGCCCGCGGCTGGGATCGTCCCAATAGGCGAAGCCGTCTCCGGGTTGACCGTAAAGATAGGCCTGATTTAATTTCTCGTGATCTTGTCCGTTGATGTTATCCGCAATGTAGGGAATTTCAACCCAGAGATCGCGCGGAAATTCCAGCACGGCGACTTTTTGATTTGAGAAATCCACGCGCACCAAACGGATTACGTCCGCCAAGCCGTATTCATACGTGTCGGAGCGCGAATCCGCGCCTACGGCGAGCACGTTCATCACCCCAACTCCGCCGCAAATTGGGCGGGGCGTGGGCGTTGAATCAAATGAGATGGTTGGCACATAAGTCACCAAGCCAAGCGGCGTGCCGACGGTGGGAGTCCAGGTGGCGGGCAGGGATTGCGGCGTGAACTGCGGCGCGGAAGCGCCCAGCGGCTTGGTCATAAATTCTTGATAGGTTCGATAGCCATAATAGCTAACTCCTGAGGCTAATAAACACGCGACTACTGAAAGCAGGGCGATGATATTTTTTTGTGAGCGCGTCATGCTGGTTGTTTGCTTAGGCAGTTTTTTCATAAAATAAATTTAAATTAATTTACCTTTCAGCGTAAGCGCTACTTTAGAAAATAAGGGATTTCGGCGGGAGCGGGCGCGAGGAAATACACCTTCACCCAGCCGGTCATATCGGCGATGTTGCCATCGTCAAAGCCGAGGTCAATCCATTGGGTGCGCGGCACGCCCAAGGCGGTTTCAATAATGGGTCCGCCGCCGGTATCTCCAATCGTGGCGACGCCATAGCCGGGGATGTAAACTTTCATGCCCGCTAATTGGCTATAGATGGAATAATCCACCGCGACAATTCCATAACCGGCGCGCGCGCCGCTGGCTGTGCCGTATGAACATCCGCCCGTGCCGGAATTACAAGGAGAATACACAGTTGCGTACATTTGCACGGCGACCCAATACTCATAAGGAATATTGCCGCCGACCGGCGCTAAAACAATTTGTGAACCGCCAGCCACAATTCTGGTTTGCGGTTCGCGCAAGATGGTTTGGCTTTCCGCTTTTCGGCTCACTTCAACGCCGTCTTCGTAACGAATGCGCGTGCGCGTTATAGCCAGCCCGTCTATGCCGGGTTGAATTAACTCTTCCTGACCGAACGGCACATCTTCAGATTCTTGTCTTTCGGTTTGATAAGGGATGGATTCGGCGACGGTTTCAATTGATTCGCTGACGTGGATCACGCGAATCTTTCCGTCTGTGGGGAGCGCCTCATTTTCCGACGGGAGGCTGGAGTCTAATCCAACCAGCGGAATCCCAGCCTCAGCCAGGGCTTCGCCAATTGTTCGCGCGGCGGAATGAATCTCAAGCGTTTGTCCGCCGATCGTCACGGTGAAAGCTTGGGCTGGAGTGATGTTAATTGAAAGCGGAGCGGTGATCGGCGTAGAAAGCGGCGGCTCGATTCTATCGCCCGCAAAGATTTGATATCCAGTCTCTTGCAGGGCTTCGCCTACGGTAAACGCTGAAGAGACGATTGTTTTTTTGCCCTCTGGAGAATTGACGGTTAACGGTATGGCGCGTTGTAATTGAATCTGCATAAAATCTGAAATTGGGAGCGCGCGATCTAAAGGCAGGGCGACGCCGTTGAAGAGGATGCGATCAAATAGTTGCGGCGCGATCTCAACTTGCGCCAATAAACTGAGCGGCAATTTTTCAGAAGATTTCAAATTGTAAATTTGCGTTCCGTCTAGGATGGTAATTTTTTGCGAAGCGGCGGGCTGACACGCATATAAACCAAGCGCCAACCCAAGCCCTAAAAAGCGGGTGAATTTCATAGCTTCAATTATAAAATAAATTTGCGCCGCTCCGTAATCGGATACAATTGCGCGATGGATTTAATTACCAGCCTTTCCAACCCATTGATTAAGCATGTGCGCGCCTTGCGCCAAAAGAAGGCGCGCGTCGAATCCAAGACTTTTTTAGTGGAGGGAATTCATCATGTGGGGGAGGCGCTTCAGGCGGACTGGGAAGTTGAAACGCTGGTTTATGCGCCAGAATTATTGACCAGCGCATTTGCTAAAGATTTATTGGCTCGCGTTCCACATCACAACCTTCAGCCTGTTTCCGCTAAAGTGATTGAGGCGCTGACCGAGAAGGAAAATCCGCAGGGCATTTTGGCGGTGGTGAAACAAAAAGATACAAAACTGAGCGAATTGAAGCAAATTACTAAAGCCGTCGCTTTGGTATCTCCGCAAGACCCCGGAAATGTCGGCACGATTCTGCGCACGCTGGATGCAGTTGGCGTGGATGCGCTTTTCATTTTGGATGGCGGCGTGGAGCTATATCACCCGACGGTGATTCGCGCCAGCATGGGCACGATATTTTGGCTTCCCGTAATTCAAACTGCATTTCAAGATTTCGCGGCTTGGGCAAAGAATGCTGATTTTCAATTAATTGGAACTTCCGCCAAAGCCGACGCGAATTATCGAACTTTGACGCTTCCGCCGCGCTGGGCTTTGGTTTTAGGCAACGAGCAAAAAGGGCTTTCCCCCGAACAATCAGCCGCGTGTGATGCGTTGATTGCCTTGCCGATGCGCGGGCGAGTCAGTTCTTTGAATTTATCCGTTGCGGCAGGGGCGTTGTTGTATGCGCTGGCGGGCTGAAATATAAAAAAATCAACCAGCCTGCTTTTGGATCGGCAAACTGGTTGATTAGTAGATTCAATTTTTATGCGACCAATGAATTAGATGTCTTCTTCGTCGTCGTCGTCCCAATCATCCTCTTCTTCGTCTTCTTCCCATTCTTCGGTTTCTTCTTCCTCATCCCATTCGTCTTCCTCGACTGCGCCTTCAATGGGGGAGTACGTTTTGCAGCCTTCGTCGGGGTCAATCTCAACGGCGGCGGCGGAGCAAATCCCTTCATCGAGAAACACGCAATCTACATAGTGACACTTAATGCGGGGCATATTTTTCTTCCTCCTAATTAATAGTGGGCTGTCGGGTTAGGCGTAAGATCGCCAAAATAAATATCAGCGTCATCGCGGCTTGTGAAGTGATGCAAAATGGACAATAGGCTTTGAGCAGTACAACTTCCACATAGATCAACCACAATGTAAATAGAAAGCCGGTCAGCGCCATGCCGAAGGTCAACATGGTTCCATTGGCTTCAAAAAAAGAAACTTTCTTTTCAAGCCATAAAACGGCGAGGATGGCGCAATACCCAACGATGCCAAAAATCGCCACCGGGATTCCGTTAACTTCCGAATAGCGGCTGGCGTTCACGGTGTGACAATCGCCGGAGCCGAGGCACATTGCGTCGTTCGACGTGAATTTGTAAATTGTCATGTAGATTGAAACAGCCAAACCGACGATGACAAGCGCGAGAGACGCGCGATATAACCATTTATCCATGTAGCCTCATAAAAATATGGCTTCCACTTCCTGACCAGCAGGCACGCATTTTACACCAGCGGGAATAATAAGTAAAGCGTTTGCCTGCGTGAGTGAAAGCAAATTACTCGAACCTTGCTGTCCGCTTAGGCTGGCGATAAAAACGCCGTTTTCTTCGCGGAGGATTGCTCGTAAATAACTTTCGCGCCCATCGGATGTGATTTCCTCGGCGCATCTTACTTTGACGTTGGCACGCGCTTCATTTCTAGACCTGAACTGGGTCCCGTCCGAAGCGCCGCTCAGTTTCTTGAGCGCTTCTCGAACGAAAACCTCAAACCCAACAAATGCCGAAACCGGATTGCCGGGCAAGCCGATGAAACTGATGCCGCGATATTCGCCAAACGCCAGCGGTTTTCCGGGACGCATATTAACACGCCAGAAGTCCATTTTGCCTTGCAATTCAATGACTTCTTTGATGAAGTCAAACGCGCCCACGCTCACCCCAGCCGAAGAGAGGATCAAATCGGCTTTTTCCGCTACGGCTTGTTCCAACAACTCGGCGACAGATTCGCGCGTGTCTTTTGCTGTGCCAAGTCGAAGCGTCTCTGCGCCCGCGTTTTGAATGAGCGTTGTCAGCATGTAGGTATTTGAATCGTAGATTTTTCCGCTTTCAAGCGGCTGATCTACGGGGATTAATTCATTGCCGGAAGAGAGCAATGCCACGCGCGGCTTTCTGTGAACTTCCACTTGTGCGACGCCCAACGAAGCTAATAAGCCGAGGTCTTGCGCTGTGAGTCTGCGCCCTGAGTTGAGGACAATTTCCCCGGCTCGTAAATCCATGCCGCGCGGGCGAACATACTCGCCTGGGTTTATCTTTTTGCTGAATGAAACGGTTTTTGGCGCGGCTGTTCCGGCGGCGCGTGAATCGAAATCAGTATCTTCAACGGGGATGACGGCATTTGCGCCGTTAGGCATTTGCGCGCCGGTCATGATCCGCGCGGCTTGACCCGGCGCGAGAGTCACTTTCGGCGTGGACCCGGCTGGGATATCGGCAACCACGCTCAAAGTTAGGAGGGCGGCGTGAGTATCCTCAGCGCGAACGGCGAAGCCATCCATAGATGAATTGTCAAAAAGGGGAAGGTCGTGAGTCGCTTGGATGTTTTTGGCAAGCGCGCGATTCGCTGAAGCAATCAGCGGGACGATTTCTGTTGCCGTCGGTTGAAAATGAGTGAGGATGCGCTGGCGCGCTTCGGCGACCGATAACATTTGAAGCGGCGCGATTATAACGTATTCCGTTTGCGATTTTGAAAAACTAAGCGAACTTTAACCCGGGTGGGTGCGCGCGGCTTCCAGCACGTTGGGGAGGTTTTCAATGCGCGTGAGGATGCGGCTTAAGTGGGTGAGATTTTTGACTTCGACGATGAGGCGTAATTCTGCCAGGCTTTTGTTCACGCCGACAGTGATATTTAAAATGTTGACGCCTTCGCTGTTGAGGAGGGTGGTGATGTCGCTGGTGAGACCTTGCCGATCGTACGCTCTAATTTTGATTGGGATGGGATAAGTTCTTTCTAAGTGACCCCAATCCACTTGGAGGAGGCGTTCGCGGTCTTCGGTTTTGAGGATGTTTGGGCAATCTTGCCGATGAATGGTGGCGCCGCGTCCGCGCGTGATGTAGCCGACGATTTGGTCGCCGGGCATGGGGTTGCAACATTTTGCCATGTTGGAGAGCATCCCTTTTAACCCAACAACTTCGATAGCGTCTGTGGAGGTTGGGTCAGGCAGTTGCCCGCTGATGTGCGCGAGAATATCTTGACCTTCGTCATTTTCTGCCAACTCACGGATGACTTTATTGAGCGCCAGTTCGCCGCGTCCGAGGTCTATGAAAAATTCGTTAAAGGTTTTATAGCCTAGGTGTTTGGCGAGGTCTTCGTAGTTTTGGTCCTTGAGCCCCAGCCTTTGAATTTCTCTTTCGACAATCGTGCGCCCTTGCGCTAGATTTTGTTCGTCTTGCTGTTTTTTGAACCAGTTTTTGATTTTGGCTCGGGTGCGTGAGGTTTTTACCAAGCCGAGGTTTGGGTTGAGCCAATCGCGGCTGGGTCCGCCGCGCTTGGTGGTGAGAATATCCACTTGATCGCCGGTTTTTAATTCGTGATACAAAGGCACGAGTTTGCCGTTGATGCGCGCGCCGCGACAACGATGCCCAATATCCGTGTGGACTTGATAAGCGAAATCTATGGGCGTGGAGCCTGCGGGCAGGTCAATGATATCGCCGCGCGGCGTGAAGATGTAAACGCGGTCTTGAAATACGTCCATCTTCATGGCTTCGACAAATTCAGTCGCGTCGTTAACTTCGGTGCGCCAGTCCATCATTGAGCGCAGGGTGTTAATGCGTTGCTCGTAATTTTTATTGGCTTGCTGTTTGCCGCCTTCTTTGTAAACCCAATGCGCGGCAATGCCGTATTCGGCGTTCATGTGCATTTCAGGCGTGCGGATTTGCACTTCCAGCGGGCGTTTATCGTCATAGACGACGGCGGTGTGCAGGGATTGATAAAAGTTGTCTTTAGGCGTGGCGATATAATCGTCAAATTCGTCGCGCAGGGGGCGCCAAGTAGTGTGGATTACGCCCAGTGCGGAATAGCATGAAATCACGTCCGGCACAATTAAGCGCACGGCGCGCACATCGCGCACCATGTCAAACGGTTTATCTTTTTTGAGCATCTTTTTATAGATCGAGTAAATGTGTTTGGGGCGTCCGCTAATTTCAGCGTGGATGTTATTTTTTTCCAACAAGCGCAATAGATTCGTTTTAATTTCCTCCATTTGCGCTTCGCGTTCGGGTCTCTTCCCGTCAAGTTGTTCGGCAATTTCTTTATATTTTTCCGGGTTCACATAACGAAACGCCAGATCTTCTAATTCCCACTTGAGGGGCCAAATGCCCAGCCGGTTGGCAAGCGGAGCGAAAATCTCCAGCGTCTCTTGAGCAATGCGTTTGCGTTTGTGTTCAGGCATGTGACCGAGCGTGCGCATATTATGCAAACGGTCCGCAAGTTTGATCAAGACCACGCGCACGTCTTCGCCCATTGCCAGAAAAGTTTTTCGCAAAGTTTCGTGCGCTATGGCTTCTTTGCGCCCAAAAGCGGCGGCGGAGGTTGTCTGCGCCTTTTCTGTTTCTATATCCTGTCCGTTATGCTGATCGCCGCGCGAAACGCGCGGAATTTGCGTTAATTTTGTGACCCCATCCACGAGATATTTCACAGCCTCGCCAAATTCGCCGCGAATATCCGCCAGCGTGACTTCTGTATCTTCGACTGTATCATGCAACAAGCCGGCGACAAGCGCCTCACATGGCACGTTTAATTCGGCGAGAATGCTCGCCACCGCCACACAATGATTGATATACGGCTCCCCGGAATGACGCTTTTGCTCGCCGTGCGCTTTTTTGGCAAAATTGTAGGCGCGGAGGATCAATTCGCGGTCGGTGATGGAATACTTATCGGAAAGCTGTTCCAATAGCTTTTCGGCGGGAAGCGCGGCGTTTACGTCCTTCATGGCTGAATTGTACTACCGCTTCAGACTCCGCTGTTTGCTGGTTCTGTTTCCTGAATCTTTACCCGCGCCGAATTTCAGAATCTGCCGGGTATAATTTCCCCATGCCCATCGTCAATAATGTCACGCGCTTTCTAGATTCAAGAAAAATAAGATACACGGCGTATGAATTACCCGTTGAAAAAATCGGCGCGCTTGAAGCCGCGCAGATTTTGCAAGCGCCGGAGGCGCAGGTGTTCAAAACGATTGTGACGACCAGAGAAAAAGGCAAACCGGTTTTGGCGCTGATCTCCGGGAATCAATCTGTGGATCTGAAATTGCTCGCCGCATTTCTGAACGAAAAGAAAATGTCTCTGCCCACGCAAAATGAAGCCGAGGCTTTGACGGGTTTACAAGCCGGCGGTATTTCGCCATTGGCGCTGATCCATAAAGGCTTTCAAGTAGTGATTGACGCTCATTCCGAAAATTATGCGGAAATTTATATCTCCGGCGGGCAACGCGGGCTGAATATAAAAATTGGCGTGAAGGATTTAATTCAACTGACCCACGCAAAGGTTGGGAAGATCGCCAAAGAATCCGCTTAGCGGCGCCGCAAATTAATACACTATAAAATCTCCAACCCGCCCGCCATTGATAAATACCTCGTAGCGCCCGTTGGAATAAACGCCCAGTAAAACGCTCGCTTCAAATTGTTGCAAGACCTGCTCGCATTTTGCGCCGCTCGTGACGACGCTATAAAGACTGATATTGATTTCATAACGTTCGTTGGGTAAACCAACTTCCAGCCGCAATTGATTGCAAGTAGTTGGGAGCGATCCGGCTAAATTTACTTCCACGCGCGTTGGCGATAAATCCAAACGCTCGATCAAACTAACTGAAGAAACCACCACTGTCGCTCGAGTTAGATTTGCGTCGCCGGGTTGCGGGGCGTAGGCATTATCCGCTGAAACTAAAACTGCCGGCGGGGCAGGCGCTGGCGTCGGTTCTGCGGTTGGCGCGGCGATACAGCCAGTGAGCGCGAGTAAAAAAACATAAATGATTTTTTTCATGTTGGCGATTCTAACTTGACGTTTTCAAATAGCTTCGGCGCCGGGACGTAAATTCCGCGCCCGCTCACGGCGATAGTTGCATCCGCCAAACGAATTTCTCCCACGCTGAAAATTTTATGTCGTTCTTTGCGCGTCACCCGCGCCGTGACCGTTAATGCCGCGTGAAGCGGAAGCGGCTGACGATAATCCACTTCCACATGCACAGCTGCCACTTGATGTCCAGCCGCCCACACGACCAAGCCCATCGCTTCATCTAATATTGCGGCGGAAGCTCCGCCGTGTGCGTGACCGGGCGGACCCTGTTGCGCTTCATTTAGGACAAACTCCGCAGAAAGAACGCCGTGATCGTCCACGTACATTGTGATTCCAATACTGTGCGGGTTTTCATTGCCGCACACAAAGCACCAGCCATGATATGGAATTTGAGTTTTCATACTTTCCATTTAACCATAAAGCCGCGCGGAGATAAAGACAAAACCGCATTTTTGAAAGCGTGCTAGAATCACAAAAAATAAACGCACGGAGATATTTATGAAATCCCTTTTAGAACGCTTGAATATTAAACCGGTCAACGCTGGCGCTTCCACCGGCGTGGATAATTGGCTGATGGATAAGAACGGCAAGGAATTGATTTCTTATAACCCAGCCACTGGCGAGCCAATTGCTAAAGTGATTCAGGCAAGCGCGCAAACTTATGAGCAAGTCGCTTCGGCGGCGCAAACCGCTTTCCTGAAATGGAGGCGTCTCCCGGCTCCGAAGAGGGGCGAACTAGTCCGCGATTTGGGCGAAGCGCTACGGAAGTTGAAAGAGCCGCTCGGAGATTTAGTCACGGTGGAGATGGGGAAAATCCGCGCTGAAGGGCATGGCGAAGTGCAGGAGATGATTGATATTTGCGATTTTGCGGTGGGGCAATCGCGCATGTTATACGGGCTGAGTATGCACTCGGAGCGCCCCTCGCACAGAATGTACGAGCAATGGCATCCATTGGGAATCGTCGGCTTGGTCACGGCGTTTAATTTTCCGGTGGCGGTTTGGTCTTGGAATTCGGCGCTTGCCGCGATTTGCGGCGATACGGTGATTTGGAAACCTTCGTCTTATACGCCGCTGACTGCCGTAGCGGTGACGCATATTGCCAATCAGGTTATGGCGGATCATGGTTTATCTGGAATTTTCAACTTGGCGATTGGCTCCGGACGCGACGTAGGCGAATTGATGTTGAACGATAAGCGCGTGCCGTTGGTTTCGTTTACCGGTTCAACCAGCGTGGGCATTCATGTTTCTGAAACTGTCGCCAAGCGCTTTGGGCGGACAATTTTGGAATTGGGCGGAAATAATGCAATTATCGTCACGCCTCATGCGGATTTAGAAATGGCGACGCGCGCAATTTTATTCGGCGCGGTCGGCACGGCCGGGCAACGCTGTACTTCAACGCGCCGAATTATCATGCACAAATCTATCGCTAAAGATTTAACGCAACGACTGACGAACGCTTATAAGCAAGTACGCATTGGCGATCCGCTTCATGCGGATACTTTGATGGGTCCGTTGGTGGTGAATACTTCAGTGGAGGAAATGTTAGATGCGCTGAACAAGTCGAAACAAGACGGCGGCGAAGTTTTAGTCGGCGGTGAAATGTTGCCGAACCTTGGTCCCAATTTTGTTTCGCCAGCCATTGTCAAGATGCCCGCACAGACGGAAATCGTTAAGACCGAAACCTTTGCGCCAATTTTATATTTACTGGAATATGACACGATTGAAGACGCGCTTCACATTCATAATGACGTGCCGCAAGGTTTGTCTTCGGCGATCTTCACCGATTCGATGCGCGAGGCGGAGACGTTCTTATCTGTTGGCGGCTCGGATTGCGGGATTGCGAACGTCAATATTGGCACGTCTGGCGCGGAAATTGGCGGCGCATTCGGCGGCGAAAAAGAAACCGGCGGCGGGCGCGAATCCGGCTCGGACGCATGGAAAGTTTATATGCGCCGACAAACGAACACGATCAACTGGTCGAAGGATTTGCCTTTGGCGCAGGGGATTAAGTTTGGAGATTAAAATCCCCGCTTCTTTCTTAGTTGATATTTGATTCTGTTTCATCAAATTTTATTTTCGCCCCAATTGTAGGTCATGCCCTGCGCCCAGATCTGGGCGCAGGGCATGACGACTTAAGGAATCATCCCGTCACGCTACAAGCGTGACCTACGAATTCTTATGCTCGAATCTCAAACTCTTTGCAAAGCCTGTGAACTATGTTGCTCAGGTTTATATTTCCAAATCCCCAATCCAAATAGCCCATTCTATGGCATTTGCAAGTGGGGCATCAGCGGTAATTAATGGAAATTTCAGTTTTTGTGCTAATACTGCATAACAAGCATCGTAGGCTGTTAAATCTTTTTGCTTGGCAAGTTTCAAAGCGTCTTCGATTAAACCTGATGTGGAGGTAGATTTCAGCGCTAATTTATTTAAGTCTTCAAGGTCTGCGAGTGAATCTGCGAGCGGACGTTTATATCTCTTGGTATATTTCAGCAAAATATTAGCGCACTCAATATAAAATAAATCAGGCACATGAATTTCTGCTTGTGGGTCTTCGGCTAACAGAGCAAAGAGTTTATGAACTTTATCTGTAAATTCTTCTTCAACAAATAGTTTAATCCCTACGCTTGCGTCTAGTACACAGCGAAGAACGATTGCTTCGCTCATCTTGAACGGTCTTCGCGTAATAACTTAAGAGATGCAGGCGCATTTTTGGGCGCTTTGAATCTTCTTCTTTGAATAGAAGTCAATACTTTCGCTTGTTTTTTACGGCGTTCTTCATCTTCTACGGCTTGCGACAACATCATTATCACTTGGGCGCTCAAGGAACGGTTGCGCGCATTAGCAAGTTGTTGTAAGCGATTATATAAATCTTCGGGTACGCTACGGACATGTAAAGTATTCATCTGTACTCCTTTTTGTCAGTATAGCATGCTTGGTTGCGCAATGCAACCAAGCCTCTATTGTAAAATATTGCTTTCTATTTTGTGAAGTTTGGAGAGTGAGTTTTTAGAGACGCGCTTGCGCGTCTCTTTTTTTTACCGCTCGCCTTTGAAATATTCAGTGGTGGCTTGCCCGCTTTGCGAAATGCCTTCGCGTTTGAGGACTTTCCAGACGGTGAGGAAGATGATTTTTAGATCTAAGCCAAACGACCAATGTTCTATATACCAAACGTCCAGTTTGAATTTTTCGGGCCAGGCGATGGCGTTACGCCCGTTGATTTGCGCCCAGCCAGTTAACCCGGGCGGCAGGTTGTGGCGGCGGGCTTGTTCGGGGGAGTACAGCGGTAGATATTGCATTAAGAGCGGGCGCGGACCAACCAAACTCATTTCGCCGCGTAGAATATTGAAGAGTTCCGGCAGTTCATCGAGCGAGAGTTTGCGGAGAAACTGCCCAAGCGGCGTTAAACGTTCGGCGTCCGGGAGCAGGTTTCCGCTTGGGTCGCGGCGGTTGGTCATGGTGCGGAATTTGTAAATGTAAAACGGCTGGGCTTGGTAGCCCGGGCGTTGTTGTTTGAAGAGAATCGGCTTGCCGATAAAAATCCGAATTAGAATTACAATTAACAATAGAATTGGCGCAAGACAGACGATAGCGCACAGCGAAAAGATGATATCGAAGATGCGTTTGCTGATGGGCATAATTTTATTCTACCAAATTGTGGTATATTTTTAACGAGGAGTACGTACGATGAATGAGCGCATCCTGATTATTGAAGACGACCAAGCTATTTTGAAATTATTACAACGCGGGCTGGCTTATGAAGGGTACACCGTAGATACTGCTTTGGATGGCCGCATGGGGTTGATTGCGGCGCGCGACCATACGCCTGACCTCGTAATTTTAGATTGGATGTTGCCCGGCATGGACGGCTTGGAAGTTTGCCATCGCCTGCGGACGGGCGGGTCAATTCCGATTTTGATGTTGACCGCTAAAGATACGGTGCAAGACCGCATTCAAGGCTTGGATGCCGGCGCGGATGATTATATGGTCAAGCCGTTTAATCTGGATGAATTGCTCGCGCGCGTGCGCGCTTTGCTCCGCCGCACGCAACCGGAGCGTGTGCCGGTTTTGAAATTTGCGGACCTTTCGCTGGATACCGGTTCGCGGCAAGCCTCGCGCGGCAATCGTGTGGTGGCGCTGACGGCAAAAGAATACGAATTGTTGGAATTATTTTTACGCCATCCCAAACAGGTGCTGACCCGCGAAGTGATTTTTGACCGCGTATGGGGTTATGATTTCGGCGGCGAAAGCAACGTCTTGGAAGTGTATATTCGTTATCTGCGCCAAAAGTTGGAAGGCGGCGGCGAGATTCGCCTCATTCACACAGTGCGCGGCGTGGGTTATGTTTTGCGCGAAACCCCGTAAATTTGAAACGCAGTTTACCTTTAAGTTTGTTATTCTCAGGTTAGCTTAAACAAAACGGTTTAGACTTTTACCATGTCTTTGCGCCTACGCCTGACCATGCTCTATTCATTATTTATGGGCGGGATATTGCTGGTTTTCGGCGTGGTGGTTTTTATTTTGATCAATGTGATCTTATTGAATCAAGTGGATACCATGCTGGCGAGCGTCGTTCACGATATTACCAAAGTGACGCGCGTGAACGCGGTGGGGGAATTGAATATTATCAGTTTGCCGCCTTTGGATATGGCTTCCAATGCGTATGTGCAAGTTTGGGGGCAGGATGGCAAATTAGTAACTTCATCTGCGAGCATTGCGGCTCTGACAACTTCATTGGATGAATACGCTCTGAAATCTGGCGAAACTATGTACCGCGATTCGTGGTTGGAAGCGGCGCATTTGCGCGTGCTTACGGTTCCGCTTAAGATGGGCGCGCATAAAATCGGCGCTTTGCAAGTTGGCACAAGTTTGGCGGTGGTGGACGCCTCACAACGGACTTTGATTTCGGTGATGATGATCGTCGCCATTATTGCGGTTTTGATATCTGGGATAGGTTCGTGGGTTTTGCTCGGGCGGGCTTTCTCTCCGCTGGAGGTGATTACCTATGCGGTGGATCGCGTGAACCATGCGGACGATCTTTCGCGGCGCGTGCCGTATGCTGGCAGGCGCAATAATGAGATTGGTAATTTGGTCGAATCGATCAACCAAACGTTGGAACGTTTGGAATCGCTCTTCACCTCCCAACAGCGCTTTTTGGCGGACGTGAGCCATGAACTCCGCACGCCGCTGACGGTGATTAAGGGCAATGTGGATTTAATGCGTCGGATGAAAGAAGCGGATGAAGAATCGCTGACCAGCATTGATCAAGAAGCGGGGCGGCTTTCCCGTTTGGTGGGCGGCTTACTGATGTTGGCGCAAGCCGAATCCGGTAAGCTGACTTTGAACTTCAATCCCGTTGAATTAGATTTGCTATTAACTGAAGTTTTCACTGAAATGCAGGTCTTGGCAAAAAATAAAGTTACTATTCATCTCAATGATATTGATCAAGTTATGGTTAAGGGAGACCGCGACCGCCTGAAACAAGTTTTGCTCAATTTGGTTTCAAACGCAATTCAATATACGCCGCCAGGCGGCGATGTATTCTTGGGCTTGGCGAAAATTGGCGAGCAAGCGCGGCTGACCATCCGCGATACGGGCGCGGGCATTCCCGCCGAAGATTTACCGCACATCTTCGACCGTTTTTATCGCGCTGAGAAATCCCGCACGCGCTCGTCCTTCAGCGGTTTTGGGTTGGGCTTATCCATCGCGCAATGGATCGTCGAACATCACGGCGGACAACTCAAAGTTGAATCAAAAGAGGGGAAAGGCTCCACCTTTGCAATTTGGCTGGCTCTATTGCCTGAGCCCTAAGCGTTGACTCGCCTGCCTGCATAAACTTGCCCCATAACGAACGTACCAATTTTGCACAGCCGTATTGGATGAAGATCCGCTTCGCGCCGCGCTGTAAATGGGCTCGCCCAATTGAACATAACGCTTCGTTTCGGCGGGCCACGCCCATTCTGCGCGCTCGATCAAGCCAATGCCGCCGTTGTAACCTGCCAGCGCCAGCCGAGTGTTTCCGTTGGCGGTTTCAAGCGCGCGCTTGAGGTAGGCTAATCCGCGCTTCGCGTTGACTTCTGGATTGTAAGGGTTATCGGTAATTTGAAAATGAAAAGGCATAACCTGAAAAAGCCCCAGCGCTCCAGCGCTGGATGTGGCGCGCGGATCGCCGCAAGATTCGATCTGCATAATCGTGGCGACTAAGTTTGGGTCTAAGTTGGCGGCGTTTGCCCAATAGATGATATTCTCGCCCCAATATTGAATCTCCGCCGTGAAAATGGGGGAGAGCCCGGCAGTCGGTTTAGGTATGTTGATCGCGGGGGAAGTTTGCATAGCCAAAACTGCCAGCAAGCAACTGACTACGATTACTGAAAATGGAATCACAATAAAATCAGACAAACAGCCGCTCCCGTATTCTTCCTCTGGGGATGCGGCTGTTTGCCGTATAGTTGTAGTAGCGCGAGCGCGGGGCATACGATTTATTCTCTTTTCTGGGTCTCAAGGACCCGTGCTCGAAAATGATTTATTTAGTTTTGTGAAAATTATGCGTCGTAGTGGCGCTCTCCGTTTTCAGAATTTCGCGCGCCGTAGTTGATTGGGTGATAGGTTGGCTCAGGCGGAATGAATGAAGTTTGTTGAGAACTAATCGTCGGCTTGGGCGCGGGGCGGAAGGTATTGTTAACAGTCGGGGCGTTGTTGACGGGTCTAGCGATTTGAGAAGCTGGGCGCAGAATCGGTTGATTCGTTGGCTGATTAATGGATGTGCGATTTTGCGAGCTTGGATAACTGGGACGAGGTTGATAGGCGTTAGCTGGCGTTTGTTGATAAGGCTTGGATGGTTGGCTATATTGCGGGATAGATTGCCGCATAGGCGGATGCGCTCCGGCGGTGGTGAAAAGGCGATCTCCCGCCAGCGAAAAAGTGCCAATAATCAGCACGCGCACCAACCAAACCATAGAAGCGACGAAAATCGGCACGAATTTGGTTAAGGTCTCGGCGCTCATCACGCTGGTAGATTGCAGGTTGCCGTTATTTTGAATCGCAACCGAAACGCCCCACCAAGTGAGCGCGGCGTTGAAGCCAGCCGCCAAAATCCACGCGCCAAACAGATAGTACACTTCGGCGGGTTCATCGCGCCCCTGTTCGGGCGTGAAGATGCGGGCAATGCCCGCGAAGTCAATGCCGCAGAAGGCGATCGCCAAGATGCTCGCCCAGCGAAATCCGGCGAAGGTCAGATCGCCGAGCATATCGTGCAGGGCGTATTGCGTGGTGCTAAAGTTGAATATTTCAAACGCCAGCAACGCGCCGATGATCATCATGCCCCAAGCCGCGCCGCGGTTGAATTGACGGTTTTGCATAAGATTGCGCCAGAGGGTTTTAAGCCCGTCTCCAACGCCTCGCCGATAAGTGTTCATGTTAATCTCCTTCTGTGGACGCTTGAATTAGAACATTTATTCTATAAGAATAGAACATTTATTCTGTTTTGTCAAGAGGGAATTTTAGGGCTATCGCATTTGGGTTTTTATCCGCTAATCTGCGCCAATCTACGCGATTTTTTTAGAAAGATTAGCGTAAATTCGTGAAGATTGGCGGATTCTGAAACTAAATCACCAAAGGTTGGGTTTCAAGATTTTCAAATGCGATTACCCTACCCAAAAAGATTTTTACTCCGCTTTTTCCTTATTTCGGCGGTATCATTGCCTTTTTGTCTAAAATGGATTAAATTAAAGACACTAGCACGCCCGTTCTATCAGATGAATACAAAACTTTAGGAGAATCTCATGGCAGACTCAAACTTTTATCTTGGGCGTATTTTTGACGCAAAAACCGCCAAAGTCACCGCTCAGGCAATTCAATATGACCCAGCCGATCTAACCACCCATGCCGTCGTCACCGGCATGACCGGCTCCGGGAAAACCGGCTTATGTATCGGCTTGCTAGAAGAAGCGGCTTTGCAGGGCGTTCCCGCAATTATGATTGATCCCAAAGGCGATCTTACCAATTTACTCCTGCACTTCCCGGATTTATTGCCGCAAGATTTTCAACCCTGGATTGACCCGGAAATTATCCGCCGCGCCGGAGTCACGCCCGAGGAAGCCGCCAAAGAAGCCGCTGAATCTTGGTCGAAAGGCTTGAAAGAATGGGGCATTGATAAAGAACGGATTCGCGCTTTACAGAACTCAGTCAATTTTGCAATTTATACGCCCGGCTCCGATGCTGGCATTCCGGTCAGCGTGCTTTCTTCTTTAGCCGCGCCAGATTTAGATTGGGGAAGCAACCGCGAAACCCTGCGCGAAAAAATTTCAAGCACAGTCACCGCTTTATTAGGCTTGGTTGGATTCAATGATTTAGACCCAATCCGCTCGCGCGAACATATCCTGCTTTCCAATATTTTTGAAACCCATTGGAGCGAAGGTAAAGATATTGATCTCACCGAATTAATTATGCAAACCCAAAGCCCGCCTTTCCAGAACCTCGGCGCGCTCCCAGTAGATACCTTCTTCCCGTCTAAAGATCGCATGGTCTTGGCGATGTCGCTCAACAACATCCTCGCCGCGCCGGCGTTTGAAGTTTGGCGTGAAGGCGAAGCGCTGGATGTAAAACGTCTCTTATTCACCGCCGAAGGCAAACCGCGTCACAGCGTTTTTTATCTCGCGCACCTTTCCGATGGCGAAAGAATGTTCTTTGTCACGCTCTTACTCTCCGCCGTGGAAACGTGGATGCGCACGCAAAGCGGCTCTTCCGCCTTACGCGCCTTGCTCTACATGGATGAAATTTACGGCTATCTTCCGCCCACTGCCGTGCCGCCTTCAAAAGGTCCTTTGCTTCGGATGTTAAAACAAGCCCGCGCCTTTGGCTTGGGTTTACTGCTCGCCACTCAAAACCCAGTGGATATAGATTACAAAGCGCTTTCCAACGCCGGCACATGGCTGATTGGCAAATTGCAAACCGAGCGCGATAAAAATCGCCTGCTCGATGGGCTGGAAAGCGCCGCCGGCGGCATCCCACGCGCCGCAATGGATAAGTTAATCTCTTCGCTAGGCAAGCGCGTTTTTGTTTTACACAACGTCCACGAAAAAGCGCCGGTCTTAATGCAAACCCGTTGGGCGATGAACTTTTTAGCCGGCCCCCTGACGCGCGCCCAGATTCCCGCGCTCAATCAATTGGTTGGAGCCGCGCCTCAAACGGACCCCGCGCCTGCTCCAGTTACAAGAGCAGAGTCTCAGCCTCAGCCTTCAGTTGAAGCTTTGCAACCCGTCGCTGTGCCTACACAAGCGGCAGTCGCGCAACCTGCTCCAGTTCGTCCAGTTGCGCCCGCTCCACAAAAAGCGGATGGTAGCGTCACCAAGCCAGCGCTCCCTTCCGGCATTCGTGAATACTTTTTGCCGCAAAATTACAGCCTGCCAGAGGCGTTCCAATCCGCGCAAAAGACCATGCCGCCGCAAGCTATGATCCAAGGCGTAATTTATCGCCCTGCGCTTTTAGCCGCCGCGCAGGTTCGTTTATTGGATCGTAAATATGGCGTGGATACAGAAATTACCCGCGCCGCGCTGATTCAAGCCGCAGACGCAAAAGGCATTGTCCGTTGGGAGGAATTTACATATAGCGGACCCGCTTTAGATAAAATTGAAAATGCGCCAGTCGCTTCGGCTCGCTTTGGCATTGTGGATTTGCCTTTCAACAACCCCAAGCAAATGACCGCCCTCCAAAAAGATTTTACGGATTGGGTCTTTAGAAATTCAGAAACTACCGCTCGCGCAAACGCCAAGCTGAAAGTTTTTGCAGGTCCCGATATCACCGCCGCCGAATTTATGAAGCAATGCGCGGAATCCGCCCGCGAAGCTTGTGATGCGGAGATCGAAAAGAAAACCGCCACGTTGGATCGAAAAATCCGCGCGCTGGAAGATAGACTAGGTCGAGAACGAAGCGAACTGCAAGAAGATCAAGCTGAATTGCAAAATCGCAATATTGAATCCTATGCTAATTTAGCTGAACTCGGCGCCAGTTTATTTGGGCTAACCAGAAAAAAATCGGTCACTACGCAATTCACAAAACATCGTTTGGCGCAAAGCGCCAAAGCGCAAGTGCAAGAATCGCAAGAGACGATTGACCGCTTATCCGCAGACTTAGAAAGCTTAGAAAAAGAACGAAGCACAATTGAAGCTGAAATCACCAAGCGCTGGGGGAGCATCGTCTCGGAAGTGGACGAGATCACAGTTAAGCCGAAGAAAACGGACGTATATGTAAACATCTTCGGGATTGGCTGGGCGCCTTATTACATCGTCCAAACGAATGAAGGCGCGCTCGAATTGCCCGCTTTTGGCGCAGAACGATAAAGCGCGAAGTTTTTTCGCGCAAGCCGAATAATAAAAGGAGAGCGAGATAAAATCTCGCTCTCCTTTTTTAGACCTTTACCAAATTTGCGTCAATGATTGGGCGCCACCAGTTGATTTTTAGCGCAGAAACCCACGCATATTCATCCTGTCCGTAATCCACGCCGCCCGGCGCGCGATGGACTGTGCCGTGTTCCAAAAGCCATTCTTCAAATTCATTTTTGGGGATTAGATTCGTCTGCCCGCCATACAGTTGTTGTAAAAATTGTTGCGACCCAAAATAAGCGGCGAGAATGCTCTCCGCGCGATGACCAAAGCTGTGAATCATCTCGCGCACGCCGCGCTCGTAATTGAAGCCCATCATCACAAAACGCCTGCACGGCAATTCCAAACCCGGCGCATTACACCAAAACGCTTTTTCTCCAGCCATACGGCTTTCATAAAATCCGAAATACGGACCGCCAAACAGCCAAACCTCATCAATAATTTTATTTTCAATCGCCTGAACGATTTCATAATCGCGGACGATCCGCGCATAATCCGCGAGCAAGAAATTGCCGCGTTCATCTTTGAGCGCGGCTTGCCCGTTTTGCCGCGCTTGCGTCCAGGTCGCGTCGTTATATTGTTGTCCATTTGCAAAAACTGGATAAAGCGGCACATCCAAAATTTTGATCGGTTTGTAGATCAACATCTTGTGGCTGGCTTGGATCATGGCTTCGGTATATTCTTCCGCTAAAACATTCGCCTGACCCCACTCGGCGGGGATTGCCGGCGTTCTAAAATTGAGCGCCAATATTTTGCTCACTTTGGCGGGCTTAGGCATACGCCTGAAATTAAACGGCATGGAAATCGCTCCTGCTTTGAGATGACGGTTAAGCTCTATTCTAGCGCTCACCGCCGATGAATAGAATATCTAGGTTAATATTTTATCCCTGCTCAAGCCGCCGTCCTCGGCGGCGGGGACGCCGCCTTGAGCGATGGTTTGTAAAATTTATTTCGACCGACTACTTAACGCTCACCGCGGACGAATAGAATAGCTAAGTTAATATTTTGCGCGTTTCGGCAACGTCCGCGTGAATCTTTTCGATCAGCGCTTCAATCGAATCAAATTTCAATTCGTCTCGAATGCGGGCGCTGAATTCTAATTTCAAATCCGCTCCGTAAATATCGCGGTCAAAATCGAGCAGGTAGGCTTCGAGGCTGGGCGTTTTACGCTCCGGCGTGAAAGTTGGGTTGAAGCCGATGTTCGTCGCCGCCATAAATTTTTCGCCGCCCAAATATGCCCAGCAAGCGTAAATGCCGTTAGCGGGCGCGGCTTTTTGCGGAGGATAATCCACATTGGCGGTTGGAAAGCCAAGCGCCCGCCCGCGTTGCGCGCCGCGAATCACTTCTCCGCTCAGGGTATAAGGATGACCAAGCAGTTGTTTCGCTTCAGCGATCTTGCCGCTGGAAATTAATTTACGAATTTCAGTGGATGAAATCACGCCGCTTGCGCCGCTCAAAGCTGGGATGATCTCGAGGGCATATTCTAGCTCCTTGCCGATTTCGCCCAAACGCGCCGCATTGCCTTCGCGGTTTTTGCCCAAAGCAAAATCATAGCCGATGAGCAGGCGCTTGAGTCCGAGGCGCGCTTTCAGCTTGGACATGTATTCGTAAGCCGAAGCAGTTGAAAGGTCCGGCGTGAAGCGCTGAGTGATGACATAATCCACGCCAAACGCGGCAAGCAGATCGGCGCGCTCGTCTGGCGTAGTTAGATATTTAATTTCCTTCCCCGCTAAAACTTGGGCTGGGTGAGGGTCAAAAGTGAGGACGATCGCCGCTTCATTTTGCGCGTGGGCGATTTGAACAAGCTTATGGAGGATGGCTTGGTGGCCGCGATGCACGCCGTCAAATACGCCGATGGTGAGGTGCGTATTTTGGAGTTTTAGTTCTTCGAGGGAATGAATATGTTTCATGGAATTAAATACAGCCGCCAAGCTGGCGGCTGTAACTATTTGTAAAAGTTATTCTGAAGCGAAGAAAACTTTTTTCGGTTGCCATTCTTGTGAACCGTCTGCGTTGATGACGAGTTCCATCAGCGCGACCAATTCGCCCTGCGTGCTAATGCCGCGAACTTTTTGATTTTCGGTATCGGCTTCTTTGGCTTTGACGCGGTGTCCGTGACGCACGCCTTCAACTTCATCTGGGTTGAGTTCAATGGAGGGCCAATCGCCGAGGGCTTCGGCGGCGGGGATTAAATATTGATACCAATTGCCGGCGGTGAAAGCTTCTTGTAATTTGCGGAGCGGGGTTGCATCGCGTAAAGAGAAGCGCCCGCTTTTGGTGCGGCGCAAGCCGACGAGATATGCGCCACAGCCAAGTTTGATGCCGAGATCGTTTGCCAATGAGCGGACGTATGTGCCTGAGGAGCAGTGGACGTCAATGACCGCTTCCGGCGGCGCCCATTCCAACACTTCAAGGTGATGGACGGTGATGGTGCGCGGAGCGAGTTCGACTTCTTCGCCTTTGCGCGCCATTTCGTAGGCTTTGCGTCCTTGCACTTTCACGGCGGAGTAGGGCGGGGGAGTTTGTTCAATTTCGCCGACGAAGGTTTGTAAGGCTTCTTCAAATTGCGCTTCGGTGACGTTTACCGGATTTTCCGTGCGCTTGACTTGACCTTCAGCGTCGAAGGTATCGGTGGTGCCGCCCATGCGGATGATGGCTTGATAGCGCTTATCGGATGCGGAGACGTATTCGCTTAAGCGCACGGCTGGTCCAACTAAAATGACCAACACGCCGGAAGCGCGCGGGTCGAGCGTGCCGGTGTGTCCGGCGCGGCGTAAGCCGGTGCCGTTGCGAATGGCTTGGACTACGTCGTGAGAAGTCATACCTACGGGTTTATCTACCACTAAGACCCCGGAGATGGCGTTTTTAACATCTTGACTGTTCATGGATTCCTCCTGAAAATTCTTTCAGTTTAGCGTACTAAATTTAGATTTGACTGGCAATCGAACTTTAGGGTGAGTTTGATTTATGGACTTTGCAGTTTTAACATTTCCCGGGTGACCTTAAGCGCTTCTTTTTGGACTTCGCTCAAGTTTCCCTCAATATCTGCTCCTGCCGCCGCGGCATGACCTCCGCCTTGAAAGTGTTTGGCAATCGGCGAAACGTCTATCCCATCTGCCAGGGCGCGCCACGAAATTTTTACGTGATTGTTTCCTTGCTCAACGAAAACCATGCCGACTTTGTTCCCGTCAATCGCGGAGATGAGGTTGATTAAGTCGGCGTCGTCATTGCCGCCGTACCCCGCCGCTTTGCGATCTTCTACGGTGAGAGCGCACCAGACAATGCCGTCTTTATGCTTAATGTTGGAAAGCCCCGCGCCCCAATATTTTGCGGCGGGGAATGTTTTGCTAACGAGGGCTTGCATGTAAATTTTGGAGAGGTCTGCGCCGGTTTCCATTAATGCGGCGGCTTGTCTTAATGCTTCAGGCGTGGTGTTGGGCGTGCGAAAGCCTAAAGTGTCGGTGATGATTCCGGTTAGTAAAGCGGCGGCAACGGGTTGGGTAATCGCTAAACCCCATTGCGGGAGGTATTTGGTCAAAATGGCGGCGGTCGCCACTTCTTCCGCTTCGATCAGGTTTAATGCGCCGAAATTTTCGTTGGTTTTATGGTGATCAATATTAATATCGGGCTTGCCGAAGTTTTCAAAAATCTTTCCGGTGCGTTTGAAGTCTGCGCAGTCCACGGTGATGAAAGTGTCATATTCGCCGCTCGGTTCGCGGACAATGGCTTCACTGCCGCTGAGATGTTTGAACGAAGTTGGCGCGCCGTCCGCTAAAACCAGTTGAACGGATTTGCCCGCGTTTTGTAGCGCCAAGCCCAGCCCGAGCAAAGAGCCAATCGCGTCGCCGTCGGGGCGCACGTGCGAGGCGATGATAATTTTATTTGCAGACGTTAATCTGTTTTTTATCGCCCCAATGAGTTCAACATTCATCAATTTGTAGCTCCCTTAGTTCGGCTTGGACAATGCGGTCAATCGTAAATCAGGGGAGTGGAAACGTCAACTCCCCGCCGTTTTTACTTAGGCGCTCTTAATTTAGCCAGAATCTGTTCGATGTGATCGGCGTTTTCCGGCGTTGGGTCCCAGTGAAAGCGTAGGCGCGGAAAGGCGCGCATCTCAACGCGGGCGGCGAGATGCTTGCGTAAAAATCCCGAAGCGGATTCTAAACCCGCCAGAATCTCTGCGGAACGCGCGGCGCCTTCAACCGCGGAGACGTAAATATCGGCTACGGTGAGTTCCCGATCAATTTTCACGTCGGTGACGAAAATTTGTTTCAGGCGCGGGTCGCTGATCTCGCGGATTAACATCTCCGCCAGTTCTTGTTTTACGCGGTCGGCAATGCGTTGTAATCTAATTCCTGAGGGCATTTTATTTAGGCTTTATCAATTGAAAAAAGCTAAGCGCCTTTTTCTAGAATATAACAGACGGCTTGATCGCCGGGTTGAATATCGTTGAAACTCTTGAAGCCAACGCCGCATTCAAAGCCGGTACGAATTTCTTTTACGTCGTCCTTTTCATGGCGCAGGGAGGAGAGATCGCCTTCATAGACAATATCCGTTCCGCGATATAAGCGGACTTTCGCGCCGCGCCGTAATTCGCCTTCGGTCACTTTACAACCGGCGACGCGCCCAAATTTAGAGGCGGCAAAGACTTGTAAAACGGTGGCGCGCCCTAGAATCTTCTCGGTGGTTTCAGGTTCAAGCATACCTTTTAAGGCTTTTTCAATATCTTCGGTCATGCGATAGATGATTTCATAAAGGCGGATATCTACGCCTTCTTTTTCCGCCATGCGCCGCGCATCCACATCCGCTTGGACGTTGAAGCCGATGATGATCGCTTTGGAAGCGGAGGCGAGCATCACGTCGTTATTGCCGATGTTGCCAGTTTCAGCGTGCAGGATTTTCAACCCGATTTCGCCTTCGCCGAGTTTGTTCAATTCGGTGACGATTGGGTCCACTGAACCTTGTACGTCGGCTTTGACGATTAGATTTAATTCTTTCGCATCCCCGGCTTGGACGTTGGCGAATAGATCTTCGAGCGAAACCTTTTTCTTGGATTGCGCCTGAGTTTTCGCGGCTTCTAATCTCTCGGCTACAATGGCGCGCGCTTCTTTATCTGAAGTGACGACTTGAAATAAATCCCCAGCAGAAGGCACATCGCTCAAGCCCATCACCGCCACCGGCGTGGAAGGCCCGGCTTTCTTGACCGGCTTGCCGCGATAATCGCTAATTGCGCGCAACTTCCCGTGCGCCACGCCAGCGACGACAATATCGCCAGCTTCCAGCGTTCCGTTTTGGACGAGTAATGTCGCCAGCACGCCTTTGGATTTATCCAACTCCGCTTCAATGACCGTGCCGATGACTTTTCCATTTGGGTTAGCTTTAATTTCACTGCTATCGGCAACCAGCAAAATGCCTTCAAGCAAATCGTCTATGCCGGTTTTTTGTTTCGCTGAAACTGGCACAACCATAGTGCTTCCGCCCCAATCGTCCGGGACGAGTTCCAACTCGGCAAGCTGTTGTTTGACTCGGTCTGGGTTGGCGTTTGGGCGGTCAATTTTGTTGAGCGCTACCATCATTGGCACGCGCGCCGCTTTGGCATGAGCAATCGCTTCGCGGGTTTGCGGCATCACGCCATCGTCTGCGGCGACTACTAAAACCACAATGTCCGCGCCTTGCGCCCCGCGCGCGCGCATTTGCGTAAAAGCCGCGTGACCGGGCGTATCCAAAAAGGTAATTAAGCGACCTTTCTTCTCCACCTGATAAGCGCCAATGTGTTGCGTGATCCCGCCGGCTTCGCCAGCGGCTACTTCGGTGGAACGGATCGCGTCTAACAAACTGGTTTTACCGTGATCAACGTGACCTAAAATTGTCACAACCGGCGGGCGGAGTTTTAGCTGAGCGCCATCTTCGCCGGCGATCAATTGCCGCCAGAGCGGCACTTCGCCGACTTCTTTATGCTCTTCTTCTTGAACAACTTCTGGAATTGCCTCAAAACCATATTCGGCGACCACAATCGCCGCGGTTTCAAAATCCACCGCTTGATTAATGGTTGCCATTACGCCATTGGTCATTAACTTTTTAATTAGATCAATTGGGCTTTTCTCGATCTTCTGAGCCAGATCACGAATGATGATGCTGGCGGGTAACTCAATCTTTACGCTCATCAGAGCCTCCTTGCTAGGTTGCAGGGGAGCGAACTCCGCCTGCGGATTTGCAATCCAACCAACCAAGGGCTTATGAGCGCAAGAAACTATTCGTTCATATTAACTTAGGTTGGTCTCTGCCTCTGGCGGCAGAGTCTTCATAAAATTTTCCAGATGGGCAACATCTTCTTTGGTCAACTCAACTTTCAGCGCATGTTGAAGCGCGCCCTTTAATCCGCGCTCCCAACACGCCAAACGGTCGTGCAGGTAAGCGCCTCTTCCGGCGATTTTTCCGGTTGGGTCAACTTGTACCCCGCCCGCAGTGCGGACGATACGCACGAGATTCCTTTTTGCAAGCGCTTCTCGACAACCCACACAAGTCCGTTGGGGTACATGCTTTTTGATACGTTGAGTAAGTTTGGCTATCATCTCAATTCTCTCTCAAAGAGAGGACGAACTTACCAATCTTCGCCTAAACCGTTGTCGCCGCGTTTATGTTTCTTACGCCCAACGACTTCGCCCAAGCCTTCGTCAAACTCCAGCGCCACGCCTTTTTTCTTGACTTTTTTATCTTTCTTTTTATCGCCAGATTCTTCAGAAGCCTCTTCGTTGTTTTGGAAGATTTCAGGCTTCATCTTGAACAACTCATCCAGCGATACGCCGTCTTTGGCGAATTCGTCTTCAATCGCTTCTTCCTGTTGATGACGCTTCGCTTCTTTCTTAACTTCGGCTGGTTTCTTGTTCTCTGGCAGAATCTCCGCCGAGACAACGCTCGCTTCGGGCGCTTCAACCGCCGGAATTTCCTCAACTTGCACAGGCTCCGGCTCTGGGAATTGAATAGCGGCGAGCGTTTCTTCGATCACCTGAATTGCTTTCGCGCCGATGCCGGGCAAACCGAGAATTTTATTTTGATCGGTCTTTAATGCGAAGAGCACATCGCCGATATTTTCATAGCCGGCTTCGGTGAGGATGTTAAAGATGTGTTCTTTAAGACCGGCTTGTTCGAGCGGCATAGAAAATGCGGGAGCGGGAATATCTGAACGGGCGGCGGCGGAGCGTTCTTCTTCCGCGCGCACGGCTTCTTCCTTGATTTGAATCGTGCGGCGTTCCACGCGATCCACAAATTGACCGAGCGCAGTATATTCTTCCGGCGTGATCGGGCGACCTTCCGCCTTTTTTGCCAAAATTTCTTGAATTTGAGGAATGGCTTCCACTGCCGCCGGGAGCAAAGCGGAGAGTTCGGCGTCGCCTTGTAATTTATTCAGGGTATCGGTTGCCGCTTCCGTCAGCGATTTGATGTCAATGCGCCAGCCGGTTAAGCGGGCGGCGAGGCGGGCGTTTTGTCCATCCCGCCCGATGGCTAAGCTTAATTGATCTTCGCCAACGACTACGGTTGCAGTCTTCGCGCCTTCGTCGTCGCCGAGGTAAACGCCGCTCACGCGGGCGGGGCTAATGGCTTTGGAAATATAAACGACCGGGTCTTGATCCCATTGAATAATGTCAATCTTTTCATCGTGCAGTTCTTTGACGATGGCTTGAATACGCACGCCTTTAATGCCGACGCACGCGCCCACTGGATCAATGCCGGGTTGCGTAGCCGAAACGGCGACTTTGGCGCGCGCCCCCGGTTCGCGCGAGATGGCGCGAATTTCCACAATGCCGTGATAAATTTCCGGCACTTCATTTTCAAGCAAGCGGCGTAAAAAGTTGCGATGCGCGCGCGATAAAATGATTTGCGGTCCGCGCGTGCCGTCTTTGACTTCCATCACTACGGCGCGAATGCGATCGTGCAGTTTCAGGCGTTCGCCCGGAATTTTTTGATTCGTCGGCATAATGCCTTCGGCTTTCATATCCAAGCCGATGGTGGCGCCTTGCGCGTTGATCGCCTGCACCAAACCCGAGGTGATCTCGCCAACCTGACGCTCAAAATATTGCATCTGATTGGAGCGTTCCGCTTCACGGATGCGTTGTTGAATGACCTGACGCGCGGTTTGCGCCGCTACGCGTCCAAAATCCGCCGGGGTGGTTTCAACCAACGCCATATCGCCAACCTGAACTTCTGGATGTTCTTTGCGGGCGTCTTCCAGCAAAACTTCAGTGCGTTGATCTACCACGCTATCTTCAACAACTTCTTTTTCGGCATAGACGGTTACATGACCGGTTTCCGGGTCAAGTTTAGCTTCCACTTGTTGCGCGGTAGAGGCGTTCACCGCCCGCCGATAAGCGGAAACCATCGCCGATTCAATCGCCGTCACGATCACATCTTTGGCGAGTTGTTTATCTTCTAGTATTTCATTGAATGCTAGGGCGAAATCATTCTTGGGCATGCTTTAGGGCTCCTAATTAATACAAAAAAAGTGGGGCAACCCACTTTGTTGGTACGTCCGATATTGGGTTGTCATTACTGCGGCATTTTAGCATAATGCCGGTTAAGGCGCAAGGTATAATCTTTATATATGACTCAAAGAAACCTCGATAAAGCCGCGTTACGCGGCGAACCTTCTTACGTCTGGCGCGCCGGTCAACAACGCCGCTTGGATATGATTCAAAAATTTGCAGGAAGCCGTATTCAGGGAACAATTCTCGAAAATGGATGCGGCGTGGGGATGTACGTTGAAAAGTTGACAGAATTGGGCGGCAGAGTCGTCGGTTTGGAATATGACTTGGAACGCGCCGCCGAAGCGCATATCAACTCAAAGGAGATTATCAACGCCGCCGGGGAATTCATCCCGCTTCCTTCCTTGACCTTTGACTTGATTCTCAGCCATGAAGTGATCGAACACGTTCAGGACGACCGCTCCGCGCTTGCCGAAATGATTCGCGTTTTAAAAGTGGGCGGGCGGGCGGTTATTTTTTGCCCCAATCGTTGGTATCCGTTTGAAACGCACGGTATATATTGGAAAGATAAATATTATTTTGGCAATAAATTATTTATCAACTATCTACCGCGATTCTTACGCGATAAACTCGCGCCGCATGTGCGCGTTTACTCCCGAGCCGACTTGCAAAAACTGTTTGACGGTTTGCCGGTGAAATTCATCGAACGCACGGTTATCTTTGGAGCTTACGATAATATCATCGCCCGTTTTGGGTCATTCGGAAAATTTTTACGCGCCATTCTCCAATTTCTAGAAGCTACGCCCTTGAAAATTTTCGGCTTATCTCATTTTTGGGTGGTGGAAAAAATCTAGAAGGCAAAACAAAGAATCAAATCATTGACATTCGTTCCGCTTGCGCCGATTTGAATTAAATCGCCCAATTGATTGAAAAAAGTATAAGAATCATTTCGCGCTAGATAATCTTCTATATTTAATTGTAGCGAATCTGCCCTTTGAAAGGTTTGCTGAGTCGCCACTGCGCCTGCCGCATCTGTTGAGCCGTCTTCGCCATCTGTGGCAATGGAGATTAACATTACATTTTCTAGGTTTTGTAACATTTTTACCGCGCCTAAAACTAATTCTTGATTGCGCCCGCCTTTGCCGTTTCCGTTAACTGTTACAGTAGTTTCTCCGCCTGCCAACAAACAAAATGGTCTAGCCTGTTTTTGAATTTCTTCTTTTAGAAGCAATCCTATCTGTTTCCCTACATCGCGCGCTTCGCCTTGCAATTGGTCGTTGACGATGGTCGCGGCAAAGCCTTCAGACTCGGCTTGTTTTTTTGCGGCCTGCAATGCAATCGAATTGGATGCGATAATCTGATTTTGAATATTGTCAAAAAACTTAGCGTTTGATTTGGCTGTTTCTCTAAATTTTTCTTTGAAATTAGCTTCAATAGAATATTTTTTCAAAATAGAAATTGAAGCTTCAATCGTGGATTCGTCGGGCGCGGTGGGACCCGAGGCAATGGCTTGAATTGAATCGCCAACCACATCCGAAAGAATCAAACTGATAATTTGCGCGCCGTTGGCGTGTTTGGCAAGTCCGCCGCCTTTGAGCAAATCTAAATGCCGGCGGATCGTGTTGATTTCGTCAATGCTTGCGCCGCTGGCGAGCAAAGACCTGGTTAGCGCTTGCAATTCTTCCAAAGGAATTACCGGTAATGTCATCAAGGCAGAGCCGCCGCCTGAGATTAGACAAATCAGTAAATCAGCTTGATTAAGTTGCGAGACGAATCGCAAAGCGGTTTGTCCGGCGAGTAGGCTGTCACTGCCTGGGATGGGATGATTTCCGAGAATCGCAGTAGCAGGCTTGAGGTTAAGAGAAGCGGCGTGTTTGGCGATGATGAGCGAGTCGGTTAATGAAGTCGAATCCGCGAGGGCTTGAGTCATCTTGAGGGCGGCTTTTCCTAATCCAAATGCAAAGGCTCGTTTATTTTTTGTAATCGGATTTTCAGCCAAATATTTTTTTACAACAGTGTATGGGTCAACGGCGTTGAACGCCGCCGCGAGAATTTTCAAAACTCTTTTGTCTTGCAATGCTTGGGTTTTAAATTGCGCTGGTTTAAACATCTCCCAAGTATAATATTCGCCACACTTAAATTTATATCGAGGCTTCATGGATCTTAATCGTCAGTTTGAATTAATTAGGCAATCGGCAACGGTTGCCATGTCCGACCGTATTATCGCGCTCAAAGATAGCGGCAGAAAGATTGTTGGCTTGCAAGTGGGCGATCCGGATTTTGGAACCCACTCGGCAATTGCGGATACTGCTTTCAAAGCCATGCAGGACGGCTTGACGCATTACGGACCGTCGAATGGCACGTTGGAATTGCGAAGAGCAATCGCGGCAAAATTATTGCGCGATGAAGGCGTAACCTATGACCCTGCTAATGAAATTTTAGTAACGCATGGCGGCATTCACGCATATTACTTGGCAATGCAATCTGTGTTGAACCCGGGCGATGACGTTTTGATTCCAGATCCATCTTGGGCGACGCATTCCAACATGGCAATCATGTTGCGCGGGAATGTGATTCGCATCCCGGCCCCCGCCGAGAATGGATTCGTCCCATTTTTTGATTCTTGGCTGAAGGCTCTGACTCCGAAAACAAAAGCCATTGTGTTGAATTATCCATCCAACCCAACGGGCGCATATCCATCGAAAGCGTATTGGCAAAAGTTACAAGACTTTGCAAAGGAAAATAAATTGTGGGTCGTTAGCGATGAAGTATATGGAAGTTTATTTTATGAAGATAGACCTACCTCTGCCGCGGCGATTGACGGAGCAAAAGATCGGACGCTGTTGGTTAATAGCTTGTCAAAATCATATGCAATGACAGGTTGGCGGGTGGGTTTTTTAGCCGCGCCTGCTGAGGTAATCGCCAATGCTTTGAAGGCGGGGCAAAACTCCATTACCTGTGTGGCGCCTTTCATTCAAAAAGCCGCTACTTTTGCTTTGACTGATTCTGCGATGCAAACCGTTACTGCCGATATGCGCGCAGGCTATGCCCGCCGCCGAGCTTTAGTGATTCGTTTGGCGCATGAATTGGAATGTGATAAAGTCAAAGTCGTTCCGCCGCAAGGCGCGTTTTATTTCTTTTTGGATTTGCGTTCCTTGAAGATGACTTCAATTGCAATGTGCGAAAAGATTTTAGAAGAAGAAGGCGTGGGGCTGGTGCCCGGCTCGGCGTTTGGCGAACAAGGCGAAGGTTTTATTCGCATGACGATTGCGGCTTCGGATGAAGAAGTGGAAGCGGGTTTTCGTAAGATTGTTGCGTGGGCGGAGAGACAGTAAATACAGGTTTCAGGTTGCAGGTTGAAGGTCAAAAGGAGAACTATGAAAGTATCTTTTCAAGGCGAGGCAGGGGCATATAGCGAGCAGGCGGTATTTAATTATTTCGGAGATGTGGAAACCGTTCCGTGCGAAGCGTTTGACGTGATGTTCGATGCGGTGGCGAATCATAAAAGCGATGCCGCGCTGGCGCCAATTGAAAATTCGTTGGCGGGAAGCATTCATCAGAATTATGATTTGTTGTTGAAACATAATCTTCATATTGTGGGCGAATACTTCTTGCGCGTTCGGCATTGTTTAATCGTTGCGCCCGGGGTAAAAAAGACGGATATAAAAAAGGCGATTAGCCATCCGCAGGCGTTGGGTCAGTGTATTGGATATTTGCGCAACCATAAGATTAAACCGGAGCAGGTTTATGATACGGCGGGGAGCGTCAAACTGCTCAAAGAATCCGGCGCGCGCGATACGGCGGCGATTGCGTCTCGTCGCGCCGCTGAATTGTATGGTATGGAAATTTTAGAAGAGGGGATTGAAGATAATCCTGAGAATTACACGCGCTTTCTGGCAATTCAACCTGAGGCGGTCAATCCGCAAGGCGAAGCTAAAACTTCAATTGTTTTCACTTTGAAAAATGCGCCGGGCGCGTTATTTAAGGCGTTGAGCGTTTTCGCGCTCCGCGATATTGATCTGACGAAAATTGAATCGCGCCCATTGCAAGGAACTCCCTGGGACTATTTGTTCTACGTGGATTTTGTCGGCGCGGCGCACGAACCTCGCGCTCAAAAAGCGCTGGATCATTTAGGCGAGTACGCGCAGATGTTGCGCGTCTTGGGATCGTACCCGCGTTTTACAGGCTAAGCTAACTAAGTTTGAATATGGATATTTTTCCTCCCGCTTCGTGCAGACTAAATCCATTTTTTTCCAGCACGCGCCGAGAAGCGCCGTTATGATTGGCGACTTCCGCGTATAGCGGGCGAGTTGTTACTTGCGTTAGAAACGCGCTTACTGCGGACGAAGCGACCCCTCTACCCCAAAACGGTTTGCCGATCCAATAGCCGATGCGCCGCTCGTACTTTCCCTCCTGCCAGCAGAGAATATGTCCCGCAATCTGCTCCTTGTAAACAATTGTTCGCGCAACAATGGATTTATTTTTTTGAATGCCCTCCCAATGGCGCATGAATTCTCCGCGATCTTTCGACGGGTAAGCGGACATGGCAAGCGCTTCAGCATCTTGTTGTTGCTCAAATAAAATAGATAAGTCGGATGAAATGACCGAACGTAAAAAGATTTTCGCCATAGTAATTTTGACGAATCATAATTCAGTTCCCGCGTTTATGGAAACTATAACGCCAATAACCCAAATGGGTAATTTAATAAATTTGGCGCTTAAAACTATTGACTCATTTCATTTTGCGAGTAGAATATTGCCCAGTATGTTATCAAGTGTGTTTGCCCCGCGTGTTCGTCGTCCGAAGCCTACCTCTTTCCAGAAGGTTGGGACCTCTTTGTTTGGATGATGAAATTGTAAAGTAGCGAAGCAAGAATGCGCATAAGTCAACCAAAACAGCCCGCCTTCAAGGCGGGCTGTTTTTTTTATATTTTTATCAGGAGAGTTTATGAGTCCGAAATCAAAACCGCAAGTCAAGAAAGTCGTCCTCGCCTATTCAGGCGGATTGGACACATCCGTGATCGTGCCGTGGTTGAAAGAAAACTACGGTTGTGAAGTCGTCTGCTTTTGCGCGGACGTGGGGCAGGGCGATGAAGATATGCGCGGCTTGGAGCAAAAAGCCATCAACAGCGGCGCGAGTCAGTGCATTATTCACGATATGAAAGAAGAGTTTGCGGCGGAATATCTTTTTCCAATGCTCAAAGCGGGGGCGGTCTATGAACACAAGTATTTATTGGGCACGTCGGTTGCCCGTCCTTTAATTGCAAAACATTTGGTGGATGTCGCGCATCAAGTGGGTGCGGATGCGATCGCGCACGGCGCGACGGGCAAGGGCAACGATCAAGTCCGTTTTGAGTTGACCGTCATGGCGCTGGACCCGCGCTTGAAGATCATCGCTCCGTGGCGCGAGTGGGATATCCGCTCGCGGGAGGATGCGATTGCCTACGCCGCGAAACATAACGTGCCAGTCACCGCCACCATCAAATCCATTTATTCGCGCGATTCAAACTTGTGGCATCTTTCGCACGAAGGCGGTTTGCTCGAAGACCCGTGGAACGAACCCGAAGAAGCCATGTATCAGATGACCGCTTCGCCTGAGAGCGCGCCCGATGAAGCGGGATATGTGGAGATCGAATTTGAAAGCGGCAATCCGATCGCGGTGAACGGAGAAAAACTTTCGCCCGCGAAGATCGTGCAGACGTTGAACGCCATCGGCGGAGCGCACGGCATCGGACGAGTTGACCTCGTCGAGAATCGACTCGTCGGCATGAAATCGCACGGCGTGTACGAAACGCCAGGCGGCACAATTCTTTTATATGCCCACCGCGAACTCGAATCGCTGGTGTTGGACCGCGAGACCATGCACTTCAAAGAGATGGTCGCCGTCAAATATGCCGAGGTCGCTTACAACGGCTTGTGGTTTACGCCACTGCGCGAAGCGATTGACGCATTCGTCAACGCAACGCAAGGACCCGTCACGGGTTTGGTCAAACTCAAGTTGTATAAAGGCAACATCATCACCGCTGGTAAAAAATCTCCGTTCAGTTTGTATCGCGAAGATTTTGCAACCTTCGGCGAAGAAGATGTCTACGATCAAAGCCACGCCGAAGGCTTCATCCGCTTGTATGGGCTCAGCCTCAAAGTCCGCGCGTTGAACGGCTTGCCCGTTTCGGGTTTGGATATGCCCAAGCCTGATTATTCGAAGTTCAAGAGAGATTGATGTCATTGCTTCGAGCGGCGTTCTTCCGCTCGAAGCAATCTCCTGTTTGCTGGGAGATTGCTTCGTCGCAAAGAACAAGAGCGCTCCTCGCAACGACATGAAAGGAGACCACATGACCCTCTGGGGCGGACGCTTTTCAACCAAACTGAATCAACAAGCCTGGGATTTGAATTCCTCCCTGCCTGTGGATCAACGCATGGCGCTTCAGGATATTGATGGCAGTCTTGCGTGGGCGGGCGCGATTCATCGAGCGGGCGTGCTTGCGGATAAAGAACACGCCTCGATCTCACTCGGGCTGGATACCGTCCGAAAAGAATTCGCTTCGGGACAATTTATCTTCCAACCTTCCGACGAGGATATTCACACGGCGGTGGAGCGCAGGTTGACGGAGTTGATCGGCGATGCGGCGGGTAAATTGCACACAGGCAGAAGCCGCAACGATCAAGTGGCGACGGACTTCCGCTTGTGGATGTTGAATGCAATTCCTGAATTAAATTCCGCGCTGGGTAATTTGCAATCCGCGTTGGTGGAGCGGGCGGAACTCGCAGGCGCGACCATCATGCCTGGTTACACTCACTTGCAAAGAGCGCAACCGATTCTGTTGGCGCATTGGTGGTTGAGTCATGTCCAGCCGTTGCAGAGAGATGCGGAGCGATTGAACGATTTGGTGAAGCGCGTCTCGGTTCTGCCGTTGGGGAGCGGCGCATTGGCGGGCGTGCCGTTTGAGATTGACCGAGTCGCGTTGGCGGAGTCGCTTGGTTTTGCGGACGTTTCACAAAACAGTTTGGATGCCGTCTCGGACAGGGATTTTGCGGCGGAGTATCTTTTCTGCGCTTCGCTGATCGGCATTCACCTGAGCAAACTTGCCGAGCAAATTGTCCTATTCACCAGTGCGGAGTTTGGCTTCTTCGAGTTGGCGGATGCGTTTTCAACGGGATCGAGTTTGATGCCGCAGAAGAAAAATCCCGATGTGTTTGAACTGACGCGAGGCAAAGCAGGCACGTTGATAGGCTTGCTGACGGGTTTGTTAGCCGCGCTCAAAGGTTTGCCTTCTACTTATGATAAAGATTTGCAGGAAGATAAAGCGCCTGTCTTTCAGGCGACGGATACATTGTTAGCGATATTGCCTGTCATCGCCGAAGCCCTGCGAACGATCACCGTCAAAGCGGAACGGATGCGGGATGCGATTGATTCGTCCATGCTGGCGACGGACTTGGCGGATTATCTGGTGAATAAAGGCGTGCCGTTTCGCAAGGCGCATGAGGTAGCGGGGAGAGTCGTCCGCGCGGGGGGCGAGAGAAATGTTAGTCTGGAGAAAATGCCGCTCGAAGCGTATCAGGCTGAAAGTCCAGCGTTTGAGGCGGATGTTTATCAAGTGTTTGACCCGATGAAATCGGTCGAAAAAAGAAATGCAATTGGCGGTACGAGTCTCCAATCTGTAAAAAATCAAATCAAGAAAATCAAAGGAGAGTAAGAAAATGAATACTGTAACCTGCCCTGAATGTGAAGCCCAAGTTGAGTTGGCGGCTGGGACCGAAGTCGGCGAGATTTTGGTCTGCTCGGATTGCGGCGTGGATTTGGAAGTGACCGCGCTGGAGCCTGCGGCTGTGCAACTCGCGCCTATGGAACAGGAAGATTGGGGAGAATAGGAAATGCGGAATGATGAATGCAGAAGGATGAATAAAAAAAATTCTGCATTCATCATTCTAACTTTTGCTTGTGGAGTTTTTATGCAACGACGATTGAAGATAGGCGTTTTGTATTCGCGCGTGCGCGTGGAAGAGAAGTGGATCTTTGGCGCATTGGAAAAACGCGGCATTGATTATGACCGCTTGGACGATCGCGCGATTCATTTTGATTTGAACGACCCGAAGCCGTGGCAAACGTATGACGCGGTGTTGGAACGAAGTATCAGTTATAACAGCGGGTTGTATGCTCTGCGTTTGTTGAATGCGTTTGGCGTGCCGACGGTGAATACGGCGTCGGTGGCGGAAATTTGCGGCGATAAGTTGATGACCAGCGCGGCGCTGGCAAGAGACGGCGTGCCGCAACCGCATAACGCCACCGCGTTCACGCCTGAAGCCGCGTTGGAAGCGATTGAAGCGTTTGGCTATCCTGTGGTGTTGAAGCCTGTGGTCGGGTCGTGGGGACGATTGCTGGCGAAGGTCAATGACCGCGATGCGGCAGAGGCGGTGCTGGAACATAAATCCACGCTTGGGTCGGTGCAACATTCCGTTTTTTATATTCAGGAATATATTGAAAAGCCTGGGCGCGACATCCGCGCGATTGTGATCGGCGATAAAGTGTTGACGGCGATGTATCGCAAGTCGGAGCATTGGATCACGAACACGGCTCGCGGCGGAGAAGGGGAGTTGTGTCCCATCACGCCTGAGATCGAGGATTTGTGCCTGCGGGCGGCGAAGTCTGTGGGCGGCGGCGTGCTGGCTGTGGATTTGGTCGAACACTCCGAAAAGGGATTGGTGGTCAACGAGATCAATCACACGATGGAGTTCCACACGATGCAACCCGTGAGCGGGATTGATATTGCGGGCGAGATTGTGGAATATGCGGTGAAAGTGGTAAACGGACTTTGAAACGGACTCTATAGCGGATGCACGGATGTTTGTAAACGGACTCTGTCACGGACTCACGGATGAGAACGGACTTTGAAACGGACTTTGTCACGGATTCACGGATGAGAACGGATTGATAAGCGGACTTTAAAACGGATTCACGGATGGGAACGGATTTTGAAGCGGATAAACGGATGTTGGTAATAAATTTTGTTCCCTCCGTTTTAATCCGCTATTCCGTGAAAGAGTCCGTTTATGAAATTGGATGATTGGAGCAATGATGGATGTTCAAACAATGCAAATGACGGTCAGCCCGAAGTTGATGGTTAAAAAAGATTTTCTGCACATCGCCGATCTTTCTTCGGCAGAGACGCAGGAGTTGTTAGACCTGGCGATTGATTTGAAGAAGGAATATTTCAATGGCGGGAATGATCCGCTATTGAAGGGCAAGGCTTTGGCGATGGTGTTTCAGAAGCCAAGTTTACGCACGCGCGTTTCGTTTGAGATGGCGATGCAACATTTGGGCGGTCACGCGCTGTACCTTTCGCCCGCAGAGATCGGACTCGGCAAGCGCGAATCGATTGCGGATGTGGCGCGAGTCTTATCGGGTTATGTGCAAGGGATTATGGCGCGCGTTTTTGAACATGAACATATCATTGAATTGGCTAAATGGTCGAGCGTACCTGTGATCAATGGACTCACCGATTACAACCATCCCTGCCAAGCGTTAGCCGATGCATTAACAATTCAGGAAAAGTTTGGTAAAGTCAGGGGTTTGAATGTCACGTTTATCGGCGATGGAAATAATGTCGCGGTTTCATTGATGCACGTCTGCGCGAAACTCGGCTGGAACTTTATGATTGCGAATCCTGTTGGCTATGAAATGAATGCGAACGCAATTGAATTGGCGAAACAAATTGCAAATGAAACAGGCGCGGAGATTGATTTCCATAACAACCCGCATGACGCTGTGAAAGGCGCGAACGTGATTTATACCGATACATGGACCAGCATGGGACAGGAAGAAGAAACTGCCAAACGCGAAGAAACGTTTGCAGAATATCAAGTCAATCAGCAGTTGGTGAGCGAGGCGGAGAACGACGCGATCGTAATGCACTGTTTGCCCGCGCATCGCAATCACGAACTGACCGATGAAGTTGCGGACGGTTTACAGTCCGTTATTTTTCCGCAGGCGCATAACAGGCTTCATGCTCAAAAAGCAATCTTGGCGCGTGCATTTGGGGTTGCCTGACGATCAGAGCAAGTTATGAACGGACTCTAAAACGGATTCACGGTATAAACGGAGGAATTATTGATGGTTACAGTTTCGATTATCGGCGGTTCGGGCTATGGCGGCGGCGAGTTGATTCGGTTATTGCTGGGTCATCCCAATGTTGAAATCAAGCAAGTCACATCGCGTTCGCGGGTGGGCGAGTATGTGTATCAGACGCATCCCAATTTGAGAAAGCGGACGCAATTGAAATTCAGCGATCCATCGCAATTGGAATCTGTTGACGTTTTATTTTTGGCGCAACCGCATGGTCAGGCGCAAAAAAATATCGAAGCGTATGCAAAACTTGGCGCGAAAATTATTGATCTCTCGGCGGACTTCCGTTTGCGCGACGAAAATTTTTATGAGCAATGGTACGGAGAAAAACATGCCGCGCCCGAATGGTTGAGCAAGTTTGTGTACGGTCTGCCTGAACTGCATCGCGCGGAAATGGCGAACGCAAGTTATATCAGTGGCGTGGGTTGTAACGCTACGGCAAGCAACCTCGCTCTGCTTCCTTTGGTCAAAGCGGATTTGTTGGACTTATCATCCCCAATTTTTATTGAAATTAAAGTCGGTTCGTCTGAGGGCGGCGCGGAAGGAAACTCTGGTTCGCTTCATGCGGAACGCGCGAATGTGATCCGCACGTTTTCGGCTTTTGGTCACCGCCACACGGCGGAAGTGATTCAGGAAATGGGCGTAAAAGACGTTTCGTTGACGATGACCGCTGTGGATTTGGTGCGTGGCGTGTTGGCGACGGCTCATGCCAAGGTGAAGGTTGGTACGGCGACCAAAGATTTGTGGAAAGCCTATAGAGCGGCGGCGAACGAGAATCCGTTCATTCGCGTGGTCAAAGAACAACGCAGCATTTATCGCGTGCCTGAGCCGAAAATTTTGGCTGGCTCAAACTATGCGGATTTAGGCTTTGAGTTGGATGAAAGCAACGGTCACATCGTAGCCATGTCCGCGATTGATAATTTGATGAAGGGCGCATCTGGTTCGGCGGTGCAGTGTATGAACTTGATGATGGGCTGGGATGAGTCGCTGGGGCTGGAGTTTATGGGGTTGCATCCGATTTAGATATGTCATTGCGAGGGCGTTCTTGCTCTTTGCCCGAAGCAATCCCCATGTAACAGGAGATTGCTTCGTCGGGAAGAACGCCCTCCTCGCAACGACATGATATGTACTGGAGAACTTATGGATATTACAGTTGTAAAGTTAGGCGGCACGGAGGGCGTGGATTTTTCCGCGATCTGCGCCGATGCGAAGGAATTGTTACAGCAAGGCAAACGCCTTATCTTTGTGCATGGCGGCTCGGCGGAGGCGAATGCGTTGGGCGAGGGCTTGGGCGCGCCGCCGAAGATGATCACTTCGCCTTCGGGTTATACGTCAAGATATACGGATCGAAAAACGCTTGAAATCTTTTTGATGGCGGTGAACGGCAAAGTCAATTCGCTATTGACGGAGCAATTGCAGATGCTGGGAGTCAATGCCTTTGGGCTATGCGGGCTGGACGGCAAGTTGATGCAAGCCGTGAGAAAAGAATCCGTTCAGAGTATTGAAAACGGCAAACGGAAAATTATCCGCGATGATTACACGGGAAAGATAGAACAGATAAATGGTAATTTGTTATTGGCGCTTTTAGATATGGGCTATCTGCCCGTGATTGCGCCAGTGGCGGTGAGCGAAAAAGGTGAGGCGTTGAACGTGGATGCAGACCGTGCGGCGGCGATGGTCGCATCCGCTTTGCAGGCGGAGAATCTCTTGTTGCTCACGGCGGTGCCTGGACTGATGAAAAATTTTCCAGACGAGTCAACGCTCATTCGGCAACTGCCGATGAACCAGTTATCGGCGGCGAGTGAGGCGGCGCAAGGTCGCATGAAGAAAAAAGTATTAGGCGCGGAAGAAGCGCTGAAGGGCGGCGTGAGTCGCGTCATCATCGCGGACGGTCGTATTCAAAATCCAATCTCAAATGCTTTGGCAGGAAATGGAACAGTGATCCAATGAACACCAATGAAATTGTCGAAATTGAAAACGCGCACACATCGGGGACGTACGCCAAACAACCGTTTGCCATTGTGCGCGGACAAGGCGCGTTGTTGTATGATGCCGATGGAAAAGAATATTTAGATTGTTCATCTGGGCATGGCGTGGCGAATCTCGGTCATGCTCACCCGAAAGTTGCCGAGGCGATCTATAAGCAGGCGAACACGCTGATCACTTTATTCGAGTCGTTCCCGAACGATCAACGCGCCATGTTGATGAAAAAAATTACTTCATTAGTAGATGGCTTGGATCGAGTCTTTTTGTGCAACTCTGGGACGGAATCGGTGGAGGCGGCGTTCAAGTTTGCGCGTATCTCCACTGGCAGAAAAAATATCGTCGCGGCGATGCGCGCCTTTCATGGACGGACGTATGGTTCGTTATCGGCAACCTATAATAAAAAATATCGCGAAGGCTTTGACCCGCTCGTGCCTGGCTTTAGTCATGTAGCGTATAACAATATCGAAGCGTTGGATAAGGCGGTCAATGAAGAAACTGCGGCGGTGATTTTAGAAATGGTGCAAGGCGAAGGCGGCGTGTATCCTGCGAGCGTTGAATATGTGCAAGCGGCGCGCAGAATTTGCGATGAACGCGGCGCGTTGTTGATCGTGGATGAAATCCAAACGGGGTTTGGGCGCACGGGAAAGTTTTTTGCGATTGAGCATTTTGGCATCACGCCAGATTTGTTGTGTTGCGCCAAGTCATTGGCGGGCGGCGTGCCTATGGGCGCGTTGTTGATCGGGAAGAACGTCAAGAATCTTGTGCCTGGCATTCACGGCTCCACGTTTGGCGGAAATCCGCTTTCGTGCGCGGCGGCGAATGCGGCGTTGGATGTAATTAAAGAAGAAGAGTTGCCCCGCCAGTCGGAAGAAAAGGGCAAGTATCTGATGGAGAAGTTGAAAGCGATTCAATCCCCGAACATCCGCGAGATTCGCGGGCTTGGATTAATGGTCGGGATTGAGATGAAGCAGAAGGTTGCGCCGTATATCAAAGCGTTGCAAGAGGCGAATATCATCGCTTTGAACGCGGGTATGACCGTGATCCGCTTATTGCCGCCGCTGGTGATTACTTATGAGCAGTTGGATCATTTGGTGGATGCGTTGACGGAAGTGTTGGCAATGACGATGGACGATGGACAATAGACGATGGTCAACGGATTTGGTAAGCGGACTCTGAAACGGATTCACGGATGGGAACGGATAAGTCCGTTTTTGTCCGTGAGTCCGTGATAAAGTCCGCTTACAGGTGAAGCCCGCTTATAAACGGATTGGTGCAACGGATGAACGATTTTGATACATTAGTTGGTTTGGTTTCTCAATACAGCCCTTCGGGAAGCGAGCGGCGGGCTGTTGAGTGGTTGGTCCAGCGGATGAAGTCGCTGGGCTATGATGAATCGTTTATAGATGAAGCGGGCAATGCGGTTGGGGTGATGGGAAAAGGGGAGAAGCAGGTTGTTTTGCTTGGGCATACTGATACGGTGCCTGGCGAAATTAAAGTAGAGCAAGTCGCCGACTTGCTCTACGGGCGCGGCGCGGTGGATGCGAAAGGTCCGCTAGCGTGTTTTGTGGATGCGGTGGCGAAGGTTGGCGCGAAAGACGGTTGGCAGTTTGTTGTCATCGGCGCGGTGGAAGAGGAAAGAGATTCAGAAGGGGCGCGTTTTGTTGTCAACCAATATAAGCCAGACTTTGCGATCATCGGCGAGCCGAATCATTGGGATCGAATCGCGCTTGGATATAAAGGCAGCGCCTGGGCGAATGTAATCGTCAAGCGCGAGCAGGCGCATACCGCCAGCGGCGAAGAGACTGCGGCGGAAGCGGCTGTGGATGTGTGGCTGAAAATCAAAGCCTATGTGAATCAATTCAATGGAGATAAGAAAAGAGTCTTTGATCAGTTGTTATTGACTCTGCGCGGCATTGACTCAAGTCAGGATGGCTTTGAGCAAACGGCGACTCTGAAAGTTGGTGTCCGCTTGCCTGTGGAAGTTTCGCCAGAAGATTGGTATGTGAAGTTGGATGAAATAGTAAGTGACTGTCACTTGGAAAGAATGGGATTCGCCATCCCTGCCTGGGGATGCGAGAAAAACACTCCGCTGGTGCGAAGCTTTTTGAGTGGGATCAGGTCACAGGGCGGAGAGCCGCGCTTTGTCTACAAAACGGGCACTGCGGATTTGAACATCGTCGCGCCTGTGTGGAAATGTCCCGCTGTGGTGTATGGTCCAGGCGATTCGAGTTTGGATCACACGCCGAATGAGCATATTGAGTTGGCAGAGTATGCGCGGGCGGCGGATGTGTTGACGAATGCGCTTGAAAAATTAAGCGCGTAATGCGGTATCTAAATCCCAAAGAATATCTTCAATATCTTCAAGACCAATAGATAGGCGAATGAAATCCGGGCTGACTCCAGCGGCGATTTGCTCTTCTTCCGAAAGTTGGGAATGGGTGGTGCTGGCGGGATGAATGGCAAGCGATTTTGTATCGCCGAGATTAGCGACGTGACTGAAGATTTGCAAGTTGTTGATGAATTTTTCGCCAGCCGCTTTGCCGCCTTTGACCCCAAACCCTAACATTGCGCCTGAGCCTTTGGGCAAATATTTTTTTGCTTTTGCATGATCTGGATGGCTGGCTAAACCAGAGTAACTAACCCAACTTACTTTTGGATGGTTTTCTAAGAACTCGGCGACACGTTGCGCGTTTTGAACGTGCGCCTCCATTCGCAGGGAGAGCGTTTCCAGCCCTTGCAGAAGTTGCCACGAAGCGCTGGGTTGTTGACACATGCCAAAATCGCGGAGGATGCCCGCGCGCGCTTTGGAGATGAAGGCTAGAGGACCAAAATCTTCGGAGTAAACCACGTTATGATAAGCCGGGTCTGGCTCGGTGAAGTTTTTGAAGCGCCCGCTTTTGCTCCAGTTGAATTTGCCTTTATCCACAATCACGCCGCCAATAGTTGTGCCATGACCGCCGATGAATTTAGTGGTTGAGTGCGTGACGATATCCGCGCCCCATTCAAACGGGCGGCAGAGATACGGCGTGGCAAACGTGTTATCAATCATTAGCGGAATACCGAATTCTTGCGCGATTTTGGCAACTTCTTCAAATGGGAAGACGTTGACCAGCGGGTTGCTGATGGTTTCGCCGTAAATGATTTTGGTGTTGGGCTGAATGGCTTTGCGAAAATTTTCCGGGTCGGCAGGGTCAACCAGCGTAACGGCGATGCCCAAGCGCGGAAGCGTATATTTGAATTGCGTGACTGTGCCGCCGTAGAGCGTGGCGGTGGAGACGATATGATCGCCAGCCTGACAGATCGTGAGAATGGCGTTGGCTTGGGCGGCATGACCTGAACTAACTTCCAGCGCGCCAACTCCGCCTTCAAGGCTGGCGATGCGCCGCTCAAAGACGTTTGTGGTGGGGTTAGAGATGCGCGTATAAATGTTGCCTTCTTCTTGCAGGGCAAAGAGTCGCGCGGCGCGTTCTGTGCTTTTCAAATCGTAAGCGGATGTTTGGTAAATGGGAACAGCGCGACTGCCAGTGGCTGGATCTGGCTCGTAACCAAAATGAAGTTGACGGGTGGTAAAACCAAACTGGCGAGAGGCGTTGTTCATCAGATTTTATTTATCCTCGAGTTTTTGAGGCACGTCGTTAATATCAAAAGCGGTGGCTTGATAGACGTAATAATTCAACCAGTTGGAATACAACAAGTTGGCGTGGCCGCGCCAGCGCACATTGGGCGTTTGGCTGGGGTCGTCTTTGGGATAATAATTCTGCGGCACGTGAATCGGCAAACCTTTGTTGACGTCGCGGTCATATTCGCCTTTAAGCGTAAGCGGATCATATTCAGAATGTCCAGTGACGAAAATATGCCGCCCATCTTTAGAGCCGACGATATAAACGCCCGCCTCGTCAGATTCCGCTAGCAGTTGAATCTCGTTTACTTTGGCAAGGTCGGCGCTGTGAATTTCAGTGTGCCGCGAATGCGGGGCGAAGAAAATATCGTCGAAGCCGCGCAATAATTTTTCAGTGGAAGAGAGGGTGCGGTGTTCAAATACGCCGAACATTTTTTGGGACAGGTCATATTTGGGGATGCCGTACCGATGATACAGAGCGGCTTGCGCGCCCCAGCAAATATAAAAATTGGATTCAACGTTCGTCTCGGACCAATCTAAAATTTTGGTGAGTTCATTCCAATAATCCACTTCCTTGAAGGGAAGTTGTTCGACTGGCGCGCCGGTGACGATCAACCCGTCAAATTTTTCGCCGCGAATATCGTCAAACGTAACATAATGATTGAGCAAATGCTCGGCGGCGGTATTTTTGGATTCGTGCGTGGCGGTGTGCAGAAGCGTCACTTCCACTTGCAAAGCGGAGTTGGAGAGCAGGCGTAGTAATTGAGTTTCGGTGGCAATCTTGGTTGGCATGAGATTCAAGATGGCGACGCGAAGCGCGCGAATATCCTGATGGATGGCGCGATCCTCATCCATGATGAAGATGTTCTCTTGCTCAAGCGTGGCGCGCGCCGGGAGGGTGTTCGGAATTTTTACAGGCATTTTATAGTGAATATAAAGTACAGAGTGAAGAATGCAGAATGAAGACTTTGATCTTCATTCTGCATTTTGACTTCTGCGTTTATGCGTTCAGCGCTTGGTCCAAATCCCAGAGAATGTCGTCCACATCTTCGATGCCGACGCTCAAACGGACAAAATCTGGTTTTACGCCAGCCGAAGTTTGTTGTTCTTCGTTCAGTTGGCTGTGAGTCGTAGTCGCCGGGTGAATAGCGAGACTGCGCGAATCGCCGACGTTGGCAAGGTGGCTGAAGAGTTGCAGGCTTTCAATGAACTTCTTGCCGGCTTCCAAACCGCCTTTCACGCCGAAGCCTAAGATCGCTCCCGCGCCTTTGGGTAAATATTTCTTGGCGCGTTGATAATCGCGGTGACTCTTCAAACCCGGGTAAGTGACCCAGCTAACTTTGGGGTGTTTCTCCAAAAATTCCGCAACGGCTTGCGCGTTTTGGACGTGGCGCTCCATGCGTAAGTTGAGCGTTTCAACGCCGAGCAAAGTTTGCCAGGAGTTGAAGGGGGCTTGGCACGCGCCAATATCGCGGAGGACATGCACGCGGGCTTTGATGGCAAAGGGCGGCAGACCCGCGCCGGTGAGAGATGAATAAACCAAGCCGTGATAAGAAGGATCGGGCGTGTTGAAGTTTTCAAACTTGCCGTTGCTCCAATCATAATTTCCGCCGTCCACAATGATGCCGCCGATGGTTGTGCCGTTGCCGGTGATGAACTTGGTGGTCGAGTGGGTAACGACGTTTGCGCCCCATTCAATTGGGCGGAAGAGATAAGGCGTGGCGAAAGTGTTATCAATCAACAAAACTAGTTTGTGCTTCTTGGCGATTTCCGCCACTTCTTCAAACGGGAAGACGGCAATATCGGGGTTGCCCAAAGTTTCGCCGTAGATGACTTTGGTGTTGGGCTTGATCGCCGCTTCAAAATTCTTCGGGTCGGTTGGGTCTACAAACGTAACTTCAATCCCCAACTTGGGCAGAGTATAAGCAAATTGATTGTATGTGCCGCCGTATAAGTGAGAAGAAGAAACGATATGGTCGCCGGCGCTGAGCAGGGTGAAAATTGCCTGCGCCTGCGCGGCATGACCAGAACTAGCCGCCAAGCCGGCTACGCCGCCTTCGAGCGAGGCGATGCGTTGCTCTAACACGTCGGTGGTTGGGTTCATCAAACGGGTGTAGATATTGCCCAATTCTTTGAGCGCGAATAAATTCGCCGCGTGTTCGGTGTTCTTGAATTGATAGCTGGTCGTTTGGTATAACGGCACGGCGCGGCTTCCCGTAGTTGGGTCGGGCTGATAGCCGGCGTGTAATTGGCGGGTCGCAAACCCTAATTGACGATCTTTGATGGTGGACATGAACTGAAACTCCTCTTGAATTTTTTTTAAATAAATTCCGCCCATCAGAAGAGATATTTTTTTCAAGCGCTTAAAAAAATTACCTCTTCTGAAAGTACAAGAAGAGGCATACGTCTATACCGTCCTCTCATCTTCCAGATAATAAATAGCCTGAGCTATTTTTATTTGCCGAATTTGGCACCATAACTTGTGGTCTGGTTGCCGAAGCATCAAAGGGTCGGTCCCTCCGCTTCTCTGGATAAGAGCGAATATTTAATTTTGTATTTTATATCACATAAATTTCACGCTTGTCAAGACAAGTATTGAACCAATTTTTATAACAAACCCTCGTTGACCAGCAACTCTGCGTTGTAAATGGATGCGCCCGCCGCGCCGCGAATTGTATTATGTGAAAGCGTCACGAATTTTAAATCAAGGATGGGATCTTTACGGATTCTGCCGATGACGGTCGTCATGCCGTTGCCGGTTAAACGATCCAAGCGCGGTTGTGGGCGATCCGCCTCTTCCCGGACCTCGATCACAGGGCGCGGACTCGATGGCAGTTCTCTAGCTGATTCAGGCGCGGCATAAGCTCGTAGAATCGCTTCGGCAGTTTGCGGGTCGGTGGGGGTCGTTAATTCCACGCTGGCGCAAACTGTATGACCGTCAATCACCGCAACACGGTTGGTGTGCGCCGAGAATTTTATATCCGCCAACTCGATTTTGTTTTGATTGAATTTGCCCAACATTTTGCGCGGCTCCCATTCTACTTTCTCTTCTTCGCCGCCATTGCCCACGTTTGGGATGATGTTATCCATAATATCGAGGGACGATACGCCCGGGTAGCCTGCGCCGGATAAGGCTTGCAAGGAAACGGCGAAAACTTTTTTCACGCCCAACGCATTATCTAGCGCTTTCAACGCGATTGTGAGACCCGTGCTGGTGCAATTGGGATTGGTGACGATACAACCGCTCCAGTTTTTATTTTTACGTTGCTGTTTGATCAATTGAATATGTTCGGCATTAATTTCCGGCAGGAGCAATGGAACGTCTTCGTCGCGCCGATAGGACGAGGCGTTTGAACAAACTGCCGAACCGGCTTTGGCAAATTGCGGCTCAAGTTCATTGGCGATTTCAGTATGCAGGGCTGAGAAAACGATCTGCGCTTGTACGGCGTTGGTATTGGCTGGCGCGATGACCATGTCTTTTGCATAATCCGGCATGGGCGTATCTAAGACCCAGCGCGTCGCTTTGGAATAAGCCTGTCCAGCGGAACGATCTGAAGCGGCGAGAGCAACGACTTTGAACCAAGGATGATTATTTAATAAAGCGACAAATCTTTGTCCGACAGAACCGGTAGCGCCGAGCACCGCTACGGAAATTTGTGAAGATGGCATGAATGTACTCCTTTAGATTATGTTTAACTTACGACAAATTGTTGTTGAATGATTAATTCGTGCAGGGCGCGCACGGCTAGGTCGGTATCTTCGGCGGTGACGACCATGCTGATGGAAACTTCCGAAGAGCCTTGCGCGATGGCTAAAACATTGGCTTGATGTTTCCCCAATTGCGAAAAGACCTGCCCAGCCACGCCGGGGATGTGGCGCATTCCCACGCCGACTACCGTGATGATCGAAACGTCTTCCGTCATCCAGATATGGTCAATGTCTTCGTCGGCAATTTCGTTGGCGAACGCTTCTTGCAGAGCGGCTAAAACGCACGCGGCAGATTCGCTGGGGATGGCGAAGCAAATAGATTGCTCGGATGAGGCTTGCGTAATTAATGGCACGCTGGTTCTGGTGGAAGCGACCGCGCCAAAGGCGCGCGCCGCAACTCCCGGCACGCCTAACATGCCGCGCCCTTCAATCGTCATTAAGCGTTGCTTGCGGATTGCGGTCACTGCGCGAAGCGCTTTGTCGCTGGCGCTATGGATGGGGGAACTGGCGACCAGCCGCGTGCCCGGGTGAGATGGGTTGAAGGTGTTGCAAATCCGTAAGCCAATTCCCGCTTCTACTACGGGACGGATGGTTTTGGGGTGGAGAACTTTTGCGCCGTAATAAGCCAATTCTGCAACTTCGTGATAAGTGATCTCTGGCAGAGTTTGCGCTTCGGGAACGATGCGCGGGTCGGTGGTCATAATGCCGTCCACGTCGGTCCAGATCCAAACATCATCAGCTTGTAAGGCTTTGCCGATGATTGCGGCGGAGTAATCGCTTCCGCCACGCCCCAAAGTAGTGATCGCGCCTTCGGAGGTTGCGCCGATGAAGCCGGTGGTGATCGGAATGATCCCTGAAGCCATGAGCGGGTTGAGGCGGACTCTTACTTTTTCAGTTGTGGCTTTGAAATCGGGATGGGCGCTTTGGTAATTTGCATTGGTGATGATGAATTCTGTGGCTTCAATGGCTTGCGCGTTAATCCCTGCGCTGTGTACGACTGCCGCTAATAGGCGCACGCTCATCCGCTCGCCCAGAGAGGCGACTGCATCTAGGGCGCGTGGGCTGGCTTCGCCGAGGATGGCGATGGCTTTGCATAAATCCACGAGCGTAAGAATCAGCGCGTTGATCTCAGTTTTAGTTTGTTCGCGGAGGACTTGGTCTGGGATCAATTGATCTGCGGCGGCGAAGTGTTTTTCTCTCAGCAAGGCTTCGGCGCTTGAAAGCGTATCCAACTTCCCGTGCGAAGCGGAAGCGGCTGAATCCAAGAGTAGGTTAGTTACGCCTGCCATCGCAGAAGTGACGACGACGATTCGCTCCCAATCTTTTTTTGCGTCTGCAATAATTTGAGTGGCGCTCACGAGCGCCTCCGCCGAGCCGACGGATGTTCCGCCAAATTTCATCACCAATGTTTTTTGCATAGGACTTCTCCAAAGACATAGAATAAAAAACGCCCCGCGTTTTCCGCGAGGCGTTGTGTGATTTGATAACTTCGTGCAGTTATTTCTATCCAACCACAAATGCCTCACGGGTTGTACCGGAGGTAGTGGTCATGGTCATGCCGCATAAGCCGTACTGATGATTGTTGAAGTAACTGTTCATAACTGGGCGGTATTCTATGGCAGAGCCGGCGATGTGTCAAGAGTTTTAGGTAAATTTGTTAGCGCAAAGTAGAAATGGAGTCTGTTTGATAACAGGCGATTGAAATGTTTGGAAAGATATAATTAGCTTATGGAATGACTGAGGATGAAAATATGTCAGACGAACCTTCTCCGAAAATTACAATCGTGATTGCCGATGACGACAAACTTGCGCGCATCGGCATTCGGAAATTTCTTTCGCAAGTAGAAGATTTCAAGATCGTCGGCGAAGCAAAAGATGGTTTTGAGATTCGGAAGTTAATTCCAAAACTCCGCCCCAAAATTCTATTACTGGATTATCGAATGCCGGGTCCGCGCGCCTTCGAGCAAGAGAAATGGGTGCGCGAAAATCACCCAGAGACTCTGGTATTGGTTTTAACCGCGCACGAGCGCGATGCTTACCTGACAAAAACAATTGAATCGGGAATGGCTGGATTTCTATTGAAGCACGAAAATCTTGAGCGACTCACCCTAGCCATTCGCCGCGCCGCAGAAGGAACAGCCTATTTCAGCGATGAACAGATCGAAAGAGCGCGTCAATGGAAACAAACCGTTGAGACAAAATGGGAAGCGTTGTCTCAACGCGAACGCGAGGTACTGCAACACTTGGCGGCAGGCGAAGACAATAAAAGCATCGCGGCGGCGTTATCCATTTCGCTTAAAACGATAGAATTTCACGTAACAAGCATCTTGAAGAAACTCGAACTGAATTCGCGTAACGAAGTCATTGTGTGGGCGCTCAAACATCAACCCGACGATCCGTGGGCGGCAAAGGACTAGGGGATTCCCTAGTTGTAATATGCTTGGACATACTTATACTGAAAAAGATGTTGGACCGGGTAGGTGTGAGTAAGAATGTGCGCCAGTATAAGGAGGCTGATATGAATCTTGAAAGGCTTTTACGAATAGGGCTACAAATAACAATCGTGATAGGTTTGTTGAGCGCCAATACATCTATGGTGGCCGCCCAAGATGGAAGCGGCGGTGAAGAATATATTGGTCAGGTAAGCGCGACAAAAACACAATCTCTTCCTTCTCTCCTGAAAGATAGACCAGGGATTCAGCCTAATGCATCCCAGCCATTGCCCGGAGGTGGAACTGCCACCGCGACTGCACAGTTAGCTTGGACAGTGTCAAGAATGGATGGGGTAGCACAGAGCAGTCTGAGCGCCAGCACGTCCGGCACATATAGTATATGCGCCACTGCAACGCAATTGTATATGAACAGTTCCCAACAAGGCGGCGCTGGGCAAGTATGTGCATCAAAAACAGGCGGTGGGTCGGTAACTTCCAAAAAATCAAAAGTGGTGGCAACCGTTTACGGCAAGACATGGCGAGTGGATACCGCACATGGGTTTGCGAAGCCCGGATGGGGTGGTTGGTATCCAACTTTGACGGTATCTGCATCGCTGTAAACAAAAAATCTCACACCTACCCAAAAATCATATAACGAGGAATCAGGGAATGAGTTCACGAATAATCAGCGGATTGTTAATATGGGTATGGCTTTTTACAAGTTGTTCCTCCCAAGCAAACCCGCAAGAACCATCTATAATTAGCTGGGATGATTTACAAATTGCACCCAAACCAAGCGAAAACCTGTGCGCCAAAATAAACCCTGAAGATTTAGATTGGGAACAGTTTAAACGAGACTTCCCCTCTTATGGATTGTTTAACGCGATTGAGCCAGAAGAATATCCAAATCGTAAAAACTTGGCAGATGGAACACAATGGGTTAATCCCAATAAAACACTCACATTTAATTGGCGTTTCTGGTACCCAGAAGGAAATGAAAGCCCTATAACTTTGCGCCTATTCGTTCTATTAAATGAACGTCAACTCAACAACGCACTCCCTGATGCAGGTAATTATAGCGATATCAAGATTGAATCTGGAGATGATGTAACTATAAAGGTAATCGTTCCGCCGCTTTCTCCCGGAGTTCACGATTTAATTGCCGTTGGCATCCCATATCCACAAACCGACCCCGATATTTACGGAAGTGTGATCGTGGTAGCTCGGCGAATTACTTTAATTGCTGGAGAAACCCCATCCCCTCCTTTCAGGAAAATTAATTTTGTAACTTTGCCCGCGGAAGGTACGGTCGAACGAAACGACCCTGGAATGGTACTGGAATTAACTTTAAAAGAGAATGGAATTGATGTATGGAATTGGCCCAATCCATGGCTGGATACAAAAACAGACGCATCTATCATTTTTTTTGCCCTACTGGGGCATCTGGATGTTGTCAATGCCGACATGCCTGATTTGAAAGCGTTAAAAACATCTTTCTCATCATTGCTTCTCTTCCTTGACTATCAACAAATTGAGATTGCACCCGGTAAATTCGTTATTTATAGCCGCACTGATAGTAACACCGCGTATGGTCGTATACCAATGACACTGCCTCCACTATCAGAAGGAAAACATACATTGCTTACGCTTCGCATTGACGCCCCGGGGGTCCCAATGTGCCTGCTTTGGAACGAAGGGGGGCGTATTCTGCCAAACAGTGTTTATGGAAAATTAGTTGGAATCAACGCTGTGCCGTAACAGTGATAAAGATTTACATTGTCTTGACGCAAAAGGCTAGTGGTCTGGACGGTAGGTAATTTAACATAGCCCGCATAGTTTTTTCTCGTAAACCTGAAACGACTATGTTAAATTACTTTGCAAACGCGCTACTAGGGAATCCCCTAGTGGTAATTTAATCAAAAAACAATAGAATAATTCTTGATGAACTTTTCATTCTCATTCAATGCGGAGGATGAAAATGTGATATTTCGATTCATTTCAAAGGAGCAAGCATGACGCCGGATCGAAAAAAAATACTGTTTGGCTTAATCGTTACCTTGCTGATTGTCCTGATCGCTTCGGTCTTTTACTCTCCGGCAACAGCACAATCCGTTAACGCGGACGATGTAATTAGAACTATCCGCGAGTGGAAATCTAATAACCTAAAAAATGAAAAATGGACGCATCTGGTTTATTCAGTTACGTTAGCCGAACCCCAAGGAGTTGTATTACCAAACGGGGAGCCTATGCCAGCATCGTACATTACCGACGACTGGTATTATGTCAATGAGGCAGGGTTGGTGGAAAAGGGCGTCTTTAGTATGAGAGATAATGAAGGCAATCTGCTTCAACAATCAGCCTTCCAGAATAATGTGATGATCAATTTCACATTTGAAGATCGGCAGGAAAACTTGGAACTATTCCCATTAAATATAGATTTAGGTTTTGAGCGACAAATCATGGAAGCCAGCAACAAGGGCATTGGGATCAAGAAATCAGAGGTAACTGCTGACGGAAAATCAAGCCTTGTATATGCATACACCGAAGAATTACAGCTTCCTACCCAATTGGGCGCAGAACAAATGGTTGTGGACAGCATCGTCAAAAAAGGGTTCTTTGACATAAAAACAGAGGACCTGGCAAAAATACAAACCATTTGGATCTTAATGGACGGTACGGAAGTAGTTTACGAAACAGTGCAAATCATTAGCATTGATAGTTACACTGCCGCTCCTGATGAAATAGCAAGGAGATTGGAAGGCGTAGAATGAGCATTAGGAAAGCATGAAGTAAAAGGCAATCTCTATATTTGGCGCTCGGATTGGACGCAAGCTGAGATAATTCCATAGAGTTTTTCGCCTTATGCAAGTAACTATGATCCTCACATTACCCGCCTTCTGAAAGAGGACATTTCTACTTTGCGCCAACAAAATGAATTTCCGCTCTTGACAACCCCCGCGCTTAGTCATACAATCGCGCCCAATCAAATAATAAAAACGCTGACGAGGACGAGTACGTTTCAAAGCGATTTCCAGAGAGCCAAGTAGCAAGTTCTGAAAACGAGGCAAAAGCGCAGAAACCGAATGGACCTTCGAGTTGTGAAGAGAAAGATACTAGCCGCTAGTATTGAGTAACAGAGACGGGAACTGCACCCGTTACAAAGCAGAGTTTCTTAGTGAAATAACTAGAATACTAGATAACTAGTCAACTAGAAAACTATTCCACTAGCAAACTACAAAAGTGACGCTGGCTGATTTCTCTGTTCTCACACAGAGAATTTTTTATTAAGCCCCGCGTTTAAACTTGGGTGGCACCACGAGAATCCCTCTCGTCCCTATGGACGGAGGGAATTTTAATTTAATCGTGAAAGAATTAACCGCGAAGCGCGCGAAGAACGCAAAGATTTAAGTAGGCTTTCTTAGCGACCTTAGCGGCTCAAAAAAGGAGCGCCATGCTACTCGAAGCTACATCCCAAACCATTGTTCGTGAGATCAGCGCAGACTTGGAAACGCCCATCAGCGTTTACATGAAACTGCGCGGATACGCTCCGTCCTTCCTGCTTGAATCAGTTGAAGGCGGAGAAAGAATCGCAAGATATTCATTTATCGGCGTTAAGCCCAAGGCGCAATATATTATTCGCGATTATCAAATTGAAGTCATAAAAGACGATGAAACGCAAATTGTCAATTGCGAAGGAGACCCCACATATTTTCTGCAAGAGGAAATGCGCAAATTTAATTTCAAGGCGCAAGCAGGCGTACCGCGCTTCATCGGCGGGTTGGTGGGATATTTGGGCTACGAATCCGTTCGTTATTTTGAACCAAGCCTAAAGTCGAGAATGAAGCGTAGCAAACTGCCAGATGGAATCTTTCTGCTGGCAGATACGGTCGTCGCCTTTGATCATGCGCGCCGCAGTCTGTCGCTCATCGCAAACGTTTTAGACGGCGATAGCGAATCGGCAAATCGTAAGTTGGATGAAATTGAAGCGATCATTCAAAAGCCTTTGCCGCCCGCAGAAACGCGCGAAACAAAGCCGTCAAAAATTATTTCAAATATGACGCAAGGAAAATTTGAAGATATGGTGCGCGACGCCAAAGAGCGCATTGTCGCTGGCGATATTTTTCAAGCGGTGCTTTCGCAGCGCTTCACGCGCGAAACCAATGTCGAGCCGTTTGATGTGTATCGCGCCGTGCGCCGTTTGAATCCGTCTCCGTATATGTTCTTTTTTGATTTTGGAATCGTGGATGACGAAGCGCTTTTTATAGTGGGATCATCGCCTGAGATGTTTGTGCGTTTGGAAGGCGGAACCGCCTCGCTCCGCCCGATTGCTGGCACGCGCCCACGAGGAGCAGATTCCAACGCTGATAGTTTGTTGGCGCAAGAATTATTAGCGGACCCTAAAGAACGCGCCGAACATGTCATGCTCGTAGATTTAGGGCGCAACGACTTGGGGCGAGTGTGTGAATATGGCACAATTAAAATTTCTGATTTTTTCACCGTTGAAAAGTATTCGCATGTCATGCACATTGTTTCGCATGTTGAAGGAAAATTGAAAAACGAATTGACCGCTTTTGATTTAGTGCGCGCCGCATTCCCCGCTGGCACAGTTAGCGGCGCGCCAAAAGTGAGAGCGCTGGAAATTATCTCCACGCTCGAACCTGACGCGCGCGGCGCCTATGCAGGCATGATCGGCTATTTTGGTTTTGACGGCAACATGGATACCTGCCTCGCGCTTCGCACGTTAGTGGCGCATGGAAAGCGCTTTAGCGTGCAAGCAGGCGCAGGCATTGTGGCGGATTCAAACCCAAGCGCGGAATTTCAAGAGACGATCAATAAAGCCAGCGCGATGTTGAAAGCGATTGAGATGGCGGAGCAAGGGCAATGATGAATGAAGAATGATGAATGAGATGCGAGGTGCAAGTTGCCAATTACAAGTTGCAAGCAGTCTCCAATTCTCTAATCGCCCAATTACCAATTACTATTTACCAATTACCAGAAAGGAAAAGTTATGACAATCAAACCCCGTTTACTCACAGGCGATAGACCCACAGGCAGATTGCATCTTGGTCATTATGTCGGCTCGCTTGCCAATCGCGTGCGTTTGCAAAATCAATATGAATCGTTTTTTATCATTGCAGATTTGCACACACTCACTACAAAGCCTGAACCCAATTACATCAAAGAGATTCCAACTTTTATCAAAGAGACCGTTTTGGATTATCTCGCCGTAGGCATTGACCCTGAGGTCAGTACGATTTTTGTGCAATCGGCGATTCCTGAAACCTATCAATTGAATCTGCTCTTTGAAATGCTGGTGACCGTGCCGCGTTTGGAAAGAATTCCGTCGCTCAAGGATATGGCGCGCGATGCAAATATGGAGACCATGCCGTTTGGTTTGTTAGGTTATCCCGTTTTGCAGGCTGTGGATATTTTGTTGCCGCGCGCGCAGGTTGTGCCCGTCGGTCGGGATAATCAATCCCATGTTGAACTGGCGCGTGAAATGGCGAGAAGATTCAATAACTTATACGGCGAGGTGTTTCCAGAACCTGATTCAATCATTGGCGATGTGCCGCTTCTGGTTGGTACGGATGGTCAGAGCAAAATGAGCAAGTCTTTGAATAATGCCATTTATTTATCAGACGACGCCAAAACCGTTGAAGAAAAAGTGAAAAATATGTACACCGATCCGAAACGCCTCAAAGCCACAGACCCAGGCACAGTGGAAGGCAATCCCGTCTTTGTATATCACGATGTGTTCAATCCATCCAAAGCGGAAGTGGACGATTTGAAAGAAAGATATCGCGCTGGCAAAGTAGGCGATGTGGAAGTCAAAACGAAACTTGCCAAAGCGATTAACGACTTTCTCGAACCGATTCGTGAAAAACGCGCGTATTACCTGTCACATCCGATCATTCCAAGCGACGTGCTCGCCGCTGGAATTAAACGAATGCAAGCCGAAGCCAAAGCTACGATGGAACTTGTCCGCCAGACTACAGGCTTATCTTATTCATTGGATTTGTTTGTAGACCAAGTGGATATCTTTGGAGAATACGATTGATAAAGTCAAAAGTCACAGGTCAAAGGTCTTGTTGACTTTCGACCTGTGACCTTCAACTTGCAACCAAAAAGGAATAAAACTATGCTAGTCCTTATAGATAACTACGACTCTTTCACCTACAATCTCGTTCAATACTTTGGCGAACTTGGCGCCGATGTTAAAGTCTTTCGCAACGATAAAGTGACCATCAATCAACTGGTCGCGTTGAATCCGTCTCACTTAGTCATCTCGCCAGGTCCAGGCGAACCGCTCAAAGATGACGGCATCTCGCCCGAAGCGATTAAGCATTTCACGGGCAAAATTCCCGTGCTTGGGGTTTGCCTTGGGCATCAGTGTTTAGGCGCAATCTTCGGCGGAGAAGTGAAGCGCGCGCCGCGTCTCATGCACGGCAAAACATCCAAGGTGAATCACAATGAGCAGGGCATCTTCAAAAATATCCCCTCGCCATTTGAAGCCATGCGCTATCACTCATTGGTGGTGAACGATCCCGTCCCCGCTGAATTGGAAGTGATTGCCTTTACGCCCGAAGAAGAAATTATGGGCTTGAAGCATAAGGAACATCAAACCTATGGCGTGCAATTTCACCCCGAATCAATTCTCACGCAACATGGCAAACAAATCCTCAAAAATTTTTTGGATTTGAATCCAGTTCCGGTTAAAGGAGAAAACGTAATGCTCAAACCTTTTATCGCTAAAACGATCAATCGCGCGGATCTAACCGCTAGTGAAGCGGAAGAAGCGATGAACGTGATTATGACGGGGCAAGCCACGCCGGCGCAAATTGGTTCATACCTAACTGCCTTGCGGATGAAAGGCGAGACCATTGATGAAATTGCGGGCTCAGTACGCGCTATGCGGGCGAATGCCGTAAAGGTAAAACTGAATGCCAATGAAAATATCTATGACATCGTTGGCACGGGCGGCGATGGCGCGCACACATTTAATATTTCAACCGCCGCCGCATTTGTCTTAGCGGGCGCTGGCAAAAAGGTCGCCAAGCATGGCAACCGCGCCGCTTCCTCTCACTGCGGCTCTGCGGATGTGCTTTCCGCATTGGGCATTAGCCTTGAGTTAACGCCCGAACAAATCGCCAAAGCCATTGAAGAAATTGGCATTGGCTTTATGTTTGCCGCAAAATTTCACCCTGCTATGAAACATGCCGTTGGTCCGCGCAAAGAAATTGGTCAGCGCACCATCTTCAATATTTTAGGTCCGCTTACCAATCCAGCGGGCGCAAATGTTCAACTCACTGGCGTATTCGATCCGAACTTAACCGAACCGATGGCGCAGGTGTTAAAAGAACTTGGTTCTAAAGCCGCAATGGTGGTGCATGGCGCGAATCATCTGGATGAATTGAACACAACGGGCATTAATAAAATTAGTCACCTTAAAGATGGCGCAGTAAAAACGTATGAATTGAATCCAAGTGAGTTAGGTCTCGCCGCATCTACCGTGCAAGATTTACGCGGCGGCTCTCCCGATGAATCCGCTGTGATGATGAAAGCGCTTCTTTCCAATCAATTGCAAGGCGCGCGCCGTGATGCTGTTTTACTAAACGCCGCCGCCGCCCTCGCCGCTGAAACTGGAGATTTCAAATCCGCGCTTGAAGAAGCCGCCGCCTCATTAGATAGCGGCAACGCCCTCAAAAAGCTAAATGCCCTCATTGAGTTCAGCCAATCTATATAAACGGACTCCATCACTGAATAACGGATTCAAACGGACGTATCCGCTTTAGTCCGTGAGTCCGCGAAAGAGTCCGCTTACCAAAATCCGTTTCAATCCGTGAGTCCGCGAAAGAGTCCGTTTACCGAAGTCCGTTTCAATCCGTGAGTCCGCGAAAGAGTCCGTTTACAAGAGTCCGTTTACATGAACATACTTGAAAAAATCATCCAACAAAAAAAGATAGAGATTGCGGCGCTCAACGCCCCAGACCTAAAACGCGCCGCCGAAGATTCGCCTGCGCCTCGAGATTTTCTTGCTATCATCAAGCGCCGCCGCTTCGGGCTTAACCCCAGCCTGATTGCTGAACTCAAGCGGGCATCTCCCTCGAAGGGAGTCCTCGCCCCACACCTTGACCTGTTTCAAGTGGCAGATATCTACGCTCAAAATGGCGCGTCTGCAATTTCAGTGTTGACCGATGAAAAGTTTTTCATGGGAAACCTCGAAACCTTACGCAAACTAAGCGACCTTCGACCTTTGACTTTTGACCTTCAGCCTGTACCCTTGTTACGCAAAGATTTCATCATCCATGAAGCGCAAATCTACGAAGCGCGAGTCAACGGCGCGTCTGCCATTCTCTTGATCGCCGCCGCCCTGACTGACGATAAATTATTCGCTGATTTACATGCCTGTGCCTTAGAATTCGGTTTAACTGCCTTAGTCGAAGTGCATGACGAAAATGAAACAGAGCGCGCTTTGAAGTTGAAAGATGTGAAGTTGATCGGCATCAACAATCGCAACCTCGCCACGTTTGACGTGACTCTCGAAACGACGGAAAAACTCCGCCCAATGATTTCATCTGAAATTACAGTTGTGGCTGAAAGCGGAATCTTCACTGCAAAGGATGTGGAAAGATTATCTAAAGCAAATGTAGATGCGATTCTAGTTGGCGAAGCCTTAGTCACTGCTGGGGATATTCCTGCCAAAGTGAGAGAGCTTTCTGGAATGGAGGAAGCGTCACAGGTCTAAAGCCTCACTAACTTTCAACTTTAGACCTGCGACCTATAACCTATGACCATCATAAAAATCTGCGGAATCAAAACCTTACAAGACGCGCTCTCTACCATCGAAGCGGGAGCGGATCTGCTGGGATTCAATTTTTATCCTCAAAGTCCGCGCTATATTGAAAAAAATATTTGCGCTGAAATTACATCCGCTTTGAAGAAAGATTATCCGCGCATAAAACTTGTCGGCGTGTTTGTCAATTCATCCGTTGAAGAAGTAAATGATATTCTGCAAACTTGCTCATTAGATTTTGCTCAACTGCACGGAGACGAACCGCCAGAAATGCTATCCGCTTTCAATGGCAAAGCCTTCAAAGCCATTCGCTTATCCGCTTCTACGTCCGCTAACCAATCCGCTTTAATCCGTGAATTCGCAAATCCGCTACAAAGTCCGTTTACCAAAATCCGTTTGAATCCGTGTATCCGCGAAAGAGTCCGTTTACCAGAGTCCGCTAATCAGTCCGCTTCAGTCCGTGAGTCCGTGACAGAGTCCGTTTATAAGCCGGCATTTCTGATTGACGCTCTCGTAAAAGATATGTATGGCGGAAGCGGCGTCAAAGCGGATTGGAATATAGCGAGCGAGTTAGCGAAGCAATATAAATTTTTATTGGCGGGCGGACTCACGCCAGAGAATGTTGCGGATGCCGTTAGCAGAGTCAAGCCTTGGGGCGTGGATGTGGCTTCGGGCGTTGAATCAAGCCCAGGCGTTAAGGATGAGGCGAAAATGATTCAGTTTGTAAAAGCCGTTCGAGCGGTCGAAAATCAAAAGTAGGAAGAGTCGTTATGTCAACTTTATTAAACCCAAAATTTGGAAAATATGGCGGGCAGTTTGTGCCAGAGACGTTAATGCCCGCATTGATTGAATTGGAAGAAGCGTTTGTCGCTTCACGAACCGACGCTGAGTTTCAGAAAGAATTTAATAAATTGATGGCGTCGTTCGTGGGCAGACCCACGCCGTTGACCTATGCAAAAAGATTATCCGAAAAATTAGGCGGCGCGCAAATTTATTTGAAGCGCGAGGATTTAGCGCACACGGGCGCGCATAAAATCAATAACGCCTTGGGGCAAGCGTTGTTGGTGAAACGCATGGGTAAGAAACGCATTGTTGCCGAAACGGGAGCGGGTCAACATGGCGTGGCGTCCGCAACTGCGGCGGCGTTGTTAGGTTTGGAATGCGTTGTGTATATGGGTTCGGTGGATATTGCGCGGCAAGAACCCAATGTGTTTCGCATGAAATTATTAGGCGCGGAAGTGAAACCTGTTAACTCGGGAACAAAAACTTTGAAGGACGCGATCAATGAAGCGATCCGTGATTGGGTGACGAATGTGCGCGACACACATTATTTATTGGGCTCAGCATTAGGACCACATCCGTACCCGACAATTGTGCGCGAGTTTCAATCCGTGATTGGAACAGAAGCGCGCGAACAAATTTTATTGGAAGTTGGACGACTGCCCGATACTGTGATTGCTTGTGTGGGCGGCGGCTCAAATGCAATTGGAGTCTTCAGCGGGTTTGTAGATGATGGAGATGTTGAATTGATCGGCGTTGAAGCGGGCGGGAGCGGAATTGATTCGGGTAAACATGCGGCGCGCTTCGGCGATGCGACCAAAGCCAAAGTGGGCGTGATTCATGGTACGCGAACGTATGTCTTGCAAGATGCCGATGGTCAAATTGCCGAGACGCATTCTGTTTCGGCTGGCTTAGATTATGCGGCGGTTGGCCCCGAACATGCTATGCTTCGAGATAACGAACGGGCATTTTATACTTCCGCAACAGACGAAGAAGCGTTGAGCGCTTTTCATACATTGTGCCATACCGAAGGCATTATCCCTGCGTTAGAGTCCTCTCATGCTATTGCGGAAGTTATCAAGCGGGCTTCTACAATGCGGAAAGATCAAATTATTTTGGTGAATTTATCGGGCAGAGGCGATAAGGATTTGAATACAGTGATTAATGAGATGGCTAAGAATCTTTGACGCTTAAGCCGTTGAGCGGGTAGACTCGTCAAAAAAATGCAACGGAGAAAAAATGGACGCAACTTTACAAATCCTTCAAGGAATCGGCTACTTATTTTTATTAACGCTTTTGATAGTCTTCTGGAGAAAGGTAGTTCGCCGCGAAGAAGTTCGTTCATTTTGGATGTTGTTTGCAATGGCGTGGACTCTCAATCTGCTGGGCAATATTGCTTGGGCAATTCACGATGTGACGGCAAACTCGCCATTAGATACTTTCTCCGCAGTGGACTTGTTCTATATCTCGCGTTATCTGTTACTTGGCATCGCTATTTGGTTATATCCCCAACCGCTCAAGCGGCAAACTGGAATTTGGGCGGGTGTTGCAATCACTCTTACGGCGCTGTTGGTTTGGACGATTTATTTCAACCCAGCCATGCGGCTTCGCGCAGGCGATTGGGTCAACTTTTTGGGTTTGGCAATTTACCCTATATTGGATGCTTTGTTAATCGTCTTTGCTTGGTTTAGGTTTCGCTCGGCGCAGGGCAATGGGCAAAATAAATTTTTCCTGCTTTTGTTGGGCGCGATGGTTTCTTACGGAATTGCGAACACGCTCAACCTCACAAATTACGTTTTCCCAGCGGCAAACGGCGAATTACTGCCAAATATTTTTTGGATTTTGACCGATACGCTTTTGTTGGCGCTGGCGCTTGGACCGTATAAATTTACGAACGATAAGGAATGAAAATGACAAACCGAATTGAACAGGCGTTCAAAAATAGACCGATTTTTATGCCTTATTTTCCATTGGGCTATCCAAATTTAGAAATATCTATTGATGTGATTGAAGCGCTCGCCAAAAACGGCGCGGACTTGATTGAAGTGGGGCTATCCTTCTCCGACCCGCTCGCCGACGGACCCGTGATTCAACAAGCGACTCAAGTCGCTTTGGAAAATGGCATCACGATCCAGAAAGCTTTGGCGGCTGTCAAAGAAATCCGCAAACGCGGCGTGGAGATTCCATTAATTTTGATGGGCTATTACAATCCAATGCTGGCTTATGGACTGGAGCAATTTGTCCGTGATGCTCAAGAAGCGGGCGCAGATGGATTCATTGTCCCAGATTTGCCAGCCGAAGAATCCAGCGAGTTTGAAAATGCCGTTGGCGATTTACCTTTGATCAGAATGCTCGCGCCAACTTCATCGTCAGAAAGAATGGAAAAAATTGCCAGAAAAGCCAAAGGCTTTATATATCTTGTATCTGTTACAGGCATTACTGGCGAAAGAAAAACAATTGCGGACGGTTTATCAGATTTGATTGCCAGCGTGCGAGAGCATACGTCTGTACCTGTATGCGTTGGTTTTGGAATCGGGACTCCCGAACAAGCCAAAGAAGTTGGCGCGATGGCAGATGGAGTCATTGTGGGAACGGCTTGCGTGCGAACGATTGGAAGTAGTGAGAATCCAGTAGAAACGGCGAAAGAGTTTGCAGGTCAGTTTCGAGGCGCGTTAAGTAAATAAGTTTTATGCTTTCTCAATTATCCTGATTTAATATTTTGATGATTGCTTCTCGAATTTCATTTAGCTTTTCTTTTTTCAACGCGCCTTCAATAGAAACCATCAAACCTTCATTGGCTGTGAAAAGTTTAGATGGACGTGCGTAACTTTGTAATCTTAACATGCCTGATTCAAAATCAGTTTGGGCAATGACAATAGCTTGAGTATCACCATAAGGATTGCTCGTGATTTGACATAATATCCAATCGCTTTTGTTGGCGCGTGCTAAAACAACTGCTGGGCGTACTTTATTTTCTGAAAGGTCAGAAAAAGGAAATAGAAGAACAACTATGTCGCCTGCTGAAGGTACGACCATGCTTCGTCCTCCTCTGGTCTTAACCAACCTTCTGCAAGTGATGATTCGCTGAGCAAAGCCGTTTCAGCAACATATAGAGCAGGCTCATCTAAAACGATCACTAAGGCGCGTCTTGTGCCTTGAATGGATATAGGTTGTAGAATCTTTATATTTCCCGCTTCATCAATCAGAGCCTCAACAGTTAACATGGTTTCTCCTTTTCAAAAGCATGTAAAATTATACTACTGCACTGGCTTGCGTGCGAACGATTGGAAGTAGTAAGAATCTAGTAGAAACGGCGAAGGAGTTTGCTAGGAGCTTTAGAAATTCATTACAATAAATCGGCGGACTAAAGTCCTGCCTCAGTTCATGAAAGTCTGCTAAAGCAGACTCGTTGATTAGCCCGCAGGGCTTCCATGTATTGAGCGAGGGCTTTAGCCCAGCGATGTTGGCGGATAGATCAATTGTGGGAACGCTGGCAAAAAAAGAGAAATCCGCGTTATTTCGTGTTCAAAAATAATTTCCAATAAGGTCTATTACATCCTTGCCTTGATTGCCAACCCGCCAACCACGCTACTCATTGTATTGAGCGAGGGCTTTAGCCCAGCGATGTTGGCGGATAGATCAATTGTGGGAACGCTGACAAAAAAAGAGAAATCCGCGTTATTTCGTGTTCAAAAATAATTTCCAATAAGGTCTATTACATCCTTGCCTTGATTGCCAACCCGCCAACCACGCTACTCATTGCATTAGACTCTTTGACTTTATCTTTGCCAAATAAACGCGCAAGCATATTGGTAAACAGCGGAATATTCGACGAGCCGCCCGTTTTCACTACTGCGTCAATCTGATTAACTTCAAGCCCTGATTTTGCCAAGGTGTCGAGTAAAACTTTTTCCACTTCGTTGAGATAATGTTTTATATCCGCTTCAAATTGATAGCGGGTGTACATTTCCCATAAGGCGATGTTTTTATCTTCAAGGTTGATAACGGTTGCGCCTGCTTTTGAAAGCGCAATCTTGCCCGCTTCGACGCGATTGTAAAAGGTGAAGGCGAGGTCATTGTAGATTAACTCTTCTAATGCTTTTAATCGAACAGGCGCGATCTTCGCGTGAATGGCTTTTTGCAAAACGGTTCGATTGATCGGCGTGCCCAACTCTGGGAGCGCCATCCAATCAGGAATGGCGTGAATCATTTCCAGAATTTCAGGATGATGTTTGACGCGCCCATAACCAAAGTGGGGGAGCATCCGTTTCTCAATGATCGTCCGATCAAAATCACTGCCTGCAATGTCCACGCCGCCGCTGGCATATATTTTGCGATTCTTCGCGTTGCCCAAACGCATCACGGCAATATCGAGCGTCCCGCCGCCGAAATCAAAGATGATCACATTCTGTGGTTTTGAAATGGATTGTTCATAATACAGCGCGGCGGCAATCGGCTCCAATTCAAAATCTATCTCTTTGAAGCCTGCTTCGCTTGCCGCTTGCCTTAATGTCGCTTCTGCCTTTTTATCTTGCTCAGGCGCTTCGGAAAATTTGACGGGTCTGCCCAACGTGACGGCATCAATTGATTCGCCAAGTACATCTTCCGCACGATCTTTGAGTAAAGTTAAATAGGTCTTTGCTAAATCGCCTGGCGTGTAATAGCGCTCAAAAATTTTTGTGCCGCGATAGCCTTCTTTGCGTAAGGCAGTCTTGAGATATTGCAGTAAGCGCCCAGGCTTGAGTTCGTCCACATAGACATAAATATCGCGCACATAATGCATGTCTGCGCCGCGATAATCAATTTCGCCAGCCCATTGTTTTACAAAGCGCCGCTGACGATTGACATTGTCGCGATAATATGCTTCTGTAGCTTCTTGTCCTAAATAAGCGCGATATTCTTTCGTGATGTATAAAACGGTTTTGATAACTTCTGGCTGAACATTTTTCGGGTCAACGGGCAACAAACGCACTTGTTGACCGTCATAAATGGCAACGCCAGAATTGGATGTGCCGAAGTCTATGCCTACTTTGAGACTCATGACGCGCCTCGCTTCTTAACCTCAGCTTGAATCAGCCCAACGGACAGGACCCAACCCTCAGCGGGGACTGAACCGCTCCCCATAATCGCTTGAGCGTCATAGATGTTGATTCTTCCCGAAGCGTCCAAGATCGCAACTCGATCTGCATCATTGACTGCGACTGCGCCCATGAAACGCGTGCCTTGTTCCAATCGCCCGGCTGGAATGAGCGCTTGCCCTTTTGAATTTGCCGATTTTGGAATTTCAAGATCCTTGCCTGCGCGATGAATCACTTTGCCGTTTTGAGTTACGCATAACAAAGATGAATTCGGCGGAAGGATAAATGCTCCGATCACATAATCGTTTGCCGAGAGTTTGAGACGCTCTTCGGTTGTATAAGATAAATCTTCCACATCTAAAGCGACGGTCTTGCCTTCATAAGTAACCAAAGCCGCAATATCCTTCTTGCGTGCCAGCGTCAAGCCAAACGGCTGATCGGATTTGTGGATTGCGCCTTTGCCAAGAAAATGATTATGCAGAATAGATTCGGATAAAGAACTCAGCGCTTTTTTTGCGAATCCACGCCGGCTGATTTGCAAAAAGAAATCGGCAAGCGGAAGATGCGAAAAGGGGATAACGCAAGCCAACGCTTCGCCTGCATGTGGTTCATTTGGAAGCGCCGCTTCTTCCCAAGCCCATGCGCCGCCAATTTGGGTTAGGGGAATGTCACTTGCTAAATAAGTTTCAACGCGACCTGACGTAAAAAGCAAAAGTAAATTTTCATTGGAAGGAATGGTTAGGAGGCGCGGCGGTTCTTGGTCTGTGACAATTTCTCCCTTAAGCGCGCCGACTTCTTTTGTAGCATTGTCCAATTCAACGCGCAGGATTCTGCCTAGGGCGTTGTAGATTAACAAGTTAAGAGTCGATGCGTCTGCTTCTGGCGTAGGTAAATTTGCCAGCGTTGATTCGTCCACGCCGAAGCGACGCTTGAACATATCCAATTGATATTCAAGATGGGCGATGCGTTTTTGATATTCCTCCACACGAGTTCCATTTTCGAGGGCGATATTCTCTGCCAGCAATTCTTCGTTTTGTTCAGAGAGTTCGCGCAAGCGTCTCACCACTAGCCTGACGATTGTAGCGGCTGATTCGGGTCTTTCTTCGACTTCTTTCATCCACTCATCAATTTTGCTCGCGAAAGACATGATCGGGTCTCCTTTCAGGGGAAGAAATTATACTGGATACAATCAATGTCTGCAATTTTTTGGAATAAGGGGAGCGCCTAATTCTGTGGGCTTTTAAAAGATTTAACCACAGAGCGCGCAAAGAACACGCAAAGAACACGGAGAAACCCTTCTGAAATCTCTCTGTGGTGAAAGGCTCTTTAGCCCATTCCTTTAGACGCTTCCGAAATAAGTTGTGCAACATTACGAAATGATTTTTTCAAACCTAAGCTAATATGGTTTTCTCATTATTGCTTGACAAAAACCAATTTCGATACACGGATCGCACGGACAACGCGGAATTCAATGACATTTCATGTCGTTGGCTTGCAAATGGCTCTGTTCGCCAATCAGTGGTCTATGGTGTTTTTGAGAGGCAGCGGCGCCAATTTTCTCCACCTTGTACCAGCATAAGGTCTTTAACTCACGCCACTCATGCTGTAAGGGAACGTGTGCGCCAGCGATGGAAGCGTAAATCCGTCCAGAACGACATTCCATACTACGCTCGCGTACTTGCAAAGCTTTTTCGTCCTCTGCTTTTTCGATCCATTCTTTTTCTGCCTGCGCCTGCGCGCTTCCATACCCTTCAGTTTGTTTGCGAACTGTGTTGTCGCTGACCTGAAACAGAAGAAAACGTTCTGCCAATTGGCTCGCTTCTTCAAAGGCAACCTCCACCCCCAACACCCCCAGCAGACTCGATAATGTCTGTGTTACCTGTCCGGGCACAATCCCATATTTCTGATCCAAGGGCGACTGCCCTTGATGACATTCAGCGCACAGGTAGTATCTGCGCCGGTAGTTTACTTTCCCGAATACTGTCCACAGCACGGCTTCGCGTTTGCTCACAAACTTGGCTTGCTCTCCACAGTGACAGGCTACGTCTTTCCCCGCATACCGCTCTTCACCCTGCTCAATCGCTCGTCGTAGCCCCAAGCCTGCCGCTTCTTTTACCAACTTCCTCAGCATTTGTTCCATCTCATTTATCCCCTGCTTTTCCGCCAACTGTTCTTTGACTTCTTCCGCCAATAATTTCGCTATCTGCTCCAGCCGGGTTGTGCTAAACTCCATTTGAGCCTCCGATTTTGGGTTTGGTCGTTTTCCAACCCCAAGCCTATCTCAGAGGCTATTTTTTGAAAACCCATCTACAAACTTTTAGCGCACCCTTTCAACAAGTTCAACATATGGTTTATATGATTTCATGTAAAATAGTTGTTTCAAATTAATGATAAAAATTGAACCGATGATGAAAAAACTTTCCCCCCTTTCCCTTTTGTTGTTGATAATCATTACCGCCTGTGCGCCACAAAAGCAGACGAATGTAAATAAATCGTCACTTGCCTTGGAAGAGTGTATCTTAACCTCTTCTTTTGGTAATCAAGTAGAGGCTGAGTGTGGCGTATTGATTGTGCCAGAAGACCGTGCGAATCCAGACGGTAGAAAAATTGAATTGCATGTAGCAGTAATTCCTGCTATTAAACGCAATTCACAACCTGACCCATTATTTTTGTTGGCAGGCGGACCTGGTCAATCTGCAATTGAATCTTTTCCTGTAATGATTTCATTGCTTAATCAAATTCATGAAGACCGAGATATTGTCTTGGTTGACCAACGTGGTACGGGTAAATCAAATCCTTTGCGTTGTTTGGATGAAACAGATGAAGATTTAGAACCTGATGAGGCGACAGATAAACTTAAAGATTGTCCAAATAAGTTGGATGCTGACGTGCGTTTTTATAATACCGAAATCGCCATGACGGATTTGGATGAGGTTCGCTCTGCCTTGGGATATGACAAAATCAATCTTTATGGCGCATCGTATGGAACACGCGCGGCATTAACCTATTTGCGTATGTTCCCTGAGCATGTTCGCACTGTCACATTAGATGCCGTCGTTGACCCAAACTTTGTTTTATTTATGGATTCGGCGCAAGATGGCCAAGCGGCATTGGATTTATTCTTCAAGCGTTGTGAAAATGACGAGGCGTGCAAAACAGCTTTCCCGAAGTTGCGAAGCGAGTTTACATCTTTGCTTTCACGTGTAGAAGAATCTCCAGCACAAATTTCTATGCCACATCCATTAACCAATCAACCAATTGAGTTAACCGTCACGCCGGAAATTATTACAGGCATGGTTTTCAACGCCTTATATGTGCCAGATTTTGTAGCCACATTGCCGTTATCTATTCATTTGGCGTATGCAGATGAAAATTATGTTCCCTTGATTGCGCAAGGTTTGCAAGTAAATGGAAATTTATATGACGGTATGTTTTATGCTGTGGCTTGCACTGAAGATGCGCCATTAATTTCTGCCGATGAAGCAAGTGAAAGTAGTGAGCAAACCGTGTTTGAAGATAGAACCTCGTTACTTTTATCGGTTTGTAGTGGGTGGCAAGCAGGCGAAGTCTCTGATGAGTTTCGCGCTCCCATTACATCGGATGTGCCTGTGTTGATTTTTTCTGGCGCGGCTGATCCAATCACGCCGCCTTATCATGCTGAAAAAGTTGCTGAAAATTTAACGAATGAATTACACCTTGTCTTTGATGATATGGGACATGGCAATTTGTCTAGCGTTTGTAGCGTTAACGTTTTTAGCATTTTTATCGAAAACGCTTCAAGCGATGGGATAGATGTTTCTTGCGTAGATGCAGTTGAGGCGCCTCCATTTTTTGTTGATTTCAGTGGACCTCGCCCATAACTAGTCAAAGGCACAAATATGATTCAAGTTCAAGGTCTTTCAAAATCTTTTGGAAAAGTACGAGCTGTGCAAGAGGTTTCGTTCTCTGCGCCCGATGGCGAAATTACTGGTTTGTTGGGTCCCAATGGAGCAGGCAAAAGCACAACCTTACGCATGTTATACACGTTGCTCAAGCCAGATGGTGGCGTCGCAAAGGTAGATGGATTCGATGTCACTGAATCTCCTATTGAAGTGCAGAAACAAATTGGAGTACTGGCTGATGCACGAGGTTTGTATCCAAGACTCACAAGCCGAGAAAATATCCGCTATTATGGTCGCTTGCATGGGTTGGAAGGGGAGGCGTTAGAAAAACAAATTAATTCATTGCTGACTTTGTTGGATATGCAATTGATTGCGGATAGAAAAACAGAAGGGTTTTCTACAGGCGAAAGATTGAAAGTTGCTATCGCACGCGCTTTGGTACATGACCCGAAAAATGTTTTATTAGATGAGCCAACCAATGGCTTGGATGTGATGAGCACGCGCGCGATGCGTCAATTTGTATTGCGATTAAGAGAAGAAGGGAAATGTGTTTTGTTTACCAGCCATATTATGCAGGAAGTAGCCGCATTGTGTAATCAGATAGTGATTATTTCACAGGGAAAGGTCTCTGCCAATGGCACGCCAGAAGAATTACGAAAACAAACAGGCAAAGAAACTTTGGAAGATGCGTTTGTTGTTGCAATTGGTTCTGAGGAAGGGTTAGGATAGTGAAAAAGATTTTTATTATCTTTCAAAAAGAAATGCTTGATAGCTTGCGCGATACGCGCAGTTGGATGACTGGTTTTTTCTGGGCGCTCTTTGGTCCATTATTAATTGGCGGGATGATTTTGATGTTAGGCAATATGTTCAAAGAAAATGCAAAAGAACCATTGCATTTGCCAGTTTCAGGCGCTGAACATGCGCCTAATTTGATTCAATTTCTTGAGCAACAAGATGTGATTATTGAACCCGCTCCATCAGACCCACAAGCCGCAGTGATTGCTGGGGATATTAATGTGGCTTTGATTATTCCAGAAAATTATGGCGAAGGTTTCTCCGCTGGCGAAACTGCCAATGTTCAGCTTATCTTTGATAGCACGCGCCAATCGGCTAGTGTAGATATTGACCGCGCAGAAGATACGATTCGCTCATATAGCAGTTATATTGGAGTTTTAAGATTGAGTTTACGCGGCGTCAGTCCAGAAGTGATTCGTGTGATTCAAATTGAAGAAGTAGATACCGCCACGCCTCAAAGCCAAGCCTTGATTTTTCTTTCGATGTTGCCATATTTCATCATCTTTGCTATCTTCAATGGCGCGTCCCCAGTGATTACAGATGCTACTGCTGGAGAAAGGGAACGCGGTTCGTTAGAACCTTTGCTGATTAATCCATTGCCGCGCGGTTGGTTTGTAATTGGCAAACTTATTTCGGCAATGCCGTTTGCGATTATGACTTTGATCATTACTCTGGGTGGCTTTGCGGCTATATTTCAAATTTTGCCAATCGAAGAATTGCTTGGCATCCGAATTGGTTTTGACATCAGCACATTGCTCGCTATTTTCTTAGTGTGTTTGCCTATTGTTTTTATTGCTTGTGCGCTTCAAACTTTGATTGCTTCGTATGTGAAAACAACTAAAGAAGCAGGCGCCTACTTGCCTTTTGTTGGCTTGATTCCTGCTTTGCCTGGTATGGCATTAGCATTTCTTCCCGTCAAACCTGCCTTGTGGATGATGCTAATTCCAACCTTTGGTCAACAAATTTTGATTAATCAATTCTTGCGCGCTGAACCAATTTCAAGAATGAATATTTTTATCTCGGCTTTGGTTACAATCATTGTTTCTTCGATAATTACCTTTATCGCCGTGAAGTTGTATGAAGGCGAGAGGATTATTACTGGGAAATAACTTCCTTATTGCTTTTCCTGAATCTCACATTTCCCCCTTGACGGATTTTCGTTTCTGCCTATAATCGTGTGAAATCGGTTACATGAACGCCATCTTCTCTCTCTCCCTTATTAGCATCCTTATTGTAGTCCTTATTATTAAAGGACTATTTTCGGTTAGGATGGCAACGGTGAGAGTGAAATAACTTTCAAAGAAAAAGCAAGAAGCCGCCCTAACCATGGGCGGCTTTTTTGTTATCAAAATTCGGACAATAGACGATAGACCGTAGACCATAAAATATCGTCCATCGTCAATGGTCAATCGTCAACAAGGAGTCGTATGCGATCAGATACAGTAAAAAAAGGTTTTGATAAAGCCCCGCATCGCGCGTTATTGCGCGCTACCGGCGTGCAAGAGGAAGATTGGAATAAGCCGTTTGTGGCGATTGTCAACTCGTATGTGGATATTGTGCCAGGGCATACGCATTTGCAGAGCTTTGGCAAATTGGTGAAGGAAGCTGTGCGCGCGGCGGGCTGTGTGCCGTTTGAATTCAATACGATTGGCGTGGATGACGGCATTGCGATGGGGCATATTGGGATGAAGTATTCGCTCCCTTCGCGGGAATTGATCGCCGATAGCGTGGAGACGATGATTGAAGCGCATCGTTTCGACGGGATGGTTTGTATCCCAAACTGCGACAAGATCGTGCCCGGGATGTTGCTCGGCGCAATGCGCGTGAATGTCCCCACTATCTTTGTTTCGGGCGGCGCGATGAAAGCCGGAATGACTCCCGAAGGCGAGGCGATAGATTTAGTTTCTGTGTTTGAAGGCGTGGGGGCATTTTCAGCGGGCAAGATTGACGAGAAGCGCTTAACCATGTTGGAAAAATTAGCCTGCCCTTCTTGCGGCTCCTGCTCTGGGATGTTCACTGCCAATTCCATGAATTGTTTGATGGAAGTGATTGGTCTGGCTTTGCCTTACAATGGCTCGGCTTTGGCAAAAACGCCTGAGCGTGAAGATTTAGCCAAACGCGCGGCTGGGCTGATCGCAACTTTGATTGCGCGTGATATCAAGCCAAGAGACATTGTTACGCCCGAAGCGCTTGACGACGCTTTCGCGCTGGATATGGCGATGGGCGGCTCGTCGAATACGGTCTTACATACGTTAGCATTGGCGAACGAGGCGGGCGTAAATTATCCGTTGGAAAGAATCAATGCGGTGGCGGATAAAGTTTCTCAGCTTTGTAAAGTGAGTCCTTCGGGCAAATGGCACATGGAAGATGTGCATCGCGCCGGCGGCGTGCCGGCTATTTTGAACGAGGTTCAACGGGGGACAGGGATGTTGCATTTGGATAGATTGACCGTGACCGGCGGCGCTCTCGGCGAATCCATTCAAGGGGCGGAGATTAAGGATGAAGAAGTTATCCATCGTTATGAAAACGCTTATTCCAAACGCGGCGGGCTGGCAATTTTATTTGGCAATTTAGCGCCGCACGGATCGGTTGTTAAAGTGGGCGGCGTCAGCGAGGCGATGATGCAGTTTGAAGGTCCGGCGGTGATTTTTGAATCGCAGGATGATGCGCTGAGCGGAATCTTGAATGGCAAGGTCAAAGCGGGCGATTGCGTGGTGATTCGGTACGAAGGTCCCAAAGGCGGGCCCGGAATGCAGGAAATGCTCGCGCCGACTTCCGCGATCATGGGGCGCGGACTCGGCGATAAGGTGGCGCTGATCACCGACGGCCGATTCAGCGGCGGGACGCGCGGCGCGTGCATTGGTCACATCTCGCCGGAGGCGGCGGCGGGCGGCCCGATTGCGGCGCTGAAAGATGGGGATGTGATTCAAATGGATTTAATGGCGCGTACGCTCAATGTTAAGTTAAGCGAGGCGGAAATTTCCCAACGGCTTAAAGCCTTGCCGCCGTTCAAATCTAAAATCGAATCAAAGTGGTTAAAGCGCTATTCGCATTTTGTCACCAGCGCGGATACCGGCGCGGTCTTGATGACGGAATAAAAAAACTCGTGATTGAAAAATGGAGAGCAGAAAAGGAATTGATTATGAAGAAAACAGGCGCTGAAATTGTTTGGGAATGTTTAACGCGCGAAGGCGTGGATGTCGTCTTTGGTTATCCGGGCGGCGCGAATATGCCAATTTATGACGCGATGTTGAGTTATCCGGTTCATCATGTGTTGGTGCGGCATGAGCAAGGCGCGGCGCACATGGCGGATGGATACGCGCGCGCTTCTGGGAAAGTTGGCGTAGCTATGGCGACTTCCGGCCCGGGCGCGACCAATATGGTCACCGGCATTATTACTTCAATGATGGATTCTGTTCCGGTGGTTTTCATCACTGGGCAGGTTGCGGCGCATCTGATCGGCGGCGACGCTTTTCAAGAAACCGATGTGACCGGCATCACCCTGCCGATTACCAAACATAATTATTTAGTCATGCACGCCGATGAAATTGCCGAGACGATCCGCGAGGCTTTCCATGTCGCTAGAAGCGGCAGACCGGGTCCCGTATTGATTGATATTTGTAAGAACGCGCAGGTTGAATCTTGCGATTTTGTTTATCCGCAGGAAGTTAAGTTGCGCGGCTGTCAACCGACGTTACACGCGCCGAAAAGCTCTTTGCAAGATGCGGTGAAATTGATCGAAAAAGCCAACAAGCCGGTCATTCTGTGCGGACATGGCGTGTTGATGTCTAAAGCGGAAGATGAATTGATGCAATTTGCGGTTAAGACGCAGACGCCCGTAACTAGTACGTTATTAGGCTTGGGCGCTTTCCCCGCTTCGCATGAGTTGAATTTGGGCATGATGGGTATGCACGGCGAAGTTCAAGCCAATATGGCGATTCAAAACTCAGATTTGATTTTAGCCTTTGGAATGCGCTTTGACGACCGTGTGACTGGCACGTTGAAAACTTACGCGCCGCGCGCCAAGAAGATCCATATTGAAATTGACCCTTCTGAAATTCATAAGAACGTCTTTGTGGATGTGCCTTTGGTGGGCGATTTGAAATCAACGCTGACGGATCTGATTCCATTGGTGGATGAATACGATCACGATGAATGGAAAAAAGAGATCGCTCAATGGAAGGCGGAAGCGAACGCGCGCAGTATTATCAATTGGGAGCCGGACGGTAAACTGTATGCCGCGCACATGATCGCCGAAATTTGGAAAGGCACCGACGGCAATGCCATTGTCGCTACGGATGTCGGTCAACATCAGATGTGGGCGGCGCAATATTACTTTTTAGAAAAACCGAATCGTTGGCTGACTTCCGGCGGGGCAGGGACGATGGGCTTTGGTTTGCCCGCCGCGATCGGCGCCTGGTTTGCCGCCAAAGATCAAGAAGTTTGGACAGTGGCGGGCGATGGCGGTTTTCAGATGACCGCCGCTGAATTGACCACTGCCGTTCAAGAGGGCGCGAATGTCAAAGTGGCGGTTTTGAATAACCGTTATTTGGGCATGGTGCGCCAGTGGCAGGAATTTTTCTTTGAGAAGCGCTATTCGGCGGTGAATATGCTCGCGCCGGATTTCGTCAAATTGGCTGAAGCGCATGGCGTGCCGGCGCGGCGCGTCACCCGACCGGAAGAAGCCAATGAAGCGATTGAGTGGGCGCGTAAAATTTCAGGTCCCGCGCTGATCGAATTTCAAGTGGAGCAGGAAGAAGCGGTTTACCCAATGGTTCCGGCTGGAGCCGCATTGGACGAAATGTTACAAAGACCCGTAAGAGCAAAGGCGTAAGGAGCAAACATGAACTATACATTTATCGCTTTAGTTGAAAATAAACCCGGCGTATTGAATCGCGTGGCTTCGTTATTTCGTCGCCGCAATTTCAATATTGAGTCTTTGGCGGTGGGGCGCACGGAGAATCCAGAAATCTCGCGCATGACCGTCGTGGTGGATTGCCCAAACGGAGAAATAGACGCGCATCGCATTGAATCAAATTTATATAAATTGATCAATGTATTGGACGTGCAGGACGTGACGCACCAGCCTTCAGTGACGCGCGATCTCGCGTTGATCAAAGTGAAAGTGGGCCCCGAGCGCCGCGCTGAAGTGAACGGGCTGGCGGAGATCTTCCGCGCCCGCATTGTGGATGTGGCGGTTGATTCGGTCATCGTTGAAATTACCGGCACGGAAGAAAAGCTCGAAGGGCTGATCGAGTTGTTACGCCCGATTGGCATCGTGGAAATGGTGCGGACGGGTCAAGTTTCGATGACGCGCGGGGTGAACGATGGCGTGCGGCGGATGCCCGGCGCGGAAGGCTTTCGTTTGAATAGCGTTTCTGAATTGATGGAAATGACTCCGTAGGAATGATGAATGAGGAATGCAGACTTAAACCTGCAACCTAAAACCTGTAACCTAAAACTTAAAAACAACCAAGGAGAATCAAGAGAATGGCAAAAATTAATTTTGGCGGCGTGGAAGAAGAAGTAGTGACGCGCGAAGAATTTCCGCTTGAAAAAGCGCGCGAGGTTTTGAAGAATGAAGTGGTGGCTGTGCTTGGCTACGGCGTGCAAGGACCTGCGCAGGCGCTGAACATGCGCGATAATGGTATTAATGTGATCGTAGGTCAGCGAAAAGGCACGGCAAATTGGGATCGTGCGGTTGCCGATGGCTGGGTTCCCGGCAAGACGCTTTTCACGGTAGAAGAAGCCGCCGAAAAAGGGACTGTGATTCAATATTTGTTATCGGATGCCGGTCAACGTTCGGAGTGGCCCAAAATTGTCGAGGCGCTCAACGAAGGCGATTTGCTGTATTTCTCGCACGGCTTTTCGGTCACTTTCAAAGATGATACGGGCGTGCTTCCGCCGCCGCATGTGGATGTCTCTTTAGTCGCGCCTAAAGGCTCGGGGCGTAGCGTGCGCGAAAACTTTATAGAAGGTTCAGGTATTAATGCCAGCTTTGCCGTTCATCAAGACGCAACCGGCAAAGCCAAAGAAAGAACGATCGCTTTGGGCATTGCGATTGGCGCAGGCTATTTATTCCCAACCACTTTTGAAAAAGAAGTGTATTCAGATTTGACCGGCGAACGCGGCGTGTTGATGGGCGCGTTGGCGGGCGTGATGGAAGCGCAGTATAGCGAACTTCGCAAGCATGGGCATTCTCCATCTGAAGCGTTCAATGAAACGGTTGAAGAATTGACGCAATCTTTAATCCGTCTGGTTGGCAAGAACGGTATGGATTGGATGTATGCCAATTGCTCCACCACTGCCCAGCGCGGCGCGTTGGATTGGAAGAATAAATTCCGCGATGCGGTTGCGCCCGTGTTCAAAGATTTATATCAAAGCGTAGTCACCGGCAATGAAGCCCGCATTACGCTGGAAGCCAACAGCAAAGCGGATTATCGCGAAAAGTTGGATCAAGAACTCGCCGCTATCCGCGATTCGGAAATGTGGCAGGCTGGCGCGGCGGTCCGTTCGTTGAGACCAGAGAATTGGGGAAAGAGCAGTAAATAGTAAATAGTGACTGATAACTGATAACTGATAACTGATTACTGTTCACTACTATATTTGGAGGCGCAATGAATAATTATGTAAAGATCTTCGATACCACACTGAGAGACGGCGAGCAATCTCCCGGCGCGACGATGACTTCCGCTGAAAAATTGGAAGTGGCGCAAAATTTGGCGCGCCTCGGCGTGGATATTATTGAAGCGGGATTCCCCGCCGCCTCGCCCGACGACCTCGAAGCTGTTCGCCAGATCGCTCTCACAGTGGGCAACCCTGCCACAGCGGAGCCCCCTACGGGGATGAAATCGGATGCGAAGATTCCTGTCATCGCCGGCTTGGCGCGGGCGAATAAATCTGATATTGATAAAGCGTGGGAAGCCGTGCAAGGCGCGAAGAAACCGCGCATTCATACCTTCCTCGCCACATCGCCGATTCACATGAAGCACAAGTTGAAAATGGATCCCGAAGAAGTTGTGCAGAAAGTTTCGGAGATGGTCGCCTATGCAAAAAGTTTGTGCGCCGACGTGGAATTTTCACCTGAAGATGCGGGACGTTCTGACCCGGAATTTTTGCACGTTGTGTTGGGCGAGGCGATCAAAGCGGGCGCGACGACGTTGAACATTCCCGATACGGTTGGCTACACTACGCCCGATGAATTTTATGCGTTGATAGACGGCATCATCAAACACACGCCGGGGATGCACGACGGCATTACAGTTTCTGTGCATTGCCACGACGATCTAGGCATGGCGACTGCCAACACTTTGGCGGGCATTCGCGCCGGCGCGCGGCAAGCGGAAGTTACCATGAACGGAATCGGCGAGCGCGCGGGTAACACTTCGTTGGAAGAAGTGGTGATGGCGCTGAAGACTCGTCATCCTGTGTTTGGCTTGGAAACTGGAATTGAAACCAAACAACTTTCGCGCATTTCTAAATTGGTGAGCAATTACACCGGCATTTTAGTTCAGCCAAATAAAGCGATTGTCGGCTCCAACGCTTTCGCGCACGAAGCCGGCATTCATCAAGACGGCATGTTGAAACATCAAACTACTTATGAAATTATGCGCCCCGAAGATGTGGGCGTGAATCAATCCAATTTGGTGTTGGGCAAACATTCGGGGCGTCATGCTTTGCGAGATCGCCTGGCTAAAATGGGGCATTCGCTCGATGAAGTTGAATTGGATAAAGCCTTTGCGCGCTTCAAGGATTTGGCGGATCGTAAAAAAGTAATCACCGATCTAGACCTTGAAGCTTTGATCGCCGATGAGTTTTATCGCCCGCGCGACGTTTATTTATTGAATGGTTTGCAAGTCACGAGCGGCACAATGGGGATGCCAACTGCCACCGTCCGTTTGCGCGGACCCGATGGCGTAGTGCATACGATTGCTTCGATTGGCACGGGTCCGGTGGATGCGACTTATAAAGCCATTGATCAAATCGTCAAAGTTCCCTGCACCTTGCTGGAGTTTAATATCCATGCCATCACCGAAGGTATAGATGCGCTCGGCGAAGTGACTGTTCGCATTCAAAGCGAAAGCGGCAATACGTCTATGGATCCGCAGAGTGAAGTGGAATATATCCGCGTGTATGGCGGGCATGGCGCGGATTCGGATATCATTGTCGCCAGCGCGAAGGCGTATATCAATGCCTTGAATAAATTGATCATCTCTCAAACTGAAGGCGCTGAAAAAATAAAAAATGATTTCGGCGTAATGTTAGGATAAAGATAACAGGGATTGGTGATTAGGAATTGGGAAAATTCCTAATCACTAATTACCCAATCGCTAATTATTTGATAAGGAAACTATGACGAATAAACCGAAAACACTTTTTCAAAAAATCTGGGATTCGCACGTCGTCACCGAACAGGCGGATGCGCCAGCGGTTCTTTACATTGACCTGCACCTGGTCCACGAAGTGACATCGCCGCAAGCCTTCACGGGACTCCGCCAGCGCGGGCTGAAAGTCCGCCGACCCGATAAGACTCTGGCGACGATGGATCATTCGATTCCGACCACGCCGATAGACGTTCCCATCACCGACGCGATGGCGGCGGCGCAGATCAAACAGATGGAAGTCAACGCCGCTGAGTTTGGAATCACATTACACGGCATGACCAGTCCGCATCGCGGCATCGTTCACGTCATCGGACCTGAACTTGGGCGCACGCAACCAGGCATGACCATCGTCTGCGGCGATAGTCACACCGCCACGCATGGCGCGTTCGGCGCGTTGGCGTTTGGCATCGGCACCAGCGAAGTGGAACACGTCCTTGCGACTCAATGTCTGCTCCAAAAGAAACCGAAAACGTGCGAAGTCCGCGTGGATGGAAAATTGCCGAATGGCGTTTCAGCCAAAGATATTATCTTGGCGATCATTGCAAAGATCGGAGTGGGCGGGGGAACGGGTCACGTCTTTGAATACACGGGCGAAGCGATTCGCGGATTATCAATGGAACAACGCATGACGATTTGCAATATGTCCATTGAAGGCGGCGCGCGCGCAGGCATGATCGCTCCCGATGAAATAACTTTTGAATATCTCAAAGGACGCGAGTTTGCCCCCAAAGGTGAAGAATGGGATAAGGCTGTCGCCAAGTGGCGAACGCTTCCATCCGATGAAGGCGCGACGTACGATAAGACCATCACGCTCAACGCCTCCGAACTTGAACCGATGATCACCTACGGGACGAATCCAGGCATGGGCATGAGAATCACCGACCGCATCCCAACCGTTGATTCGTTCAAAGAAGCCTCGCAAAAAGCCGCGTTTGAAAAAGCCATGAATTACATGGGACTGCAACCTGGTCAGTCTCTGCTTGGTCAAAAAGTGGATGTGGTCTTCATCGGCTCATGTACCAATTCAAGAATTTCCGATCTGCGTCTCGCGGCGGCATTTCTCAAAGGCAAGAAAGTTTCGGAAAGCACGCGCGTTATGGTTGTCCCTGGTTCGCAGGATGTGAAGAAGCAAGCCGAGCAAGAAGGGCTTGATAAAGTTTTCAAAGAATCTGGCGCAGAATGGCGCGAAGCGGGATGCTCGATGTGTATTGCGATGAATGGCGATGAATTGAAATCTGGTCAATTTGCAGTGTCAACCAGTAATCGCAACTTTGAAGGTCGTCAAGGCAAAGGCGGTCGCACATTTTTGGCAAGTCCCATCACTGCGGCGGCGACGGCTATTTACGGTGTGGTTACAGACCCGCGTACAATAATTTAATCCGTCATTGCGAGAAGGGCGTAGCCCGACGAAGCAATCCCCAAGATAATGTTGGAGATTGCTTCGGTCGCTATCGCTCCCTCGCAATGACGAAAGGATATACCATGGCTCAATTCACAAACTTAACCTCCCGCATGATCTCCCTGCCCGTCAACGACATTGACACAGATCAGATTATTCCCGCGCAATTTCTCAAAGTAACGGATAAAAACGGATTGGCGGATGTCCTCTTTTATCACTGGCGTTACAACGACGATAAATCTCCGAAAGAAGATTTCATCATCAACAAGCCCGAGTCGAAAGGCGCGCAAATTTTATTGGCTGGCGATAACTTCGGTTGCGGCTCGAGCCGCGAACACGCGCCGTGGGCGCTCACCAGTTACGGCTTCCGCGCCGTCATCTCTACATCCTTTGCGGATATTTTCCGCAACAACGCTTTGAAGAACGGATTGATTCCCATCGTTGTAGATGAAGCGACTCACAAGACGCTCCTCGATCTATTTGACGAAGCGCCTCGCGCCGAACTGACAGTTGATCTGGCGACCCAGACAGTTTCCTTCCCTGCGGGTTCTTTCACCTTCCCAATCGATTCGTTCAGCAAAACATGCCTGCTCAACGGCGTGGATGAACTTGGCTACATCATGGGATTCGAGAAACAAATTGCAGAATACGAGAGTAGATAATTAGAGATTAGATGATTAGTGGCTGATGGTCACTATTCTCTGCTCTCTATTCTCTAATAACTATCATGCAAATTCAAATCTACGACACCACCCTCCGCGACGGGACGCAATCTGAAGGCTTCAACCTTTCGGCGAATGACAAAATCCGCATCGCGCAAAAACTAGACGAGATCGGCGTGGCGTTCATCGAAGGCGGCTGGCCTGGCTCAAACCCGAAGGATGTGGAGTTCTTCGAGCGCGCGCGCGATATGCAATGGAAGAATTCGCTCATCGCCGCGTTCGGCTCCACCTGCCGCGTCAAAGGCGGACCCGAAGACGACGCCAACATCAAAGCGCTGATCGATTCGCACACGCCCGTCTGCACCATCTTCGGCAAATCGTCCACGTTGCATGTGAAAGAAGTTTTGTTGACGACCAATGAAGATAACTTGCGGATCATCGAGCAGTCGGTAGCGTATCTCAAAGCCAACGGCAAGCGCGTGATTTATGACGCGGAACATTTCTTCGACGGCTATAAACTCGATTCAGCATACGCGCTCGAGACGTTGCAAGCCGCCATTCGCGGCGGCGCGGAGACTGTCGTGTTGTGCGATACGAACGGCGGCACAATGCCATGGGAGGTCGAATCAATTGTCAGCGTGGTGAAAGAGGCGGTTCTTCATCCGTTTGGGATTCACACGCATAACGATTCGGAATGCGCGGTCATCAACTCATTGGTTGCGATTCGCGCGGGCGCGATTCAAGCGCAAGGCACGATCAACGGCGTGGGCGAACGTTGCGGCAACGCCAATCTCGTTTCCATCATGGCAGACCTTGAATTGAAGATGGGCTATCAATGTTTGCCGAAGGGAAACATCAGCAAGTTATATGACCTGTCGCATTTTGTGGCGGAGGTGGCGAACCTCACGCCCGATGAACATTTGCCTTTTGTGGGGAAATCCGCGTTCGCGCATAAAGGCGGCGTGCATGTAGCGGCGATGAGACGCAACGCGCAATCGTATCAACACATCGAGCCTGAACTCGTGGGCAATAAAATGCGCGTGGTGGTTTCGGATTTAGCAGGGCGCGGAAATTTGCTCAGCAAAGCCGAAGAACATGGCGTGGAAGTTGAAAGCGCGGAAGTTCTGCCTGTGTTGAACGAGATCAAAGAATTGGAGTCGCGCGGATTTTCGTTTGAAGCCGCCGAAGCCTCCGTGACGATGATGTTGAAGCGGCAGGAATACGGATACAAGCCGCCGTTCGAGTTGGTGGATTTTTTTGTCAACGTGGAGCATCGTCAGGGGCGCGGACTTTTAGCCGAAGCGACTGTCAAAGTGAAAGTGCAAGGCGAATTATTTCACACCGCCGCCGAAGGGAACGGTCCCGTCAACGCGCTGGACTTGGCGTTACGCAAGGCGCTGATCGGGTATTATCCGCAAATCGAGAAATTCCATTTGTCCGATTACAAAGTGAGGATTTTAGATTCCGATCACGGCACGGAAGCGATCACGCGCGTATTGATAGACACGCGCAACACCACCTCGCGCTGGAGCACGGTCGGCGCAAGCACGAACATCATCGAAGCCTCCTGGCGTGCGTTATCTGACGCGGTTGAATATGGGTTGATGGTGGCGCACTAAAATATCATGTCGTTGCGAGGAGAAGCGGAGCGACGACGAAACAATCTCCTGATTAGTTGGAGATTGCTTCGGGCGAAGAACAAGAGCGCCCTCGCAACGACATAACAAAGGAAAATATCTTGAATTTCAAAATCACTCTTTTACCTGGCGATGGCATCGGTCCCGAAGTGGTCGGCGAAGCGACCAAAGTGTTGGACGCCATTGCAAATAAATATGATCACACCTTCAATTTTCAAGAACGCTTGATGGGCGGTTGTTCGATTGATAAATACGGCTCTTCGTTAACCGATGAAACGCTCGCCGATTGTAAATCTTCGGATGCAGTTTTGCTCGGCGCGGTGGGCGGACCGAAATGGGACGACCCGAACGCAAAGGACAGACCCGAACGCGGTTTGCTCGCGCTTCGCAAAGGCTTAGGCGTGTTTGCGAATCTTCGCCCCGTCAAAGTGCATCCGTCGTTGATCGATTCGTCGCCGTTGAAGCCAGAAAAACTCAAAGGCGTGGATATCATCGTCATGCGCGAACTCACGGGCGGGCTGTATTTTGGTCAACCCAAAATGCGCGAGATGCGCGATGGCAAAGAATACGCGGTGGATACGCTTGAGTATTATGATTATGAAGTCAAGCGCATCGTTGATTTGGCGTTTGATCTGGCGAAAGGTCGTAGGAAAAAAGTCACATCGGTGGATAAGGCGAACGTGTTGGAGTCATCCCGACTGTGGAGACAAATCGCTTCAAACGTCGGGACGGCGAATCCAGACATTCAGCTTGAGCATACGCTGGTAGATACCGCTTCGATGAAGTTGATCACGTCCCCAGCGTCGTTCGATGTGATTGTGACTGAGAACATGTTCGGCGATATTCTCACGGATGAAGCGTCCGTGTTAGCGGGTTCGATGGGGATGTTGCCCTCTGCCAGTTTGGGCGAGTCAGGCGTCGGGTTGTTTGAGCCGATTCACGGATCCGCTCCCGATATCGCGGGCAAGGGAATCGCAAATCCAGTTGGTACAATACTTTCTTCGGCAATGCTGTTAAGATATTCCTTGAAATTGGAGTTTGAAGCCGAAGCGCTTGAAAAAGCCGTGGACGAAGTGATCAAGAGCGGCGCAAGAAGCGCAGACCTCGGCGGCAAGTTGACGACCCGTCAGATGGCGGATGAAATTATCAAAAGAATAGAGGAGAACTAATCTATGGGAATGGAATCGAAATTCATTTGGAAGAACGGCGAGCTTGTGCCTTTTGAACAAGCCACTGTCCATTTTCTAACGCCTGCCTTGCATTATGGCGCGGGCGTGTTTGAAGGCGTGCGCGCTTATAACACGCCGAAGGGTCCAGCCATCTTTCGCTTGCGCGAGCATACCGAACGCTTATTTGATTCGGCGCGCGTGCTGGGCTTTCGTGAATTTCCGTGGAGCGTTGAAGAAGCTATGCAAGCGCATAAAGATACCGTGCGCGCCAACGGCTTTACGGATTGCTATATCCGCCCGTTGCTATATTTGGATGGCGGCGCATGGAACTTGAACGTGGACAAAGGCAAGCCTGCGATGATGATTGCGGCGTGGGAATGGGCAAACTACCTCGGCGAAGAAGCGCTGGCGAAAGGCATTCGCGCCAACATTTCTTCGTTCACCAGGCATCACCCAAATATTTCGATGACGAAGGCGAAGATCGCTGGCAATTATGTCAATAGCATTTTGGCAAAAACCGAATCGGAGCGTTTGGGTTTTCAGGAAGCCATTATGTTAGATCCGCAAGGCTATATCGCCGAATGTACGGGCGAGAATCTGTTTGTGGTTCGCAAAGGCGTGATTTATACGCCGTCTACTGCGCCGATTTTAGAAGGGATTACGCGCCAGTCATTGGTTACGATTGCAAATGATTTGGGATATGAGGTGAAAGAAGTTCCGATCTCGCGCGATCAACTGTATATTGCCGATGAAGTCTTCGTCTGCGGCACAGCCGCCGAAGTGATCGGCTTGAGCGAAATTGATTTTAGAACCATCGGCGACGGCAAGTCTGGCAAGATCACGCGCGCGATTCAAAATGTCTATCACGATGCGATCCGCGGGAAGAATAAAAAATATGAAAGCTGGTGCGATTACGTCGGGTAATGAAAATCGGAGGATGAAGGCGGCTTCATCCTCTTTTATTGTATAATTTTCTTCATCCAAAGCTGCGGAGGGATAAAGTCAATGTTAGAGCCTATTAAGCCCTATATTACAAGAGACGAACCTTTTGGACCGATCGACTCGTTTGATATTGAAGCCAGCGACGTGCGCGCCATCCAATTATTATTTGAGCCGCATAACTGGATTTATAAAAACTTGCGTACGCGCCCGTCTATTATTATGGGGCGCAAAGGCGCAGGGAAGACGCATTACCTCCGTAGCGCGTTCTTTGATAAGAATTATCACTTTTATACCGAAATTCGCACCGCGCAGATTTTGAGTCATATGACGCGCGTGGTTCAAAAAATGACGGGCGATGCGCTTTTTACCGAGATGGTTGCGGAACTTTGGGAAAACATTCTGTGGATTGGCGTCTTCGCGAAAATTCGTAAACATTCTGTCCTCACTTGGGAGGAGTTAAATGTGGTCAACGCCTACCTTGATAAAGTGGGCATAAGTACTGCGGAAGAACATGCAGATCTGGTTTTGCAAAATCTGGCGAACTTCTTGGATGCGCGTATACGAGTTAGCCCAGCGCGCGCGGTGATTGAGATGTTGCGCGGCACCGAAGGCGTGCGCTTTAGCGACGCAAAAGAGGCGACGCTTTCCGCTTTGAAAAGAGCGGATAAGAAATTCTTGATTTTGATGGATTCGCTGGAAGATTTTCATCTGGATTTTGAAGCGGTTTCGCGCGCGCTTAAGGGACTTTTGAAATTGGTTGGTTCAATGAATAAACCTTCCGATCTGGTGGATATTCGCTTCTGCCTGCCAACGGAGATTTATCATCGTTTCATCAAAATTTCCTCCAACCCAAACAAAGACTTCCGTCGCGCCCTAAAATTGCAATGGACCGCCAGCGAATTGGTCTTGATTGGAGCGCATCGGCTGACGCTTTATCTCACGATTTTTTACGAAAATTTTATCCGCGACGTATTCCCACTGGACGTAACCAAACGCGCTGATGCGTTGAAGCTATTCGGCGCGGTCCTGCCGGAGAGAATTACAAACGGCGCCGGATATCAGGAAGAGACGATTTCATATATTTTGCGCCACACGCAATTACTGCCGCGCCACTTCTTGATGCTCTTGACCTCCATTTTCAAGTCTCCGCGCGCTACGCAAAGCTTACAGCCGTTTCCCCTCAGCCAAGAGCGGATTATTCAAGGCATTCGAAGAACCGAAGAAATAATCATTCGGGAAATTTTTGTGGCGTTCAAATTGATCTATCCCACCGCCGAAGAAACTTGCAAGAAGTGTCTGCCGCAATTGAGCCATAAATTCACGATGGGGGATTTACACCGCGTCTTTAATCGGCATGGCAAAGCCGTATTTGGCGGCGATGATTTATCTGAATTTCAGCGTATGCTGTTAGAAATCGGCGCGATTGGGCGGGTGATCCCCGGCGGCAAGGAATCAGATTTGTATATCAAAGGGCATTTTGAGTACAACGTCGCCCACGAATTGGTGCTGAGTCAAGACGATGAATTATGCGTACATCCATTGTTCTCTGGAATTTTTGGCGGCGCCAAAGGCGAAAGACCCGTTTATCCATATGGTAGCGCGCTGGATGATGAAGATAATCGGGAATGAATTTCCGCTTTGCGCTAACTAAGTTAAATTTCACCCTTGACGCATCCGCTTCATAGGCATAGAATAGCTTTCGTTATGCTTAACGCTACCCGCTGGTTTAGCTTTTACTTTTTTTACGGTTTCCGAAACTCGGTTGCCGCTGGTGGCGCTTAAGTAGACAGAAAATAAACTGGATGCAAAAAGAGCGAGACCGAGACGGTCTCGCTCTTTTTTATTATCCGTTCAGAGGAGTTGATCAATGGCAATTCGTGGAGTGCGCGGCGCGATCACTGTTTCGGCAGACGAACCAAATTTGATTTTGGAGGCGACGCGGGAATTACTAGAAGCAATTTTGCAGGCAAATTTTGGTATGCAACCTGAAGATGTGGGCAGCGCTTTATTCACCGTGACGGACGACCTCGCCTCTACCTTCCCCGCGCAGGCGGCGCGTCAAATGGGCTGGAATCTCGTCCCGATGATGTGCGCCCGAGAAATCCCCGTGCCTGGCAGTTTGCCCAGAGCGATCCGTGTATTGTTGTATTGGAATACGCAAACGCCACAGCATGAGATTACGCATGTTTACTTGCGCGAAGCCGTCAAACTTAGACCAGACCTAGCCTCCGCTCAGTGAAGCAGTAGATGATAAGGAGAAATCACCAATGATGATCATAATGAAAGCCAACGCCACGCCGCAACAAGTGGAAGCCGTGATTGAACAGGTCAAACTTGCTGGTTTGAATGTGCATCTTTCGCAAGGGGTAGAAGCCACCATCATCGGCGCAGTCGGCGAAACGCATAACGTCCCAATGGAAAGGTTTGAACGACTCGACGGCGTAAATTTGGTTCAGCGCATCACCCAGCCGTATAAATTAGCCTCGCGCCAATTTCACCCTGAAGATTCAGTGATTTCATTAGATGGACTTTCGATTGGCGGAAATGAAATCGCCGTCATCGCGGGACCATGCTCGGTGGAGAGTCGTTCGCAGATTTTGGAAACTGCTCAAGCGGTGAAAGAGGCGGGCGCTTCCGCTTTGCGTGGGGGAGTGTTCAAGCCGCGCACGTCGCCTTATTCATTTCAAGGCTTGGGCGAAGAAGGCTTGGAGTTATTAGCCGAAGCGCGCGAGTTGACGGGCTTGCCCATCGTGGTTGAGATTATGTCGCAAGTGCAAGTAGACGTTATGGTCAAATATGTGGACGTTTTGCAAGTGGGCGCGCGCAATATGCAAAACTTCAACTTATTGCGCGCCATTGGCGCAACGCGCACGGCAGTTTTATTAAAGCGCGGACTTTCCGCTACGGTTGAAGAATTATTGATGTCGGCGGAATATATTTTAGCGGGCGGAAATACGCGCGTTATGTTATGCGAGCGCGGCATCCGCACGTTTGAAACTTCCACCAGAAACACAACCGATATTAACGCCATCCCTGTTTTGAAGAATACAACCCACTTACCAGTTATCTTAGATCCAAGCCACTCCACAGGTCATGCAAATTATGTTGCCGCAATTGCGCGCGCTGGCATTGCCGCCGGCGCCGACGGCTTGATTATCGAAGTGCATCCCGATCCCGCCAAAGCAGTTTCAGACGGCAAGCAATCGCTCAAGCCCGAACAGTTTGCGGAGATGGTGTACCAAACCGGACAGATCGCTCAAATTATGGGAAGAAGGCTCGCCACTTCACGCGATTTTCAACTTGTGAAGAACGGCTGGGCATAAAAATAAAAAATATAAAACCAAAAGGAAAAAATATTATGATGATTATCATGCGCCCCGGCGCGCCCAAAGAACAAATAGACGCAGTCATTGCCGAAATCGAAAGACAAAATTTATCCTCCCATCCAATTTTTGGCGTGGAACAAACCATCATCGGCGCAGTCGGCGATGGACATTATGTCGCGCAGGAAGTTTTTGAAGCCCTGCCCGGCGTGCTTTCCGTCCAAAGAATTTCACAGCCTTACAAACTTGCTTCGCGTCAATTTCACGAACAAGATTCCGTCTTTCAATTCAACGGCTTCTCAGTTGGCGCAAATGAACTCCCCATTATCGCGGGTCCCTGTTCCATTGAATCGCGCGAACAAATTTTAGGCATTGCTCAAGCCGTCAAAGAAGCGGGCGCCAACGCTTTGCGCGGCGGCGTGTTCAAACCGCGCACTTCGCCTTATGCCTTTCAAGGTCTCGGTCAAGAAGGGCTCGAATATATGGCGGAAGCCCGCGAACTGACTGGCTTGCCCATCGTAGTAGAAGTGATGGCGGTTTCGCAAATCAAAATGATGGAAAAATATGTGGACGTTTTCCAAATCGGCGCGCGCAATATGCAAAATTTTAATCTACTCCGCGCCATTGGCGAAACCCGCACGCCAGTTTTATTCAAACGCGGCATGTCTGCCACCATCGAAGAAATGCTGATGGCAAGCGAATACATCCTCTGCGGCGGTAACACACAAGTTATTTTATGCGAGCGCGGCATCCGCACCTTTGAAACTGCCACGCGCAACACAACTGATATCAACGCCATCCCCGTGCTCAAAAAATTGACGCACCTACCCGTCATTATTGACCCCAGCCATTCTACTGGCGATTCTGGCTATGTCTCTGCCATTGCCAAAGCGGGCGTCGCCGCTGGCGCCGATGGCGTAATTGTCGAAGTCCATCACGATCCCGCCCGCGCTTTCTCCGATGGCAAGCAATCGCTCACGCCTGAGGTCTTTGCCAAAATGGTGAAGCAAGTCAAAGCGGTGGCAGAAGCGGTGGATCGCACTTTGGTTCCGCAACATGAGCGAGTCTAGTTTTAAATTAGCTGAGTCAAAAATTGCTATTGTTGGATTAGGTTTGATGGGCGGCTCGTTAGCGTTGGGATTAAAAGGAAAATGTGCGGCATTATATGGCATTGACCCGCATCTTCCCACGCTCGAGCTTGCCCTTTCCCAGCAAATTGTAGATTACGCTGAAAGCGACTCTGCCAAACTTTTGCCCGAAGCGGATCTGCTAATTTTAGCCGCGCCAGTCCCCGCCATTTTGACGGCGCTTGAAGAATTGCCTGCGCTCATGCCTAAACCCTGCATCGTCATGGATTTAGGTTCCACCAAAGCGTGCATCGTGCAAGCCATGTCCATGCTCCCTGAGCGCTTTGACGTAATCGGCGCGCATCCCATTTGCGGCAAAGAAAAATTATCGCTTGCCAACGCGGAGCGAACGCTCTACTATGCCGCGCCTTTTTTGCTCACGCCTCTAGAACGGACTTCGCCCCGCGCCTTATCTGCCGCGCTTCAAATCATCCAAACTCTGGGCGCAAAACAAAAAATATTAGACCCATACGAACACGATCAAATTCTCGCCGCCACCAGCCACTTGCCTTTTTTACTCTCTTCCGCGCTCACGCTTGCCACTCCCGAAGACCTCGCTTCATTTGCAGGACCAGGCTTCAAATCCACCAGCCGTTTAGCGGGCACATCCGCTTCTATGATGTTAGGCGTGTTACATACGAATCGTGAGAATGTTTTGAATTCATTACACAGATTACAAAGCCAACTCAATGAAATTGAATCTTCGCTTTCCTCGAATGATTTTTCGAAGCTTGAATCTCTTTTGAGTCAAGCGCAAGATAAATATCAAAGATTTACAAACTAAAATATATAAGAAAATAGGTAAACAAGTAGGCAGATACACAAGTCCGCTTATGTCCGTGAATCCGTTACAAAGTCCGTTTATGAAAATTACACCAATTTCACATCCCCTCAACGCCACTGTCCGCGTGCCTGGCTCCAAATCGCTCACCAATCGCGCCTTGCTGATTGCTTCCCTCGCCAATGGAACGACCAAACTAACCAACGCCTTATTCTCCGATGATTCCAAATACTTCGCCCAAGCCTTGCAGACTCTCGGCTTTGACGTGAAATTAAATGAGGCAAAGCATGAGATGACAGTCGTTGGCTTAGGCGGAAAAATTCCTGCCAGCAAAGCGGAGTTATTCATTGGCAATGCTGGCACCGCCGCGAGATTCTTATCCGCCTTTCTGACTTTAGGAAACGGCGAATATATTCTGGATGGCGAACCGCGTATGCGCGAACGCCCCATTGGAGATTTGGTTGATTCATTAAAACAATTGGGAGTAGATATTGAATCAAAGAATAATTGTCCGCCTGTAAAAATTTCCGCAAAGGGCTTACAAGGCGGCAAAACCAAGATCAAAGGCGATATTTCATCTCAGTTTCTATCCGCGTTATTAATGGTCGCTCCGTATGCTCAAAATGAAATTGAAATAGAACTCATCAGTGAACTGAATTCCAAACCGTATGTAGATATGACTATCGCAGTGATGAAAGAATTTGGCGTTGAAACCCAAAGAGAAGGTTATTCACGCTTCAAAATCCCAATTACTACTTACCAATTACCTAATCTCCAATCTCCAATCTCTACTTACCCAATCGAATCCGATGCCTCCGCCGCCTCCTATTTCTTCGCCGCCCCTGCGATTTGCGGCGGAACGGTTACAGTGGAAAATATCTCGCGCAAATCTCTGCAAGGCGATATCAAATTTTTAGACGTATTAACTCAAATGGGTTGCACAGTGACCGAAACTGATAACTGCATACTGATTACTAGAATGACTGAACTTCGTGGCATTGACATAGACATGCGCGACATCCCCGATACCGCGCAAACTCTCGCCGCCATCGCCCCCTTTGCAAATTCGCCCACCCGAATTCGCGGCATTGCCTCCGCCCGAGTCAAAGAAACGGATCGCGTTTCCGCAACCTGTACTGAATTGAAAAGATTAGGCGTGCAAGTTGAAGAATATGAAGATGGCATGATGATTTATCCATGCAAAAATTTTCAGCCTGCCAACATTCAAACCTATAACGATCATCGTATGGCAATGGCATTTTCATTAATCGGCTTACGTTTCGCTGGCGTGACGATTGAAAACCCAACTTGTGTTTCCAAAACATTCCCCAATTATTTTGAAGTTTTGGATGAGTTGAGTAAATAAGTAAACAAGTAAATAATCCTTATGAATGTTACGCGTCACCAATTACCAGCTACCAATTACCAATTAGGCTTAATTGGCTATCCTTTAAGTCATTCTCTTTCGCCAAAGATTCATACGGCGGCTTTGAAGGCTTGTGATTTAAAAGGAGACTATTCGCTATTCCCTGTTCACCCTGAAGATAAACAAGGATTGAAAAAATTACTTGACCAAGTCCGCTCAGGCGAAATTCACGGACTCAATGTCACCATTCCGCACAAGCAAAATGTGATTGAGTTTATGGATGAATTAACGCCAACGGCAAAATCCATTGGCGCAGTGAATACCATTTATTTGAAAGATAATAAACTCATTGGCGATAACACCGACGCGCACGGATTTTTAACAGACTTGAAAAAATTCATCGGGAATCGAGAATTGGAAATTCAAAATCGTAAACCTGTGCTGAACCAAGTCGAAGCATCGGCAATTGTTCTTGGCGCAGGCGGCTCGGCGAGAGCGGTCGTTTATGCTTTATTAAATGCTGGCTGGAATGTCACAATTGCATCTCGAAGAATCGAACAAGCCCAACAACTCGCAAATTCTTTTCCCAATTATCCATTATCCATTCTCCATTCTTCAGACCTTCCAACCTTCAACCTTCAACCTTCGACCTGTGACTTAATAGTGAACACAACTCCGCTAGGCATGACTCCAAATATAGATCAATCGCCCTTGCCCGAAAATATTTCATTGCCTTCCAATATTTTTATTTATGATTTAGTCTACAATCCACGCGAAACAAAATTAGTGAAAGATGCAAAACGCAACGGCTTGCAAGCCGCCACTGGACTTGGCATGTTAATCGAGCAAGCCGCCTTAGCCTTTGAAATCTGGACGGGAAAAAATCCGCCGCGCCAATACCTAATACCTAATACCTAATACCTAATACCTAATTACTGGAGACCTCATGCCCTTACGCTTCCTAACCGCTGGAGAATCGCATGGACCATCATTAACGGCAATTCTCGATGGCTTGCCTGCCGGACTTCCCATCACAACCGAAATCATCAACCGTGAACTTGCCCGCCGTCAACAAGGCTATGGTTCGGGCGGACGCATGAAAATTGAAAAAGATACAGTCCAAATTTTGGGCGGCGTGATGGCTGGCGTATCCACTGGCGCGCCAATTGCATTACTCGTTCAAAATGACGACCATATCAAATGGAAAAATAAACCCATCGAACCCATGACTTCTCCGCGACCGGGCCATGCGGATTTAACCGGCGCAATCAAATATGGCTATAAAGATTTACGCCCTGCATTAGAACGCGCATCTGCCAGAGAAACAACCATGCGCGTTGCCGTCGGCGCAATTTGCAAACATTTCTTGAATCAATTTGGCATCATCATCGGCGGATATGTTTCATCCATTGGCGAAGTGCAAGCTGATTTCAAAGATATGCCTTACGTCGAAAGGTTCAAACTCGCAGAGGAGTCTGATGTTCGGTGTCCGCATCAACTCTCCGCAAGTTTGATGCGGGAACAAATCGAAAAAACAATTCACGGGAAGAATACATTGGGCGGCGTCGTTGAAATCGTTGCTTTGAATCTGCCTGTGGGCCTTGGAAGTTTTACGCAATGGGATCAACGCCTCGAAGCAAAACTTGCCCATGCCGTTATGTCGGTGCAAGCCATCAAAGGCGTGGAAGTGGGCGATGCATTTGAAAATGCAAAACGCATTGGCACGCAAGCGCACGACCCAATCAACCTGCAACCTGCAACCTTTGACCTGCAACGCTCAACCAACAGAGCAGGCGGAACTGAAGGCGGGATTTCAAATGGACAGCCGATTGTGATTCGCGCCGCGATGAAACCAATCGCCACCACGCTTCTTCCTCAGCCGACAGTTGATCTTGCTACTGGAACGGATGCCCCCACCAAATATGAGCGCTCCGATTTTTGCCCCGTGCCGCGCGCCGTGCCGATTTTAGAATCAATGGTCGCCTTTGTCTTGGCGGATGCCTTGCTCGAAAAACTCGGCGGCGATTCGCTGAATGAAATCCAGCCGCGCTTTGAAGCATTGAGAAAAGCCACGCTCGCAGATTTACCTATGGATAACACCCCACACATTTTTTGGGAATAAAATCTAATTGCGCTTTTGCAAACTTTCAACCTTCAACCTGAAACCTTCAACCTGAAACCCATGACTCACATCTTCCTCTACGGCTCGCCTGCAACCGGCAAAACTACCATCGGTAAAATTCTTGCCGAGAATCTCCATCTGCCTTTCCTTGACCTTGATAAAGTGATTGAAGAAAATGCAGGCATGTCCATTTCCAACTTCATCAACGCACAAGGCGAAACGGCATTTCGTGATTTGGAAACAAAAGCTTTGCGCGAATCTGTGAGCCGCGCCCTGCACCCAGAATGGGTGTTCGGCGTGACTGACTCAATTGATAAAGTGATTGCCCTGGGCGGCGGCGCGTTATTGCGGGAAGAAAATAGAAAATTTGCCGAAGCCAACGGCACAATCCTTTTGTTAACGGCGGACCTAAACACAATGCTTCCTCGCTTAAAACATAAACCCAATCAACGCCCGCTTTTGGCTGGCGATTTGGAGGCGAATGTCAAAGCGATGCTGGAGAAGCGCAAGCCACATTATGCTTCCTTCCCTTTACAACTGCATGTGGATAATAAACCTGTAGAAGAAAACGCTTTGCAGGCGCAGATTAAATTAGGTCGCCATCATCTCTCTGCAATGGGTGAATATGATGTCATAGTTGGGAATGTAGGTCACGTTTTAAGCGTGACGAACTCAATCATCGTTACAGATGAAAACATCGCCAAATACCACGCTGAAACCATTGCGAAGTTAAATCTAAAAACAATCGTCATCCCTGCTGGCGAAGAACATAAAAATCTTGAAACGGTTCATCATTTATGGAAATCGTTTCTTGAAAATGGCTTGGATCGAAAAAGCCGAGTCATTGCCTTGGGCGGGGGAGTAGTGAGCGATATGACCGGCTTCGCCGCCTCAACCTACATGCGCGGCATAGACTGGATCGCCGTTCCAACTACTCTGCTTTCAATGGTGGACGCTTCGCTGGGCGGCAAAACAGGTTTTGATTTGCCCGAAGGCAAAAATTTGATCGGCGCGTTTCATCCGCCTAAATTGGTTTTAGCCGATGTGCAATTTCTGAAAACTTTGCCCGAAAGAGAATTAATCTCAGGTATGGCGGAAGTCGTCAAACACGGCATCATCTCGGATGCGGAACTCTTTGAATTATGTAACAATGGTTTGGATTGGATCAAACAAAATTTGGAAGAAGTTGTCAAACGGGCAATGGCGGTCAAGATCAAAGTCATTGAAGCCGACCCGTATGAAAAAGGATTTCGCGCCGCCTTGAATTTAGGTCACACCGTTGGACATGCCGTAGAACTCGTCAGCAAATTTGACTTAAGGCATGGCGAAGCCATCGCCATCGGGACAATGGTTGAGGCGCGGTATTCTGCTCGGGTTGGGCTGGCAAGCCACAGCGCGGTGGCGGCGATTGAATCCACGTTGAAAAAATTGAATCTGCCCACGCAAATCCCAGAGCAAATGAGCAAAGCGGAAATCATTCAAGCGATGCGAGTTGATAAAAAGAAGAATGCCAAGTCAATTCGTTTTGCTTTGCCCGTAGAAATTGGAAAAGTGGAATTGGTGAATGTGGACGATTTGGAATCTGTGATTGACGATGGGCGATAGATCATTGACCATATCGTCCATCGTCAATGGTCTATCATCAAAAAAGAGGAACAATGAAAATTTTGATTTTGCACGGACCTAACTTGAATTTACTTGGCACGCGCGAACCTGAAGTGTATGGCTCGCTGACGTTGGAAAACATCAACGAAAAATTGATTGCGTTGGGAAAAGAATTAAATGCGGAAATAAAATGTTTGCAATCTAATCACGAAGGCGCGTTGATTGACGCATTGCACGATGCGCGCACATGGGCGCATGGCGTTGTGTTTAACCCCGGCGGGTACACTCATACCTCGGTCGCTTTGCGCGATGCAATTTCCGCAATTCAAATCCCAGTCATCGAAGTGCATTTATCAAACGTGTATGCGCGCGAAGAGTTTCGACACGTCTCTTTGGTTTCGGCGGTTTGCAAGGGCAAGGTTACGGGTTTTGGCTGGCGCTCATACGAACTCGGCTTGCGCGGGCTGATTGATATCATACCTACCTGAGTAGGTATAATCGCCGCATGACTCAAATCATTCCCACAACCGAGCCGTTCTTTTTTCAAGGCGGGCGCACGGGCGTTTTGCTCATTCATGGTTTCACTGGCACGCCCAAAGAAATGCGTTGGATGGGCGAGGACTTACATAAAAATGGCTACACTGTTTTAGGGATGCGACTCGCGGGACATGCCACTCAACCTGAAGATATGATCGCCTCTCGCTGGACCGATTGGACTGCTTCTGTTGAAGACGGTTTTAACCTACTCTCTAACAGCGTTGACCGAATCTTCATCGCGGGGCTTTCCATGGGCGGCGCGTTGAGTTTGTTGATGTCTACCCGTTTGAATGTGGCGGGCGTAATTGCAATGTCCACGCCTTATCAATTGCCTAAAGATCCGCGTTACCCAGTCTGGTTTATTCGTTTGTACGGAAAATTCGTCAAGTACGCGCCCAAATCAAAAGAAGCGCCCGGCGCATCGTGGTTTGATAAAACAGCCTATGCCCAACAAACTTCATATCCGCAAAACCCAATTGCTTCGATAGCGGAATTGAAACTCTTGCTTTCCGAACTCCAATCCGCTTTGCCGAAAATAAATAAACCCGTTCTGCTGATTCATTCCAAGAATGATAAATACGTCCTGCCTGAAAATATGGAAATGCTTTATAACGGCTTGACCAGCGCTTCAGACAAGACGAAAGTATATGTAACTGAATCCGGTCACGTGGTTACGCGGGATGCGGAACGCCGGCGGGTGTTTGACTTGGCGCAGGAATTTATTCGGCGCGTGGAGCAATCTGCTTGAATCGAAGCCTAACATTTATCGCCGCCGCCTTATTCCTTTGGGGTTTTGGCGAAGGCATGTTTTACAATTTTGTGCCAATTTATCTTGACCGACAATTTTCTCAAAGCGAGGGAGATATCGGTTTGATCTTGGGCGCATTTGGCTTTGCTATGGCGCTGGTACATCTTCCGGCTGGGCATCTGGCGGATAAGCTTGGGCGCAGGCCACTGCTCATTATCGCTTGGGCGCTCGGTTTGATCGCAACCTTGATTATGGGGCTGGCGCAATCCTTGCCGATATTTTTAATTGGCTTGATCGGCTACGGCTTGACGGCTTTTGTCTCCTCTCCGCTGAATAGTTATGTCACCGCGGCGCGCGGCAAATGGGCGGTCGCTACGGCTTTGGCGCTCACGACCGCCACCTTTGCGCTTGGGATGATTTTAGGACCGGTCACGGGCGGCTGGGTTGGCGAGCGCTATGGGATGCAAATGAGTTTTTTGATCGCCGCCGGAATATTTGTAATTTCAAATATTTTTATCTGGCTCATTGAGCGGCAACCGCTCGATCAACATGATCCAGACGCGCCGCCGCTGAGTTTGCGGAATAATCAAGGCTTTATGATTTTTATCGGCGTGTTTGCGTTTGCGATCTTGGCGATGTATTTACCGCAACCGCTAACGCCTAATTTCCTAACTAAAGTGCGCGAACTTTCTTTAGCGCAAACAGGTTTTATTTTTACAATTGGCGTGTTAGGGAATTTTTCAATCGCTTTGACTTTTAGCCGCATCCAGCCGCGCTGGGGATTTTTATGCGCTCAGGGCTTGGTGATTTTATTTTCAATTGCCATGTGGCAAGGCGCAACTCTGCCCGCTCTGGCTTTGGGATATTTCCTTTTAGGTGGCTTTCGCGCCGGAAGACCCATGGCGATGGCGCAAGCCCGCGGGTTGGTGCATCCTTCTCAAATGGGCAGAACGTACGGCGTTTTGGAAACAGTCAATGCCATCATAATTATCATCACTCCGCCGATAGCCGGATATTTATTTGAAATTGATCCCTTTGTTTTGTATCCCATTTCGATTGGGTTGATTGTTTTATCAATTCTCGTAAGTTATGTATTCACGCCCGTAAATCGTAATGCGTAATTTGTTACTTAACTCTCGAAAGGTTTATCATGCTTGAAGTTATTTCTTTCACACTAGGTCCCGTTTCAACGAATGCATATTTAATTGCCGACCCTGAAACCAAAGAAGCCGCAGTGATTGACCCGGCTTGGGATGGCCACATCATCCTCAAATCCGCGCAGGAACGGGATTGGAGAATTGGTCACCTTTGGTATACCCACGCGCACTTTGATCATATTGGCGGGGCGGCGGCAATTGCGGACGCTTTGAATCCACTGCCGCACGTGGCGCTTCATCCTGACGATCATGTGTTGTGGCGGGCAGGGGGCGGCGGCGCCGCTTTCGGGCTGAAAATTGATCCTGGACCCGAACCCACCGTTGATCTGACGCATGGTCTTCTGCTCAAACTCGGCTCGAATCAATTTGAAATCCGTTTTACTCCGGGTCATACTAAAGGTCATTGCGTTTTATACCTGCCTGCTAGTAAAATCTGCTTCTGCGGCGATGTGATCTTCAATGGCAGTGTTGGGCGCACCGACCTGCCCGGCGGCGATTGGGCTACGCTGGAAAAAAGCATCCGCGAACAGATCTTCACCCTGCCGGATGAAACGCGCCTGCTTTCCGGGCATGGACCAGAAACGACTGTTGGACATGAGAAACAATTTAATCCATTTGTGCGCTTAAACTAATCGTCAAATTTTGCGTACACAAATCAAGGAGAATGATATGAGAAACCCAAACGCATCCAAAAGTAGTTCCGATTCGCCCCCCAGCGGCCCAAGGAAGTTTTTATCTTTAATCCCGGCCTGGCTGATTGGCTTTGTTGTCGTCGCGGCGCTTGTACTTATAGTTGCCAGTATTAGCAAATCCTTTTGGTATTTTGAGGTGGTTCAAAACGATCAAGTTGGCGTGACGATTGAGGCGGGCGAAATTACCGGCGTGGTTCAGCCCGGCATCGCCTATGATTTTGGCTTATTCGTAGATTTAGTCAAAATCACCACCAGCGCGGTTGCGATCACAGTGGACGATCCAGAGCTGATTACGGTAGATAAACAGCGCGTTGGCTTAGAAGTGACTGCCGACGTGTTTCGCCCAAGAGAAGCTGATGTGGTGATTTCAAACTATTCGCGCTACCATAATATTTACACCAACGATCAATCTTTGCAACAACGCATGACCGCCTTCACTTTACAAGCCATGAAAGTTTGCGTGGGCGATAAGAAATTTGACGAAGCCGTGATTGGCTCCGGGCGCGACACCCTGCGCACTTGTATTGATGACGAACTGAGCGGTTTGGCCGCGCCGTTGGGATTGGAAGTGCGTAACGTGGCTGTGCCGCAAATTACCATCTCGCCGGAAGTTCAAGCCGCATTGGATGCGATTGTCCAGAGCCGCCTGGCGACCGAAAAAGCCAAGCAAGACGCGCAAAAAGCCATGCAGGAAGCGCTGGCGCAACAAGCCGTGGAAGAGGGCCGTATTCGCGTGGAGCAATCGAAATTACAGGAAGAGGCGCGCCAGCAAGCGATCTTACAGCAGTTGAAGAAAGATCAACTCACTGCCGAGTTGGCGGTCATCGAACAAGAAACAATCAATGAACAGAAGCAATTGATTCTTACGCAAGCGCAACAGGCCGTCGCCGCTGAGCAGGCTCAGGTGGATGTTGCCAAAGAACTAGCTTTGGCTCAAATCTACACCAATTATCCTCAATATGTCGCTTTGCAAATTGCCTTAGCTAACGCCAATGCGATCAAAGACACCGATAAATTTATTTACACGCCTTCAGGCGTATTCCCGAATTTGATTTTTGGAAACAGCAACGCAATTCCTACTTATCAAATTAAGTAAGAAAATAAGTTGATTGGTCTGCGAGCGGTTAACCTTGAGGTTTATTAAGGTTAACCGCTCCTTAATTTAGGCTTTTACATCTGATAAAATCAGCGCACGATGAAGACCTTTCTAGGTTACAAATGCTCGCTCTGCGCGTCTGAATACCTGCCCGGACAGGTGACTTACACCTGCCCCAAAGACGGCGGAAATTTGGACCTGCTCCTCGATTATGAAACGCTGAGAAAAAAATATCATCCTGAGGATATCACCAGCCGAAGTTTGGCTTCGCTTTGGCGTTATGAACCGTTTTTGCCCGTCGCTCAGCCTAAGGGCGAAGATACGCCCCTGCATTTTGTAGGTTGGACGCCCGTCTTCAAACTAGCGCGTTTAGCGGAAAAGCTTGGGCTGGAACACCTCTGGCTCAAAGATGAATCGCGCAACCCCACCGCATCTTTCAAAGACCGCGCTTCGGCGATTGTCGTCACGCGCGCGCAAGAGCTGAAATCTAAAATTGTCGTGACCGCTTCCACAGGCAACGCCGGCGCGGCGTTGGCGGGTATGTCTGCGGCGGTTGATCAGCAGTCAATCATCTTCGCGCCGAAATCCGCTCCGCCGGCAAAAGTGGCGCAGTTGCTCGTCTATGGCGCAAAAGTCATTTTGGTGGAAGGCAATTATGACGACGCTTTTGATCTAAGCGTCAAGACTTCGCAAGAATTCGGCTGGTATTGTCGCAATACGGGTTACAACCCATTCACATTGGAAGGGAAGAAGACCGCCGCTTTTGAAATTTGGGAATGGTGGCTCGAAGCGCATCAGGACTGGCATCAGCAGGATAGCCCGCTGGATAATCATCCTCCCCTGACAATTTTTGTCTCCGTCGGCGACGGCAATATCATCTCTGGAATTCATAAAGGCTTCAAAGAATTGAAAGCGCTCGGATGGATTGATAACTTCCCGCGTATTATCGGCGTGCAAGCGGAAGGCTCCGCCGCAATTGCAAATGCCTTCCATGCAAATACAGATACGCTTCAGCCGGTGAAGGCGCACACGCTGGCGGATAGCATTTCAGTTGATTTCCCGCGTGACGGCGTTCGCGCCGTCCGCGCGGCACAAGCGACTGGCGGGACATATATCACCGTTTCGGATGAAGAGATTCTGCAAGCGCTCGCAGAACTCGGCAAGGCGGGCGTTTTCGCCGAACCTGCCGGGGCGACAGCCTATGCCGGTCTGGTAAAAGGAGTCGCCTCCGGCGTAGTGAGAAGCGGCACGCCTATTCTGGTGTTAAACACGGGGAGCGGATTGAAAGACGTGCGCGCCGCTCTGCAGGCGGTTCCGTCCGCTCCAATTATTGAGCCAACTTTAGAAGCGGTGAAAAAACTGATATGAGAACAAAAAATAATCAATGGAGTTTGACCTTTCGTTATACGGTGGGGATTCTTCTTTTTCTTGGAATTGTCGCCTTCTTAATTTACGCGCACGAAGCGATGAAGATGTTTATCATTGCGGCTTTCGTCGCGTATCTCATCAGCCCGGCGGTGGCTGTGTTGATGGATCGAACAAAGCTTTCGCGCGCGGCTTCGGTGAATATTGTTTACTTTTCCGCGCTGATTTTTTTGGTGGGCATCCCCGCTACATTGATGCCGATCTTTTTCAATGAAATTCAAATTGTCGTCAGAGATTTGCTCAACCTCTCCACAGAATTGCGCGACTTACTTTTATATCCAATTCAAATTGGCGGCATGGCTTTTCACTTTGAGCAATTAGGCGAGTCGCTTGCCCATTTACAAGATTCGGTTCTCACGCCTTTGCCGGCGGAAGTGCTCACTTTGTTGAAAGCGACTTCCGTTAATATCTTATGGTTCTTGGTAATTTTAGTGACCATCTACTTGCTGATGAGCGAATGGCCCCAGATCCGCGAGTGGCTGATCAACCTCGCGCCTGCTGATTATCACGAGGACGTCCGCGAATTATATAAACGCTTACGCAATGTATGGATCGCCTACCTGCGCGGACAAATTGTTTTGATGATTGTCGTTGGCATTGTCTTTACCATCGCCTGGCTTATTCTGGGCATCCCCGGCGCTTTGGTGTTGGGCGTACTAGCGGGGCTGTTCACCCTCGTTCCAGATGTAGGACCCTTTTTGGCGGCGGCATTGGCGGTAGGCGTAGCCTTGTTGGAAGGCTCCACTTGGATTCGTCTCTCTCCCGACCCGGGCTTGAATAAGTTGCTGATGGCTGGTCTCACGCTGATTGTTTACTTGATCTTGATCAACCTCAAGAATTTCTTCGTGCGCCCTATTATTATGGGACGCAGTTTACACATGAACGAAGCCGTGATTTTTATCGCTATCATGGCGGCCACTTTGTTGGAAGGGATTATGGGCGCTTTGCTGATCGTGCCTTTGCTGGCTTCCGTTATGGTAATTATGGAATATCTGCGCCGCCGCATTTTAGGCTTGCCGCCGTTTGCCGATGACGGCGAAAAGCAATTTGTTACGCCTCCTGAAAAGATCAGAAAAAAGACGAGGAAGAAAAACGCTCTCACTTAACCGGCGGAAAAGAATCTATGAAAATTACCTACTCAATTATTGCTCCAATTTACAATGAAATTGATAACCTGCCTGAGCTATATCGCCGCGTCAAAGAAGTTATGGATTCTGCTGGCGAACCTTGGGAATTGATTTTGGTAGACGACGGCTCGACCGACGGCTCGACGGACAAAATCCGCGAACTCGCCGCTCAGGATAAAACCGTGCGCCCGGTCATCTTTGCCCGCAATTTCGGACATCAAGTGGCAATCACCGCCGGGTGGGATTATGCCCGCGGCGATGCGACCGTGATTATTGACGCAGACTTGCAAGACCCGCCTGAAGTGATTCTCGATCTAGCTAAAAAATGGAAAGAAGGCTACGAAGTCGTCTATGCGGTGCGGAGCGAACGCGAAGGCGAAACTTGGTTCAAGAAATTCACCGCCGCCATGTTCTATCGCTTAATCTACAGCATCACCGACGTGAAAATTCCCGTAGATACCGGCGATTTCCGTTTGATGGATCGCAAAGTAGTTAACGTGTTAAAGCAGATGCAGGAGCGCCACCGCTTTCCGCGCGGCATGTCGGCTTGGGTTGGGTTCAAACAAATTGGCGTCGCCTATAAACGCGCCGCGCGCGTCGCTGGCGTTACCAAATATCCTTTTAGCAAAATGTTGCGCCTCGCCTTGAACGCCATTACAAGCTTTTCGTATTTTCCCTTACAAGTCGCCACGTTTTTTGGCTTTGCGTTGGCTGGCGTTTCAATTTTAGCCATTCCGCTCATTGCTATTTTACGTTTGGCTGGCTCGCATTTTTTTGAAGGTCAAACCACCACCTTGATTTCTGTGCTTTTTCTAGGCGGCGTGCAATTGATTTCGTTGGGCGTCTTAGGCGAGTATATGGGGCGGCTATATGACGAAGCCAAGGGGCGCCCGCTCTATATCGTCCGCGAAGCGCCAGAAGAAGAATAACTTGCCGTCGCTACCGGCGGTTATTCTTCAAACCCAGCATTGCCGCCGTTAGTTTAGTTAATTTAGCGGCGGTTGGGCGCTTTAGCTTAGACTTTATCCGACATTACCATTTGCAATTTTCTTGCGTAAGCTTTCGGGATGTTCCTCTCGATTGCGGATGAAGTCCATTGTTCACACTGGATTAAATATATGTTCAAATTTTTTAGAGATCGCGCCTTCATCCGCGAATTGCTGACCATCGCGCTTCCTATCTCGCTTCAACAATTAATTAACGCCTCGCTCAACATGCTGGATGTGATCATGGTCGGGCAGTTAGGCGAAGCTTCCATCGCCGCGCTAGGGCTTTCCAATCAAGTTTTTTTTGTGCTGATCCTCTTGCTCTTCGGCATCACCAGCGGCATGGCTATTTTCACCGCCCAATTTTGGGGCAAACGCGAAACTGATTCCATCCAAAAAGTATTCGGCATGAGCCTGCTCTCTTCTTCAGTCATCGCCGCCGTGTTTACGTGCGCCGCACTCTTTTTCCCGCATAAAGTCCTGAGCCTCTTTACGAACGATCAAGAAGTGATTCGCATTGGCGTGAGCTACCTGCAAATTGTCGGTTTTTCTTACATCCCCATCGCCATTGCCACTTCCTATATTACGATTTTACGCAGTGTGCAAGTGATTAAGATGACGGTGATCGCAACTGCCTGCGCCTTAGCTTTTAAAACTTGCTTTGGCTGGATTTTGATCTTCGGTCACTTCGGCTTGCCTGCCTTAGGCGTGCGCGGCGCCGCAATTGCCACCGCCTCCGGCTGGACCTTGGAACTGATTCTGATCCTCGGCTTTGTCTACGCTCAAAAAACTCCGCTCTCCGTCAACCCGCTCAATTTTTTCAAATTTGACCCAGCCTTTTTCTTGCGCGTGTTGAAAACCGCTTTACCTGCGCTGGCTAATGAATTATTTTGGTCGGTTGGCATCGCCACCTATAACGGCATTTACGCGCACATCAGCACGGACGCTATCGCCGCTATCGGAGTCAACGCCACGATGGAGGAGTTGGGCTTTGTGGTCTTTATGGGTTTGGGCAATGCCTGTGCCGTGATGGTCGGCAATCGGATTGGCGCTGGGGATAAAGCCGGCGCTTATGAAACTGTCCGCCGCGTCATCATTGCCAGCGTGCTGTTTGCGTGGCTGGTTGGCTTGATTATTGTCTCACTGCGGAGAGTGATTCCGAGTTTGTACGACCTTACACCCGCAGGCGTTCATAACGTCCAAATGCTAATGTTGATGATGGCTTGCGTCCTCTGGATTCGCATTTTCAACTTTGCAACCTTCATTGGCGCATTGCGCGCCGGCGGAGATACGCGCTTTGCCCTAATCATGGAAATCTGCTCAATCTGGCTGATCGGCGTTCCCGTCGCTTATACCAGCGCGTTTGTGTTTAATTTTCCGGTCTATTATGTCTATTTATCGGTGGCGTTGGAAGAAGTCGCCAAAGCCTTTGTCAGCTTTTGGCGCTTTCGCTCCAAAAAATGGATGCACGATTTGGTCAACCTCTAAGCCTGAAGCGATGACTTTGTCGCTGATTTTGCAGATATTCAAAGTTGTCGCATTTTGTTTTAAGACGCTATTTTTTATAAACGGGACTTACGCAAAGCTCTGAGATCAAGCTTATCAGGCACGATGTCGCTAATTCACGCGAATTGGGTAAAAAATTCGTGATAATTCGTGTAATTCGCGGCAAAAGATTTTGACCTGCGTAAGTCACAATAAATTCAGACTGTAGATTGAAAGTCTTGAAGTAAAATTCAATATCTCATCATTCAAGAGGAAATATGCCGAAAATAAAAGCCATTCATCATGTCGCCGTAGTTGTGGATGATATGGAAAAATCGCTCGCCTTTTGGCGCGACGCGCTTGGAATTGAACTGCATGAATTACGCGACGTGCCCGCTGAAAAATCGCAAGTCGCTTTTTTACCGATCCAAGGTGCGGAAATTGAATTGGTCCTGCCCACGAGCGCCGATTCGGGCATTGCCAAATATTTAGCCAAGCGCGGTCCCGGGATGCACCACATCTGCCTTGAAGTGGACGATATTGCCGGCATGTTAGCCCAGCTTAAACAAAAGAATATTCGGCTTATTAATGAAGAGCCGCGCCTTGCGGCGGACGGCAAGCAATATGCGTTCATTCATCCTGAAGCCACCGGCGGAACGCTGGTCGAGTTGTATCAAATCTAATTGATCCATGCTTGAAAATTTTGAAGCTGTTTTGAGCGACGAATGCAGGCTCGTCAAAGACCGCCCGATTGTAGTGGGCGTTTCTGGCGGGCCGGATAGCCTGTGTCTGATGGAGGCATTACGTCAGGCGGGCTATCAGCTTATTGTCGCGCATTTCAATCATCAGCTTCGTCCAGATGCCGCGCGCGACGCTCTAGCGGTTGGCAAAACGGCGACGCGCTTGATGCTTGGCTCGGTGATTGACGGGATGGACGTTCGCGCCTATGCCGAAGAAGAAAAACTTTCCATTGAGGAAGCCGCCAGAAATTTACGTTATCGTTTTTTGTTCAATCTGGCGCGTGAACGCAACGCTCAAGCGGTGGCAGTCGGTCACACTGCGGACGATCAAGTTGAAACTGTCCTAATGCATTTTTTGCGCGGGAGCGGGCTGGCTGGTTTAAAAGGCATGACGCATCGCACCATCATTGAGACCTTTGATTCTGAAATTCCGATTGTGCGTCCGTTGTTGAATTATTGGCGCGAAGAGACGGTCGTCTTTTGCTCAGCGAATGGAATGCGCCCGCAGTACGACGCGAGCAACGACTCATTGAATTTTCAAAGAAATAGAATCCGTCATTTGTTGCTCCCAACTTTAGAGAGCTACAACCCAAAATTTAGAGAAGCCGTTCAACGGATGTCTCAATCTCTAAAGACCGATCACGACTTTTTGAATGAAACCCTGCAATTCGCTTGGGAGCATTGTCTGCTGGAAATGGGGGAGCGCGAAATTATTTTTGATTTGGAACGGCTCGCGCACGGCTCGCTCGGCCTCCAACGCAACCTGCTCAAACGCGCCATGCTTTACCTCCGCCCGGGCATAGACGTATCTTTTGCGATCCTCCAACGCGGCGTTGACTTAATTCATAATCAAGCCGCGTCCACGCGCGTCAATCTAAAGGGCGGTTTATATATGTTCCTTGAAATGCAGAGAGTGTATATTTGCACGCCAGAGGCGAAATTAGCTTTCAACCTGTGGCCCCAAATTCTTGCGGATACTCCTTATCAGGTAAATTTACCCGGACAGTTGGAGTTAGCGGCAGGCTGGAAGTTCAATGCCGAAAGATGGCATCTCCCGGCTTTGGCGCAGGAACAAGCTCAAGAGAACAAAGATCAGTTTCAGGTCTGGTTGGATGCGGAGAAACTGAGCGAGCCTTTAATGCTCCGCACGCGGCGTGCGGGCGATCAATTTGAACCGCTCGGTATGGATGGTCATGCCCAGAAATTATCCGATTTTATGGTCAATGAAAAAATACCGCAACGCGCGCGCGCGCATTGGCCCCTGCTTACGGCGGGAGATACCATTGTTTGGGTTCCAGGCTATCGCCCTGCGCACTTTTGCCGGCTGACTGAAGCGACCAATCAAATATTTTATTTTTCAATTTCCAAACCCCCCGAAAAACTTGAGTAGTTAAAGCCGCGGCTTTTTATTACTCTTTGATTTCTCCATTTAACTGCCGGATTTTGATGAATAACTCGCGCCATTGAATTTTTGAAACGCCAAGTTTCTGACGAATTCTATCGGCTTCGATACCGGCTTGGTAATCGCGCAAGGCGCAAGTCCAGCGGCACATATCAAAAGAAAGATGTTTGCTCAAACCGGCTTCTTCGCCAATATCTTCAAGTAAATATTCTAAACGGCGCGGCGACCAGGGAAAGAGTTGGTCGAGCGGCTGGTATTGCGCCAGATATTCGTTATAAGCGGCGAGCCAATCTTCCGCTAAGATTATTTTACGTTCTTTGTAGCGGTTGGCTGGGCTGGCGTAGCGTACAAAAAGCTGAGGACCGTCTTTGGCGTTTAAATCTATGTGGTTAATATGAATGCCAAGACATTCGCTTTTTTTAATCCCAGTGGTCAATAAGAGATATAAAAGCGTGTACGCCCGCGCGTCTGGTTTGGTTTCGCGGCGGTGACGGTCGGCGGCGAGGAGCGCGGCTTCGTATTCGCTATCCGTCAATACTTGCGGAAGCGGACTGATTGCCGAGCGTTGCAAAACTTTTTCGGCAGGGTCGGGGACGATTACGCCGTATTGATGAAGCCAGCGGAAAAAAGATTTGACAGAAGTAATTCTGCGCGAGAGCGTTTTGGGGCTACAGGCAACTGCGCGTTCTTTTTCCATCCACTCAAAAAAATTATTTAATTCATCAGTGGTTACGGCGCCGATGGAGCGGTCTGGCGGCGCATACTGCGTCAGCAGGCGCACATCTGAGAGGAAGGCTTTGATCGTGTTGGGCGAACGCCCTTGATCCTTCAGATAAATCTCCCAGCCATGGATGGCGGCGGGCAGTAAAGTTTTTGAAGTGACTTGAGTTAATTCCGTGCTTTTTGGCATGACGCATCCTTGCTTAATTATAGCGTGTAGTCTTTTCGTATAGTTTAGCGAAAACTGAAGGGATTGTCAACTAGTGGGCTAAGCCCAAACAAGATGATGCCTAGAACAACAGCGGCTGAAATTTGCCGCGTCTATTCTTCCAAGGTAGTTGATTGCGTTCTAATGAGAAAGGTCTTGCGGTTGAAAACACGGCTGATAATCGTAGCCAAGAATCAGGCGATATTGAACCGGGCTGTTTGCGTCGGGTAGAGAAAGGATATTGGCTTGATACAAGCCGAGGTTTGCGACGATCGCTTGTTGTTGGGCGGAATCTTGCGCAGGCGTAAAATCCACCAACACAGAATTGCTGTAATCGTAGCGATCCGCCGCCGAAGTTGAAGTTTGATAGCCCGCGTAATTGAGACGGGCGGCTGTGAGGCTATCCAGACTGGCGATGTTAGTGCCGTTTTGAACTTCGATTTTGATGGCTTTGCGCTCCACTGCGCTCTGTGAGAGGGTCGTCGCTTCGATGAGCATTTGCTTCAACGCTTCATCGTTGGGCAAAAGCACAGCCGCGCCGCCCGGCGTCGTCCAAGCCGAGACGTAAGGCGGGCGGATGTAATACCCGCGGATATTGGCATTGGTGAAGTTTGCGGCATAAGGCGCCAGGCTGAGTAAATCTCCCAACCCTAAATCGGTGAGGATCGTGCTGGAAAAATCATTATAAAGTTGCGGGATTTTCCCGAAGGTATTGCTTTGCAAAGCTTTGCTGAAGATTGCCCGCAGAACTTCCTGCTGGCGGCGCCCGCGATCAAAATCGTTGGATTTGGAACGCGAACGCGCATACCATAGCGCTAGATCGCCGTCCATGTGAATTTGCCCGGGACCGACCGTATAGAGCCACCAGTTGTTTTCATTTTCAGGATCGTAGGTTGGGTCAATCAGACGCCAATCGGTATAAGCGCAAGCGACTGGCAAATCTATCCCGCCGAGCGTATCCACGATCCGCCGAAAACCGTCAAACTCGACCATGGCAGTATGATCAATGCGAATGCCTAAGTTGTAGGAAATCGTATCTTTCAAAATGCCGGGACCGCCGCCAAGATAGCCGGTTATTTCTCCGCTTTGATAGGCGGTGTTGATGCGTTGCATTCCAACTGTCGGGATGTAAATCCACAGATCGCGCGGGATGGAAATCAAAGAGACTTGTCCGGCGGTGGGCCAAACAATGGCGATCACTAAAGTGTCAGTACGATAAGACGAACCCGGGCGTTTGTCTGAACCGATTAAGAGAAAGTTGATGGTGTCGTCTGTGGTTAATAAAGGTTGGATGGTTGGGTTGACCAAAGGAACTTCAGCCGGCGGAGCCGCGGAAGTTGGAAAGAGCTGATTAAAATCCGCAGTGGGGCTAACCTCGGCTGGAGCGGTGGCAGTGGGCGAGGGCGTTTCAGTTGGCAGAATCTGTTGCGGCGTGGCGGTATGCTCGGAAGCGACGAATAAAGCCGGCTGGGTCAACGTGGCGTTGAGCGGTTGAAACGGCGTAGGCGTGGGGGAAGGGTTGGGCGCGGAAGTGATCAAAATAAAAGGCGCAGATACATCGCCGGCTGAAGTTTGCGGCGCGCCGCAGGCAACCAGAATCCCAGTCAACAAGACTATGCAAATAATACGCGAAAATAATTTCATGCCGATTAAGGTTGAAGCGTATCGGTGGGGATGATAGTGCTGGTGAGCGGTAAAGTGGAGATGGGCATGATCGTGGCAGTGAAGGGCAAGGGCGTAAGCGTGAGCGGTTGCGTTGGGATTTGGGTTTCAGTGACGACGAAAACCGGCGAAGCTGAAGGGATCGGCGTGCGCGGCGCGACGTTGGGCACGTATAAAACTTCTCCGGCGTAAATAATATCGCCAATGCGGCAATTGACTTTGCGCATTTCTTCCAAAGTGACGTAATAATCATAGCCAATGCGATAGAGATTATCCCCGGCTTTGACGACGTAAGTTTTATTCCAACCGGCTTTGCCCGGCACGCAAACGACAGCGGTGTTGGGCGCAACTGGGGGAACGTAAATAATTGTCCCTGAGATTAAATTGGAAGTGGGCAAGCAATTTCCAGCTTGGAGTTGGGCGGGCGTAGCGCGATATCTTGCCGCGAGCGTATCCAGCGTCTCGCCTACTTGCACGGTTACTTGAATCCAGCCGGCTGGGATTTGGCAATTAGGCGGCGGGGTGGAGGTGACGGTTTCAGTGGGGATTAAACTGGAAGTGGGCGAAGCTTGGGCAAGATCTAAAGTGGCGGTGGGGAGCGCAGTTGGCGTGGCGGTGAGCGGCTCTGGCGAGGGAAGTTCCACGCTGGTGGGCGTGGCGGTGGCGGCGGGCGCAAATTCCACGGTTGAAATTGAAAGCGCCCCAATGACTAAACCGATGGAAACCAAAGCGACTAAAAGCGCACTGCCTAAATCGCGCAAACCCCGCATTAATTTCTGCCTTTTTTCTTTTCAACCAGCGTTTCCCCGGCGATGGGCAGAAGCACGCTAAAAGTTGAGCCAACGCCGGTTTCGCTTTCTACCCAAATCCGTCCGTGATGCGCTTCGGTCAAACTCTTGGCGATGGAGAGTCCAATGCCGGTATCGCCTACGCCTTGAATTAAAACATTATCGGCGCGGAATAAGCGTGTGAATACGCGCGACAAATCTTCAGGCGGGATGCCCACGCCAGAATCGGTCACTTGCAGGAGGATGAAATCTAAACCGTCTTCGGTGCGGGTCTGGACCTTGAGCCGAATCGTGCCTTCGAGCGGAGTCGCCGCCCCGGCATTTTGCAAAAGATGAATCAGAATTTGTTGTAAGGCTTCGCGGTCGGCTTGGATGGGGGCCAATTGCTTGGGTAAATCCAAGTGCATGGATATGTTCTTCTCGCGCACCTGACTGCTGGTATAAGACATGACGTTGTCAATCACCATGTTTAAATCTACCGCTTCAAGTTTGAGATCGTTTAGCTCGGTCTCTAAAGTGGAAATGTGAATGAGATCGTCAATTAGGTTGTGAATGCGCTCCGTGGAAGATTTGATGCGTTCGACAAATTTTCTTTGTAACGCGCCTAAAATCCCAACCGATTCGCCGAGGAGCAAATCGGTGTAGCCAATTACCGAAGAAAGCGGCTGGCGCAATTCTTGCGAAATGGAAGCGATGATCTCGGCTTGTTCTGTGCTTTTAGTCGTCGCGTGACCTTTTTCTAACTCGTGGACTTTCATGTTCGCTTCGGCTAAATCATTTTGTAAATGCGCCAATTCTTGCAACGTGGCTTTGAGGTCTTGTTCGCTTTGCGCAGAGCCGGATTTGCCATTGGAAGAGCTTTTGCTAACGCGGAGTTCCGCGTTTTCGATTTGAAGCTGTTCAATGATGCGTTGCGATTCTTCTTGCGCCGTCAGCAGAGAAGCGTACTCAACAGTTTTGGTTTTTCCGGCTTCTGCTTGCGCCGTCTCCAACTGTTTGGTCAGCCCTTCCACTTTGCCTTCCAACTCGCCAATTCGGATGCGCGCCTGATCGCTTTGAATTTCCATCTTGCTCAATTTTTGACTGCGGCGAATCACCGGCACGAGCGAAGCGGCAATGTTGGCTAAGAAGGCTTGATCTTCAGCCGTCCAGATGCGGTCAGAATAGGGCGAAAGCAACAGGATACTGCCGAGCGCTTCTTTATCCGGCGTTAAGATCGGCACATTGAGCAAATGCCCGGGATTGGTGAGCCCCAGAATATCGCTTAAGCCTTTCACGTCCGCGGAAGTGCTACTGGCGGGCATACGCAAAGGGCGTCCGCGTTGAATGGAATTAGCGAGCATAGGCACGGCGTTTTTGTTCAGCGAGCCGCCTTCCATGATGTCTTCTCGAATTAAGTCATAGCCGCCCGCAATCACCATTTGATTGTTGTTATCGGTTAAGTAAATGAGAAAACATAGATCGGAGAGCAGAGTTTGCGCGATGGCGCGCGTAACTGCTTGGCTCACTTTTGCAGGCGTAGATTCCGCCGCCAAAGCCAGCATAGCGTGAAAAGTTTTTGGATCCGTGCTGTAACGGCGGCGCTCAGAATGGTTGGCGTGATCCGCGGATTTGTTTGCACTGGCGGAAAAAACGGCGTTGTCCGTCGGCTTGACGGAGACCGTCCTTGAAAACCGTAACGGCAGAGTATAAAGCAATGGAAAAGCCGCCATATAAGCCAAACGCGCCGCGCCTGAATATTCGCCCACGATCGGGAAGACCAATTGACCAATGTGACCGAGCGCGCCCAGCCCCAATAAGACGATTCCGTACCACATGCCGTTAGGCTTGCGGAAGAAGATGATCGCAATCCCGATCAACGCGAGCGTCAACGAAGCGATTTGCCAAGCGAAATCCGCGTCCGTTTCGTTATAGGTGATTCCGTAACTGGCGGTATCAATCTGCGCCTGCCACAAAACCAAGCTGGCTCCCAAAGCGACGATCAATAGCAAACTGCATAAAGTCGCCACTGCGTCCGAAATTTTGCTCGGTTCAGGAAAGGCATACAGCCAGGTGATCCAGATAATGCCAAAAATAATAAAAGCGCGATCTAATGGCGGCAAAATGGCGCGGGAGTTTAATACGCTATCCTGCCAGCCAAAAAAGCTGACGATGAACATGAAAAATTGCGCCGCCAGCAGAATCGCCAGCCCCGTCATAGCGCGTTTCGCTTGCGGAAACTCGCTCACGCGCCACTGATTGAAAACCAGCAGGAACGCGCCAGCCACTACAAAAGCGATCGCAAAATAGTAGTTGAAGCTCATATCTGAGCTGGCGAATTTTTCAAGGATGGAGTTGGAGAAAATATCCATTACGCGCTGATTATACTTCTAGTTCAAAAATATTGAACAGCCCGCTATAATAATGAAATGTATAACAAAAAGACGGTCATTTTTGCGGTTGCGGTTTTAAGTTTATTGATTTTAGGAAGCGTTATTTTCTGGCAGGGACAAAAACAAATCAATCAGGCGGAGCAGGCGCTACAGGCGCGGGATTATTCAGCCGCCGCAAGCGCTTATTTGCAAGCCGCGCGCTTCTTCCCGTGGCGCACGGCGCTGTACGAGCAAGCGGGCATCGCGCAAGCCCTGGCGGGTAATTATCCTGAAGCGCTTGTCAATTTGAATCAAGCCGCGCAACTTTCCGAACGCGGCTGGGGAACTTTGGCTTTGGTTTATGTTCAAACACAGGATTTTCCGGCGGCATTGACCGCTTACCAAAACGGTTTGCAGAAATTCCCTAATTCCGCCGCGCTTTATGCCGGGCAAGCGGCAGTTTATCGCGCGCAAAAAAATTGGGCTGAAGAAAAAGCGGCTTTGCAAAATCAAATTCGCTTTGACGAACAGAATATTTATGCTCATTATCGGCTTGGGCTTTTGTTGACTTTGCTGGATTCAGACGAAGCCTTTGCGGAATTAGCCCGCGCCGCCAAGCTCGACCCGCAACTTGACTCAGTTACCCAAACATTGACCACAGCCTTGAACGTCGCTTCCACGCAGACGGATCAAGCTCAAAGAATGGTCACGCTTGGCAGGGCGTTGGGCTTAACTCAAGAATGGGAATTGGCGCACGCCGCGTTTGCGCAGGCTCTGCAACTTAACGCTGAAAGCGCTGAGGCGTGGGCTTGGCTGGGCGAAGCCGAACAACAACTCGGCGGAGATGGGGGCGAGGCGCTTGAACGCGCCGCGATTCTCGATCCGCAATCCGCAATGATTCACGCTTTGCGCGGCTTGTATTGGAGTCGCTTGCAGAAATACGATCAAATGTTGGCGGAATACGCTTTAGCCGCAAAGTTGGAGCCGGAGAACCCGGCTTGGCAAGCCGCCGTTGGCGACGCCAACTTGAAACGTGGCGATCTGGCGGCGGCGCTTGGCTTTTACAAACGCGCCACAGAGTTAGCGCCAAACGAGCCGACGTATTGGCGTTTGCTGGCGCTCCTCTGCGCGGAGAATGGAACTGCGTTGGAAGAATTGGGTTTGCCCGCCGCGCAAAAGGCGGCGGAACTTGCGCCCAACGATCCTTTGGTTTTAGATACTTTAGGCTTTGTTTATTTTTCTTCGGGGCGTTATGCCAGCGCTGAAGAGACGTTATTATCCGCCGTCAAACTGGACCCGAAACTTTATTCCGCATATCTGCATTTGGCGCTCAATTATTTAACGCAGGGGAATATGCCTGCGGCATTCAACGCGCTGACTTATGTGCGTGATGCCAATCCTAACGGCGCGGATGGCGCGCGCGCGAAACAGTTGCTGGAACGATATTTTCCCTAAACGCCCGTGATAAAATCACGTTATGAATCGTTTTATATCTAGCGCGCTGATCTTCACATTGGTTTCATTCGCTTGCGTTTGGCAACCTGCCGCCCCCGCCCCCGCCGCTTCGCCCTCTGGCAGTGTCTTGTTTCAAGATGATTTTTCCAAACCCACCACTGGCTGGGATCGTTTGCAAGCCGCCGAAGGCATTATGGATTATGACGGCGGCGGATATCGAATGTTGGTCAATTCCTTGAAGACGAATTTTTGGTCCACGCCGAGATTGAATCTTTCAGACGTGCGTATTGAAGTTGATTCGGGAAAACTCGCCGGACCCGACGAGAACCGCATTGGTTTGATTTGCCGGTTTAATGGAACTGATTATTATTTCTTTTTGCTCTCCAGCGACGGCTATTACGGCATTGGCATTTATACCGGCGGCTTGGGCGTTTTGCTCGGGCAGAGTGAAATGCAACCCTCAACGAATATTCACACCGGCTTGGCGGTCAATCATTTACGCGCCGATTGTATCGGCAATACGCTGACGTTTTTCGTGAACGGCATTCAAGTGGCGCAGGCGCAGGATGCAACTTTGAAGCAAGGCGACGTGGGTTTATTGGCTGGCACATTTTCTACGCCGGGCGTGGACGTGGTCTTTGATAATTTTGTAGTATTACAACCCTAACGGGCGATCCGCGATGAAGATTTTTCTCGATACTATTGGTTGCAGGCTGAACCAAGCGGAAATAGAAAACATGGCGCGGCAATTCCGCGCCGCCGGGCATGAGGTTGTCGCCACTGCGGATTTGGCGGAGATGGCGGTCGTCAACACCTGCGCGGTCACCACGCAAGCGGCTTCCGATTCGCGCAGTAAAATCCGCAACATTGCGCGCGCGGGCGTGGGGGAAATCATCCCCACCGGCTGTTGGACGACGCTCCAACCCAAAGAAGCCGCCGCCTTGCCCAATGTTTTAAAAGTTGTGACCAATCCAGCCAAAGATTCATTAGTTGCGAACGTCCTCAATTTGCAACCTGAAGCGTTTGATCTCGAACTCCTCGACCGCACGCCGATCCCCGGGCTTCATCGCCGCACGCGCGCTTTCATCAAAGCCCAAGATGGCTGTGATAATAAATGCACATTTTGCATTACCACTGTGGCGCGCGGCGAAAGCCGGAGCCGCCCATTGGCGGAAGTTATTATGGAGATTAACGCCGCGCTGGCTGGCGCTTCAAAAGAAATTGTTTTAACCGGCGTGCATCTCGGTTCGTGGGGGCAGGAGTTCAATTGCCATCTGCGGGATTTGGTCAAAGCCATTTTGCAGGAAACAGACGTACAACGTTTGAGATTATCTTCGCTTGAGCCGTGGGATTTAGACGCGGAATTTTTCGCGCTATGGAATGACAAGCGCCTCATGCCGCACTTACACTTGCCTCTGCAATCCGGAAGCGACTCAACCCTCAAGCGGATGCTTCGCAAAACCACAACCGCCTCATTTCGTGAATTGGTCAACGCCGCGCGCAGAATTATGCCAAATGTGGCGCTCACTACCGATCTCATCGCCGGCTTCCCCGGCGAAACCGAAGCGGAGTTTGCCGAGACTTTGGAATTTGTCACCGAGATCGGCTTCACCGGCGGACATGTCTTTTCATATTCGCCGCGCCCCGGCACAGCGGCGGCAAGGATGAAGGGGCAGACCCAGCCCGAGTTAAGAAAGAAGCGCAATCACATCCTGCAAGAAGCGCTGGAAGAATCGGCGCGTCAATACCGCGAAAGTTTTATCGGCGCAACCGTCTCAGCCCTATGGGAATCTACGACAGAATATGGCGAACTCGGCTGGAAGATGGAAGGCTGGTCTGAAAATTATTTGCGCGTCAGCGCTTTTGCAAAAGCCCCGCGTTGGAACGAAGTGGATCAAGTTGAATTACAGACGATTAATAACGGAATAATGCAAGGGAAAATTTTGTAAAATGTCACTACTGGATGAGATTGATCAAAAGTATAATTTTTTCAAGACCTTATCATAAGCGAAGGAATAAAAATGACAGCTCAATTAATTGACGGCAAACGAATTGCGCAACAAGTCCGTGAGGAAGTGGCTTTGGCAGTGGGGCGGCGGGTTTCAGCGGGAAAATCCATCCCCACTTTAGCGACTCTCCTAGTTGGCAACCGACCAGATTCCGCCGCGTATGTCGCTTCCAAAAGCAAAGCCTGCATGGAATTGGGCATGGGCTCGGTGAGCGAACATTTGCCGGAAGACGCCACGCAAGAGCAGGTGGAAGCCTTGGTCAAAAAATTAGACGCAGACCCGGAAATTCACGGCATTTTGGTGCAACTGCCTTTGCCCGCGCATTTGGATGAAGAACGAGTTTTATCTTTGATCAGCATTGAAAAAGACGTGGACGGATTTTCCCCGTTGAATATTGGGCGCTTGGCGCAAAAAGGGCGCGTGCCTTTGTTTATGCCTTGCACGCCGTATGGTTGCATTTATCTGCTTGAAAAATCCGGCGTGAAAATTGAAGGCGCGAACGCGGTGGTTTTAGGGCGCTCAAATATTGTGGGCTTGCCCGCCGCGCTGTTGTTGCTTTCAAAAAACGCCACCGTCACAGTTTGTCATTCGCGGACGAAAGACCTTGCGGCGATCATTCGTCAGGCGGATATTTTGATTGCCGCGATTGGTAAAAGCGAATTTGTGAGCGGCGATTGGATCAAACCCGGCGCGGCGGTAATTGACGTGGGCATCAATACCATCGCCGACCCAACTAAAAAAAGCGGCAAGCGCTTGGTGGGCGATGTTAATTTCAATGAAGCCAAAGAAGTGGCTGGGTGGATCACTCCCGTCCCCGGCGGCGTTGGCCCGATGACGATTGCGATGTTAATGAAAAATACGTTGACGGCGGCGGAACTGCAAAGCTCATAAACTTGCTTTGGCGATTTGCACAAGTTGCCTGGCGATATTTTCAATCACGTCGTCCGGCGCGCCATCCTGCGCCCGCGATTGAATCCGCGTATCAATTTCATCGTTGACATAATCCACGACGATAAATTCATCCGCTAGAGCGATCTCAGTCGAGAACCAATCTAATTTGCAAATTGCGGCGATGCGCTTCGTGATTTCCCTTAGCCTGCTCAGGCGATACTGAGACTCTTCTTCCGCTGTGACATTTTTGTAAACGTAAGTTTGCGGATGCCACCAACAAGGGTAAGTTTCGCGGTTGGCATAGAAGACGCGAAACCAAGCGGGTTTATCCGCCAGCGTTTGCGGCGCGATATGCGCTTGAATTAAATATTTTTGTTCGGGAAATTCCAAACGCGCTTTCAAAATTTCATCCAGCGAGTTCGCGCCTAAAATTACGCCTTCGCCGCCGCCGCCATGCGAAGGTTTGATCACAAAGTTTTTGCCGAGCGGGGTCAAATCAATCGGCGGGATGACGGGCTGTTCTAGAAATGGCGCGAGCAAAATCGTATAAGGCGTGTGCAAACCGGCGCTGATCAATTCCAAGTGCATGGTGGCTTTATCTTCGGACCAGCGCGAAGCCTGAAGCGGGTTGATGATCTTCGCGCCGCGTTCCATGCCCCAGCGGAGAAGCGGCTCGAAACGCGCATCTCCCTGCCCGCGATTGAGGAGCGTGCGGTAAGTCGTCACGCCTTTATAGAGCGCAGTGGTTGATTCCAGTAAATTATCCGGTTTGATCTGCCAAAGCGAAAGCCCCGCTTCAATGGAAGCGCGTTCGATCATACCTGCGAAAACGTCGTCATATTCCCAGTACCATGGTAAACATAAATCATAGCGCATAGATGGATTATAGCCGAGCGCACAAACTAAATTGGCGTTATTCGTATCGAAAGCGTAGCGTTCCAATTCCAAAAAATAGCGTGGCAAAGATTAATAAAACTCCGGCTTCGGGAAGGATCTGCGCCACGCTTGCGCCGCGTAAAGATAAATCCAGTAAACCTTGCATTGCCCACGTGGTGGGGAGCAGGCGCGCCGCATTTTGCATGAATTGCGGAAATAATTCGATCGGATACCAACATCCGCCCAACATGCCCATTAACATCCCCGCCATAATGCTGATGCCGCTTGCCTGCCCTTCAGACTTGATAAACGTTCCCAGCGTAACGCCAACTGCGGCGGCGGCGAGGCATGAGCAAGCGAGAATAATATAAAGCCCAAGCGGGTTGCCCCAATTTAATTTGAAAACCAAAATTGCGAATAAGACCAGCAAGGTCATTTGAATTAATGCCATCGCAACCTGCCCGGAAATTGTGCCGAGTAAAAAAATCGCTTTGCTGGTGGGCGTGGTTAACAGACGGCGCAATGTGCCTTCTCGTCTTTCATAAGCAAACAATGCGGAAATTCCAAATAGCGGAATGAACACCCATGTAATTAATTGCCCGGCAGAAACGTTGGTCTGCGGATCGTAATCAAAATCGTCCGGCGTGTTCGCCTGAATTACAGTCACATGCGCCGGCGCTTCCGCTTGTAATTTTTTGGCGGTTTCCAAAGCGGCGTTGAAATAAGCTTGTTCCTCTTCCGCTGAGGCAAACGCGCCACGCGCTTGGGCTTCTTCCACCGCTAGGTTGGCGGCATGGATCGCGCCGCTCACTTTTCTCACGGCGGCTTCAATTGCGCGGGCGGCGATTGAAGCGTTGGTATCGTTGGGCGGTTGGCTTAGGTTTAATTCTGCCGTTCCATTTTGAATGGCTTCAACGTCCAGTCCGGCAGGGATGACCAATAAAACAGTCGCGCGCCGCGCGTCAAATTCCGCTTGCGCTTCCTGCATAGAAAGGAGGTCTGGTCTGACTGCCGTAGATTTTTCCAAAGCTGAGAATAATTCTTTTGAAATTGTTGAATTGGCTTGATCCACAACGACTACTCGAATGCGGTTATCTTCGTTGCCGCTGGGAACTCCGCCGGCGATGAGGAAGATAAAAATCATTGGCAGGACGATGAAGAACAACAATTCAGATTTACTTGAAAAGCGGACGATTGCGTCTTTCCAGGCGATTGCAAATATTTTTTTCATAAGGTCTCCGCCATGTTATTGCGCCATAAGTTTCAGTTGAGCGATTGCTTCAGCGCAAGAACATGAAGTTACTTTTGCATCAAATTCTTTTTTCCGAAAAACGCCGCCGAGATGAGGAACAGGATCAAGCCCATCGTCAGCAGAGCCACAATCGGCGTAGTCAAAGCGGCGAGCGTTCCACCCAGCGCAAGAGTCTCAAACCCGTTCAATGCCCAAGCGTTTGGCGTGATCTGACTTAATCTTTGCATAAAGGGCGGCATGTTGGCGATTTGAAAGAAACTGCCGCTGATCACTGCGAAAATTAACATCAGCGCCGAGCCGAGACTGCCAACCTGCGCGGGCGTGCGCGCCAAAGCCGTAATGAATAAGCCCCAGCCGGTTGCGCCAAAGACTGCGGCGAAGACTAAGAAAATGACGCCGAGCGGATCGCCCCAATGGAGTTGAAATAAAAGCGTGGTCGCGCCAATGAGGATGAACATTTGCGCCGCGCCGGTTAAGAAAATGCCAAAGACTTTGCCGCCTAAAATTTGCGCGGAGGTAGTTGGCGTAACCAGCAAGCGCGGCAGTGTGCCTTCGGCTTTTTCCGCGAGGATCGAACGCCCGCCATAACTAACGGTGTACATCAGGAACATCAACGCCATGCTGGGGGCAAAAAAAGCGAGCGGGTCGAAGTCGTTGGTTTCGCCGGCGGCGGTTGAGGTTTTGATTTTGATGGCAGTGGCGCTTTCAAAATTCGCCGCGTTATTTTCAAGGCGTTTGCCTAATTCTGCGCCAGCCTGATTGGCTTCTTGCGGCGTAATTTTTCCGCTGGCGATCAATTGCGTTATGGAAACGACGCCGCTAATTTGCATTTCGTCCAAGCGCGTTAGGAATTGATCCAACACGGCTTTGATAATGCCCGCGCTGGTGGGGCGGGATGGGTTGGCGTAAAACTCAATTTGCGCGTTAGCGTCAATATTTCCATTTTGGGGAATGACGCTTTGCGTGAACCCGGCGGGGATGATGATGGCGGCGGCGAGTTTATCTTCATCCACCAATGCGCGCGCCGCTTCCGCAGTTGAACTGTTGACAGGTTCGACCAAATCCGCTAATTCTGGCGAATTGAAGACTTCTACCAAGGCGTTGCCAATTGAGTCGTTGTCCAGGTTGACAATGGCGATGGGGATGTTTAAGGCGCCGCTATTGTTATTGCCTGAAAATCTTCCGGTGACGAGCGCCATGCCGACTGTGACCAGAAACGGCGCGGCAAGCATGAGGATGAGCGCGGCACGATCGCGGAAGACGAGTTTTAAATCTTTGAATCCGATGAGAACAGTTTTTAACATAGTGATCTTCGCTCTTCGATAATTTGATATTCGATATTTAGTAGACTTTATCGGTAACAAGGAAAAACGTCCCGAAGGTTGGTATTTTCCCTTTGATTCTCTTAAAAAAACCTTCGGGACGGTTATTTCAGATAATGTCTAGTATTTGAATATCTTTAATCGCGTAACGCCCTTCCTGTAAGATGTAAGAACACTGCCTCTAAATTCGGCTCACGGATATCAATTGAATGAATCTTGACGCCGCGTTCGTTGGCGGCTCCAATTGCGTCGGCTAAAATGTCTTTTGCCGAGGGCGTGATAACTGAAATTTCATGGTCAATCACGCTGGCGTCAATAACGTTTGGCAGGTTCTTCAGCGTGGCGATCAAGACGGAAGGGTCTTCATTCTTACCGACGTGTAAAATCAGGGTTTCAGTTTCGCCTACTTGCTGGGTCAATTCTTTTTGCGTGCCGAGGGCGATCAACTCGCCATGATCAATAATGCCAACGCGGTTGGAGAGTTCGGCGGCTTCTTCCATGTAATGCGTGGTGTAGAGGACTGTCATGCCTTGTTGGTTCAAAACTTTGACCGTATCCAAAATGGCGCGGCGGGATTGCGGGTCAATGCCAACGGTAGGTTCGTCCATAAATAGAAGCTTGGGTTTGTGGAGCAAGCCTACGCCAATGTTGACGCGGCGCTTCATCCCGCCTGAATAGGTCTTGACTTTATTTTTGGCTTTGTCAGCTAAACCAATTTGTTCTAGAACTTCATCCACGCGCGCGGATAAGGCTTTGCCGTTTAATCCATACATTTGCCCCCAAAAGACGAGATTCTCTTTGGCGCTCAAATCTTCATAAAGCGCTAAGTCTTGCGGCACAACGCCAATGACGTTGCGAACGCCCATTGGACGCTTGGTGATGGAATAGCCGGCGATGATTGCGTCTCCGCTGGTGGGGATGTATAAGGTGGAGAGCATCGAGATCGTCGTCGTTTTTCCCGCCCCGTTCGGACCGAGCAGGCTGAAAATTTCGCCCTCTTGAATATCGAATGAAACGCCTTTGACGGCTTGAAAATCTCCGTAATTTTTGGCGAGGGCTTGCGCTGAGAGGATGTTCGTCATGGGTTGCTCCTAATGCTAAACTGTTAGAAATACGAATAAAACGCAAAAAGGTTTTCGCGCTGGTTTTTTGGCGGATAGCGCAGTCCATTATATGGCTTTTTCTTCTTTCTGATACAATGTGACCATTCATCTAAAAAAGGAAAAGAACATGAGCATGGAAAAAGTGGCAGACGGCGTAGTAGTTTCAATGGAATATAAATTGACGGTGGATGACGAAGTGTTGGATTCCTCCGATGAGGCGGGCCCGTTGCAATTTTTGGCGGGCTACGGCAACATTATCCCCGGTTTGGAAAGCGAAATGCTGGGCATGAAGATTGGCGAGAGCAAAGAAGTAACCGTCCAGCCTGAAGATGGCTACGGCGAATTTGACGACGAAGCTTTTATAGACGTGCCGCGCAACGAATTTCCCGCAGATTTCAAGATTGAAGAAGGCGCTGAATTGCAAGTGACCGATGAGGACGGCAACCATCAAATGGCGTTCGTCGAAAGTTTTGACGATAAAACCGTCCATTTGGATTTCAACCATCCGTTAGCCGGAGCAGTCTTGAATTTTTACGTGAAGGTGATCGCCTTGCGCGAGCCGACCGCGGAGGAATTGGATCATGGGCATGTCCATGAAGGCGACGGACATCATCATTAATTCAAAAAAACTCTCTCAATTATTTGAGAGAGTTTTTTTTGTCCGCCAATTCCAAACTTGTTTAATCCCAAACACGAAGAAGATCAGCCCTAAAACCACGCCGCCAAAGTTACCGAGAAATTCATTGACGGTCTCCCATTGACTGCCAAATAAATATCCTAGCCCACCATAGCCAAAAATCCAAACAGTTTCGCCCAGCAGGTCGTAAATGAAAAACCTTTGAAAGGGGAGGCGAGTGGCTCCTGAAAGTAAATTCACCGGTAAAGCAATTGCCGTAACTAAAAACCTTGAAAAAAAGATGGAGAGCGCTCCCCAATTTTGAAACGAGCGCTCGGCTTGGCGCCATTGCGGCGCGGCGCGAAAGCGCGTCGCAATTTTTTCGTAAGAATAGAACCCAAACGCATAACTTAAGCTGTCGCCTAGCAGTACGCCAATAATGCTGATTAGGGAGGTTATCCGCCAATCTAAAATTCCCTGATGCGCAAATGCGCCCGCCGCAACGACGAGCAAAGTACAGGGAAGCGGAATTCCCAACCCGCCAATGAACAGAATAATTCCCAGCAGGGGAGCGCCATAGTTGATAACCTGGGTTAGCAAATATTCCGACATGAAAATTAAGGAGCGGGCGGCGCTTGATGCGCGAGCAAGGCGGCTTTGACGGTGTTGATGACGTACTCGGAATTTTCTGGATAATATTCAGCGTTCAAATCTTCTAAGCTTTTCTTATCGTTTTTTTTATCAAACGGGATAGCCAGCGCTTCATATAGAACCGGCTCCGGCACGCCATACAGGCGCGCAATGAACGGAATCGTCATCCATTCGCGCACCTGTTCCACGTCGGTTTCCAATTTTTCCGGAAAATGATCGGGCGGTCCGTGCCGATCAAATTTTTGAAAAGCGTGGAATGCGCGCGCGCCGAAAAATAGAATTAACAGACAACCCAAAACGGTTAATCCGATGATGATGAGGCGTTGTTTTTGACTTGAATTAATCGGCATAAAATGACTGTAAAAAAGCTTTCAAGACGATTGTTTCAGATAATGTCGAATTTTAACCGGTGAGTCCGGAAGGGGTATTTATTCCTGCCACTCTAATTCAAAATTGCCGACATAGACCGTATCGCCTTCTTGAATTCCGGCTTTCCGCAGGGCTTCGTCCACGCCGAGTTTGGTCATCATTTTTTGGAAGCGGCGCACCGAGCCGTCGTGTTCCCAATAGGTCATTTTGGCGGCGCGCTCAATCGCCACGCCGGTAATGCGCCATTCGTCGCCATCTTCGCGTTTGATTTCAAATTGATTGGGATCCACTTCTGGCTTGTAAATCGGAAGCGTCTCTTCCGCTTCGAGGATCGGCGCTTCTTCTAGCTTTTTGAAGGCGGCGATTAAGATTTCGCGCGTGTTAATTCTAGCCATAGCCGAGGCGGTAATAATTTCCACTTTCTTCTTTTTGAAACTGGCTGTGATTTCTTTTAATTTTGCCTGCACGTCGGGCTGGTCAATTTTGTTGATCACCACCACCTGCGGTTTACTGCCTAATTTTGTATCAAATAAAGCCAGTTCGCTGTTGATTTGACTAAAATCCGCCAGCGGATCTTCAGAGAGGCCGTCAATCATGTGAATCAAAACGCGCGTGCGTTGCACGTGACGTAAAAAGTCATGCCCCAAGCCTGCGCCTTCTGCCGCGCCTTCAATTAAACCCGGAATATCCGCCATGACGATCGTGGTGTCATCGTCAATTTTCGCCACGCCGAGGTTGGGCTCTAATGTCGTAAAGGGGTAATCGCCTATTTTGGGTTTGGCGTTCGTCAGCGCGGAGAGGAGCGTGGATTTTCCAGCGTTGGGCAGACCTATAATCCCAAGATCCGCAATCAGCTTGAGTTCGAGGCGGATCAATTTTTCCTCGTGCGGTTCGCCGCGTTCTGCCGTGCGCGGGGCTTGGTTGCGCGCCGTCGCAAAATGCTGGTTGCCGCGTCCGCCGCGCCCGCCTTTGCAGACCAGCAACTGTTGATTGGCTTGCGTCAAATCGCCGAGCAATGCGCCGGTTTCAGCGTCATAGATGACCGTGCCGGGCGGCACATTGATGATTAGGTCTTTGCCGCCGCGCCCAGTCATTTGCGAGCTTCCGCCGCCTTTGCCGTCTTCTGCGCCAAATTTTTGGTTGGGACGAAAAGCGGAGAGCGTGTTGAGCGTGGATTTAACCTGAAAGATAAGATCGCCGCCTTTGCCGCCATCGCCGCCATCGGGACCGCCGCGCGGCTCGTATTTTTCACGGCGAAAATGCACCATGCCATCGCCGCCTTTGCCGGACTTTACGTGAATATTAACTTGATCTATAAACATGCGGACATTATACAGGCTTTTGAAACTGTCATGTCTTTATTATGGTTTTTGGTAAAAATGATTGGGATAATCGGCTCAACGCCTATGACCGCTGAAAAAGAAAAAACGATTTTAGTTGTGGATGACGAACCCGCCATTCGGATGGGACTTGCCGCTACTTTGAAGCGCCAAGGCTATGCCGTAGTGACCGCCGAAGACGGCACAGATGGGATTTTGAAAGCGACGCAAGCGATCCCGGATTTGATTCTCTCCGATGTGATGATGCCAAACATGAACGGTTTTGAACTCCGCCGACAGTTGGGTACTGTGCCGAGCCTTTCTTCCATCCCGTTCATTTTTCTCACCGCCCGCACTGCCTCGGAAGATCGCATCACCGGCATTCGCGAAGGCGCGGATGATTATGTGACCAAGCCGTTTGTCGTGGATGAACTGTTAGCGCGGGTTGAAGCTGTTTTGCGTCGCGTGCAAACCGAACGCGAATTTGGTCGGCAACTCGGTAAGCAGGATGCGCAAGATGAAATGGAAAAACTGCGCCGCGAGATTTTGCAAAATTTTCATCACGAACTCCGCACGCCTTTAGGGAATATTGTCATGTCTTTGGAGATGGCGGTCAGCCATAAATTTGAAGACGCTGAAGAACAGAAAGATTTTATCCGCATCGCCCTTTCCAGCGTGGATCGCATGGAAGGATTAGTCTCCGATATTATTCTGCTCTCCGACCTTGACCAGAATGAGATGAAGTATGCCCGCCAGGCGATTACGCCGGAGCATCATATTCTCGGTCCCGTTCAGAAGCGACTGCAACGCTATCAGGCTAAAGAACTTGAATTTATTCCCGACCTGCAAATTACAGAAACGCTTTACGCGCCGCGCCGTGAATTCTCTCAGGCGTTAGTGAATCTAGCGGATAATGCGTTTAAGTTCAGCCCGCAAAAAGGCAAAGTGACTCTGCGAGTGAAATCCACTGGCAATGGCGGCGCGATTGTTGAAGTCGAAGACGAAGGCGCGGGCATTCCTAAAGAATTACACGAGAAGGTTTTTGAGCGCTTCTATCAAGTGAGTCAGGGAGATAACCGCGAATTTCAAGGCTTGGGCGTGGGGCTGACCACGGCGCGAGCAGTTTTTGCCTCATTGGGCGGGGAGGTGAAGATTTTAGAAACGGAGAAAGGCTGTTGCGTGCAAGCCATTCTTCCGCCCATCCCGCCGGAAGAACCCGCCGATGGATGAAAAAACCATCCCGCTGGATAAATTGCCGGTAGACGTGAAAGTCCATCTAAATAGCGGGAAAAGCTTGGGGACAACGCTAGACTACCGCGCCTTATTTGAACAAACCGGCGAGGCAGTTTTGATTATTGGCTTGAACTTCAAAGTGATTACAGCCAACCCGAAAGCGCTTCAATTGCTGGGATATGCCGAAGGGGATTTGATCGGCACGGCTGTGGAAGATTTGATGATGTTGGACGAATCTGTAGGGCGCGATGCAATTTTAGGAAATCGGCAACAAGCTACGGAACAAACCCTCAAACGTAAAGACGGCTCAATTATCCCAGTTGAATTAAGCATTTCGGTTGTGCACGATCAAAAAGCCATGCCCGCTTATATTCAACTGGTGGCGCGCGATATTACCGAAAGAAAACAAGCCGACCGCGCCCTCAAACGACACATGCGCGCGCTTTCCGTCATTGGCGAGGTGACCGCCGGACTCTTCCGCTCGCCTAAATTGGATCAGCGGATTCCCGAAGTTTTGGAAACGCTCAGTTATGCGGTGGGGATTTTTAGTTGCGCTATTTTTGATATCAAAAACGGACCAGTACAAGTTAAATATCAATGGACCGATCAAACCGCCGCCAGCTTTGAAGTTGAAAAGGTAGTTACGCCTTTCGCGCAATCTTTAGCCGAGATGCCCGAGCGCGTTTTTTCCGTCACCGACGTTCAGACGGATTGCCCCGCCGCCGCGAATATTTCTTTGCTGGTAATTCCCATTCAAGGCACATTGGGCTTTTGGGGTTTTTTAGGATTATTCGATCGGGACGACCGCCTCTCTTGGTTGCCGACTATTTTTGATATTGTCCAAACCACCGCCAATTTAATTGGCGCGGCGATGGAACGGGTTCACTACGAAGAAGTCCTGCGCCTGAGCGAGGCTCGCAACCGCATTATTGTAGACGTCCTGCCGGATGTTTTGATTCGCGTTGACCGCTTTGGGCGCGTCTTGGATTTTTTTGCCAAAGCCGATCACCCCTTGTATCCTTTTCGTAACGCTGTTTTAGGCAGAAGCCTGCTCGGCTTGTTCCCGGAAGATGCGGCGCATAAACTGCTTGGCGAAGATAACCGCCCGTTCGCCATTGTTGAGCGTCTGGAAAGTTTTACGCTCCCTCAGGTTGCAAATACTTTTGAGGCTGAACTTCACCCAATCAGCGAGCGCGAAGCGCTGATCATCATCCGCGATATTACCGAGCGGGCGCATCTCGATCAAATGAAATCAGATTTTATCAACCGCGCTTCGCATGAATTACGCACGCCGCTGACTTCGGCAATCCTGATGGCGGATTTGATCCAGCAAGGCGGAACGCCTGAAGAACTGGATGAATATTGGCGCACGTTAAACAGCGAATTGAACCGCCAGAAAAATTTGATCAACGAATTGCTCATGGCGGGCAGACTCGAAAGTGGAAATATGCGCCTCGAATCCGCGCCGATGGATTTACTGCCTACCCTGCTTGATTCTGTAAATGCCGTCAAGCCCATCGCCAATAAAAAGAAAGTTACGCTTGCCTTTGAATCCGCTTTTGAATCTTTATTGATCTGGGGCGATAAAGGCGGCTTGCAACAAGTCTTTATCAATTTGATCAATAATGCCGTAAAATTTTCGCCGGAAAACGAAACTGTTGAAATCAAAGTTGCTCTGGATGAAGAACTGGCGCGAATCTCAATTTCAGATCGCGGGTTGGGCATTCCGCCTGAGGCGCTTTTGCATTTATTTGAGCGCTTTTATCGCGCTCAAAATGTCACCGTGGCGGAAGTGCCGGGTAGCGGGATTGGGCTATACATCGTCAAATCTATTTTGGACGGGCTGAAAGGCACAATTCAAGTGCATAGCGAAGCCAAGCGCGGCTCTACGTTTACTGTTGGTTTGAGGTTGGTGAAATAAGAGCCTGCAATTTTGCAGGCTCTTATTTTCTTATTTGTTATAGAGCTTCCAAGCCCCGGGCAAGATCAGCGCCGCCGCTAGTAGTTTGAGCGCATCGCCAAACAGGAAGGGGATCACGCCTGATTGGATTCCTTGACTGAGACTGCCCAAAATATAAGATAGCCAAGCCGCGCCAAAAAAATAGATGATCAGCGTGCCGATGAAGAATGGGATTAAGGAAGTTCGCGCGCTTCGCTCTAAGCCGCGCTCTGCCAACAACCCGATCACATACGCCGCCGCGACAAAGCCTAATAAATAGCCCGCCGTTTTGCCGGTTAAAATACCCATGCCGGAAGCCCCGCCCGCAAAAAATGGAAGTCCGATTGCGCCTTCTGCAATGTAGGCTAAGATAGCCGCCGCGCCGCGTTTAGAACCAAGGAGCGCGCCAATTAATAGAACTGCGAAAGTCTGCCCGGTAATTGGCACAGGTTGCGTGGGGATTTCAATTTGGGCAAAAAGCGCAACGCAGAGCGAACCCAAAAGAATCAGAATCAGGTTGCGGGTCAGGTTGGAAGCGCGCGGAAAAGTGCGTTCATATAATGTAGGGGCTAGTGTAGTCATTTTTGATCATCCTTTTTGTTTTTTTTGTCTAGAACACCGCCGCGTCGAAATCGGTGTGTCCTCTTGACCGGCGTATCTTAACAGTATAAACTGATTGGTGACTGTTGCGCATTCCATTAATGGTTTGAATTGGGCGTATGGATATGAGTGAGCGAAAAAACAGCCTTGGGTCTAAAAAGAAATATACGCAAAAGGGCGGAGCGTTTCAACTTGCATTTTCTCAGAATCCAGCGCCAATGTGGGTCTGCGACCTAAAATCCCTAAAAATTATCCATGTCAATGAAGCTTTACTAAACCTCGCCGGGCATGAAAACGTAGATTTAGAAACCCTAGCTTTAGAGAATTTCTTTTCTTCAAAAGATATTGCCTTATTTCTGCCTAACCTGAAGAAAATACCCGTTGAAAGATGTTCGTTGGGGCATTGGCGACTTCGTCATAAAAAGAACCGTCTGATTTGGGTGGAATTGTTTTTACAAGCGTTTGACGCGGAGGCGAAAACTGCGCGCATTCTTTTGACGGCAAAACCGCTTGCGCTCAACGAGGCGACGATCCCGCCGCATGGATACAATCAACTCGATCATGCCGTCTTTGAAAGTTTACGCGGCGTGATTATTTTTTCGCTGGACGCGCAATACCGCTATCTGGCTTTTACTTCTCTGCATAAAGAGACGATGCGGTTGATTTGGAACGCGGAAATTGAAATTGGCATGAACATGCTGGATTATATTACCCGCGCAGACGACCGCGCCAAAGCCAAACATAACTTTGATCAGGCTTTGCATGGCGAACTCCTTACTTTGGACGAAGAGTATGGCGAAGCCCAAGAAGCTAAAAGAATCTGGTGGGAGAATCGCTATTCCCCTGTCTATGGCGCGAACGGAGAAATCGTTGGGCTGACTGTTTTGGTCATTGATATTACGCGGCGCAAACAAGTTGAAAACGCGCTCCGCATCAATGAGGCGCGTTTGCGCAGTATTACCGCAAACGTGCCGGACTATATTGTTGAGGTGGACAAAAACGGTTTGATCCTTTTCACTAACCACCCCATGTCTGATGTAGAAGCGCAAAACGCGCTAGGGCAGGATTTTTGTAAATGGGTGTCTGATGAATATGTTTCATTGGCTCGTGAAAAACTCGCTTTGGCATACAGTTCCGGCAATGTACAGGAATATGAAGCGCTCTCGATGAATCATTTGGGAGAACTGCGCTGGTACATGACGTATCTTTCTCCCGTGATTGTCAATAATAAGACGCAAAGCGTCGTCCTGATCTCGAGGGATATTACCGCGCGGAAGAAGGCGGTGGATGATATTTTGAGCACCAAAGAAGCCGTGGAAAACATGAACGAGATTTTACAAAAGGCGTTTGAGCGTGAACAAATCGCCTCGCGGACCGATACGCTGACCGGCGCGTATAATCGCCGCTATTTTTTTGAGTTTATCGAATATGAGATTTTGGTTTCTCAGCGTTATCAGAATCCGCTGTCGGTGATCTTGTTTGACGTGGATGATTTCAAAAGGATCAACGATAGTTACGGGCATCTTTTTGGCGATAAAGTTTTAGTGCGTATTGTGCAAACTGTACAGGAAGAGATTCGTAATTCAGACGTCTTGGCGCGCTATGGCGGAGATGAATTTATTATTCTGGTGCCAAACAGCAGTTTAGAGAGCGTCCATCACCTCATTGAGAGAATCCGCCAAAAAATTGAACGGCTTGTTTTCCGCGAGCGTCAGGCTGAAATAAAGATTACGATCAGCGCCGGGGTGGCAAGTATGCAGTCGCATATCAATACCCCCACAAAATTAGTGCAGGAAGCCGATAACGCGTTGTATAACGCCAAGCAAGCCGGAAAAAATCGCGCGGCGTATGCGCCGCGCGTTGATCTGAAATGATTATCCCGCAGGCTATCAACCTTTGGATGTTGCCGGGGGATTGTTACATCACGTCTGGCGCTTGAATAGCTAATAAGCGCAACGCATTTTCAAGCGTTTGCTTCGCCGCCGCCACTAAATGCAAGCGGGCGCTTTTGATTTTCTCGTCATCCGTTTGCAGTACATTCACGGCGTGATAAAACGAATGGAAGGTATTCGCCAGATCGTAAGCGTATGCCGCCATCACCAGCGGACGATACTCTTCAGCCGCTTGTTGCACTTTTTGCGGGAATTGAGAAATTTGCTCGATCAATTCAATTTCATGTTTGGTTAATTCATAGCCAAAGGTCGCAAGTTGCCAATCGTCGGACTTCTGAGCTTCAACCTTTGATTTCTTTAGAATTGAATTCGCCCGCACATACGCATTCTGAATATACGGTCCCGTGCGCCCGTCAAATGATAACGCCTCATTAATGTCAAAGACAATATCTTTGTTGTTGTCCACCGCCAGCATGGAATAGACCAATGCGCCTAAGCCGATTTGTGTAGCGATCTTTTCTCTTTCGCTGGCGGGAATATCGGCGCTCTTTTCCGCTTCTACCGAAAGTACGCGTTTGACGGCTTCGTCGTAAACTTCTTTGAACAGCACCACGCGCCCGCGCCGAGCGGACATAGCTCCCTCAGGTAGACTCACAAAGCCATAGCCGAGGTGATAACATTTTTCCGCCTGCGGAAAACCCCATAATTTCAAAATCGCAAAAGCCTGTTGCAAATGTAAAGACTGCCGCACATCCACAACGTAAATCGAGCGATCCACATGATATTTTTCAAATTTTTCTTTTGCCAGCGCTAAATCTTTGGTTAAATATAAGGTTGTGCCGTCGCGCCGTAAGATCACGTTGGTTCGATACTTTTCTTTGGTCAAGCCCAGCTTTTCGTCAATCTTCACGATCACAGCGCCGCCATTGGGCCTTTCGTCGTCGGCAATGTGCTTTTGAATCAATTCCTCAACGATCAGCTTGGAAGGTTCGTCCACTTCGCTTTCATAAAACCAGACGTCCATTTTCACGTCGAGCATTCTTAATACATCGCGCAGTTCTTCCAAACTCCATTCACGAGTCACATGCCATAAATTTCGTACATGCGCATCGCCTGCATCCCACTGGCGATACATCTCGCGGCGTTCGGCTTCGTAGCCTTCGCGTTGAGCGGTTTCTTCGGGCGTCTCTTTTTCTTTCTTTTCAAGCAAAGCCGTCGCTTCAACATATAACTTCGCCAACCATTGACCGCGCTCATGCACGCCGCTTGGTTCTTGCCCCTTATATAATTTTTCGTAAATCCACATCACGGTGATTACGCCGAGACCCAAATCCCCCGGGTAAGATGCGCGAATCGTTTCATAACCGGAAAATTCAACCAAACGCGCTAACGCCTCGCCTAAAATTGTATTGCGCGCATGACCAATATGAAAAGAATGATGCGTGTTAGGCTGAGCGTACTCGATCATGACCCGTTCGGATTTTTTTTCGCCGCGCCCAAAATCATGCTTGGCTTTGAGAACTTCATCCACTACGCGCTTGGCATAATCCGACGTTTTGAAATAGACGTTGAGATAACCTTTCACCGCTTCGATGCGGCTGATTCCCGCCACGCTCCCTAGCTGACCTTTGACCTGTTCGGCGATAGCTTGAGCTTTTTGCGGCACTGGAAGTTTTTCCCCTTTGCCAAGTTTCGCCTCGTTTGCCGCAGTTTGAAAAAATGAAGTCGAAAAACCCCATTCTCCCGCAAAGGGAATGGGTTGCCATTTTAATTCCGCCACGGCGATCTCGTTGGTTTGACAAAACGCTTTTATTTTTTCTTCAATGAGTAGTTGTTCTTTTGTAAACATATTTTGAAATTATATCGTAGGTTACGCGTATAGCGCGGCGATTGATTGAGATATTAAACAAAAGCGGGAGCCTTGCGACTCCCGCGCTTGTGCCAGTAATGAATTAACTTACTTTGCGGATTTCTTTGAGGCTTTTTTGTCTTCCGCAGTTTTCTCGGTAGGGACAAAAGTCGCCAATTTCTTCATCAAACGGCCCTTGCGACGGGCGGCGTTATTCTTATGGATTACGCCTTTTTCTGCGGCTTTGTCAAGCATACGGATCGCTTTCAAAACGGCTTCCTTCGTTTCAGGAGAGCCTTCTTTGAAGGCGGTGCGCGCCTGATTGACCGCTGTGCGGGCGGCGCCGCGCGCGGTACGGTTATGCAGACGACGTTTCTCGTTCTGGCGATTGCGTTTGATTTGAGACTTAATATTAGCCAAGGTCTTCCTCCAAAAATTTCTTTTGCCCAACTTCTTTTATTCGGTTTGGGCGTTCTTTTACAACGGCGGTATATTTTACATGACGCTTGTACATTTGTCCAGTAATTTTAGTTGATTGGCGTCCAAGTGGCGGTCGCGTCCGAGGGGGCAGGCGTGCTGGTGGGTGGGCGCGTCACGGTTGGCGTGACGAGGTTGACCGGAATGGAAAGCGTTTGCCCGACGAAAATTTTGCTGGCGTCTGCCAGATTGTTGAGCTTGATGATTTCTTCGGCGGTGCTGTTGAATTTTTCGGCAATGCCCGCAATCGTATCGCCGGACTGAACGACATAATCAATTTTCGTGCCGCGCGGCAAATCAGCGGGGATGGGCGTAGGCGTGGGGAGTTGCATACCCGGGTTGGGAAGCAAAATTACCTGACCGGGCACGATGTTTCCGGTTGCATCCACGCCGATTGGGAAACCGGTGTTTTCGTCAGTCCCTTTGTATGGATTGAGGAGCAAAATTAACGCAATGCCGTTATCGCCCAAATTGTATTTCTCAACAATGCTGGCGAGGTAATCCCCGTCTTGCACGGTGTAATTGAACGGCGAGGCGAAGGTGGGCGTGGTGGTGATAGTTGGCGTTTCTGTCAGCGTGGGCGAAGGAGTTTGCGTGCTGGTGCTGGTCGGCGTGGCGGTGACGGTGGGGGTAGGCGTTTCTGTCGCTAGCAATAGATTGATCGGTTTGCCGGGCAGAGTCATCCAATAGATTAACACGCCAAGACCTAATAATAGCAAAAAACCGGCGGCGATATAGACGGTTCGCGGGTTGTTGCGTTTTCTGCGTTTTTTGTATGAGTTGATCACATCCGACGACGTGGGCGAAAGAGGCGGTCTGTTGTTCATTTCTTTTTCCTTTTTATGAGCGCATAATTGCCGATGGAACTTTCCCGCAGTGCGCTTTGCAAAAATAATTCTACCTGAAAATTAAGCGACTGACGCGGACGTTTTGCCTACGAACTGGGCGCAAAAAAAGGCGAAGGTAATTTGCCTTCGCCTAAATTCTAACTTTGTTTCAGATGCTCTTTCAAATATTTGCCCGTGTACGAAGCTTTGACTTTCTGCACCTGCTCCGGCGTGCCTTCGGCGATGAGTTCGCCGCCGCGATTGCCGCCTTCTGGACCTAAGTCAATCAGCCAATCCGCCACTTTGATAATGTCCAGATTATGTTCAATGATCAAAACGGAATTGCCCGTATCTACCAGTCTTTGCAAAACTTCGATCAACTTGTGAACGTCTGCCGCGTGTAAGCCCACTGAAGGTTCGTCCAAAACATAGAGCGTTCTGCCGGTTGCGCGGCGCGATAATTCTTTGGAGAGTTTGACGCGCTGAGCTTCGCCGCCGGAAAGCGTTGTGGCGGGTTGCCCTACCCGAACATAACCCAAGCCTACCTCTTGAAGCAATTTCAATTTGCTTTGCATGTGCGGATAATTTTGAAATTCTTCCAGGGCGTGATCAACCGTCAGATCTAAAACGTCGGCGATGGAATATTTATCGCGAAACAAAACCTGTAAGGTTTCACGGTTGAAGCGCTTGCCGTGACAAATATCGCACGGCACATAAACATCCGGCAGGAACTGCATTTCAATGCGTAATTCGCCTTGTCCCTGACAGGCTTCGCAACGCCCGCCATGCACGTTGAACGAGAATCTGCCCGGCTTGTATCCGCGCACTTTGCTTTCAGGCAATTCCGCAAAGAGTTTGCGAATTTCGTCAAATAAGCCGGTGTATGTGCCCGGGTTGGAGCGCGGCGTGCGCCCAATCGGCGATTGATCAATGTTGATGATTTTGTCGAGATGTTCAATCCCTTCAATTTTTTTATGTTCGCCCGCTTGCGTATGCGCGCCCATCAATTGGGCGGCGAGTTCGTTGTATAAAATATCGCTCATCAAAGTGGATTTTCCCGAGCCGGAAACGCCGGTGATGCAGACCAACTTGCCTAGCGGAATGGAAACGTCTATGCCCTTCAAATTGTTGGCGGTGGCTTTGACGATTTTTAGCGCTTTGCCATTGCCTGCGCGGCGCTGTTTCGGTATCTCAACTTGTTTTCTGCCGGAAAGGTATTGCCCGGTCAGCGATTTGGGATGAGCCAAAATTTGTTTTGGCGTGCCTTCAGCGATGACTTGCCCGCCGTGTTCTCCGGCGGCGGGACCTAGATCAATCACCCAGTCCGATTCGCGGATCGTTTCGTCATCATGCTCAACGATTAAAACGGTGTTGCCTAAATCCCTTAAGCCTTTGAGCGTTTCAAGAAGCCGCGTATTATCGCGCGGATGTAAGCCAATGGACGGTTCATCTAAAACATATAACACGCCGACCAGCCGCGAGCCGACCTGCGTTGCCAAGCGGATGCGTTGCGCCTCGCCGCCGGAAAGCGTCACCGCCGAACGATTCAGCGTTAAATAATCCAGCCCCACGTTGACCAGAAAATTCAGCCGTTCGTGAATTTCTTTGATCACGCGCTCGGCGATGGCTTTTTGTTTCGCCGTAAGCGGAGAATTTTTAGCGGCAAGTTTTTTGACCCATTCTAAAGTTTGCAGTACGGGCCATGAATTTGCCTGTACGATATTCACATCGTCCACAGTCACGGCTAAGGCGGCGGGGTTGAGGCGTTTGCCGCCGCAACTTGGGCATGGCCGGTCCGACATAAAGTCCGCGATTTTTTCGCGCATCCATTCGGAGTTTGTCTCTTTGTATCTTCTTTCTAAGTTTGTGATCACGCCTTCAAACGCGCGGGTGAATTTGAATTCGCTACCATTGGTATTTTTATAAACCATCTGAATTTGTTTTTCGCCCGTGCCGTATAAAAGCAGTTTGAGTTGTTCTTTGGTCAAATCTTTAACTGGCGTATCTAAATCTATCTTGAAAGCGCGCGCCGCGCCTTGTAAAGATTGCCAGTAATAGCCGCCTTCTTCGCGCGGTCCCCATTCAGAGGCGAGGATCGCGCCTTCGTTGATGGATAGCTCGCGGTCCGGGATAATGCGCGCCGGATCAATTTCTAATTTTGATCCCAGCCCCTGACAATCTGGACAAGCGCCCTGCGGCGTGTTGAATGAAAAAGTTCGCGGCTCAATCTCCGGGACGGTTGATCCATGCTCCGGACAGGCGAGATGCTCCGAAAAAACAACATCCTCTTTTTTATCCACGAGATTGATCGTGAGATAGCCTTCGCCAAATTTCAGCGCGGTTTCAACTGAATCGGTTAGGCGGGTGAGCGCGGCGCGTTGATCTTCTTTGCTTCCTTCATTGGAAATGACGAGACGATCCACGACGGCTTCGATGGTGTGTTGTTTGTAACGATCTAATTCAATCTCATCTTCTAAAGCGTGTACGTTGCCGTCCACGCGGGCGCGGGTGAAGCCCGCTTTGCGAATCTCTTCAAACACCGCCTGATACGTGCCTTTGCGTCCGCGCACCAGCGGCGCAAGAATCAAAATGCGCGTGCCGTTTGGCAGACTCTGAATCTTATCTACAATTTCTTGCGCGGATTGCTTAGCGACTATTCGCCCGCATTCGGGGCAATGCGGAATGCCTGCGCGCGCAAATAATAAACGCATGTAGTCATAAATTTCAGTGACTGTGCCAACTGTGGAACGCGGGTTGTGACTGGTAGATTTTTGGTCAATCGAAACGGCTGGGGAGAGACCGTCAATATAATCTACGTCCGGTTTATCCATCTGCCCGATGAATTGCCGCGCATACGCGGAAAGCGATTCCACATAGCGGCGCTGACCTTCGGCAAAAATTGTGTCAAATGCGAGGGAGGATTTTCCCGAGCCGGATAAGCCGGTGATCACTACCAATTGGTCTCTGGGAATTTCAACGGTTATATTTTTGAGGTTATGGACGCGCGCGCCGACGACTCGAATTTTAGGTGACGACATAGTTCTCCTTTGGGGAGGTTGAATTATAGCACGAATGTTCTGATAATGAACATGCTTGAATGCCAACCTTGAATTATACCCAAACGAAAGGTAAAGTCTCAGTTATGTTTTGGCAGGGCAGTTACTAAAACTTTATCCACGCGCCGCCCGTCCATATCCACCACTTCAAAGCGCAGTTCGTGCCATTCAAAACGGTCGCTGGTTTGCGGCACGCGCCCAAGCGAAACCATCATAAACCCGCTTAAGGTTTCGTATTCGTCTTCATGCGGAAGCGCGCTCAAGTTGAAAATTTCTTTGAATTCGTCTACGGGGAGCATTCCATCTAACAGCCACGAGCCATCCTGACGTTGCGTAGCTTGCGGCTCTTCGTGTTCTATCTCGCCGACAATTTCTTCGAGGATATCGTTAATGGTCAATAACCCTTGCAGTCCGCCGAACTCGTCAATCACTAAAAGTAATTCGGTGCGCTTTTCTTTGAAGATTTCCAGCGCGCGCGAGGCGAACATGGTTTCTGGGATGAAGTGCGCCGGTTTGAGCTGGTCTTTGAGGTTAACTTCCTGACCGGATAGACTCTGCACTAATAGATCGCGCGATTTGACAATGCCGACAATCGTCTCCAGCGAATCCTGCCGCACCGGAAAACGCGAATACTCGCTTTCCATAATCTTTTGACGAATTTCTTCGAGGCTGTCGCCAATATCCAGCCAGACAATTTCAGTGCGCGGAGTCATTAAGGAATAGACGCGCTGATCGCTCAAACTGAAAATGCCTTCCACCATATCTTGCTCGGCTTCGTCAAACACCCCCGCTTCAGTGCCTTGATTGATCAGCAGTTGAAGTTCTTCTTCCGTAATTGGCGGCTCGGAAGAATCCTTGATCCCCAGCAGATTCAAAACTGAATTTGTCGCCCAGCCCATTAGCTTGATCAATGGCGCGAAAGCCTTTGAAAGAAAAAACATGGGCGGCGCTACGGCGCGCGCAATTTGTTCCGGGCTGTGCAAACCCAAACGCTTGGGGACCAACTCGCCGATCCAGATAGAAAGAATAGTGATGGTTAAGACTACAATCCCCAAACTCAAGGAAGCGCTATATTCCGCAAGAAAGGGGATCTTATGAAGCGCAATTGCCAGCGCGTCTGCGATGGTTGCCCCGCCGACTGCGCCAGCCAAAACTCCAATTAAAGTAATGCCAATTTGCGTAGTGGATAAAAAGATATTTGGATCTTCGACCATTTCAAGCGCCAAAGCGGAGGCTTTATCGCCTTCGCTGGCTTTTTGTTGCAGGCGGGCTTTACGCGATGCGACCAAAGCCGCCTCGGACATCGCTAAAATTGCATTAATCAAAATCAGGAGAATGATCCCCACGAGCTCATTACCAATACTCATGTTTTCCTTTTCAATCGGTTAGACGGAGCAAATTAATAAATTAAAAAAAACAAGCCGAACTTGTTTGTCGGCGGATGCGCTCAGCGCAGTTGACTAAATGTTTTTGGAAAAGTTACTTGGGGGAGGGGAGAATCAGGTTCTAGGGAAGTTTCAGGCATGAGGTTTGTTGCACAATGATTTACGTCCTCCATTGTACCTGAAAATAACGCTAACGGATATAAATGCCGCTTCCGCCTTGAACTTTGCCGATAACCCAAACCGACTGACCTAACTCAGCGGCGCGCGTTTCAAATTCCGCTAATTTGATTTGCGGAACGCCCAACAGTAAACCGCCGCTGGTCTGCGGATCGTATAACAACATTTCGAGCGCTTCGCTTAGTTCGTTTTCAATATGAACTTTTTCCCCGAAATGTTTTTTATTATCAAACGCGCCGCCGGGGAAGATGCCTTTTTCAACATAACTTTTTGCGCCGCTCAAAAAAGGGAGTTTTGCAAACTCAAATTCCAAAGCGACTTGCGAGGCTTGCGCCATCTCCAAACTATGCCCTAATAAACCAAAGCCGGTAACATCCGTGCCGCCGCGTAAGTTGAATTCATTGGCTAACTGACCGGCGAATTTATTTAATCGCAACAGAGATTCAAGCGCTTCTTGAATATGCGCCGCTTCGGCTTTTTCCTGTTTCAATGCCGTAGTGATTACGCCGGCGCCGAGCGGCTTGGTTAAAATCAGCGCGTCGTTTATCTTCAGCCCGCTTTTGCTAATTATTTTTTGAGGATTGACAAACCCCAGCGCCACCAAACCGAATTTCGGCTCTTGATCTTTAACCGTATGCCCGCCGGCGATCACCACCCCCGCTTCGCGCGCTTTCTCAGCCGCGCCGCGCATAATTTCAGCCGAAATTTCGAGCGGCAAATTATCAGGTAAGGCGGCGATGTTCAACGCCAGAAAAGGCTTTCCGCCCATTGCATAAATATCCGAAAGGCTGTTTGCCGCCGCAATCGCGCCGTATTCATACGGCGTATCCACTACCGGAGTGAAGAAATCAGTCGTGATCACTAGCGCTTGTTCTTCGCTTAAACGCCAAACAGCCGCATCATCCGGTTCGGTTAAACCGACCAACAAATCGGGATATGCGGCAGGGTCAAAAATATTTTTGACGGGACGCAAAACTTGCGTCAGCGCTTCGGCGCTTAATTTAGAAGCTCAACCTGCGCACGCCGCAAGCGTGGTCAGGCGAACTTCGCGCCCATTGTGCGGAATCGGCATATACTCCTTCTCAAAACTGATTTGATTATAATCACCTCATGCGCTTAGGCACAGGCTCGATTACCGAAATATATTTGGATGGCTCCGCCCGTTTAGATTGCCCGCCCAATCTAATTCCAACGCCCGGGCAGTATCTGCTTGCCCAGGCAAGCGCTTCAGACGCGCCTTTGCCGGTTCCGCTTTTCTTTTACGCTTCGGCATCGAAGGGTTTTTGCTTCGCCCCGCCATTCCCTGCGACTTGGACAATCGCTACGCAATTAGCCTTGCGCGGTCCGCTGGGGCGCGGCTTTTCGATCCCTGCCTCTGCGCGTAAAGCGGCGCTCATCGCGTTTGACGATACGCCCATGCGATTGCACGGGCTGATTGACTTGGCGTTTAAACAAGCGGCGGAAGTTGTCTTGGTGGGGGAGGCGGATTCAAAAGGCTTGCCGGAAGCGGTGGAAATTCAGCCGCTTAAGGCGCTGAAAGATGCGGCGCAATGGGCGGATTTTATCGCCATAGATATCGCCCGCGAGAATCTGAATCGGCTGAAAGAAAAATTTGAGAATCTGAATCAGCTTTCAGCGGCGCAAGAAGCGCAGGTTTTGATTCGCGCGCCCATGCCTTGCGGGGGAGTCGCCGAGTGCGGAGTTTGCGCGCTTCAAGTTCAATCCAAATGGCAGATGGCTTGTAAAGACGGACCGGTATTTATTTGGCGAGATTTGCTGAAATAAAAAGCTAATACCAAATTCTAAATGACGTGACGGTGTTGGCGTTTAGGTTTTTGTAATTACAGGCGACGTTGATGTAAACCACGCTACCGTGCGGCTGGCTGGAGAAACTAAATGGAATGATGCCCACGCCGCTTGAATTGGTGTTGATCGCAATCGTTTCGGTGCGTTGATCGGGCCAGAGGATGCTGGCGTTGCAAGCCGCGTTTGAAACGAAACGTAAATTTTGATCTTGCAAAATGATGAAGATGGTTTGCGTATCGTCGGTGAACGCGACGGCTTTTTTGACAAAGGCGCGCGCTTTGATTTGCAAGATCGCGCTTTGTGAATTATCCATTGGTTTGACGAACGCTAAGAGCGAACGATCTTCTTTTAATTTATCGAAATAAATTCTGCCGAGGGGGCTGAGTTCTACGCGTTGCGATTCGGGTTTGTTGGGTAGCCACTCGAAGCGCGCGCGTTCAAAATATTGAACGACTTTATCGTCGCGATATTCAAATGCCGAGATGGGGTTGCCAAATTGATTTGCGCCGCCGTATTTTTCAAAAAACTGAAGAAAATCGTAGCAGACTTCAAACCCAGTTGGGAAGGTTTTGCAAGCCAGTTTGTTGACGGTGACGCTCATGGCGGTTTGCGGCGCGTAAGTTTCCACGCCGAGCGCGGTGAGGGTCACTCTTTGCCCTTCAGGCAGTTCGGGGTGCAGTTCAAATCTGGCGCGTTGAAAATATTGGACGGTAAGCCCGGCTTTGGTGGGAAAAGCCTCGGTAATTGGATAGCCGAAGACAGTCAGGGCGTTTGGATTGCTGTTATAAAATTTGAGAAATTCCCCTTGGACGTTATGTCCGGTTTCGTCAAAATATTTGAAATCCGTAGTTTGGGCAAACGCAGTTGTCCAGATTGCGGATACAAGAATAAACGTCAGGAGTAGAGTGAAGAAGCGTCGAGACATGCCGTTACCTGATTTCATTATACACATTATTCTTTGGAGGCGACCTTACAAAATAGACTTTATCGGTAATAAGGAAAAACGTCCCGAAGGTTGGTATTTTCCCTTTGATTTTCTTAAAAAACCTTCGGGACGGTTATTTCAGATAATGTCTAATATTATCCCTGCTCAAGCCGCCTTGAGCGATGGTTTGTAAAATTTATTTCGATCGACTGCTTAGGAGCGCTTCGATGATTTTTTCTGCGGCGTGACCATCGCCATACGGGTTTGCGGATTTGGACATTTTGGCGTATTCAGCCGAATCATTTAATAAACGTCTGGCTTCGGCAACGATACGATTGGTTTCTGTGCCGACGAGTTTCAACGTCCCTGCTGTCACGCCTTCGGGGCGCTCGGTCACATCTCGCAAAACCAAAGTCGGAATTCCAAAAGCGGGCGCTTCTTCTTGTATGCCGCCTGAATCGGTGAGGATCAGGTTGGCGTGTTTCATCAAATGCACGAGCGGGAGATAATCCAAAGGCGCGAGCAGGGTGATATTGGACACGTCTGCGAGTAAGCGTTTCACCGGTTCTTGCACGTTTGGGTTGAGATGAACGGGGTAGATAATTTCAATATCTTCCGTTTGGGCAAGTTGGAGTAAAGCTTGGCAAATATTTTCCAAAGGTTCGCCAAAATTTTCCCGCCGATGCGCGGTGACTAAGATGAGCTTGCGCGCTTTTAGCTTGCTGATAAGGTCTGTAACTGCCTGCGGCTCGGGCTGATGCCGGACGAATTGCAATGCGTCTATCACGGTGTTGCCGGTGACTTTGATTATTTTTTCGTCAATGCCTTCGCGCAGTAAATTATTTTTAGCCCATTCAGTCGGCGCGAAATGTAAATCCGCGCTCACGCCCGCCACGCGGCGATTGACTTCCTCCGGGAAGGGTTGCCATTTGTCATGCGTGCGTAGCCCCGCTTCCACGTGCCCAAACTGAATGCGGCGAAAATACGTCAATAATGCGGTGATGGCGACGGTGGTGGTATCGCCTTGCGCGAGAACCCAATCGGGTTGGAAATGTTCGAGTATGGGATCAAGTTCGGCGAAGATGGCGGCGCTGAGTTGCGCGAGGGTTTGATTTTCGCGCATCAAATTCAAATCATAATCTGGCGTGATTTCGAATAAATCCAAGACTTGATCGAGCATTTGGCGATGTTGCGCGGTGACGCAAACGCGCGATTCTACGCCCGCCGTTTTTTTTAGCAATTTGACGAGAGGCGCCATTTTGACGGCTTCGGGGCGGGTTCCAAAAACGGAAAGAATTTTCAATGCAGTTCCTATTTATTTTTGCTGTCGCCGAGGCGGAAGAAGCGGAAGCCTTGCTGTTTCCACGCTTCGGCAGTCCAACCATTGACTGTATCCAGCGCGATTTTGGCGGAGGTTTGCTTTTGTATCTCGTGCGGATCGAGCGCGGCGAATTGGCTGTGTTTGACGAGCAAGAGAATTAGATCCGCGTCTTGAATTGCGTCTTCCAGCGAAGCCGCCATGTGGATTTCTTTAAGCTGGGCGTTGGGCTTAAACGGCTCCCAAGCTTTCACTTGCGCGCCGTCTTTTTGCAGAAGACGAATCGCTTCGCTGGCGGGGCTTTCGCGTAAATCGTCCACGTCTGGTTTGTAAGCCAGCCCAAGCGCGGCGATTTTTTTGTTTTTTAATTCGCCAAGCGCTTGCCGGGCTTTTTTAACTACGAAGCGCGGTTGCTCATCATTGACTTGACGCGCATGATAAATTAGCTGACTCAGTTCTGGCGCGGCTTCTACGAAAAACCACGGGTCAACGCTGATGCAATGTCCGCCGACGCCGGGACCCGGAGAGAGGATTTTGATGCGCGGATGTAAATTGGCGAGCGCAATTGCTTCCCACACGTCCACGCCAAATTTTTCGGCAAGGCGGGAGAATTCATTGGCGATGGCAATATTCACGTCACGATGCGTATTTTCCATAAGTTTCACCATCTCGGCTGTAGTCGAATCGGTTTTGACGATTTGACCTTTGACGAAGGCGGCGTATAAATCTTGTCCAGCCTGCGCGGATTCTGGCGTGATGCCGCCAACAACACGCGCATTTTCAACCAGTTCTTTCATAATTTGTCCGGGTAGCACGCGCTCTGGAGAATAGCAGAGGAAGAAATCGGAACCAGCTTTCAGCCCGGATTTCTCTAAGATGGGGGCAACCAGATCAACCGTCGTGCGCGGCGGGGAAGTTGATTCAAGAATGACGAGGTTGCCTTTTTTCAAATGCGGGACGATGGATTCGGCGGCGGAAGTCACGGCTTGCATATCCGCGAGTTTGTAGGCGATTCCGCGATATTCTCCCAGCGCCTCATGCTTAAATGGGGTTGGCACGGCGATGATGAATGCGTCGGCGGTTTCAGTTTGCAGCGCCGCTCTAAACTTTTTGGCGTGAACCGCTTTTCTGAAAGTTTCATGAACGCCCGGCTCGTGGATGTGAATTTCGCCGCGGTTCAAAATTTCGATGACGTTAGGGTTAATATCCACGCCGACTACTTCCATGCCGTGCATGGCGAAAGTAGCGGCGGTAGGTAAGCCGATATATCCCAACCCAATTACGCAAAGTTTACTAAATTTCACAAGAACTCCTCTTTGAAGAGATTTTACAAGCCTGATTATAAACGGGTCTGTTCGCCTTCTTTATGCAACATTAATGTGGCGACAGCGTAGATAGACTTAAGTTGCTGTATAATCAAAAGGAGAAGCGATGGACTTTCTACTTAACCCCAATGTTGCGTATGTTATTTTGTTAGTCGGCGTGTTTTTGGCGTTCATGGCTGTCGTTACCCCGGGCACGGGTTTGCTGGAAATTGGCGCGTTGTTTTGCTTTTTGTTGGTGGGATATGCCGTTTATCATCTTTCGATTAACTTTTGGGCGTTAATTGTCCTTGCCTTGAGTCTCGTTCCCTATATTTATTCAGTTCAGAAGCCGAAACGCCTCTTTTATTTGGGAATTTCGATCTTGATGGTCGTGATCGGCTCGGTCTTCCTATTTGATTCGAGTCAAGATTGGTTGTTGGTTAGCCCATTGGTAGCGTTCGTCTTTTCCGGGATGATTTCCGGCTCGTTGTGGATTTTTATCCGCAAGGCGATTGAAGCGACCTCCAGCCAGCCGACGCATGATCTGACCAGCCTAATCGGTCAGCTTGGCGAGGCGAAATCGAAAATTCATGCGGATGGGAATGTATATGTGGCGGGCGAGTTATGGTCTGCTCGTAGCGAGCGTGCAATTCCAGCAGGGAGTCAAGTTCGTGTGCTTCAACGCGATGGCTTTACCCTTGTTGTTGAAAAAATAAATTAAAAGGAGTAAATATGGATCCAGCAATTAGTTATCAAGGAATTAATACTGCATTGGGTTCGACGTTGTTCTGTTTTGTTGGCGCGGCGCTGATCGTTCTCGTCATCTTCTTATGGAGTTCGATCAAAATCGTGCCGGAATATATGCGCTTGGTCGTCTTCCGTTTAGGGCGCGTTCTGTCAAAGCCGAAGGGCCCAGGCATTGTGATCATCATCCCGTTTTTTGACAGCTACAAATGGGTTGACTTGCGCGAACAAGTCCGTGAAGTTCCGCATCAAACTTCGATCACCAAAGATAACGCCCCCATTTCGATTGACTTCCTCTGGTATTATAAAATTTTAGACCCGGGCGAATCGGTCTTGCAGGTAGGCAACTTTGAATCTGCGGCGGCTGGTATTGCGGCAACCACGCTTCGCGCCGTGATCGGCGGTATCCCGCTGGACGATGTGCTTTCCGAGCGCGAACATATCAACAACATGCTCCGCACCCGCTTGGATGAAGTCACCGAGCGCTGGGGCGTGAAAGTCACCAACGTTGAAATCCGCGAAATCATCCCTCCGCGTGACGTGCAAGAAGCCATGAACCGCCAAATGTCGGCTGAGCGTATTCGCCGCGCAGTCGTCACCGAATCTACCGGTACGCGCGAAGCGGCGGTCAACGTGGCGGAAGGCGAGAAGCAATCGAACATCCTCCGCGCTGAAGGCGAAAAACAATCCGCCATCCTCAAAGCGGAAGGCGAACGCGAAGCCCAACTGCTCCGCGCCGAAGGTTTTGCCAAAGCCCTCGAACAAATTTACGGCTCGGCTAAATCTATTGACCAAAAGACGATGACGCTTCAATACTTTGAAACGCTCAAATCTATGGGCGCGAGTCCCTCCACCAAATATATTTTCCCGATGGAATTTACCAGCATGTTGGATAACTTCCTCGGCAAGAACGCCAAAGGTTAGCGAGTAATTCATAAATCGAATAAAATAAGGTCTCTCAACGAGAGACCTTATTTTATTATGCAAATTGTTAACGCTAACCTGCTGGATTTGAACGCGCTGTATAAATTAGAGAAAGCCTGTTTTGAAGCCGATGCCTGGCCCCTGATGGATTTAATGGCTATCTTGACTTTTCCCAACGTGGTGCGCTTGAAGGCGGTTGAGGATAATAAGCTAGTCGGCTTTGTTGGCGGCGATCCGCGCCTCAACGACGGGTGGGGCTGGGTTGCCACCATTGGGGTTGATCCTAGCTATCGGCGGCGCGGCATTGGGTTAGCTCTCTTGCACGCCTGCGAAGCGCGGCTGGGCGTGCCTAGCGCGCGCTTGACCGTGCGCGTTTCAAATATATCGGCAATTTCCATGTATCAAAAAGACGGCTACAAAACCATAGACCTCTGGAAGAACTATTACAACGACGGGGAAGACGCGCAAGTGATGGAGAAAAACTTGGCATGAATAATAAAAATCGGCTGGTTGAATTTGAAGCGCTGAGAGCGGTTTGTATTATCCTTTTGATGTTCGTGCATAGCGATATTTTTTCCACCTATTTATTTGGCATAAAACTTGAACCAATTGGTCCCTATCTGGGGACATTTATGCTTGGCGCTTTTTTCTTTATGGGCGGGTATTTCACGGAATATTCGCATCGCCAGCGCTCACAGACCTGGCTTGAATATAGCTGGTCTAAATTTATCCGTTTGTTTCCGCCCTATTGGCTGGCTCTGTTGGCATTTATGACCGTCTTAGGTTTTTCGCTAAAACGCCTAGACTTTATTTTATATTTTCTGGATTTACAAATTGTTTTCTCGCCCACGTTTATCAAGCCGTTGCTGACGCTTTGGTACTTGAGCGCGATTTTCGTTTATTACTTTATTTTTGGGATATTGCGCAAGCGCTCCACGCGGAGTTTGATCGGTTATTCGACCCTGATCTTCTTAATTGCTTATTCCTTAAATCTTAAGTACGATTTGTTTGACGATCGTTTCTTTGAATATTTTTTCGTCTTTCTAAGCGGCGCGCTTTTAGCGCGCTACGACGAATTACGCAATCGAATTTTTTACGCTCCATTTACGCTCCAACTTGCCGTCGGCTTGATTAGCGCCGGCTTATACGGAATTTTTGAGTTTGGCGATTATCGCAATCGAGACGTTGGCTTTTTAGTTTCGTCAAATTTATATATCTTAAGCTGGACGGTTCTAGCTTTGCGCCTCTTTCGTGTGGAGCGCTGGCAGTGGAAGATTTGGCGACCTATCTCGTATGCCTCCTTCTTTGCCTACCTTTTTCACCGCCCAATTTGGGAGTTGATGTTTCAAGCCATCCCTTTTCCAGAACAAATTCATCCGGGCTGGTTTCGCCTGTTCCCCGGCGCGATTTTCGTTTTTGTCATTTGCTATTTTATGCAGGCGCTTTATGACCGTATTCTAAAGTCCGGCTCGGACTTTTGGAAACGGAAAATTTTGAAGGTCGCTACTTAAAGCAGGGATTATAATCAGCCAATATGCTTGGTGACTTTCCTCCCCCGCAGTGGGTTAATACTGAAAATTTATTGCAAGAAATGGCGGCAGACCTCGCTTCCCAGCCGCGCGTGGCAGTGGATACTGAATCAAACAGCCTACATGCGTTTCGTGAACGTGTTTGTTTGTTGCAGTTCTCTACGCCAGCGACGGATTATCTAGTGGATCCGCTCAGATTTACCGAGCTAGAAGCGCTCGCGCCTATTTTTGCAAACCCTAAAATCGAAAAGATTTTTCACGCCGCAGAATACGATCTAATTTGTCTGAAGCGTGATTTTGATTTTAAGTTCGTCAATCTCTTTGATACGATGCAAGCCGCGCGCGTGCTCGGTTATCCAGCCGTAGGTTTGGATCGTTTACTGTGCGATAAATTCGGCATTCTGACAGATAAACGCCATCAGAAAGCCGATTGGGCAATGCGCCCATTAACTGAAGACCAAATCCATTACGCGTGTTTGGATACGCACTATCTCTTTGACTTGCGCGACACGCTGGAAAAAGAATTGATCGAGAAAGAAAGGTTGCATTTTGCGCGCGAAGATTTTGTGCGGGCTTGCACAGTTGACGAAGCGCGACGCACCGGCAACGGCGCGGCTTGGGAGCGCTTTTCCGGGCGCAAAGACCTCACTCAACGTCAACTGACTATTATTTCAGCGCTCTGCAAATGGCGCGATGGCGAAGCGGAACGCTTGGATCGCCCGCCGTATAAAGTGGTGATGGACGAAGTTTTCATTAAGCTATCGAAAGACCCGCCTGAGCATAAAGTGGATTTATCCGGCGCGGGATTGAGCGAGAAGCAAATCCGCTTGTGGGGGGATGGGCTTTTAAGCGCGATTAAGCGCGGGCTTGAGATGACGCTCGTGAAACCGAAACCTGCCGAACGTAAGTCGGATGCGGTTTTGCGGCGGATGGAAAAATTGAAGACATGGCGAAAAAATCTGGGCTTGGAATTGAAAGTCGAGTCCGATATCATCTTGCCGAAGATCTATTTGGCGGCGCTTTCTGAAAACCCGCCGAAGAGTTTAGCCGAGTTGAACGTCCTCATGCAAGACAGCCCGGCGCGCTTTGAAAAATTTGGAGCGCAAATTCTAAAAACATTAGGAGTGAAACATGCGAATTAATTTTCATGGAGCCGCGCAAACAGTGACCGGCAGTCAACATTTGCTGGAGATCAATGGGAAAAAATTATTGCTGGATTGCGGCTTGTATCAGGGCAAGCGCGCTGAAGGTTATGATCGCAATTTGCATTTTCACTACGACCCGCATGAAGTGAGCGCCGTGCTTCTTTCGCACGCGCATATTGACCATTCGGGCAATTTGCCAAACCTGGTGAAGCAAGGCTTTGAGGGAAATATTTACGCTACCAAAGCCACCGTAGATTTGGCGAGTTTGATGATCGCCGATTCGGCGCATATTCAAGAATCTGACGCGGAATACGTGAACGAAAGGCGCAAGCGTCACGGCGAACCGCCGATCAAGCCGTTATATACCAAGGCAGACGCTGAAAACGCGGCGAGTATGTTTGTCGGTAAAAATCTTGACGAAGCCTTTGAGCCGATTGACGGCGTGACGGTCAGATTTTTTGAAGCCGGACATATTTTAGGCGCGGCGGGGATGGCGCTTGAAATTGAAGAAAAAGGAAAGAAGATTCGGCTGGTCTTTTCCGGCGATATTGGCAGAAATCATATTCCTCTATTGCGCGATCCGGTTTTGCCGGAACGCGCCGATTACATGATCATGGAATCGACCTATGGAGATAAACTGCATGATAACCCTGAAAAAGCCTATATTGAATTTCGAGACGTGGTTAAACGGACTCTGCAACGCGGCGGCAAAGTGATCGTTCCGGCGTTTGCGGTGGGGCGCACGCAGGAATTGGTTTATAACTTGAATCAAATGATCTCGGACGGCGAAATCAAAAGCGTTCCAGTTTTTGTGGATAGCCCGTTAGCGGTGAATGCGACTAAAGTTTTCAAACGTCATCCCGAATGCTTTGACGCGGAAACTCGGCAATTTGTGATGGAGGCGCGCCACCCGGCTTTGGATTTCAAGGATTTGACTTACATCCAATCAGTTGACGAATCAAAAGCTTTGAACGACCGTACCGACCCGATGGTGATTATCTCAGCTTCGGGCATGGTCGAAAACGGACGCATTCTGCATCATATTAAAAATAATATTGAAAATCCGAAGAACACCATTTGCATTGTTTCTTGGCAAGCGCCAGATACGCTAGGTCGGCGCCTCGCTGATCGTGAACCCGAAGTGCGGATTTATGGCGAACTGTATCGGCGCAAATGTGACGTGGCGACGATTGGCGGCTTATCTGGTCATGCTGGTCAGGATATGCTGATGAAATACGCTTTAAATGTGAAAGATACAGTCAAACAAATTTTTCTCGTCCACGGCGAAGAAAAACAAGCCACAACTTTGAAGGAGAAGTTAAAAGAGAATCGCTTGAGCCGCGTGCATTACCCAGCCTTGCACGAGAGCGTGGAGTTATAAACCTAAACATTTTGGGTTATAATCTCGCCCGTTTCACCTGAGACCATCAACCCGGGCTTTGAAACTTTATATTTGGAGAGGTGCCAGAGTGGTTGAATGGGACAGTCTCGAAAACTGTTGTAGGCTCCGGTCTACCGAGGGTTCGAATCCCTCCCTCTCCGCTGAAGCAAACTTCGGAAATCGCAAAGATTTCCGAAGTTTGCGCTTAATGGTAAGATTCTGACAATGAAAATCAATCTGGCGCTGGCTCAAACCAATACAAAACTCGGAGATGTGGAAGCGAACCTCGCTAAGCATCTTGATTACATCCAACAAGCGAAAAATGAAAAAGCGGATTTGCTCATCTTCCCGGAACTTTCGCTCACCGGATATGGATTGCAGGATTTGGTCGCTTCGGTAGCGCACAAACCGACGGAAGACGATCCCGTCTTCAAGCATTTGCTGAACGCCTCAAAAGATTTGGATTTGGTCGTTGGCTTTGTGGATGAAGATTCCCGTCATCGTTTTTTCATCGCCTCGGCATATCTTTCCGGCGGAAAAACGCTTCACGTTCATCATAAAGTTTATTTGCCAACTTACGGCTTGTTTGACGAAGGACGCTTCTTCGCTTGGGGCGATAAAGTCCGCGCCTTTGATACGCGCTTTGGGCGGATGGGTATGTTAATCTGCGAGGATTTTTGGCACGCTTCGCCGCCTTACTTGCTCTGGCTGGATGGCGCCGACCTGATGCTTTTTTCTTCCGCTTCGCCTGGGCGCGGATTGAATGATAAAGAAAAACTCGAATCGGCGCGCTGGGTGGAACGAGTCACAAAGGCATATGCCAGCATGTTCACCTCTTTTGTGATTCATACGAATCGCGTCGGCTATGAGGATGGCTTGCATTTTTGGGGCGGCGCCACGGCTTTCGATCCGAACGGCGAAGAACTCGCTCACGGACCATACAATGAAGAAGCCATTACCTACTCGCAACTGGATTTGAACCAACTGCGCCGCACAAGAGCCAGATTGCCGTTATTACGCGACGAAAGAACCAATTTGACCGCGTCTGAACTGCAAAGAATATTACAAAAATGACCGCCATCAACTTGACTATCAACCCGGAACTTGCGCGTGAAATTTTAGTCGGCTTTATCAAATCCGAAGTGACTCGCGTGGGTTTTTCAAAAGCCGTGATCGGGCTCTCCGGCGGCTTGGATTCCGCGCTCTCTTGCGCTTTAGCGGTAGAAGCCTTAGGCAAAGAAAATGTTTTAGCCGTGCGGATGCCGTATCGCGCTTCCAATAAAAATTCGCTGGAACATGCCCAATTGCTCATTGATCAACTTGGCGTTCCATCCAAAACGATTGAAATTACGGAAATGGTCGAACCGCTCTTCAAACTGGATGCGGAAATTTCCAATTTGCGTAAAGGCAATATTATGGCGCGCGAACGCATGATCGTTTTATACGATCAAAGCGAAGCCTTCAAAGGCTTGGTGATCGGCACAAGCAACAAGACTGAAATTTTATTAGGTTATAGCACCATGTACGGCGATTCCGCCAGCGCCCTGAATCCGCTTGGCGATTTATATAAAACCCAAATCCGCCAGCTATCCCGCGCAATGAATATCCCAACCCCAATTTTGGAGAAAGCGCCTTCCGCCGATTTGTGGGCGGATCAAACGGATGAAAAAGAACTCGGCTTCACCTACGCAGAAGTGGATCAACTTTTATATTTGCTGGTTGATCAAAGATACAGTCCGCAGGAAGCCAGCGAAGCGGGCTTTGACGAAAAATTTGTTCACGCTGTGATGAAGCGCATCCAACGCTTTCAATACAAAAGAATGCAACCGCCGATTGCAAAAATCAGCAACCGCACAATTGGCTATGACTTTTTATATCTGCGCGACTGGGGAACCTAACGCGCCTGCCCGGAGCGGCAAATTGTTTCTGAAATAGAATCAAATCTCTCTTAAGAAAGAATCGTTTTTTGTATGCTTCAAATACCGCCGTCTTTACGTCATAAAAAATTTTTCTATCTTTGGCTGGGTCAACTCATCTCAGTCACCGGCACGCAAATGCAAATTTGGGCTTTGCTCTGGCACGTGAGCCGCTTGGATAAAAATCCAATTGCGCTGGGCGGCATTGGATTGGCGCGTATTGCGCCGGTGATTATTTTTTCGTTGATCGGCGGCGCGCTGGCAGATTCGATGGATCGGCGCAAGGTGATGTTTGTGACTCAGAGCGTTGCGGCGCTCCTCGCGCTGACCTTAGGCTTGCTCACTCAATTTGGGCAGATTACTATCTGGTACATTTACTTGATTACCGCCCTGCAGGCAATTGCGATTGCGTTTGACGGGCCCTCACGACAGGCGCTGATCCCGAACCTTGTGCCCAAAGAAGATTTACCGAATGCGTTTAGCATGACCTTTACTTCGTTTCAAGTGGGCTCGGTGTTGGGTCCCGCGTTGAGCGGTTTGGTGATTGCTTTGGCGGGGCAGGCGGCGATTTATTATTTCAATGCGTTTTCATTTGTAGCGGTGTTGATCGCTTTGATCATGATCGGCGCTGTGCCGCAAGCCTTTGCGGAAAAAAGCGCCGGAGTCAGTTTAAGCTCGATCCGCGAGGGGATTCAATTTATTCTCAGCCGACCGATTATTTTATCTACCATGCTGTTGGATTTTGTCGCCACTTTCTTCGCTTCGGCAAATACGCTGATGCCGTTGATCGCTTCAGATGTTTTGAAAACGGACGTGGTGCATTATGGCTATCTTTCCGCCGCTTCGGCGGTGGGCGCGGTGATTGTGGCGCTGGTCTTTTCGCAAATTAGAACCATACATAAACAAGGCGTTTTGTTTTTAGGCGCGGTAATTATTTTTGGAATAGCAACGGTTATTTTTGGAATTACTAAATCTTTTGTGGTGGCTTGGTCGGCAATTGCCGTAACCGGCGCGGCAGACGGCGTGAGTACGATCATCCGTAATACGCTTCGGCAGTTGCAAACGCCCGATCACATTCGCGGACGGATGACCAGCATCAATCAGATTTTCTTTCAGGGCGGTCCCCAGCTTGGCGAAGTTGAATCTGGTTCGGTGGCGCAGTTCTTTGGCGCGCCTTTTGCGGTGGTCAGCGGCGGGATCGGCTGTATTCTCGGCACGCTTTTGATTATTTGGAAATTTCCGCAACTCCTCAAATTCAACGGCGATGAACCGATGGAAGCGGGCGGCGTGACTGTATCTTCTTCCGCCGCGTAACTCATTCCGGCTCGAGCGTAAAGCGCAACGGAAATTTTGCCAAAAGGGCGAGTTCGTGCGCTTGTTTCACTCGTTTTTCAGCTTCTGATTTTGAGACGGTTTGTACGTAGGCGTTGCCTTTGATGTGTGCGGTTAACATAATCTCTGCGGCTTTATCATTGGCGAGGAAGAAGACGGATTTCAGGACCTGGATCACAAAATCCATGGGCGTGACGTGGTCGTTGTGAATCAGGATGCGGTACAACGGCTCGAACTCCGCTTCACGCGCTTCAGCGAACTCAATTTCAGGAATGGTTTGATGCATTTTGATCTGGTCAATTTTAACTTATGCTGACGAAGCCGGTTCGATGAAATTAATTTTAGGATGAAGCCAGAGATGACCAAACGCGCTTTTGGGCAAACGCTAATAACTTTGATTTTCTGCGCGCTCGCGTATTTTTTTATTTTCCTTGCGCCAAATTCACAAGGCGCCAAGGATTTGCCAATGCTTTCTACGTTTGCGCCTGATGAATTTGCTCAATATCCGCGTTTGATGGGGATGCTCGATCAACCGGCTGATTCTTTTTTGCAATCGGTTTACCGCTTTATTCAGTACAAACATTATTATTACGGATATCCATTTTATTTGTATTCGGCGCTCTTCGCCTTGCTTCCGTTGAGATTGTTTGGGGTTGAGTCTATATCCATAGACTTGCTGGCGTTGCGCCAGATTGTCAGCGTTTTGCCTATGTTAGCCAGCCTCGCTTTGCTGGTTTATATGCAGACGAAATTCAGGGATTGGTTTCGTTCAATTTTATTATTTTTGTTTTTACTGACCGTGCCGATGGTCACGACCAATAGTTTATGGTGGCATCCTGAAAGCTTGGTCTTCCTTTTTGTAACGCTGACGCTTTTTTTTCTGCAAAGAGACAACCTCGCTTTTGGCAGGATTTTTTATTACGCCGCTCTTTTTTGCGGATTAGCCAGCGCTACGAAATTGATCGGCTTCTTCTTTTTTGCGGCGATTCCGGCTTACCTCTTTTTAGGATGGTTTCAAAAAAAGATAAATATCAAAGCCGGCTTGAACTTGGCTTTTAAATTTATTTTCTTGATGGGCATTACTTTCTTTGTTTGTAATCCCTTTTTGTTCTTTAAATCCGAGAGAGACGCGGCGCTTCAGGCGCAAATGGGGCAGGCACAGGCGACTTCTTCCGGCTTTATGTTTTCGTCGGGGAAGAGCCCTGTTTTGTGGTTGCCCGTGATTAAGGAATATTATGCGCAGGTTATTTTTTTAGCGCTGGCGGCGTTTGCCATGTTGGTGGGGATTTTTGATAAAGAAAGAAGCTTAATTAATTTATTGATAGCTTTGTGGTCTATTCCGTTCAGCCTATACCTTTTATTTTTTGTCGAACTTCGGCATCCCTATTATTTATTGCCGGCGTTTCTGCCTTTGTTCTCGACGCTCCCCGCTGTTGTAGATTGGATGGTCAGAAGCGTCAAAGTTGTATCTGCTCGTTGGTTGATCGGCTTGATATTTGTTGGACTTTTCGTAAATCAGTTATTTTACAATTTGAACTATGCCCAAACTGTTTACGCTGAGGCGGCGAATAAAGAGGCAAATAGCGCCGCGCTGAGTTTTTACGCGCATATAGACAAAGCGTATCTTTCTCGGATTGTCTTAAATCGGCAATTGTATATTTATAGGAGCGTGCGCGTATATATCGCTGACGCGCCGCGGTGGATTGTTAAATACCGCTGGTATCCGACTGATTATTCCTATATACAAAAGAGCCGCCCAGATGTAATTGTTCTTTGGCGACAAGAAGTTTTTGACTACACCAATGCGGATGTTATCGCTGGCGCCGATTTATCAAAGGCGCTTGAAAAAAGCCTGCCGTTTTATATGGATGCAAGAAAGGGCGCGCTTCAAGGTTATGAATTGTTATATCAGGACGATTTTGGCATGTTGTTTGTCAGCCGGGAATTAGCTGACGCTTTTTTCAGGGATTTTCAGTAAGGTAAAGTAGAACGTCGCCCCTTGATTGAGTTCTGATTTGATCCAAATTTTGCCGCCGTGCAATTCAATAATGCGCTTGACCAAAGCCAGCCCAACTCCGGTGCCTGAGTTGTCAATATTTAATTTGTTGAATAGACCAAACACGCGCTCGTGATGTTTTGGGTCAATCCCAACGCCGTTATCTCTGACGAAAAAGACAGGCGCGCCATTTTGTTCTTCACTGCCAATTTCAATAGTCGGATGCGCTTGCGCGCTTGAAAATTTGACGGCGTTCTCAATCAGGTTTTGCATAACCTCTACCAAACGGATGCGATCTACGCGCACGTGCGGCATATCCGCTTGTACGCGGATTTGAATCCTTTTGTCGTATAAGTTGGCGCCGATGAGCGCGAGGGCTTCTTCGACAATTTGATTGAAGGCAACTTCTTCCGGCGGGTTGATCAAGTTGCCGACGCGCGAAAGTTTGAGCAAATCGTTGAGCAGTTCTTGCATTTTTTTTGCGGCTTCGGTGATTTTATCTATATCGTTTCTGAACTTCTCTGGATTAGGCTCTTGCGCGTCTTTTTCCAGCAAACCGGCATAGCCGCTGATGGTGATCAGCGGACTTTTCAAATCGTGCGAAACAGTATAAGTGAAGCGCTCAAGTTCTGCGTTTTTAGAAGCTAATTCCTTGATGTATTTTTCGCGTTCAATTTCTATACGTTTACGCTCGTGCATTTCGCGCTGGGTGTTTTCAAAGGCTTCGTCAATTTTACGGATCGCCTGACTGACCAAAATGGTCGCGACAATAATATAAACGGTCTGCGCCATCCAAAAAGCCAGGACTGGCGTTTCCTCTTGCGATTGCGGTAAATAGCCCTTTACCCCCAAAATAATTAGCAAGGCGCTAGTGATGACGCTGAGGATGCCCCAGCCAATCGCGTTCCGCCAATTTAAGACTAATCCAGCGGTGACCACAACCAGTAAATAACCCATATAAGCCGGGTTGTTGTAATCCGCTCCGTAAAACATGGCCGCAGTGAATAAAAGCCAGAGAGAAAAAACAATTAGCGCGCCGGTAATTTTGACGTAACCGAGATTCAAAGTGTGTTTCAGCAGAAACAAAATTAATATAAATGGCGCGATGACAAAGAAACGACGGAGACGCAATTCTGGAGCAATTGGCGCGAATGCCCCATATAGCAGAGCCATGCTGAGAAAAATCCACAAGACGATATTGAGCAGAGTCGCGGACCTGCTTTTTTCATGGTCTTGCGGATATTCAGGAGCGGAGATCCAGCCTTGAATTTTATTAAGCATGAGTAAAACTAAATATACAGTAAGTGAATGGAGAATTCAACGCATAAATCTGCTTCTAGTACAAATCTCCTACTCGGGTTAGGTTTCCCAATCCACGCCTTCTGCGGAGTGCGCTTGTGAAAAGACTCTTTTAACTGCTTCGATTTGGTCTTTGTCGCCGATGAAGCTAATTCGATCGTCCGCTTCAAAAATGGCGTGCGATTTGGGGTTTGCGATAATCTGGCGGTTGCGCATAATGGCGACGATGGATGCGCCGGTTTGCGAGCGTAAATTTGCTTCGGCGATGCTTTGCCCAACGAGCGGGCTTTCTGAAGAAAGCGTCAGCCAGGTGATCTCTATATTGTGGGCGGCATGAATCAGGTCATGTAAGAGGCGGTGTTCTTCAATAGTGTTGATTTGCAGATCGTAATGATCGCTTCGCACGGCGTCCATATAACGGATGATTTCAGGCAGAGGAAAATCTAAGGCGAGGAGCGTGTGGCGCACAATTTCCAAACCGCCTTCTAGTTCTGGATGGATTACGTCTTGCGCGCCAAATTTGGAAAGTTGCGTAATGCCTTCTTCGGTGGTGGCGCGCGCAATGATCGGGAGAGTGGGCGCTAAATTTTTTGCGGTAGCTACCATTAGTTCGCTGGCGGATTCGTTTGGTCCGGCGACCACCAGCGCGCGGGCTTGCTCTAACTTTGCGTGCGTCAGAACTTCTGAGTTAGCCGCGTCTCCGTAGAGCGTGGGGATGCGGCGCGCGTTGAGTTCTTCCACGCGCTCAATATCTGCGTCAATGACCAGATGCGGAATGGACATTTGCCCCAGCAAATTAACAATATGATGACCGACCCGCCCGTAACCGACAATGACCACATGCCCGGCAAGCGCTTGCTCCGGCTTTTGAATGTGCGGCGCGTGACGATTGAACAGGCGCCACAGCGGCGGCATGGTTTGCAACCAATTTTCAGCGGGGGCGATGAGGCGAATCATCACTGGATTGAGGATGATGGAGAGGAGCGCTCCGGCGAGTATCAAAGCGTATTGATCTTGCGCGATCAAACCTAACTTGAGACCTTCCTGCCCCATGATGAAAGAGAACTCTCCAATTTGACTGAGAAATGCGGCCAGGACTAAAGTGGCGCGCCCAGACCAGGGCAATAAGAAGCCCAGCAAGATCGCCGTCAGGGCTTTGCCAAGAATAATGAGGATGGCAAAGGCAAAGATGATGGCGTAATTATTGAGCAGATAAACAGGGTTGACTAACATGCCAATGGAAACGAAGAACAGCACGGCAAAGGCTTCTTGAAAAGGCAGAACATCTGCCGCAACTTGATGGCTTAAAGGCGATTCGTTGACTACTACGCCCGCCACAAAAGCGCCCAAGGCAAATGATACGCCAAAGAGTTCGGCGGCGCTCAACGCGATGCCAAGCGCGATTGCCAGCACGGCTAAAATGAAAAGCTCGCGCGAACGGGTGTGCGCGATGCGAATCAAAATCCAGGGGATTATTTTTTTGCCGAGAAAAAAAGCGCTGATTACAAACGCGGCGGCTTTTAATAAGGTGAAAAATAATTCAAGTAGGTTGAAGCCGCCCGAGCGATTTGCCAGCGTGGGTAAAAGCACTAGTATCAAAACGGTGGCGAGATCTTCGACGATGACCCAGCCGATGGCGGCTTTCCCGTGCGATGAATTGGCTAAGCCGCTATCGGTCAGGTTTCTGAGCAGAACCACAGTGCTGGCGACTGAAATTGCTAAGCCGACCACAATGCTGGAGGTGACCGTCCAGCCGGCCCATTGACCGAAGCCAAATCCCAGAAGGACTGTCAGCGCCATGCGACCTAACGCGCCGGGGAGCGCAATGTTTTTTACTTTCCAGAGATCTTCAATTGAGAAGTGTAAACCCACGCCGAACATCAAAAAAATGACGCCCAACTCTGCTAGTTGACTGATCGTTTCCGTATCGCCGACAAAGCCGGGCGTGAAGGGCCCGATCACGATCCCCGCTAATAAATAGCCAACGATGGTTGGCAGACCGATTTTGCGCGCCACGATTCCGCCGATGAAGGCGATCCCTAACGCCATGACGATATTAATCAACAGGGTGACTTCATGCATATTTCCTCCAGATTCTATTTAATCAAATGCGCGTTTGTTTGGAGTTGATTGTAACCATAAAGATAAATCATAGCGTTATTAAGTAGTCGGTCGAAATAAAGTTTACAAACCATCGCTCAAGGCGGCGTCCCCGCCGCCGAGGACGGCGGCTTGAGCAGGGATTGGTTTTCTAAATACTTACGATCGACTACTTAGAAATAATCGCCCTGAAGGCTTTTTTGACAAATGCGCGCCAGCCTTCGGGATGTTTTTGCTTATTACCAAGCGAATCCGGTTTACGGGCTGGCTTTCAACGCCTGACAATTTTCCACGGGAATGAATTGATAGTCGCCGGTATCTGCCGGTATCAAAGCGGTTTGAAATGGTTCAAGTTCAATTTTTTGCCGCTCGTTTTGAAGGAAGGCTTTGCCGGAGATCAGCGTAATTGCGTGGAAAACTTCTCGCGCAGTGTTCAGTTCAATTACGTTTTTTTGAGCGGAAAGAATTTCTAAACTGAAATAAGGGCAACTCACAAGTGGAGTTTGCGCGCCGTCTTTTAGAACTGGCAAGGCGATTGTGGCGGCGCTGGCTTCGGCGCGCGCGGCTTGAATGGATTTGTCAATATGCAGTTTGCGCGTTTCGGTTTGCGGTCTGCCCCAATCGTAAACGCGATAAGTCCAATCCGAAGTTTGTTGCACTTCGTAGATCAATAGGCCGGGTCCTAAAGCGTGGAGCGTCCCGGCGGAGATGAAGAAAGTATCGCCTTTTTTCGCTTCCGTATATTGAACGTGGTCAATAATTGAGCCGTCGTGAATTGAGGCCGCGAGCGCTTGGGCTGAGGTGTGCGGCTTTAAGCCGGAGATCAATTTCGCGCCGGGCTCTGCTTCCAAGATGTGCCAAGCTTCAGTTTTGCCAAATTGATTCGCCCCTTCTAATTGCACGGCTAATTCATCGCTGGGATGAACTTGCAAAGAGAGCCACTGGGCGCAATCGAGTAATTTGATCAAGAGCGGAAAGCGCGTGCCGGTCTGCGCAACAGTTCTTTTGCCGAGCATTTTTTCACCAAAGGTTGAGGCGAGTTCGCCCAAAGTTTTACCCGCTTGCGCGCCGGAACTGATTATGTCGTTTTCCCACACAACCCAAGCCTCGGCAGTGGGGGAGTTCCCCGGGCGCAGGCGATTTCCGCCCCACACATAATCGCGATAAGCAGGTTCAAGTTTTAGAAATGAATCAAGAGACATAGATACCTCGTTTAATTGAGTATAGATAATTTTATCAGGCGTCAAGGTTGTGGGCTTTTTTTTGCTGTCCGTTATCTAACGTTTGTCCCTTGCTGACAAGGCAGTCAATCTTTGCTGTAGTTGTATTTTAACGCAAGAGTGCGAAATCACGCATCGCCAAGACAATGACGTTTATTTCGCGCTGATACGAAAAAGTTTTAGTTATGAAAGAAAGCGCGGCACCTGCCATTCAGAGTGAAGCGACAGGCTTTGCTCGCGCCTTCTTCGGTTGCGATCAGGATCAACCCATTGAAGCCGTAATCAGATAGACCATGCCTATGTATAGAACCAAGAGGCAGACAAAGCCTGCGCCAGTTACTGCTAAGGCTATTTTTAGCCCTTTGATTTTATACGTTACCCCAAAGACGATGGCGAGAGCGAGCAAAACAAACAGGATGTAAAAGATAGTCATGTTTTTCTCCTTTGAAATAGTGTTGCCCGATCTTACTGATTTATGGCTATCAAATGGTTACATAATCTATCAAATACCGCTAACTTTGGATAAATCTACTTCCTTCGCTCTTCCAGCCCCTTCAGCATTAATTCTTTCGTCAGCACGGGATCGGCTTTGCCTTTGGTGGCGCGGGCTACCTGACCGACAAACCACTGCAATAAAGTCTCTTTGCCTGCGTGATATTTTTCGATTTCGGATGGGTTGTCATCTAAAATTTTCGCGATGGCTTCTTGGATGAAACTTTCATCCGAAACTTGCGCCAGATTTTTCTGTTTGACAATTTCTGCAGGGTCGCCGCCTGATTTGAACATTTCTGTCAGCACAGTTTTCCCCGCGTTGCCGCTGATGGTTTTGTCGGTCACCATGTCAATCAATTGCGCTAATGATTTTGCAGGAATAGAATCTGCTTCGACATTTAATTCATTTAAGTTACGCATGAATTCGCCTGCAATCCATGTGCTGATAATTTTTGGCGAACTCTTGGCATGGCTTATCACTTCTTCAAAGTAGTTAGCAAGCGAAAGCTCGGAGGTAAGTAAACGCGCTTCAGACGGAGTCAACTCGAAGTCCGAGATGAAGCGTGATGTTTTCGCTTCGGGCAATTCGGGCAGTTGAATCTTAATCGCGTCAATCCACGCATCGGATAATTTCAGCGGAGGCAAATCGGGTTCGGGGAAGTAACGATAATCATGCGCATCCTCTTTACTGCGTTGCGAAGTTGTCACGCCGCGCGCATCATCCCAGCCCAATGTTTCTTGCAGAACTTCGCCGCCGCTTTCATAAATTTTTATTTGGCGTTCAATTTCATATTGCGAAGCGCGCGCCAACGCGCGAAAACTATTTAGATTTTTTATCTCAGTTCTTTTTCGTAACTCGCTACTGCCAACGGGGCGCACGGAGATATTTGCCTCAAAACGCAGAACGCCTTTTTCCATATCGCCAGAGTTCACGCCGAGATAACGCAAGATGGCGCGAATTTTTGTGGCGTAATCCAGCGCGGCTTCGACGGTGCGCATATCAGGCTCGGAGACGATTTCCAAAAGCGGAACGCCCGCGCGATTGAAATCAACCAGCGCGTAATTTTTTTCATGATTTAATTTCGCAGTATCTTCTTCGATGTGAACGCGCCTCACTCTCACTCGAAGCTGATTCTCACCATCGGCATTGACATCCATCCAGCCTTTTTCTGCAATCGGCAATTCGTATTGAGAAATTTGATAGCCTTTGGGCAAATCGGGATAATAATAATTTTTTCTTGCGAATGTATTATGTTTGTTGATGGAACAATTTAACGCCAACCCAACTAATGCCGAAAGTTCAATTGCCTTTTTATTGGCAGTAGGCATGGCTCCAGGCAAGCCCGTGCAAGTGGGGCAGATGTTGATATTCGGCTCAGGCGCAGAGCCATAATCAGCAGAACAACTGCAAAACATTTTGGAGTTTGTCAGCAGTTCGCCGTGAATTTCAAGTCCGATTACTGGTTCGTATTGAGTCATGGGCTTTCCTTTGGAAGGTTAGAGACAAGGTGATAAGGTAATTAGGAATTAGGCGCTTAATTCCCAATCCCTAAGCGCCTAGATTTTGGGAGTTTTCTTATGCCAATCAGTGACTTGCTGATAGGCATGGCCAACTTGGAATAAAGTGGCTTCATCTAAATGTTTGCCGATGAGTTGCATCCCGACGGGCAGGTTGTTTGAAAATCCAGCGGGGAGCGCTAAGGCTGGAACGCCTGCGGGATTTGTAGCGACAACGTAAATATCAGAGAGGTACATTTCGAGCGGGTCGTTGGTTTTTTCGCCGAGCTTGAAGGCGGTGGTGGGGCAGGTCGGGGCGAGGAGAATGTCACAGGAAGCCAGAGCAGTTTCAAAGTCCCGACGAAGAAGCGAGCGGACTTTCTGAGCCTTGAGATAATACGCGTCATAATATCCAGCAGATAAAGCGTACGCGCCAAGCATAATCCTGCGCTTGACTTCATCGCCAAAACCTGCGCGGCGAGTTTGTAGATAAATATCAATCACATCTTTTGCATTTTCAGAAACGGACAAACCAAAACGAGCGCCATCGAAACGCGCGAGGTTGGAACTTGCCTCGGCGAAAAGCAAAAGATAATAAACGGGCAGACCGTATTTCGTGTGGGGCAAAGAGACTTCCGTAATTTCCATGCCGAGTTTTTCGTAAGTACGAATCGCTTCTTGAATTGCGGATTGAACGCCCGCTTCCATTCCTGCTACAAAATATTCTTTTGGAATGCCGAGTTTCATACCTTTGACAGATTTGTTTATATTTTGCGTATAACTAGAAACTGGCGATTGATACGTTGTGCTATCTTTTTCATCGTGACCTGCAATGGCTTCAAGAACTGTGGCGCAATCATATGCGTCACGAGTCATCGGACCGATGCAATCAAAAGATGAAACCAGCGAAATTAATCCGTGACGTGAGACGCGCCCGTAGGTGGGCTTGATACCTGTGACGTTACAAAAGCCTGCGGGCATACGTACTGAACCGCCTGTGTCTTCACCAATTGAAAATGCGCACAGGCTGGCAGACATGCTTGCCGCCGCGCCGCCGCTTGAGCCGCCAGGGACGTGATCGAGATTCCACGGGTTGTGCGTGTTGAAGAAAGCGGAGTTTTCGCATGATGAACCCATGCCGAACTCGTCCATATTCGTTTTGCCGACCAGCACTGCGCCCGCGTCTGCTAATTTATTTGTAACCGTTGCGTTATATTGCGGAATATAATTTTCAAGAATTTTCGATGAGCAAGTTGTTTTCACGTCGCGAGTTGAAATGCAATCTTTCATCGAGAAGGGAATGCCAGTCAATGGCGTGATGTTTTCACCTTTGGCGATTCGTTCATCAGCTTGCTTGGCTTGTTGCAATGCTAAATCATCTGTGACGGTGACGTATGACTTGACCTTCGCGTCCACATCGTGGATTCGTTTGAGCATGGATTGAGTCAGTTCAACACTACTAATTTTTTTGGTAATTAGTAATTGGTGAATTTCTTGGATGGTTAAGTTTGCGAGTTCCATAATTGGTAATTAGGTAGTTAGGGATTGGGAAGTGTTGCTTGACTACTCGCCTAATTCCTAGTTCCTACTCTTCTCCTAAAACAGTCGGCACTTTGACATAGCCGCGTTCAGATTGTGGCGCATTCTTCAAGAACTCTTCGCGGTTCATAGAAGGTTTAACTTCATCTTCACGTAAAACATTTTCGGCATTGGCAATATCTGAAGCAGGGATTACATTTTCTGTATCTACTTCATTGAGCATGTTGAAATAATCAATGATGGACGAGAACTGTCCGCTAAAAGTTTGCGCCTCTTCTTCCGAGATTCCGAGGCGAACTAAACTTGCGACATGCTTGACTGTTTTGGTATCTATTGTTGACATAAAACCTCTTTGTTACTAAAAACTTTTGAACCGCAAAGTTCGCTAAGAAAAACTGTAAACCTTTGCGTTCTTCGCGCTCTTAGCGGTTAATTGATTTCATTCGTAGCGTTGAGTCATAATTTGCAAAAAACTCATTCCTGCCAATACTTGATTTATCCTTTGTTCCGTTAGTGTTCCAATATATTCGCCTAATTGCGATATGTCTATGGCGAAAGTCTTAGATACTTCAATTACGCTTTGTTTGGGTAAATTTGCTTCGCCTTTTTCGAGTAATACATTGCCGACGAACTTTGCTCGTTTCAGATTGGATGTAATCGCGCAAACAATGATTGTCTCTGCTTTATTGTTTTGAACGACAACGTAAGGATGTGCGTGATCGGATTCGATTTCATTTGCTTCGTTTGGCGTAATCCAAAACACAGCGCCCAGCTCAATCGTCATTTGGCTTTGTTCTGCGCCTTTCGTTGCTCTTCACGTTGCGACTCGATTTCTTCTAATTGTTTTCGGATCCAACGCATTAAGTTAATCGCCTTGTGTTCAGGTTCAAAATACGCGCCAACGGTGTCGTCAAATGGAACAGGAAAGCGGAAACCATCCACTTCGTACCACAATGCCCCGTCGGTGCAATAGGCAAACTTTGCTGTTTTATTGACAATTAATTCTTTTATATTCATGATTTCCTTTCCTTTCTTTGTTTATCTATACTCCGTTGGTTGAGTAGGACGAGTATTTTTCTCGTCTATATCGAAACCAACAAGTTTTCAAAATAATTTTGTAACCAAAATTGCTCTATTTACTGGTGGTTTTGATACGTCATTCGTCGCAAAGCGTCTCGTGACTACTCAACCACCGATTTACTCTTTAACTTAAATCAAGCACACTATCAAGTCCACGCCGCAGACCAACAAAAGTACTCACTTTGCGAATGGCAAGTAAAGAACCATCTACATAAGGTTGAGCGCTCGTGCCTGAATCATGACGAATGGTTAATTTTTGATCAGGCATACCAAAAATAACTTCTGCTGAAATTGTGTAACTAGGCAAACGAACCGAATGTACTTGTGAGCCCGCCATACGCGCGCCACGAGTTTCTTTTACGCCTAGTGTTTTATCTAAAGGAACTGTTAATTCTGATTCTCGAATTTGGGATAAGCGATATGCCAACTCGCGTACCGTTCCGCTAGGTGAATCTTTTTTGGCGTCACTTGCATAATCAATGATTTCCCATTGTGGAATAAACTTTGCCGCAATTTCAGAAAACTTTTGTAACAGAACCACTGTCAAGGCAAAGTTGCCAACCGCCAACACGCCACATTGATTTTTTTCTGCACTCAGGCGAATCTCTTCATAATCTGCATCTGTTAAACCAGAAGTCCCTACAACAACATGAGATTTATTTTCTAAAGCAGTCAATATATTTGACTTTGCTACATCAGGCTTTGTGAATTCAAAAAACACATCACAAGGATTTGCAGTCAATGCTTCTTTTGCTGTTGCGTAAATAGGACTATCTAAATTTGATTCTGAAAGTACAGCGCTTAATTTTTTTCCAGCATGTGTACGTGATACGGCTGATACAAGTTTTATATCATCAGTTTTGGCTAATGCATAAGCTAAGGCCGAGCCAGCCCATCCGGTCGCACCTGCAAGACAAACACGAATCGTCATAAGACCTCTTTACTTTAATAGTGGACGATCGACGATTTTTAAAACATGGTCTATCGTCCATTGTCCATCGTCCATTACTCAAACTTGATTTTCAATTCTTTCAACTGCTTCGCTTCAACTTCCGATGGCGCATCCGCCATCACGTCGCGCCCTGCTTGATTTTTCGGAAAGGCAATCACTTCACGAATATTCGGTTCGTCTGCGAGCAACATCACCAATCTATCAATACCAGGCGCCATGCCGCCGTGCGGAGGCGCGCCGTATTCAAACGCTTCGAGCATGTGACCAAACTTCGCCTGAATATCCTCTTCGCTCAAGCCCAGCATCTGGAACATCTTCATCTGAATGTCGCGCCGATGAATTCGTATCGAACCCGAAGCGGTTTCATATCCATTGCATACCATATCATACGCATCCGACAAAACTTCGCCGGGGTTGGTTTCAAACTTTGGCAAATCTTCCAACTTCGGCATCGTAAATGGATGATGTTCCGATTCCCAGGTTTGCGTTTCTTCGTTGAACGCAAAGAATGGGAAATCCACCACCCAGGCAAACGCCATCATTGTCTTATCTGCCAAATCCAATTTATCGCGGAACCATAGGCGCAGTCCGCCGAGCGTTTTGTTCACTACTGCGCGAGCGTCTGATGAGAAGACGATCAGATCGCCGACTCCTGCTCCCGATTTTTCTTTCAACGCTGTTAGTTCTTCTTCCTTAAAGAACTTTGCCGCGCTTCCTTTCACGCCCTCGCCTGTCACTGCCAAATAGGGCATTCCCTTCGCCCCAAATGACTTCGCCACTTCCGTGAGCGCATCGAGTTCCTTACGCGACATCTCCGCAGATTTTGGCGCGACGAGACACTTGATCACGCCGCCCGCTTCCAACGCGGACTGAAAGACTTTGAATTCGCTCTTCGCCAAAATTTCAGTGACGTCAATCAACTCCATGCCGAAACGCAGATCGGGCTTATCTGAGCCGAAGCGTTCGAGAACTTCTTTGTAAGAGAATTTGGGCCACGGCGAAGAATATAGCTTCTTATGCGGCGCCACGGCTGGAATCATTTCGGTGAATAAACCTTCAACTAATTTCAGCACATCGTCACGATGCACATAGGACATCTCAAGATCAAGTTGCGTGAACTCAGGCTGACGGTCGCCGCGCAAATCTTCATCACGGAAACATCTTGCAATTTGGAAATATTTATCCATGCCTGCTACCATCAGCAACTGCTTCAACTGTTGCGGAGATTGCGGCAAGGCGTAGAACTGTCCGGGAAACAAACGCGAGGGGACAAGATAATCTCTCGCGCCTTCAGGCGTGGCTTTGAACATGATTGGCGTTTCAATTTCAATGAAGCCTTGTTTGTCCAAATAATCGCGCATAAATTTAACAACCTTGTGTCGCAAGACCATGTTGTTGGTCAAGCGCTCACGGCGTAAATCCAGATAGCGATACTTTAGGCGCGTATTTTCATCAGGCAAATCCGCATCACTGCTGACCATGAAGGGCAAAGTTTTGGCAGGATTCAACACCGTAATATTCTTGGCAATGATTTCAACCTCGCCTGTTGCCATGTTTGGATTTTCGTTGCCAGCAGGGCGATTTTGCACCAAGCCTTCAATTTGCAAGACCCATTCAAAACGCACGTTTGCAACCTGATCTAAAACTTCTTTTGGCAAATCGGGGTTGATCGTAATTTGCACAACGCCTGAACGGTCGCGTAAATCAAAAAATGCCACGCCGCCATGGTCGCGCCGACGGTTGACCCAGCCTGAAAGCGTCACATTCTGACCCGCGTGACTCGCTCGTAATTCTCCACATGTGTGCGTTCTGTACATAATATTCTCCGAAAGTTAATAAGACCTGACAGATTTCTGCGAACCTATTTAATTTAAGTAGTTTTTTATTCGCAATGGCTCTGACAGATTTAGGTCATCATAAAACCTGTCAGGTCTTTTTTATACAAAAAAAATCGCCCTGCGCTGATGCGTCGGGCGATTTGATTTGACTTGTATTATCTGTCAACCAGCAACGCTTCGCCCAACGATTCGCGGATCGTCATTATCGGTATTACCATTGGCAAATTGGATGCGGTTGGACATCGTGGCGCGGATTATAGCACAGAATGCCCCGCTGTCATCCTGTTTTTTTTTGAAAGCGTATTTATTAGATGCTGTCCTATAAACTAACCATGGTTATATCAGTTAAGGTCTATTGGCATAAATATTGACCAGAGCTATTTTTTAGCTTGCCACAATATTTCGCTTACAGGACCATCTTTGGATTTTGACTTTATATTCCGATATGACTGTTCTATAATTTGCTCAAGAATTGGCAGTTCTATATCGCTAAGTCGTTTGATGTAAACGCAATACCCAGTAATTGTGTGTTTCCCTAACTTAGCCAATAACTTTGAGTAACGTGTTGTGCCATCCATTAAGTAAACGGTGATTTTACCTTTTCTTGGATGAAAGCCAATCACAAGAGAATCCCCTTCGCGTCCGCTGTTGTATTTGTAATGATAGGTATCAAACGCAACAGCGCCTTCATTTGTTAGATATGGCTTTTTCCCGCTGATTCCCTGCATCAGCTTAAGTAGCGCTTGACTATCTTTTACGGTTTGTTCATCTTCAAGTGAAGCAATATAGTCTTTGACTGAAATGTTTTTTTGCGTGGATTTGCTTTTATCTGCCATAACTCAATCGCTCCTCTAAATTATTTTGTGTAATGTAATGCAACCGCCCCCGAGCTAAATGTTTTTGAGGCGACAAGATTTAATCTGAGATTTTCCACCGATTCAAACAAGCGCGGACCTTTTCCCGCGATGACTGGGTGAATAACAAAGTGATACTCATCAATGAGATTCCAGCCAGCGACTTGTGAGGCGATGTTAAGACTGCCGATAGCTATATCTTTTCCTGATTGTTCTTTTAATTTCAGAATTTCTTCTCGAAGATTGGAATGGAGGAGCATTGTGTTACTCCACTCTACGCTCTTCATCGTCGTTGAAAAGACAATCTTTGGTATAGCATCAAACGCGCGTGCGAATTCGTTGACCACTTCCGTTTCCGTTCCATTTACTGCTACATCATGCCAGTACGGATACATCAAGTGATAGGTTTCGCGTCCGAAAATGTGAACGCCTGAAGCATACAGAAGATTGGTGAAGTATTGGTGCAGTTCATCATCGGCGGCAACCGCTGATTCATGTCCGCAGTAGCCGTCTAGCGAGATGTTGATTCCAAAGGTAACTTTTCTCATGGGAATTCTCCTTGAAGATATTTTAGAATTTATGTTCTACTTTGTCAAGAAGGAATTTCCGTAATGATGAAATTTCCTGGATATGTTCTGGCGTCGTTCTACAACACCCGCCCACGAGACGCGCTCCATGCTCAACCCAAATTTTTACCTGTGCCCCAAACGACTCGCAGGAAGTTTCTCCATGCCAAGTATTGGTTTCAGGGTTGTAAATTTCCCCAGAATTTGGATACACAACAATCGGTTTGCTGGTATTCTTTTTAATCTCATCAATCAATGCTGGAATATGCAATGGGGAAGTGCAGTTGATGCCAATCGCCGCCGCTTGCGGATATTCGTTCAGCCATTTTGCAACATCTCCAATTTTTTCGCCGTGACTGATATGCTCGCCGTCTTTGGCGGTGAAAGTAAACCAAGCGCTTGCCTGCGGAAATTCACTCAACAACTTGATTAGCGCCTGCGCCTCAATATAATTAGGGATCGTTTCGCAGGCTAACATATCTACGCCTGCTTCAATCAACGCCTCAACTCGCGGACGATGAAAAGCAATCAATTCGCTTTCTGTTAAGTTGTAATCGCCGCGATATTCAGAGCCATCTGCCAGATATGCGCCATACGGACCAACTGAACCTGCAATCAATGGATAATTTCTGTCAACTCTATTTTTTTCATCAATCCAAAATTCATCTCTAGCATCTTTGGCGATCTGCACAGATTTTTTTATCAATTCAAGCGCCTGATTTTTATTCAAGCCTCGTTTTGCAAAACCTTCCACGGTGGCTTGATAACTCGCCGTAATCGCCACGTCCGCGCCCGCTTTGAAATAATCCAAATGGACTTGCTGAATTAATTCGGGTTGTTCCATCAATACCTTTGCAGACCATAACGCATCGTTCAAATCACAGCCGCGTTGTTCAAGTTCGGTTGCCAATGCGCCATCGAGGATGATAATAGATTGATGTCGTAAATTTTTTTCAATCGGATTCATTTTATTAATTCCAGGGTAATTTTTCTAAATCCACGTTGCCGCCGCTGATGATCACGCCAACCCTCAAGCCGCGCAAATCAATTTTCTGTTCCCATAACACAGCAAGCGCAACTGCGGCGGAGGGTTCAATAACAATTTTTGCGCGTTCCCAAATAAACTTCATTACGTCAACAACTCCTTGCTCGCTCGCCGTCACAATTTGCTCCGCATTTTTTTGAATGATCGGAAATGTCAGCGAACCCAACGAACTCAATAATCCATCGGCAATAGATTTTGGATTCACTGATGGAATAATTTCGCCCGCTTGCAAAGAACGAAAAGCGTCATCTGCATTTTCTGGTTCGGCTCCGATGATGCGAATTCCTTTTTTGATTCCAAGCGCCGCGATGGATGTTCCGCTTAATAATCCGCCGCCGCCAACCGGCGCGATGATCGCATCTAAATCTGGGACTTCTTCTAACAACTCTAAAGTCGCCGTGCCTTGACCCGCAATTACTTTTTCATTGTTATATGGATGAAGGACGGTCGCTCCCGTATCAAGCCTGATTCGGTCCAATGAATTTTCTCGCGCCTCTAGCGTTGGCTCACAAAGCGTGATCTGACCGCCATACCCAGCGACGGCATTTTTCTTCACTTGCGGCGCGTTGCTTGGCATGACGATATATGCCGGGATTCCGCGCATTCTTGCCGCCAGCGCAATGGCTTGGGCATGATTCCCGGATGAATGCGTGCAAACGCCATGCTTTGCGTCTCCATTCGTCAACGAAAACACGGCGTTACACGCCCCGCGAAATTTGAACGCGCCAACCTTTTGCAAATTCTCACATTTGAGAAATACTTTTGCATTTACTTTTTGATTCAAACTTTCATTCGTCAATATCGGCGTGCGATGAACATAAGGCTTGATTCGCTCCGCCGCTTCTTGAACGTCATTAAAAGATACAGTCATTATGCCTTCCTTCAACCTTCAACCTGCCCCTAATACCCTCTTTCAAAATTCACCAAATGCTTTAATGGCTTGCCTGCATGGAACAATCTATAATTTTCGATAAATACCTTGGTAATATTTTCAGGGAAACTCATCGCCGAAGTATGAAAAGTCATCAGCAGATTTGGCGTCGTCCAAAATGGGTGAGTGGACGGTAGCGGTTCTTGTTCAAAAACATCGAGGATTGCGCCAGCCAATTTATTTTGATTCAACGCTTCCAGCAAGGCGTTTTCGTCAAGCGCGTTGCCTCGCCCAACATTGATCAGTAGGGCGTGTGGCGGAAGCGCATTTAGCAGATCGGCATTGATCAATTTGTTGGTGTCATTCGTCCTTGGCAGAATAGCCACTAAATAATCGAGACCTTTGGCGAACGCGATTAAATCGTTACCGTGAAAATATTGATCCACATATTCGCAGTCTTTGCTGGAGCGCGTGTATCCATGCACCCGCATATCAAACGCTTTTGCCATGCGCGCAACTTCAGAGCCAATAGACCCAACCCCAAGCAGTCCGATAGTCTTTCCATATAAAACGCCGGTACTTGATCCGTTCCAGCATTTGGCTTGTTGATCTGCAAAACGCGGGAAGATTTGTTTTTCGTGCGCCAGCAAATAGCCAAAGATATACTCGTTCATCAATTGCCCAAAGACATTTCTCGCGTTAGTCAAGGCGTAGTCGCGGCGGAGAGTCGAATCCATCAGGGCTTCGACTCCTGCTGTGGTAGTTTGCACCCAAGCCAGGGCGGGGAGAGCGGCGAGCGCATCTTTGAGTAATCGCGTTTCGCCGAGGGCGATGTTCACATCCGCATTTATATCAGTTTCGATAGTCAAATCAGGCAGGCGCGCGATTTCGATTAATGCTCGGTATTTATCCGCTTCGCTGGAGAGGATTAAGAGTCTATTCATAAAATTCCTTTGAGGTTGTGAGTTATTGCGCCTTGATTATATGCGACAACTGAAAACTATATTTTCATAGATGACTTTCCGCATAGAAAACATACTATAATACCCGCATGGAAAATAGCCTTCGCGGATTTATGTCGCAAATTATTGATTATGCGGGCTTGTATCCGCCTGCCAGTTTATCGTTAACCGAAGCTTTTCATAATTTTGTGCAGTATCAAACGGATGATGATCTCTGGATGCTTTCACGCTTTGTGATTCCTGCCAAGCGCCTATCGGAATTGAATCAGTTTGCGGAAATATTCCCCAAGACAAAATTATTAGGTTTTACGGCGTTAGGGCGCGGAGCGGGCCAGGCTGAAGATGAGTTTCTTGAAAACCTCAAATTAGACCTTGCCGATGTTCGCGCTTTTTGTGAAGCGCATAAAGAGCAAGCCTTTGTAGATATGTTTGAAACGCCTTTGCCAATTGCTGTTCTGAATGAAAGATCGCGCACGCTGGATTTGATGAATCGATCCGCTGAAGCGCTGAATAAAAACGGCTTGACCGTTTTTTACGAAGCCCCATTTACCGCTGATTGGCAAACTCATGCGGAAAATTTAATCCGCGCGCTTCGCAAACTGAAAGATAAACATGTTGGCTTTAAGTTGCGCACGGGCGGCGTAACAGCAGATGCCTTTCCGACCACAGCGCAAGTCGCTTGGACAATTGTCGCTGTGCGCGATGCGGGGATTCCAATGAAATGCACGGCTGGCTTGCATCATCCGCTGAGACATTTCAATGCAAGCGTGCAAACCCAAATGCACGGATTTATCAACGTCTTTGGCGCGGGGCTTCTGGCAGTTGCGCGTTCGCTCGATCAAACGCAAGTTCAAGAGATTCTTGAAGACGAGAACCCCGTCAATTTCACGTTTGACGAAAAAGGATTCGCTTGGAAAGAACTTCACGCCACCCATGAACAAATTAAGTTGGCGCGTCAAGCTATCACGTCGTTTGGAAGTTGTAGCTTCGATGAACCGCGCCAAGATTTGCGCGCATTGCGCCTGCTCTAAAAAAAAACATCCAAAAGGAATTCCATGATCGAAGTTTCTCAAAATTCAGATTTCTCTTTGCAAAACCTTCCGTATGGCGTGTTCTCAACCAAGCATGATCCTCGCCCAAGAATTGGCACGCGCCTCGGCGATACCGTGATTGACCTCGCAGTTTTAGATGAAGCCATGTTTTTTGGCAAGCGCTATAACTTTTTTGCCAACGCAACTTTGAATCAATTCATGGAAGCAGGGCGGAGCGTTTGGACTGAAATTCGTCAGCGCTTGATAGATGAATTGAGCAAGACCAATTATCAGATTAAGCGCGAAGCGTTGATTTCAATCCAAGACGCGCAAATGCACTTGCCCGTCGCCATTGGCGATTACACCGATTTTTATGCGTCACGCGAACATGCTACAAACGTTGGCATTATGTTTCGTGGCAAAGAAAATGCGCTCATGCCCAATTGGTTACATTTGCCGGTGGGTTATCACGGGCGCGCTAGCTCGGTGGTGATTTCCGGCACGGAGGTTGTTCGTCCGCGTGGGCAGGTGGCGCGCAAAGATGCGCCGCCCGAATTCAGCGCCAGCCGTCAATTGGATTTTGAATTGGAAGTTGGTTTTTTTGTGGGCAAAGGAAATAATTTGAGCGAGCCGATTGCCATTGAAAATGCGCGCGAACATATTTTTGGCATGGTCTTGCTCAACGATTGGAGCGCGCGCGATATTCAGGCGTGGGAATATCAACCGCTCGGACCGTTCCTTGCGAAAAATTTTGCGACTTCAATTTCGCCCTGGGTGGTGACGATGGATGCGCTGGAGCCTTTCCGCGTGTTTGGACCAAAACAAGACCCAACGCCACTCCCTTACCTGAAAGTTGATTCGGCAAATGGATATGATCTTACGCTGGAAGTGACTCTACAAAGCGCCGCGCTGGAATCTCCGCAAACCATTTCGCGCTCGAACATGAAATATTTATACTGGGGCATTGATCAGCAATTGACTCATCATACGATTACGGGTTGCAATTTGCGCGTGGGCGATTTGTGCGGCACTGGCACGATCAGCGGACCGACCGAAGATAGTTGCGGCTCGTTGTTAGAGTTAACTTGGCGCGGCGAAAGACCGATTCAACTGCCGAACCATGAAACGCGAAAATTTTTAGAAGATGGCGATGTGGTGACGATTAAGGGCTACTGTCAAGGAGACGGCTATCGCGTGGGCTTTGGCGAAGTGAGCGGAAAGATTTTGCCCGCCCGAAATTGATTCTCTTGAAACCAAAATGAACGCCAGATGATTGGAGCAAGATGAAAAAAATCCTTTTGATCGAAGACGTGGAAGATACCGTTGAACTGGTGCAAAAAATTTTGACGGCGCACGGCTATGCATTTGCTCACGCGCCAGACGCCGAAACGGGTTTGCAACTCGCCTTGCAATATTTACCCGATCTCATTCTATTAGATTTAGGCTTGCCCGATTACGATGGGCAAACTTTGGCGGGCTGGATTCATAACGAGCGGAGCCTGCTTGCCATTCCGCTGATCGCTTTTACTGCCTGGCCCGAAGAAACTGCCAAACAAATGGTGGCGAGCTATGGCTTTAATGGCTATATTAGCAAACCGATTGTGAATGTCAATGCGTTTTCCGAAAGTGTGGCTTCGTTTTTGAAATGAATTCTCCTTTTGATGCAAAAATCAAATTACTCCCCGCGAGCGATTTTACGTTGGCGGAATTGACCGGCATTTACAACCAGACCCGCGTGGACTATTTAGTGCCAATGCCAATGAACGCGGCGCGTCTGGCTGAATATATCTCCACTTATGATGTGTCGCTTAAGAATTCATTAGTGGCGAAGCAGGGCGATGAACTGCGCGGCGTTGCCATGTTAGGCGTTCGTCCTGACCGCGCCTGGATCACGCGCTTGGGCGTGATCCCAACTACGAGGCGTACCGGAGTTGGCGAAGCTCTCACTGTCGGTTTGTTAGAACAAGCCGAGCGCTTGAAACTTAACTTTGATATGCTGGAAGTGATCAAAAATAATACGCCCGCGCATACCCTGTTTCGTAAATTAGGATTTTATGAAGTGGGGGAGTTGTTGGTTTTGAGGCGCTCGCTGATTTTGCCGCCAGACCCGGTCGTGGCGGAAGCTGAACGTTTGGATCGCGCCGAAGCTTTGATTTTAGTGGGGCGGAATCGCGGCACGCAACCGTGGACTAATCAATCCGAATCATTGCTCAACGCACAGGAAGTTTCCGGCTTGCATGTGACGCTTGTGGATGGGAGTCGCGGCTGGCTGGTTTATCAGCGTCAGAAATTTACGCTCACGCGCTTTATCTATAAAACGGAAGTTGGCGACCCGGTCAGAGTGGCGTATGCGTTTCTCTCGCATTTACATCAGCAATATCCGCGGCTGGATACGCAACTGGAAAATATTCAGGTAAATGACCCGCATTTGCCTGCATTTTACAAAATGGGTTACGTTGAATCTTTTCGCAGAATTGAAATGTGGAGGGGAGCGCCGCCCGCGAGTTTGGCCAGCGGTTGAATTTTATTGTTCGCGGCTTTTTATTTTATCTTCAATTCTTTTGTCGGGAATTAACCACATGATGGGAACGCCAACGTATAAAAGCATGGCGGCGATTGGCGATACAAAAGCGAGAGCGATTGCGGCGAGATAAATATAAACAGACCACAGCCCTTTGGTATCTTTACCAATGGCATTTGCCAGCATGGATTCTTTGCCGTGTTGCATAATTAATGTGCGAACTAAAATGAAATATGCAAAGGCGGAAATACAAAGCGCAACGCCATAAGCGGCGACGGGGATTGTCCCAAAATGTTCGCCGACCCAACTCGTCGTAAACGGAATGAGGGATAACCAGAAAAGTAAATGCGTGTTTGCCCATAAAACCGCGCCGTTGACGCTTTTGCTGGCTTGTAATAAATGATGGTGATTGTTCCAATAAATTCCAATATAGGTAAAGCTAAGCACATAGCTTAAGAATTTTGGGACGAGCGGTACGAGCGCCGTCAGCGTGTTATCTGTGGGCGTTTTTAATTCCAATACCATGATGGTGATGATGATGGCGATAACCCCATCGCTGAACGCTTCAAGTCTGCCTTTGGTCATATTTAATTTCCTGAATAATTAATTCCGTCATTTTGCTTGGGCAGGATGATGATTACTGTTAAAACCATGACAACATAAATGCCGTAACTTAATGTGGGCAAAGAACTTGCAACGAAAATCGCAACGAGATAAGCGCCGTTGACAATAATATAGTTTGGCGTATGGCTTCGCAGATATTGTTTGTTGAATTCCTCAGAAGCCAAATGCGGATGATAATGAGCGTACAGAATCATAATATAGCCAATTAGGTTACAGAGAATCAACGATGCCCCGTAAAGGATAATGGGTCCCGCCTGAAATGGATAACGCCCCAGCAATGAGGTGGGGAATGGAATAAAACTGACGCACAGCAAAAGCAAAATATTCAGCCACAAAAAGCCGCGATCTATTTTCTTCATCACGTGCATGGAATTATGGTGGATCACCCAATACAAGCCGATGATGATAAAGCTCATCACGTATGCCAAAATTCGCGGCAAAATGGAAACCAGCGTTTCTGTGAAGTGACTATATGCCACTTCGGGAAAGCGGATATCCAAAATTAATAGGGTGATGACGATGGCAAATACGCCGTCACTGAAGGCTTCTAAGCGGGATTTTTGCATGGGAGAGATTTTACATTAAAGGCTGAGATACGGATGAATAACATAAGAGAATGTCTAATTCTGCGGGCTTTTAAAAGGTTTAACCACAGAACGCACAAAGAACACGGAGAAACCCTTCTGAAATCTCTCTGTGGACTCTGCGCTCTCCGTGGTGAAAGGTTCTTTAGCCTATTCCTTTAGACACTTCCTAACATAACGCATTCTTTCCGCTTTCATGTTTATTCTTTATAATAGCTTAATCTTTAAACAGAAAACTAGAGAGCCAATGATCCAACTAATAGAATGTATCCCCAACTTTTCCGAAGCGCGGCGACCTAAAACTGTAGAATATAATTTATGCTATACTGAAAATTGCGATGAAAATTTACCTTGATACATGCTGTTTGAATCGCCCGTTTGACGATCAGCGCCAAGCGCGAATTCGGCTTGAATCAGAAGCGGTTACGTTGATTTTGGAGAAAATTTATAACGAAGAATGGGAGTGGATTGGCAGTGAAGTACTGTTGTATGAAATCGAGCAAAACGCAGATGCGGAACGAAAAGAAAGATTACTCCTTTTGGCTAAAGCGTCAAATAAAATTATTGAAATAACAGATGAAATCCTTAACTATGCCGAAAAATTGGTAGAATTAGGTTTTGATGAATTTGATGCGGTTCATTTGGCGTCGGCAGAAAAAGGTAGAGTAGATGTTTTTTTAACATCTGATGATGATTTACAAAAAAAGGCGAATAAAAATAAAGGCGAATTTTCTTTCGTAGTGACGAATCCAGCGAAATGGCTGGAAGAGGTATTGAAATGACAACCGAAACGCTTTCTTTATATCAAATTAGAACCGTTGGGTTTGAAGCGTTAATCAAAGAACTTGGACCTGCAGGCGCGATTCGTTTTATCCAACAATATGAAACGGGTCGCGGTGATTACGCACGTTCTCGCAAAAAGACTTTGCCAAAGAAATCTGTCCGTGAAATTGGAAAAGAAATTGTTGCACGGAGAAAATCAAAAAATAAATAAGCATCAAAGCCTTTGTCGAAAAGACAGAGGCTTTATTTTTGCAATGACAAAGAACAGATATAATACCCAAATCTCTAATTCTCCAACCAGGAAACTAACAAACTATATGACTACCAAACTAATAGAATGTATCCCCAATTTTTCCGAAGCGCGGCGACCTGAAGTGATTGACCAAATCGTCGCGTCTATCCAATCGGTCAGTGACGTAAAACTCCTTGACCGTTCCTCTGATCTTGACCACAACCGCACGGTGTTAACTTTTGCAGGCTCGCCAACAGGCGTGGAAGAAGCCGCCTATCGTGCCATCAAAACGGCATCTGAATTAATTGATTTAGATCAACACACCGGCGAGCATCCCCGCATTGGGGCAACCGACGTTGTGCCGTTTGTGCCGCTGTCTAATGCCAGCATGAATGATTGCATTGCCATCGCCGTCAGCTTGGCAAAACGCGTGGGGTCAGAACTCAACATCCCCGTCTATTTGTATGAAGCGGCGGCTACCAGACCAGAACGAACTAATTTGGAAAATATCCGCAAGGGGCAGTACGAAGTTCTTAAGTCAGAAATCGAAACCAATGAAAATAGAAAACCTGATTATGGACCCAGCAAACTTCCGAAAGCGGGCGCAACGGTTATCGGCGCGAGAAATCCGTTAATTGCTTTCAATGTTTATCTCACTACTGATGATGTGGATATTGCAAAGAAAATTGCCAAAGCTGTGCGTCAATCATCGGGTGGTTTGCGTTATGTGAAGGGACTTGGTTTATTGGTGGATGGTCGCGCGCAAGTTTCAATGAACTTAACGAATTTTCGGGATACGCCCATTGCGCGTGTGGTTGAAATGATTCGACGTGAGGCTGAACGTTATGGCGTTGCGATTCATCATAGCGAGTTGGTTGGATTGATTCCGCAGGAAGCGTTGATTGATACGGCGGTTTGGTACACGCAACTAGACCAATTTGATAAAGAACAGATTCTTGAAACAAGACTTTATTCAGCAGACGATAGACAACAGACGACTGACCATAATCGTCCATCGTCAATGGTCAATGGTCTGGATAACGCTTCAACCTCTAACCTGAAACCTGCAACCTTCATAGACGAATTAGCCTCGCCCTTGCCTGCTCCTGGTGGTGGCTCTGCCGCCGCTTACGCTGGCGCAATGGGCGCCGCGCTGGTTTCTATGGTTTCAGGTTTAACCATCGGACGAAAAAAATACGCCGAAGTGGAAGCCGAAATGCAAGCCGTGCATGTGCTCTCTGAAAAATTGCGCGCTGAAATGACTCAAGCAGTGGATGATGATGCCGCTTCATTTGAAGCAGTGATCGGCGCTTTCAAATTACCCAAAGAGACCGATGAACAACAAAAAGCCAGGACTGCCGCCATTCAAATTGCAACCTTGAACGCCGCGTACATACCTTTGCAATCTGTCCAACGCGCTGTCAAAATTATGGAGCTTGCGATCAAATGCGCTGAGCATGGAAATATCAACGCCATCAGCGATGCGCTGTCTGGCTTTGCGATGGCGCGCGCTTCGTTAACTGCCGCTGGTTATAACGTGCGAATTAATATCAATTCTCTGCCAGATAAATCCGCTGGAGATGAATATTTGAAAGAACTGGCTGAGTTGGAAAAGAAAGCCGATAAGCTGGAAAAAGAGATAAGAAAGATAATGAAGGATAGAGGCGGGATATAGCATGGGTATATGGAGTCAAGTAGCTTGCTACTTGACTTTTTTGATAAATCCGCCAGCAAGCTGGCTGACTCCATACTATGGAATCCAATGGCTTGCATTGGATTTTAGAAATCATCTTCGACTTTAATCTTATCAATTGGCTGATTCAAAACTTGCTCCTTTAATTCATTATCCCCATTTTCCAGAAACCATCTATAACCACAAAATTGGTAATCAATAGCATTTTCCGCCAATCCATGTTTGACAAGATTTTCATGCACATAACGAAGTCTTGCCAAATATGATTTTTCATAAGTTAAGCAGGTATCCCAATAATTAAACCAAACTTGCCTGCCAGATGTATGGTTTTGTTTGTTAATTTCAATGGCAGTAATTGAATGAAATTGTTGAATTAGCTTTGGTAAAGTTTTTGAGTTTTCAGGCGCTTCGGCAATAAAATGATAATGATTGTTCAAAATAGCCCAAGCCTGCAAATTCCAATTCAAAAGACTCGCTCTTGCAAATAAAATTTGTAAGACAAATCCTTTCAAATTGTCATCGCTTAATAAGTGTTGTTTGTGTAAAATAGCCCCCGTAACCATATACATTGCATTTGGAAGAAAGTAATGTGGCGGGTTATGCAAGTAGACTTTGTAATTATCTTCCATACTTTATATTATACATTTGGAGTGCAAAAGCTAGCTTTTGCAAATTACGCCAGCAAGCTGGCTGACTCCATAAGGAGAAAAAACAATGGGACTTAAACCTGATCACTGGATTCGCAAGATGGCGTTGGAAGAAAAAATGATCGAACCGTTTGTAGACAAACAAGTAAGACAGGGCGTGATTTCGTATGGCGTTTCGTCTTATGGATATGATATCCGCGTGGCTGATGAATTTATGATTTTTACCAATGTCCACTCGGCAATTGTAGACCCGAAAAACTTTGACACGAAGTCTATGGTGGAGTTTAAAGGCGAAGTCTGCGTAATTCCGCCGAATTCCTTTGCGTTAGCGCGAACAGTGGAATACTTTCGTATTCCGCGCAAAGTGCTGACGGTCTGTTTGGGTAAATCCACCTATGCGCGGTGCGGGTTGATCGTCAACGTCACGCCCTTTGAACCGGAGTGGGAAGGCTACGTCACTTTAGAAATTTCAAACACTACGCCTTTGCCGGCAAAAATCTATGCAAACGAAGGCTTGGCGCAAGTCCTCTTTTTTGAAGCCGATGAAGAATGCGAAACTTCGTATGCCGATAAAAAAGGCAAATATCAGAAGCAACAATCTATCGTATTGCCCAAGTTGTAAGCGGAAAGGTCTGGCGTGTTTCAAAACATTTCAGACCTTTTTTGAGGATGAATTTATGAAATTCAAATTTAATCTTCCGGCTGAGTTTAGCGTTCACTTGATCGCCTCAATGACCGCTATGATGGGCGCGATCAATGTCCTTTCAGCAGTTACGCCGCCTTTGCATGAAAGATTGAAAATACTTTTAACTGTCCTGCCGTTTATGGTTAGTCGCGGCGGGCATTTGGCTTCTGCTTTACTTGGGTTTGCGCTCATTGTTCTTTCGTCTGGCTTGTGGCGGCGAAAAAAGCAAGCTTGGTGGCTGGCATTTTTCATGTTGATCGCGTCGGTGATCGCGCATTTAACCAAAGGCTTAGATTATGAGGAGGCGATTTTTGCAATTTTGGTGATCGGCTTGTTGGTTTACGCCAAACCCCAGTTTCATGCGCTTTCAGATCGCCCCTCTGTGCGGCAGGGTTTGCAATTGACGCTTGCCGCCTTGCTGTTCACCGTCATTTATGGCGTAACTGGCTTCTATCTATTGGATCGGCATTACAGCGTTAATTTCGGCTTTTGGTCGGCGCTGCGCCAAACCTTGATCATGTTTGTGGAATTTTACAACCCGGGCGTTCAGCCAATCACCGGTTTTGGACGTTATTTCAGCGCTTCGATTTATGCGGTTGGGATCGCGACGATCGCTTCTGCCTTTTTTATGCTTTTGCGCCCAGTGCTGATTCGTCACCCGGCGACAGAAGAGGATAGAAAACGAGCTTGGGAAATTGTGCAAACGCATGGTCGTACAGCGCAAGCCCGCATGGCTCTCTTTGACGATAAATTATTCTTTTTTAGCGAAACTGGCTCGGTGATTTCTTACGTGTTGTCAAACCGCGTGGCGCTCGCGTTAGGCGATCCCATCGGACCTGAGGCGGATCTTGAAAATTCCCTGACTGCTTTCAAAGCTTTTTGCAAGGCGAATGATTGGCTCCCCGCGTTTTATCAGATTCCTGCCGCCAGCCTCGAAAGCTACAAGCAAGCGAAGTTTGACGCGCTCAATATTGGCCGCGAAGCGCTTGTTAATCTTGGAGCTTTTACTTTAGAAGGCAGCGCCAACAAGACTCTGCGTAATAGCTTTAATAAAATGCTGAAATTGGGCTATCGTTCCGACGTGATTCAGCCGCCTTATTCCGCGAGGATGATGCGCGAATTGAATCTGATCAGCGAAGAATGGTTGACGAGTAAGGCGCTTTCGGAAATGCGTTTTTCTTTGGGCTGGTTTGACGAAGCCTATCTCAATACTTGCCCCATTTTGTTGGTGCGCGATCGTGAAGGCTTTATTGAGGCGTTTGCAAATATCATGCCAGAATTTCAGGCGCGGGAAGTAGCGCTAGACCTTATGCGTCATCGCAAAGTTTCTGAATCCGGGCTGATGGATTTTCTATTTGTTTCGTTATTTCAGTGGGGGCAACAACAAGGCTACGCTTCTTTCAATCTTGGGCTTAGCGCTTTTACCGAAAGCCAGAGCGGCGCTCAAGACCCAGCCATGAAGCGGACGCTCAATTATTTATACAGCAACCTGAATCGTTTTTATAACTTCAGCGGCTTGCATTCATTTAAGGAGAAATTTCACCCCGATTGGGAACCGCGTTATTTGGCTTACCCGGGCGTGGTGAATTTGCCAGCCGTCGCCGCGGCGTTGATGAAAGCCAATTTAGGCAGAACTTCCTCATTAATTTAAACCTTAACTAGTTGGTTGTTCAAGGGTAGAATCCCGAATAATTTAGAGGTAAGTATGAACCAACCGCAGGCTTCCAAAAACATTCAAAGTCAGATTGAAGAAATGCAGAAGTCTTTGAGTAAGGCTCTGCTTCAACTTGCGCGCACAAGCGACGGGCAAACTTCTCTGGTTATTCGGGATTTGACTCAACTTTCGTTAGCCTTTACCGCGCTCAAGGATACGGCGGCGCGGCATTTGCGCGCTCAGGAGAGACAGCTTGGGGCGCTGGTTGGCGTGGGGAGCGTGATCAATTCTTCGTTAGGCTTGGAGCGCGTTTTATCCGAGGTGATGGATCGCCTGGTGGCGTTGATGAACGCCGAGCGCGGATTCTTGATGTTGCGCGAGGCGGATGGAAATTTGCGCGTGCAGGTGGCGCGGGGGATGAATCAAGAAGACGTAACTGAAGATAAATTTAATGTCAGTAATACGGTAATTAAACAAGTAGTTGTGACGGGGGAAGCGATTCTCACCACCAACGCGCAAGACGACCCGCGTTTTGGTCAGCAGTTTAGCGTGGCAACATATCACTTGCTTTCAATTTTATGCGCGCCGCTTAAAATCAAAGATGATTTGATCGGCGTAATTTATGTGGATAACCGGATTCATTCCGGCATGTTTCAACAAAGCGATTTTGAATTGATCTCGGCTTTTTCAAATCAGGCGGCGGTGGCGATTAATAACGCGCGGCTGTTTGACGATTTACAAGAAAGTAACCGCGAATTACAAATTGCTTATCAGGCAACTTTGGAAGGCTGGGTGCGCGCGTTAGATTTGCGCGATAAAGAGACTGAAGGGCATACGAAGCGGGTGACTGCTTTAACGCAACGGCTGGCGAGATCCATGGGGCTGAGCGAGGAGGCGCTGATCCACATTACGCGCGGCGCGCTTTTGCATGATATTGGGAAGATGGCGATTCCCGACGGGATTTTGCTCAAGCCTGGGCAGTTGAGCGAGGATGAAAGAAAGTTGATTGAAAAACATCCGGTGTACGCTTATGAGATGTTAAGCCCGATCAAATTTTTGTTGCCGGCGTTGGATATTCCCTACGCTCATCACGAGAAATGGAACGGGAGCGGCTACCCGCGCGGATTGAAGGGCGAAGATATTCCGCTGGCGGCGCGGATCTTTTCAGTAGTAGATGTGTGGGACGCGCTGGTTTCGGATCGCCCGTATCGTAAAGGCTTGGATCCAGCCGAAATTCGCAAACGCATTGAGCAGGATGCGGGCTCTCATTTTGATCCTCAGGTTGTTGAGGCTTTTTTGAAGCTGGATAATTTAACGCCCGAATCTTAGGCTGGCTTGAAAATAGCCCGCGCCGTTTTGTGGTGTAAAAGAAAAGCGACGATCAGCATAACCAACCCAACAAACAGCAAGAAAATAGGCTGGAAGATGACGCCTGAAATAATTCCAGCGATCAGAATGTAAGCGTGCATGAGAAATGGAATCCAAAACGCGAGCGGATGGACCGGCTTTTGATAAAAGGCCGGTTTTTTGATCGCGACAATTAACAGAGCAGTTGAGAGGGTGGCAAGGATAAATGCGGGCCGAATACTTTTTGAAATTACGAATGAGATGAAGGCGTTTGTTCCGAGCACGCCTGCCAGCCCAACGATCAAAGCCAGCGCTGGCGCAAGCCAAACGCCGATCCAGTTTTTATTTCTGGCAAGCAGACGGAAACCAAGCGAGAAAGAGAAGACGACCCAAAACCACGCCCAGAAATTTCCAAAGGGCACGCCAAAATATTGTTCATTGAGTTGTAAACCCCAATTCCAAAATCCCAAGCGGACGGCGACTGCATCCAGCGCTAAATCTATATTCAAAGCGAGCAAACCGTCCAAGATTGGGCGAAGCCAATAGGGTAAGCTACTGGCGTCTGAGAATTCCATAGCGCTGTAAATAATACAGCCCCAAGCTACGCCAATACACAGCGGCACGTCTAAAACCATGATTAGGAATTGACCATAGGTATAAGCGTGCAGTTGGCGAATGGTGGCTAACTCCAGGGCTACGCCAAAGAGAATGCCCGCGCCAAGTTTTAGTAAATTGCCCGCGCCATGTTTGAACGCGTGCGGCAGACAGATAAGTAGCTGAATATAAACGATTAGTTCGAAGAGAATAAAGTAAGCGTTGGGCATTTATGACCTATTGAGATTTGAGATGGCGGCGTTGGTCAACTTCCCAGCCATTGACCCGTCAATTTAGGCAAACCGTTGATCGAGCCTTGCCGCGCCGTACACTGCGGAAGCGATTCTAAAAAGAGTCGCCCGTATTGTTTGGTTAATACGCGGCGATCTAAAATGACAACCACGCCGCGATCTGAAGCCGTGCGAATTAACCGCCCGAACCCTTGGCGGAATTTCAAAATTGAAGTGGGTAAGTAGTATTCGTTGAACGAATCTTCATAAAGTTCGGAGCGCGCCGCGATGATTGGATCGGAAGGCACGTCAAAAGGCAGTTTGGTGATGACCACTACGGAAAGCGCGTCCCCCGGCACATCCACGCCTTCCCAAAACGAGCGTGTGCCTAAGAGCACGGCGCGTTCTGTGGACTTGAAAGACTCCAGCAAGGCATTGGGCGAGGCGCCTTCGCCTTGCTCAAAGACAAAAATATCTTCGCGCGCCAGCGGATTGGTAATCGCTTGAGCGGTTTTCTTCAACGCCGCATAGGAGGTGAATAAAACTAACATGCGTCCGCCGCTGGCTTTGGCGGTGGCGATGATGGTTTTATCCAGCGCTTGCTGATAGCCGTTTATGTTTGGTTCGGGAATATCATTTGCGACATATAACAACGTGCTCGATTCATAATCAAACGGCGAGCCGAGCGAGATCGTATCCACTTCATCGGCGGAAAGCGTATTGCGGATATATTGAAATTCGCCGTGCGCCGTCATGGTTGCCGAAGCGAGGATCACGCTGGCTTTTTCATGCCATAGATATTTTTCCACCAGCGGACCGACGCGCAAAGGCGCAGTGTTCAATGAGAGCCGTTCGCCGCGCGGGTTGACTTCCACCCAGTAGATTAGTTCGTTTGACGGTTTGTGCATCAGTCCTGAAGCGGCGGTTTCGGCTTCGTGCATTCGGCGGATCAAACTGCTTAAGTTGCCGATCAGATCTTCGAGACTGTCGTGGCCTTCAGCAAGCAACTCGCCGAAGTTTTTGTATAACTCTTCAAGCCCTTTGATCAATAAGCCCCACGTCTCGCCAACTTGTTCCCAGCCCATTTCAACTGCATCCCAGCCGGGCAAGGTGCGCGTGGCGGGTAAAATGCGTAACTGCCATGAATAATTATTGGATGGCTGACCTTCGCGTTGCCGATTGATGAATTCGCCGAGGATGATAAAAAACTGTTTGGAGAGTTGTTCGAGCCGAAAGGCTTGGTCGGTGAGGCGTTTGATTTGTTGCTGAAGCAGTCCAAAGTCTGAGGGGCGAAGCGCGGCGTGTAAATCGGTGAGGGCGCTTCCTAAAATTCCGGCGGACGATCCGCCTAACTCCTTCAACATTCTTTCCAAATCCAATTGGGTGAGGCGGAAGCCCAACGCGCCAGTGATCGCCGATTCCATGTGGTGCGCTTCGTCTACGATTACGTAATCATATTCAGGTAGAACCTTGTTTCCCGAAGCGACATCTGAAAGTAAAAGCGCGTGGTTGACAATTAGTAAATGTGAATTTTGCGCGGCTTGTTTAGCGCGTTGAAAAGGACACGCGCCGCCCATGCGCCCCATGCAAGTTTCAGTTGTGCAATTATCGTCTTCGGCGGAGAGGCGCGTCCAAACTTCGCGTTCAATGGGTCCGGTCAGGTTGAGTTCGTTTCTATCGCCGCTGGCATTTTCCAACTGCCACACCAAAATCTTCGCGAGCACGCGCATTTCATTTGCGTCTTTGGGTCCGTGCGTGCGCATATATTCTAGACGGCGCGGGCAGAGATAGTTACTGCGCCCTTTCATCACGGCGGCGCGCAAGTCAAGATTGAGCGCGGCTTTTAGGTTGGGCAAATCTTTTTTGATCAATTGATCTTGCAGATTGATCGTGTTGGTGGAGACGACGACGCGCGTATTGTTTTGCAGGGCGAAGTAGGCGGCTGGCACGAGATAGGCAAATGATTTTCCCACGCCCGTTCCTGCCTCGACCATGAGATGGTTGCCGTTTGAAAGGGCATTCGCCACGCGTTTGAGCATTTCTACTTGTTCGGGGCGATGTTCGTAAGATTCAAAGTATTGCGAGAAAGGTCCGCCATATTCCAGAACGGAAGCGAGTTCTTCGGGATCAACTGGCGTTGGCGTTTCGTTCTTTTGAATCGGCGTGGAAGATTCTTTTTTGGTTGAGTCAAATATCTGGGCGGAGAAAGCGGCGTTTTTTGGCGCGGGCTTGGCTTGAATCCCGCCAGTCTTTGCTTTGACTTGCAGGGCTTGCTGAAAGATCCAGCCGGCGTCCCAATCCACATAATCGCCGAGGCGCACAATTTCGTTCAAGGTATCGAGCGGCAATTCGCACGCCATATCAAAGAGGCGCACGTATGCGGCTTGCGTGACGCGCGCATCATCTAAAGCGCGGTGTGTGGCGGGCAATAGGATATTGAGTTGTTGACCCAGAGCGCCGAGATTGTAGCGGCTGGCGGTGGGCATTAATACCGAGGCGAGTTCGTAAGTATCCAGCGTTTGTTGATATTGAAATAAACCCGCTTTACGCAGAAAGCCAATATCAAATTTGACGTTATGCCCCAGGATGGGAGCGTCGCCGATGAAGCTGGTTAATTCATGCGCGATATCTTGCAAGCGCGGCGCTTGGCGCACCATGGCGTTATCAATGCCGGTTAAACCGGTAATAAAATCCGGGATTGATTTTCCCGGATTGACGAGCGTGTTGAATTCAGCTTCGATGCGGCGCCCATTAAATTTGACGGCGGCAATTTCAATAATTGCTTCGCGGCTTTCGTCTAAGCCGGTAGTTTCAATGTCCACAGATACGATTGTCGTCATATTAGAACAAGTGTACCATATTTATTTCGAGCTGATTTTTACGCGGCTTTGTGCGATTGCTATGTCAATTATGACGATAGAAAACATCCACATAAATAAACGATAAACTGTCGTTGAAAATAAGGCGTGCCGATTTAATGCCCAAGTATCTCCCAAGATGACAGGGACTAACGTAAAACCTGCGGTGAGGAACATCCAATAGCCAACCCACGCCCAGGCGACGCTAGCTTCTTCTCGAGTTTTTAGCGCGAGCAGAGTAATCCCAAATAACAAAAGTCCGCTTAATAAAAAGGGCGTTGTATTTTCCGGGTGTAGCGCTTCGCCGACTAACATTAAATAATGACGAACCAAATTTGATCGCGAAACGTCGAAGTAGGTTTGTTTGATTTCCGTGAATGCAGAAGGAAAATCTTTGACGATTTTCAAAATTGGATATCCGGGATGGATCAGCATAAACTTAATTAATGCTTTTGATGAATTTTGCCTAAACCATTCTGGATATTCTTGAGATTGGGGATCGGGCATCCCCAAGGATTTCAAGGCGTTTATCCGCGATTCGCTGACCAGTAAATCATCTTGGTAGATATTAATCATTTGGACTTGCGAACGCGTGCTTTGACTTGCCGTAGTAAACCCAAGGACGAGAACGAAACTTAGAAATATCAGCGCAGAGATGAAAACCTTATTTCTGTGTGATTTATTAATGTAAAGAGCAAGAAGGATCATTCCCATCGTAACCAGCGAGACGAATAAATTGGCGTCCTTGAGAAAGGTCCATAAGAAAAAAACAAGCGCCCAAAACGTAAGATAGGTTTTGGCTTTTGAATATTCGTTTGCGTAACTTAAAAAAACAAATTCAATCAATAGAGCCAGTTGAATGGCAAATAAAGAAAACGTCAGAGATTCGGACATGAGAATACTATCCCAATCCGCAATCTGTGGGGTAAAGGCAAACATAAGAATGAAGCCTGCGCTTAGCGCTTTTAGGCTTGCGTTTGTCAGGCGTTTAGAAACTATGTACGCGAGGAGCCCCCATCCTAGAACAGAAAGAACAAGCTGTAAAATGACGATGCGAGTGAAACTTGGCTGAACGATGCGGCGGGCAGTTTCCAGCGAGCCGTTCACTAGGATTTCATAACCGGTTTTTGGCTCTAAAATCTTATAGATCAGGTTGGAGCTTAATAAACGTCTTCCGGTCAAAATTTCGCTTGAAAATAAAGGGACTTGAGAAGCCTCAATGTAACTGATCGTATCATTACTGGCAATGGATAGTTTTGCGGAACCGTAAGAATATATCCGCATGAACGATAAGATCGTAATAATAAAAAGAACCGCGAATTGCGCGCCTTTTTTGATATTAAATAATTTCATTGCCAGACTATTACCGTGGAAATTAAGCTTCGCCGAAGAGACGATTGAGCTCTTGCATTTTCTCCACGGAGATGGCTCGCGTTTTGGATTTCTGCCGCAGAAATTCTTTGACCTGTTTCAACTTCAGCGCCGGAACGGACGAGTCATTTGGGATTAATTCCGCGCTTTCATGGGTGAAAACCAACAACGCTTGAATTTCCGGTATTTCTGATCCGTTTAGATTTTTTTCGAGAAATTTCTTTACGGAATTAATTTCGGAGTTGGCTTCAATATCCGGGCGGCCAATTCCTTCCTGACCAAAGATGCGCATATAGTTTTGAAAGAATCCGCCGCCGCTTAACTTCCAGCGGTTTTTCACGAACTCAACTTTACCCGCCTGATGATAGGGGAGTAGCGCCCAAACTCCCGCCGGTCCCACTAATAGGTGTGAGGCTGGCGTAACGTAATGATATAAAGCAAAGTCGCTGTGTAAGCCTTTCAACCCTGCGTCAAGTTTTTCGTCCGGGCGCGGAGACCGCCCCCAGCGATTGCCCATATACATGCCGACTTGAGTTAAAAGATAACCGACGATCAGACATAGAATTGAATAGCCGAACCAATCCGGCTTTGAAAATGAAAGATACATCCCGCCGCCCAATACGAGCAGAGCGCTGATGCTAATCCAGTTGCCGATCTTTTTATTTCTTTCAATAGTCGCTTCGTTTTTGATGATTTTCATGTTATTTCTTTAAGCTCTCTTCGATTGCAGTTTTCATTGCGTCTAGCACTTTCACATCTACGGCATGTTTCGCCACGCGGACGGCGCTTTTGATGGCTAGCGCATCCGAACGACCATGCCCGATGAAGACTAAGCCATTCACGCCTAGCAAAGGCGCGGCGCCTTGTTCGCTGGGGTCGAGCAATTGCTTGATTTCCCGCAACGCCGGCTTGACCAGTAGACCGCCTAATTTTGTCAGCAGACTTCCGTTTTTGATAATCTCGCGGATTTTATCGGTGATCAGTTTCGCCACAGCTTCGGACGATTTTAACATTACATTGCCGGTGAAGCCGTCGGTAACCGCCACGTCCACTTTGCCGCCGATCACTTCTTTGCCTTCTACGCTTCCGAAATAATTGAACTTGGCGGCTCTAAATAAAGGCGTCGCCGCTTTGACTAATTCATTTCCCTTGCCGTCTTCTTCGGCGTTTGAAACCAAGCCGACTTTTGGATTCTTAATCCCAAGCACTTTTTCGGCGTAAATGCTTCCAAGGATTCCAAATTGATATAAATTCTCCGCCTGACAGTCCGGGTTTGCGCCAATATCCAAGACCACGCAAATCCCTGTCGCGGTAGGAAAGATCGGGGCGAGCGCTGGGCGGTCCACGCCGCGAATGCGCCCTAATCGAAATAGCGCCGTCACCATCCCTGCGCCGGTATTCCCAGCCGTGACAAAAGCGTCGGCTTCGCCGTGCTTGATCAGGTCAATTCCAATTGCCATTGAATTCGCCGCATCTTTTGCGCGCGCCTTCAGGACGAGTCCTTCGCCTTTAACATCCATCGCGAGCATGTCCGGCGCGTTGACTACTTTGATCTTCAGCCCGTTTGTCTCGTATTTCTTCAATTCAGATTGAATAAGCGCTTCGTTGCCGACTAAAATAATTTCAGCCCCAAACTCCTTTGCGGCTTGGACCGCGCCTTCCACATCCGGCGCTGGGTAGTTATCGCTTCCCATCGCGTCCACTACAATTCGAGCCATATAAACTCCTCTAAGATAATTATGCTTGACAAGAAAAGCAAGCCGATTATAATACGCCCTGCTTAGGCGCTGGTGCTGGAATTGGCAGACAGGCACGTTTGAGGGGCGTGTGGCGCAAGCCGTGGAGGTTCAAGTCCTCTCCAGCGCACAAGTTCCTGCAAAGGAAGAAAAACTCCCGTTAGGGAGTTTTTTATTTAAAAGATAGGCAAAGTGAAGAAGAACGTCGCGCCTTTTTCATGCCCTTCAGATTCAACCCAAATTTTGCCGCCGTGAAATTCAACGATCCGCTTGACCAGCGCCAGCCCCACGCCGGTGCCTTCGGTATTTGCGTCTAATTTGTTGAACAGCCCAAAAATTCTTTCCGCGTAAATTGGCTCAATGCCGATGCCGTTGTCTTTGACGAAGAAAGTCTGCGCGCCGTCAATTAGTTGGCAACCAATTTGAATAACCGGCGCGCTTTGCTTGCCCATAAATTTTGAAGCGTTGTCAATCAAGTTTTGGATGACTTCGACGATTCTGATGCGATCCACATTGACTGACGGCATGAGCGTCTCTACCTGGACTTGGATTTGGCGCGCTTGCAAACGGCCTTGGGTTAGCTCCAGCGCTTCTTCAACGAGATCGCGGAAGGGGACAATTTCCGGCATGTTCGTGATCCTGCCGATGCGCGAAAGTTCCAAAAGTTCATTTAAGAGTCTTTCCATTTTGGCGACGGCGTCCATAATGCGCGTGGAACTGCGTTCGATTCGCTCCTGATTGCCGGAAAGGATATCTTGCTTGAGAAAACCCGTGAAGCCTGCAATGGTGATCAGCGGCGCTTTGAGGTCGTGTGAAACGGTGTAAGTGAAGCGTTCCAACTCGTCATTTTTACTTTGTAACTCGGCGAGCGCATTTTCTAATTCGGTAATTTCGTGAAGCGTATAAAGCAGGCAAGGTTCATTGCCTACGCTGATGGAAGAGACTGAAAGTAGAATTATGGCGTATTGACCCTGCTTCTTACGGAGCGTCGCTCGGAACTCGCGGACATAGCCCTGTCGCGCAAAAAGCTCAATGTATTGATCGTGTTCTGCCGTAACCGCCCAGAGTTTTAACTCCTGCGCCGTGTGGAGTAGAATTTCTTCGCGTGCGTAATTGGTCAAAAGTAAAAAGGCTTCGTTGGCGTCTATCATAATTCGGTCAGAGACTCTGCCGATCGCCATTGGAACAAAAGAGCCGTGAAAGGTGGACTGGAATTTGGCTTCTGAGGCGTGGAGTTCTTCGTTGGCAAGTTGATTTTTAATAGTTGAGCCTAGCAAGCCAGCGGAGATTTGTAAGGCGTCCACCTCGGCTTGCGACCAAGGCATTTCTCGAAGGTAATCGTCAAAGCCGAGGATGCCCCACCATTTTTCATTCACAAAGATTGGCACATCTAAAAGGGTTTTGATCGCTTTTCGGCTGGGAGTGTTTGCCCAATTTTCCGGAAATATTTTTGTGGAGTTATAAAAAGGCTTTCCGAGAATCATGGCTTTGCGCCAAGAGCCTTCGCCTTCTCTATCCAGCGGCGAGTTTTGATATTCAGGATTGTTGATTTCTGTAATTTGCCCCTCTGCCGCCCATTCGTAGGTTTGGCTGGTGACTAAAATGCCGTCTTTTTCAGAGTTTTCAAATAAATAAGTATGGCTGGCGTTGGCGGCGTTACCTAAAGCTTCAAGCATTTGATTGATGTTATCGCGCCAATCGGTTGAATCTAATAATAGCTGAGCGGAGGCGGCGGTGGCGGCGAGAATATTTTCTTTTTGACGAAGCTTGGCTTCCGATTCGTTACGGATCTCAATTTCTTGCGTTAGCTCTCTGAGCGCGTTTTTTAGTAACTCCGCTAAAAACCATTGTAAAGCGGCGACTCCGCTTAAGCATACGCCAAGCACTAAGCCAAAACCGAGGATTGCGTTGAGGCTTTGATTCTGCCAATTCCAAGTTGCGAATAGATAAGCGATTTCGCCTAATAGCACAGCCAGCCATTGGACTCGCGTGTTGAATAAAATGGCGGTTAATATCACCGCTAGGACAAATTGCAGAGCGCTGGCTCCCGATAGATTAGGCTGGGCGGCGAGGTGTGTCCCCGTTAAAATGAAAATGAGCGGCGGGAATAATCTTGCGCTCTTCCAATATTTTGTATAAGTGATCGCGCCGCCTAGCGCCAAAGCGCCGCCCATTCCCAACAAGAGGAGCGCGGGCTGGCGTATAGATTGATGAATCAACGCGCTTAGTAGCGTTGATAAGATCAACGTGCCGAGTAACCCGAAACCGGTGAGTAAGAACACGGTGCGGGTGATGTACTTTTGGCGGCTCTCCTGATCTTGTAAATCCCTTGGACTTTTTAGGAAGAAATTCATTTTGCTTTCAACTGATTAGTGCGCTTAAGATGATTTCAATTAGCCAAGCGAAATTGTATCTTATTTATGAATTTCAGACGATTAAACTACAACAAGTGACCGCGCCTTCGGCTTTGGCGAGTTCGCTGAGGTCTACTTGCTTCAATTTATATCCATGCGCTTCTAGTTTTTGAGCCGTCTTTGGAAAATCCGTCGGGTAGAGGATTTGTCCGTTGATCGGCAAGCAGTTTGCGGCGTAGGGTTCTGCGGCGTCTATTTCGATCCAGTCAAATTGCTTGAAGTGTGAAACATCCGCCCAATTTGGATTGATCAAAAGAGTTTGGTCGTCCACTTTAGTGAGCGCGCTTTTGAGATGTAAACAATCGCGTAGCTCGACGTGCGCGACAACGTAGCCATAAGGTTTGAGCAGTTCTTGAATTTGATTGACCGCCGCTGAATTACTGCGCGTGGAATTGCCGATGAAAATATTTTTGCCTAGTATCAGCACATCGCCGCCATCCACTGTGGCGGGGGCGTGGACGCGCAATAATTTTCGGTGTGGCGCTAATGCCTGGGCGACGCTTTCAATTTCAGGCTTGCGCGAATCGGCGCCGGGTCTGGTGATGATTGCAATCTCAGGGAGGATGAAAGCGGTATCTTCCACAAAAACAGAATCGGGTAAATCCTTTTCTGCGGGCAGTTCGATAACTTCACAGCTAAGCGCTTGAAGCGCCAACACATAGTTTGCATGTTGTTGGCGCGCAAGATTGAGGTTGATCGGTTCGCGTGAGATGTGGGTGAGTTCGCATTCGTTGAAACGCGGGCTAATCTTTCGAGTGATTGCAAGGGTCATTATTTTATGTCGAGAGGGGTCGCCGTTCGACCAGCGCTTTGGTGCGCGGATCTTTAGGATGATTGAAGATAGCGTCGGGTTTGCCGTCTTCGATGAGTTCGCCCTCCGCCATGACGATGACTCGGTCGGCAACGTCGTGGGCGAAGCCCATTTCGTGCGTGACGACCAGCATGGTCATGCCTTCATCGGCGACTTTTTTCATTACAGTGAGAACTTCGCCGATCAATTCCGGGTCTAAGGCGGAAGTAGGTTCGTCGAAGAGCATAACGCGCGGTTCCATCGTGAGGGCGCGCGCAATCGCCACTCTTTGTTTTTGTCCGCCAGAGAGGCGTAACGGATATTCGTCTTTTTTGAAGAGCAAGCCAACGTGTTCGAGATTTCTTTCGGCGAGGGCAATAGCTTGATCTTTATTCATGCCTTTGACGGTGATGGGACCTTCGATGACATTTTCAAGGACGCTCATGTGCGGAAAGAGGTTGAATTCTTGAAAGACCATGCCCGTTTTCAAGCGGACTGCATGAATTAACTGGTGATGCGCCTTGCTTTTCTCGCCGCTTTGAACGGCGATGCCGTCTACTTCAACGACGCCGTAAGACGGCTCTTCGAGGAAGTTGATACAACGGAGCAGGGTGCTTTTTCCGGAGCCGCTTCGCCCGATCAGGCAGACGACTTGTTTTTCAGGAACTTCGAGGCTGACATTTTTCAAAACGTGTAAACGCCCAAAGTATTTATCTAGCTTGGAAATGCTGATGATGGGAGCCATGTTATCGGTCTCCTTTGGCGAGGCGCGCTTCAATCTTGTTTTGAATAAAGGTCAAGATCAAGGTCATAATCCAATAGAAGATTGCCGCCATAATCAAGGCTTCGAGGTTGTGAAATTGCGCCCGCCCAACTTTGGTGGCGCGCCACATGAGTTCGTGGACGAAACCGGTGGCGGAGACGAGCGCTGAATCTTTGGTCATGGCGATGAATTCATTGCCAACCGGCGGAATGGCGAAGCGCAAAGCCTGCGGCAGGATGACGCGCTTCATGGTCTGACCTGGAGTCATACCCAGCGCCATTGCGGCTTCTCGCTGACCTTTGCTGACGGAAGCTAAACCGGCGCGAAAGATTTCAGACATATACGCGCCGTAATTTAATCCGAGGGCGAAAACGCCGGAAGCCAAGCCGGATAATTGAATGCCCAATTGCGGCAAGGCGAGAAAGAAGAAAAAGATTTGCAGATAAAGCGGCGTGCCGCGGATGAGCGAAACGTAAAAAGTGCTTAATGCGTAAACTGGCGGGATGTTGGAGAGCCGTCCCAGCGCGGCTAATAGCGCCAGCGCAATTGCCAACATAATGGATAACACTGAAATTAAAACTGTTTGCCATAACCCCCCGGCGATATAAAGCATGTTCTTTCTGACAAATTCCCCGTCAATTTTGATTGGACCGCTAAAAAGCAGGACAAGAATTAAGAGTAATATTCCCCACGTAATGGCAACATTGACGCGAAAGCGCCGCTCTTTGCGAAGCTGGGCTTCATACAGCAGTTCGGCTTGTGATTTTGGCGCGCTTTGTTCTTCTACAGAAATACTCATTGAAAACTCCGGCCTGAATGTTGAGTAATAAAAGAGAAGCGGGACTTCCCGCTTCTCTTTTATTATAAGTCACAATTAATTAGGTTTTTGAGTTAAATCGGCGTCGAGCCACTTTTTGGAAAGTTCGGCGAGTTTTCCATTGCTGTGCATTTCGTTGAAGATTTTGTCAACTTCTGCGCGCAGGGAGGCGGTATCCAATGTGGAGGATTTATCAAACGCGGCGGCGAGATCTTCCGAGAAAACGACTTTGTCGAGTTTGACGACAGGCATACCGGCGGCGAGGTTCGCGTCCACTACGGTGCCGGATGTGACGTAACCGATGAAGTCAGTTCTGCCGGAGGCGATCGCTTGAGCGCATTCTTGATCGGTTGGCAAAGGCACAACGGTTACATCCGCAGGAGCGGCGGCATAGATGGAAGCGTCGGGCAAGCCCAAAGCCTCTTTATCGTTGTTCAGCCAAGATTCGTAAGTGGTGGCAGTTCCAACACACAAGGCTTGTCCGGCTAAACCGTCTAAGGAGGTGATGCCGGAATTTGCGGCTACGGCAACTACGGCTGGGGTGTAATAGTAAGGCACGCTGAAATCAAGCACTTTTTGGCGGGCGGTGGTTACGGTCATTGAGCCAACGCTCACGTCCCATTTATTTGCCCAGTTGCCGGCGGTGATGGTATCCCAATCTGGAGTGGCGAAACAAGTTTCCACGCCGAGACCATCGCCGATAGCTTTGGCAACGTCTACGTCAAAGCCTTGCATTTCAGCGGTGGTCAAAGCGTCGGATGGACACTTTGTGTCGGCTGGGCGTTTGCCTTCGGTGTTTAGGAAGGATTGCGGTTCGTAGTTCGGGTCTGTGGAAACGAGGATATATCCGCGTTCTTTGATGGCGCCAAGCAAATCGGAAGCCTTGGGGGCGCTTCCGCCGCCGCAAGCCGTAAGCATGAGCGAGGCGATTACGAGCAAGCTAGCTAAGGTTAGAAGTTTTTTCATGATCTCCTCCAGAGATATAAAAAATTGATGGCAACTTTTAAATTGCCACAGGGCGGTTGCGCCCTGCAAGTTAAGGATAGACTATTTTTTACGATTCGGCAAGGACTTTTTTTATTGAGTTTTGGGGGAGCGGAAATCGGTATATTCAAATTTTAATATCGAAACTCTTCCCTTTCCAATTGACTGAATTTGTGAGTTAATTAATTATATGAAACTCGTCACTGTTTCTCAAATGATTGCAATTGAAAAACAAGCCAACGCCAATGGACTCGCTTACGCTGAGATGATGCACAATGCTGGCGTGGGGCTTGCGAAAATTGTCCATGAAATTGGGCGGGAAAATAATTGGCATACGGTCACTGGTTTGGTGGGCGCGGGGAACAATGGCGGCGACACGCTGATTGCATTAACCCAACTTGCGGAACAAGGCTGGTGGACGCGCGCCTATTTGCTCAAACGTAATCTTGAAGATGAAGCGGCGAGAAAATATCTTGAGTTGGGCGGAGAGATAAAACAATTTCCAGATTTTGATTCTCTGCGGATTATGCTTAATGAATCGAATGTTCTTTTGGATGGACTGCTTGGGACGGGGATCATGCTTCCGCTTAGGCGAGAGGCGGCGCAAATTCTCGCGCAGACGAATCAAATCATCTCTGAAATGAATCCTCCGCCATTTGTCGTTGCGGTGGATTGTCCTTCTGGCGTGAATTGCGATACGGGCGAAACTGCCGCTGAAACGATTCCTGCCGACCTCACTATCACAATGGCGGCGGTGAAACGCGGCTTGTTGAAACTGCCCGCGTTTGAAATGCTTGGCGAATTGCAATTGGCAGAGATTGGCTTGCCCGATGATGCGCTTGCTGAAATAAAAATTGACGTAGCGGATGACGACTTGGTTGCCGGCTTATTGCCTGAGCGCCCGCCCGCCGCACACAAAGGGACGTTTGGTACGGCTTTCGTTGTGGCTGGTTCTACCGCTTACACGGGCGCGGCATTGTTAGCTAGTGAAGCCGCGTATCGCGTTGGCGCAGGCTTGGTGACCATCGCCGCGCCCGCGCCTTTGCATTCCGCTTTAGCAAGCCAGCTACCTGAAGCCACGTGGATTTTGCTCCCGCATGAAAACGGATTTATTTCAGATCAAGCGGCGAGCGCTTTGCAAAATATCGAACGCGCCACTTCGTTTTTGATTGGTCCCGGTTTGGGCAATCATCTTTGTACGCAAATGTTTGTGGAAGATGTTCTGCCTTTTGTCAAAGTTCCGCTGGTGATTGACGCAGATGGGTTGAGGCATTTGGCTCAAATCAAAGATTGGCATAAAAAAATATCGAATGCTGTGTTAACTCCGCATCTCGGCGAAATGTCTGCGCTGACGGGTTTACCCAAAGAAGAGATTCAAGCCAACCGTGAGGAAGTTGCGCAGAAATTTGCCAAAGCGTGGAATCAAGCGGTTGTTTTGAAAGGAGCGTTTACGGTCATCGCCGCGCCGGATGGAAGAATGACGGTCATCCCAGTTGCCACGCCCGCTTTAGCCAAAGCCGGAACGGGCGATGTGCTGGCTGGTTTGGTTACGGGCTTGCTGGCTCAAGGATTAAGTCCCTATGATGCGGCAGTCGCTGGCGCGTATATTCATGGAAAAGCGGGTCTGCTTGCCGCAGATAAATTCGGCACAAGCGCTTCTGTATTGGCGAGCGACGTGTTAGGGGCAATCTCGGATGTGCTTGCTAATCTAGAATGATTTACGCGAACTTGCCAATTAAAATTTGATCACGTTTTGAGACGCTTCAATCAAGTTGCCAATTGAACTGAAATTTGCCATGATGATTGCATCAACGATCAGACAGATAACCGTCGCTAAAAGCGCTTTGAAAATGACTCGCGTTTTAGTTTGTGCGGCAGTTTGGTGAAGCTGGATTTCTTTATAAAAGGCGAGCGCTTGAGCGCCGAAGAACCACAGGCTTGCGCCGAAGGAAAAAAGCAAAATTATGATTGTGTGAAGCGCCGAGGCGATGAACGAACTCTCGGTCTCTTGTAATAAAGGGAGCGAGACTAAAACGATCAGCATGAACAATATCAAACCAACGCTTAAGAGGATTAGTTGAATATAGTAGACGCGTTTATATTCCGCCTCGTTGATTGGCTTGCGATTGACGAATAACATGCCCAGCGCAAACGGAATCGGTAACAACAAAAACGGAATGCCGCTAAGCGCTATGGCTTGTAAGGTGGAGGTTGAATCGCCCAGCGTTTCAAATTCGGCGACGATTACGCCGGCGATCAGCGTGCAAACAAAAAAACTGACAATAAAGAAATATAGGGGATTCATGTATTCTTTGAATTGCGCCGCTTGTTCTTTTTTTAATTCATCAGTGACGTAGGCGTGAATCCATTTTGGTTTGAGAATGCTCTGAACAACCGTTTTCGGAAATAAAACGATGAAGAAAAGCAGTTGATATAGAAAATTTTCGATTTCGATAAAGATATCTGAAAGGTTGATTTGCATGTACGCTCCCGGGATGGACGGATATTATTTCTTTGCGAATAAATAAACTCACCCGCAAAGAAATTTGGGGGTGAGTTTATTTTGTAATAAAAGTTGTAAAACTAGCTATTCATAAACGCTTCAAGGTTATCTTTGCTAATGCGGAAAGCCTTGCCGACTTTCTTAGCTTTCAAACTGCCTTCGTTGATCGCGTCCAGAATGTCCGCTTCGGTTACTTTCATAAATTGAGCGGCTTCGGCGGGAGTCATAATATCGGGCATTTTTACGCCGCCAGCGGGCGCGCCGCCCTGAGCGGAGTTTTGCATTCCGCCTTGCAGGGCTTGCCCCATCAAGTTGCCAATTCCCATGCCTGCGCCAATGCCAGCCGTAAGACCGGCGCCGCCGCTCTGATTTTGAGCCGCATCGCGCATCGCGTCTGCCGCTTGCAATTGGGTGTAAGTCGCCATATCCAACATGCCCATATCGCGCAATTCCTGAGCGGATTTTTCGCTGGGCTTTAAGTTGCCAACGTAAAATGTTTTGAGCGTTAAGCCGATCGCTTCAAAATCATCTTTGGCTTTGGCGCGCACGCCCGCGCCGATTTCTTCGGTGAGACCGATCATCTCCGGCACGGAATGTTTTGCGCCGGTTTCTCCCAGCACGTCCTGCAGTTTGGAGAGGAGCATGGTGCGTAAGCGCTCTTCAATATCGGATGTGCGATACGCGCCTTGCGCGCCGACAATTTGAGTCACAAACTGTTGCGGATCTTTGACCTGAAAGGAATACGTCCCAAAACCTTGCAATAGCGCTACGCCCAAACCCATGCCCGGGTTGCGGACGATGATCGGTTGCGGCGTGCCCCATTTTTTATTCGCAAATTCTTTGCGTGAGACGAAATAAACTTCAGCCGGAAAAGGCGTGCGGTCGTTGAAGGCTTTGCCGATCCAGTCAATCAATAATGGGATGTTGGCAGTCGCAATTGTATGGCGACCAGCCCCGAACACGTCCAGCGCGTTGCCGTCACGGAAGAACACCGCGCTTTGGCTTTCGCGCACGATCACTTGCGAGCCGATCCGGTAATCGCCAATGCCTTCTTCTGGAAAGCGGTGGACGATTTCATCGCTCATTTCATTGGGGTATTCAATTACGTCAAAAATTCTGGCCATATTATTTCTCCTTTTGAAAAACAATGTTCAAATTATAGTCTAAGCCACTTTTAGGGACAAGAACCGTTTGTCTTATTTTTCTACGTAAATAAATTGCGTAAGTTTCGAGAAAGTTAGCCGCTCATCGGCAAGCCGGTGCCTTGATTTTTGATCAACAGGACTTCGGCTAAAATGCTGATGGCGATTTCTTCGGGAGTTTCCGCTTCCAATTCCAAGCCGATCGGCGAGCGGACTTTGGCGATCAATTCTGCCGCCACGCCTTTTCCTTTTAATACTTTGACGGTTGTCGTCCATCTTTTTTTTGAGCCGATGACGCCGATATACGCCGCCTTGGATTCAAGCAGGCTGGGCAGTCCCGCCGCATCTAGCGCGACGCCGCGGCTGGCGATAACTAAATAGGTTTGTTTGGTCACTTTGAGATGTTCGGTCAATTTTCCCATTTCAAGCGGAAGATACGCATCCGCTTCAGGGATTGCCTGCGGGTTGCAAAATTCGGCGCGATCGTCGCTGACAACGACGCGAAACCCCAGCCATTTTGCCAAATGAACAACCGCTTTGCCCACATGCCCGGCGCCGATAACCACCAGCGTTGGCTTTGGGAGAATGGGTTCCACAAATACCTCCACAGTTCCGCCGCATACACCCGGGTCGCCGCGTTTTGGCTCGACCAATGTATAAGTAAGCGCGCGCGGTTTTCCGTCGCTTAGCGCCATCCAAGCCTCGTCCAGCACGCGGTGTTCCATATCCCCGCCGCCAATCGTGCCGATGAATTTCCCGTCTGGATAGACGAGCATTTTACTGCCCACATGGCGCGGCGTGGAGCCTTGGCTTTTGGTCACTGTGCAGAGCGCGGCGGATTCGTTGTTGATTTCGAGTTCAGAAAGAGCTTGATAAATGGATTTCATAAATAAAAAATTGATTCAGCCTTCGGGGAAAATGATTCGCGCCTTAACTCCATTTTCTTCTAGTAAATATAATAAACCACCACCATCTATTAATTCAATCGGCTTATCTTTTGCAAACTCATAAGCATCTTTACCATAATGACTTGTTGCAACTAGAATACCTTTATTTGCACCTTCATTGATCATTGTTCCATACAAATCACGTACAGCCGAAACCCCAACAACATTTTTATATCTTTTTGCTTGAATAACAACTTTACCTCCAAGTATTGGACGAGGATCAAATGCTACGACATCCACGCCGCCGTCTCTAGATGCTTGAGTAGATTTTGAATCAAAGCCAATTCTGTCAAAAAGGTTGTTTACTAAATTTTCAAACTCAAATGGAGTAAGCTCCATTAAGTTGGGACGGTTTTCTAAATCCGATAAAATATCACTTCCTTCCACAAATCTTTTATCTACCATGTCGAATTCTACAATAGGTTTTACCGCCATAAGTTCGTCAGGACGAGGGGATACTTGGGCGCCTAAATTTCTTAAACAGGCTTTTTTGTCTACTTTCCCAAGATTAATTTCTTGAAACTTATCCTTTGTAGTTCTTATTGAAATTAAACATGGACGTATGTCTTTTCCAGTTGCGGGATCAATATCATTTACAAACCCATTAAATACTATTACGTCTAAGTTGTTGTTTTGGTCAGCTTTAACTAGTTCATGAATTGTTCTTAAACATATAGCTGAAACTATATCTTGATAGATTTCTTTGATTTCAGCAACTTTGCGAGGTTTTTCGTCAATAACATCTTTTGTTTTTGTGTATTTATATTCTAATGTTGTTGGAACAATACTTTTGTGCGGTAGTTCGTATTCAATAACTACTTCTTTAGGCTCAGGTAGATATGCAACTCTAAATTCTTGAGGAAAATCATCAGGATACTCTGAACGTTCGAGCACCATTGTGCAATATGAGGAAACTGCGGTTGGGTCAGCATTTTTGTAAGCGCTCTCAAATTCGATAACTTCTTGATTTCGCTGATTTTTCTTTTGCTCGAAAGCTTCTTTTTCTTTAGAATATTCTATTTGAAGATCTGAAATTTTTTTATTTCTTTCAGCAACATAAATTTCAACTTTTACTTCGTACTCCTCGTACCGTCCTTTAGCCTCTTGTAGAGTTGCTTGATATTTCTTTTCCCAACCTGGAATTAATTTCTCCAAACTTGTTGGCTTTGGAATTTTTGAAAAGAATTCTTCTTTACTTATAGTTACAGGTTCTTTTTGTAACTCTAACGGCAATTTGAATTTAGGAAATTCGTCATTGATTTTTAAAATATCAAAAGAGATAGCGCCGTATATTTTTAAAGCATGTTCTAAAATATTTTTTAACCCTTCCACCTTAAAAGCTAATTCATTATTGAGATATTTAGTTTTTTGAACTCGATTTTCAAGATATTGTTGTTTAGCTTCTTTACTTGTCAGTCTTTCTTGCTCACTTCTTGCGGCTTCCCTTGCTATCTGATTCATTAATGATGTAAAGCTACCTCGTCTTGCCATAATATTTCATCCTACCTTTTATATTTATAAATAAATGAATATGATTTCAGCAATTTAGAAGCAATTATTAAACTCTTAGCTTTCTAACAACCCTAAAACAGCAGGCAGTAATTGCTTCTTTCTTGAAACTACGCCTTGCGCGTCGCGGGTGCCATCGGCGAGCGGAGGATAGGGCAGGTCGTTCAAGACGCCCGGCGCGTTGGAGGTGATCAATAAATGACTTGTGCCGCGCACAATATCGGTGACGAGGAGCATGGCAAAATCCAGTCCGCGTTTGTCGCGTAGATCGTCTAACGCGGATTGAAGCGGGGAGATGTATTCGGTCAGTTGAAGAATATCGGTCACTTCCGCTTGGGCGACTGCGAATTTGAATCCGCCGCCTTCAAAGGATTTGATATCCGTGCTGACGATTTCTTCCGGCTTGCGATTGGAAAGCCCCGCTCCGGCGCTGAGGACGGCTTTTCCGTAAGTGGCGATGGTTTCGCCTTTGAGCGGGCTTCCGCCGACAAATGCCCAGCGGGATAATCTTTCGGCGGCGGCGTGATCGCGCTGTGTGGTGGTGGGCGATGTTAGGGTCAACGTATCAGATATCAGTCCGGCGAGGAGCGTGCCGGCTAAGGCGGGGGGCATGGAGAGTCCGGCTTCGGCGGTCATCTCTGAAACCAGCGTGGAGGTTGAGCCGACGGTATCAACGGTGAAGCGGATGGGTTGGTGGGTGTAAGGGTTGCCGAGTTTGTGATGATCTAAAATTTCGATGAGTTCGGCTTCTTCCAGCGCGGCGATGGCTTGACGCGGTTCATTGTGATCAACGAGAATGATTTTGAGGCGCGGCGGATTGAGAACGTCGCGCTGATTGGCAATGCCGACGTAAACGCCGTTTTCATCCACAACCCAATAATCGTTGAATTCATCGCGCAGGATGCGGTTGAGCGAATCGCGGATGTGCGCGTTTGCCGCATATTTGGGGACGGTGGTATCCGCCGAGGCTTTGCATTCAGCCGCCATCATTTCGCGCACGGTGATCTCGCCCGGGCGCGGACCGAGCGTATCGGCAAAATATTTGAAGAGACTCATTCCATTAATCAAGCCGTAGGGTTTGCCGTCTTCGCTAACTACGGGGGCAATGCCGCCGGTGCGGCTGGCGAGCGTCCACGCGGCGCTGAGTTGCCCATCCGGGCGGATGGTGTCGAGCCGTTTGGTGACCGATTCAAATTTTGGCGAAGCGTCTGTGAGGAGGGTGGGCGCTTCCAATCCCAATGTTTTTAATACCCATAAAGTTTGCGCGTTTAATGCGCCCGCGCGCGCGGCGATGGTTTCTGCGCCATCGCGTTCTTTTAGGAACCAGGCATAGCCCATCGCGGCGGCGATAGAATCCGTATCTGGGTTGATATGACCGACAACATAAATTTGATCTGACATGCTTGTTTCTCCGAAGTGAAAGGCTGATTATATCTCGCCTTTGTTTAATAACTCTAAAAAGACAGCCACAATTTCAGGATCGAAATGTTTGCTGGATTCCGCTTGGATGTATGCCCTTACTTTTTCTGGCGACCAAGCCGGGCGGTAGGGGCGGTCGTGTGAGAGCGCATCCCAGACATCTACTATCGCAAAAATTCTGGCGGCGAGCGGAATTGCAGTTCCTGCCAGTTTGTGCGGGTAGCCCGTCCCATCCCATTTTTCGTGATGGGTGTATGGAATTTCCAGCGCGTTTTTTAGATGCGGAATATTTTTGAGCAAATCATAGGCGACTTGCGGATGTTGTTCGATAATTTTTCTTTCTTTCTCGGTGAGCGGACCGGCTTTTTTGAGGATGTTATCCGGGATTGCCATTTTCCCAATATCGTGAAGGATGGCGCCGCGACGAATATCTGTGAGAGCTTGGTCTGAATACCCCAGGGCTTTTGCCACGCTGATTGTTGATTCGATCACGCGGCGCGAGTGGCCTTCCGTCTCTTTGTCTTTTAGTTCGAGCGCGCGCGCCCAGCCTTCGAGCGTGGTATCGTAGGCGGTAGCGAGGTCTATTTCCGCTTGCTTTAATTTTGTAATATCTAAAATTGAAACGATGATGCGCTTCCAGGTTTTTTCATGCCCGGGGGAGACTTTGCCTGAAATTACCAAAAAAAGCGGATTGTTGTTTTTATCCAGCCGCTGAACGCTATTTTCAAAAGAAGTTTTATTGTGGATCAGGCAGAGTAAATCTTGAACGAAGTGCGCGTAATCGCGCGAGTCTATGATTTGCCCCAGCGTAGTTTGTAATTTTTCTTTTTGATCTACTGCGTACCAAAGCATGGCGGCGTGATTTGCGTCCGTAACGCGGACGCACTCCAGCAAATCTACGATCAGATCGGGACGCTCTAAGAGATAGGTTTGCAAATCGGGGATTTTCAATTGGAGGAGTTGATCTATGCGCGGCTTGACTGCTGAAAAATCCTGCTCCAATAATGGAATCGGAGAATCGTCAAAGAGCGTGCGATAGCGTTCTTCGCTTTCGGCTAGCTCGGCAGTCCGCTCGCGGACGCGGTGATCTAACTCGTTGGAGAGAATCCGATAGCTGACTTCAAGCGTTTTGACGCGGGTAATATCGTGAAGCACAACGATGCGCCAGACGATGTTCATCTGGCTGTTATAAACGTGGGAAATATCAATATCTAGGAAGATCGTATCTTCCGGCGTTTTGATGGAGATTTCCTGCTTGTGTTCTTTTTCGTCTCGAACGAGCGCGCCTAGTTCGCTCCACGGGTTGAAAACTTGATTCGCCTTTGCGCCCAGAACTTCGCTGATGTCTCTTTGTAAAAAATTTAATCCGGCTGAGTTTACGTCAATCACGCGGTTGTCCAAGTCAATCACAAAGATTGGATCGGCTAAGCTTTCAATAATATGCTCTCTGGCGATAGGCGCAAATTCAAATACGCCGAAGCGGAACAACCCCCAAATGGTGACGATATTGCCCAACGCGAAAGTGAACGGCGTGATATCTCTTTGCGGACCGAGGCTGATATTTAACGCGGCGAAAATTGAAAAGACGACTGGGATGAAGAAACCAATCGCAATCATAATGATGCGCCATCTTTGGCGATATTTTTTCTTCAGCGCTTCTTTGATTAGAAACACGAATCCGTAAGTAGATACGGCATAAACGTAAACGACAAATAGATAGACCAAACCCGAATAATCGTATTTAAGTTCAGAGAATGGCGCGGGCGCGCTTAAGTGTGGGTTTAGGTAGATGAGGTGATGAAACGTATCCGTGACGACCAGTAAATTGAAGAGAACCGGAACTCCGGCTAGGATAGCCCAAAATAGATCTGGGCGTTTGGGTCGCGTGTTGGTGAACTGAAAGGCAAAAGTAAAGAATGCCAAAATGATGAACATGCCATCTGAAAGCCATTGGAGTTTATCCCAGAGTAATTTGATTTCAAGATTGGGCGTGATTAATTCAAAGATGAAGGCAACAATGGATAAAAATTGAAAGCCGATGTATAGCGAATAAGCGGACATACCCTTTGCCCGCCGATGCCGCCATGAATAGAGCAGTATTCCAAATGAAATACTGGCGGAAAGGCAGTAAGGTAATAGATACAGAATTTGACCGCTGGTCATCAATTTCGTATGGCTCTCCAAACTCTTTCGGGCGTGGCGGGGATTTCATCCACATTGACGTTGATCGCGTTGAGGATTGCATTGCCGACTGCGGGCGCAACCCCGTCCATTGGAATCTCCGCTACGGCTTTGACTCCAAACGGATGACTCGGTTCAAACGTCTCGACGAAGATGGTCTCCAACTCAGGCATTTCATCCGCCCGGAAAACGTGATACCGATCTAAATCTCTTTCGTAGGCGTTGCCTTGATCGTCATAGCGCATTTCTTCGCAAACGGCATACCCTAGCGCTTGCGTCATCCCGCCTTCAATTTGACCCGAAGCGGTGAGCGGATTGATGATCACGCCCGAATCGACTGCCATCACCAATTTGTCTACGGTTACTTGCCCCGTTTCTACATCCACAGTCACTTCGGCAAATTGCGCGGCGAAAGGCGGCGGCGAAACTGGCGAGACGTAACTTGCCACGCCCATAATTTGTTCTTGATTATTTTTATGAAGCGCATCTAAGGCAATTTCTGTTAACGAAACGCTTTTGCCGTCTGGCGCAATCGCCTCTCGATTCGATAACCGAATGTTCGCATATTCGGATTCGGACAGCCCTAATAAAATCGCCGCGCGGATTTTGATTCTCTCAGCCACGATTTGCGCCGCTTTGGTGGCGGCAGTCCCTGAAATATAAGTTGTAGATGAAGCGTACGCGCCTTTATCAAATGGCGTGAAATCTGTGTCAGAAGAATAAGTGATGATATCTTCCACTGGCACGCCCAAAACTTCAGCCGCCATCTGCGCCAGCACCGTGTCGGAGCCAGTGCCGAGGTCGGTAGCGCCAACCAAAAGGTTGAAAGAGCCGTCGTCGTTCATTTTGATCGAAGCGCCGCCCATATCCAAATAAGGAATCGCCGTGCCTTGCATCACGAGGGCAACGCCAATCCCTCTTTTTTTGTGAGGCTGACGATCAACTTGTTGCCATGCTTCATTTCCATATTTATCGTCCCAATTGATTGCGGCGCGACCTTGCGCCACGCATTGTTCCAAACCGACGGTGTGAACAATTTCAGGGCGCGGCTCACGACCTTCATTCCAAGCCGTTGAGAATGGATGATATTCGCCCGGACGAATTGCGTTTTTTAAGCGAAAGTCAATTGGGTCAAAACCCATGGCGCGCGCAATTTTTTCAATGTGCCGATCGAGGGGCCAATAACCTTGCGGCACGCCATATCCGCGAAATGCGCCAGCGGGCGGCGTGTTGGTGTAAACCACATCGGCATAAAAACGGATGTTTGGAGAAATTCGATAATCTCCGTCGCCGACATATAAAGCCATCGCTTTGTGACCCGTATTGCCAGTCACGGTCAAGGCGTGGCATCCATACGCGCCCGTATCAGATAAAGCATACATTGAATTGGCGGTGATTGTGCCGTCTTTTTTCACGCCTGTTTTCATCCGCACGCGCATCGGGTGACGCGAACGTGCCGCGATAAATTCTTCTTCGCGGGTGTATTCGTAAATCACGGGGCGTTTGGTGGCGATGGTTAAATGCGCTGGCACGTCTTCCATCAATACTTCTTGTTTGCCGCCGAAGCCGCCGCCAATGCGCGGTTTGATCACGCGGATTCTTTTGACGGGTAAATTCAAAACGGGCGCGAGCATTCTGCGCACATGGAATGGAACTTGCGTGGATGTGCGAATGACCAAGCGGTCGTCTTCGTCCCAATAGGTGACGGCGATGTGCGGCTCAATTGAAACTTGTTGAACTTTAGGAACTTCATATTCCGCTTCAAAAATTTCATCGGCTTCTTGAAAGCCTTTTTCCACGTCGCCAATATCAATGCGGATGTGCGCGGCTAAATTTTTATCTGGATTTGAATCGGCGAAGTTGACATATTCAGGCTCGTCGTGAATCTTGATTGCATTTTCGTTCATCGCTTCACGCGAGTCTAAAATGGCAGGCAGAATTTCATACTCGACTTCAATCAACGCTAAGGCTTTTTCTGCGATTTCAGGCGTCTCTGCGGCGACTAAGGCAACGCGATCGCCGACGAAACGAACTTTATGATCTAATGAAAATGTATCCAGCGGACCCGGGATTGGGTCGGATTGCCCGGCGGTGGAATATACGACTCGCGGAATATCTTGATAGGTCAAAACCGCCGCTACGCCAGCCAACGCTTTGGCTTTACTCACGTCAATTTTTTTTATGTTTGCATGAGCATGTGGCGAGTGTAAAACTTTGGCATGAAGCAAGCCGCGTTTTTCAAAATCGCCAGTGAAGGCGGGTTTGCCTTGCGCCAATTTGATTGCGTCTACTTTAATTTCGGGCTTGCCGACGGTTTTCCAAGTTTGGCTTTCGGGTGTGAGAACTACCTTGGGTCGAGTCAAAACGCCAGCTAAAGAAGAAGCGGGAGAATCGTCACGCGGCGCATCAGGCTTGGGCGTTCCAAAATCCCAATTGATGGATGAAATGTCAATTGGCTCGTCGCCGCGCAGTTCTGCCGCCGCTTTGAGGATCGCCTGAACTGGTTTGAGATAGCCGGTGCAACGACATAAGATTCCCGCAATCGCCTCGCGGACTTGCGCCTCGGTTGGGTTGCTGTTTTTCTCCAGCAGACTCTTCGCCGCGAGAATTTGCGCGGGCGTGCAATAGCCGCATTGAATCGCGCCCGATTCGATAAACGCTTTTTGTAGCGGATGTAAGCCGTCGGTTTTTTTCCAGCCTTGTTCGGGATGTTCGCCCAGCGCTTCAATCGTGGCAATGTTATGACCTTCCGCCTGCGCCGCGAGCATTGACCCCGCGTTAATGGGTTTGCCGTTTAATAAAACTGTGTCCGCGCCGCTCAACCCGCCTTCATCCCCAAACTTGACTCCATGCAAACCGAGTCCGCGCAGGGCGGCGAGTAAGGTTGTGGATGGGGGAGTATCTATTTGATGTTCAGCGCCGTTGATTTTTAAGGTGATGTTCATGTGAACTCCTAGCCTTTTAGTAAATGACTACGGATAGCATCCAGATGAGACCGCATTTGGTTTGTATCAATATCGAATTCTTTTGCGCTTCCAGATGTTTGATTAATAAAACTTTCAACTTGTTGCAAATTAATTATATTCTTTTTGAGTAAAAAGATGACGTCGTCCAAATCAGTATCAAAGCCTCTATCCAGTTTGCTTAGGGCAATACTATATGGGTCAAAGATATAAGCTTGAATATTTCCAAATTTTCCAAAATATAAGCTTCTGCTTAAGCCCGTTTGGGCGATTGGTATAAATTCTTGAATTGGAACAGCTTCTGTTTCCAGTTCGAGTTCGTGTGCAACCTCTTCAAGCGTTTTTTGAAATTCGTCGCTTTGAATATCGCTTCCTACATAATCAATGTCTAGTGTGTCGCGTGAACTGCCAAGTAGAATGAGCGCGCTTCCTCCAAGCAAATAAAGCGTAGCAGGTTCTGGAAAGCGATTTCCGAGTTTTTTTAAAAACTCCTGAATATTCTCGCTGACAACCTTCTTCATTTGAATTTTTCCATATATTGGATAAGCCTTTGGGCGGCATGTTCATAAGTTCCCAGCCAGTTGATAGGTTGTCCGCTTAAGCTTTGATGTTGTTTTGCCAATTCAAAAAGCGAGTTCTCGTAAGCTTTAGTTATATCAACGCTTATTTTTTTTGAGAATAAATCGGGAAGTTCAGTTTGTGAGCCAAATAGCTTTAGTAAGCGCGCTTGATATTTTTTTTGAAACAACAACGCGGCAGTATAGTAAAACCGAAGCGTTACTTGAGCGTTTGCGGAAAGGAACTTGTCCGCTTCTTCTGCCTCGCTTGATAATTCAGGGCAACGTAAAAAAAGCGGAATTAAACTTAAACGCAAACGTGCATCCGAACTTTCTGCTAGTGATTTGATAAGAATTTCAGGCGTGAGTGATGGAGTGGGATTTGAAGAATCTCCCATCAAAAAACGCACATCGCGCGCCCAAAGCTCAGAAACTAATTGATCTTCAAATTCCAACTTTCGACCTTCTTTCAACCTTCAACTTCTAACCTTCTTAAAAATCACAGCACCTTCGTCACCTTCAAGCCGACCTTCGCGTTTTCAATAGCGCCTTGCGAGCCCATTGCCACCACCGCTTCTGACTTGGCGACTTTTTCCAACACTTCGCCAAAGGCAATAAAATCTTCTCCATTGGTGGACAAAACTTCATCGCGATATTTTTGGCGCATCGCATCCGTGCGACCCGTGATGTATCGCATCATGGAAGTGTAGCCTTTTGCGTCGGGCAGTTGATATGAGTCCAAGTCGCCGATTGCGGCGATGATGGCTTTCTTTAGTTCAATCTCTGAAAGGCGCGAAGCGTCCAAGCCTTTGAGAAAATCTGCGGCTTGATCATAATTCTCAATGGTGGCTTTGATATTCGGATCGCGATAAGAAAGGAAAGTGAATACGCCGGTCGCGTCGTCAAATTGGGCAAAAGCTCCGTAAGCGCCGCCTTGCACGCGAATCTTTTCCCATAAATGCGTCATCCGCAAATAACCAATGATCACGTCAGAAGAACCGTCTAACTCGTAACCGTTTTCGTAAAGATTTGCACCTTTACCCACGTAATTAACTTGCGCGGGAATCGCCAAGCCTTCTTTTTGAATATTCTTTTCAATTTCAAAATTTTTCAATTGCACGTCTTTAATCGGCAGTGCAAAAATGAAATTCTCCAAATGCGGCTTGAAGGTATTCCAATGATTCGCGTCCAACGTCACGTTCACCAAAGCGGCTTTGGCATTGATCAAATTATCTCGAATGGTTTCGAGTTTTTTCAAAACGTGATCCCATTTTTTATCAATCTCAGTTGCCAGTTCGCGCAGGGCAAATAAATAAGCAACGCCGCTGGTTTGGTCGTTGATCCAACCTGTGCCGCCAAATTGTGAGCGTAAACGCATGTTTGTAAAACGATGACCCGCAGGCGTTAATCCAGATTCCAAGCCCGCTTTTTCTTCCAGCACAATTTGCTTGAGTCTTTCGCGGTTGTTGAAATTGGTTGTGAGCAAAACGTCGCGGATGATATTTAACAGTTCGGTGGATTTGCCAACTGTGGATTTACCGCGAAGCATCAAATAAGCGCGGCTCTCTCTGGACCCGTGAACTGTGGCTGTGACCGACGATCCGTGGATTCCGCCCGTGCTTTTTCCGATTCTCTGCGAGAGTTTGACGTAATCTTCAGTTTCAGTTCCCACCTCAAATAAGGCGCGGGCGAATATTTCCGTGAGCGGAAGTAATTCTTGCGGGATGGCGCGCAAATCAAACGCCACATCGAGATAGACGATGCCGTTGGTGAAAAGATCGTGATACAAAACTTTCACGTCTTGCACTTGAATTTCCTCAATTGGAATGGTGTGCGTTTGCTGATCTAAATCTTTCAAATCTAAAACGGGCAGAGTTTCCAATTCCTCGGCGGAGTTGGGAGTCTCTTGCAGGGTCTTGAGTTGTTGCGCCGTTTTGATCAATTCACGGACTTGGCTTTCGCTCAACTCTGCGCGGGCGGACTTTAATCGGGTTTGCTCTTCTTCCGCAAAGCGCTTGCCCAGCTCAGGGTCAGGTTGGAAGCGGATGATCGTCTTGTGATTATTATCCAGCAAATAAGTCTGAATCAGTTTTTCAAAATAACGATTGTCGCTGGCTAATCTTGTTTTGATTTCATTCATCGGCGCTTCAAAAGCTAACAGACTAAACGGATCGCCGTCATGCAACCAAGTGGTCAGCGCGCGGAGCATCACCGCAATGCCGCGCGGAAATGCGCCTGTGTTATTTTCGCGCAATTGAAATTCCAGCGTGTTGATCGAAGCGGCGAGAGTGTCGGAGTCAATGCCGTTTTGCGCGAGGTCTTGCAGAGTCGCCGCAATCAGGTTTTCGATTTTCTTAGCGTGCTTGGCGCGCGTGCCTTTAAGTCCCGTTGAAAAAATCAACTCGCGCAATTCAGATTCAAGCCCAATGCCTGCGAGGTCTTCGCCAAGATTTGAATCAAGCAAGGCTTTACGCAGGGGCGAAGCGGGCGTGCCAATTAACGCATGACCTAAAATTTGAAAACTGAAATTCAATACAGGGTCTGCCGTATCTGGCAATTTCCAATTGACTGTAAGGTAATGTTTTTTGTCGAGGTCTTCCGAGTCTGCGCCTGCATCGTAGCTGTAATTAATTTTCTTGGCGCGCTTGAACGGCTTTGCCAACGGCACAGAAGATTTGACCTTCTTTCTTTTATAACCTTTGAGATAGCCTTCCATTAACTTCAAGCGTTTTTCAGGATCGTCGTTGCCATAAAAGAAAATGAAGGCATTGGATGGGTGGTAATAGCTTTCCCAAAAGCCTTTGAAGTTTTCATAAGTGAGGTTGGGCATTTCGGCTGGGTCGCCGCCAGAATCCACGCCGTAAGTATGTTTGGGAAATAGCGATTGTTGTATGGTTCTGGCTAATAAATTTTCAGGTGAGGAATACGCGCCCTTCATTTCATTAAACACTACGCCTTTGTAAGCGAGCGGCTCTTTGGCGTCTTCAATTTCATAATGCCAGCCTTCTTGCATTAAGGTCTGCTCGGTAATGCGCGGATGTAAAACTGCATCCATGTACACGTCAATTAAATTATAAAAATCTTTGTGATTTTGGCTGGCAATCGGATAACAGGTTTTATCGGGATAGGTGAAGGCGTTGACGAAAGTCGCCAACGAACCTTTGAGCAATTCCACAAATGGCTCTTTGACGGGGTATTTCTCCGAGCCGCCTAAAACTGAATGCTCCAAAATATGCGCTACGCCAGTCGAATCTTTGGGCGTGGTGCGGAAGTTGATCGAGAAAACTTTGTTCTCGTCAGCGTTGATAATGGAAAGCAAGCGCGCGCCTGTACGCTTGTGTTCGTATAACTTTGCTTCACAATTTAATTCGGCGATCTGGGCTTCTTGGACGAGGGTGAATGCGTTGGACATACTGCTCCTTTGAAAGCTAATTTGCCTAGCTTTTTTTGCTGACCTAGATTATACCTGCGCCAAATCTTTGCTTCAACTCTGATAAAATCCGCTTTGGAAATCAATGTGAGACGCTTTGAAAACTGAATTTAGATTACGTAGATTGACCCTTCAAGAATTTGACGAAGAACTTATTCGCGCATGGGAGGAATTGGAAGATCGGGCATTAGAACCGAACGCTTTTCTTTCTCCGCATTTTGTCATTCCGGCGATTAAATATTTATCCGCGAAGGCGCAGCCCTTCGGCTTGTTTGTTGAAAAAGTTTCGGCTAATTCTTCTCAACTGGTTGGCTTCGTCGCCCTGCGACTCTCAAAACCTGATAAATATTTCCCGCTCCCGCACCTGAGTTTGGGCTTTTCAGAATACTCCTTTTTATCCGGCTATTTAGTGGATCGCGCTTATGCGGCTGAGGTGATGGAAGTTATCTTTGATTATTTTTCCAAGCCCCAGGGAAGTTGGCACGCGCTTGTCGCGCGCGACCGCGCCGCTAGCGGCGCATTAGCCGCAATTGAGCAAAATGCGGCTAATGCCGCTGGGATGCAATGGTTTGCCTTTCGTGAATGGGAGCGCGCGGCGATTCGACCGGACGAATTGAGCGCGATCCCCAGTCAAGAACTGTATAGTAAAAAGATGCGAAAAACGATTCGGCGCGGAATGACATATTTGGAAGAGTTGGGTCCCGTTCAATCCACTTGGAGCTACGGCGCTTCTGTGACACCTGACACAGTTGAGCGTTTCCTTGAATTGGAAAATATGGGCTGGAAGGGCGAGCAAGGCACTTCTCTAAAATCTAATGCGAATGATGTCGCTTTTTTCCGCGAGATGGCGGCGGGTTTTAGTCAAAAAGGAAGAGCTTTGTTTGCCGAACTTTCCGTCAACGCCGAAGTGATTGCTTCCAGCATTACGCTGATTTCTGGCGACGAAGCCATCGGCTTCAAAATTGGCTGGAATCCAAAATATGCGCAAGGCTCGCCCGGGATTTTGAATGAATTACGTTGGTTGGAAACTAAAAATAATCTCCCCTATAAATTTAAACTACTGGATAGCGGCGCGGCGGAAACGGCAGAATACATCAACCGCCTTTGGCCCCATCGCCGCCCAATGCGCTCTGGCGTTTATGCAATTACAACCGCTGGGAAGTTGGCGCTCCCGCTGGTTAGAGCGGCGAGTGCGCTTAAGGGGTATGTGGATAAGCAAAAAGTTCGCGCACAATCGTCTTGACGATTTCATCTACGGGCAGGGATATATCTACAGTTAACGCATTCAGCGGTTCTTCCAGCGCCGCAAACTGACTTTGGAGCAGGTCCGCTTTCATGTAGTGATTCTTACGCTCAGACAAACGCGCGTATATCAAAGCGTAACTGCCTTTGAGATAAACAAATTTTACATTTTTACTATCGCCGGCTAAACGCTGGCGATAGTTTTCTTTCAGCGCAGAGCAAGCCAACACGGCGGAGCGTTCCTGTTCCAGCGTGGCTAAAGCCAATGCGGCGAGTTGGACCAGCCATAAGGCGCGGTCTGTATCGTCGAGCGGGATGCCGCGCGTCATTTTGGCAATATTTTCCGGCGGATGAAAATCATCCGCGTCGTAAAAATCCCAGCCTAATTTTTGCGCGAGCGCTTTGCCAACGACGGTTTTTCCAGAACCAGAAACGCCCATGAGAATAATAAAAAGCGGATTCTTCATCGCCACGCATTGTACTTGCAAACAAAAACAGGCTTAGTTCTGGATAAGTTTTAAGCGTTATTCATTAATACAATGCTATAATTCAAACATGGTTACGCCTCAATTGCCTCCACAAGCCGCTCCATCTGCTCCGCCGCCCATGACTGCGGAAGAACTTGCCGCGCTTCAAGAAGCCGAACGCAAGCAGAAGATGATTCTCACCGGTATTGTTGCCGGAATTGTTTTCCTGCTGGTTTTGCTGGGCGTGGCTATTTATTTCCTGCTTCAACCCGCCACGCCAACCGATAAAATTCGAGACGTATTTATTATCGTGGTCGCCTTAGAATCTCTGGTGATTGGCGTTGCGCTGATTGTGCTGATCCTGCAACTTGCCAGCCTGATCAATCTATTGCAAAACGAAGTCAAGCCGATTTTGCAAGCCACGACCGAAACGGTCAACACTTTACGCGGCACAGCGGAATTTCTTGGCGAAAATGTCGTCGAGCCGGTTATCAAACTAAACGGCTATCTGGCAGGCTTGCGGCGTATGTTAGAATTAATGGGAATAAAACCCAAGTAGTTATAAATCCGTAATTACAAGTAGCGCATGACAGCGCTCAAATAAAGCATAAAAGGAGAAATACCATGTCTGATGACCGTGATGAATTTGGAGCCTTCCTCGTAGGTTTTGTGGTTGGCGGTTTAACTGGCGCTGTGGTCGCTTTACTGTTTGCGCCGCAATCCGGCGAAGAGACGCGCGCATTGATCAAAGATAAATCCATCGAACTGCGCGATCGCGCTTCCCAATCTGCCGAAGAAGTGCTCGCGCGCGCCGAATCAGCCGCCGCTGAAGCCCGCGCCCGCGCCGACGAATTGACCAAAATTGCGCGCGAACGCGCCACCGAACTCGCCAATGAAGTCCGCGAGCGTGGCGCTGGCATCGTCAGCGAAGTGCGTGAACGCAGTAAAGGCGCGTTGGATGCAGTTCGCAAAACCGCCAGCAAAGGCGAAGACGCTTCCGCCGCTGGGTAGCGAAGAAATCCAAAGGGCTTGGCTATTCGCCAAGCCCTTTCTTTTTTTATGTTAATGCGTAAGTTTATGCGGGCGTTCTTTCGCCTGCTTTATCATCCCTTTGCCTTCGCTTATGATTTTGTCGCGGCGTTTGTATCGTTTGGTCAATGGAAAAACTGGGGGCGGAGCATTCTGCCGTTTATCAGCGGGACGCGCATCCTAGAGCTTGGTTTTGGTCCCGGGCATTTACAGCGCTTCTTATCCAGCCGGGGCTTGACTCTGTTTGGGATAGATGAATCTAGTCAGATGGCTGGGCTTGCCAAAAGGCGGGTGGGGGCGCATCAACAACTCGCGCGCGGAATCGCGCAGGCGTTGCCGTATCCAAATCAAGCTTTTGATTGCGTCATTTCCACATTTCCCACCGAATATATTTTTGATAACCAAACTTTGGCAGAGATAAAAAGGGTTTTGCGGAATGGCGGCCGGCTGATCGTTCTGCCGGCGGCATTTCCGAAGAGCGGATTTCTCCAATGGCTGTATCGAATCACCGGCGAAAGCCCAGCCGCGCTAAATGCGGCGCTCCAAACAAAATTGAAAGAACCGTTCATTCGGGCAGGTTTTGACGTACAAGTTGAGATTGTTGAAGTAAAATCGAGTCAATTATTAGTGGTAATCGCTCAAAAATAGCGGATCTGGAAAATAAATATGGAAAACGCGCGGACAACTGAAGAAAAGAAAATTTCAATTTGGGCAAGGCTTACGTTGCTGGTTGGTAGCTTAATTATTTTGATTACTTGTGTTTCAACAATGGGCGCAATTTATTTAGACCTTGCCGGAGTAAAAACAAGCGGCGCTTTATCAAATGTAGCAAAGTGTTCGGGCGCGAAAACCTGCTGGACGGGGAAAGTTGAATTTACGACAAGCGCCGGAAAAGAAATTGCGTTTTATCCAAAAACAAGCCGTTTCATTTTAGATCTTGACGGTTACGCCAGCGAAAGCGGTCGAGAAGTGGACGTGCGCTATTTTGAAACCCTGCCCATGCTTGCCAAAGTGAGCGTTGCCTATCATCTGGAATATTTCAATAAAATCACGTGGACGCTGATTGGATTAGTAGTTGCGTTTTTTGGCTGGGTTGCCACGCGCAAACGAGCCGTCGTTTTAGATTTTAGTAAAGGAAAGAAATAAAATGTTAAAAAAATTTCGTGAACCCGTGAACAGCCTCACGCATTGGGGCGGAGCCGTTTTGGCTTTGGCAGGCTTGATCGCCTTGCTGATTGTCGGCTGGGATACGCCCACAAAGATTATTTCGTTGGCAGTGTACGGCGTGAGTTTGATCCTTTTATTCTCCGCCAGCGCCACTTACCACATGGTGCGCGTAAAAGATAAAGCGCTGGAAATTTTCAGGAAAATTGATCATTCGGCGATTTATCTACTCATCGCCGGCACGTATACGCCATTTTGCGTGAACGCCTTTGAAGGCTTTTGGAAATGGGGCATGTTGAGCGTGATCTGGTCGCTGGCCATCATTGGCATTGTCGTAAAAATCTTTTACATCAAAGCGCCGCGCTGGCTGAATGCGGGCATTTATGTCGTCATGGGGTGGTTCAGCGTTTTAGCCGCCGGACAGATGCTTTCCGCTTTGCCCACTTGGGTTTTTGTTTGGCTCCTGATTGGCGGAATTATTTATACGCTTGGCGCAATCGTCTATGCCACAAAAATATTCAACTTCAAACCCGGCGTATTCGGTTTTCACGAAGTTTGGCACATCTTCGTCTTGCTTGCCGCCGCCGCGCATTTTGTGGCGGTGATGGGCGTAGCGCTTTAATTCAATTGAAAAAATACAAAAAATACGCCAAAGGCGAGAGCCTTTGGCGTATTTTTGTTATGTGCATTCGTTATCTGGTAAGAAAGCGCATTTTTATAACATCCTGACTATAAACCAAAGGAGTTATACGATGAACGAATGGAATACTCGAAATCAAAAAGTGATTGACGAATTCCGAGCAACTGGCGGAAAGGTAAGTTGGTTCGGGTCCCTTCTGCTTTTGCATACAAAAGGCGCCAAAAGCGGACAGGAGCGCATCAACCCGGTAGTTTACATGCAGGACGGCGAGCGTTGGCTGGTGGTTGCATCCAAAGGCGGCGCGCCTACCAACCCGGATTGGTTCTACAACATTCAGGCAAATCCGCTGGTGACGGTGGAAGTCGGCGCGGAAACCCTCAAAGCGCAGGCGCACGTTTTGGAAGAGCCTGAGCGCACGCAAGTTTATGAAAAAATTGCGACAGCCATGCCCAGTTTTGCGGAATATCGCAGTAAAACGAATCGCGTTATTCCAGTAGTGGCGCTGACGCGAGCAAAATAATGCCAAATGAAACAGCTTCAGAATTTTCTGAAGCTGTTTCATTGAAACTAGGTTAATTATCAGTCAATTTATTTTGCTAACGTGATCTTGCCAAAAGTCATTGGATTGGCGTATGTGCGAATCGCGGATGTGGAAAGCATCGTTTCCTGATCAGCCAAATCCGTATCGCTGACGCTGACATTCATTCCAAATGTAGCGCCCGGCTCAAGCGCAATTCCCGCCAAGGCTTCTTTGGGGAGGAAAACTTCCAACACATAGCCATTGTCAGTTTGCGTGAACGCGAGTTTGCCGGAAGTGATTGCGCCCGGCGCTTCTGGTCCGTTGAACCAAGCGTAAATAACCGGCGGAATTTTTGCAAAGTCGCCAAGCGAAATCCCAATTTGATAATCGTCTTCGTTCATGCCCGGGTTGTTGTAATCTTTATCAAGTTCCGTATCAAATTGAAGTTCAACATGATCGCCGTGCCAAAGATCGGTATCGGCGGTGATTTGCTTATGCAGATCGTCGGTGACTTGAAAAGCGAAATACAAACCTTCAGCCGTCCAGCCGCTCCACGCCAGCATAGAAAGGTCTTGCGCGTCCTTCCAACTTTTTGGGTTGGCGTTATAAACAATTTGGGCTTGCTGATCCAGCGTAAAGGTTGGTTCGCCAGTCCAGTCGTCTAGCTTCCCATCTACCGTGATGCCTTGAACTTCATGGAGCGTCGCTTCAAAGGGGCGCGGCGCGGTGACGGTGGGCATGGGCGTTGGGCGCGGCGGTCCGCCGGCGGATAAGCCCGCATAAATTGCGTCAAAGAGCGTTTCGTCGCCTTGGCTAATATCCCAAATCATCACGCCGCCCAAGCCTTGGTCGCGCGCATAACCGGCTTTTGCCTCCAGCGATTGCGGATCGTCGTAGCTGATAAAAATTCCCGTAGCCGGATCGTAAAACCACGGGACGAAAGCTTCAGCGTCCCAATGCCGCGTTGCGTCAGTCAAATAATTCTTTTTGATATCTGCATAAGTATATGACCCGGCTTCGCGCGTGCCGGGCGCGGCTTCACTGCCGGATTGATATAACCCGTCATTCACATTTGGCACGCCCGCCCAACCCGGACCGTAAAAAGGTACGCCCAACGAGAGCTTTTCTGCCGGGACATTTTCTTCCAAATAACGCTGAACCGCAGAATCAATGTTGAGGCTTGCGTCGCCCGGATCGTTTGGCGAGTGGAAGAGCGGCGCATTGAAATTCGTGGTCATATCCCAAGTGCCATGAAAATCATAGGTCATTAAATTGATCCAATCCACAATCTGGGCGATCTGCTCCAACTGTAAATTGCCGATGTTGCCAGGTCCGATGGGCGCGGCGATGGTTAACAAATAATGACGATTGTTCGTCTTGCCAAGTTCGTCTAACTGCTGACGAAATTCACCGAGCAACAACGTGAAATTTTCTTTGTCTTCAGGTCTGCCGGGAGTCATTCCGCCGCCAACCGGATATTCCCAATCAATATCCAGCCCGTCAAAGACTGCGCCGTATTGCTTCAAATACAAGTCAACGCATGAGGCGGCGAAATGTTGGCGCGCTTCATCCGTGAGCGCGGCATTAGAAAAGTTTTCCGACCACGTCCAGCCGCCAATGGAAATTAAAACTTTGAGATGCGGATACTGCTTTTTCAATTCCAATAGTTGATTGAAATTGCCGTGAAATTCCGCCGATTTTGAATCTGCGCGCCCGCTGACGCTCTCTTTGGCTTCGTAAACTCTTTCTATATCGGCGGCGGGATCGCCTAGAATACATTCGCCTTGCGGAGATACGTTCGCAAAGGCGTAATTGACATGCGTTAATCTCTGCGCTGTGATATTAGCGACAAACACGCCCTGATCTTCAGCCGCCCAAGCCGGATAATATCCAATGATGCGTTTGCCTTCCGGCACAGCCACCGGCGTTGATACAGTTTGAGGACTGCAACCGGCGCTAATCAAGATGAGGATTGAACATAGTGAAATTAAAATAGATTTATACATGACGCTTTCCAGAAGAAGATATTGTCTAGCTCAGTTTATAACTGCGCCGATTATACGCCTTAATGAATCATAAACGCGCAAACTACAGTTTGCGCGTTTATTCAAAACATGCGGGAGTATTTATTAACGTGAATAATGCTTAGCCGTGTTCGTCGGGCTGAAGCCCTGCCTCAGTTCGTGAAAGTCGGCTGGAAGCCGACTCGGATGGCTAGTCCGAAGGACTTCCATGCGCTGAGCAGGCGGCTTTAGCCCCGCGATTCTGAACATAGACCTTACCCATTATTCGTGTTTATTAGGCTTCGCTTACTTCGCGTAAATCATAAATCGCTTGGGCGTCAACAATCTCATTGATGTTCGCCTCCGCCCAATGACGGATGGCGGCGATTGGCTCGCAGAGCGTTTGCCCGAGCGCAGTTAATTCATATTCCACACGCGGGGGAATTTGCGCGTAAACGGTGCGCGTCACCAGCCCGTCGCGTTCCAAGCCGCGCAGGGTTTGCGTCAACATCTTTTGTGAAATCCCTTCAATTTCGCGTTTCAATTCGGAAAAACGCCGCGGACGATTCTCCAGCAAGCCGATAATGAGCGTCGTCCATTTATCGGCAATGCGATCTAACGCCAAGCGAGTAGGGCAGGCTTCTTTATATACATTTCCGTCCATAATTCTAGTTTCCATTTGGTAAGTATATCACTTCAAAGTGCCTACTTGCGTTATGAATGCCAGTCTATTATAGTGACCAAATCATAATTCAAAGGAGACTTAGCAACATGAAAATCGCCATATTTGGCGCGACCGGAAATATAGGCAAGGTCATCGCACAGGAAGCTTTATCCCGCGGGCATTCCGTCACTGGATTGGTGCGCCGCCCCGAACGCGGGGAAGCAGATAAGCTCAACCTAAGCTTTCGCCAAGCTGACGTTTTGAACGCAGACCATGTAGCCGTTGCCGTAGCGGGGCATGATGTAGTGGTTAGCGCTTATGCCCCAGATTTTTCCGCGCCGGAGACATTGATCGTCGCCGCCAATGCCTTGCTGAAAGGCTTGCAAACTGCCAAAGTCAAACGCCTCTTAATTGTTGGCGGGGCGGGGAGTTTGGAAGTACAGCCCGGTTTGCAATTGCTGGATACGCCGCAATTTCCGCCGGATTGGAGACCGCTCGCCAGCGCGCATGGCGAAGCGTTGAAAGTATATCGTCAAAACACTGCGCTCGATTGGACTTACTTCAGCCCAGCGGCTATGATCGCTTCGGGCGAACGGACTGGAGCATTTCGTCTCGGCGACGACAATCGCTTATTAACAGACGCGCAAGGCAATAGCTCGATTTCAATCGAAGATTTTTCCATTGCCTTGGTCAACGAAATTGAAACGCCGCGCTATATCCACAAGCGCGTGACTGTGGCTTATTAACTGACGTTATGCGGTACCGCGAGATGAAAACATAAATGCGGCGGTATGAATAAAGCGCATAAGGCAGTTATTAATTTCTTTTTTACTACGCTGATCCAATAACCCAAACTACCAACGGAGGATGCTTGTGAACGCAAAAAAATATGTTTTCTCAATGGCTGGTCAACGCCCCTCGTTTGAAGAAGATGGCGTGACGGATATACAACTTGTCGTTACTAAAGCGCAAAGCGAAGGGCGTTATAGCATCATGGTCTCGCGCTGGCTATCTACATTTGAAGTGCCGCCGCATTTTCACAGAGAGCATTCGGAAACTTTTTACGTGCTGGACGGTCAAGTGGAGTGGACGGTCGAAGGCGAGACTCACATCCTCAAGGCGGGAGACGCGCTTTATGTCCCGCCGAACACAGTGCATAGCGTGCGCGTGATTGGCGGCGTGGACAGCCATAATATGTTGATCTACGAACCGGGCGGCTATGAAGATCAAGTGGATTTCAAGATGAACTACACCGCCGAAGAATTGGCAACCCCGGAAGTCCGCGAGCGCATCCGCAAGATGAGCGATTTCAACGTCGCGTAATATCCGATAATCGAAAATCGGCAGTCGGTTTAAACTGACTGCCGATTTTTATTTTTTTAGCGTAAACTATCCGTGAAAGGAAAAGCATAGTGAACAAAAAACAAATCTCGACGATTGCGCTCGCCCTGGGCTTGATCTTTCTGGTGATTGGGCTCAGCACAGATAATACGATTTATTCCTGGATTTCAATCGGCTTTATCCTCGCCTCGCTCATTCTAGGCGGACGTTGGATGCGCCCGCCGCGCAGAAAATAACATATCGATGAATAACACAAGGTGACAGTCATCTTTAAGATGACTGTCACCTGACAACTTGACCGATCCGAGCGGACACATGGTCTCAGATGGGCTGATAGGCGAAGGTGGCGGGTGTGATCGTCAATGCTGGGGCGAGAAGAATGAGCCGGAAGACGCAAATGCAACTACAACGCCCAATGATAATAGTAATAATGGTGAAATAACGTTGGCTGATCATGATTATGATATTTATGATATACAAACTGCTTACCTAAATACCAATTGGCGCTATGCTGAATTGGAGGGTAAGTCTAGAGTGGAATACCTTTATGTTCTTTTTAACTTAAACGAGTTTTTTTTGAGTGAGAGCAACTCCTATGCTACAACTTGGGGGCAATTTTGGCGTTCTGGACCGGATGTTTCAAGTACAGCTAGTTACTATCGTGTTGCAGAAGGAATAAAGACAACAGATCTGCATGGTATTATCTTAAATAGAGTGACTATATATAATGGAATTTCTGAAACTATGAATGTAGCTGTGGAAATAAACCTCTATTATAGTTCTGTTGCAGTCAATTCATATAGAGGATCCCTAACAATTCCTGCTCATTCAAATAAAAATATTTTTGAAACACCTGTTTTTATTCCAGATACTTATGAATCGCCTACCTCTACTCAATTTAATGTCACAAAAATTTCTATAAACTTGTTCCCTATAAGCAATAGCTATCATGGTGAATTGGAACATATACTTGTTCCTTGAGGAAAAAATGAAGAAAAACCTAAAACTATTTTTGTGGATTGGCTTGTTTTTGTTCTTGGCTTGGAGTTGTTCAAAGAAACCCAAAGAAACATTTCCTTCAATTCCAGAGATTGAAACATCTGCAAGCCATGTAAATCAAGATATTGATTTAATTTTATATCGTTCGCAAAACACTCTTAAAATAAATGACAGGATCGTGGTTAGTTTACACTTAAAAACTGACATTCAAGTACGATCAGACTTTGATATGAAAATGTATATTTTAGACAAAAAAAACGATTCATGGACTGAAGTTATGGACAACATAGATACTTCTATTCCTCTGCCATTAAAGCAAGAAATATTTATTCTTGATAAGAATAACCCTGTTTCGGTAATTGTTGTCCATCCTGCTCTAAAGGAGAAGGATTCTGAAGTTAAATTTTTAATAACAGTAACAGGTACTATTGTGGAGAACGGCAAAAATACAAATCGAAGCACTGAATCTTATACCATTGTCACTTTGACTCCGTGATGGAGTGCAGGGGCTAGATAGCTTGGGCGAAAAATCTGACGCAAGAATTGTGCTGTTCCTAAACCGAAGCAGGGTTCTGGTTGCCCTATGATAAAATTTCAACTGTTCACAAAAGAGGCAAAATGAAAACAGTAAACCTTGAAGAAAGAATCACAGTTAATCCTAATCAATGTGGCGGGCATCCTTGTATTCGAGGCATGAGAATTCGAGTCGTTGATGTGTTAGAACTCCAAGCCAACGGATTAACTTCGGCTGAAATTTTAGAAGAACTGCCCGATTTAGAACCCGAAGACTTACAAGCTATTGCCAAGTATGCTATTCGTAAATTAGATCACCCTGTTTTAGCGTTGGCGACTTAATGAAACTTTGGATGGATGCGCAACTTTCGCCTGCGCTTGCCGTGTGGGTGACAGAAAATTTTGAAAACATTGAGGCGATTGCGGTTCGAGATGTTGGCTTGCGAGACGCAGAAGATACAGTGATTTTCTTTTCAGCCCGCGAAGCCGATGCAACCGTTATGACCAAAGACAGTGATTTTATTGAATTACAAAGAAAGCATAGTTCACCGCCAAAAGTGATTTGGGTCACTTGCGGTAATACGTCGAATAAGGCTTTGAGAAAAATTCTCTTAGCAAATCTAGGAAAAGCAGTTGATTTATTAGAAAGGGGCGAAAATTTAGTGGAAATTACAGGGTAATTTTTTGCACTTTGTCGGCATCTGTGATCAACGAAACTAAGTATAAAGCTTGTCCGCTCACTTCGTTCGGGATGCTGTGCGAGGGCGAAGTTCGCTATTCATCAGGCGCTGAGCAAATAAAATATACCTACACGGGACAATACTCATACACAAATGATTTTGGCTTGCATTTCTATAACGCCCACTGGTACGACACCTCGCTAGGACGCTTCACCCAAGCGGACAGCATCATCCCCGCAGGGATTCACCCCCATTTCATGGGGGCAGGTGGCTTGGATCGCTACGCCTACGTCAACAACGCGCCAGTCAACTTGACCGACCCAAGCGGACATTGTATTTGGGATGGCTACCTCGGAAATAGCAATGCGTAGCTAGCTCCTGGAAGTACCTAAGATCATATGGGATGGGTATAGTAATAGGGGAATTTAGACACGAAAACGGGCATAGTTAAGGTGCAGTTTCTGGAGAAAAACATGCCCACATCGTCCCGATGTCCTTCGGGAGAAGAAAACGACTATCCGCTAGCCAAAAAGCCCAGATCGTCTTGGAAGCCCTCCGAGAAGACAAAAGCGTGGCACAAATCGCTATCGAAAACAGCATTCATCCGAACCAGATCCACAAATGGAAAAAGCAAGCTTTGGAAGACTTCGTCCAGCTTTTCGAGGATGATCGCAAAGGAGGAACGCGCTCGTGAAGCCGAACATAAAAAACAGATCAACGAACTGTATGCTGAGATTGGACGATTAAGCGCTCGGTTGTCTTGGCTGATACCTGCCCTGGCGGGCGGCGCCAGGAAAAATCTAGCTTCAAGTTCGAGTAAAGCAGAGCGACTGAAAATGTTGGAAAAAGGCGCTAACACCTTGACGAAACCTCCGCTGGAGAATAAAATGCAAGCCGTTTTGTCTCTTGCTTAGGCGGGGCAAATGTTTTCGAGACTGAACCAATTTGAATGTTAAAAGCGACGCGGTCGCTTTGCAGAAAATCATTTCATAGGGCGAAGGTAACCAAGTCCCAAAAAAGATTTAGGTGAGAGGCGCCCGAGGAGTAAAGATGGAGAAAGTAGTATTAAAGGCTGAAAAACGCGATGTGACTGGCAAACAGGTTGGCGCATTGCGCCGCGCTGGTAAATTACCCGCCGTGATTTATGGCCGCCACGTGGAGCCTGTTGCGATTTTGCTGGACGCGCATAGCACGAGCTTGACTTTGGCAAAATTATCTTCGTCCAGTTTGGTGACGATTGATTTGAACGGCACGGAATATCCAGCTCTGGTCCGCGAACGACAACGCAACCCTGTCAAAGGCACTTTGACGCACATTGACTTTCTAGCCGTAAATTTGAAAGAGAAGATTCGCGCCAGCGTGCGCTTTGCTTTCACTGGCGTTTCCGGTGCGGTGAAAGATTACAACGCCGTGTTGATTCACGGTATCGCCGCGCTCGAAGTGGAATGTTTGCCGACCGACCTCCCCGAAAGAATTGAAGTGGATATTTCTGCGATGAAGTTGGTGGGCGATGGCATTCATGTTAAGGACATCACGCTCCCCGCTGAAGTACGCCTGATCACGGACGAGCACGAAATGATCGTGGTCGCAACCGCTCCGAAGGTGGACGCTGTGGAAGCTCCAGCCGCCGGCGCGGCAACCGAATCTGCCGCCGAAGCAGGCAAAGACGAAGAAAAGAAATAGCTTACGCAATAAAAAATCCGCCATTTTATATGGCGGATTTTTTTATGAAAATTTTAGCGCAATAGCTCCAGCGCTTTGAGTAAATTCACCGTCATGCGCGCAGTTGCGCCCCAGAGTAGTTCGCCGTCAAACGGGTGATAGGCAATTAAAGATTTTTCCGATTCGCGGAAAGAAAATTCCCAAAAATTATTCCGGTTTGCCAGCCAGAGTAAGGGGATCGTAAATACGCGCGCCACTTCCGCGCCGGATACTTTGAACGCATACGGAAAAGGAATGACGCCCACTATCGGGCTGACTACAAAACTGCTGATCGTGATCATCCGGCTGAGTTGCCCCAACACCTGCACGTCTGCCGGGTTCATGCCAATCTCTTCATCGGCTTCGCGCAAAGCGGTTTGCTCGGGGGCAGTTTCGCCTGCATCGCTTGCGCCGCCCGGAAAAGAAACCTGCCCTTTATGCGCTTCGACTCGTTCGGTGCGGCGCGTATAGAGGACGTGCCATTCGTTTTGAAAGCAAGCCAAGGGGACTAAAACTGCTGCGCTTCTCAAGCGGACCTGAGGCTGGTTCGCCATTTCTGAATAATCTTCCACGCCGATAGATTTTTCTGCGGCGCGGCGAAGTTGCTCGGCAATATATTCTGGCGTGAGGTTCATGTTTGAGGTAAGTTTACGCGCCGCGCACCGGACTTCCACAGTACGCGCATTCAGCCGTGACCGAATCCAGCCATTCCACTTCGTCTGGTTTGAGCGCCGCGCCGCAAGCCGGACAATGCGTGGGCAGAAGCGGCGGTCTATCTTCGGCTTCGCCGTCTGGCAAATTGGGCAGAAGCGTAGCGAGAAAATTTTGAATTTGTTCGGCTTCGCTGGCTAAACCTTGTCGGTTTAGCTCCGTAATAATCCGCTGACCGGCATGATGTGCGCGAAACGGCTTGCCTATATTGATAAATAACTGCAATCCGCGTTTGAAATGCGCGAGCCCAATTTCATTTTGTCCGTTCAAAACCCTTGCGCGTCCGGCTTGTAAAAAAAATACAGGCGCACGCGGACCTTGCCGTGCGAATGCGCGTTCGGCAAGTTCTTCAAAAGCTTCTCCAGCTTCTGCAAATTGCCCGCCGTTCAAGAGATGATTGGCGCGTTTGAGAAGCGGGGGAATTTCTGCTCTTCCTATTTTTCTAAAGCCGCCGCGTGGCGGTCTGCGCCTAAACATTTTCCGCTTCCTTTGTGGGCGCAGGTTTCGCCTCTTGCATCGAGCCAACCCCGGCTTCGTTGGCTAATTCTAATCCGCGTGGGTCTAGGCTGGGTTCAATGCGCCGCCCGAAGATTAAGAATCCAGTGTGCGCCACCATCCGATCCACCGGACGTAAGCGGCTTGGTTCTGGCTTGAAATAGCGCAATAAGATTTCGCAGACTTCTACAAATGCAAATTTGTTTTGGCGTAAAGCGTATAAAGTTTTTTCGACTTGATTGAAGGTGGGAATTAGCGTGCAGAAGAAACCGCCGGGTTTGAGCGCGGCGCGCACTTGCCCAATGTAATCATACGGATTCGGCACGTCGAGGAAGAATGCGTCTGCGTCAGTTTCGTCAAAACCCAATTGAATGTCGCGCAGTTTGAAATCCACGCGCGCGGCGAGCCCCACGCGCTCTACATTTTTTCGCGCAAGGTTTTGCATATCTGCGCGTTGTTCATAAGAAGTCACGCGCCCTTCTGCGCCCACGGCGGTGGCGAGCGCAATCGTCATTGAGCCTGAGCCAGTTCCAGCTTCCATCACACGCTGACCGGGCGCAACGCCCATAGTGACGAGGATAAAGCCGATATCTTTGGGGTAAAGAATTTGAGTGTTGCGCGGTAAATCCATCAGAATATCGCCCAGCGCAGGCTGAAGCAGAAAAAACGGCGATCCTAAATGGCTAAAAACTTGCGAACCCCACGGCTTGCCAATCAGTTCGTCATGTTTGATCACGCCGCGATGCGTTTGAAAATCCCCGCCGACTTTGAGCGAGAAGATGAAATTTTTGTGATTCAAGCCGACAAGTTGAGCAATATCGCCCTCGCGGGCAGTGGATGAATAGGTCATAAAGTTATTTTACTCGGTATCTTTGAGCGGTTCTACTATTGTAAGTTGAGTTTGCGAGCGGAATTTACGATTTGCGATGAAGAGCAAAATGAACATGCCGAGGCTTAGCGCAATAATTCCAGAAATTGAGGCGGGTAGAAAAAATAGCCACTCCGGCTTGCCGAGAAGTTCTCCGCTCTCAAAGAGACTTGCGCTCAGCGCGCAGGCGTTCCATAATCCATGTATGGCAACCACCGCGCCATAAGTAAGCAGGAGGCGCCAAATTTTCTTTTCCTTGAATGCGCCGACAATGGCATAACCCATCAACCCAGTCAGCAGAATGTGAAGCAAACTCGCTCCGGCGCGCACGATGCCGACGACTAGCCAAGTTTCGGAAGCTTCTGCGCTGGCGTTCAAACTTTCAATTAACGCAAATGCGCCGCCGCTTAACAAGCCTAGCGTAAAGCCTTGCGCGGGAGTTTCGATCTTGCGCGCAAACAGCCAAACCGCCAACGGCTTGAACAGTTCTTCGATCATCGGCACGAGCAAGGAAAGATAACCGAAAACGCCGATCAGCACGCGCGGGTTGGTTAGATAATTTCTGAGCGCGAAAAATAATGCGCTTTCATTGGTTTCATCGAGCAATAACTTTCCGAGATGTTGAAGTTCTTGCAACTTCCCCGGCTGAAGGGAAGAAAGAAGCGCCAATCCTAGCCAGATCAAGCCTAAGATCAGCATTTCCAAGAAAATCATTAGCGCCGGGCTTAAGGTTAGCCCTAGCCCAAGCGTTCCCCAAACGCGCCATTGTGCGCCTAACTCCAATTTCCGCGCGCCAATACTGATGAAGAGCAACAGCGGCGGAATGATGACGAACAATGTGGCGGCGGGGAGGATAACCCAAGTCAGATAGATATTTTTCGCAATTATGCCGATCGCGCCAAAGATCAAGGCAATACAAATGAGCGCGATGAGCGTTGACGCTAACCAAGCGGGCGGAGCGAATTGCAGGTTTTGTTCGGCAGTTTCTTTGCCCATTATTTTTTGGAGGATAAACCAAGCGCAAATGAGCAAAATCAAAAACTCAGCGCCGGCTGAAAAAGCCACGATCATGCCCACTACAGGTTGAGATTTTTCTCCGAGTAGATCAATCACAGAGATAGTCCCCATAATGAAAGCGATTGCCGCAAAGACGACCAAGCCGAAAGCGATCAGCGTGAAGACGGAGATCGCGCCCCAAGGCGTTGATTTGCTCTGCGTCATTGCTCTTTGATTTCCACGCTGAGAATTTTATCGCCGTTGGGCGCATTGGGGTTTTCGGCAGGGTTACGCGGCGTGAGGCTTTCGGCAACTTCCAAACCGCTGATGACTTTTCCGAAGATCGTATATTTGCCGTTCAAACTCGGTTCGGGCGCGAAAGTGATGAAGAACTGACTCCCATTCGTATCCGGACCGGAGTTTGCCATCCCCACCATGCCCGGCGCGTCAAACATTAAGGCGTTCAATTCAGTTTTGAAAAAGTAGCCCGGGTTGCCTCTGCCTGTTCCGCTGGGGTCGCCGCTTTGCGCCACAAAGCCGGGGATCACGCGATGAAAAGGCGCGTTATCGAACCAGTTTTCTTTTGCCAAAAAAATGAATGAATTGACAGCCAACGGCGCTTCTTTAGCGAAGAGTTGAATTACGATAGCGCCTTTTTCGGTATGCAACATGGCGACATAATTTTTGGCAGTATCCACCATGAAGGGCGGACATTGCGAAAATTGTTTTTGCCCGAGCGCAATCAATCCTACCGTATCGTTCAAACTTGGATAATCTAATAGATAAGAGGGCTGGAGCGTGCCGTTGATGAGGATCAGCGGAATGGCGGGCAGATTTAATTTTTTGATCGCCTCCATCGTGGAGATCATTTTGGTTCTGGTTTCTGGAGCATTCAACCCCGCTGAGAGTTGTTCCGCATCCATGCCGAGCGCGGCAGATTCTTTGAGAAGCCAAGGCTCAAATTCTTTCGGCGGAAGGGTCGTCCACTCCGCTTGTTTGGCGAAGAGTAGGTTGTACATCTCCCAGAATTTTCCCTGCTCATTGGCTGAGATTGCCGCCATGAAGGCTTTGTCCGATTTATCTAATGCTCCGGCTAAGGCTAGCGGGCGAAAGATGAAGCGTAGATCCAGTTCGTGATTTTTCAAAAGCGCGTCAATGATTTGCGCCTGTTCGGCGCAACCCGCCGATTGAAAATCGCAATACTCGATTAATGTCACCGCCGCATCGGCCGGTCCAATCGAAAAATCTGCGCCGCTGACGGCTGGAATCACTGAGTTATCCAGAACGGGCGTGGGCATTACAGAAACAGCGGAGCAAGAAACTGCGGCAGTGGGCGTGGCGATAATTGGCGCGGAAGTCGCTGTGCCTGTTGCGGGCGTTTGAGTTTGAGAAGCGCACGCGCTTAAAAGAAAACTGGCGCAGAATAGAAAACTGAGGGAATAGATAAATTTCATTTGTACTCGTGATTATTTCTGAATTGCGGTTTGAAGCTGGTTGAAATCAGTCATCCATGAAATGGCGTTGACAAAATCCGCGAGGGTTTGGCTTTGGGCGCGCAATGCACGCACGGCCGGACCGACCGGGTCTTCGCCAGCCGCGCCGCCGGGCGAATCTGCATAAGCGCCGTAGAATGCAAAATAAGCTTGGTTGATTTTCCGAATCAGATAGCCATTTTGAAGGAAGATTTGGCGGCGGCTTTCCATGTAGGTTTCGGCTTCTTCTATTTTTCCGGCTGTGAGAAATTCTTCGGCGGTGACGCGGGTGAGATACATCTCGGCGCGGAAATCGAACGTGGTTTGTTGCGTCTTGGCGTCAGCGTGGGGAATGCCGAAAGGATCGAGAATCAAGCCTGAGGTTAAGGATGAGGCGTTGGCAAGTTCGGGATAATATTTCTGAAAGACGAGCGCGCCAATTTCATCTCCGGCGATGGAAGCGGTGGTTTCGTTCATCGTGCGGATGGCTGGATCGTTGGATGAATATAAAAATCCGAGCGGGCGCAGGGTTAGGTAGTTGTGAATCCATTCGTGTGAGATGGTGTTGAGCAACCAGCGTAGGTCTGTGGTGCGCATGACCATAGTGGGGTAAACGCCAATGCCGCCCACTGGCACAACGAGGGAAGAGGTATTCAGGGCTTGATCAATTTCGGTTTCCAATTTGGCTTGTTCGTCCACTGTGATGCGCGTATCGAGCGAGATGTTGGCGATTTGTTCGATGCGACTGCGCGGCGAGACGATCAGCGCGTAAGGCAACGGCGTGGAATGATAAAGCAGGCTGGGGATGGGTTGCCCGAAGGCGGTGAACCCAAGTTCTTTGAGGATGACGCTGACTTGTTCTTGGAGAATTGCTTCGGCAAATGGAGCGAGTTTATTTTGCTCGGCGTAATCCGCCGTGAGCGTTGCGCGCAGGTTTGCGGAGGCGGCTTCTTTGTCGGAGATGTTTGGATCTGAATAAATTTGTTGAAGTTGGTTTTCTTCGTCCAAAATCTTTTGGGTGATGCGTAAATATTGCGCGACGATGACTTTTTGCTCTTCGCGGCTGAGGGTTTGTTCGGCGCCGATGGAGTTGGCTTGCAGTTTGAGTAAGGCGGCGTCGGCTGTCCACGCGACGTAGTTGAATTCAAGATCGCGGGTGTAGGCGCGGATTTTTTCGATTTGATCGGTGAGCGGCGGGGCGCTGTAGCTGAAGATGGCGGCAAAGATGAAGAAGATGAGCGTGAACTCCAGCCCGCGAATGGCGTAACGAAACATGCTTGCGATTATAACAAACGGTTTTTTTGTTTCGAGCGGGAGCGTTGTTTTTTTATTAAGCCTGTATTAGAGTCCACGCTGGGAAATCGTTGCGCCGATGACTTGTCCAGTAGAATGGATGCGGCGGATGAACTCTCCATAAAATATCCACAATTGACGATTAACTTTATGCGCTGAAAAGCGTATACTCTATCACTAGCTTAAATCTTTGGAGCATAAGAATATGAAGAAATTTTTTGCAAAGTTTTCCAGAAAAACCTGGATCGTTGTCGGCGTGATTGGCGTGGTTGTGATTGCTGTTCTTTTTGCGGCATTTAATCAAGGCGAGGCGCCAGAGACGTATCAAACTGCCAAAGCGGAACGCGGCGATTTGGCGGCGGTGGTCGGCGCGACCGGAACGGTCCGCGCCAAGCAAAGCGCCGTGTTGACTTGGTCCACGACTGGCACGGTTGGGGCGGTGAATGCGGAGGTTGGTCAGCAGATTGCGCGCGGCGATATTTTAGCCAGCCTCGATAAGCAGTCGCTTAATCAGAGCGTGATTATGGCGGAAGCGGATTTGGTAACGGCGCAAAAAGCCTTGGAGGATTTGCTGGATTCTGATACGGCTCGCGCCCAAGCCGCCAGAGATTTGGACGCGGCGGAAGACGCTTATGAAAAGGCGTATAACTATCGCAAAGGGTTGAACGGAAAAATAACCATTACGGAAACTTATTTAGATCATGGTGTGCCTAAAGTTCGCTATGTCAAAGGTTATGCGGATGCCGAGACGATCAAAGACGCCGACCAAAAATTGGCTTTGGCGGAAGCGAAACTTAACGATGCGAAGCGCGCTTATGAGCGCGTGAAAGATGGCGCCGACCCGGCGGAGGTGGCGGCGGCTGAGGCGCGCGTGGCGGCGGCAAAAGCCACTTTGGCGCAAGCGCTGATCGTCGCTCCGTTTAGCGGCGTGGTGACGCAAGCCTTCCCATTTGTGGGCGATCAAGTCAATGCTGGCACAACTGCCTTCCGCGTGGACGATCTATCGAACTTGTTGGTAGATGTGCAAGTCTCAGAAGTGGACATCAACACGATTAGCGTCGGTCAAGCCGCGACTTTGACCTTTGACGCAATTATCGGCAAAACTTATGAAGGCGAAGTCGTTCAAGTGGGGCAGGCGGGCGATACTGTGCAAGGCGTGGTCAATTTCACGGTGACGGTTCAAATCACCAATGCGGACGAAGCCGTTAAGCCCGGGATGACCGCCGCAGTGAATATTGTGGTGAATGAAGTCAAAGATGTAATTTTGATTCCGAATCGGGCGGTTCGTTTGGTGAACGGCGAACGCGTCGTTTATCTCTTGGTCAACGGTCAACCGGTTCAGGTCAAAGTAGAACTTGGCGCTTCTTCCGATACGCAAAGCGTTTTAACCAAAGGCGATATCAAAGCAGGCGATCCGATCATTCTCAACCCGCCGACAATGAATATGCTCATGTTTGGAGGCTAGGATGGAGGATTGGGTAATTGAAGCCCGCGAGTTGAGAAAAACCTATCGCATGGGCGAAATTGACGTGGAAGCCTTGCGCGGCGTTTCTTTCAAAGTCCAGCGCGGCGAAATCGTTTCGATTATGGGACCTTCCGGCTCGGGCAAATCTACGATGATGAATACGCTGGGCTGTTTGGATCGTCCCACTTCCGGCGAATATATTCTGGATGGCGAATCCGTGGGCGAGATGAACGACGATCAACTTGCCAGCGTGCGGAATCGCAAAGTCGGCTTTGTCTTTCAAAGCTTCAATTTGCTTTCGCGCCTCACGGCAATCGGCAATGTGGAATTGCCCTTGCGCTATGCCGGTCTGACAGAGGGCCGGCGCGAGAAAGCCATCGCCTCGTTGGAAGCGGTGGGCTTGAAAGAACGCATGAAGCACAGACCCTTTGAACTTTCCGGCGGTCAGCAACAGCGCGTGGCTGTGGCGCGCGCGCTGGTCAACGATCCGGCGATTATCATGGCGGACGAGCCAACCGGAAATTTAGATTCAAAAGTTGGGCAGGAAATTATGAATTTGCTCCTCAACTTGAACAGAGAACGCGGCACAACCTTAGTCATTGTGACGCACGACCCCGCGATTGCCGAACAAACTCAGCGCGTCATTCGCCTGCGCGACGGCCTGCTCGAATCAGACGGGTATGCCGAACAAACCGGAAAGAATAAATAATGAACTTTTCACAAGCTCTGCTTGAAGCGATAGAAAGTTTAAGCGGCAATAAACTCCGCTCTGGCTTAACCGTGCTGGGAATTGTCATCGGCGTGGCGGCGGTGATCGCTATGCTGGCGGTTGGTAATGGGGCGCAAGCCTCCATTACCGGCTCAATCTCCAGCATCGGCACGAACCTGCTATTTGTCTTCAGCGGCGGACCCGATCAAGGTCCCGGCGGCGGACCAGGCGGCGTTCAAAGAAGCGGGAATAATATCCGCCCGTTGACGCTGGCAGACGCCGAAGCCCTCAGCGATCCGCTTGCCGCTCCTTCGCTTGCGGCGGTGGCTTCCGCTTTACAAGGTAATGGAACGATAACCTATGGCGGCGAAAAAACAAACACCTCGATTAATGGCGTAACGCCAACTTACTACACGGTTCGCAATCTGGAATTGAGCGAAGGCGAATTCATCAACGAAGAACACCTGCTTGGAAATATGTCCGTTGCAGTTTTGGGACCAGAGACCGCCGATACGCTGTTTGGTCGTCACGATGGCGTTGTGGGCGAAACGATTCGGATTGAAGGTCAGCCCTTTCGCGTGATCGGCGTTTTGGTCGCTAAAGGCGGCGGCGCATTTGGCAGTGAAGACGCGGGAGTCTACGTCCCATTCACCACCGCGCAAGCCCGCTTGATCAAGCGCGAATCGCGCGATCAAGTGGATATTATCTTCGCGCAAGCCGCCTCCGCCGAAGCCGTGCCAACCGCAGTGGAAGAAATTTCAGCCGTCCTGCGCCAACGTCATCGCACGGTCGTCGGCGCGGATGATTTCTCCGTCCTCACCCAACAAGATTTTCTTTCCACCTTTTCCGCCATCACCAACGTCCTGACCGTTTTTCTCGGCGGCATCGCGGGCATTTCGCTTTTAGTCGGCGGCATTGGCATTATGAACATCATGCTCGTCTCAGTCTCCGAACGCACGCGCGAAATTGGTTTACGCAAAGCGCTCGGCGCGCGTAAACGCGATATCCTTTTACAATTTCTCACCGAGTCGTCTTTGCTTAGTTTTCTGGGCGGGGTGATCGGCATCATCTTCGGCTGGCTGATTGCCTTCGTGATCGGGAAAATCGCGGCGGCGTCCGGGACGGATTTCACGCCCATCGTGGGCAGTAACGCGATCATCCTTTCCACTAGCTTTTCAGCCGCCATCGGCTTATTCTTCGGGATTTATCCCGCCAGCCGCGCCGCCAACCTCGAACCAGTGGAAGCCTTACGGCACGAATAATGTTGAAGCGTAAAAATATTTCTTGGATATTTCTCCTCGCCTTGGCGACTCAAGCCTGCGTCAAACTGCAAGTCATGTCGCCCGCGCAACTGACTCCGCAGACGCTGGATTCTGTTACTCAAGCAGTATCTACGCCCATGCAAAAACCAACCGCCACGCCGCGCCCCACGCAGACTTTAGAATTGCCCACGCCCACCATCGCCTTAGCGGAAGTGACCATCACCGCCGTCAAAGGCAACCTCAACATTCGGCGCGGACCAGGCTTAGCGTACAACTCCATCGGCGTTTTATATGAAGGCACAAGCGCCACAATCATCGCGCATGACGTGCTAACCAAATGGGCGCAAATTCAAATCCCTAACTCAACTAAAACCGGCTGGGTTTCTGTGCTGACGAAATATTCGCAAATTACCGGCGATCTGGAAGCCTTGCCCGGCTTCACCACCAAAGAGTGGCCCATCACCGCCTACTTGCGAAATTGCACGCATCATCAAATGTATATCATGCCCGGCGAAATTATTTTGCCGTCTTCTTATGCCATCCCTGAAAATGAAATTTGGCTCAACCCGGGGCATTACTTTGTTTACGATTTTGACCTGCCCAACCTGCCCGAAGTCAAAGAGTTTGAAATCCGCGAAGGGCAGGAAGTTGAAATTGTCGAGGATGGTTCCGGCGAACGGCGCTTATGCCCAAAGGGATGACAATTCCCCGCTTCTTACGATACAATCAAGATTATGTCCCCATTCAAAATCCTTATCACCGACGGCTTGGATGAAAGCGGACAAGCTGTCCTACGTTCCTCTCACCAGGTAGATGACCGCACTGGTATTTCCGCAGAGGACCTGCTCAAGGTCATCCCCGAATATGACGCATTAATCGTTCGTGGACGTACAAAAGTGAACGCCGCTGTTTTTCAAGCGGCGGTTAACTTAAAAGTAGTTGGGCGCGCCGGCGTTGGCGTGGATAACATTGATCTTGAAACCGCCAAACAAAAAGGCGTGGCAGTCGTCAATGCGCCGCTCTCAACTTCCTTAGCCGTTGCCGAATTGACCTTTGGCTTAATGCTCGCCTTAGCGCGCGAAATTCCGCGCGCCGACGCCGCCATGAAGCAAGGTCAATGGATCAAGAAAGAATTGGAAGGCGTGGAACTGAACGGCAAAACGCTCGGCGTAATTGGCTTTGGGCGCATCGGCGTGGAAGTGGGCAAGCGCGCCGCCGCCTTCGGGATGAATGTCATCGCCTACGATCCGCTCCTCGAAGCTGACGAAATCAAACGTCGCGGAGCCGAGCCGCAAGCGCTGGATGATCTTTACGCCTCTGCTGATTTCATCTCCCTGCATCTGCCGCTCAGCATCCAAACCCGCGATATGGTTGGCGCGAAAGCCTTCTCGCAAATGAAAGACGGCGTGCGTTTGGTTTGCGCGGCGCGCGGCGGAATTATTGACGAAAAGGAATTGGTCAAAGCTCTCAACAGCGGCAAAGTGGCTGGCGCCGCGCTGGACGTTTTCACCGAAGAGCCGCCCGGAAAAACTGAAACTGTTTTACACCCGCGCGTGATCGGCACGCCGCATGTTGGCGCGCAAACCGCCGAAGCGCAATCTCGCGCTGGCGATGATATCGCCTCTGAAGTTCTCAACGGCTTGGAAGGCAAGCCGCTCCGCTGGAAAGTGGCTTAAAGGACAAAAAATCTAAAAACTTGGAGAACCTATGTCTGAAAAACTGAATCAACTCAAAGAGATTCTCGGCGAAGTCTCCGATCTAAATCACGCCGCCGGCGTTTTAAGCTGGGATCAAAATGTGAACATGCCGCCGCTGGGCGGCGAGGCGCGCGGTCAGCAAATGGCTACGCTTGGCAAGATCGCGCAGGAAAAATTTACCGACGACCGCGTTGGCAAACTGCTCGACGAACTAAAAAGCCAATTCCCGCCCGCTTCAGACGAAGCGAATATGGTCCGCGTCGCGGCGCGCAATTACGATAAGGCGAAGCGCGTCCCTGCGGAATTTGTCGCCGAGCAAGCCGTTGCCACCGCCAAAGCCTTTGACGCCTGGGTGACCGCCAAAGGCAAATCGGATTTCGCGCTCTTCCAACCGCACCTTGAAAGAATGGTTGAGTTGGTTCAGCGTTACATCTCATTCTTTCCGGCGGGCAATCATCCATACGATACCCTGCTGGACGATTACGAACCCGGCATGAAGACTTCCGAAGTGCAGGAAATCTTCAGCGCCCTGCGCCCCAAACAAGTGGATTTGATCAAGAAAATCAAAGCCGCCAAACAAGTCAAAGCCGATTTTCTGCATAAAAAATACAACGAGAAAAAAGTTTGGGATTTCAGCGAAACCATCATCTCCCAATTTGGTTACGATTGGCAACGCGGAAGGCAGGATAAAGCGCCGCACCCGTTTGAAACCTCCTTCAGCGTGAACGATGTGCGTATCACCAACCGCTTTGAAGCGGATAATCCGCTCGCCACGTTATTCAGCGCCATGCACGAAGCTGGGCACGCAATGTACGAGCAAGGCGTGAACCCGGCATACGAAAGAACTTCGCTGGCTAACGGCGTTTCTTTAGCTGTCCACGAATCGCAATCGCGCATGTGGGAAAATTTAGTCGGGCGCTCGCTCCCATTTTGGGAATATTTCCTCCCGCAATTGAAAAAGGCATTCCCCACCCAGTTAGCTGGCGTGAACGTAAAATCCTTCTATAAAGCCGTCAATAAAGTGGAGCCGACCTTCATTCGCGTCAACGCGGACGAGGCGACCTACAACCTGCACATCATGCTCCGCTTGGAAATTGAGATTGGCATGGTGGACGGCACGATGAAGGTCAAAGATCTGCCCGAAATTTGGAACGCCAAAATGCAAGAATATCTCGGCATTACCCCGCCGGATAATGCGCGCGGCGTTTTGCAGGATGTGCATTGGTCGAGCGGCTTGATTGGTTACTTCTCCACTTACGCGCTGGGCAACCTCGTCTCCGCGCAATTGTGGGAGAAAATCAACAAAGATATTAAGAACCTCGACGACCAAATTCGCAAAGGTCAATTTGATGCGCTCTTGGCTTGGTTGCGCGAGAAAATCCATGTGCATGGTCGCAAATACGATCCGCAGGATTTGGTTCAAAAAATCACCGGCTCCAAAATTGATTCAGCCGCATATACGCGCTATCTCACCCGCAAATATTCCGATATTTACGGGCTATAATTTGAATTGACCAACAAGATGCCCGCTCGTTTGGGCATCTTTTCTTTTGACAATGATCAAACGCAAAATTTTTCTCTTCGCCTCTTTACTGACGCTGATAGCAGCTTGCTCGCCAACGGCAAATTCGGCGCCGACAGCCTACCCGCCGGAATATATTCCCACCGTAGTGGCGCTCACCGGTCAAGCCATCTTCGCCACGGCCGATGCGCTCACGGCGGCAGTTGTGCCAACCCAAACTGCCTTACCGACTGAAACGCCGATCCCCGCTACGGCTTTGCCCAGCCCCACGCCCACCTTTGCCCCCGGCTTTACTAAATTCGCTCAAATTCGTTTTCTTTCGCCGGGACCGATGTCCAGCGTGATTTCTCCGCTTAAATTGCAAGTGATTATCGTTTCAGGCGAAAGCGAAATTGTCAAAGTGGATTTGCTCGGAGAAAACGGACGCCTGCTTCAGCGCGGCATTGAGCGCGTTAATCGCAACCCCAGCGGCGGCAACTATCGCAGTTTTGAAATGGAGTTTGAGATTCGCGCCGTCTCAGAAAATGGCTATATTCGCATCAGCTCAAAAGACGATCATGGGCGTATTCAAGCTTTGAATACTATGCCGGTTTTGCTCTATTCCATTGGCGACGCGCAAATTAATCCGGTTGGAAATATGATTTACGAGCGCGTTTCTTTGGACGGGTTGCGCGATGGCGACGAAGTTAGCGGGGGAGTGGTCAACCTCAAAGGTATGATCTGGCCCGTGAATGAAACCCCCGTCTTTGTAGAAATGCTCAAAGAGGACGGCACGCCGATAAGTTCGCGCGTGTTGAATTTCAACGGCACAGAGACTCAGCCTTTTGAAACCACCCTGCCGTATAAAATCACCGAACCCACGCCAGTGCGCCTGACCTTTCGTCAGGATAGCCCAGCCCTGAGCAACAGCGATCCGGACTTAAAACAGTTGGTTTATGTGTACACATTAGAGTTATTACTCAACCCTTAAAAGAGTTTACAAAATAAATTGAAATGGTATAATTCGCGGGCTATGCTTTCGGGGTGTGGCTCAGACCGGTAGAGCGCGCGGTTCGGGTCCGCGAGGTCCCGGGTTCAAATCCCGGCACCCCGACAAGACAGACAAGACTCCCCACCCGAGGGAGTCTTTTTTTTGGCGAATCCCGTCAGGTTCGGACAGGAGTTCGGACAGGGTAGTGCACCAAAGCAGTAAAGGTAGTCAAGGTCTGCTGGATGATGATTTCGAGTTGGTCGTTAGATAAGGTCAACTTCTGACGCAATAAAATAAACA